>ERZ1106932.1-NODE-1-length-714038-cov-23.308363_pt1 | contig 714038 bp, 701 predicted proteins | sample MGYA00403665_ERZ1106932 | MGnify/ENA primary metagenome ERZ1106932 (study PRJEB35170, sample SAMEA104062448) | human gut metagenome | biome: human gut; feature: human-associated habitat; material: faeces | place: Denmark | collected 2012-08-24 ... | reverse complement strand
GAGGATAGGAAGATGCGATGCCGTACATAGGAAGTGCTCTGAGAAGAGTGCTTTTTTATTTGCCTTAAATTATTGTCATGTACTTTTGTTAATATTTTTGCTATAATAAACTTAGTATATTTCAAGGAGGGCAACATTTTATGGTTACATTATACTCGTCTCCGAGTTGCACCTCTTGTCGTAAAGCAAAACAATGGCTGGTTGACCATAATCTCCCATTTATTGAACGTAATTTAAATAAAGAACCATTGCGTGCGGAAGATGTCAAAGCAATGTTACGATTGACTGAAGATGGGACGGAAGAATTAATTTCTACGCGCTCAAAAATTTTTTCTGAGTTGACGATCGACTTAGATGATATGTCAATTAATAAATTGATTGACCTCATCGTCATGTATCCGTCTTTACTGAAGCGGCCAATTATTCTTGACGATCAGCGCATGCAAATTGGGTACAATGATGATGAAATTCGTCGCTTTTTACCACGTGAAGTTCGTCAGCGAGAGTTAATTCGCGCAACATTTAAAGCTGACTTCGCAGAAGAGGCAAAAGATTTAGTGGTTGAAGAAGGCTGAGCACGTCAGTCTTTTTTCTTTACCATGACAAAAGTCGGCGACGTTATTTTATAGAAAGGTGGTATGCCACTATGGAAATGGAACGTATCAATGATAATACTATTCGTGTCATGATTGAAAACAGTGATCTGCAAGAACGCGGCATTTCAATCATGGAATTACTTGGTAATCATGATAAAATCGAATCATTTTTTTATAGCATTTTATCAGAAGTTGATGTTGATCATGACTTTAATGAAGAAGACCAAGTGACTTTTCAAATTTTACCCAACCGTAATGGCTTAGAATTGTTCATCTCACGGTTAGATGAAGAACATCAAGTTGGGGATATCATTAACAACTTGATGTCATATGCCAAGCATCAATCTGAAGAAATTGATCAAGTTTCTGATGAACGTCGCTCAGCATTAAGGCAAACAGATGATGGTCAGACTGTCTCATCATCACAACCGCATGCGGCCACAACAGCGGCGAACAACCAACAGCCTGTGGACAATCTATTGACCGTTAAATTACCGTACTTTGAAGCGATTATTCCAATTGCGCAGTTAACTAATCGCTTAGATCATGCTTCAGACCTATACCGTTATCAGTCAGATTTCTATCTCACTTTGCACTACGATCAGGATGATGTCAGTCATGAGATGATGAAAGACCAAAAGGCGATGATTCTCGAATATGCGACGGTGACGACAGTACAAAATGATGTCTTACGGGAACATGGTGAATTAGTGATGCAACGTGATGCACTCAAGCAAATCAAAAACTTATTCTAAAAGACGCGGTAACGCGTTTTTTTGATATAATATAAACATTGACTTTATTAGAAGAGGTAAAAAATGAGTATATTAGGAACAGTTCTAACCGTTATTCTTGCGTGGATTTTAATTGCCTTTGGTAGCTGGCTATGGGTTATTTTGTCAGCAAAATCGAGTGCGACACTGCTCAAGCCGGAAGCATTTGCGGACAAGTTAGCCAATGAAAATGCACAAATTATCGACGTGCGTGAACCTGCTGCCTATAAGCGCTCACACATTATGGGCGCACGTAACATTCCAACGATGAACTTTTCACAAGGAAAATCTGGTTTGCGTCATGATCGTGATATTTTTCTTTATGATGATCGTTTGCGTGAAGTGACACGCGTCAGCAAAATTTTGAAGAAGCAAGGGTATCAAAAAAATCGTATGTTTATTTTGCGTGGGGGCTTCTCACAATATACTGGGAAGAAAACAAATTAAATAATCACCTCAAAAGGGTTGTGATACATCATCTGTATCACAACCCTTTTTTTATGGGCAACTAAAATGTTGATAGCTTTAAATTTTAAAGAAGAAGTGTATAATGAAAAATGTAAGCGGTTACAAAAAGGAGAAAATCATGCAATACATTAACTACTTTAACCATGATGCCTACACAAACATTGCCATGGATGCGTGGTTATTAAAGCATTTAAAACCAACCGAACCAGTTTTTGCTTTGTGGCAAAATCAACGGGCCGTCATTGTCGGTGAAAATCAAAATACGTTTTCTGAAGTGAACGCTGACTATGTCACTGAAAATGATGTGCAAGTTGTCAGACGAGTTTCTGGTGGTGGGGCAGTTTATCATGATTTAGGGAACATTTGCTTTACTTTTTTTGTACCGGTGGTTAGTAGTGCCAGCGTTGATTTTCACCAATTTGTGCAACCAATGGCAGATGCTCTAGCAGCAGTTGGCATTGACGTGACCATTTCGGGTCGTAATGATTTGGAGATCGATGGCAAGAAAGTGTCTGGTAATGCGCAGCGCTATGTGGGTGGTTATTTAATGCATCATGGCACATTGTTGTGGGATACCGATGTGGATGCGATGGTAAGGTCGTTAAATGTGGCTGACGAAAAGTTTATGTCGAAAGCAGCAAAGTCAGTTCGCGCACGAGTGGGTAATATTAAGGATTATGCTCCTGATAATTTGACCATCGATGAATTTATCGCACAATTACGCTATTATCTCACTAATGAAGGGCGAGATGGGGAATATCAGTTAACCGACACACAAAAAACGGCGATTTTAGCCTTACGTGATCAACAGTTTGCGCAGTGGTCATGGAATTATGGGCAAAGTCCGGATTTTATGTATCACAACCATGCGAAATATCAAGGTGGCAGCATCGACGTACATGTTAATGCGGTTGATGGCAAAATCACTGATATTGATTTCACGGGTGACTTTTTGGGTGTGCGTGATTGGCGTGAGATTAAACCACAATTTATTGGCTTACCGTTTACCAAGACTGCAGTGGCTGGCGTGTTATTAGCAAATCAAGATGGCCAGTACTTTGGCACGATCACGAACGAGGAACTTTTGGCAGTATTTTTTCAGAAAGATGAGGTAGAAACGCATGTCTGATATCACAGTAACAAATGAGAAAATTTTGGACTTTAGTGGCCAATTAGCGCTGCAGGATGAGACATTTCCAACGCTGCAGATTTTAAATCCTGCGGGTGAGATTGTTGATGAAGCTGGTTTAGCACGTGCAGACCTGTCATCGGAAGATTTAGTCCAAATCATGCAGCGGATGTTGTTGAGCCGACAATTAGATATTCGGTCAACCAAGCTTGCTAAACAAGGGCGCTTTGGCTTCTTTGCGCCAACAGCTGGCCAAGAAGCCTCACAAATGGCATCTTCTTATGCCTTTAATGATAATGATTGGCTTATGCCAGGTTATCGTGATATTCCACAAATTATTGTGAAAGGGTGGCCGATTTGGAAAGCGATTCTTTGGTCACGTGGTCATGTATTAGGTAATGTGTTCACAACGGCAGATGAGCAACCCGTCAATGCTTGGATGCCACAAATTATTATCGGCGCGCAATACGTTGAAGCAGCTGGAATTGGTTTAGGACTCAAAAAGCGACAAAAAGACGCGGTTGCCTATGCCTATACGGGTGATGGCGGTTCGTCACAAGGTGACTTTTATGAAGGGGTCAATTTTGCTGGCGCCTATCAAGCCAATGCCGTCTTCTTTATTCAAAATAATGGCTACGCCATTTCAACACCACGTGGGTTACAAACGGCAGCCACCCATTTGGCGGCCAAAGGTTGGGCTGCTGGAGTACCGAGTGTCGTGGTTGATGGGAATGATCCAATTGCCGTGTATTTGGCGGCTAAGGAGGCGCGTCAGTGGGCAGTATCAGGTAATGGGCCAGTCTTGATTGAAACGCTGACAGATCGCTTAGAGCCGCATTCAACTGCGGGTGACGATCCATTGCGTTATCGGACACAAGATGACATTGATGCTTGGTGGGTAAAAGAACCACTCATTCGGATGCGCCAATTTATGACCGATCAAGGCATTTGGGATGAGGCTAAGGAAACGGCCTATATTGCGGAAGTCAATGCTTTAATTGATGAGCAAATTAAGATTGCAGATAATGTGCCAAAGCAAAAGATTTCTGATTTTATTAAAAATACACTTGAAGTCCCAAGCTATGCCATGACGGAACAAATCGCAAAGTTTGAAAGTGAGGGAAAGTAAAATGGCTGTTAAAAGTTATATTGATGCTGTCCGTGAGGCAATGGATCTTGCCCTTGGTCAAGACGAGAACGTCCTCATTTTTGGTGAAGATGTTGGCAAAAATGGTGGGGTGTTCCGAGCTACCGATGGTTTGCAAGTCAAATACGGCGAAGATCGGGTGTTTAACACGCCTTTAGCTGAATCAGGTATTGGTGGACTTGCCATTGGCTTAACCACACAAAATTATCGGCCAGTGATGGAAATTCAATTCTTTGGTTTTGTGTTTGAGGTGATGGATTCAATTGCTGGGCAAATGGCCCGTAATCGTTTCCGTTTTGGTGGGACAAAGCAAATGCCAATTGTGGTTCGTGCACCCTATGGCGGTGGCACGAAGACACCAGAAATGCATGCGGATAATCTCGAAGGCATTGTGGCCCAAATTCCTGGGATTCGGGTCGTGATGCCGGCTAACCCAGCAGATGCTAAAGGCCTACTGCTCAGTGCAATCGAATCAAATGATCCTGTGATTTTTTTGGAAAACTTGCATCTCTATCGTTCATTAAAAGGCGAGGTGCCAGAAGGTTACTACACGACGCCACTTGATCAGGCCGCAATTGCGCGTGAGGGGACTGATGTGTCAATCATTTCTTACGGTGGCGGGGTACCAGTCGCACTGAAGGCGGCGGAAGCCTTAGCAAAAGACAATATTTCAGCCGAAGTTCTAGATTTACGGACCGTTTCGCCGCTAGATATTGCAAGTATTGGTGCCACAGTCCAAAAAACTGGTCGCGTGGTTGTTGTCCAAGAAGCGCAACGGATGGCTGGTATTAGCGCCAACGTCATGAGTGAAATTTCAGAACGATTCATCTTGAATTTGAAAGCGCCAATCGGTCGGGTGGCGGCACCGGACTCCGTTTACCCATTTGGTCAAGCTGAAAATGATTGGATGATTAAAGCAGATGATGTCGTGGCCAAAGTGATGGAGGTTGTGAATTATGACTGAGATTTTTAAAATGCCAGATATTGGTGAAGGGATGGCCGAAGGCGATATTACGTTATGGCTGGTTAAAGTTGGCGACACGGTTGCCATGGATGATCCCGTTGCCGAAGTGCAAAATGATAAGTTAATTCAAGAAATTTTATCACCCTATGCGGGGAAAGTCACCAAGTTATTTGTCGAGGCGGGGGCAACTGTATCCGTCGGCGATCCTTTGATTGAATTTGATGGGGATGGTAGTGGTGCTGCTACTGCAACGCCAGAATCAGCACCTGAAATGGCATCGGTTGCATCTGAACCTGAGCCAACACGGTCGACACCCGAATCTGCTACCAGCACGGTTCAGACGGTGAATGGGCACGTCTTGGCGATGCCTTCAGTTCGTCATTTGGCGTTTGAAAAAGGCATTGATCTCACGCGAGTGCCAGCCACTGGTCGGCACGGTCATGTGACTTTGGCCGATGTCATGAACTTCCAAGCAGATACCACAGCGGCGCCTACACCGGTGGCTGCTGTGGCCCCAGCGGCACCAACCCCACCAAAGCCTGCAGATAACAAGCCAGAACGACCTGTTGCATCAGCGCCATTACATGAAGGTCGGCAACCAATGACACCAATCCGGAAGGTCATTGCCAAAGCAATGGCCAACCAGAACGCAACGATTCCGGCGGTCACTAACTTTGATAGTGTTGAGGTGAGTCAGCTGGTGGCACATCGTCAACAGTTTAAAGCACAGGCGGCTGAACAAGGGATTCATTTGACTTACTTGGCTTATGTGGTCAAAGCGTTGGCGGCGACGGCTAAAAAATTCCCAGAAATTAATGCCAGTTTGGATATGACTACCCAAGAAATTGTTTACCATGATGAGGTTAACATGGGGATTGCGGTGAATGCACCGTCTGGTTTGTTTGTACCGGTCGTGGCGCAAGCTGACCGGAAGTCGATTTTCCAAATTGCCAAAGAAATTGCCATTTTGGCCGATGCCGTGCGTGATGGGTCGATTTCGCCTAAGCAAATGCAAGGCAGCACGATGACGATTTCTAACCTCGGTTCAGCACGGGGCACTTGGTTCACACCCATTATTAATGGCCATGAAGTGATGATTCTTGGCTTAGGCTCAATTGTTAAGGAGCCAGTCGTCAATGCGGCTGGGGAAATTGTTGTCGGTCAGAATATGAAACTGTCCTTAACTTATGATCACCGGTTGATTGATGGTATGTTAGGTCAAAGTGCCTTGAATTATTTGAAGCAGTTATTGGCCGATCCAGCGTATATGTTGATGGAGGTGTAAGATGGTTGTTGGCGCACAAGCACGTGAAATTGATACAGTTGTGATTGGTTCTGGGCCTGGCGGTTATGTGGCAGCCATTCGTGCCTCCGAATTGGGGCAAAAGGTGACCATTATTGAGCGCGACGCCATTGGCGGCGTTTGTCTGAATGTCGGCTGCATTCCATCAAAAGCGTTAATCCATGTTGGTCATCGCTACCAAGAAGCCCAATCAGACACACCATTTGGTCTGACAACCAGTGGGGCAACCTTAGATTGGCAACAAACCCAAGATTGGAAGCAAAATCAAGTCGTGAATACCTTAACCAGTGGTGTGGCGATGTTGCTGAAAAAGCATCAGGTAGAAATTGTCCATGGGGAAGCGACTTTTACCGATAATGAAACCTTAAACGTGGTGCAAGAAGATGGCCATGAATTATTACAATTCAATAATGCCATTATTGCGACTGGGTCACGTCCGGTCGCCATTCCAAGTATGCCATTTGGCGGGCGCATTATTGATTCAACGGGTGCCTTAAGTTTACCTGAAGTGCCTAAGCGTTTAATTATTGTCGGTGGCGGTGTCATTGGTTCTGAGTTAGGTGGCGCCTATGCCAACCTTGGTGCACAAGTCACAATCATTGAAGGACTAGATCATACCCTCAATGGGTTTGATGCCGAAATGATACGACCAGTTTTGGCTGACTTTAAGCAAAAGGGGGGCGTTATCGTCACTGACGCGCAGGCCAAGTCGGCCACACAAACTGATGATGAGGTGCAGCTCACGTACACCGTGGCTGGCGAGGCGCACACGATTACTGGTGATTATCTACTCGTGGCGGTTGGCCGTCGGGCAAACACGGACACCTTGGGCTTAAACAACACGGATGTGAAACTCACAGATCGTGGCTTGATTGAAATTGCGGATAACATGCAGACGAGTGTGCCGCATATTTATGCCATTGGGGATGTGACTGCAGGGCCACAACTGGCCCATAAGGCGAGCTTCCAGGGTAAGATTGCTGCTGCAGCGATTGCGGGGGATCCGCAAGCACGCGACCTGCATTATGGGTTACCAGCCGTTGCGTATACGCAAGTCGAGATGGCAACTGTTGGCGAGACACCAGAATCAGCCCAAGCCAACCAACTGTACGTTAAAGTGTCCAAATTCCCCTTTGCGGCCAATGGTCGTGCCATTTCAATGGGTGAAACGGCGGGATTCATCCGCTTAATCAGTGATAAGACCACCAATGCAGTGTTAGGGGCGCAAATTGTTGGCCCAAGTGCTTCAGATTTGATTTCAGAGTTGGCTTTGGCCATTGAAAATGGCCTGACCACACAAGATATTTCATTGACGATTCACCCACATCCAACCTTGGGTGAGGCGATTATGGATACCGCTGAATTGGCAGATGGGTTACCCATTCACATTTAGCATGCAATACTGACATAAGCAGCAAATGACGTTGCCAACACTTGGCAACGTCATTTTAATTCTAGGAGAGTTATGGTTTATATTACAACAAACGACAACGTACAATTAGCCTATCACGTTCATGGAATTGGACAGCCCATTATTTTAATTGCTGGCTATTCTGGCAACCAAGCGACGTGGACAGCACAAATTCCGGCATTCGTAGCAGCCGGGTATCAAGTGATTACTTATGACCGCCGCAATCATGGGCAGAGTGATCAAGTGGCTTACGGCATGCGGCTATCGCGTCACGGAATGGATCTCGCCACGATTATCTCAGCTTTGGCACTCAAACAACCCATTTTATTAGGGCATTCGATGGGCGCCAGCACAATTTGGGCGTATTTGTCACTATTCGGGGATGCTGACATTCGTGCCGTGATTACTGAAGATCAAATTCCCAAAATGATTCAGACAGCAGACTGGCCGTATGGTTTGTTAGGGGCTGATGGACAACATTTGCAGGCGGCCTTGACTCAATTACCCGTCACCAAATTGACCAACATGAAGCTCTCGGCTGACATCAAACGTGCCATTGGGCAACATTTTCAACCTTTTGATTTCAAATTGAATGCCCCGTTATTACTGAATAGTGCGGTGCAAGATTGGCGGGATGTTTTACGGCGTGAAGCGGTGCCACACTTGTTTATTGCGGGTGGCCAGTCACCATTATGGCCAGCTGAACATGCCAAAGTGTTAGCACAAATGACGGCGCATGGGCAATACGTCATTCTGCCTGAAGCCGGCCATATCCCCCATATTGAAGATCCAGCGACGTTTAATGATGCCGTTTTGACTTTCTTAAAGCGTTTATAAAAAAGTAACGGCCATAGTTGTTTTTTTTGTTGACTAATCAGTCAACAAAAACTATAATCAAGGCATGGGAAGAAAAACAAGTTTTGATCACGATGTCGTTATGTTACAAATGAGCCAAGTTTTTGCGCGCTTTGGCTACGCAGGGACCGCACTGGATGATTTAGTGGCCGCAACGGGTGTCTTACGAGGTAGCTTATATCGCGCATTTGGTAGTAAACAGGGGATGTTTATTGCGTGCCTGACAGCAGGTTTAGCCAAACAGCCACAATCAGAATTAACTTGGCGTTTGATTTTAGTAGCATTATTAGAATTAACCCAAACAAGCACAGCCGTTCGGACGTTGATCCAAAAATGGTATCGCGAACAAGAGGCGACAACAGTTCTCGCACAGTTAGGGCAACAACTATTGAATCAAAGTGGTATTTTAAAGGAGGCATTACCAGATGGAAAACACAGTTGAATTAACAGCAGATATGTTAGTCGTGACACCAGTTGGAATAACAAAAATTGCTGCGTTAAAAGAAGCCGTACGTGTACCAAGGGCGCATGTGGTGGGCGCTTCGATTGATGCGGGTATCCTAAAGGAAAAGAAAGGGCTACGTATGCCCGGGACAGCTATTCCGGGCTATTGGGCGGGGACTTTTCGTAAAACAGGTGAAGAGACGTTTTTTAACATTAAACAAACAAGTGAACCAGTTGTGATTCAGCTCAAAGATGAACGTTACACCCGCTTAGTAATTGGTGTCGCGCAGCCACGAGAACTCGTCAATCAGATTAATAATTGGGTGGCGGGACACGATTAAGTTGATGAAACGTCTGTCGAAGTTGACAACGTGACGTCTGTTGGTCATGAAAAAAGGATTAGCTGATGTGCTAATCCTTTTTGTGAGTGATCGGTTATATTTTTGCTTGCATAATCAATGGTTAGCAATTAATTAAAAAAAAAATCAGCCGTTAATGGCTGATTGGCTTTAAAAGCGTGATTGATGTGCCGCGATGCTGCGACGAATAGCTTGCTTTGACACTTCTTCGTGTTGTGCTTCAGCTTCTTCGGCTGGCTTGATAACTGTTTGGCGATACCCAAGTGCAGAAGCAGCAGCAACAAGGGCTGATCCAATAATACCAACGATAACGCCTGACTTAAATGACTTCATAATCCCTCTCTTTTCTTACGTTTTTCTAAAGTCTATTATCAACTATTTTGCCTTATTTGTAAATGAATTTAGTATAATAAAAATTATGACAAAACAAACACAAATTATTGCGCATCGCGGTTATCGCGCGGTGGCCCCTGAAAATACATTACCAGCGTTTGAAGCAGCCTTGGCGTATGACATTGATATGCTCGAAATGGATTTGCATCGGACCAAAGATGGCCACCTTGTCGTGATTCATGACGAAACGGTTGATCGCACAACGAACGGGACTGGTCTTGTCAAAGACTTGACTTTGGCTGAGATTAAAGCGTTAGATGCCGGCCAATATAAAGACCCCAAAATGTCCGGCGTGACGGTGCCAACTTTTGCGGAATTTTTAACGTTTTTGCAAGCACAACATTTTGCTAAAACGTTACTGATTGAAATTAAGACAGATCATCAGGACTATCCAGGTATTGAGGCTGATATTTTAGCGTTGGTGGCTGAGTTTAAGCCAAGTTATCCAATTATTTATCAAAGTTTTAACTTGGAGACCCTAAAGACCATTCGTCGGTTAGCGCCAACAGCTGATATCGCAGCGCTAGCGGTATGGGGCGGCTATAAGGTCTATTGGTTAAAATGGCGTGGGGTCTTTGATTATGTCCATGTCGATATGCGTATTTTAAAGCATAAGCCGAAAATTTTTTGGCGCTCAAATTGGCATACCCGTGTTTGGACTGTGGACAACGAAGCTGATATGCACCGAGTGTTTAAAGCGGGGCTACGGGGTTTGATTACCAATAACGTGGCGCTGGCGACGCGCATTCGTCAAGAAATGCAAGGAGGGCAGCATGACTAAAATTGTCGTAATTGCAGGGCCAACCGCTTCTGGTAAAAGTGATTTGGCCATTAAAATGGCGCAACAATTTAATGGCGAAATTATTTCTGCTGACGCCATGCAAATTTATCGGACGTTAGATGTGGGTACAGCGAAGGTGAGCCCAGAAGAGCAAGCATTGGTGCCGCATCATTTAATTGATATTGTTGATATGACAGCTAACTTTTCAGTAGCGGATTTCGTGGCGCAAGCGGATCAAGCGATTGCTGATATTGTGTCACGGGGGAAATTACCGATTATTGCTGGTGGTACCGGATTTTATGTGAAAGCATTACTTGGGGCGCAACCACTAGAGTATGTGGCGAGTGATGCGACGGAAGTGGCTGCCTTACAAGCTGAGGCGTTACCTGATTTAGTCGCGATGTTGCAGGAATTAGATCAATCGTTGGCTGGACGGGTTGACTTAAACAATAAACAACGCGTTATCCGTGCTATCCAAATTGCACGGCATGGCAAACACGATACGCAACCAGCACGACCAAACTATGAGGCCTTCGTGGTGGGTTTGGATTGGCCACGTGAGGTTTTGTATGAGCGGATCAACGCCCGCGCCGAGAAAATGTTAGCAGCAGGGGTGCTTGATGAGGCTAACCGGATTTTAGCGGCGGGTGGTGAAACCATTCAAGCTGGTAAAGCCATTGGGTATAAAGAATTCTTCCCGTATTTAACTGGGGATATGACACTCGCGGAAGCCACTGCGCAAATGCAACAAGATTCGCGTCGTTATGCAAAACGCCAATTGACTTATTTGCGGCATCAAATTCCTGGCTTGATTTGGTTACCAGGTCAGCATGCGGCCACAACGTTGTCAGACTGGTTGACAACGTGGTTAGCAGCATCAGAATAAAAAAACACGCCATGTGTTGTCACATGGCGTGTTTTTTTATGCTTCGAGTTGTGTTTGTTGCAACTGGAGTGATTGTGCCTGGTTAATTTCAGTATACAGTGCAGTTGCTAAAGCAACTGGAATTTTATCCGTTGCGACTTGTTGTTGAACAAACGAGTATTCTGCCTGGAAGGCTTGGATATACCATTGACTATCAACAGGTGGTTGACTGGTGTCATAATCGCGACGCACGCGGGCAAAATAGTGATTAAACGCACGGCGGACGAGATGAATATCATGGGTATCCTGCTTTTGGTCAACACGGGCCTGTAAGAGATCATCCAAATGGGCATTGACAGCAGTGTCAACCGCATCATTTAAAGCAAGTAAATCGGTGATGAGTGCTTGCCAAGCGACATGTTGTGGGTTATCGGCTGTTTGTTGCGCTGCTGGGTGTGTTTTTAAGAAGTGTGCCTGTAATCGTTGCCATTGCCAACGGCGCACTAACTGACGTAGTCGACGACTGATGTTCTGTCGTAATTTTGACCAATCATGCGCATCGCTGTCATGTTGTTGCATCAGAAGGGTCATAATTTTCTGATAGGCCAAAATCACGTGATCAGGATAAGCCGTCATGACGGGTTGGCTTTGAAGATAGTTAGCAATAAAGGTTTGTGTTTGACTAAATAAGGTCTGGTAGGCGGCTGTCACGGTCTGCTTATCTTCGGTAGCGTGCCAACCTTTTTGTGATTGCAGATAGTTCGTTATCGTTTCACGGGCTTGTTGATCAGTCATTTGTTGTCTGATCTGTAAAATGGCAAAATCAACCATGGCATTACGCGTTGCTATGAGTTGTTGCTGCGTATAGGTCACTTGCTTTTTGGGTAACATCAGTGGTAATGCCACTGCCGAGACGATCATACTGAGCAAAATGACTATAGTCGCTACAATAATTAACTGTTCGCGAAAAGGAAACGGCTGTTGCCCAATTATATGCGGTAGGGAGAAGGCCATTGCCAAAGTCACGGTACCGTGGACACCACTGGTAGCAAAAACACGCGCGTTGAATGTGTGCGTTTTAGTGTGTTGTGGGCCAAAAAATTCCTTTGCTTGGCCTTGTTTTTGATAGGTTGCCCAGATAAAGCGGACCGCAAACATCAACAGATAGATCAAAATGGCTAACCCAACGAGTTGTAATGTGGCGACAAAGCCAATTGCTGTGATTTCTTGCCAAACAGTTGGCAAAGCAATACCCAATAACAAAAAGACAACGGCATTGAGCAAAGTGGCAATCATTTGCCAAATTGTGGTCTGCGTTAATTGCACGTTAGTTGATGTTAGCTTGAGCTTCCGTGATTCCCAATTATGGACAATACCCGTTGCCACGACTGCTAAAATACCGGATGTTTGGGCACTTTCAGCTAATAAATAAATGGCAAAAGGTGTCAGTAAGCTAATTGTGATAACGGTTGTGTCAGGGTTGAGTGTGCGGAAAGTAATGTTGCTGCGGACCCAAACAATCGCAAAACCACCAATAATACCGATAATGACCCCACCACCGGCGACAAAAACAAAGTGCGCGAGACCCTCAAATAAGGATAAATGGCCATTTTTTAAAACGGATAGGGCGAGATCTAAGATGACCAAACCAGTAGCATCGTTAAATAATGATTCGAGTTCTAAGGCATTGTTAACACCAGTTGGCATTTCTGTTCCAGCGGTAAGTGATTTAACAGCCACAGCGTCTGTTGGGACAACGATGGCCGCTAAGGCGATGGCTAATGGCAACGGCCATGCGGATTCAATCCAGCTAGAGAGGAAACCGACGGCAATCGCAGAAACGGCCGCCAACAAGACAGACAGGGTAAAAATCATCCGAAAGCGTTTTTTAATGACAGCAAAAGATTGCTGCTGGCCATCTAAAAACATCAGCGGGGCAATCACCACCAACATAAAAAATTCTGGTTCGAGTTCAAAATGATGAAATGTCGGGGTAAAAGATAAGCCAATCCCGACTAAAATAAAAATAAATGTTTCTGGCAGTTTGGGTATAAATTGTTTAATCATATTGGTACTGATGATACCAATCAGTAATAGGGATACAACAGTCAGTGTATTCATAGGCAATCTCCAAGATTTTAAAATGGTCAAGGCATGCTGGTCGATGCTAAAAAACGTGCAAATTGGGCAATTGGCACGTCTGACAGATTAACTTTCCGGATTAGGGATTGTTAAGGCATTATTATGGATATAGCTGCGAAAAGTTTTAAAGGTGTCCGCAAACAAATCATCTGGTTCGATGCTTAACATGTCTTTAGGGAAGAAGAACCGCTGATCTAGTGAGGCTTTCCCCTTGATGGCAGCAACTAAGGGGGATAACTCTGACAATTCACGGTGTGAGCCGTCATCTAAAATAAATTCAATCTGTGTCCGCGGCTTAGCCACATTCGGCTTATAGTCATCATAAGGAAGATCATAGGCGTCATTTCTAGCTGTGTAATAAACTGGATTGTAACCAGTAAAGGCCACTAATTGTTCCAATTCTTCTAAAAGTGGTGCGGTATTATCGTCAATAACAATCGATTTTAACGGTCGACGATCGAGGAAACGACGGGATAAATCAGATAAAATCTTATCTGGGTGATCGCGCCACATCGCAATGTAAGCCATAAAAACATGGTCATCTAGGCGTAAATAGTCTGCGGTCGATAATTGTTCACCGTTAAATAATGGCGCGAGTAAGGGGCCAAACGTGCTGGTATTTTGACTCGATTCGGTGCGGTAAAGTTCTTGTGCACGCCGCAGTAAATGTTCCAGCAAAACTTCCATTCCACGTGATACGGGATGGAAATAAACTTGCAGATACATTTGATAGCGACTCACGACATAATCTTCCACCGCATGCATTCCAGCAATATCAAAGCCAATCCCTGTTGGAGTTGGTTTCATCGTGCGTAGAATGCGGTCAATATCGAATTCACCATATTTTGTCCCAGTATAGTAAGCATCGCGTAGGAGGTAATCCATGCGATCGACGTCAAGCTGACTGGAAATCAGTTGGACGACTTGTGGATTATGATAAGTTTTAGCGATGACACTCGCCACTTTATTGGGGAAATCAGGGGAGACACTGGCCAATACGGTATGAATTTCACTGTCACCGGTAATAATAGCTTGTGTCATCGCTTCATGATCGGTGTTAAAAAGATGTTCGAAAGTGTGGGAAAAAGCACCATGTCCAATATCGTGCAATAGGGCAGCAGATAACGTCACGAGCCGTTCGTTGGTATCCCAGAGGCCATCTTCTGGTGAGGTGGACGAATAATATTGCTCAAAATGCTCGGTAATGCGACGGGCAATTTCATAGGCACCAACAGAATGGCCAAAACGTGAATGTTCGGCACCGTGAAAAACAGCGCTGGTAATCCCAAGCTGTTGAATTCGGCGTAGGCGTTGAAATTCAGTCGTATTAATGAGATCAAGGATCACACGATCTTGAATGTGAATGAATTTGTGGATGGGGTCACGTAGGACCTTCTCGTTGTGTAATTTATCTGTTAACATCATTTGTCCCTTTTGACCTTTCTTATATTATAATAGATAATTAACGAAATGAATGAAAAATGTCGGCGGATTATCAGATGTGTCACACAACCGTCGGCTGACACAGAATAGGCTAATGTGTCGTATGACCTGAGTCTAAGGGGGGAACTATGCCACAAACACAAAAACAAATGGTGCAATTATCATTAACAACAACTGTTCGTCAAGATGACGACGTCGAGACGTTTAATTTTGACACCGAGGGGGAGTTGTTGGTTAAAAATGACCATGTTTACTTACGTTATACGGAAACCATTGCAGAACAACAAACCAAAGTACGGTTTAAATTTGAACCAGACAGTGTCCGCTTGCACCGAACAGGTGACGGACAACAAACTCAACTGGTTTTTGTGCTGGAGCAACAGGTGCCCGCTTTCTATCAAACACCGGCGGGGCAAATGCATTTGGCCACTTATACGACCCAGTTACAGACAGCAATCGACCCGGAAAAGGCACAAGGCAAAATTGCAATTGACTATCAGCTCATTGCCAATGACCAGATTGTTGGCGAATACGCGTTACGGTTGCAATTCCAAGCCAAATCTAGTAAACTTAATTAGTTAGAAACTCGAAAGGACGTGCACTATGGCACTCACACAATTAGGCAATCACCCAAAAGAAGAATTAGCATTGGTTGAAATTGCAACTGCAATTTTGGCAGAGCACAAGACAGTTATGCCATTTAGCTCACTGGTTCAAGAAATTCAGGACTTTTTGGCAGTTGATGCGGAGACGTTCCGGTCACGTCTCTCACAATTTTATACCGACTTAAATACAGATGGCTCATTCATCTCACTTGGTAACAATGAATGGGGCTTGCGTGCCTGGTATCCAGTTGATGCCATTGACGAATCAATCCACGAAATGGATGATGACGATGACACACCAAAGCGTAAGAAGGTTGCCAAGAAGGTTAACGTCTTTGCGGACTCAGCAGCAGACGATGATGTGATCGATTATAACGATGACGATCCTGAAGACGAAGACTTTGGTGAAGTTGCTGAAGAAGAAGTCGATGTTGACGTTGATGACGCTGAAATTGAAGTTGAAGACGATGATGACGAAACAGACATTATTGTTGGTGACGATGAATCAATTGATGATAACTTAACAGAATTAGCCGGCACAAATGATCTTGATGATTTGGGCGACGGTGATATTGAAAAGTAATATTAAAATGCCGTGTTAACGGCATTTTTTTGTGGCTATTGCCGTGTTGGACGCCTAAAATAACGGGTTCTGATACTGTATTAAAAATGTAATAAAAAAAGTTTTGAAAAAGGGTTGCATTTTTGGCGCAACATCTGTAATATATATAAATGTGCTACGGCATGTTTGCTCCTTTAACTCAGTTGGTTAGAGTAGGGGATTTTTAATCCCAAGGTCCTCGGTTCGAGTCCGAGAGGGAGCACTGATTTAACTATCAGGTGACCTTTGGGATATTCCAGGAAAAGCAAGTAACTTTGTTACTTGCTTTTCTTTTTGTTTAAAAGACATTGCAAAAAAAATTGAATCATAGTATTATTGATACAAGCGTTGAGACGGACGGGTTACTAGGTTACCTTAGTAGAGACATCATGGTTGGTGAAAATGATGAAGGGACTAGTGGACTAACTACCGTTGATGCATAATCTGATTAGGTGCAGACTGAAAGGATTGTCGGTGTAATTGGCCGTTACCCCAATTGCTTTAAGTGGTTTGTCAACAGACAGACTTGAAATTGGGTTGGTACCGCGCAAAAGCGCCCCTAGATTAGGTTCTAGGGGCGCTTTTTTTATGCCGTACGTGCAACGAGGGAAAAGTGTGAGGAAAGAGCAATGTTAGATAAACGGAACAGAGAGTTAAACCGAGATTTATCGTCAAATCAAATGCAAATGATTGCCTTGGGCGGGACGATTGGGGTCGGCTTGTTTATGGGATCATCGGCGACGATTAAATGGACCGGTGTGTCAGTTATTTTTGCCTATGCGTTAGCCGGATTTGTTTTATACCTGGTGATGCGAGCGCTAGGAGAAATGTTATTTGTTGATCCAACAGTCGGGTCATTTGCCAACTATGCAACAAAATATATTCATCCACTAGCCGGTTATTTAACCGTCTGGGCGAATGTCTTTCAGTGGTTGACGGTTGGGGTCTCAGAAACGATTGCCGTCGGCGTCTATCTGAATTACTGGTTCCCAGGTGTGCCAATTTGGGTCACTGGGGTTGTCGTCTTGGTAACGTTGACCTTAGCAAATATGGCCACAGTGAAAGCTTATGGGAATATGGAAACTTGGTTTTCAATGATCAAAGTGGTCACGATTATTTTAATGATCATTTTAGGCTTTATGGTAATCTTGCTGGGCTTCGGTAATAATTGGCATCCCATTGGTTTTTCTAATTTGTGGACGCATGGCCCATTCTTTGCTGGTGGCTTAAAAGGCTTTATGTTTGCCTTGTCAATTGTCATGACCTCTTATCAAGGGATTGAAATTATCGGGATTACGGCTGGGGAAACGCAAAATCCAAAGCACGCGATTGTGTCAGCCATTAAGTCAATTGTGGCGCGTATTTTAATTTTCTACATTGGTGCTATTTTTGTTATCATCACGATTTATCCATGGGATAAGTTAGATCAAGTTGGCTCACCCTTTGTGGAAACGTTCTCACGTGTCGGCATTACTGCTGCTGCGGGTATCATTAACTTTGTGATGCTAACAGCTGCCATGTCTGCTTTGAACTCTGGTATTTTTAGTTCAAGTCGCATGCTTTACACGCTGGCGTTGAACAAGGAATTGTCGCCAAAGTTTTTGAAGCTGTCAAAGCATCGTGTACCAACGTTGCCAGTGTTGGCGATGTCAGGTGGTATTTTGATTGGGATTGTGCTTAATGCGTTATTACCACTCTTTTGGCGCGGCAGCTCTAGTGTCTTCGTGCTCGTTTATTCGGCAAGTACGTTGCCAGGTATGGTGCCATGGTTTGTCATTTTGATTAGCCAGATTAAATTTAAGCGTGACAATCCGAACTTGCTGGAAGGACATCCGTTTAAGATGCCTTGGGCACCGTACACCAATTACTTTGCCATTGCGATGCTTGTGCTGACATTGGTTTACATGGTGATTAATCCAGAAACACGGATACCACTACTCATTGGCCTAGCCTTTTTGCTGGTGATGTCGGTCGTTTTCTTTATCACGCATCACAAATCAGCCAAGCAATAATCAGAATATCTTCGGCGGCTGGTCGTGAAAAATGATAAAATAGATAAAGATTGAAATTTGGAGGCTAGGGTTGCTAGGTCATATCGGTCAAAAATTGGCTGGACCAGCAACCAACGATATAGATGACTAAAAAAATCGCAATAGACGCCATGGGTGGCGATTACGCCCCGCTTGAAATTGTCAAAGGGGTTGAGCTGGCACGTGACCGCTACCCTGAACTAGAATTTCTGCTATTTGGCACTGAATCAGCGGTCAAGCCACTGGTTCAAAACTGGGAGCGCTTGACACTGATCCCTACAACAGAAGTGATTGAGATGGGGGACGAACCCGTCAAAGCCATGCGTCGTAAAAAGGACTCATCAATGGTGCAAGCAGCCTTGGCAGTTAAAGATGGCCGGGCCGATGCTTTGTTTAGTGCCGGCAATACTGGTGCGTTGTTGTCCAGTGCTATTTTCTTGGTGGGCCGGATCAAAGGGGTCGATCGACCGGCTTTGGCAACGGCTTTACCAAGTTTTGGTGGGGCACACGATCAATTTGTCTTTATGGATTTAGGCGCCAATGCCGAGAGCAAACCAGCTCATCTTTACCAATATGGTATTTTGGGCAGCTTCTATGCCTCACATGTCCTTGGTATTGCGGATCCAACGGTGCGCTTGTTGAATAATGGTGCGGAAGAAGATAAAGGCGATGAAGTGCATAAAACAGCCCATCTTTTGATGAAAGACACGACGGCCTTTAACTTCTTAGGTAACATTGAAGCCCGTGAATTACTGGCCGGAACTGCTGATGTTGTCGTGGCGGATGGTTTCTCTGGTAACGCCGCTTTGAAAGCAACAGAAGGGACTGCTTTAATGATGCTTAAGCAACTTAAAGCAGCAATTATGGCTGCCGGTGTGCGTGGTAAGTTGGGTGGTGCGCTCTTAAAGCCTGCCTTTAAAACAGTGCAAAAGCAACTCGATTATAATGAAGCCGGTGGCGCAGTTATTTTGGGTGTGAAGGCGCCTGTTGTCAAGACGCACGGTTCAGCGAAGGCACCGGCAGTGGCCAACACAATGGGACAAATTAAGACCATGTTGGACCACCAATTGGTGCCAGATATTGAAACGTTTATTGCAGCACACAAAGACGAATTACAAGCTGGAAAAGAAGCTTTAAGTACACAAGTTAACGGCTAATGCGAGCTGTGACGATTTGAAGAGATATTGGAGAATAACACATGGCGATGGAAAAAGAAGCAATCTATAACATGATGGCAGATGAAATTGCAACGCGCTTTAGTATTAAGCGTGAAGCGGTGACACCCGATTTAAACTTTTTGACGGATGTTAATGCGGATTCAATTGATTTTGTTGAATTGGTGTTAGAAGTCGAAGATATGTTTAACGTCAGCATTTCAGATGAAGATGCTGAAAACTTGGTGACGTTACAACAAACAGTTGACTATATCGTCGCACATCAAAATTAAAAATTAGTCATTTGACAGGCGTGCGACATTAAGCTATACTGATTTTCAAGTTAATCATTTTTAATGTGTTGAGAAGAGTAATGTTGTTGGAGTGTCCAGCGAGCTGTGTTTGGTGAAAACAGCCACTTTGGCAATGTGAAGATGAACTCATGACACACGTTCGTGCAGTGCAAGCTAAGCGATCGGTGGGAACCGTTATCTTCCCTAATCGTGCTGACCAAAAGGCAGCGGATTTTTTTGAGGTAGTTAACACTACGAACATGGGTGGTACCACGCAAGCAGCGTCCCTATACGAATCATAGCGTTCGTGTAGCGACGCTTTTTTAATACAATAATGATGACCACAACTAAAACAGCATCTTTGGAGGAAAAAACATGTCAGCAGTTCAATCACCAGCACCACTCATTTCTCAGTTACTTGACACTTGGATTCAAGGTGAGGGGAGCCAAGACTTCCCAATGGCCAACTATGCCAATGCGGCGGCTATTTTATATCAAAACGTTGCCGACATTAACTGGGTTGGTTTCTATCTTTATGATGATACTCAAAATCAATTAGTTGTTGGCCCATTTCTGGGCAAGCCAGCAGTTGCGTTGATTGCACCAGAAGCTGGGGTTGTTGGGCACGCATTTAGTGTCCAAGAAACCGTGGTGGTTGATGATGTGAACACCTTTGCCAATCATATTGTCTGCGATCCTAATTCAAACGCTGAAATTGTGATCCCATTGACAACAGCTGATGGGCGCCGTCTTGGCGTCTTAGACATTGATTCACCAACGCGTCAGCGTTTCTCGGCACAAGATCGTGCGGACTTAGAACATTTTGTGCAAACGTTATTAGCCTATGTCAAATAGTGCCAATAACGCAACAATATTAAATTAGGGGCAGGGCGCATTATCATGCGACTTGAGGTTTGTGTGTTTAAGACACATAACCGTACATAAAAGGGTAACAAACATGTGGCAAACACTCATGACGCGTCACGATCAATTCGTGACAGCGCTATGGCAACATATTCAATTAACAGTCGCCGCACTCGTGATTGCGGCACTGATTGCGATACCATTGGCGATTTGGGCTGAAAATCATCGGCGCTACGCTGAATGGTTATTACAACTAACGGGTCTCTTTCAAACCTTGCCGTCACTGGCAGTTTTAGGATTACTGATTCCTGTGGTGGGGATTGGGGCACCTGCGGCATTAATTGCCCTGGTGATTTATGCGTTATTACCAATTTTTCAAAATACTTATCTTGGGTTAACGGCGGTTGATCAAGATGTCCGCGATGGGGGGCGTGCTTTAGGGTTATCTCGGCGACAGGTCTTGCGACGAATCCAATTACCATTGGCACAGCCAAGTATTATGGCCGGTCTACGGACGGCCATTGTATTGATTATTGGGACAGCTACCTTAGCGGCGCTGATTGGTGCTGGTGGCTTAGGTGATTTCATTTTGCTTGGTATTAACCGGAATAATACCGATCTTATTTTAATCGGGGCGTTTGCCTCAGCGGCCTTAGCGTTAGTTGGTAGTTTTGGCGTTCGGTGGCTTGCCAAGTTGCAGCAAACTTGGCGCCGTGTGGTGTTGGTTGGTTTGAGTGTGCTCTTTATTGGTGGTAGTGTCGCGCCGTTATTACCGCAAAAACAAGCCCCCCAGACGATTACCATTGCAGGTAAACTGGGATCCGAACCAGAAATTCTAATTCACATGTATGCGGCATTGATTAAACAAGCGCAACCAGAGACGCGGGTGATTTTAAAACCAAATTTTGGGGTGACCACCTTTCTGTATGAAGCGTTGACTAGCAAGAAGATTGATCTTTATCCAGAATTTACCGGTACGATCACCGCAACGCTGGCCAAACAGCCAGTGACTTTACCAGTAGGTGCTGATGCCAAAACGACTTATTTAGCTGCTAAAAAGGTTGCGCAAGCACAACAGCTGACGATAACGCAACCCATGCAATTCAACGATACGTATGGGATTGCCGTACCGCAAAATTTGGCTAAGCAATATCATTTAACAACAATTGGGGATTTGCAGCACCTCCCGCATGCCAAGGCAGGGATGACGGCAGAATTCTTAGATCGACCTGATGGCATGCCGGCAATTGAGCAGACATATGGGTTGAATTTACCCAAGGTGAGTTTGGACCCAGCACTGCGTTATCAAGCTGTGCGTGAACAGCAAGTATCAGTGGTCGATGCTTACACGACTGATTCACAATTAAAGCAGTATCATTTAAAGGTGTTGGCTGATGATCGGCATGTTTTCCCAGTTTATCAAGGAGTTGGTCTGATGCGCTCAGATTTTGCCAAAACGCACCCAGAAATTGTGCGTGCGGTGAATCAATTGGCGGGTCACATCACCAATGAAGAGATGCAAACGATGAATTATGCGGTCAATGTCAACCATCAATCGGCAGAGCAAGTCGCCATTAATTATTTGAAAGCACACAAATTACTGAAATGATGACACCAGCAGCATTACAACAGCGCGTGATGTTGCTCTCGCAACAAGCATTTGGTCGACCGTTTGACCATCAAGCCACCTTTAACGCCCGTTTAAAAACGACTGGTGGGCGTTATTTTACGCATAGTCACCATCTCGAATTTAATCCGAAAATGGCGGCGCTGCCTGAATTTGATGGGATTATTAAACATGAATTAGTGCATTACCATTTGCATCTGCAACATCAAGGTTATCGGCATCGTGATCGTGACTTTAAGCAGTTACTGGCAGCAGTCGGTGGCGCGCGTTATGCCCCTAAATTAGCGGCGACAACAGCGTCCAAGCCAAAACGCCTGTGGCGTTATCAGTGTGAGCAGGGACACGTGATCATCAGACAACGACGCATTCAAGTCGACAAGTACCGCTGTGGCCAATGTCATGGGACGTTACGGTTGCTTGGGGAAGTTCCCAATTCTTAGTGGCAACATTCAGGTATAATAAAGACATCAGTAACGAGAAAGCGAGTGACATATGATACAACTTATTCTATCGGATCTTGATGAAACTTTACTCAACGATGACGGGACAATCCATCCGGAAAATATCGCGGCCATTCAGGCTTTTACCCAAAATGGCGGTTATTTTGTACCCAATACTGGCCGATCATACAAGTCTGTTTATGGGACGTTAGCACAACTTGGCCTTAACAAAACAACGCAATACGTCGTGTCCTATAATGGCGGGGCTATTGTGGCAATTGCCCCAGATGGTCAGGAAGAAATTGTTGTTGAACACGGCATGTCGTTGACATTAGCCCAAAAAATATTTGATTTGGGCCAAGTAAACGACGTCGTCGACACGCACGTTTATACGCGCGATAACTTGTACATTTACAATATCTCAGCCACCGATCAACGCTACATGACAGAGCGACAAGTGCCTTATACAGAAATCACGACAACCGATTTGAGCTTTATGGCCAACGAGGGCCCTGTTATGAAGGTTATTTTTGAACATCCAGATCCTGCTGTCCAACAGGCAATCGCTGATGCGGTAACCGCCGTTGTTGGCGATGAGGTGTTGGTCACCTTTAGTTCAAACCGATACGTTGAGTTTAACCCGAAGGGCGTTGATAAAGGGGTAACGGGCTTAGAGCTAGCCGATATTTTAGGCATTGCCCGTGACGATACAGCGGCGATTGGTGATAATTTGAACGATGCAGCACAAATTAAAGCTGCCGGTGTTGGTGTGGCCGTTGCCAATGCTAAACCGGAAATTAAGGCCTTAGCTGATGTTGTGTTAACGACAACCAATAACGAAGCGGCAGTTGCCGATTTTATTCAGCACTATGCCCAAAAATCATAAATTAGCGCTGTTGCTTGCACGATTCTTACTTGGCGGACTAGCGATTATCTTATTTTTGACGCTATTTCTGGTGAGTGATTGGCAGCATTGGTCATTAGCCTTAACGTTAGGTCTGACGGTTGTTTTGTTTGTCCTCGTCAACGTAGGTTATATTTGGTTATTTTGGCTGGCTCGGCGACAACAGTTATTACATGAAGAAAAGGATGATGAATAATTTTGCTTGATTTATCCCAAAATCCAAACCCTAAATCATTAGGTCGACGCCTGTTTAATTTTATCGGGCTGGCTTTTTTGTTGGTCTTAACGCCAAGTTTGTTAGTGGCCGCCAATTCGCAGCAATCCGTTGGCCAACAACTCCTGTATGTGAGCTTGATGTTAGTGAGCTATAGCGTGTTAGGCTACCTGGCGTATCGATTGTTGAAAAAGACGACGCGCCAACCAGTTTTTCACCAACCAAATATCCGTGATTGGCGTCATCTGTGGTATATTGTCGGCATGTTTTTTGTCATGGTTGGCCTAGAATATGGGATTAATATGATCCGAATGGCTGTTACTGGCAGTGTTGATACTGAAAATCAAGTGGCTATTGAAGCGCTCGTGTCACAAGTCAACATTACCATGGTTGGGATGTTGATTTATGCGGTATTTTTAGCGCCCGTCGTTGAAGAAATTGTCTTTCGTGGGTTAGTGGTTAATTATTTTTTCCGTCACAGTTGGTGGTGGGCCAGCATTATTTTGTCTGGTTTGTTATTTGCCTTCCCGCACATGGGTGATATTCCAACGAACTTGCCCGACTTATTGAGTTATGCCTTGTACATGAGTATGGGGATGGTTTTAGCTTATGTGTACAAAAAGACTGGTAATATTCAAGATAGCATTGCTATCCATTTCTTGAATAATGCGCTGTCTATGTTACCGCTTATCTTACAAGTTTTCCGTTAATGCAACACTGAAAAAGACCCTAACGTCTGTGTTAGGGTCTTTTGTTTTAGAATTGTTGTAGTGTTTTTGGCGTGTGTGTGAAAGGGACGAACCCATCGGGACTCATATAGCCAGAATCCTCAATCCGGACACCGGCAACATCAGGGATATAAATGCCTGGTTCAATCGAGAAGACCATCCCTTCTTGTAGCACCAAATCGCTGCCAGCCATGATTGAAGGGTATTCATGGACAGAAGCACCAAGACCGTGGCCGAGGCGGTGGACAAAATAATCACCGTAACCGGCCTTTGTAATAATATCACGGGCAATGGCATCTAGTTCACCAGCGGTCATGCCAATTTTGGCCTGAGATTGCGCAGCCAATTGGGCTTCAAGGGTGACGTCGTAGATAGCTTTAGCTTGGTCGCTGATGGGGCCAAAAGCAACTGTACGCGTTGCGTCAGAGGCGTAACCCTCAGTCATAGTGCCTAAGTCAAATAGCGCCATTTCGCCAGCATGTAACTGGCGTGATGATGTCGCCCCATGGGGATCAGCAGCATGTGCGCCAAACTGGACCAACGTGTCAAAGCTCATGCCTGGCACACCAGAAAGCTTGAGTTCATATTCCAATTTGGCAGCAACGCCTAATTCGGTAACGCCTTCAGCGAGGGCAGCAAAACCAATCTCAAAAGCGCGATCAGCATCACGGCCGGCCGCTAACATGTGTTGAATTTCATCAGGTGTTTTAATCAAACGTAAACGATTAATTTCAGCCGTAATGTCCTCTTGTAGTGTGACATCTGGTAAAGCAGTTTGTAAGGCGTTGTAGCGGGTGACAGTTAAATTATCCGCTTCAATGGCAAAGGCGGTACCGTGAGATTGCGCACGGATATGTTGTGCCAACTTGGCCCAAGGATTTTCTTGGTCATCATAGCCGTAAGCTGGGTAAGTCCAGCCACTGGCTTTCATGCTATTGACTTCAAGGGCTGGTCCGAATAGAAACGGCTCGTGGTCAGCGAAAATAACCAAAGCGAGGACACGTTCCATGGGGTCAGATTCAAACCCCGAAAGATAGGCCACACTATGGAAATTTGTTAAGATGGCACCATCTAATTGTTGGTCCGTGAGCCATTGTGTTAGTGTCGTGAGTTTTTGATTAGTCATTTATCGCTCCTTTGTTAAAATGTATTATTTCCATTTTAACACTTTCACAAAAAAGTGTCTTTTCTTGTAACAAACAGAAACAATGATGAAAACTTGACGATATAGCCTTGTAAGCGTTTGCAATCTGATTAATTTTTGCTATAATAAAAAGAGGTATATGAAGATGTAAACGGTTTCTTAAAGATAAATGTAAAAGAAGGTTAACTATGCAGAAAAAAAGTTCAGCAACAATTTATGATGTGGCGAATCGTGTCGGGGTGTCGCTAGCGACTGTGTCGCGGGTGGTCAATGGCAATAGCAATGTCCGCGATTCTACAAAACGTAAGGTACTTGATGCCATTGAAGAACTTGGCTATCATCCGAATGCTGTTGCCCGTGGGTTAGCTTCAAAGAAAACAACAACAATTGGCGTGGTCATGCCAGATGTCACTGATATGTACTATGCCGAATTGGCCCGTGGGATTGATGACGTGGCGAATATGTATCACTATGATGTCTTGTTGACCAATACGGATGAAGATCCAGTGCGGGAAACAATGGCTGTGAACAATTTGTCTAGCAAACAAGTTGATGGCATTATTTTCATGGGTAATGAGTTAGATCGCGAAGTCTTGAATACAATTGCTGCCGCCGATGCGCCCGTGGTGTTAGCGGGTTCAGTAGACAGCGAAGGCAAGTTGCCAAGTGTCAATATCAACTATGTCAACGCCATTCAAGAGGCAACAGAGACGGTCATTAATCATGGCCATCGTCGTGTGGCGCTAGTGACAGGGCCAATGTCACATGCCATTAATCGCTTGCATCGATTAGTTGGTTATCAAGCAGGTTTAGAGGCTGCTGGGATCGAATTTGATGAAGGTTTGCTCTTTACGGCACATCAAGATTATGCGGCAGGGATGCAAATTGCTGAAAAAGTATTGCAAGCAGGGGCAAATGCCGTCATTGCTTATGATGATGAAGTGGCCTTGGGTATTATGAATTATGTGCAAGAACACGGTCAACGCGTGCCAGAAGACTTTGAAATTATCACGTCTAACGACACCAAGTTTGCCATTGTGACACGGCCAGAATTAACGTCAATTGGGCAACCAAAGTATGACATTGGGGCGGTGGCGATGCGCATGTTGACGAAGTTGATGAATAATGAAATTATTGATGATACACAGGTACAATTACCCCATACATTAGAACGTCGCGGGACAACCCTTGATTGATTTCTCATTTTAAAGAAATATAATAGTAACAATTGACATTTAAACGTTAAAAAAGTAAACTAGTGAGAGTAGTTTGCTTTTTATTTTGCCATTAGTGCTTGAAAGGGTTCGTTCCAAATGAGAAAAAGACGTTACATCACAGGATTTGACGGCCTGCGTGCCATTGCCGTTATTGGTGTTATTGCCTTTCATCTTTTACCAACTCATATCGTTGGGGGTTGGTTGGGCGTACCGCTTTTTTTTGTGCTATCAGGTTATTTGATTACAGATCTGTTAATCCAAGAATATGATCGTCATGACAAAATTGCACCGTGGCAATTTTATGCGCGCCGGCTTAAGCGTCTTTACCCAGCACTAGTGGTCTTATTATTAATTACGGTGACGATTATTTTCTTATTTGATCGACAACTGATTTATAATTTACGCTATGTTGTGCTGACTAATTTGTTGTACGTTTATAATTTTTGGGCTATTGGCCATGGGGAATCTTATTTCCAACAATTTGGCGGTGCTTCACCCTTTACCCATCTGTGGTCGTTGTCGATTGAAGGCCAGTTTTATCTCATTTGGCCGTTTGTCTTATGGGGAATTTTAAAACTACGTCTAAAACGCCAATATGTAGCGCTTGGATTGTTGGGACTGTCAGTTATCAGCGCGGTGTTAATGGCGGTGTTGTATGATCCTAGTAACATTAACCGGAGTTACTATGGTGCTGATACGCGGCTCTTTGCTATCTTACTTGGGTCAGCGTTAGCTTTTATTTGGCCCGCAACACATCTCAATCCGGCAGTGCACCCTGAAGTTAAAAGGGGGTTAGACATTGTCGGTGGTGTGGCATTAGCTATAACGGTGATTGGCTTTTTATGGTTAAATGGCCAAAGCCCAGCGACGTATTATGGTTTGATGTACTTGATGACTGCCATTATGGCTATTCTTATTGCCGTAGTGGCACATCCGTCATCGTGGCTCAGTCAGGGATTAGATAATCCGGTGATGTCGTATCTGGGGACACGGAGTTATAGTATTTATCTCTATCAGTTACCCGTCTTTATCTTTTATGAAAAGTTTATGCCAAATTATCGGCCAACCTTCTGGCATCTCTTTTTAGAAGTGATTATTGTGCTGGCTGTGAGTGAGTTGAGTTATCGGTTTGTCGAAACGACTTTCCGACGACAGGACTACTTTAAGCGCCAAATCGCACATTTGTCTGAATCACGTAATCGCTTCTTTATTGTCTTGGCGGCCACAAGTGCGGTTATCGTGTTGATTGGTTATGGTTTGTTGTTACCACAAGCTGGCCAAGCCCGGCCAGAAACGGCCTTGGAAAAGAAATTACGCCAAAACCAAGCAGCGGTTGAAAAACGCAACGCGTTGGCCAAGAAAAATAGCGACACCAGTGCGGCTAAAAAAGGGCAGTCGACGCACTTGTCACCAGAACAGCAAGCCCTTGTTAAAAATTATGGCTTACAGCCAGCCCAGTATCTCGCTTTCCAAGCCATGCCATTTCAAGCTTTTGGTGATTCGGTCATGTTAGATGCTGCGCCTTATCTACAAGAAGTTAATCCGCATATGGTGGTGGATGCGGCAGTCGGTCGACAACCTTATCAAACGCCAAAAATCATGGCGCAGGCCGCAGCCGCACAACCATTAGCAGATAATCTGCTCATTGGCTTAGGGACAAATGGGACGATTAAGAAGCAAGACTTAGATCAAATTATGGCAATTGCCGGTAAAAAGCGTCAGGTCTATTGGATGAATAACTTTGTGCAGTCTCGTCCTTGGCAGGACAGTAACAATCAATTGTTACAAACCGCGCAGAAAACGTATAAGAATTTGCACGTGGTTGATTGGTACGCAGTGGCCAAGCAACACGGTGACTGGTTTGCCGATGATGGGGTACATCAAGGACCGTTAGGCGATCGCCAGTATGTCCGGTTGCTCGTTGAAACGGTGGGTCGCGTGTCAGGTGTTAAGTAAACTACCGTCAGGTAGTTTTTTTATTTATTTGGGGTCTAGCAATAAAAAAAAGCCGTAACCCTTTACAGTCGATTTTTATTCGCTTAAAATATAAGACAGTATAATTTGGAGGAAGTGTGTCGCGTGGCACATCAATATAATAAAATGAGTCGTTTATATCAGCACGGAACATTGGCAATGCTCATGGGCAAACAAATGCAAGGCACGATTACAGTTGCTGAATTGCGACAACATGGCGATACCGGCATTGGCACTTTGACAGGCTTAGATGGTGAAGTCATTTTGTTAGATGGCGAAGTCTATCAAGCGCAAAGTGATGGACAAGTTAACCACATTACGAACCCAGATACGTTGATGCCGTTTGCTTCGGTACATTTTGATGCGCCGACGCAACAATTACCGTTTTCACAAGTTGATTTTTCAACGTTAAGTGCAAAACTAAAAGCAGAACAGTTACAAAATGTGTTTGCGGCAGTAAAGTTTCACGGTGAATTTTCTCGTGTGCATGTACGCATTGCGCCTAAACAGGTCCCACCATACCCAAGTTTGTTGGCCGTTGCGGAAAACCAACCGGAATTTGAACGTGAAAACGTGACAGGTACGGTTGTGGGTTATTTTGCGCCGCAAATTTTTAATGGCCCAACAGCCGCCGGTTGGCACGTGCATTTCTTGTCAGATGATTTGCAATTTGCCGGTCATATTTTAGATTTTTCAGCAAGCCAAATCTCAGGGACGCTGCAAGTATTTGATGAGTTTTTACAACATCTACCAATTCATGATCCGGCATACCGTGAGATGACGCTTGATTTTGATGGCTTACTAGCCGGAATTGAAGCGAGTGAAGGAGGGCAACAATAATGGCAAATAAACCTTTAGTGATTGGCATTACAGGTGGTTCTGGTTCAGGTAAAACCACAGTTAGTCGGGAATTAGTCCGACGGTTAACGGCTGATGGCTCAGTCGCGATTTTGCTACAACAAGATTCTTATTATAAGGATCAGTCAGACAAGCCCATGTCAGAACGGGTGTTGACGAACTATGATCACCCAGATTCATTTGAAACGGATCTTTTTGTCTCTGATTTGCGGCGTTTATTGCGCAATGAACCCATTGATAAGCCAATCTATGACTATGCCAACCATACGCGTTCTAAACAAGTGGAACGGGTTGAACCAGCTAATGTTGTGATTGTTGATGGTGTTTTATTGTTTAATGATGAGCGTGTCCGTGATTTGTTGGATATGAAAATATTTGTCGACACCGATGACGATATTCGCTTCCTACGCCGGCTTGAACGCGATATTGAAGAACGTGGCCGTACGGTTCGTGGGGTGATTGAGCAATATTTGGCAACTGTGAAGCCAATGTATCATCAGTTCGTGGAACCCACAAAACGTTATGCCAACATTATTGTACCCGAAGGTGGCGAAAACCTTGTCGCTATTGATATGTTAACCAACCAAGCAAAAGCCATGTTGAAAAAAGATTAAAAAAACAACCAAACGGTACGACCGTTTGGTTGTTTTTTAGTTAATGGGCGCGTGTTTCTTCGATGACGCTACGCATGTTGTCGACCACGTTTTGGGTATTTTGTGAAAAATAGGAGCCCACTAGGGTAAAGAGTGTATCAATCAAAGTGATTTGGGCAATGAGCGAACTCATCGACTCACTACGGAAATTGATTTCTTCGGCCAATGACAACAGGACTAAATCCGCAATTTTTGCCAGCGGTGAGTCCGCAAAAGACGTAATGGCAATGACTTTCACGCCATTTTGTTTTAACTTTTGGGCAACAAGTAATGTATCCTTGTTGCGACCAGAATGAGAAATCACCACGGCCGCATCGTCATGGTCTAACTTAACAGCCTGCATGAGTTGAATGTCATAATCTGGGTGCGCAATGACATCGAGAGGCGTTCTTAAGAACTTGTGATACGCATTAAAGGCGACAATGGAGGAACCGCCAATGCCAAAAAAACCAACACGCCGTGCTGCGATCAGATAACCACTAGCAGTCTCCAAATCAGCAGCGGTTAAATGATTTAACGTGGCATGTAAAGCATTGGTGGCACCCGCAAAAACTTTTTGTGAAATCGCCATGGTATCGTCGTCATCGGTAATTTCACCGAAAAAGTCAACGGGCGTTGCGGTTGAGGCAGCGCTAGCAATGGCCACAGAAAATTCACGAAATGAGTCAAAGCCAATTTTTTTCGCAAAGCGTGAAATCGTTGCCGTGGACACCCCAGAGCCGTTAGACAGTTCTTGAATGGTTGCTTCTTGCGCACGTTTTGTGTCAGCTAAAATATAATTAATTAATTTGTTTTCAGTCGCATTGTACTGATTTTTTTGTGCGCGCAGTTGCGCGATAATATTGCGAGCCATGGGGCATCTTCCTACTGATAGTGCGCAGTGCGCAAAGTCACGTCATTTTTATAAATTAACTATACAAGAAACGAAAACTTTTTACAATCATTTGCTTGCAATGTGTAAAATATTTTCATATAATAAGAGTGTAGTAAAAATACAAAAAACATAAGAGGTATGTAAACCATGAAGTTTGCGATGATCGGCCTTGGTAAGATGGGCTTGAACTTGGTAAAGAACGCCGTTGATAACGGCCATGAAGTTGTTGCGTTCGATTTGAACCCTGAATTTGTTCGCGAAGCAACTGAATACTCACCAGCTGTTGAAGGCGCAACTGACATTGACGACATGTTGTCAAAGTTGCCTTCACCAAAGATTGTTTGGGTAATGGTACCAGCTGGTGCCCCAACAAACTCAACAATCGACACATTGATTGAAAAGATGGACAAGGGCGACATCATCATCGATGGTGGTAACTCTAACTACAAGGACAACTTGGAACAAAACAAGCGTACAACTGCTGCTGGTATCAAGTTCTTCGATGCCGGAACTTCTGGTGGTATGAACGGTGCCCGTAACGGTGGTAACTTCATGATCGGTGGCGATGACGCCGAAGCTTGGAAGACAATCGAACCATTGTTCAACTCACTTGCTGAAGAAGATGGTTACTTGTACACAGGTCGTTTGGGTTCAGGTCACTACTTGAAGATGGTCCACAATGGTATCGAATATGGTATGATGCAAGCCATCGCCGAAGGTTTCGATGTTTTGGAAGCGTCACAATTCGACTACGACTACGAAGCAGTTGCTAAGTTGTGGAACCACGGCTCAGTTATCCGCTCATGGTTGATGGAATTGGCTGAAGAACAATTCGCTAAGGATCCTAAGTTGGATGCAATCGCTGGTCGTATGCACTCATCTGGTGAAGGTAAGTGGACTGTTGAAGAATCATTGGATCTTGAAGTGCCAGCACCTGTTATCTACTTGTCACTTGCTATGCGTTACCGTTCATTGCAAGATGACACATTTACAGGTAAGGTTGTTTCAGCTTTGCGTAACGGCTTCGGTGGTCACGCAATGGATTCAGCAAAGTAATTAACTTTTAACCTGCTCAATCTTTTTTGAACAGATAGCTCCCGCTAGGGAGCTTTTTCTGTATCTGCACAAGTTGTTGAACGATTAGCATTTATACATTTATATATGAGGAAAAACTATGGATTATATGATTGGCGTCGATTTGGGGACAACATCAACGAAAGCGGTGTTGTTTGATGATCGCAATCAAGTTGTTGCCAGTGCTAATAAAGGCTACAAACTGTATCGCGATGCGCCTGATATGGCTGAAGAAGATTTGGATGAAATTTTTGAGGCCTTGATTGATGCCTTAAGTGAAGTGGTTCGCGCAGCAAAGTTACAAGGTGACGATAAAATTGCTGCTGTATCGTTCTCATCAGCGATGCATTCGCTGATTGCTTTCGATCAAGATTGGCAACCGTTAACACGGGTTATCACTTGGGCAGATACGCGGGCGGTCAAATACACGGAAGAGTTGAAGGCGACCGGCTTAGGACAAGAGATTTATAGTCAGACGGGGACACCCATTCACCCAATGGCACCCTTGTCGAAATTGCTGTGGTTGAGAGCAGAACACGCTGACATCTTTAACCAAGCAGCCCATTATATGGGAATTAAAGAGTATTTGTTCCACCGACTTTTTGGGACTAACAAAATGGATATTTCGTTAGCTTCTGGGACTGGCTTGTTTAATATCTTTAAGTTAGATTGGGATGAACAAGCGTTGGCGGTGACAGGGATTACGAAAGCGCAACTGCCAACACCAGTTGAACCTTATGAATATGAAACGACCATGGCGCCTGAATATGCTGCGGTAATTGGGATTCCGGCTGATACACCGTTTGTTTATGGGGCTGGAGATGGGCCATTATCAAATCTTGGTGTCAATGCGGTGAAGCCTGGCGTTGCCGCGATTACCATTGGCACATCTGGTGCCATTCGGGTGGTATCAGATCAACCAGTGATTGATCCAAAAGGGCGTACCTTTACGTATGCCTTAGACAAGGATCATTGGGTTGTTGGTGGGCCAGTAAACAATGGTGGAGATGTCTTCCGTTGGGCGCGTGACAATATGTTTGATGCAGAAAAATCAACGGCCGCATTATTAGGTGTCGACGCCTATGATTTAATGACACAAATTGCCGCCCGTGTGCCAGCTGGCTCTGACGGGTTAATTTTCCATCCGTATTTAGGTGGCGAACGCGCGCCGATTTGGGATGCTAATGCTCGAGGGTCATTCTTTGGTTTAAATCATGGGCATACACGGGCGCATATGTTGCGTTCAGTTCTTGAAGGCATTACCTTTAACGTTTATATGGTGAGTTTGGCTTTGGAAGAAGTTGTGGGTGATTTAAAGGCCATTCAAGCAACTGGTGGTTTTGCTCGTTCACCATTATGGCGACAAATGTTTGCTGATATCTTTGAACAACCGGTCACGGTACCAGAAGCGTTTGAATCTGGTTCATTGGCAGCCGTGATTGTGGCACAAAAAGCACTAGGTTATATTGATGATTTATATGACATTGAACAGTATGTTGGGTCCTCAAACACTTATCAACCGATGCCAGAAAACTTTGAAGCTTATCGTGAATTAGCGCCAATTTTCATCCGTTTATCACGGCAATTGCAAACGGAATATGACAGTATTGCAACTTACCAGCGAAAACATACAAAATCATAATTTGTGGTATTATCGGCGTAATGAACAGGGTTTTATCAACGCTAGTGACCATATCATTGAAAACAGAATATATCATTCTGTTTTTTTATTGACACTAATATTAGAAAATGTTAATATTATTTGGTAACTTTGTAACCTTTGGAGGGATAGATTCATGTCGGATTCAAAACCGAAGACTGGCTGGCTGCATAAAGCAAGCCCCGCAAGTTTTTCACATAGCGATGCACATTTGCACAAAACACTAGGTGTCAAAGACATGTTAGCGTTGGGTGTGGGGACAATTGTGTCAACTGCTATTTTCACATTACCAGGGATTGTTGCGGCGGATCATGCCGGACCTGCTGTCGCCATTTCATTTGTGATTGCTGCCATTGTGTCAGGACTTGCAGCCTTTGCGTATGCTGAATTTGCGTCCGCATTACCATTTGCTGGTTCAGCTTATTCATGGGCGAACGTTGTCTTTGGTGAAGTGTTTGGCTGGATTGCTGGTTGGGCATTGCTCGCTGAGTACTTTATTGCCGTGGCGTTTGTCGCCTCTGGTTGGTCAGCTAACTTTAAGCTGTTCCTAGCGTCACACAATCTCGTCTTGCCACCAGCATTAGCCGGTTCTTTTGCTGCCGGTAATGGGGGTGTGATTGATATTTCGGCTTTGTTTGCCGTGTTAATCGTCACCGTGTTACTGTGGCGCGGCACAAATTCTACCGCACGTGTGGAAAATATCTTAGTGGTTGGAAAAGTTTTGGTCATTTTGATTTTCATTGGCGTTGGTTTGACGGCTATCCATCCAGGTAACTATACGCCATTTATTCCAGAATATAAGCCAGGCACAACGTTTGGTGGTTGGCAAGGGATTGTTGCCGGCGCTTCACAAATTTTCTTGGCTTATATTGGGTTTGATTCGATTGCGGCCAACTCTGCGGAAGCTAAGGATCCTAAGCGCACAATGCCACGTGGTATCATTGGGTCACTCGTGGTGGCCACGGTATTGTTTGTGACGGTTGCTTTGGTACTGGTCGGTATGTTCCATTACTCAAAGTATGAAAACAATGCAGCACCTGCGGCTTGGGCTTTGCTCCAATCAGGTCACGGCTTCACGTCTAACTTGTTGTCTGTTGTGGCTTTGGTTGGGATGTTTACTGCCATCATCGGCATGATGTTGGCCGGTTCACGTTTGCTGTACGCCTTTGGTCGTGATGGCTTATTGCCAAGCTTCCTTGGGGATGTGAATGGTAAGGGTCTGCCAAACAATGCGTTGTTGGCTTTGTCAATTATCGCTATCTTAGTCGGTTCAGTCTTTAGCTTTACAGAACTTGCTGGCTTGATCTCAGCTGGGACGTTGATTGCCTTTATTATTGTGTCATTTGGGATCTATGCTTTGCGACCACGTGAAGGAAAAGATATCCAAGAACCAGGCTTCAAGATGCCATTTTACCCAGTTTTGCCAGCTTTGGCAGCCTTGGGTTCAGGCTTCATTTTCTTTAATTTGGACAACCAAGCGAAACTCTATGCCTTTGGTTGGTTTGTGATCGGTTTGATTATCTATGCGGTCTATGGGGCACGTCATAGTAATTTGTCAAAATAAGTTGTTTTACCTTCAAGCCCTGGTTAACCAGGGCTTTTATTGTCAGAAAAAAAGGGTGGACCATGTCAAACAATCAAGAAATTTTAGCTGCGGAACAACAACATTTGGCAGCAGTATCACGGGTAAATTATTTTGACCTGGTCATTGATCATGGGCAGGGCGCGATTGTGACGGATGCGGATGGTCGGGACTACATTGACTTGTTGGCCAGTGCGAGTGCCACCAATGTCGGTCATGCCCATCCCAAAGTTGTGGCCGCGATTACACAACAGGCCCAAAAGCTGATTCAGTACACACCAGCGTATTTTGCCAATACAACTACGGCACAACTGGTGCAACGCTTGACAGCGCTTACGCCAGGGACATTTGAAAAACAAGCCCTGTTTGGCAATTCGGGTTCCGATGCCAATGATGCCATGATTAAATTAGCGCGCGCCTACACGGGCCGATCCTATATTGTAAGTTTTACGGGTGCCTATCATGGGTCGACTTACGGCGCCATGTCTATTTCGGGTGTTAGTCTGAATATGACACGGAAAATGGGCCCACTCTTGCCAGACGTTGTGAAAGTGCCATATCCTGATCCGTCACAACGATTAGCTGGTGAAACGGATGCGCAATTCTCGCAGCGTTTATTTCAAGCGTTTAAGTTACCTTTTGAGACTTATTTGCCAGCCGATGAAGTGGCTATGGTCATTATTGAACCGATTCAAGGCGATGGTGGCATCATCAAAGCACCACAAGAATATATGGATTTGGTGTACGATTTTACGCGGGAACATGGGATTGTTTTTGCGGTGGATGAAGTCAATCAGGGCCTAGGGCGCACCGGAAAAATGTGGTCGATTGATCACTTTGGGATTACGCCGGATTTGTTGAGTATGGGTAAATCACTGGCCAGTGGCTTGCCATTAAGTGCCGTTGTTGGTCGTCGGGAGATTATGGCCAGTCTCGCGGCACCAGCAAATGTTTATACGACGGCTGGTAATCCGGTCACTGCTGCAGCTGCCTTGGCGACACTTGATGTATTAGACGCAGAAAATCTGGTTGTGCGTTCCGCAGAATTGGGGGCTATCGCCCGTGAATTTTTCGAGCAGGCTGCACAAAAGTATCCGTTTATTGGCGATGTACGGCTATATGGGTTAAATGGTGGGATTGAGATTGTGACCGCTGATGGGCAGGCTGACGTTGCGGGCACCACTAAGATTATCTATCGTTTATTTCAATTAGGCGTGATTATGATTAGTTTGCGTGGTAATGTGCTACGCTTTCAGCCACCGCTTGTCATCACGCGGGCACAATTACAAACCGCTTTTGATAAATTAACGCAAACGTTTGAGGCGTTCATGGCCGATGAACTCGACTTACCAGAAACTGATCATCATATTGGGTGGTAATGTGCTATAATAACTAAAGAAATCTGGATATACAAAATTTGCGCGATGCCAGTCAGAAATGTGTTGGTTAATGCAAAACACACATCACAAATTTTGCGCTCCCAGATCGTATTGTAATCGAAAGGTTACCGCGCCTCAGCGTTATGAGTTTATGAAGGTAAAGATTGAAGATCATTACAAAATGCGGTGGTACCACGGTGAAGCGTCCGCACTTTGTTCTGGTCTTTTTATATTTCAAATCAAGGAGAATTACCAATGAAAGAATTGACGTCAGCAGAAGTCCGTCAGATGTTTTTGGATTTCTTTGCATCAAAAGGGCATGAAGTTGTCCCTTCAAAAAATTTGATTCCACAAGATGATCCGACTTTGTTGTGGATCAATTCGGGTGTGGCCACATTAAAAAAGTATTTTGATGGGACTGTCGTACCAGAAAATCCCCGTATTACGAATGCGCAAAAGGCCATTCGGACCAACGATATTGAAAATGTTGGCAAGACAGCCCGCCACCACACATTATTTGAAATGATGGGGAACTTTTCAATTGGCGATTATTTCAAGGAAGAAGTGATTCCTTGGGCTTGGGAATTGTTGACGAGCCCGGAATGGTATGGCTTGGATAAAGAACGTTTGTATGTGACTGTTTATCCAAAAGACCAAGAAGCCAAGAAAATCTGGGAAGAAAAAACAGATTTGCCAGCTGGTCATATTTATGAAGTTGAAGACAATTTCTGGGATATTGGTGAAGGCCCTTCAGGACCTGATTCAGAAATCTTTTTCGATCGTGGCCCAGCCTTTCAAGATTTGCCAGATGATGATCCAGAAATGTATCCAGGTGGTGAAAATGAACGTTACTTGGAAATTTGGAACATCGTCTTCTCACAATTTAACCATTTGCCTGGTATGACGGATAATTCACAGTATCCAGAATTACCACACAAGAACATTGATACGGGAATGGGGCTTGAACGTGTCGTTTCAGTGTTCCAAAATGGCCGGACAAACTTTGACACAGATCTATTCTTACCAATTATTCGTGCAACAGAAGCTTTGTCACCAAACTTTAAGTATGATGGGACAAAAGATTCTGATAGTAACACCAGCTTTAAAGTGATTGCTGACCATATCCGGGCCATTACGTTTGCCATTAGCGATGGGGCGATGCCTTCAAACGAAGGCCGTGGTTATGTCATTCGTCGCTTGCTCCGTCGGGCAGTTTTGCATGGTCAAAAGTTAGGCATTCAAGGCGAATTTTTGACACAACTTGTGCCAATTGTTGGGGAAATTATGCAAAGCTATTATCCAGAAGTGCTGGAAAACGCGGCACGTATCCAAAAGACAGTTGCAGCTGAAGAAAAGCGCTTCAATGCAACGTTGACTGGTGGTTTGGCTTTGTTGGACGATGTGATTGTGGCGGCTAAGGACGACGGGAAAACACAAATTTCTGGTGCAGATGCCTTTAAGTTGTCAGATACGTATGGCTTCCCACTTGAATTGACGCAAGAACAAGCTGCCGAAGCTGGCTTAACCGTTGACGTGGATGGCTTTAATGAAGCATTGCAAGCACAACGTGCCCGTGCCCGTGCAGCGCGTTCAAATGACAAGTCAATGGGTGTCCAAAATGCTGTGTTGACTGATTTGAAAGTTGCTTCTGAATATGTTGGTTGGTCAGAAACAGCGGTTGATTCAGCTGAAGTTGTGGCCATTATTGGTCAAGATGCCGATGGCATTGATGCTTTGCTTGATCAGGCAGTCGCTGGTGAACAACGCCAATTAGTCTTTGATAAAACACCGTTCTACGCTGAAATGGGTGGACAAGTTGCTGACTTTGGGACAGTTTTGAACAAGCAAGGTGACGTTGTGGCGGAAGTGATTGATGTCCAAAAGGCACCAAACGGCCAACATGTGCATACTGTCAATGTGCTGGCTGACATTACGCTTGGGGAAAACGTTGATTTGCGGGTAGATATGGCACGCCATGTTGCGGTATCAAAGAACCATACGGCGACCCACATGTTAGATCAAGCCTTGCGGAATGTGCTTGGTGGCGATGTCCACCAAGCAGGATCATTGGTTGAACCTGACTATTTGCGTTTTGATTTCACCAACGAAGGACCAGTATCTGCTGCCGATCTTGATCAGATTGAAGCGATGGTGAATGCGGAAATCGCTAAAAATGCACCGATTTCATGGCTGGAAACAGATATTGAAACAGCGCAACAAATGGGGGCTGTCGCAGTCTTTGGCGAAAAGTATGGCGATGTTGTCCGGGTCGTTTCAATTGGTGACTTTAACAAAGAATTTGATGGCGGTACCCATGCGCAGTCAACGGCGGAACTTGGCTTGTTCAAGATTGTCTCAGAATCTGGTATTGGGGCTGGTGTACGCCGTATTGAAGCCGTTACTGGCTTAGACGCACTTGCGCTATATAAGGCAGAAGAAAACGCCTTAAAGGCTGTTGCTGCCCAAGTGAAAGCACAAAAAATTACGGATGCGCCTGACAAGGTAGCCGATTTGCAAGCAGAATTAAAGGCAACACAACGCACATTAGAATCTGTTGAAGCGAAATTGGCGAATGCAGCCGCTGATGAAGTCTTTAACGACGTTCAAACAAGCAACGGCCACACTTACATTGTGGCGCAATTGCCAGTTTCTGGCATGGATGGGTTACGTCAAGTTGCTGATAATTGGAAAGCAAATTACCCATCAGAAGTGTTAGTGCTAGCAGCTGACATTGATGGTAAAGTCAACCTCATTGTTGCGGCTTCACCAGAAGCCAATGCAGCTGGTATTAAAGCAGGTGATTTGATTAAAGCCATTGCCCCACGCGTTGGTGGCGGTGGCGGTGGTCGCCCAGACATGGCGCAAGCTGGTGGTAAGAATCCAGCTGGTATTCCCGATGCCTTTGCAGCAGTCGCTGACTTTTTGGCACAAAACTAACATCACTTATTTAGAATCTTATGGTTCTGTGATATAGTTGTCATATTTATAAGGTAAAATAGATTTAGGACAATTAGTCACGCTAGACTGAGTCGTCAGCGTGAGCAACTAAAGAAAGGAGCGTGTGCGATGACAGTAGGAGATGAAACAGCAATTTTCGACTTTGGCAATCAACAGCCCAAGGCGATTCATGAAACGCTAGAGATTGTTTACCAAGCTTTGGAAGAAAAAGGGTATAACCCAATTAACCAAATTGTCGGTTATTTGATGTCTGGCGATCCCGCTTATATTCCGCGTTTGAATGATGCACGTAATTTGATCAAGCGTCACGAACGTGACGAGATCATTGAAGAACTTGTGCACGCCTATTTGAACAAATAATGCGTATATTAGGATTAGATGTCGGTAGTCGAACAGTTGGTGTTGCGGTGAGTGATCCTATGGGTTGGACAGCCCAAGGGGTTGAAATCATTCGCATCAACGAAGATGAGGCAGAATTTGGCCTCGAACGATTGGGTGAAATTATCAAGGCCAAGCAAGTTAAAGGGGTTGTCTTAGGCTTGCCTAAAAACATGAATAATTCCGAAGGCCCACGTGCTGAAGCAGCCCGGCGTTATGCCAAAATGGTTGAAGAAACATTTGGTTTGCCAACTGATTTTCAAGATGAACGCTTAACAACGGTACAAGCTGAACGCATGTTGATTGAAGAAGCAGATATTTCACGTAAAAAGCGCAAGCAGGTCATTGACAAAATTGCGGCAGAATTTATTCTGCAAAACTATTTAGATGCTAATGGTAAATTAGCCAAGTAAAGACGCGAAACAACGTTTCTAGGCGAAACGTTGTTTTTACGTTATAATAGAGATACAAAAATTGAAGGGAGTGCGTGGGAGAAACGGCGCTGACAACCGATAACGTTGTTAGCGCACGATACGCGCAAAGCATTTATTATGGCAAACCAAGAAGATATTCAAAAGATCACACTTGTCGACGAAAACGGCGACGAAGCATTATACGAAGTCTTATTCACTTTCCATTCTGAAGAATATGGCAAGGACTACATCTTGCTTGTACCAGAAGGCGTGGAAGATGATGAAGAAGTGGACATCCAAGCTTACATCTTCAACCCAGATGAAAATGGGGATGCAACGGAAGAAGATTTGATTCAAATCGAAGATGATAAAGAATGGGATATGGTTGAAGAAGTCCTCAATACTTTCTTAGAAGACGATTCAAATTTTGAATAAGCATGAAGAAACGCGATGGCGTTTTTTTTGTTACAAAAGTTTAACAATTTGATGGCTTATCGAGTGATAAACTATTATGTAGAAGAGTGAGCAAGCAGCTTGATCGCTCAAATATTAGACGATATAACTGCTTTAAGTACGCATTAGTGTTGGCGAGACGAGTTATATTTTGGAGGAACACATGGTTACATTAGTAGGGATACTCGACCTTGCGCGTTTTCAATTCGCAATGACAACGATTTTCCACTTCTTCTTTGTACCGATGTCAATCGGGCTAGGTGTCGTGGTGTCAATCATGGAAACGATGTATGTCATCAAAAAAGATGAAACATACAAGAAAATGGCGCAATTTTGGGGTAAGATTTTCTTGTTGAGTTTTGCGGTAGGGGTTGTTACCGGCTTGATTCAAGAATTTCAATTTGGTATGAACTGGTCTGAATATTCACGTTATGTCGGGGATATTTTCGGTTCATTGTTAGCCATTGAAGCGTTGGTTGCTTTCTTTGCGGAATCAACATTCATTGGCTTGTGGGTATTTACTTGGGATCGTTTTAAGCCAAGTATCCACGTTTTGTTCATTTGGATTACAACAATTGGGTCAATGATGTCATCGCTTTGGATTTTGGCGGCTAACTCATTTATGCAAAACCCAGTTGGCTATGCGATTGATAATCACATGGGACGTGCTGAATTAAAAAGCTTTAGTGCGTTACTTGCTAACAAGCAATTGTGGGTTGAATTCCCGCACGTGGTTGTTGGGACATTGGTTACAGCTGGTTTCTTGGTTGCGGGGATGTCAGCTTTCAAGTTATTGAAGTTGAAAAAAGGTGACAGTGAGATTCCTTTCTTCCGTAAGTCAATTAACATTGCCTTAATCGTTGGTTTGATTGGTATTGGTGGGGCCTTGATTTCAGGTGATAAGCACGCTTATGATTTGCAATCAATGCAACCTATGAAGTATGCAGCGATGGAAGGTGTTGATAAGACCATCAATTCAGCTGATCGTAAGGATAAGGCACAACCTTGGTCATTGATTTCAGTAACCAATCCAAAGACACACGAAGTGATTGCTAACGTTGAAATCCCTTATGTTTTGTCAATTTTAGGTAACCACTCATTGACGGGTGGTAAGACAATCGGTACAACTGAATTGGAAAAGGAATTCCAAAAGAAGTACGGTAAGGCAAATCCTGAAATTAAGAGTTACTATGTGCCTGAAAATACATTGTTCTACTCATTCCGTGTGATGGCAATGGGTGCTGGTGCACTCTTGCTATTGGCCATTGTTGCGCTTTGGATGAACCGTCGTAAGTCACAATTAATTTTGACACAACGTTGGTTCTTGTGGCTTATGGGGATTGCGACTTTTGCGCCATTCTTGATCAACACAGCCGGTTGGTTAGTGACTGAATTAGGTCGTTATCCATGGGTTGTTTATGGCTTGATGCCAATTAGTGATGCGGTGTCACCAAACGTATCAACAGCTTCGCTATTGATTTCAAACATCATTTACTTCTTGACATTTGCTTCACTTGGTGGCGTGATGATTTGGTTGGCGCGTCGTGTTTTGCACGCTGGTCCAAATGCGGAAGATACAGAACACTTGTCTCCAAGTGATCCATACAGTCACTTGGCCAAGGGAGGTGAAGCCTAATGAATACACTAGAAATTTTATGGTTCGTTTTAATTGGCGTTTTGTGGGCTGGCTTCTTCTTCCTTGAAGGGTTCGACTTCGGTATCGGGATGCAATTCATCTTTAACGCCCGCGATGAAAATGATCGTGATGCGCTATATGAAGCAATTGGTCCTAACTGGGATGCCAATGAAGTGTGGTTAATCACAGCTGGTGGGGCGATGTTTGCAGCCTTTCCAAACTGGTATGCCTCATTGTTCTCAGGTTTCTACTTAATGCTATTGATTGTGTTGTTGGCTTTGATTTATCGTGGCGTTTCCTTTGAATTCCGTGAACAAATGCCAACTATTCAAGGCACACACCTTTGGGAACGTTTGATTGGTATCACATCAGTTATGGTGCCATTCTTCTTAGGCATGATCTTTACTGCCATGGTATCAGGGACACCAATCGATGCCCGTGGGAACTTAACAGCTGGTTTCTTTGATTACGTGACACCATTTACTTTGGTGGGTGGTATCGCAGTTGCTTTGATGAGTTATGTGCACGGCTTAAACTACACACGCCTACGCATTATTGGCCCATTGCGTGACCGTGCAGTAACGCAATTAAAGTTCTTGTACCCAGTTTTGTTAGCTGGGGAAGCGTTGTTTGCCGTGTTGCTGTTCTTCTACACGGACTTTATTCAAACAAAGCCAGTCTGGACATTGGCAATTTTGGCCCTAATTGTGGTGACGACGTTAATGAGTTGGTATACAGCGTTGAAGACAAAGTCAGAAGCTTGGCCATTTGCTTTGTCAGGTTTGGCATTAGTTGAAGTGGTTGTCTTACTCTTCGTTGGGCTATTCCCACGTGTGATGGTGGCCAATAACCCATTGCACACGCTAGATATTATGAATGCGTCATCAACACCTTACACCTTGAAAGTGATGACAATTGTGGTGATTACAGCTTTGCCAGTAACCCTTGCTTATCAAATTTGGAGCTTCTGGGTTTTCCGCAAGCGAATCGTTTCCCACAAAGTGGTTGAATAACATTGAGAAAAACGTTTACAATTGACTGTAGACGTTTTTTATTTTTAATTGGCAATGAGATGATCAACATAATCTCAAATCGAGATAACTTGTAGGAATAGATAAAGATAATATGATTGATAAAAGACTTTTCAAACTAAAAGGAATCATGACCACATTGTTGGGGCTCGTGATTTTAACTGGGATTCAAGGTCTAGCGATTCTGGCCCAAGGTATTTTCCTGGCACGGGCGATTGTGAGTCTTTGGCAAGGCCAACCGGTACAATCGGCGTTGGCGTCGGTCGGCTGGTTTGCGGTAGCATTTATTGTGCGGCAAATCTTAATCGTGGTTAAAAATGAATTGATGGCCAACTATGCGAATCAAGCCGTTGAAACGTATCGGGTACAATTGTTGGCACGTTATACAGCCCTAGGGTCAACGCTGGTTGCTGAACAAGGGACGGGAAACGCCGTGACCACGTTGGGGGCTGGATTAGACAACGTGAAGAACTATTTTCAGCTCTTGCTAGTGAAAGTATTTGATTTAGGCATCATTCCTTGGTTGATTTTAAGCTATATTTTTTACCTCAAATGGGAACAAGGCTTATTCTTGCTTTTGATTTTTCCAGTCATCATTGTTTTCTTTGTGATCTTAGGTTTGGCTGCGCAAAGTAAAGCCGATGCGGAATTTGCTAACTTTAAAAATTTGAACAACCGATTCGTCGATGCGTTACGTGGCTTACCAACGTTAAAGCAGTTGGGGTTAGCTGAAGATTACAGCCAAGAAATTTTTAAAATTTCAGAAGACTACCGGAAAACAACCATGCGGACATTACGGATTGCGATGACGTCAACGTTTGCATTGGATTTCTTTACCACGCTATCAATTGCGGTTGTGGCCGTCTTTCTAGGGTTTGACCTGCTGGATGGTAAAATGACGTTATTGCCGGCTTTGACAATTCTGATTCTCGCACCGGAATATTTTTTACCGTTACGCAATTTCTCTGATGATTATCATGCGACCCTCAATGGTAAAAACGCCTTAACAGATGTCTTGGAGATGTTAGACAAGCCAGAAGTGACGCAACGTGATGTCTTGCACTTATCAACGTGGACGCCAACGTCAACTTTGTCAGTGAGTGACATGAATTTTGGGTATGACGGTACGTTAGTGTTAAAAAACATGACGTTACAGGCTAAAGGGTATCAAAAAATTGCGATTGTTGGGGAAAGTGGCGCTGGTAAGTCTACCTTACTGAATCTCTTAGGTGGCTTTTTGCGCCCAAACAGTGGTGATTTTGAAATTGATGGCCAAACGATTCCGCATTTTGCGCAAAAAGATTGGCAAAAACAATTTTTCTACATGCCACAACACCCTTATATTTTCCATGAAACACTGCGCGATAATATCACTTTTTACGCCCCACAGGCTTCTGATGCAGCCGTTGCGGCGGCCATTGAGCAGGCAGGGCTACAAAGCTTGGTGGCAACGTTGCCCGATGGTTTAGACACGGTGATGGGAGAAAGTGGGCGCCAGGTGTCTGGTGGTCAGGCACAGCGCATTGCGTTAGCGCGGATGTTGCTGGATGAACAACGACATGTGTTGTTGTTTGATGAACCAACAGCCCATCTTGACATTGAAACTGAGTATGAGTTGAAACAAACGATTGCGCCCATCTTGGCGAATCATCTCGTCTTTTTTGCAACGCACCGCTTACACTGGTTAGACCAAATGGATTATGTGTTGGTGATGCGTGATGGGCAGATTGTCGAACAAGGTGAACCGGCCGTCTTATTGGCTGATAGTCAGAGTGCCTTGAATCACTTGCGCTCAGAATTACGAGGTGGACAATGACAAAAATAAAACAACTTTTACGTCGCGATCATTGGATCGTACCCTTCTTAAAAACACAAAAGAAAGGCTTGTTTTGGTCCATTTTTTTGGCGTTCTTAACCACGTTTGCGGCTGGCGCGCTAATGTTTGTGTCGGGTTATTTGATTTCACGCGCGGCCCAGCGGCCAGATAACATTTTGTTGATCTATGTGCCGATTGTTTTGACGCGTGGCTTTGGTATTGTGCGTCCAGTCTTTCGTTATGCACAACGTCTTGTTTCGCATAATTGGGTGTTGAAATTCGTGTCGAAGTCACGCCAACGTCTTTATGAAAGTGTGGCCAGTACCGCAAGTAGCATTCGCGGCCGATTACAAACTGGTGAAATTTTAGGCTTGTTAGCGGGTGACTTAGATCAATTACAGAATCTGTATTTGCGCACGATTTTCCCACTTGGCGCCGGCTTAATGTTATATTTGTTTGTCAACTTAGGGTTTGGCGTGGTGGACTGGCGTTTCATGATTTGGTGGTTTGTGATGTTGACCATCATTTTGGTGGTGATTCCGCTCCTGAGTTTTTGGGCGAATCGTCAGCGGATTCAGCGCCAAAAGCAATTACAAGCGCAACTCTATACGGAAACAACAGATGCCGTACTTGGTTTGCAAGACTGGGTGTTGTCAGGTCGTCAAGCTGATTTGATGGCGCGTCAAGGCCGCACGATGGCGGCATTATCCGCTGCTAAGCATTGGGGCATGTCGTTTGGTTGGTGGCGTGATTTTATCATCCAAATGCTGGTGTTGGTGTTAGCAATGAGTACCATTTTTTGGGCCGGCCATCAATTTGCGGGTCACACGATTGCGGTGAACTATATTGCTGCCTTTACGTTAGCAATTTTCCCATTAGTCGATAGCTTTTTGGGTGTTAACCAAGGTGTGAGTGAGGCGCCTTTTTATGAAGACAGTCTTCAGCGATTAAATGAGCTGCCAGTACCAGAACCAACACCAGAAAACCCGATTCATGTGACTGATTCAACGATTGCGTTGCATGATGTAACCTTTCAATATGATCAACAACGGATTATTGATCACATGACTCTGACCATTAAACCAGGCGAAAAAATCGCTTTACTCGGGCGTTCAGGATCAGGGAAGACGACGTTGTTGCGGTTGATTACGGGCGATTTAACACCGACAACTGGGCAGGTAACTATTGGCGGACAACCAGTACAAGCGCTGCGTCATCAACTGGCGCGGCTTGTTGCAGTGTTAGATCAGCAAGCTTACTTGTTTGATACGACAATTTTGAATAATGTGCGGATGGGTAATCCTGGGGCGACAGATGAACAGGTGAAAGAAGCCATTCGTAAGGCTGGTTTGCAGCCATTGATTGATCGTTTGCCAGATCAATATGACACCCAAATGCAAGAAGCGGGGCAACGCTTTTCCGGTGGGGAACAACAGCGGTTTGCCTTGGCACGAATCTTGCTACAAGATGCGCCAATTGTTATTTTAGATGAACCAACTGTTAGTTTGGATCCCAGAACTGAACGCGCCGTGTTAGACCAGATTTTCAAAGTGCTACATGATCGCACGATTATTTGGGTAACGCATCACTTAACGGGGATTGATCAAGTTGATCAAGTCTATTTCTTGGCAAATGGGCACTTTACACTATCAGGTACCCCACAGTACCTACGGGAAACGTCCCAACACTTTAGACAATTATTAGCACTGGATACTTTTAACTAATGGCAAAAAAAAGACAAAAACGCGGCAGAAAACGTTTATTGAAACTGGATTTATGGCTCTGGGTGAGCACGATTTTAATACTGGCAATTGTCGCTAGTTTTTGGTCACAAACAACGATTTTTAAACCAGCGCAACCGACCACTAAACAAGACGATATTAAAGCACAACGCATCGCGTGGATTAATGAACTTGCTCCTTATGCACGTCAAATGCAAGAACAGTATGGCGTGATTGCTTCAATTAGCATCGCGCAAGCCATTCTTGAATCCAATTGGCATACGTCAATTTTATCGACGCAATACAATAATCTTTTTGGGATTAAGGCGCGTGCGGGTCAAAAAAGTGTCGTATTGCCGACCCAAGAGTTTGAAAATGGCGAATGGAAAACCATTCAAGGCCGTTTTGCAGCCTATGATTCTTGGCAACAAAGTATGAAAGCACACGCGGAGTTACTTTATCATGGCACCAGTTGGAATGCTGCCCAGTATCAACATGTCTTAGCCGCAAAGGATTATCAAGCCGCTGCTGCCGCTTTGACGCGTGATGGCTATGCCACGGATCCAGCTTATGCGGAAAAACTCATTTCAATCATTCAAACTTGGCAATTATCACGATTTGATATCCCACAAAAATAAAACGAGCTTCGGCTCGTTTTTTTGTGGTTGACGAACTGCTGTTCGTGTGGAAATCTGGTATAATAATAGGAGTTAATTTACACTTTAGGAGCACACATGTCACTAGAAGAACTCATCAATGGAATGAACGACAAGCAGGCCGAAGCTGTCCGAACAACACAAGGCCCACTTTTGATTATGGCAGGTGCCGGATCAGGAAAAACGCGCGTGTTAACGCACCGGATTGCCCATTTGGTAAAAGATTTAAACGTGATGCCATGGCGTATTTTGGCGATTACTTTTACCAATAAGGCCGCTAAGGAAATGCGCGAACGAATTGGTGCGTTGTTGTCTGAAGATGTAGCACGCGACATTTGGGTGTCAACTTTCCATGCTTTGGCGGTGCGCATTTTACGTCGTGATGGTGAAAATATTGGCTTGTCTCGTAATTTTACGATTATTGACACTAGTGCGCAGCGCACATTGATGAAGCGTGTCATTAATGACCTCAACTTGGATACGAATCAATACGAGCCACGTACCGTGCTTGGGATGATTTCCAACGCGAAAAATGACATGTTGCGGCCAAAGGACTATGCGCAACAAGCCGATAACGCGTTCCAAGAAACCGTGGCAGAAATTTATGCGGCGTATCAAGCCGAATTGAAGCGCGCGCAAAGCGTGGATTTTGATGATTTGATTATGTTGACAATTGATTTGTTCCAGTCATCACCTGACGTTTTAGCACGCTATCAAAATCAATTTGACTATTTACATGTCGACGAGTATCAAGATACCAACGATGCGCAATATACCATTGTCAATATGCTCGCGCAGCGTTCACAAAATCTCGCCGTGGTCGGTGATGCCGATCAGTCAATTTATGGTTGGCGTGGCGCCAACATGAACAACATCTTGAACTTTGAAAAGGATTATCCTAACGCACAAACGATTTTGTTGGAACAAAACTACCGTTCGACGCAAAGGATTTTGGATGCGGCCAATGCCGTCATCAACAATAATAATGAACGCTTGCCCAAAAATCTCTGGACGCAAAATGGACAGGGTGACAAAATTACGTATTATCGCGCGCAATCTGAACATGATGAAGCGAATTTTATTTTAGCTAATATTCAAAAAATGCGCGCCGAAAAGCAAATGGCGTACAGTGATTTTGCCGTGTTGTATCGCACCAATGCGCAATCGCGAAACGTCGAAGAAGCCTTGGTGAAGGCTAATATGCCTTATACGATGGTTGGTGGTCATAAGTTCTATGAGCGTAAAGAAATTTTGGATATTATGGCTTACATGCAACTGGTAACCAATCCCAATGACAACGCAGCGTTTGAACGGATTGTTAATGAACCAAAACGTGGCTTAGGCGCAACGTCGATCACACGGCTGCGTGAACTCGCCAATCGATTGAATGTTTCATATATGACAGCGATTGAAAGCATTGAATTGGCCCCCGCGATTTCAACGAAGGCGACGTCAAAGTTCCTCGAATTTGCTGAAATGATGCATGAATTACGCCAACAAGCTGAGTTTTTGAACGTGACGGAACTCGCTGAAATTGTGATGACACGGTCAGGTTATCGGCAAATGCTAGCGGAAAAAAATGATCCGGATAGCCAAGCACGTTTGGAAAACTTGGAAGAATTCTTGTCGGTGACCAAAGAATTCGATGCCAAGTATCAACCAGATGATCCAGAAGCCATTGATCCGATGACGGACTTCTTGGGCACCACTGCTTTAATGAGTGATTTGGATGACTTTGAAGAAGGCGACGGCGCGGTGACATTGATGACGTTACATGCAGCCAAAGGCTTGGAGTTTCCTGTTGTCTTTTTGGTGGGCATGGAAGAAGGCATCTTCCCCTTGTCACGCGCATTGATGGCTGAAGATCAGCTTGAAGAAGAACGTCGTTTGGCGTATGTTGGGATTACTCGCGCCATGAAAAAACTGTTCTTAACCAATGCCTTTTCGCGTTTGTTGTATGGTCGGACACAATCTAATGAGGCTTCTCGCTTTATTAATGAAATTTCCCCAGCGCTACTTGAGACCGAATATGGTCAAAATACACGGGTAACACCTCGTCGTGATTTGCCGTTTGATCGGAAAAACCAGCGTGCGCAAGCAACAACTTATCGTGCGACCCCAGTGACTAAAACAACCAGTGGCACGACTGGTGGGGATCAAATCATGTGGGCGCCAGGCGATAAAGTCTCTCACAAAAAGTGGGGGATTGGGACAGTGGTTGCCGTTAGTGGTGATCGTTCGGACCAAGAACTTAAAGTGGCCTTCCCATCGGAAGGGGTGAAGCAGTTACTGGCCGCCTTTGCACCGATTACAAAGGTTGACTAACCAAGTAAGTGCGACTTTAATATGAGATTAGGAAAATAGGATGTTACCAGAATTTACACCAATTGAACAATTGTCTACGTTAGCAGCACAACAAGAAGTTGCCCAGTTGCAAGCTGATCTCACTGAATACGGGGTCGCCTACTATGAACAAGATGCCCCGCTGGTTGAAGATCATGTCTATGATGCGCTTTATGCGCGATTAGTGGCGCTAGAATCAGCTTTTCCACAGTTTGTGACGCAAGATTCTCCAACCCAAAATGTTGGTGGTGCCTTGACAAAATCTGGCTTAGCCAAAGTGGAACATCCGGCACCAATGTTATCTTTGGGGGATGTTTTTAGCTTAGAAGAGTTAGCAGCTTGGGATGAACGGACGACCAAAAGTCTCGGTTTTCAATCGCCTTATAACCTTGAATTAAAAATTGATGGGTTAGCGGTGGCGTTGACTTATGTTGATGGCCGGCTTGTCCAAGCGTCAACCCGTGGGAATGGGACAATTGGTGAGGATGTCACGCGTAACGTCAAAACGATTAAGGCTATTCCACAACAATTAACGGAACCCTTAACCATTGAAGTACGTGGCGAAATTTATATGCCTAAAAAGAGTTTTGCCGCTTTAAATGTACAACGTGAAGCCGATGGCTTGGAACCGTTTGCTAATCCTAGAAATGCGGCAGCTGGCTCATTGCGGCAGCTTGACGCGCAGGTGACGAAACAACGCGAATTATCAGCCTTTGTGTATTATACGGCTGAACCAGAGGTACTTGGTGTTACCACCCAAAGTGGGGCGTTGGCCCGTTTTGCTGAGCTTGGTTTGCCGACTGATACGCATAATCAAGTGATTGAAAAAATGGCTGATATTGCTGATTTTATCGCCACCTATACAGCTAAACGTGACACGTTGGCCTATGGAATTGACGGGGTGGTGGTGAAAGTCAATGCGCTGGATAATCAAGTGGAGCTTGGTAATACGGTGAAAATTCCGCGCTGGGCGATTGCCTATAAGTTCCCACCGGAAGAAGCCTTAACGGTGGTTCGCGATATTGAATGGACCGTGGGTCGGACGGGCGCCGTCACACCAACGGCTGTCATGGATCCGGTTCAACTAGCTGGGACCACAGTGCAACGTGCTAGTTTGCACAACCCTGATTATTTGCAACAAAAAGATATTCGCATCGGGGATACAGTCACGTTGCATAAAGCTGGTGATATTATTCCGGAAGTTGGCCAAGTGATTTTATCTCAGCGGCCAGCCGATAGTATCGCATATCCGATACCGGTTGTCTGTCCAGCGTGTGGGTCAGAATTAGTCCATATTTCAGGCGAAGTGGCGTTACGTTGTATTAATCCTTTCTGTGCGGCACAAATCCAAGAAGGGTTGACGCATTTTGCTTCACGTAATGCGATGAATATCGCCGGTATGGGGCCACGTGTGATTGACCAATTATTAAAAGCCAACTATATCAAGGATGTGGCGTCAATTTATCGCTTAGATATGACGCAATTATTATCTCTGGATAAGTTTCAAGAGAAATCAGCGGCTAATTTGTTAGCCGCTATTACGCAATCAAAAGAAAATTCGTTAGAACGGTTATTATTTGGTCTAGGGATTCGACTCGTTGGGGCAAAAGCGGCGCGTTTGGTAGCGGAAAAGTTTAAGACCTTATCGGCAATTGCCGAAGCGACCGTGGCCGAAATTGCTAGTATTGATGGGATTGGGGAGGCGATTGCCCAATCGATTGTACAATACTTTTCACATCCGGAATCACAACAACTATTAATTGAATTAACCGCCGCTGGCGTGAATCAGACGTATTTATCAGACGTTGAAGTTGATGAAAATTCGTTTTTCTATGGTAAAAAGATCGTCTTAACTGGTAAACTAGAACAGAGCAGCCGACCAGCAGCAACGAAGTGGTTACAAGATCATGGGGCACAGGTTGCCGGTTCAGTATCCGCAAAAACCGATTTGTTGATTGCTGGTGCTGATGCTGGTAGTAAGTTAGAAAAAGCGACTGCACTAGGGGTGCTTGTTTGGACAGAACAAGAATTTTTAGAAGCACAAGCAAAAGAAGGTAGTGAAAAATGAAGCGAATTGGATTCCGAGGCTATATGATCATTGCAATCGCCATCCTGGTTATCGCCGTTGCGGGACTTTATTTTTTTAATATGAATCGCGTTACCCCAACAGCGACTAAGAAAGCACAAGGCGTGCAAATTACGCAAAGTGCACCAGGACAATACCAAACCGTGATTAAGGACGGCCGTTATTTAGTCAGTGCGGCCCGTGGTATTACGGCTAGTTCTGAGCCCAATAATTTAGATGTGAAACACTTTGAATCAGGGTTGTTGGATTTAGCGAAAACAAAGTTTAAGCCCAGCCAATATATTTTCCAAGAAGGCCAATACCTGTCAGCGGATACGGTAACCAATCTCTTAGACCGTAAGAGTAACAGTAACCCAGACGGTTTGAACCCAGAAGATAATGGCAAAACGGATGACTCACGTAATCCAATTTATGTCCAAACCTTAACCGAACAAGATTTCATGTCAAAAGAAGGCAATAATTTGAAATTGGCTGGCATGGTCGTTGGGGTGGCGATGAATACCCAAGATGAGTATCAAAAAGAGCAGTATGGGGCAACGTATACGCAAAATATTTCGGATGCTGATCGGATTGCCTATGGTAAAAAGATTGCGCCTAAAATTGTGGCCAAAGTACGCGAACAAGCTGGGGTATCAAAAGATACACCAATTGTGATTGCCATGTATGCCAACGCGCCATCAGATTCGCTGGCACCAGGGAATTTTTATGCTGAAGCTGTTAGTGATCAAGGGACAACGTTAAAAGATTGGCAAACTTTTTCTAACCAATCGATTGTCTTGCCAAAAGAGGCGACAGATACGTCTAAGTTAGGTACGGATGAAAACAATGGTTTTGCCAACTTTAAAAATGACGTGGCTAATTTCTTCCCAAACATCGCTGGGGCAACGGCGGTGGCGAACTTTAAGTCAGGGACATTATCAAGTATGAACGTGACGGTGACGACGCAATTCTACAGTCAAACGGAAATTGAAAGTTTTACCACTTATGTTGCGCAGTCAGCTTTGAAGTTCTTACCAAGTAATGTGCCAATTCGGATTGAGGTCCGCACAGCTAACGAGCTCCAAGCTATTTTGACACGACAAGCCAATGATAAGGCCTTTACAATCACACTTCTCAATTAAGCATAGCGTGCTATGCTTTTTTGTATATATACAAAAAATGGTATAATTAAACTATGTCAGAATCGGAAAAATATTTAACAATTCGTGCCCTTACGGCCTATTTAAAAAGGAAGTTTGATGCCGATCCATACTTAGAGAAAGTCTATGTGACGGGTGAAATTTCGAACCTTGGTCGTCGTCGCGGTCGGCACTTATACTTTTCCATTAAGGATCCGGAAGGCCAAGCGGTTATTTCAGCGGCTATGTTTTCCTATGCCAATCGGTTGAAATTTGTCCCAGAAGAGGGGATGAAAGTGAATGCTGTTGGTCGGATTCAAGTTTATGAGCCCAGCGGGACTTATTCAATTATTCTGGAACAGATGACGCCTGATGGGATTGGGGAATTATTTTTAGCGTATGAGCAGCTGAAGAAAAAATTAGCTGCTGAAGGGTTATTTCAATTGCCAAAGCGGCCGTTACCCGTTTTCCCAAAAAAAATTGCTGTGGTGACATCGCCCACTGGGGCAGTGATTGAAGATATTGCGCGCACCGTGCAACGGCGTTTTCCTATGGCGCAGGTCGTGTTGTTTCCTGCTCTAGTGCAAGGGGACAAAGCCGCTGCTTCCGTGGTCAAACAGATTAAGCGTATTGATGCTAGCGGCGAGTATGATACGCTAATTGTTGGTCGTGGTGGTGGTGCCATTGAAGATTTGTGGGCCTTTAATGATGAAACGTTAGCGCGGACTATTGCCGCTGCTAAAATTCCGATTATTAGTTCCGTTGGTCACGAAACTGACAATACGTTGGCTGATTTGGTGGCGGACCATCGTGCCGCAACGCCGACAGCGGCTGCTGAATTAGCCACACCCGTTACTTTGGCGCAATTGGTTGCGCGTTTGAACGAATTGCAGCTGCGTTTAACAGTTCGCATGAAGGCACTGATAACGAGTCGCCAACAACGATTAGCACGCGTGGCCCAACGGCCAATCTTTCAACAGCCGGATCGTTTGTATGTTGGCTATAATCAGCGTGTTGATCAGCTATCACAACGACTCAGCCAACAAATGCAGCAACGCCTGGTGACGGCACAGCATCAATTAGACAATCTCACGCAACGCCAGCGTCAGTTACGCCAAACATTATTACAAGCACCGCGGGAAAAAGTGCAATTACTGACCGCAAAATTAGACTTGATGAGTCCGCTAAAAATCTTGACGCGCGGCTATGTTGTGCTCTCTAAAGCCGACCAAGTCGTCCGTCATGTCGATGAATTGCAACCAGAAGATAAGGTCACGGTACGTTTAGCTGATGGCCAAGCAACTGCAAAAATTATAGAAACGAGCCAGTTAAAATGAGTGAAAAAGTAACTTTTGAAGACAAGCTAGAACAATTGGAAGCGATTGTGAGCCAATTAGAACAAGGGGATCGGCCACTAGAAGGCGCGTTAGCTGATTTTCAGACTGGCGTTGGCTTGGTCAAAGAATTACAAGAAACGTTGAAAAATGCCGAATTAACGTTGGCAAAAGTCATGTCAGACGACGGTGAATTAAAGGATTTGGAATTAACAAATGACTAAATTTGCAGAATTACGAGCGACTTATGGGCCGAAAATTGATGCACAATTAGCACAGGATTTAAAACAAATCACAACAGATGCCCAGTTTTCAGAGATGATGGCTTATGCTGTTTTGAATGGCGGTAAGCGTTTACGGCCGTTATTAACGTTGGCTGTCATCTCAAGTTTTCAACAAGCCATTACACCACAAGCCCTGAAGTTGGCGACAGCAGTTGAATGGGTGCATTCTTATTCACTCGTGCATGATGATTTGCCAGCAATGGACAATGATTTGTTACGGCGCGGGCAACCGAGTGTCCATGCGAAATTTGGGGAAGCCGCAGCGATTTTAGTTGGGGATGCCTTGTTAACGGGCGCTTTTGAGGTGGTCACAACGGCCAATACCTTAGCGCCAGCTGAAACCATGATTCCCGACCAGGCCATTGTGACAATTGTCCAGAATTTGGCCCGTTTTTCGGGTGCTGCTGGCATGGTGATTGGCCAAATGCATGATATGGCCAATCATGGTCAAAACTTACAGATAGCAACAGACTGGTTATTACAAGAAATTTATACCCCAAAAACGGCGGCTTTGATTCAATTTTCGGCGCAATTAGGGGCACAATTAGCCACGCTTCATCAAACACAAGTACCAGAAGTGACGCAAGCCATGGCGCAGTTTGGGTTGGATTTCGGTCTGGCCTTCCAAATTCAAGATGATCTTGATGATTTTGAACAGGATGATACGGCAACCATTGGCGCCTTGCCACACTTGATTGGCGTGTCGGCAGCGCGGACGCTGCGAGATCGTTACTTGCAAGATGCCAACGATCGTTTGACACAGTTAACAACGCTAGTGCCAGCGTTTGACCGAACACTATTGGATGATTTTTTGACTTTAATTGGAGATTAAGTATGGGTGCAGTAGATAAAGAGCGCGTAGATGTGTTACTCGTCCAGCAAGGGTTATTTAGTTCCCGCGAGCAGGCTAAGCGTGCGGTGATGGCTGGACAAATTCTGGGTGAAAATGAAGAGCGCCTGGACAAAGCAGGGGAAAAAATTCCCGTGACTACGGCGCTACACTTTAAGGGTGAGCGCTTGAAGTACGTCTCACGTGGGGGCCTTAAGTTGGAGAAAGCTCTTAATGATTTTGATATCACAGTGCAAGATAAAGTGGTACTCGATATTGGGTCATCAACGGGTGGTTTTACCGATGTTGCCCTACAAAATGGGGCTAAATTGGTCTATGCTTTAGATGTGGGGACCAATCAGCTGGCCTGGAAGTTACGCTCAGATGATCGTGTGAAAGTGATGGAAAATACGAATTTCCGCTATTCACAATTACAAGATTTTAAGTTTGGGCAACCGGAATTTGCTACGATTGATGTGTCCTTTATTTCGTTAGGCTTAATTTTACCGCCATTAGCCAACATCCTACAAATGGGCGGGCATGTTGTGGCGTTGATTAAACCGCAATTTGAAGCTGGACGAGAAAACGTCGGCAAAAACGGGATTATAAAAGATCCCAAAGTCCATCAACAAGTTTTGCAAAAAGTAACGCAAATGATGGTCAATGATGGCTTTTCGGTGACAGAGCTCACGTATTCACCAATCAAAGGTGGTCAAGGGAACATTGAATTTTTGGCTGTCTTAACTCGCGATGACAAGCCCAAAATTGCCGACAAAATCGACATTGATGCGTTGCTCACGCAAACTTATGCACAATTAAACCACACAGGAAGCAATGAGCATGAATAAGAAGACGCGACAAAAAACGCTTCTGGCTTTGATTCAAACCCAACAAGTTGGGCGACAAGAAGATATTGTGGCGCATTTTGAAACGCTTGGGGAAACTGTCACCCAAGCAACGATCTCGCGTGACATTAACGAACTTGGCTTGATTAAAGTGCCAAACGCCCATGGTGGGTTTCATTATCATTTGCCAAAACAAGATGATCGCCCACATTTGCAGCGGTTACGCCGTGTTTTGCAACAATCATTTTTGAGTCAACGGGCGCAACGCGGCCAAATCTTTTTAAAAGTACAACCTGGTAGTGGCCAAATGGTTGCGAATTTGTTTGAACAAGTCAATTTCCCAGAAGTTTTTGGGACACTAAGTGACGATAGTTCAGTCCTCGTATTATTGAAAGACGGCGTGACGGCCAACCAAATGACGAATATCATTCAAAAATTACTGGAAAAATAACGAGAAAGATAGGTGCCTTGGCACGGTGATCGCAATGCTAGAAAATTTGATTATTGAAAACTTTGCCATTATTGAAAAAGTTGATTTACAATTTGAAGCCGGTATGAGTGTGCTCACGGGTGAGACTGGCGCCGGTAAATCCATCATTATTGATGCGCTATTAATGCTCACAGGTGGTCGTGCCAGTTCGGAAATGATTCGTCATGGTAGTCCGAAAGCTGTGCTACAAGCTGTTTTTCGCTTACCAGAAAACGACAAGTTGTTGGCACATCTTGCCGAAATCGGGGTACCAATCGAGGATGGGGAACTAATTATTTACCGTGAGTTGAATGCCAACGGGCGTAGTTTAATTCGATTAAACGGCGTGGTTGTTAATTTGAAAACGTTGGCTCGTGTCGGGCAGTATTTGGTCGATATCCAAGGGCAAAATGATACCCAGCAGTTGCTGAATGTGGATGAACATCTCATTTTACTAGATGGTTTTGGTGGGGAGAAGTTACAGGCCACTAAAACGGCTTATCAACAGGTTTTTCAAGAATTTCGCGCCATTACCCAACGATTACGTAAGATTCAAACATCGCAGCAAGATATGACGCAACGGTTAGATTTACTTCAGTTTCAGCAACAAGAATTAGCTGAAGCTGATCTTCAGCCTAACGAAGAAGAGTTTTTGCTCGATGCGCGTGGGAAACTTTTGAATCATAAAAAGATTGCGGATCGTTTGCAAAATGCCCAGTTGGCTTTGAATGGCGAACAAGGTGGTGCCGTAGACATGCTGGCACAAGCCATGCATGAATTACAGGAAATTGCAGAATTCGATGCGACTTATGCCGAATTAGCGACAACGATTGCCGATAGTTATTATACGGCACAAGAAGTTGGCCGTGATGTGGATGAACAAATCGGCGCGTTAACTTATGACGAATCGGAATTGTTACGCATTGAAGACCGCTTACAGCTGATTCACACTTTGGAACGAAAGTACGGTCCAACAGTCGCTGATGTCTTGCAATTTAAAGCTAAAATTGATCAAGAATTAGCAGCATTGGACCACGATGAGTTTGATATTGAACAATTGCAAGTGAAACAAAACGAATTGCGTCAAGTGGTCCGCAAGCAAGCGGTTAAATTGCGTGAGGTACGACAAGAAGTGGCACGGCACTTAGAGCAAGCTGTCAATCAACAATTAAGTGAATTGTTGATGTCAGGCGCTGAATTTGCAGTGCGCTTTGAACCAATTACTGGTTACATTTCTTCGGGCGCAGACAAAGTTGAATTTTATGTCCAAACCAACGTCGGGGAAGGCCTAGCACCATTAGCTAAAATTGCGTCAGGCGGTGAAGCGGCACGTTTGATGCTCGCGTTAAAAACAACTTTTGCCAAGCAACAACACATTGTCTCCATTGTGTTTGATGAGGCAGATACAGGGGTTTCTGGTCGCGTGGCGCAAGCCATTGCGCGTAAGATGCTCACGATTGCTGCTGATTCACAAGTTTTGGCCATTACGCATTTACCACAAGTTGCCGCTGCGGCAACCCATCATTTTCTGATTGCAAAAACAACTGAAAATGACCGTACGGTGACGCAAGTAACTGCCTTAGATGAGGCTGGTCGTGAAGGAGCCATTGCCATGATGTTGTCTGGTGAAGATATTACAACTACTGCATTAGCCAATGCACGAGAATTACGCCAACAAGCACCAAAAATTAAGCACAAAAAAAACAACTGACATATGCTGTCAGTTGTTTTTTTTGTGCTTAATGCGCGACAATCGCTAAGAAGATGACGAATAGAATAGCGAGACCATACATCAAAGCGTGTACTTGCTTACCACGACCTGTTGCAAGCATTGTAATTGGGTACAAGATGAAGCCCAACGCAATCCCATCTGAGATTGAGTAAGTCAGTGGCATACCAATCACAACCAAGAAGGCTGGTGCCGCAACGGCAAGGTCATCCCATTCGATTTGACGAAGGCTCTTGGCCATCAAGACACCGACCACAATCAAAGCTGGTGCTGTGACTTGTGATGTTACCACTGTCAACAATGGTGAGAAGAACAAAGCAAGCAAGAAGAACAAGCCAGTAAAGACGCTCGTCAAACCTGAACGACCACCAACCGCGATACCAGATGATGATTCAACATAAGCTGATGTTGGTGATGTTCCAACAACCGCACCGACAGTCATACCAACAGCGTCAGCCATCAAGGCACGACCCGCACGTGGCATTTCATTGTTTTTCATGAAACCAGCTTGTGTAGCCAAGCCAATCATAGTACCAGCTGTATCAAAGAATGTGACCAACAAGAACGTAATCACAACTGTGATCAATTGAATTGAGTTGATGTCACCAAGATGTGTGATACTTTGACCAAAAGTTGGGGCCAATGATGGTACAGGTGATACTAAGGAAGAAGGCAACTTGATGAGACCAAAGATAATCCCAACAATTGATGTCAACACCATTCCGACGAAAATAGCCGCTGGCATTCGCATTGACAAAAGGACAAATGTGACAATAATGCCAAAGATGGCTAACAATGATGTTGGCGATGTGAGGTGACCAAGGGATACCATGGTATCCTTGCTAGCCACAATCAAGCCTGCATCGTGAAGGCCAATAAAGGCAATGAACAAACCAATACCTGCGGCAATGGCTAATTTCATGTTTTGTGGAATCAAGTTGATAATCTTTTCGCGGACCTTAAAGAATGTCAAGACCAAGAAAATTAAGGCGGCTACTAAGACACCAGCCATGGCTGTTTGCCACTTAACGCCCATACCAATGACAACAGAATAAGAGAAGAAGGCATTCACCCCAAGACCAGGAGCGATAGCAATTGGGTAAAGGGCGACAATACCCATGAATAATGTAGCAATAGCGGCAGAAACGGCTGTCGCTGTGAAAACTGCGCCCTTATCCATGCCAGCTGCGCCAAGAACAGAAGGGTTAACAAACAGAATGTAGGCCATTGACACGAATGTCGTGAGACCAGCGATGAATTCAGTACGAACTGATGTGTTCAGCTCATCGAGCTTAAAATACTTTGCAATCGTAGACATGATTGCCTCCCAAAAAAATAGTGTAACGTTAAACGTTCTACTTAAGTTTAACAACATAAAATCCGAATTTAAACTAAAAATACGGAAAAAATGGACAAAAAGACGATTATTTGACGAATAGAAAGCATGAAAGCGTTTTATAAACGAATGAGGTTTCACTAATGTTCGTGTTTTGTTCTTTGGGACAGCTGAGCCAACTCATGTGCAGGATGATAGGGGCGTAACCGAACATTAGCCCCCAGATTGCCGTTAGATGGTTGCCAATTAACGGGTTAAATAATGCTATAATAGAAGCATCATTAATTTAAGGAAGTTCAGCATGGTAGCGCAGCTCGTGTTGGTTCGACATGGCGAATCAACGGCAAATCGTGATAATGAATTTACAGGGTGGACAGATGTCCCCTTAACCCCTAAAGGGCAACAACAGGCGCGCCAAGTTGGCCAAATTTTAGCCCAATATCAGTTACAATTTGATGATGTGCATACGTCTTATTTGCAACGCGCCATTGTTACAGGAAATATCATTTTAGATGAGATGAACCAAGCATGGGTGCCGATGCATAAAACTTGGCGCTTAAATGAGCGTCATTATGGGGCGTTACGCGGGTTAAATAAAGATGCCGCACGCCAAAAATACGGCGTAGAGGCAGTGGCTTTATGGCGTCGCAGTTATACGGCAGTCCCACCCTTACTGGCAGAAACAAAACCCACGCATCGTTATCCGCTAGGGATTGAACCACGTGGTGAAAGTCTGGCAATGGCGAGTGACCGGTTATTACCTTATTGGCATCAGGTCGTGGCACCCGCTTTGCGTGCCGGGCGACATCAATTGATTGTCGCGCATGGGAGTACGCTACGGGCATTAATTAAATACCTCGAACAAATCAGTGATGAGGCGATTGATGGTTTAGAGATTGCCAATGGCGATCCCATCTTTTATCAAGTTGATGCCCAGTTACATTACGGACAACGGCAATATCTCACGCATAAGCCTGCACGTTAAACCACACAATAAAGGAGTCACACTTTGGAAACGACAACATGGACACGCATTAAAAAATATACGGAATTACAAGGAACTTCTGGACAAGAACATCGCGTTCGGCAAGCTTTTCGGGCAGATTTGACACCATTGGTTGATACGGTACAACAAGATGGATTAGGCGGTGTGTTCGGGGTGAAACAACATGCCGATCACACGGCACCACGGGTGATGTTTGCGGCCCATATGGATGAAGTCGGATTTATTGTCACGGCTATTTTACCTAGTGGCGCCTTTAAAGTCGCAGCGGTGGGTGGTTGGAACCCAGCAGTTATCTCTTCTCAGCGCTTTAGCCTATTTACAAAAGACCATGTCTATCCGGTTGTGTCAAGTTCAGTGAGTCCTCATTTACTGCGGGGTAGTGGGCAAGCACCACAGTTACCAACTGTTGATGATATGTTGTTTGATGCTGGTTTTGTGGATGATCAGGAAGCAATGGCTTATGGGGTACGACCTGGCGACTTTATTGTGCCAGAAGTGACCACCGTCTTGACGGCCAATCAGCAACGGGTGATGTCAAAAGCTTGGGACAACCGTTTTGGGTTAGTCACGTTATTAGGGGCGTTAGAAGACCTACAAGACGTCACAACGCCGAACACGTTGATTATGGGGGCTAATGTACAGGAAGAAGTTGGCTTGCGTGGGGCGCATGGCGCAGTTAATCTCATGCAACCAGATATTTTCTTTGCCGTGGATTCCAGTGCTGCTGATGATACAAGTGGTGGGGTTGGCCACCAAGGTCGCTTGGATCAAGGGACGCTGTTGCGTGTCTTTGATCCGACCGTGGTCGTGCCATTGCGCTTGAAAGAATTCTTATTGTCAACGGCTGAAGATAATCATATTCCTTATCAATACTTCGTTTCCAAGGGAGGCACGGATGCGGCTGCTGCGCAAAGTGAACTGACGGGGGTACCGTCAGTGGCATTAGGCGTAGCATCACGCTATATCCATACCCACCAAACAGTTTGGTCGATTGCTGACTTTGAAGCCACCCAAGCTTTTGTGGTGGCGATTGCCAAGGCACTTGACGAAACGACGCTCAAAACGATTATGGGTGATTAAAGTTGCATGTTTAAAAAGTTACAGAAATTAGATTATTGGATTGCGGTGCCGTATGCCATCTTAAGTATGTTAGGCGTGGTCATGGTTTTTTCAGCAACGCAAGGCACGACAACGGCATTAAGCAATTTCATTAAGCAGGCAATCTTTGTGGTTGTCGGCTTATTTGGTGCTTTTTCACTGTATCATTTTAATTTAAAAATCCTGCAGCGACGAAAATTTTTAAGACAGCTGTTGCTGGCAATTATCGCGGCATTAATTGTGGCGAAGTTCTTCATGCCAGCCGTTAACGGTGCGCATGGGTGGATTAATTTAGGTATTGTAACACTGCAACCAGCCGAATTTTTAAAGCTAGCGTTGATTTTGTATTTTGCCGCATTTTTTGCCCGCGAACCTTGGGAAAGACATGTGCCATTACGCGAACAAGCTGTTACCCGTTTTGATGTTTGGGGGTTACCAGCTTTGAGTTTACTGCTTGTCTTTATCATGCCAGATAATGGTAATGCCTTGATCATTTTGCTGATTTTGCTGGCCATTTTCTTGGCGTCAGGGGTCTCACGTAAGGTGATTGCGTTGGTCGCAGCATTTGGTGGCTTGTTGTTTGGTTTTTTACAAACCATCGTGCGTCTTGCTGACCATTACTTTAATTTGAGTGGTGGCCAACATTACGCCTTGGCGCGTTTCACCAGTTTTGCGAACCCATGGGATCCGAGTGCTGCTGATGCGAGTCGGCAGTTACTGTACGGTTATTATGCAATTGCCCATGGCGGCGTCTTTGGTGTTGGGCTTGGAAATTCATTGATTAAGCCTTATTTGCCGGAATCTAATACAGATTTTATTATGGCTGTGATGACGGAAGAGTTAGGGGCTGTGACCACTGCCATCGTTTTGATTTTGATGCTGATTCTCGTTGCGCGCATGGTCATTTTAGGCATTCGGCAGCGTAGTCAATATTATCGCTTGTTACTCTTTGGCATTGCCACGCTACTCTTTATTCAAATGCTGGTTAATCTTGGTGGTGTGATTGGCGTTTTGCCAATTACCGGGGTGGTCTTTCCGTTTATTTCGGGTGGTGGTTCGTCGTATATTGTGTTCAGTGCCGCGATTGGCTTGACGTTGAATATCGCTGCCACGCAACAACGCTCGGTAAGCATTCATCCAGCTGATACACTAGCTAGAAAGGATTACAAATGACATTTGAAATACAACCACGACGTGCGCTATATGTTTATTTAAAAAATAAGCGACACGTGCCGCAGCTTAAGAAATTTGGCAAAATTACTTATGTGTCGCGGCGAATGGGTTATGTGATGCTGTACGTCAACGATGAAGACATTGCGGCACAAATTGATAAAATTAAGCAATATAAATTTGTCCGCGACGTCCTTAGCTCACCAAGACCCGATATTGATCCGGACTTGGGCGAGGTTCATGATGATATTTTCTTTGAAAACTATGATGAGGAGAACGGGAGTTCATCACAAGCGGTGATGATGCAACCAGTAGATAACTAGTATGCGAGTAGTAGCAGGACGTTTTCGTGGGACACGCTTAGAAGCGGTGGCCGGTGATAAAACGCGGCCCACAACGGATAAAGTCAAAGAGGCGATGTTTAGCATGTTGATGCCGTTTTTATCGGGTGGCAATGTGCTCGATTTATATGCTGGAACTGGTGGTTTGGGCATTGAAGCAGTGTCACGGGGGATGACCCATGCCACATTGGTTGATCGCCAATTTCAAGCGATTAAAGTTATTCAAAGCAACGTTGATAAAACTCATGATGCCGCAGCATTTAGCATCTTAAAAATGCCAGCGCAACAGGCGCTACAGAATTTTGTTGCTGCACAGCAGACGTTTGATTTGGTCTTTTTAGATCCACCTTATGCTAAGGAAACGATTGCTGCAGATATGCAATTTATGGCACAAAATGGCTTGTTAGCAGACGGGGCAGTTATTTTGGCAGAGAGTAATGATGCGGCTAACTTACCAGAAGCAAGTACACAATTTAACATTGTACGACAAAAACAATATGGGATTACTGTTGTGACCATTTATCAACTCGATAAATAAGGGGACAACGATAAGGGGGAACCACGATGAGTATTGCATTATTTCCAGGCAGCTTTGACCCATTAACAAACGGGCATCTTGATATTATTCAACGTGCCAGTCAACTTTTTGACCACGTTGTGGTTGGGGTTGGGCATAACACGAGTAAGCAGGCTTTGTTTACACCGGAAGAAAAAGTTGATTTAATTTCAACTGTTGTTGCCGATTTGCCCAATGTTGACGTGGCCATTATGCATGGCCTAACTGTCCAATTTATGTCTGAAATTGGGGCAAAGTTTATTGTCCGTGGCTTGCGGAATAGTAAAGACTTTGAATATGAACGGGATATTGCCGGTGTTAACAGTGCGTTAGCCGATGTTGAAACCATTTTACTTTTAGCAAAACCAGAGAATCAAAACATTTCAAGTTCAATGGTCAAAGAAATTGGTAGCATGGGGGCGGACAATATGGCAAAATTTGTGCCAAAAGTGGTCGTTGATGCGTTGAAAGAACGGTTAAACTAAATGCGAAAAAAAAGTAAAATCATTGCCGCGATTGCGGCAATTTTCCTATTCATTGGCATTGGCGTTTTATTTTGGCCACTAAATGGCTATATTGAGAGTCCAGGTGAAGCTGATGATTTGGCGAAGTTTGTTAAAATCGGTGGCAAAAATGATACGGCCAAAGGGCGTTATAACATTACCTCGGTTTATCTGTCTAAAGCCAATGTTCTCGGCTATTTGCAAACTAAAATCAATCCACAATTATCTTATGCGTCTGCAGAAGAAGTCACCGGTGGTGAAAGTTCGGCTGTCTTCACTAAAGTGCAGAATTTTTATATGCAAAGTGCCATTGCTAACGCTGAACAAGTTGCTTTTAAAAAGGCGCAACGGCCCATTAGCACCACTTATCGGGGAATTTATGTGTTGAGTGTGAATGATAATTCACATTTCAAACATAGTATTCAGGTTGGGGATACCATCACGGCAGTTGATGGCCACCATTATGACAATTCCGATGGGTTTATTAAATATTTGGCTGATAAAAAACCTGGGGTTAACGTGACGATCGACTATCTTCGAGATGGCAAACCTGGTCAAACAACTGGTAAAACCATTAAATTACCAAGTACCCGTTCACCAGAATATCCGAATGGACGTTCAGGGATTGGGATTGTACTAACTGATAACGTTGCCGTTACGACAGATCCTAAAGTCGAAGTTGATCCAGGTCAAATTGGTGGGCCGTCAGGTGGGCTAATGTTCACTCTGCAAATTTATGATCAACTGACCGGCAATCATTTGGCTAAGGGGCGTAACATTTCTGGCACTGGTACGATGAATGTAAACGGTTATGTTGGTGAAATTGGGGGTATTGATAAAAAGGTCATTGCGGCCAAAGAAGCCGGCTCAACCATCTTCTTTGCCCCATATGTCGCACCAACTAAAGAACTATTAAAGTACGAAGAACAACATAAAACGAATTACCAATTGGCACGTGATACGGCGAAAAAATATGCGCCAACGGTCAAGGTTATTCCAGTCCAAACATTTGACGATGCGGTCAATTATCTGGCAACCGGAAAAATAATTAAAACAACGGATAAACCACAATAAAAAAGCAACGATGGTGTCGTTTGACCTGAACCCTAAATTGTGATGATGTCGCTCACGTGCCATCTTTTCTTAAACTAACGCATAAAGGCGTTGGGTTCAAGGCAGATTAAATATTGTATTTTGCCAGAGTGGGTTGGTGATAATATCTAAATTTAGCGTCAATTTTTAAGCAGTCAATGCGTGAGCATTGACTGCTTTTTTTGATCATGTGGGTGTTGATGGTAGTGTTAGCAATCGTATGAATAGTGTGATTGATGACATACATGGGCAATATCGGTTCCTAAGGATTGCGAACAAAGTGTTATTTTTTGCGCAGTTGGAGAATATTCACGATCAAACCGTGCGATAAATTAGACACTATATTGAATTTGAATTTGTTGGTCGTTGTACTGATTGAGGATTTGATGAGTTTAAGACTTTGTTAAGATTGACGTTAGATAATAGTATCTATCGTATGCAAGGTGCTAAATAAAAGGCTTTTATGGTATTTTTATTATAATTAAGTTGTAAAAATAAAAGAAATAGAGGTAAGGAAAATGACTATTCTAACAGTTAATGAAATTAAAGAACGGGTTCAGCCAACTTTGGCTAAGTTTGGTTTAAATGAAATTTATTTATTTAGGAGGTCTGTAGATGACAACCATTGAAATAAAACACTTAACCTTTGGCTTTGATATACAGGAAAAACCTTTATTTGATGATATTAATTTGAATATATCTTCTCAATGGAAATTAGCACTAATTGGCAGAAATGGCAGAGGAAAAACAACATTATTAAATTTATTGTCAGAAAAATACAGATATCAAGGTGAAATTAACACGTCACTAAAATTTAACTACTTCCCACAAAAAATTTCCAATAAACAGCAATTAACTTATACAATATTACAAGATTTATTGGAATCAGAATATTGGAAAATCGAACGTGAATTAAAGCTTCTTAATATATCTGATGAAAAACTTTGGATTCCCTTTTCTGAACTTTCTGGTGGAGAACAAACAAAAATTTTATTAGCCCTTTTATTTGTGGACGAACAATCTTTTCCGCTAATTGACGAACCCACAAACCACCTAGATAATTATTCGAGACAGCAAGTCGCACATTATTTAAAAGAAAAAAAACAAGGATTTATACTGGTTAGTCATGATCGCAATTTTATCAACAGTGTAGTTGATCATGTTTTATCAATCGAAAAAGAAGACATTTTATTATATCAAGGCAATTTTGCAACCTATGATGATCAAAAAAAGAAAAATGATGATTTTGAGCAATATCAGAACAACAAATTAAAAAAAGAAATCAAACGTCTTAAAGATGTTTCTACCACAGTTGCGGATTGGTCACAAAAAAGAGAAAATGAAACACATGATGCATCATCTCGTAGAATTGCAAAAAAACAATCTAAAAGAGCAAAGGCTATTTATAAACGATCAGAATCAAAAATAAAGGACAAAGAAAGTTTACTGAAAAACATTGAATTGATAGATACACTGTCATTAGCATTTACCCCAACAGATAAAAATCTCTTAATAAAGGTTGAGGATTTTTATCTGTCTTTTGAACGACCAATTTTTAATCCTATTAATTTTGAACTTTACAAAGGTGAAATAATGTCCATTGAAGGGAATAATGGATCAGGGAAAACCTCGCTCATTAATTACATACTAGGCCATTTTTCCGGAACTAGTACCGGAAATTATTATAGTCACTCTGATACTACTATAAGCTATCTAGGCCAAAGTTTTGAAGACAATCGTGGCACCTTAAAAGAGTTTGCTCATAATAAAGGCATATCCTACGAATTATTATTAAACAATCTGTTTAAATTAGGCATGGAACGTAACGTTTTTTTAAATCGCATCGAAAATATGAGTGTAGGACAAAAGAAACGAATTGCATTAGCAAAATCACTACTAACTCCGGCAGAATTGTTCATTTGGGACGAACCCTTAAATTATTTAGATATCTTTAATCAACAACAGATCGAAGAAGTGATTAATCAAGTAAAGCCAACCATGATAGTTGTGGAACATGACAAAGAATTTATTAACAAAATTTCCAAAAAAAATATCACATTGAAAGGGATTAACTTTTAATGTGATATTTTTCTATATTTAATTATTCCGACATAAAAATAGCAACCACATATCAAATAGTTAGACTTTGGAAGTATACATTATAGATAAAGACTGATGTCTCTCGTACTGATTTTGTTATAGCTTATTAATATACAAACTGTTAATCCAACCGTGATGAGCCAGTTCGTACCAGATAATGCCGTTGTCGTGGTGTTGTTCGTTAATGATGGCGACAAAATCACCATCGGCGACACTGCCAATTGGCAAACCGTAAGGTTCGGCAAAAACTTCAGTCGCTTGATTTGGCAAGAAATTGACAATGGCATTGGGTTGGTCGTTAGCCACGGCATGGGCCTGAATGTAATGAATATTCTCGGCATTTGGTGCTGTGTCTGAAAGCACCATGAGATGCGCTTCGTACCGTAGCCAAGCATGATCGCCAATTTGATACCAGAATTGGCCATTGGCCGTGATGACACGGAGTGGTGTTGCCCAAAAACTGCCAACCGGAATATTGGCGCTCACAGCTGCCTGATCGTCAGGTGCTTCATAGGCCAACATATCAGCTTGCACGGCAATATACATGGTGATACGGTGGGCATCCCGCCAATTGCTTGGTCGGAAATAGAGATGTAGTGACTGAGGTAAATTACCAAAAATACTGTTGAGATCACCAGAGGCATCAACGTAGGTGTAATTGGTAATTTCAGGGATTGTCACGCTATAAGGCTCACCAACGCCACCATCTAAGCGCGTTGGAGGCATGAGTGTTGCTTGGGTAGCAATGTCTTCGTAATAAACCCAAACGGGTGATTCATTTGTCATTAGTTAACCCTCCTTGTTGTACGGCGTTTAGTAGAACCACGTGTCATAAATTGTGACGGGTTCGTGGCGTTTATGCGCACTAGCCAAATATAAGGCTTCAATTTTTTCGGCAAGTGCAGTAGGAACGGTTTGGCCTTCAAGATAGTCATCGATAACGTCATAAGAAACGCCGAGTGCGACTTCATCTGGTAACTGTGGGCGATCATCTTCCAAATCAGCCGTTGGTATTTTTTCATAGAGCGCTGCGGGGGCCGCTAACGCTTGTAACATCGCGCGACCTTGGCGCTTATTCAAGCGCCAAAGGGGATTGATGTCGGTGCCGCCATCACCGTACTTAGTAAAGAAACCAGCAAAAGCTTCGGCCGCATGATCCGTCCCAATCACCACGCCCTGATATTCGCGGGCAACTGCATATTGGGCAATCATCCGCATTTTAGGTTTGATTGACCCACGACTCAGGTCATCAACTACCAAACCACTGTCACGAAGTGCCAAAGTCATGGCATCAGTTGCTGCTTTAATATTGGTTGTGATCACGCGATCAGCATCGATAAAGGCTAAAGCTGCTAAAGCATCTGGCTCATCTAATTGCTGACCATAAGGTTGTCTAATTGCAATGAGTTGGTAGGTTTGACCGGTTTCCGTAGTCAGTTCTTGGGTTGCCAGACGTGCGAGTTTACCAGCAAGGGTTGAATCTTGGCCACCAGAGACGGCAATCACATAGCTCGCATATTGTGGATTTTGTAACAAATAATTTTTTAAAAAATCCACAGAACGTCGCACTTCAAGTGCGGGGTCAATGGTTGGTTGAACGTGTAAATCGGCAATGATTTTGGCTTGTAAGGGGCGCATATTACTTCTCCTGGAGATTGTGCTGGACCGCATGAATGGCGGCGTTTTTGGCTGCAGCAAGTGCTGGGGATAGGGTAACCGGATAGGTTGCTGGTTGGTCTAACCGCTTGAACTGTGGGTCGATTGCTGCCAGACGTTGCTTGGCGTAGGCTTGACTATCAGCTAAACTTGGTAGCGTATAAACACGCTGACCAGCAACAAAAATATCTTGGAGCAGTGGGGTGCCGTCATGTGCTTCGTCCGCAAAAGTTAAGACATCACCAGTATGCGTCCGCCAAATTTGCTTTTTACCAGGCGTAGAAATTTTATCGCGATCATCAGAGAGCTTAATCGTATTTTGACCAGCAATATTGACCATTTTGTAAACCGCGCCTAATGCGGGTTGGTCATAAGCGGTGATCAGTTTCGTCCCTACGCCCCAAACATCAATTTGTGCCCCACGGGCCTTTAACGTAGAGATCGTATACTCATCTAAATCATTCGAGGCATATATTTTGGCTGATGGGAAACCAGCTTCATCTAGTTGCTGGCGAATCGCTTGAGATAGTGTTACCATGTCGCCAGAATCAATGCGGACGCCTTGGAAGTTAATCCGGTCGCCAAACTCCTTAGCCACTTTAATGGCATTTGGCACACCAGAATTGAGGGTATCAAAGGTGTCAACGAGGAAGACGACATCGTGATGGGTGTTAGCATACGCTTTAAAGGCCGTATAGTCATCTTGATAGGCTTGTACTAACGCATGGGCATGGGTACCAGCGACTGGTAGGCCAAATAATTTCCCTGCGCGCACATTGGAAGTGGCGTTAAAGCCACCGATAAACGCTGCTCGGGTACCCCAAAGGGCTGCATCAAGTTCTTGGGCGCGTCGTGTGCCAAATTCCATCAGCGGGTCTTGCCCAGCGGCTGTTCGAACACGGGCTGCTTTGGTGGCAATTAACGTTTGAAAGTTAATCATGTTGAGGAGGGCAGTTTCGAGTAATTGCGCATCGACCAAGGGTCCTTCAACTTGCAGTAACGGTTCTTGAGCAAACATCACCTCACCTTCATGCGGTGCACGAATGGTAGCCGTTAAGCGCCAATCAGCTAGATAAGTTAGGAAGTCTTCTGGATAAAGTGACAAATGACGCAAATAATCAATATCGCTAGTGGTAAAGGTCAGGTTTTCCAGATAATTAACGGCATGTGCCAAACCAGCAAAGAGCACGTAGCCGTTATTAAACGGCCGGTTTCTAAAATAAGCTTCAAAAACGACGGGCTGTTGCGCAATGCCCGCTTGCCAATAGGTATAAATCATGTTGATCTGATACAGATCGGTATGTAGAGTCAGTGAATCGTCTGGATAAATCATGGTGATTTCCTTTAAAATTATTAAACCCATTATAGCAAAAAAACAGGGGCCTTATCGTAGAAAAAATATCTCGTAAAAGCCGTGATATAATAGAAACATGACAGAAATTTTGACAAACAATTCAAACGAAACCCAACAGTTTGCAGCACGTTTAGCCAAGCTCGCTTATCCTGGTTTAGTGATTACCTTGCAAGGTGATTTAGGGGCCGGTAAGACTACCTTTACGCAAGGATTTGCGCGTGAACTTGGCGTGCGCGCGCGCGTGAAAAGCCCCACTTTTAATATTATGAATACGTACACGGCCCGTGAGTTCCCAATTTATCATTTTGATGCGTATCGCTTAGAAGAGACGGGGGCGCAAGATCAAGGGTTTGAAGATTATGTTGGCACGAATGGGGTAACCCTGATTGAGTGGCCACAATTTATGGCTGATTTACTCCCAAATGATCGGCTTGTCCTTAACTTTTTGCGTGGTGATGACGATGATGTGCGGACAATTCAAGTTCACGGTTTAGGCACAGCAGAAAAGATTGAGGCACAACTATGACATTTGATTTAACCCAACCCATTGCTTTTGAACTAGCTGAGGCTAGCTTAGAACGTGCGGCTGAATGGCAGGCCCTCATTCACCAGTTGATGACGGAAACGGATACGTTTTTGGTGACGAGTGTCCGTGATGGGGATGTGATCCCCGAAGTCAGTGACGGGCCGGCCATTACGTTGTTACTCATTGCTGAACAAGGGACGCTGAATTTACCGGTAGGTATTGGCTCAATTGAAAACGGTGAAGTCGGCATGGCGATTTTGGCACAATTTCACGGGGCTGGTTTAGGCCAAAGTCTTTTAACAGCCTTACTTGATTGGGCTGAACACGTTGGCTTAGATCAGGTCTGGTTAGATGTGCAACAAGATAATTACCCCGCCCAACATATTTATCAAAAGTTTGGTTTTCAAGCCGTTGATGAACCAGTCGCTATCGTGTTACCCAATGGGCGGGCCACGCAATTGCAACGTATGGTCAAGGACTTGGCTTAAATAGGAGGACACGATGAATTTTGTTGCAATGGATTTTGAAACAGCGAATCATGAAAAACACTCTGCCGTATCGATGGCTCTGGCCGTTGTTCGGCAAAACGAGGTAGTGGATGAGTTTTATAGTTTGATTCAACCAGAAACTTACTTTAGTGCACGCAACACCGCTATTCATGGTATTCGTGAACAAGATGTTGCGCAGGCGCCAAAGTTTCCAGAAATTTGGGCGCAGGTGGCGCCACTATTTACCGAAGACAAACTTGTTGTGGCCCATAACGCGCCGTTTGATCATGGGGTGTTGCAGGGAACATTGGCGTATTACGGGATTGAAGCACCGCACTATATGTTGTTAGACACTGTGCGTAGCAGTCGGCAACTTTTTCCGCACTTCCGTAACCATAAGCTCAACACGGTGGCTGAAAATCTGGGGATTACGTTAGACCATCATCACAATGCGCTGGATGATGCTGTTGCAGCCGCGCAAATTTTAATTTATCAAGACCAACATTTTGGGACAGCTAGTCTCAAACCTTTTGTTAAAAATAAATGACCTCACCAAGCCGGTGAGGTCATTTTGATTAGAAAGCCATTTTTAATGAGATAGGGGCGTGATCTTGACGCAGACCCGTGTCAATCACGGCTGTTTCTGTCACTTTATCTGCAATGCGATCACTGACGAGGTAGTAATCGATCCGCCAACCAGAATTATTAATTTTACTGGTTTTACTAATTTGGGCCCACCAAGTATAAATACCAGGGGTATCTGGATTTTGGGCACGCATGGTATCAGTGAAACCAGCAGACAGGAGCGCAGTGAACTTTTCACGTTCTTGATCGGTAAAGCCAGCAGACTTATGATTCGTTTTGGGATTTTTCAAATCAATTTCTTGATGCGCGACGTTCATATCGCCACTAAAAATCACAGGTTTTTGGGCATCCAGTGATGAGATGTAGGCACGATAAGCATCGTCCCAAGCACCACGATCAGCGAGGCGCGCTAAGGCAGAACCAGAATTTGGCGTGTAAACGGTTGAGACAAAAAAGTCCTCAAATTCCAAGGTGATAATCCGACCCTCAAGATCCATCTCACCTGGCGCCCCAATGGTTGGATAAGTCACAGCAAGTGGTGTCAAACGTGTCAGAATCATGGTGCCTGAATAGCCAGAGCGCGCGTCACTGGCGTTGACATAAATTTGATAGTCAGGGAAAAGGTCAGCTAACACTGTGGCCTGCTTTTTAGTGAGACCAGTGGCTTTGAGTTTTGTTTCTTGAATGGCAAAAACGTCAGGTTGTTGGGCGGCAATATTTTGCAGCACATCCCAAGTCATTTCACCACGGGCTGATTTGTGCTCGATGGCAGCATTAATTGAATCAATATTCCAAGAGATAAAGTGCATGATGGGTTCCTTTGTGGCTTAATTAGCGTATTTTTTCATGAAACGAGGCAGTGCGTCACTAATTGCTGTGGGGCGTGTAATATAGTGCGTTTCTGCGAGTTCATCAGCAATGGCAGAGTGGGTGTACACGGCAGCTAGGACGGCATCAGCGAGCGATACTGCAAAAAATTGGGCCGCAAAGCCAGCAATAATACCAGCTAGGGTATCACCCATGCCACCCACAGCTTGATGTGGCCCACCGATGGTAAGTTCGTAAATATCTGTCGGTGTATAGATTTGCGTATGGAACTGTTTGAGCACCAGAATAGGTCGCACATTGAATTTCCCACAAGCTAGCACGTTAAAAGCTTCAAAGGCTTGTTGTGGAATCGAGACACCACTGAGACGTTGCCATTCCATTTGGTGTGGGGTGATAACCAGCTGTGAGTTTGGCCAAGGTAAGTGGTGTTGGGCGACCAGGGTCAAAGCAGAACCGTCAACGATTAAGATGTGTTTTGGATAGATGGCGGCAAATGTAGCTTGCAAAATATCGAAACGATCACCTAAACCAGAACCAATTAAGATCACGTCGTGTTGCTGAATTAAGGCCGTTAAGTCTGCATTGAAATCAACGACCATTGCTTCAGGTAGTTGGCTATGAATGGCTGTGAAATTAACCGGATCGGTGGCAACGGTGACCAAACCAGCCCCAGCATTAACGGCGCCCAACGCATTCATAATCACGGCGCCACCATATTGCACGGTACCACCGATGATGAGTACACGACCAAAACTACCTTTATAAGTGTGTGGTGGTCGCTTGGTAATGACTTGTGTTAAAATTTTTTCCGTAAGTGACTTCACAATCAAATCCTCATTGTTTTAATTTTGTCAGTTAAAAACAGATGAAGGTTGTCTTAGCGGGTTAAATCTTTGCGATTTTCCCATAACGTCATGACAGCTAACAGCACTAAGCCGAAATTAGCCGTGAGGATCGCGAGGGTATCTTCTTTCAAGATCCAACTGACAAGTGATACGAACATTAAAATAATCGCAAAGATGGTTGTGTATAAAATTGATTTCTTCATAATTTCTCCCTGATCAGACGCGTTGTTGGATTTTCAGTGCTGTTCGTTAAACTAAAACACCTCTGAATGAACCGGCTAATCGTGTGTTAGGCCAACAAAATCGACGCGTTGGCCTAATCATACTGCCTTCATTTTAAATGATTTAACAGCCATTTACAAACGCGGTATCAGGGACGATAATTATTGGCGCAATAAATATTTATTAAAAAACAATGACGCTTCTATGCAGAAACTATCAATAATTTGCTATAATCATTGACAATAGTATAATAAGGTATATCATACTGAAAGGTTTTTTAAACTCATGACAATCGATTGGAAACACGAGACGGCTTTACGCCAAGATGATTTTATAACAGACTTAAAAGATTTGTTGGCGGTTGAATCTGTGCGTGATGATTCAAAGGCAACACCAGAGGCACCACTTGGTCCTGGACCAAAAGATGCCCTTTTGAAGATGTTAGCGATCGCTGAACGCGACGGTTTCACAACCAAAAACATTGATAATCTAGTGGGTTACATTGAAATTGGGCCAAAAGACGCTGACGAATATGTGGCAATTTTGTCGCACGTCGACGTGATGCCAGCTGGTGAAGGTTGGGAAACAGACCCCTTTGTACCAGTTGTCACTGATGATAAAATCATTGCGCGTGGCGCCTCAGATGATAAGGGACCAGGAATGGCTGCTTATTATGCGTTCAAGATTTTGTCTGATTTGAAAGTACCTTTGAAGCGCCGTGTGCGTTTGATCTTTGGGACAGATGAAGAAAATGACTGGACAGGCATGACACGTTACTTTGAAGTGGAACCAGCCCCAGTCTTTGGTTTCTCACCAGATGCGGAATTCCCAATTATCAACGGTGAAAAGGGTAATGTCCAAGTTTTGATCAAGGACGAAGCGACAAATGGTGGCTCAGTGAAGTTAGTGGCCTTTGAAGCAGGTTTGCGGACAAATATGGTACCTGGTATTGCGCGTGCGACTGTCGTCACAGCACAAGCTGAAGCCATGGTTGCCGCTTTCCAAGACTTTTTGGCAGCTAACCCACAAATTTCTGGTAGTGCGGAATCTGATGGTGATGACATTAAGTTTGTCGTGAATGGTAAGCAAGTGCACGGGGCAATGCCTGAAACGGGTGAAAATGCCGGCACTTACTTGGCCAACTTCTTGCAAAACTTTGACTTTGGTGGCACAGCCAAGTCATTCTTGACCTATCTAGGGACACCAGCTCACCAAGACACAATTGGTGAAAAGTTTGGTGTGAACTATACGGATGATGTCATGGGACCATTGTCAATGAACGTTGGGATTCAAAAGTTTGTGGCTGGGCAAGAAGCCTTCATTAACTTTAACTTCCGTTATCCAAAGGGTATCACGCCTGATGAAATTGTGGCTGGTCTTGCCACACAACTCAATGGTTGGGATGTGACACCAACCATTGGTGGTCACGCGCAAGTACCACACTATGTTGCGCCAACTGATCCAATTGTTGAAACATTGTTGCGTGTTTACCATGATCAAACTGGTTTGCCAGCCCATGACCAAGTGATTGGTGGTGGGACTTATGGCCGCTTGATGGCACGTGGTGTGGCGTTTGGGGCCTTGTTCCCTGATTCACCGGATACGATGCACCAAGTTAATGAATTTGCGCTATTGGATGATTTGTATCGTTCAATTGCCATTTATGCGCAAGCCATTGCTGAAATTACGAATTTAGATTAAGTAACCGAAGTACGTCAGTGATAACTGACGTACTTTTTTAGTGGCTAAAAACATATTGGTTATAAACTTACAAAAAGTAAGCGTATTGCTTGCGATGGGGCTTTTTTCCTGTATAGTTAGGCCTATAACGATTATGAAAGTAGGGCATACCTATGGGAACAACAATTCGCGGCATTCATCATGTCACAGCCATTACCAGCAGTGCACCTAAAATTTGGGATTTTTTTACCAATCAACTGGGGTTACATTTAATTAAAAAAACTGTTAACCAAGATGACGTCCATACCTATCACTTATATTTTTCAGATGATCAAGGCGAAGCAGGGAGTATTTTGACGTTCTTTGATTTTGCAGGGCTTCAAAAAGCGACTTTTGGGACGAATGAAATTTCACGCACGACTTTTCGTGTACCAACTCTGGCATCATTTGACTATTGGCGGGCGCGGTTTACGCAGTTTGGCATTCGTTATGATGACCAAACTGTGACCCTTTTTGGGGCCACTTATCTTAATTTCTATGATTTTGATGGCCAACGTTATGCGCTGATTGCTGATGAGACCAATCCACGACAAAATCCCGTTACCAAGGCCCACCAACCTTGGCAACAGGCAACTGTGGCGCCAGAACATGCCATTGTCGGCTTGGGGCCGGCTTTTGTAACTGTTGACGATGACCAAGCGATGACCATTGTGTTAACCAAAATCATGACAGCACAAAAAATTGCGACTTCAGGCAATAATACGTTGTATGAATTTGATAATGGAGGATACGGCGCCCAAGTAATTACCCAATTATCGCGCATTATTCCAAGTGGGACGCAAGGTTATGGGAGTGTGCACCATTTGGCGTTTACAGTTGATGATGACGCCGCGTTAAAATATTGGATTGATCGTCTGCAACAATTGGGGATGCATGATTCTGGACTGGTTGATCGTTTCTATTTTAAATCTGAATATTTCCGACCAATGCCAGGTATTTTGTTTGAATTAGCCACAAATGGGCCAGGTTTTCTGATTGATGAAACCTATGAGACAGCCGGTATTCATCTTGAATTACCGCCATTTTTGGAATCACAGCGCGCTGACATTGAAGCACATTTGGTGAACTTTAATTCACCAAAATCCTGAGTGGATCGCAGACAAGCACAAGGATGAAACTTTATGCATGAACAAAATATGACGAACAGCCAGCCACTATCACCATCTGATTTGGACCAAGTGCGGCATTTATTTATTTCGGGTGACCGGAAGCGCTCGCCGCTTGTGTTATTACATGGGACAGGTGGGGATGAAACGACTTTAATTGAAGTGGCCCAGTTTTTGGCACCGGATCATCCCATTTTAGCGATTCGTGGCCGAGTTGTTGAAAATGGTTATTATCGCTATTTCAAACGACAAGCCGTTGGCGTATTTGATTTAGTCTCTTTGGCTGAGGAAACGCAATGGCTTGTGGCGGCAATTACTGGTTTGGCTGAACGGTATCAGTTAAACGTCGCCGATATGACTGCTGTTGGATTTTCTAATGGCGCTAACATTGCAGTTCATGCCTTGTTAACGCAGCCACAAGTGCCATTTCAACAGGTGATGGCATTACATGCCATGCAAGTCGCTGCGATTACCGCACCACAAAATTTAGACGGCACACTAGTATTTTTGAGTTATGGCACCCAGGATCCGTTGATTTCGCCACAAAACTTTGCCGCCATGCGTGATAATTTACTTCAGGCAGGGGCAGATCTGTCAATTTTTCAAACTGACGGTTCGCACAATCTTACAAATGCGGAACTCCAAGCGGCACAAACGTGGTTTAAAGCGCAACGACGTGACGTCTAACCTAAGCCAACAAGTATCTTAGGTATGACATCTTGGTGTAGTTGGCGTGTTGCAGGGAACTTGTTATAATTGATGACAAGTATTGCATGTTGTGCCATGAGGTACTGGATTGACAGAAAAGAAAGTGAGGGTGGGACGCTAATTCGTTTCGGTTACTGAACAACAGCGTGTCACGTTAAAGAGCATGAGGACTTTTGCAGGAAATCTTTATAAGGATGATCTTGAGGGCGATAATATCGGCGTTTTTTTTGGTACTTTGGCACCGATGCACGTGGGTCATCAAGCAGAAATCTATAAGGCTGCGGCATTGAATGATGGCGTGGTGGTGATTGCGTCGGGTTATACTGGTGATCGTGGTGATCAGATGGGCTTACCCGTTGAAAAAAGATTTCGTTATTTACGCGAAGCTTTTAGTGATGAATCAGACATTAAAATTGATTACATTAATGAAGACAATATGCCCCAAATGCCTGATGGCTGGGATGAATGGACGCGCACTTTAGTGGCCACAGTGAAGCGTAATATTGTGAATCAAGACGCTAAGATTACTTTCTATACTGGTGAACCAGATTATAAAGTAGAACTGGAAAAGCGCTTACCCCAAACTGGTCAATTTAAGGTCAGTTTGATGGATCGTACTGTTTTAAAAATTTCAGCGACAGAAATTCGTAAGGATCCGATTGCCAACTGGGATTATATTAACCGTGTTTTCCGTCGGCATTTTACCAAAAAAGTGACGGTTATGGGGTCGGCCTCAACCGGTAAATCAACTTTGGTTCGTCGCTTGGCGCGGACGAGTAACTCACCGTTTTCAGAGGAATACGCCCGAGAATATCAAGAACGATCAAATGTGAGCGATGACGAGTTAATTGTGAAAGATTATATTCGGCTGATTCAAGGCCAATATGATGCGAATTCGCGTGAAATCAATTCGCCGGCCAATAACGGGTTGACGATTTTTGATACGGATGCGATGGTGACGAAAGTATATGCTGACATGTGGTTAAACGAGGCCGATCGGGCGCAGCTGCAACCGTTGTTTGATAATACGATTAGTGAAGAACAAATTGATTTGATTTTGGTCATTCCACCAGTCACACCTTACGTTGATGATGGTTTCCGTAATATGTCAACAGCAGACGAAGCCTCACGTTGGGCGTTCCACCACGCGTTGATGCGTGTTATTGATGAGTATGGCTTTATGGATAAAGTGGTCTTATTAGATGCCAAAGGGGATAGTGATGACCCGTATGGTTATTATGCGCGCTATCTACAAGCTTTAGATGCCATTCAAGAAAGAACAGGTTTCAATATCAAACATTTAGAGTAAACCAACCCTGTTGGTTTTTTTTATGCCAAAAAAGACAACATCGTCTGTTCAGATTTTGATATGATAAAGACTAAAATGCAATGTAATGGAGGCGAGTATGGTAGCGCAACGAGCAGGGAATAAGGCAGAACAACATGTGGCACAAATGGGTTTTTGGGATCAATTGGCAACGTGGATTGGGGCTAATGCCAATAATGGCACCTGGTATATGGGCGGTGTTTTAGCAGCGTTAGGTTTTGCTGGAGCACTTGGCGTGATTTTAATTTCAGGGCCGCTGGCTTATCTTTTTTTGGCGTTAGTGGGCTACATGGGCTACAAAATGCGCGCCTCAACGATGAATTTGATGCGGCCGGCCTTTGGTTTACGGGGATCAATCGGACCATCGTTGATTAATGTGATTCAGTTTATGGGGTGGGCAGCTGTTAATACTTACATTGCTGCCATTTCTGTGAGCTATTTGCTGAGCAACATGTTTGGTACCGCACACTTTAAGCCAGGTGGGCTGAAAGGGATGCTCATTGGGGTAGCGGTAATGGGCGTGTTGCACTTAATTTCGATTTCGCTGGGACAGCGCTCAGTTCGTTTGATTGAACGGGTGGGGATGGTGTTAGTCATCTTACTCGTGGTTTGGGAAACTGTTGTGGTGTTACAAGAAGTACCTTTGTCAAAAATTATGACTTGGACGGCGCCGTCAGCTGCTCATTTGCCATTTGGGAAAGCCTTAGATGTCTTTGCTGCCTTTAACTTGGCTTGGGTGACGGCGGGTGCTGATTTCACGCGCTTTGCTGATAAAAAATCGGCGGCAACAACGGCCCCATTTTTGGGCGCAACGATTGGGTTGTATTGGTTTGCCATTGTTGGGTCGATGACAACCATTGCGGCCGCTGTTTGGACGCAAGTGTTTGATCCCAATAGTTCAGATCCATCAACGGTAGCTGCTAAACTTGGGCTTGGTGCCTTGGCTTTAATCGTCATCATGTTGACCTCAACGACAGCTAATGCGGTTAACTTAATGGCGGCTGGATCGGCGCTAAATAATATTGTGCCTAAATTAAAACTCACCCCAAGTCTATGGTTAGTCACCATTGTAGCAACACTGATGAGTTTTATTCCGTTTATTGTCGGTGGTTTCATTGAGACATTTATCTGGTTCTTAGATTTAATTGGGATGGTTTTGGGACCTGAAATTGCAATTTTGTTGGCGGACTTCTTCATTGTTCAAAAGCAAAATTACGACCGAACGGCCTTTAATCAAGGGAAAACTTATTGGTATACGGGTGGCTTCAATCTCCGTGCTTACATTGTGTGGGCTTTGAGTATGGGGTGCTACTTTGTGTTACAACAGGTGCCGGTTGTTGTCCAAACGGTTGGCTCAAATTGGCTCACGATGATTTTTGCGGCCGTTGTTTATGTCGCAGTTTCTAGAAATCAGACAAAAATGTTGTGATTTACTGGTTTTTAAGCTAAAATTAATAAGTATTTAAAACATTTGGAGGACGTATCATGTCTAACTGGACACCCGCTGCGGATCAAAAGAACCAAGGCACATTAGAATTTGAAATTTCACGCGCACAAGTTGAAGAAGGTTTGGAACAAGCTTTCCAACGCAACAAGAACCAAGTTTCAGTCCCTGGTTTCCGTAAGGGTAAGGTAACAAAGGCATTGTTCTTCTCAAAGTTTGGTGAAGAAGCTTTGTATCAAGAAGCAATGGACATTATCTTGCCAGCTGCTTATGAAGCTGCCATTGAAGAAGCTGGTATTACACCAGTTGGTCGTCCAAACATCGAACCCGTTTCAATGAACAAGGGTGAAGCTTGGCAATTGAAGGCTGAAGTGACAACTGCGCCTGCTATCGAGTTGGGTGACTACTTGAACCTTGAAGTTGAAGCAGCCGACACAGAAGTTTCAGATGCTGATGTGGATGCTGAAATCAAGCGTTTGCAAGAAGGTCAAGCTGAACTTGTTTTGCAAGAAGCTGACGTTAAGGCTGAAAACGGCGACACAGTTGTGATCGACTTTGATGGCTCAGTTGATGGCGACCACTTTGCTGGTGGCCAAGCTAACGACTTCGCCTTGACTTTGGGTTCAGGTCAATTCATTCCTGGCTTTGAAGACCAATTAGTTGGTCACACAGCTGGTGAAGAAGTGGATGTTCATGTGACATTCCCTGAAGAATATCAAGCTGCTGACTTAGCTGGTAAGGACGCTTTGTTTGAAGTGAAGATTCACGAATTGAAGCGTAAGGAATTGCCTGAATTGGACGACGAATTTGCCAAGGATGTTGACGAAGAAGTTGAAACATTGGCTGAATTGAAGGAAAAAACACGTCAAAAGTTGTCAGAACAAAAGGCTGAAGCTGCACAAGCTGCCTTTGAAGATGCTGTCATCACAAAGGCTGTTGAAAACGCATCAGTTGATGGCGATGAAATTCCTGAAGCAATGATCGAAGAAGACGTTCATCGTCAAATCGACCAATACTTAGGTCAATTGCAACAACAAGGTATTTCACGTGACATGTTCTTCCAAATCTCAGGTCAAACTGAAGATGACTTGCACAAGCAATTCGAAGAAGGTGCTGCAACACGTGTCAAGACAAACTTGGTACTTGAAGCCATTGTGAAGGCTGAAGGCATCGACCCAACTGAAGAACAAATCACTGAAGAAGTGAACAACTTGGCTGCACAATACAACATGGATCCAGCACAAATCCGTGCCACATTGTCAGATTCATTGTTGAAGCATGACATTGCAATGCGTGAAGTAATCAAGAAGATTACTGACTCTGCAAAGGCAAAGTAAGCCTTTAAAAAAGCCCGTAGGGCTTTTTTATTTTGTCGCGTTGACAAGGTGAGCTAAAAGTCTATGGATTTAAGCCATGCTGTCACGACTAATCTGTTAAAATAGATAGTATTGACAATTGGTTAAAAATTGTTTTGAACGATTATATTTAAAGGAAAAAAATATGGCGCAGACACCAGGTTTTGAAGAAGAAATTTATTGTAGTTTTTGTGGCAAATCTGCGAATGAAGTCAACAATATTGTCGCTGGGCCAAACGGTATTTATATTTGTAATGAATGCGTGGCTTTAGCTCAAAATATTATCAATGAAGAATTGACGGTTGAACAAGCAGTTACCGCTTTGTCATTGCCTACCCCACATGAAATTGTGGCACAATTAAATGATTATGTTATTGGTCAAGAAGATGCGAAGAAGACATTGGCCGTGGCGGTTTATAATCACTATAAGCGCATTAATGAACACTTTGCGCCCACGACTGATGTTGAATTGCAAAAGTCAAATATTGCTTTGATTGGGCCAACTGGTTCAGGAAAGACGTATTTGGCCCAAAGTTTGGCGCGTATTTTGAACGTCCCATTCGCTATTGCGGATGCCACAACTTTGACGGAAGCCGGTTATGTCGGTGAAGACGTTGAAAATATTATTTTGAAGTTGCTCCAAGCTGCTAACTTTGATATTGAGGCTGCTCAACGTGGTATCATTTACGTGGATGAAATTGACAAGATTGCTAAAAAGTCAGAAAATGTGTCGATTACGCGTGATGTGTCAGGTGAAGGGGTGCAACAGGCTTTGCTAAAGATGCTTGAAGGCACGATTGCCAGTGTGCCACCTCAAGGTGGGCGTAAGCATCCGCAACAAGAACTGATTCAAGTCGATACAACTAACATTTTGTTTATTGTTGGTGGGGCATTTGCTGGAATTGATACGATTATCAAGGAACGTTTGGGTGAACGTGTGATTGGCTTTGGCTCGCATGCTAATGAAAATGCTGCCGCGTTGGACGATGACAATATTCTCAAATATGTGCAACCAGAAGACTTAATCAAGTTTGGTTTGATTCCAGAATTTATTGGTCGCTTGCCAATTGTGACGGTTTTGGATGAATTGACGGTGTCCGATTTGGTGCGCATTTTGACAGAACCAAAAAACGCCTTGATTAAGCAATACCAAGCACTTTTGGGCTTAGATGACGTGGCACTAGAATTCCAACCAGATGCGTTAGAAGCGATGGCTGAATTGGCTATTAAGCGGCATACTGGTGCACGTGGGTTGCGTTCAATTATTGAACACGTCATGAAAGATGTGATGTTTGATATTCCAAGTCGTGACGATGTGGCAAAAGTTGTCATTACCAAGGCCTCAGTGTTGGATGGCGCGCAACCAGAATTGCATTTGAAGAAGGTGGACTAATCATGGATGTACACAATGTTGAAATGGTCATGAGTGCGGTGTCAGCTGCCCAATACCCAACGGATGGTAAGCCGGAAATTGCTTTAGTTGGTCGCTCAAATGTCGGTAAGTCATCTTTGACAAATACGTTGATTCAGCGTAAAAATTTTGCCCGCACTTCGTCACAGCCGGGTAAGACGCAAACGCTTAATTTTTATAATGTCGAAGACCAATTGTATTTCGTTGACGTGCCTGGGTACGGCTATGCCAAAGTGTCTAAGAAGCAACGTGAAGCTTTTGGTCAGATGATTGAAGAATATATCACGTCACGTAAGCAATTGCGTGGTGTGATTAGCTTAGTGGATGCCCGCCATGATCCGAGTGCGGATGATATTGCGATGTATGAGTGGTTGCATTACTATAATATTCCGATTTTGGTTGTGGCAACAAAGGCCGATAAAATTTCAAAAAGTAAGTTTAACAAATACGAAGCCAATATTAAGCGCACGTTAGGGTTTGACGAAGAAGATAGTGATTTCTTATTCTTCTCGTCAGAAACGAAGTACGGGAAAGACCAAGTTTGGTCATGGATTGAATCACATATCACGATGTAAAAACCAACATGATTGTTGGTTTTTTTATTAGGCAGGAGCCTGCCAGAGATTTGCCACGTCTGATACAATTAAAGTATGACAAATCAACGTTATGCACAAATCATTGTGGATGTGCCCACAATGCAAACAAATCAACCCTACACGTATTTGATCCCAGAAGCCATGCAGGACACGCTACAACCGGGTATGCGAGTCGATGTGCCTTTTGGGGCGCGCAACGTGATGGGCTTTGTGGTGGCACTTCAAGAGACGCCGCCAGAGACAGTGGCTAATCTGCGACCAATTGCGCAGATACTAGACTTAACACCAGTGCTCAATACGGAACTACTCACGCTTTCCAGTGATTTAGCGCAAGAAACTTTCGCCTTTAGAATCTCGGTGTTACAAACCATGCTACCAAACGCCTTAAAAGCCAGTTATGATCGGGTTTTGACGTTGGTTGATGAGGTCGATGATGATGTTCGGGATCGCTTGTTTCGCGGACTGGACCAAATAACCTTTCGCGCTAGTGACTGGTCTCATGACGACATTGCAAAATTTGCACAGCTACGGCGGACGCATCGCATTGAGCAATCAATCACCGTTAGCAATCGCGCAAAAGTTAAAACACAGTTGGCTTATCGGTTAAGTGATGATGTCGACCTGTTAGAAACGGCATATGCTGAATTACCGCGCACGGCCAAGAAAAAAGCAGCCTTACTCCAGTTTATTTTGGGACATTTAGGCGAAACGTGGCTGAAAAAAGACTTGCAAGAACAAGTGGCTGTGAGTGCCGCAACACTTAATCAAGCTGTTCAAGCACAATGGTTGGCCAAGCAGCAGGTTGAACAATTGCGGGATCCATTTGCAGCGCTGACAATTGCGCCGTCACAACCGTTACAGCTTAATGCGGAACAACAAACCGCTTTTGACCAGATCACCACAGCAGCTGATACTGGGGAATACCAGCCGTTTTTGCTAGAAGGGATTACCGGTTCTGGGAAAACAGAAGTTTATCTCCAGGCGGCCCAGCATGTATTTGATAAAGGCCAAACGGTGTTATTTTTAGTCCCAGAAATTGCGCTAACCCCACAAATGGTACGTCGTGTGAAATCACGCTTTGGCGCCCAGACAGCCGTGTTACATTCTGGCTTGTCTGATGGGGAACGTTATGATGAATGGCGCCGTATTGAACGTGGCGATGTGAAAATCGTGGTCGGGGCACGGTCTGCAGTTTTTGCGCCATTGACTAATCTCGGTTTGATTATTGTTGATGAGGAACACGAAACAACGTATAAGCAAACGGATAACCCACGCTACCATGCGCGTGATGTTGCGCTGTGGCGTGGCAAATATCATCAAATTCCGGTGATTTTGGGTTCAGCAACGCCATCATTAGAAAGTCGAGCCCGTGCCCAGCGCGGGGTTTATCAACATTTGCAACTGACGCAGCGTGCGGGTGGGGCTAGTTTACCACCCGTTACGATTGTTGACATGAAGACCATGCTTGCCGATGGACCGGAGACCAATTTTTCAGCACCATTACTTGAAAAATTAAAGGATCGGTTGGCACGTGGTGAGCAATCAGTGCTGATGTTGAATAAGCGCGGATTTTCAAGTTTTGTCATGTGTCGCGACTGTGGCTATGTGCCGCGCGACCCTAATTGTAATTTGGCCATGACACTGCATATGGACTCACATACCCTGAAATGTCATTATTGCGGGCATGAAGAAGCGATTCCGCAACGTTGTCCAAGTTGCGGGTCACAACGTATTCGCTATTACGGCACAGGAACGGAAAAGGTAGCAGCTGAATTAGCAGAAATTTTACCGGAAGCACGCGTGTTACGCATGGACCAAGATACGACCCGTCGGAAAGGGAGCATGGATCGCATGCTCCAACAATTCGGGGCACACGAAGTCGATATTTTACTGGGGACTCAGATGATTGCCAAAGGGTTAGATTTTCCTGATGTGACCTTGGTTGGGGTGTTGAATGCCGATACGGCTTTAGGGCTACCTGACTTTCATGCTAGTGAACGCACCTTCCAACTACTCACACAAGTCAGTGGTCGGGCGGGACGTGGTCAAAAAGCGGGTGAAGTGATTGTGCAGACATTTAATCCGCAGCACTATGCCATTACGTATGCCCAGCAACATGATTACGAAGGGTTTTATCGCCAAGAGATGGCGGTACGTCATGCGGGCAATTATGCGCCGTATTATTACACCGTGCAGATTCAAGCCAGTCACAGCGACGAAAATGAAACGGCTAAGCAAATGTTTCAAATTGCGAAATGGCTGCGACGCCGCGTTGGCGACGATGTGATCATTCTCGGCCCATCGCCTAAGCCGATTGCCAAGCTCCGCAATCGTTATTACTTCCAAATTATTCTTAAATTAAAAAAACGTGATAGTGTGGACAGTTTGCTCGATGAATTACAGCATCGTGCGCAAAAGGTTAAAGATGGGTTGCAGTTGAGCATTGATCGCGACCCAGTCTCGTTTATGTGACAAATACGTTACAGAATTTATGTTATAATGACTATTGGACATCAAAATACTCGTTATAACGAGTATTTTTTCGTGTAACAAGCTATCTTGGTTAGACAAATAAGATAGCACGACGTTAACAGGTGAGTTGACGTGATATTTAGATAAGAAAAGAGAACAAATATGACTTACTCCGTTGTATTCATGGGTACGCCAACCTTTGCCGTACCGATTTTAGAAGCGTTAATTGCAGACCCACAATATGATGTGCAGGCCGTGGTTACGCAACCAGATCGCCCGCAAGGGCGTAAACGGGTGCTGACACCAAGTCCAGTGAAGGTGGCGGCACAGGCGCATGATTTGCCAGTTTTGCAACCTGAAAAGATGAATGGCTCTGATGAAATGGCTCAAATCGTGGCTTTAGCGCCGGACTTCATCATTACGGCTGCGTTTGGCCAGTTTTTGCCAACGGCACTCCTAGACGCCGCCCAAATCGCGGCGGTCAATACCCACGCCTCATTATTACCAAAATATCGTGGTGGGGCACCCGTGCATTATGCGATTATGAATGGTGACACGGAAACTGGTGTGTCAATTATGTATATGGTCAAGCAAATGGATGCTGGGGATGTGATTGACGTGGTCAAAGTACCGATTACAGCTCAAGATAATGTTGGTACAATGTTTGACAAGCTCAGTTTGGCTGGGCGCGACTTGCTGCTGGCAACATTACCTAAAATTGCGGCTGGCGAGATTGCGCCCGTGCCACAAGACGAAGCGGCGGTAAGTATCTCGCCAAATATTACCCGTGCGCAACAAAACTTAAACTTTACCCAAGAAACAGCGCAACAGTTGGATTGGCACATTCGCGGTCTTTATCCAACACATCCTGCCTATGTTCAGGTAGCTGGTCAACGTGTGAAGTTAATTCAAGTCACGCCATTACCAGAAACAACAGATGTCGCACCAGGGCACGTGGTTGCGCGTACTAAAAAAATGTTAACTATTGCAGCAGCTGATCACTCCGTTTTGCGTATTGATCAATTACAACCAGCCGGAAAATCTGTGATGTCAAGCCAAGCGTATTTGAATGGCGCAGGGAGTCAATTGACGAGCGGTGATTTATGGGCAGAGGAACCAATTCATGAGTGATAAACGTGTTTATAGCAATAACCCACGTGTTTTAGCCGTTCAAACGCTGGCTAAAATTAAAAATGGCGCTTATTCCAACTTACAATTAAATCAGGTAATCAAACAACATCAGCTCGGTGAAGCGGATAAACGGTTGTTAACAACGTTGGTCTATGGTGTGATTCAACACCGATTGACTTTTGAGTATTGGTTAGCCCCATTTGTCGGGGACAAAAAACTTAACCCATGGGTGCGCGAATTATTGTATACAGCGCTTTTTCAAATGCAATATTTGAACAAAATTCCCCAACACGCGATTTTTAATGAATCAATTGAAGTCGCTAAAATTTTGGGACATGTGGGCACGGCTAAATTTGTCACGGCGATTTTGCACAATATTAGTCGCCAAGGCTTGCCGGATACAGCGGCAATTGCTGATCCGATTGCGCGCTTGTCCGTTGAAGCGAGCTTGCCAGTTTGGTTGATTAATGAATTGGTAGCCCAAAATGGTGAAGCTGCGACGCGTGCACTCGTGGCCACAATTAATGATGCGCCCATGCAATCAGTGCGTGTTAACACAGTGCTGGCAACTGATGAAGAAGTGGTGGCGTCATTAGCGGCCGAAAATATGACCGCGACACCATCACAAGTTGCGGATCATGCGTACATTGTGTCTGGTGGGCATGTGGCAAGTTCAACGGCTTATCAAAAAGGCTGGTTAACACTACAAGATGAAAGTGCCATGTTACCAGTTGAAAGCATGCACTTAACGCCAGCAGTCAAAAATGTTTTGGATGCCGCGGCAGCGCCTGGTGGGAAAACAACACAAATTGCGGCCTTAGTGGCTGATGATGCTCAAATTTTGGCCCTTGATGTGCATCCACATAAAATTAAACTCATTGAACAAAATGCAATGCGTTTGCAAGTGGCAGACCGCATTGCCACACAAGTCTTAGATGCACGACAAGTGCCGACTGAAGTGGCAACCAAGTTTGACCGTATCTTAGTCGATGCCCCTTGTTCTGGCTTTGGTTTATTACGCCGCAAGCCTGAGATTCGTTATGACAAAACCCTTGAAGATGTCCAGAATTTAGCGCGTTTGCAGGGCGAAATTCTGGATTCAGTTAGCCAAAATGTGGCTGAAAATGGTATGATAGTGTACAGCACTTGCACAATTTTACGTCAAGAAAATGACGATGTGATTGCGCAATTCCTAGCCAAGCATCCGGAGTTCGAATTAGTGAAAACGCAAACAGCGCATGATCTAAAAGCCGATCGACAAGAAGCGGTGCTGCATATCTATCCAAACGATTACCATACTGATGGTTTCTTCGTGGCAACGCTGAAGAAGAAATCAGGCACAAACGCCTAATACGCAAATAGCATGTGATAGAAAAAGAAACCTATGCAAGTAGCATTTCATACAGATTCTGGTGTCAAACGCCAGGAAAATCAGGACTATGTTGGCGGCTTTACCAATCAAGCCGGTCGTTTAATGGTTATGGTCGCTGACGGTGTGACCTCAACTCGTGGGGGTGAGGTCGCCAGTGCGATGGCTGTTGAACATTTTGGACATGCCTGGGAAACAACAACAATTGAAACCATGAAGTCAACGATTGATTGGCTAAAAGAAACGACGCACCAAGAGAATCAAGCCATATTAGCTGCGGGTCAACGTTTTGAAGATTTAAAGCAGATGGCAACAACCTTGGTGATTGCGGTCATTTTTGATGATCAAATCGTGCTCGGTAATCTGGGCGATTCCAAAGCATTTTTACTCCATGATCAGGTACTCACGCAAATTTCTTGTGACCATAACTTGAAGAATGAATTAGTGCGTGCAGGGACTATGAGTCAAGCAGAAGCTGAGCGCCTAGCGCAAGCTAATAGTGTGACCCGTTATCTTGGGGTCGATGACCGTGCGGATATTGAGATTGCGCAATATCCATTTGTCGCAAATGATATGTTATTTTTAACCTCTGATGGCATTACCAAAGTGCTTGATGTCGGGACAATGACGGACATTATGCAACAAGCGACAACACTTGATATGCGAGCTTATGAATTAATATCGGCTGCAAATCGTAATGGCGCCCCAGATAATGTGACGGCATTATTAGTAAGTCGTGATAATGAAGAGGATACAAAGTAGATATGTTACCAGATACAGTGATAGACAACCGTTATAGAATCATCAAATCACTTGGTGGTGGTGGTATGGCCAATGTTTATTTGGCGCACGACGAATTTTTAGACCGCGACGTGACCCTTAAAATGATGCGTCTGGATATGAAAAACAACACTGATCTGGTCGAACGTTTTAAGCGCGAAGCGATTGCGGCAACTGAACTAGTGCATCAAAATATTGTGCAGATTTATGACACTGGTGAATATGAAGGCACGCAGTATTTGGTGATGGAATATGTGGATGGCATGGATTTAAAAACATTCATTGCCGAAAATTTCCCAATCCCTTATCAACAAGTTGTTGATATTATGCTACAAATTTTAAGTGCCGTACAAGCTGCCCATGATGCTGATATTATTCACCGTGATTTGAAACCCCAAAATATTTTAATTGACCGACAAGGTGACGTGAAGATTACGGATTTTGGTATTGCTGTGGCGAAGTCATCGCAAGAACTGACGCAAACTAACACGGTCATCGGCTCAGTCCATTATTTATCGCCTGAACAAACGCGTGGTGGCTTTGCCTCGGCTAAGTCAGATATTTATGCGTTGGGCGTGATGCTTTATGAGATGCTCACGAAGCAAGTTCCTTATGAAGGTGACACACCGGTTGCAGTGGCGATGAAGCATGCAACGGCAGAAATGCCCTCCGTGCGTGACTTTGACCCACGAATTCCTCAAGCCTTGGAAAACGTGATTTTAAAGGCAACGGCGAAACGCCCACAAGATCGCTATATGAGTGCAGCGGCGATGGCGGATGACTTGAGTTCAGTCTTGTCAGCACGTCGTGCGGATGAAGAACGCTTCGCGCCAATGTCGGAAACGTCTGATGATACGCGCATTATTCCGATGGCACAAATTCAAGACCAACTCAAAACAGGGGTATCGTCAGATAAAATTTTCCCAGAAGAAGCACCGGAAGAACCGTCGGTGACCGATACAATCATTGAATATGGTAAAAAAGGTTACGCGATCAAAAACATTGCCAAAATTGTTGACCGGACACCATCGTATGTTCGGCACGTTTTGAAAGATAACGGGATTAAATTTCGTAAGGCGCATAAATGGCCGTGGGTGGTGCTGGGTTTACTTGTCTTGGCGATTGCTGGGATTTTCTTTTTAAATTATCAATCAAGTAAGGTGACCGTGCCTGATGTGACAAATTTGAGTCAAGATGCCGCTACGAGTCGCTTAAAGCGAGCAGGTTTGACAGTTGGCAGTGTCAGTTCGACCACGTCTAAAAGCATTGCAGAAGGTCATGTGGTACGTACAACGCCAACATCAGGAACCGCAGCAACCAAGGGCGATACGATTAATTTGATTGTGTCTTCTGGTCGCGCCAAGGTGCGTTTTGGCGACTATGTTGGGACTGACTATAGTTTAACGTCAGCGCAATTACGTGCCCAAGGCTATGCCATCACGAAAGAAGGCATCCCATCAGATGATGTGCCAGCTGGGAAGATTATTGCCCAGTCAATTGATGCCAATGGCAAAGTGGATCCAACCCAAACATCGGTTGTCTTTACAGTGTCAACTGGTGCAGTCAAGATTGTTGTGCCGGATTTCACGGGTAAGGCCACCCAGCAACAAGTACAAGATTGGGCAACTCAGCACAATATCGTGGTTAATTTTAACACCCAGTTTGATGGGGACACGAAAAAAGATTATGTGATCAGTCAATCAATTCGAGGTGGTTCAAGTATTACCAAAGATATGGTTTTGTTAGTGACGATTTCACAAGGTCCACAAGATACAAGCAGCGCCTCAAGCAGTAGTTCAAGCAGTTCAAGTAGCTCAAGTAGTGGTTCATCAAGTAGCACTTCAAGCAGTAGTGCGAGTGCCTCATCTAAATAACCGCTTTGCCTGATGGTGAAGTAAATTCAAGTCGATTACGGTCGGCTTTTTTGTTACAATAACATTATGAAAACAGGACGAATTATCCGCTCGTTAAGCGGTTATTATGATATACAAACAAGTGATGGGACAGTTGAACGGACGCGTGCCCGTGGTGAATTCCGTAAGTCAGGACAAAAACCACTGGTAGGCGATTTTGTTGACTTTGAGAGTGAAAATGATGAGGGATTGATCTGGAAGATTCATCCACGTGAAAATGCCTTAGTACGACCACCAGTGGCCAATATTGATGTGGCTGTCATTGTGACGGCATTGAAGGAGCCAAATTTTGCACCGAACTTGCTGGATCGCCAGTTAGTTGCCTTAGAAGCCGCAAATGTCACACCATTGATTTATTTTTCTAAGTCCGATTTACTGTCACCGGCTGAATTTGAGCAAGCGATGGCAGTTGCTGAGACGTATCGCAAAATTGGTTACACGGTGATTTTGCCGCAACCAGGCGCAGAAGATGTGGCCTTTGCAGCATTGCAACAAGCATTGTCGCATCGTGTGGCCGTCTTTATGGGGCAAACAGGGGCTGGAAAATCAACGCTGCTTAATCATTTGTCACCAGAACTTGGTTTGACAACAGGTGAGGTGTCTAAAGCATTGAGTCGTGGTAAACATACGACGCGTCAAGTGACGTTAATTCAAGTTGATGACGCCTTAATTGCGGACACACCAGGTTTTTCATCCTATGAAGTGTTTGATTTTCCAGCTGATGAACTCGACAATTATTTCCCAGAATTTGTCGCTTATCGACAAGATTGTCGTTTCCGTGGGTGCCGCCATTTGAATGAACCAGGGTGTGCCGTGAAGGCAGCGGTGTCTATTGGCGCGATTGCGGAATCACGGTATAATAGTTATAAGGCATTCTACGACCTGATTAAGGCGCAAAAGCCAAGATATAATACAGATAATCGAAACTTTTAGGAAGAAGGAATTAAGCATGTCAGGAATTATTGCGCCATCAATTTTAAGCGCGGACTATACCAATTTGGAACGTGATGTTAAGCTCGTTGAAGCAGCTGGTGCTGAATATTTACACATTGACGTCATGGATGGTAACTTTGTGCCATCAATCTCTTACGGACCAAACTGGGTCAAGCAACTCCGTCCAGAGACTGATATGGTCTTAGATGTACATTTGATGGTGACGAATCCCGAAAAAATCGTTGATGAATTTGCCGATGCCGGTGCCGACATCATCGGGGTGCATGTTGAAGCAACGCCACACATTCACCGTGCCCTACAAATGATTAAGAACAAGGGCGTTAAGGCGGAAGTTGTCATTAACCCAGGAACACCCGTTCTAGCCATTGAACCTGTGCTTGATATGGTTGATCAAGTATTGGTCATGACTGTGAACCCAGGCTTTGGGGGACAAAAGTTCTTGCCATCAACACTTGAAAAGATTGCCCAATTGCGTGCAGTGCGTGATGAATTAGGTTATGACTTTGATATCCAAGTTGATGGTGGTATCAACGATGAAACCGTTGTGGCGGCCTATGAAGCAGGGGCTAATGTTTTTGTTGCAGGTTCTTATGTTTATGATAAAGTGGATCCAGCTGCCAAAATTGCCCGTTTGAAAGCCTTGACAAAATAATGCAAATTAACATTTTAGCTGGCGCGCCAACTGAACTTTGGCCGGATGATCTCTTTCAAGAACCAGGCTTATGGATTGGGGCGGATCGCGGTGCTTGGCGTTTATATGAACGTGGCCTCCCGATGATGATGGCGGTTGGCGACTTTGATTCGCTGACAGACGCTGAATTGGCGACGTTGCAAGCGCATTTGCAAGCCAATGAAATTATGCATGTGCAAGCAGAAAAAGATGAAACGGATACGGAATTAGCACTGCTATACGCCCAAAGACAGCAACCAGACCAAATCAAAGTATTTGGGGCAACGGGTGGGCGTGTCGACCATTTATTGAGTAATTTATGGTTGATGGCGAACCCCGTTTTTGACGCGATTGTCGAAAAAACCCAATTTATTGATCGCTTAAATGTGGTGAGTTATGTGAAGCCTGGTGAGAAGGAAGTGCATCAAATACCAGGGACGAAGTATCTTGGTTTTATGCCGCTAAATGACGTCAAAGATTTTCAAATTATTGACGCAAAGTATCCGTTATCACTGACCGATAATGTGGCTAAAATGTGGTCATCTAACGAATTTAAAGCAGATATTGTGCATATCAGCTTCAAAACTGGTATTGTTATGGTGACACAATCAAAAGATTAATGTTTTTTGATTGTCAGGTACTAAGGAGGAATAGTAATGACTGTAAAAGCAATTTCAGATGCAGATTTTAAAGCGGCAACCGCCAATGGTGTGACAATTACTGATTTTTGGGCAACTTGGTGTGGCCCATGTCGGATGCAATCACCCGTATTAGAAGCGTTATCTGATGAAGTCGACAACGTGGAATTTGTTAAAATGGATGTCGATGAAAATCCTGAAACACCTGCTGAATTTGGTATCCGCGCGATTCCAACATTGCTTGTTCAAAAGGATGGGGAAGTGGTTGAACGTTTGACTGGTTTCCACACAAAAGACCAATTAGCAAATGTTTTAGCGAAATATACGAAATAACTTGCCATAGTTGCGAAAACCTGGTAAAATTTACTATTGTTGTAGAAAGAGCTTTTTTAAATCATTGGCTCGAAAAGGAGGGTCGAACATGGCAAAAGATGCTATTACAGGCGCACGCACACGCTTTGGTAACCAACGTTCACACGCGTTGAACTCAAGTCGTCGTAGCTGGAAGCCAAATTTGCAAAAAGTGACTGTTAAGATTAATGGTGCGCCTGCAAAGAAAGTTTATTTAACAGCGCGTACTTTGAAGGCCGGATTGAAGAACGGTTCAATCGAACGCGTATAATCGACAAAACGATGACAGTCGTTTTGGTTGATTATTCAAGTACGGCTGACATAAAACGACCACCATTTAGGTGGTTTTTTTATGTGGTATAACTGCTAAGAAAACGTTTCGCGTTGAGATATGTTAAAATAGTAGCAGTAAACCTTTAAGGAGGAAATGCGCGGTCAACGCGATGGCAATAGGCATTGTGGTTACTGGCCGTGTTCGATGAATTATGGCGATTAAAATTAAGGCTAAAAATGGTGACATCACAATTGAAAATGATGTCATTGCAACGATCGTGGGTGGCTCAGCGATTGAAAATCCAGGTGTTGTCGGCATGGCCTCAAAAGCCGCTTTTCGTGATGGGATGAACCAAATCTTGAATCGTGAAAATTACGCCAAAGGTGTTGTGGTGCATCAAGAAGACAACGGTGTGAGCGTTGATGTTTACTTGGTAGCACAATACGGCACAAAATTATCAGAAATTTCAAAATCAGTTCAAGGAAAAGTGAGATATAATCTTGACGCATTGCTTGGCATTCACGCAACAGAAGTTAACGTGATTGTTCAAGGTGTACGCGTCACAGACTAGGAGTGTCATGACTAAGATAACGACCATTACCAATGTTGAATTTGGTAAGATGATTAACGCTGCAGCGGCGTCATTAGCTGCAAATGCGGATAAAATTAATAAATTAAATGTGTTCCCCGTACCTGATGGTGACACCGGCACAAACATGAGCCTGTCAATGGCGAGTGGTGCCCAATATGAACGTGACGCGCTTGATACCCATATTGGTGCTTTGGCAAAGGCCACATCAAAAGGGTTATTGATGGGTGCCCGCGGGAATTCTGGCGTCATTTTGTCACAAATTTTCCGTGGTTTTGCCAATGCGGTCGAAGACAAGGCAACATTGTCAGCGCGTGATATGGCCGATGCTTTGATGTCTGGGGCAAAAATCGCTTACAAGTCAGTGATGAAGCCGACTGAAGGGACGATTTTGACGGTGATTCGCGAAGCAGCTGCCAAAGCTAATCAAGTGGCTGAAGAAACCGATGATGTTGTGGTGCTCATGCAAGCTGTAGATGAAGCAGCTCAAGCAGCCCTTGATAGCACCCCTGAATTATTGCCAGTTTTGAAAGAAGTTGGCGTTGTTGATTCAGGTGGTCAAGGTTTGGTCTTTGTTTTACGTGCCTTTTATCAAGTGTTGAGTGGCAACTTTAATGAAGAAGATTTGCAAGCTCCTGACAATGCGGCGTTGGATCAAATGGTGAAAGAATTGCACGCTGGCGCCCAAGCCAACAATAATTTAGATCCTGACGATATTGAATATGGTTATTGTACTGAAGTGATGGTTCAAATCGGCAAAGGGACAACTTTTGACCGTGAATTTGATTACGAACCTTTCTATAATCATTTAGCCGAATTAGGCGATTCCTTGCTTGTGATTAATGATGATGAAATCGTTAAGGTGCACGTGCATACTGAAAACCCAGGCGAAGTGATTGGTTGGGGCACGCATTTTGGTTCTTTGGTGAAAGTTAAAGTTGATAACATGCGTGATCAACAACAAGCAGTCATCGACGCACAACGTGCTGAAGAAAACCAAGCGGCCAAAATGGTTGCTGCCAATGTACCAGTTTCAGATACGGCGGTTATCACAATTGCGGCTGGTGACGGTGTGGCCGAACTCTTTAAGAGCTTAGGCGTACACACAGTCATTTCTGGTGGCCAAACGATGAATCCATCGACAGCAGATATCGTGGCGGCAATTGAAGCCAGTGGCGCTAAGCAAGCAATTATCTTGCCAAACAATTCCAACATTTTCATGGCCGCTGAACAAGCAGTTGATTTAGTTGACATCCCAGCGCAAGTTGTGAAGACACGGACGATTCAACAAGGTTTGACCGCAATGATGGGTTATAATCCAGATGCTGATTTGGCTACAAATGCTGATGAAATGGCTGCTGCGATGGCTGAAGTGAAGTCTGCACAAATTACGCAAGCCGTTCGTGACACTGTGCTTGACGGTGTTGAAATTCATGATGGTGATTGGTTGGGTATTCTTGATGGCGATATTGCCGTTGTGACCAAGAAAGTCTATGATGCAGCGCTAGAAGCTGTAAGCCAAATGTTAGATGACGACTCGGAAATTGTGACAATTATTTTCGGAGAAGATCTCAAGCAAAAGGATGCTGATAAGTTAGCAGCAGCTATCTTAGCGATTGATGACGATCTCGAAGTTGAAATTCATGACGGTCAACAACCACTATACCCATATTTGTTAGCAGTTGAATAACAGATGACACTAAAAAAAGCAGCGTGAGCTGCTTTTTTTAGTGGTGATTATAACCAACCTAGGGCGTTGATTGAGGCGTAAAAGACACCACCAATCATCAAAATGATCATTAACCACGCCATGACTAAAGTCATTTTTTCAATGCGCGTCCGCGATTTGCGTTCGATTTTTGGCATGCGGTGTTGGTTGAGTTTCGCGTCAATTTCAGCTTGTAATTTGGCGTTCGTTGGTCGCGGCGTTTGTTCGTCAGTCATAGTCTACCTCGTAAAGTTATTCCCATTTAGTTTAACATAATCTCTTCATGCGGTGCAATTCACAAACGACCGCGGCTTGCCTTTTTGGGGGAGTTTCGGTATTCTGGTTTAAGATGAGGAACATAGAGGTAGTGATATGCAATGGTGGTTTTGGTCGGTTGGCGCGGTGATAATCTTGGTTATCGCATTGACGGTTAATCGTAAATTTCATGTTGGCAAATTTCAGTTTAGCCTGTTAGATCTTGCAGTCATCCCGCTTTGGTTGTGCCTGCACTTTGCCATGGGTGAACGCTTTGGTGTGAGTTGGTGGGCCTGGATGCTGATGGGGTGGTGTGTCATTGGAATTGTGTTGTCCTGGTATTTGCTACGTAACCGCTGGTCACTTTGGTTATTTTGGCGACGATTTTGGGTCTGGAGTGGGCTATTTGCAGCATTTTTGTTAATGATTGTGACCGTTTTTGGGTTTATCTCCCACTGACACCCACTTTGACAGAAAGTACGACTATCAAGGGATAGTCGTACTTTTTTGTGTCATAAATTTACTAAATTGTGACAAAATGGGAATAAGGTGGAGGGAAGTGGGTAAATGTGGTAAATTAATAGTATAGATTTTTTAATGGGGGTGGTCCTTATGTTCATGGGCGAATATTCACATACGCTCGATGCAAAAGGGCGACTCATAATACCGGCAAAATTTCGTCATCAGTTAGGCGACAAGTTTGTTGTCACCCGTTGGATGGAACACGCATTACGTGCCATGCCAATGCCTATCTGGGAAAAATTAGAAACACAATTAAATGAACTCCCTTTAGGGAAAAAAGAAGCGCGCCAATTTAAACGCTTTGTTTTGGCTGGTGCCATGGAAGCGGAAATTGATAAGCAAGGGCGTATTATTGTACCGGCCAATTTGCGAGAATATGCGGGTTTGGAAAAAGATATCATCGTGACAGGCTCCGGTGATTCATTTGAAATCTGGCAAGCAGCACGTTGGCAAGCCTATACATCAGCGACGGCGGATAACTTTGATGAGATTGCAGAAGGACTAGTTGATTTTGACTTCTAGTTGAAAAGGAAGGTTTTAATGTCAGAATTTGAACATGTCACAGTACTCCTCCATGAGGCAGTTGCCTTACTTGATATTAAACCTGACGGTCTTTACGTGGATGCCACACTAGGTGGTGGTGGTCATACAGGTGAAATCCTAAAGCAGTTAACGACTGGGACACTGTATAGCTTTGATCAAGATGACACAGCGATTCAATACAACACTAAACAGTATGCTGATGAGATTGCGGCCGGTAAGCTGGTCTTAATTCATCAAAATTTCCGAACGCTCAAGTCAGCATTAGCAGAACGTGGTGTCACGGCCGTTGACGGCATTGTTTATGATCTTGGCGTGAGTTCTGTGCAATTTGATGATGGGCAACGGGGCTTTAGCTATAATTACGATGCTGAATTAGATATGCGGATGGATCAACGTCAAACATTAACGGCGAAAACAATTGTTAATGACTGGCCTTTCAATGATTTATTACGGATTCTCAGCCGTTACGGCGAAGATCGTTTCCCAAAGCAAATTGCACGTAAAATCGAGCAGCATCGGGAAAACGGACCAATCAATACAACGTTTGAATTAGTGGACATTATCAAGGAAGCGATTCCAGCACCAGCACGACGTAAGGGTGGTCATCCGGCCAAACGTACGTTCCAAGCATTACGCATTGCCGTCAATGATGAATTAGGTGCGTTGGAAGATTCTTTGACACAAGCGATTGATTTATTGGCCCCCGATGGCCGCATTAGCGTGATTACCTTCCAATCGTTAGAAGATCGTCTCGTTAAACAAATGTTTCGTGAAAAGACAACCGCGCCCGAATTACCTGCTGGCTTACCCGTTTTGCCAGGGCAATTTGAAGCCGATTACACATTGTTAACTCGCAAGCCAATACTACCTAGTCAAGATGAGATGGCCGACAATCACCGGTCAGAATCAGCCAAGTTACGTGGTATCGCACGACAATAAGATTTAGGAGCTGCATATGGCACAAAATGCATATCAATATACCACGACTGCGGAAGCTATACCGCTATCACAACCTAAAACACGGATTAAATACAAGCCTGCACGTTGGACAAGAAAAGAACGGATGATGGTGGCTTTTGTGTCTGCCGTGGTAATGATTTTGATGGTGGGCGTTGTCTTTTCAAGTATGCAAGCTAATGCGGCGCGTACGAACACGCAAGTCATGCAAACGCAAATTGATGAAACAAAACAGGCGAATGATGCGTTACGTAGTGACATTCAAAGTAAGACAAGCAAAAAGAACTTAGACGAGGTTGCTAAAAAGTATGATATGACATTATCAGATAGCAACGTTAGAAATGTTAACCAATAATGATGAAAAAAAACGTGAGACGTATACCGAATAGAAGAGTCACACAGAACGCCAAAATTTTTGGTGGTGTATTGTTGGGGGCAATGATACTTGTGACACTCGGACTCGGGATACGTCTTTTTATTATTGCAAGTGGTTCTGTAGACGGCCATAACCTCAACGATGCGACCAGACAAGCCTTTATGGCGAAACAAATTGTGCCAGCCAACCGCGGTCGCATTTTTGATGCGTCGGGTAATGTCTTGGCTGAAAATACAACGGTTTATGATATGTATGCCGTGTTAGACAAAAAAGTATTACGCACAAAAGATCCGAAAACAGGCAAATACGTGGCCGGTTCAGGTCACGTTGAAGACAAGGCATTAACTGCTGAAAAGTTAAGCCAAGTCATTGACATGAGCAAATCAGAAATTTTGAAGCGCTTGGAAAAGAAAGCTTACCAAGTTGAATTTATCTCAACAAAAGGCCAAGCTAGTAAAAATTTGTCGATTGCCCAATATGAAAAAATTAAGGCAATGAATTTGCCAGGGATTAACTTCACGCCGCATGCGGCACGTAGTTATCCTGAAGATAGCACAGCCTCACATTTAATCGGCATGACGAAAAGCAATCAGGATACCCAAACGGGCCAAATGGTGCAGTCAGGTTTGATGGGTATTGAAGCCGCTGAAAATAGTACTTTAGCGGGTAAAAATGGCATTAAGCAGTATGATGGCCAAAAAGAAAACACCAAGGGCAGTCAAACCGTTCAAAATGGGAATGATGTGTATCTCACGTTAGATAATAATTTGCAAAACACATTAGAAACACGGATGGATGATCTGTTTGCCACAACGAAAGCTGAGTCAGCGGTTGGGGTGTTGATGGAAGCAAAAACGGGTCGGATTGTCGCAGCTACCCAACGGCCTAATTTTAACCCCAATGATAAAAACGATAGCCCAAAGCTTTGGACTAATCTATTAGACCAAGGCCCATTTGAACCTGGTTCAACGATGAAGGGCATCACGCTGGCGGCCGCTATTGATACAGGTAAGTGGCAGCCAAATGACACCTACCAATCAGGGACATTGTTGATTGATGGGAAAAAAGTGGTCGATGCTTTTGGTCAAAATCAAGGGGTGCTAACGTATCGAGAGGGGTTCTGGCGTTCTTCAAACGTGGCCTTTGCCAAAGTTGAGCAGAAGTTAGGCGCAACGACTTGGCGCCAATATCTGGAAAAGTTCCGCTTTTTACAATCTACACATTCAGGGCTAAGTAATGAGTCAGCAGGTAATATTTCATTTGATTATCCCATTGACCAAGCCAATACGGCGTATGGTCAAGGGATTAGTGTGACACCGTTGCAAATGTTACAAGCCTATTCTGCTATCGCCAATGATGGTAAGGAAATCAAACCATACTTTGTGGATAAAGTGGTCAATCCAGCGACTGGTGCCGTTGTTGAACAAGGCAAAACGGTCGAAGTTGCGCGTCCGATCAAAGCTAGCACGGCGAAACAAGTCCGTAAGTACATGATTGATGTTGTCAATCAAAAAACAGGGACTGCCAAAGAATTTGACTTGCGCAAATATGGCTATCAAATTGCGGCTAAGACTGGAACGGCCCAGATTTCACAAGGTGGGCAATATCTGCAAGGGTTGAATAACGCGATTCATTCGGTGATGGTCTTAGCACCGGAAAAAAATCCAAAATATATTTTCTATTTGGCCGTTCAGCAACCAAAGGTTTTCCCAGATCCCACGATTCAAATCACGATGAACAAAGTTTTTCAGCCTTTGATGCTGCAAGCTTTAAATAGTAGTGATAGTGCGGTAAAATCAAAAACAACCAAACAAACGGTGCCTAATGTGGTGGGGCAATCTATTCAAGATGCGACCGACACAATGACACAAGCAGGCTTTAGAACGGCGGTGGTTGGGTCAACTGGTAACATTACGGCACAGTCGTTGTTACCAGATCAAAAGTCACTGACCAATCAGCTTTTTATTTTGAAGGCCAAAGGCAATACTCATTTACCTGATATGACCGGTTGGAGTTTGACTGATGCGCAAGCATTTGCTGATGCAGCAGGATTTAAACTCAGTTGGACGGGTTCTGGTTATGTCACGAGTCAAAGTATTGCCAAAGACCAATTGGTTGTCAATACCAGTCAAGTGGCCATCACATTAAAAGAGAAGCAGTAGGAGAGAGCAAATGTCAGATAATTTATGGGCTTTAGCCCGAGCGTTTATTGTCACGGTAATTTTCATGCCGATGGTAATTAAGTTCTTAAAACAATCTAAGGAACAGGCCGTGATTCGGCGTTTAGGGCCGGATCATCAAGCCAAAGCCGGTACCCCAAGTATGGGTGGCGCATTGTTTGTCGCGGCTGCCGCGTTGAGTGCCTTGATTGGGGCAGGTGCCACAGCAGGGTTTGCCGGTTTGGCAGCCATGTCATTACCGGTCATGGCTTTACTCGCCTATGCGGTGATTGGTGGGATTGACGATGCATTGAAAATGGTGCGACGTGCTGATGAAGGCTTTGCTTTTAAGCCAAAGTTAGCGGCGCAAACGATTAGTGCCGTTGTGATTATGATCATGATGTGGGCGATGGGCGTGCCATTTACGTTGTATGTACCGCTCCTTGGTACGCTGCACTTGGGTATCTTTTACTTTATCTTTTTGTGGTTCTGGCTGGTGGGTTGGTCAAACGCCACAAATTTGACGGACGGCCTGGATGGGTTGCTTGCCGGAACGAGTATCGTCGTTTATGCGGCCTATGCGGTCATTGCCAATAACATGCATCAGCAAACGATTGTCATCTTTAACTTTGCGGTTATCGGTGCGCTCCTTGGTTTCTTAATTTTCAATAAGCCAAAGGCGAAAATTTTTATGGGCGATACTGGTTCGCTGGCATTAGGAGCTGGATTAGCCATGGAATCAATTTTATTGGGGATTCCATTCTCATTGGTTTGGTTCGGTTTGATCTTTGTGATTGAGACATTATCCGTCATTATTCAGACGGTCGGGTACCATTACTGGCATAAGCGGATTTTCCCCATGGCCCCAATTCATCATTCATTTGAAAAGTTTGGTTGGAGTGAATGGCAAATCGACACCCTATTTTGGATTGTGTCAGCGATCTTAGCAGTTGCGGGCATCTTTTATATGAATTAATACAGGTAGGCAATTTAGCCTACGTACATAAAAAATAAGGAGCAGGAGAATATGAAGGCACAAGCATTCAACAATAAAAAAGTGATGGTATTTGGTTGGGCGCGCTCTGGTAAAGCAGCAGCCCAACGTCTTGTGGCGCTGGGTGCTCAAGTGACGGTTGTCAATGGTGGTGATTTTGCACCGGACGACACCTTTAACCAGTTACAAGCCGCTGGTGTGACTTTCATTAATCATGATGAGGCGACACCTCTGGACGCATCATTTGATTACTTGATCAAAAATCCTGGTATTCCTTATGACACAGCTTTGGTACAACGCGCCATGGCTCTTGATATTCCTGTACTAACCGAGGTAGCAGTCGCATTAAGTTCGTTTGAAGGCCGTCTGATTGCAGTTACTGGTTCAAACGGGAAGACCACCACAACGTCGCTTATTCGTGACATGTTATTAGCAGATGGTCAAGGGGTAACGACGGCTGGCAATATTGGGACACCAGTGAGTGAAGTGGTACCTGCATTAACTGCTGATGATACCTTGCTATTAGAATTATCAAGTTTTCAATTAATGGGTGTGCCGGATATCCAACCAGATATTGCCTTAATCACCAATATTTTTGCTAATCATTTGGATTATCATGGTACACGTGAACAGTATGTCGCAGCAAAGTTTCAATTGACACAAAATCAAACGGCGGCGCAAACGTTGGTGCTGAATGCTGATAGCCCAGACACAGCGCAGTTTACTGCAGATACAGCTGCGCAAGTGGTACCCTTTTCACGGACACAATCGGGTCACCGTGTGGCAGCGACAGCGGGTAATTTAGTGATTGATGATCAAGTTGTGATGCCGCTGACCGCCATTAAACTGGTTGGGCCACATAATCTTGAAAATATCTTAGCGGCCGTCACAGTAGCCAAACTTGCCGGTGTAGAAAATGAGGCAATTCGCCAAGTGCTTGCGTCATTTGGCGGTGTGGCGCATCGATTAGAATATTTGTTTACCGACCAAGCAGTAATGTATTACAATGATTCCAAAGCGACAGATATTGAGGCGACGCAAACGGCGTTGGATAGTTTTGACCAACCCACAATTTGGTTGGCTGGCGGTCTAGATCGAGGTGATGACTTAACACGTCTGTTGCCAAATATGACCCATGTTAAAACTGTGGTGGCCTTTGGTGAAACGCAACAAAAGGTTGTTGCTGTTGCCCAAGCGGCTGGTTTACCCGTTCAAACGGTTGATGATGTCGCCGCCGCGGCCAGACTTGCTGTCACCTTGGCGCAAGCCGGCGATGTGGTCTTATTATCACCGGCCGCAGCAAGTTGGGATCAGTATGATAACTTTGAAATCCGCGGTGAGGCATTTGTAAGTGAATTAAAGAAAGTTTTGGGGCGATAATATGCGTGTAATTTTATCAGGTGGTGGCACAGGTGGCCACATTTATCCAGCTTTAGCATTAGCAGAAGTGATTAAGCAACATGATCCGGATGCAGAATTTTTATATGTTGGGTCAGAACGGGGGGTCGAAGCCAATATTGTCCCACCAACTGGCATGGCGTTTAAGCAATTGGCCGTTCAAGGATTCAGGCGCTCATTATCACTGGACAATATTCAAACTGTGCGGCTATTCTTGAAAGCAGTGAAGCAGTCAAAAAAGATTATTAAAGAGTTCAAACCAGATGTTGTGGTTGGGACAGGGGGGTATGTGGCCGGTGCTGTTGTTTATGCGGCCCAACGGATGCATATGCCAACTGTGATTCATGAACAAAATTCAGTCGCTGGCGTGACCAATAAATTTTTGGCACGTGGGGCAACCAAGATTGGGGTCGCTTTTAGTGTCGCAAAAGACCAATTCCCCACAGATAAAGTGACTTTAGTCGGTAATCCACGTGCGCAACAAGTTGCACAATTGAAGTCAACTTTTTCTTGGCAAACTTTGGGCTTGCGAGATGATAAGCCAACATTGTTGATTTTTGGTGGCTCACAAGGTGCCCCAGCCATTAACTTAGCAGTTATCGAAGCGATGAATGAGTTGAATACACGGCCTTATCAAATTGTGATTGTTACTGGCCCCAAGCGCTATGATAACGTCATTAACTTATTGCAAGCGCAAGGTATCTCAGCAGCTGATAATATTCGCATTGTGCCATATATTGATAACATGCCAGAAGTTTTGGCACAAACAACAGCGATTGTGTCACGCGCAGGGGCAACATCAATTGCTGAAATTACAGCGTTGGGCATTCCTTCTATTTTGGTCCCAAGCTTACACGTCACAGGCGACCATCAAACTAAGAATGCCAAAAGCTTAGTCGATGCTGGTGCAGCACTAATTATTCCTGAACCAGAACTCAATGGTCAGACACTCATTGCAGCAGCAGATCAATTATTATTAGACACGACCACGAGCGATAAGATGGCCGCACAAGCCACAAAGGTTGGCATGCCAGATGCTGGCGATCGCTTGTATCAACTGCTTTTGTCAGCAATTTCAGAAAAGAAAGATTGATATTTTGACTGATGCAACAAACAACATGCGATTAAAAAAATCGATACCGCGTCAATTTTGGTTGAACTTGGTAATCTTTGTGTTGGTCATCATCAGTTTGATTGTGTTGCTACAACCATGGCGAGTTGTTCAGACTGTCACCGTACAATCAGCGACAATTCCAGCAACGGCAATTGAAGCAGATGCCAATATTAAGAAAAACACACCGCTTTGGCGTGTGACTGGGCAAACCAATTTTATTGTGCAACGTATTTTGCAAAAGAATCCAGCTGTTGATGCAGCGCAAGTCACAGTTAACGGCCAGCATGTGACCATTAAAGTAATTGAAAAAGTTACGGCTGGTTATGTATATCAAAATGGGCAGTGGCTGGTGATGGATCGTAATGGGCGGCAACAAAAAGTTGCTGCACCAAAAGGGGATGCACCAGTTTATGCAGGGTTTAAATCGCAATCAGAATTACAACAAGTTGTCCAAGGCTTTGTTGGACTGGAGTTGACATTACGTCAAAATATCAGTCAAATTACGCTGTCACCTAATAAAGACAATGCGCATCGCTTGGTGATTATTATGGATGATGGCAATACAGTGTATGCGACCAGCAAAACGTTTGGTCAAAAGATTAGTTATTATCCTGGTATCGCAGCCCAAATGCCTGAAAAAGGGATTGTTGATTTGCAGTTTGGGGCCTACTCACATGCGTATGGGGTGACCCAGGATAAAACGCAAAAAAACGCGGCTGAGAAAACGACACAAACGCCATAATCGGTGGCGTAAGATACCTATTTTATGCTATTATTATTATTAGGTATATTTTATAAAAAATAATTTTGTAAAGGGGCACAACGCATGAATAACGCAGGCGTGACGGTTGGTTTAGATATTGGTACCACATCAATTAAAGTTGTGATTGCACAGACAACTGGCAACCAGTTTAATGTGATTGGTGCGGGTACTGCACCATCACGTGGTTTACGTAAAGGCGTAATCGTTGATATTGATGCGACGGCCAGTGCAATTCGCGAAGCCATCGATCAAGCGCAAGAAAAAGCAAATATTCAAATTAATGAGGTTGTCGCGGGTATCCCAGCTAACCAAATCGAAATGATTCATGTGGATGGTTTAGTATCCATTGCCAATCAAAATAAACGCATTACCTATGACGATGTACAACATGTGACACAACAAGCTTTGTCAAATAACTTACCAGCTGATCGTGACGTCATCGATGTGATTGTTGATGAATTTAGCGTGGATGGTTTTGATGGCATCAAAGACCCACATGAAATGATTGGTGTGCGGCTTGAGATGCGCGGCACAGCCTATATTGGACCAAGTAAAATTTTAGATAATACAAGAATTGCCATTCAAAAAGCCGGCGTTTCATTGCGTGAATTCGTGTTAGCCCCGTTGGCAATTGGGACCAGTATTTTAAATGACGGTGAACAAGACTTTGGCACAGTATTAATCGATTTGGGTGGTGGTCAGACAACAACGTCTATCATTCATGATCGGAAACTTAAGTTTAATACAGTTGATTTGGAAGGTGGCGACAACGTCACCAAGGATATTTCGACTGTTTTGGGCACATCATATGCAAATGCTGAACGTATTAAGCGCGATTATGGGTTTGCTGACCCAACTCAAACGCGTGATGACCAAACATTCTTGATCGATGTGGTTGGTGAAAGTCAACCACAAACAATCTCTGAAAAGTATTTGTCAGAAATTATTGCAGCCCGTTTAGAACAAATTTTCACACGTGCCTTTGAACCATTACAGGCCGTTAACGGACTGAATATGCCAGGTGGTTTTGTCTTAACCGGTGGTAATGCCGCACTCCCTCGAATGGTTGACTTTGCGAAAACCATTCTTGGTGAGAATGTTCGCTTGTTTGTACCTGATCAAATCGGTTTGCGCCATCCTTCATACACGCGTGCCATGGCTTATGCCATGTTTGCTTCGCGTGAAAGTATGACGCAACAGGTCATCAAGCAAGTGATTATGGCCCAACACGACAACACAGCCTACGTGCAATCTGATGCGACAATTTCAATGACGCCACAGACAAACGTTGAGACAACCGATGCAAACGCCAAGCCATTTGACCATTACCAATATGGTCGTGAAGATGTGCAACCTAAAAAAGGGTTCTTTGGTCGTTTGACGCAATCAATCAAAAATTTATTTAGCGAAGATTAACATAGTTAAGGAGACAACTCATGGATTTTTCAATTGATGACGCCCAAGAAGCTGGCGCAATCATTAAAGTTATCGGTGTTGGTGGCGGTGGATCAAATGCTGTTAACCATATGATCGAAGAAGGTGTCAATGGCGTTGAATTTATCGTGGCTAACACGGATGTGCAAGCCTTAGATAAGTCAAAGGCTGACATTAAAATTCAAATTGGCCCAAAATTGACAGGTGGTTTGGGTGCTGGTTCAAATCCCGAACGTGGGACAAAAGCGGCCGAAGAATCAGCTGAAGACATTGCCTCAGCCCTTGCCGGTGCCGACATGGTCGTGATTACAGCCGGCATGGGTGGTGGTACTGGTAACGGTGCTGCCCCTGTTGTGGCTCGTATTGCCAAGGAACAAGGCGCTTTGACAGTGGCCGTGGTAACGCGACCATTTAAGTGGGAAGGCCCAAAGCGTGGTCGTTTTGCTGCGGAAGGTTTGCAAGCCTTGTCAGAATCAGTTGATTCATTGATTGTGATTACCAACGAACGTTTGAAGGATCGTATCGATTTGCGCACGCCTTTGTCAGAAGCCTTTAAGGTAGTCGATGAAGTGGTTGCTCAAGGTGTTCGTGGTATTTCTGAATTGATTACTAACCCAGGCTTTATCAACTTGGACTTTGCTGATGTGAAGACTGTGATGCAAGATGCCGGTCCTGCCTTGATGGGTGTCGGTCAAGCAAGTGGTGAAACACGTGCCGCGGATGCGACAAAGCAAGCCATCTCATCACCACTGCTTGAAGTGGATATGTCAGGTGCCGAAGATGTCTTGTTGAACATTACTGGTGGCTTGGATATGTCATTGTTTGAAGCACAAACAGCTTCAGAAGTGATTGCCCAAGAAGCTGGTCGTGAAGTCAACGTTATCTTCGGAACGTCAATTGACGAAAACCTTGGCGATTCAATTCGCGTGACGGTGATTGCGACTGGTTTGCAAAAAAGCGCCAGCGAAGCAGCGCCAAAGCAACCAACGCAAAAGGCAAAGCCAGCTAACCTATTTGGCACACCGTCTACTGACGCAGCACAAGCTGCAGCAACAAATTCTGTATTTGAAAAGCCGGTGGCAGATAATGTGCAAGCGCACCCAACGCCAACACAAAATGATCCATTCGCTGACTGGAATATGAGTGGGGCGTCAAAGGATGCCTTTGCTGAAGACGAACGATTTGATGGCGTTCAAAAGCAAACATTTGATGTCTTTAACACGCCAACGTCAAATCAAGCACCAGTCGACTTTTCAAATACTGAAGATGAAGACGAACAACCACCATTCTTTAAGAAACGTTAATAAAGGCGTGTTCGTTGGCAAGACAACGATTATGTGATAACTATTGCGATGTGATAGCGCAATGATGTTGACCATAATAGAGCACCAACAAACGCGGTTAAGGAGAAACCATGGCATTAGGCGAGACACTAAAACGGCTCTTCAGTAATGAAGAAGACGATGTATATGAAGAAGGATATGGCACGGGTTATCAAGAAAAGCCCCAACAAGCCTACCAACAGCCTGTACAAGCAAACTCACAACAAAACACTTACTTTCAACGTCAAGGCCCACAAGCTGCACAACCAATGACGACAGATCCAAACAATGCCAATAGCAAAATTGCTTTGTTTGAACCAAAAGTTTATTCTGATTCACGGGCCATTGCCTCTCAAATTTTGGGTGGCGAAGCCGTCATTGTTAATTTCACACAAATTGACGAAGCGCAAGCGAAGCGCATCCTGGATTTCTTGGGTGGCGCAGTTTACGCCGTTAATGGTGAAATTGAACGTATTGGACAATCCATCTTTTTAGTAACCCCTGATACATTTGAAATTTCAGGGACATTAACTGATAATTTGGAACCCAACACGCGGTACTAAGCTATGCTTGAAATTTTAAGTTGGGTTATTCGAATTGCACGTTACTACGAGTATGCAATTATTATTTACATCTTGATGACATGGCTGCCAGGTGCGCAACAATCTCGTGTTGGCCAGTGGCTTGCACGAATCGTTGTACCGTATTTGAACTTATTCCGTTTCATTCCGCCAATCGCTGGTGTGCTAGATTTGTCACCAATTATCGCTATTTTGGCTTTGAATTTTGCCGTCAGTGGCTTAACACATCTTGTGTTATTGTTCGTCTAATATGGCAGAAGCAACAACAGCTATTACGCAGCATTTCCGACCAGAAGAAGCACCGTTTATTCAACTTGCGAGTGATTGGATTCGGCAAAGTGAAGATGAATATCGTACAATTCTCACACCATTTTTAAACCCAAGAGAACAGTACATTCTGACAACGCTGGTTAACCGAGCTGATGATTTAACCAGCCATTTTGATGGTGGTGTGTCGGGCGCTGAAAGTCAACGGGCAATCATTGTGCCAGCAGTTTATGAGATTGATCAGACAGCGTTTGAATTAGCGGTATTGGAAATCAATTATCCAACAAAGTTTACTGAATTACATCACGCAGCCATTTTGGGGGCGTTGATGCATGCCGGCATTAAACGAGCAGTCGTGGGTGATATTCTTGGACAGGACCAACGGTGGCAAATCATTGTCGACAGTAAAATGCTGACCTATATTCAGCAAACTGTGACGATGATTGGTCGGGTGAAAATCACTTGGACAGTGTTACCGTTGACACAGGCGATCACAGCGCAGGATGATTGGGAAGAAACCTTTACGTTACTGCCATCGTTACGGTTAGATGCGGTTATTGCAGCAACATTTGATATCCCAAGAAGCGTAGCGAAAACGTTGATCACACAACAACAAGTGCGTTTGAATTGGGTGACACAGGCTAAACCTGATCACACTGTTGAAGTTGGTGACCTGATTTCCGTTCGCAAGTACGGTCGGGTAAAGCTGGCTATCCTGGATGGCTACAGTAAAAAAGATAAAATTAAAGCACTTTTTCATATTATTCATCGATAACATGGCAAAGCGTTTTGTTTAAAAGGAGACGATGATGGGATTAACACCAGATGAAATTTTAAATCATGAATTTACTAAAAAGGGCTCACGTGCGTATGTGGCCTCTGAAGTTGATGCCTTTTTGGATCAAATCAACAGTGATTACGAAGCACTCATTGCAGATCGTGACCGCTTAGTGCATGAAAATGCACAACTACAAGTTCGCGTGGATGAATTAGAAGCTAAGCGCGAACAAGTTAACCAATCAATTTTTGTTGCCCAAGAGGCCGCTGATCGCTTAAAGCAAGATGCTGATGCTGAAGTTAAAAAGCAATTGATGCATGCACAAGAATCTGCGACAAAGATTATTAGCGATGCACGGACAAAGGCTGCAGCAGAAGCGACATATCTTGCAGAAGAAAATGCTGCCTTGGTCGCTGAACAAAACCTATTGCGTGCCGAAGTGGAAAGTTTCAAAGATTCCTTCTTGAAATTATTGGCACAACAGCGTACACTATTAGAAAATGGTGATTTAGCGGAAGCTGTTCATCGTTTACCAATGGGTGAAGCGACAGCTCACCGCGTTGGGCAAGTGACTGTTGAAGCAGCATCAGTTGATGATGTTGTTGAAGAAGAAGTGATTGCGGAAGCAGTAGTCGCTGAATCTGAACAAGGGCCAGTTGTCGTGTTTCCCGAAGCGGAAACGCCAGATCATAATTAATAAAAAGCGTAACACAGAAAGATTGGTTAACATACGTCAAGCGAGTCATGGTGGTTGGAGATGACCGTCCCTGTAACCTTTCAGATCAGTTATTGAGTTTGTTGGACTGAACAAATAGTAAGTTCAAACGGTGCAGATCGTTAACACTGACTTGAGGGGTGTTTTATGCACCCGAAGTTGGGTGGTACCACGCGAAAGCGTCCCTAGGCATTTGCCTAGGGACGCTTTTTTATGGCTTATCATTTGAAAAAAATCAAATAGGAGACAATTGATGAAATATAAAGACACATTGAACTTAGGAAAAACTGATTTTCCAATGCGTGGGTCACTGCCTAAGACAGAACCAGTACGCCAACAAAAGTGGTATGATGAAAATTTGTACCAAAAGCGTTTGGCACAAAACGAAACAAAGCCACATTTTAATTTGCATGATGGCCCACCGTACGCCAATGGGAATATTCACCTGGGTCACGCTTTGAACAAAATTTCAAAGGATATTATTGTCCGTTATAAGAATATGGCGGGCTTCTATGCCCCATATGTACCAGGCTGGGATACGCATGGCTTGCCAATCGAACAACAACTTACCAAGGCCGGCCACGATCGCAAGTCAATGCCAAAGGCCGCTTGGCGTGATTTGGCCAAGGACTTTGCCTTAGAACAAGTTGATAAGCAACGCCAAGACTTTAAGCGCTTAGGGATTATGGCTGATTGGGAAAACCCTTATATTACGCTACAACCAGAATTTGAAGCCGCGCAAGTTCGTGTCTTTGGTGAAATGGCTGGTAAGGGTTATATCTTTAAGGGCTCAAAGCCGGTTTATTGGTCATGGTCGTCTGAATCAGCATTGGCGGAAGCGGAAATTGAATATCATGATATTGATTCAACGTCACTTTATTATGCCAACCGCGTGAAAGATGGCAAGGGTATCCTTGATTCAGATACGTACTTAGTGGTTTGGACGACAACACCATTTACGGTGACAGCTTCACGTGGTATCACGCTTGGCCCTGACATGGATTATGTTGTGGTGCAACCCGAAGGGGAAACGCGTAAATTCGTCGTTGCAGCCGGTCGATTAGAAGCCATTGCGCCTAAGTTTGGCTGGGACAAGTATGAAGTACTCGCTACTTACAAGGGCCGTGAATTAGACCGTATCACAGCTTATCATCCATGGGATGAAGACGTTGAAGAACTGGTGATGAATGGGGATCACGTGACGCTCGATTCTGGTACTGGATTAGTTCATACAGCACCTGGATTTGGTGAAGATGACTTTAACGTTGGAAAAGAATACGGTCTTGAAGTTGCGGTGACAGTTGACGAAAAGGGCTACATGACTAAGAATGCTGGTGCAGACTTTGAAGGTAAGTTCTATGATGACGTCGTTGGTCTTGTGATTAACAAATTATCTGAAGCCGATGTTTTCTTGGCCAAGGAAAAGATTACCCATTCTTATCCATTTGACTGGCGGACAAAGAAGCCAATCATCTGGCGTGCCGTGCCACAATGGTTTGCTTCTGTTGAAAAGTTCCGTCAAAATATCTTAGATGAATTGGACAACGTGAATTTCTACCCAGAATGGGGTAAGAAGCGCTTGTACAACATGATTCGTGACCGTGGTGACTGGGTTATCTCACGTCAACGTGTCTGGGGTGTGCCATTGCCAATCTTCTATGCGGAAGATCAAACACCAATTCTTGATCAAGCAGTGATTAATCATGTTGCTGATTTGTTTGAAAAGCATGGCTCAAACTATTGGTTTGAACATGACGCAAAAGACTTATTGCCAGAAGGCTATACCAATGAACATTCACCAAATGGTATCTTCACGAAGGAAGAAGATATTATGGACGTGTGGTTTGATTCAGGTTCATCTTGGGCAGGGGTCATGAACACGCGTGAACAGCTTGATTATCCAGCTGATTTGTATTTGGAAGGATCAGATCAATACCGTGGCTGGTTCAACTCATCATTGATCACGTCAGTGGCGGCAACTGGTCATGCACCATATAAAAATGTGTTATCACAAGGCTTTACGCTTGATGGTAACGGCAACAAAATGTCAAAGTCATTAGGGAACACGATTTCACCACTTGATGTGGCGGATCAAATGGGGATTGAAATTCTTCGTTTGTGGACAATTTCTGTGGATACTTCACAAGATATGCCAGTGTCAAACGATATTTTGAAGCAAGTGTCTGAAAGTTACCGTAAGCTACGTAACACATTGCGTTTCTTGATGGCCAACACTTCTGACTTTAACTATGCAACAGATGCTGTGCCATTTGCCGACCGTGCTGGCCATGATCAATACTTCTCAGTCTTGTTAAACGACTTTGTCAAGGATATTCGTGGTTATTACGATAACTATCAATTTAACGATATCTTTAAGCGGATGATTAACTTTGTTAACGTTGACTTGTCAGCGTTCTACTTGGATATTGCCAAGGACGTTGTCTACGTTGAAGCACCAACGGGTCATGCGCGTCGCTCAATGCAAACCGTCTTCTACGAAACATTGTTAGCATTGACGAAGTTGATGTTGCCAATTTTGCCACATACAGCTGAAGAAGTATGGGAATACTTGCCAAATGAAACAGCAGCATTCGCTTACTTATCAGAAATGCCAGAAGTGCAAGATCTTGGAGATACCAGTGACTTATTGGCCAACTGGGCTGCCTTTATGACAATGCGTGATGCAGTCAATAAGGCATTAGAAGAAGCACGATCAGCTGAATTGATTGGTAAGAACGCAGAAGCAGCGTTGACATTGTATTTGACCGCTGAACAAGCACAAATGTTGTCTGATCTTAACGCCGATGTGCGACTTTTGTTGATGGTATCACAGTTGCACATCGAAGACGAAGCACAAGCTGGCGATGCCAAGTCTTATGATGGCGTTCGGATTAAGGTCACTCATGCGGCCGGCGGTGTGTCACCACGTGATCGTATGTATCACGAAGATTTGGGTGCTGATCCAGCTTTCCCAGAATTATCAAAGCACGAAGCAGAAATTATTCGTGAATTCTATCCGGAAGCATTAACCGAAGGTTTTGAATAACTAGCTTAAAAAGTTACGATTTTGTCTCGTAACTTTTTTTGTTACAATTAATCATGTTAGCGCTTACTTTTTGCTAAAAATCGCGCTATACTGGATTTAAAATGATAAGCTTTAGCATGAAGGAGATAACATCACATGGCCATGGGTAACAAGAAATTGCTGTTAGTTGGTGATCAGACGCCAACGATCACCCGACTGGTGTCGGCAATAAAAAAAGCAGCCACGGCACAAGAAAAAAGCTATACGATTGTTGTGACTTCCCACTCCCATGTTGACGAGCAACTGCGTGCGGTGCAGCCAGATATTGTCTTACTGACACCTCAATTAGCATATCTCAAGGCGGAAATGCAACGTCAAACTGATGAGTTTGGGGTGCCATTAGCGGTGATTAAGTTAAGTGATTATACGCAAATGACCGGTGCCAACATCTTGTTAACGGCAGAGCAAATGATCATCACGTAGCTGTGCAGGAGCGACGTCACGTCTAGACATTGTGTTCAACATATAACATGAGATACAATAGATTTATCATATAGGAGGGCAGTTAAACAGGTGACGCTTTAACTGATAAATTATGACAAATCAAAAAACGAGATACTATATTATGACGACTTTGTTTGTGGCAATTGTATTTGTCCAAACACTGGTGCCCTGGTTAGGCACGATGCCATTAGGGGCTTTTGTTATCGGCGCTAGTGCGACGATTGTCCAGTTTACGGTGGCACTTGCAGGGATTATTTTAGGACCAAAATATGGGGCGATTGTTGGCTTTTTTTGGGGAATGAGTTCGTTTTTCAATGCGTTAACACATCCTGGGACAATTGGTTCGTTAATGTTTCAAAACCCACTGACGGCTTTGTTACCACGCATTTTGGTCGGGTTGATTATTGGCTGGTTATTTAACCGATTCTTGCGGCAACGTCCCGTTGCGGTGCGTACGCTTGGTTTAGGGTTGTTAGGAATTTTAGCAGCTTTGATCAATACGGTTGGCGTGGTGTTATTAACCGCAATTGGCTTCACCGTGATGCAGACGAACTTCACGGGTATTCCAAACCACAATTTGCTAAGCTGGTTAATTAGCATTGTGTCATTTAATGCGATTTTTGAAATCATTGTGGGCTGCATTCTCGTGATGGTGATTGGTAACGTGATTGTACCAATTGCAGCGCGTGCAGGCCTAACTGGTGGGACAAAATAAAAAGCTGTGGCTCATATTAGCCACAGCTTTTTTTCATGCACTAACCCAGACTCGAACTGGGAGCAAAGACTTAGGAGGTCCCCGTTTTATCCCGTTAAACTATTAGTGCGAACTATCATATTATACCGTAATTTGACTGAAAAACAAAATGACGCTCGCGCAAAAACCAGTCTGCTAAACGTTTAAATGATAGGTTGACAATGTTTTGTGAGTATGTTTTAATGTAATTATTAAATATAGAAGAGAAATATCACATGACCTTATCAGCACAAACAAACACACAAATTATTATCAGCATTATCATTATCTCGTGATAGGTGCTGACAATTTGTGGTGCCTATCAATGTAAGATTGATAGGCAGCTGATTACCGTTACGGGCACGCTGCAATTTTATTGCAGCGTGCCTTTTTGTTTTATTTCAGTGGAGGGAAAAAGATGACATTAACTGACGAACAAGCGACCCTGGCGCAGCAACTATTTGAGGCTTATCAACAGCACACGCCGTTGGATCAAGCAGATTTTGTGGACGTCGTTGCGGACTTTGAAACGGCATATCAGGTACAAGATGCCGTTATGGCACAAAAAGGCGTGCCCACGGCTGGCTATAAAGTATCGCTGACGTCACCAGAGACGCAAGCGATGTTTGCCGCCGATGCGCCGTTTTATGGGGCACAGGTGGCGGATAAATTTTTACCATCTGGCACTGACTTACAGTTAACCGATTTTAATGAACCTTTGGTTGAAGTCGAGTTACTCTTTACCGCGAAAGTGGCTTTAACACCTGATATGTCTGCCGAAACCTTACTGAAAAATACTTGGGTTGCGCCAGCTTTAGAAGTACCAGACGCCCGTTTTAAAGATTGGTTTCCGACCTTAAATAAGTACCTTGTTTTGAGTGACTGTGCAGTAGGTGGCGCAGTAGTTGCCGGTGACAACCGCGATGGTGCAACCTTAACGGTTGCCGAATTGGCTGATGTGCAAGCCACACTCACCCATAATGATACGGTGGTTACGCAAGGGACAGGGGCAGCGGTGTTGGACAATCCCGTGTTGGCATTGCAATGGTTAGTGGGCAAATTAGCAGCACAAGGAAAAGACTTCCCAGCAGGGACAAAGGCGTCAACGGGAACATTCTTATTGCCGCCACAACTCACCGCTGGTCAATGGCGCGCCACTTTTACTGGTGGCTTTGGTGAAGTTGTCGTCAACGTGAAAGGAAAGTAAGCGACATGACAAATAAAAAATTAACCTGGCAACAATTAGTTTTGATTGCTTCATTAATCTTTGGAATGTTCTTTGGTGCTGGTAATTTGATTTTTCCAGTCCAGTTAGGCCAGCTCGCTGGTGGTAATTGGCTACCAGCAACGCTTGGTTTCTTAGTGACAGGGACGGTGGTGCCGTTTCTCGCTATGCTAGCTGTCAGTGTCACCCACAGTCGGAGTGTTTATGATGTTGCCAAGCCGGTTGGCCATTGGTTTGGCTTGGCGTTTCTGGTTGCCATTCATTTGACGATTGGGCCATTTTTCGGCACACCACGTACGGCCGCAACCGCCTTTTCAATGGGGGTTGCCCCATTTTTGGCACCAAAAGATCAAGGGCTCGGCATGCTGTTATTTTCAGGCGCCTTTTTCGGGTTAGCATACTATTTAACGGTCAAACAATCTGGTTTGATGAAGTGGGTCGGGAAATATTTGAATCCACTATTTCTCGCCTTGTTGCTCGTCGTCTTGTTGTTGGCGCTCGTGATGCCAATGGGAAGTACGCATCAAGCGGTGAGTGCAACGTATCAAGCTCATGCTGGTTTTCAAGGTATTTTAGATGGTTATAATACCATGGATGGGATTGCTTTATTAGCTTTAGCTGTTTCGGTAGTTTATGCCGTGAAAGCGTTAGGCTTCCGTGATGCTCAAGTCTCGCAAGTGTTGGCAAAAGCCGGTTTACTCAGTATTGTGGCGGAAGCGGTGTTATATGCTGCATTGGTATTGCTTGGGGTGACGAGTTTAGGACAATTTAAGGCCGCTGCTAACGGTGGCGACGCTTTTGCCCAAATTGTTGCCCATTATGCTGGTAATTTTGGGACGGCTTTGACAGGCGTTGTGGTGACATTGGCTGTCTTTACCACGGCGATGGGTTTATTTGTCTCATTTGCCCAAGATATGCATTTGGTATTTCCAAAAGTGAGTTATTTATGGTTTTTGCGGGTCATCGCCTTTGGGTCATTTGTCACAGCGAATGCGGGCTTGACAAACATTGTGGCTTGGTCAGTCCCTGTCTTAATGTTTTTATATCCAATTTCACTGGTGTTAATTATGCTATCGCTGACGGCAAAATATTTCAATTACGCACCGGTTGTCTACCGCAGTGTGGTGGGCTTTGTCGCCTTACCAGCGCTACTAGATGCCTTGGCTAGTTCTCCCTTTATGTCCGGTCGATTGGCACAACAAGTCGTGAATACTTACCATCAATTGATCCCATTTTCAGCCTTGGGATTTGGCTGGTTGGTCCCAGCTGCTGTTGGGACGTTCGTTGGTCTTGGCGTTTATAGTTTAGCCCAAATCACGCAAAAATCCAGCGTGACAGTAAAAGTTGATGAGTCGTTTTAACCTTTAGAAAATCCCCATATCGGGGCTTTTTTGTTATAATAGACACAGTAACTAATTGGAAGGAACGCGTGGTAGGTTTGTTTTACCCGCGAAATTGATTATCATGGGAAAATTTGTTGAGATGGATCATCCCTTGATCCAACATAAGCTAACAATGATTCGTCAAAAGAATGTGGGCACAAAAGATTTTCGTGCACTGGTTGACGAAATTGCAATGCTCATGACTTATGAAGCAAGTCGTGATTTACAATTAGAAGATGTGGTGATTGAAACACCCGTGGCAACGACAACGAAGAAGCAATTAGCTGGTAAGAAGTTGGCGGTTGTACCAATTCTGCGTGCTGGTTTGGGCATGGTTGATGGGATTGTGCAACTCATTCCAGCCGCAAAAATTGGCCATATTGGTATGTATCGTGATGAAGAAACTTTGGAACCAGTGGAGTATTTCATCAAGTTACCAGAAGATATTGACCAACGTGATGTCTTGCTTGTTGATCCAATGTTAGCAACAGGTGGTTCGGCCAAGGATGCGATTTCTGCTTTAAAGAAGCGCGGGGCCAAAAACATCAAGTTGATTACGTTAGTTTCAGCGCCAGAAGGGGTGAAAGCCGTGCAAGACGCACATCCAGACGTGGATATTTATACTGGCTCACTGGATGATAGCTTAAATGAAAATGGTTATATTGTGCCAGGTCTCGGGGATGCCGGCGATCGTTTATTTGGGACAATGTAATTTTGAAAGACTTGCTTACAAGTCTTTTTTTATTAAAGTAAAATGAATTAAATTAAAAGTGTTGACATTGTTTTTTAAGTTGTGTATAGTAATACTCATCAAGAAACAAGCAAGTAATTGCTCAAAAGGGAGAACGCTCATGACACAAACATTTAGTAAGCAAGTTAACCACACACTCCTCCTCAACCTCCTTCTCATCTGAGTCTAGTAGGTTGTTATTTGAGCAAATCAGCTACTAGACTTTTACAAAGTGTAGTGGCTGGTTAGGAAAAAATACGTGAAAACGTCCTAACGAGCAATCGTTGGGGCGTTTTCTTGTTCCCGATGATTGCACGGCTCAATTGAAGTGTAAATGAAAGGGAATTAAGATTATGGCACAAAATGCAATGACAGCAGTAAGTCCAGTGGACACAGAACATATCCAAGAAAAAGCGGTTGAAGCCAAGGCGTCAATGCGCGAACTCGTTTATAATACGTCAGCAGCAGTATCCAATGCGATTTTGGTCACATTGGGGATGGGGTTGTTGTTACAAACCATTGCGGGATTTATTAATTGGGCGCCAATGGTGCAAATGGGCGCAATCACGAAAATTATGTTGCCAGCCGCCTTTGGAGCTGCGGTGGCGTCACAAATGAAAACCAATACAATGGTGATGTTTAGTGCCATGGCTGCTTCAACTGTTGGGGCTAATGCGGTGTTCTTTAGCTCATCTGCCGTGCAAGGGGTAACAGCTACTGGTTATGCTGGCTCACAAGCGGCTGGTTCAGCAATCATTACGACCGGCCAACCGATTTCTGCCGTGCTTGCCGCGGTGATTGCAGTTGTCTTTGGTAAATGGTTGAGTGGGAAGACGCCGTTAGATATGGTCATTGTACCAGCGGCTACTACAATTGTGGGCACGGTGAGTGGTTACTATTTGGCCATGATTACCACACCGGCGTTGGTAGCAGTTGGGCAATTCATCGCGGCAAGTGTTGCTATTAGTCCAATTATCGGGACAGCAGTTGTGGCAATGGTTTTTGGGGCCTTGACGATGACGCCCGCATCCGCTGCGGCTTTGGCTGTAGCGATTGGGGCTACTGGGGTAACCTCTCCAGAAGCCGCCGGTGCCATTTTGATTGGGACAACTGCAGTATTTGTTGGCTTCCCAGCAATGTCATTTCATGAAAATAAGATTGGGGCTACAATCGCCCAAGGTATCGTGACACCAAAAATTCAGTTCCCAAACTTGACCGAAAATCCAGCTTTGATTATCCCACCAATGGTAGGGGCAGCGATTGCAGCGCCTATTGCAACGATGGTCTTTCATGTGACAGCACCATTTGCGATGGCAGGTATTGGCTTTAACTCATTTATCGTCCCATTGGCTTTGGCCGGGTCGAACCCAATCGCGTTTGCGGCTTATATGGTCATCGGCGTTGCCATTCCAGTGGTGGTATCCTTTGTTGGCTACCGTTTGATGCGCAAGATGGGCTGGGCAAAACCAAACCAATTGCATTTGGAAATGATCTAAGCCATCGCGCTAAGGGGAAAAGTAATGAAAAAAATAATCGTAATCATTGTGGCATTTGTCGTTGTTATTGGGGCTGTCATCGGCATTGGCATGACGAAAAAATCAGCCAACGCGTCGCGTTCGGTAATCAAAATTGGTGGCGTGTTTGACACCTCTGGTGATGCATCAGCTTATGGTGAGGCGGAACAAAAAGGGGCAAACTTTGCCGTGAAGCGGATTAACGCTGCCGGTGGGATTAAGGTGAATGGCAAAACTTATACTGTTGAAATGATTAATAAAGACAGTAAGTCAGACAATACGGAAGCAGCAGCGGTCACAACGCGTTTAATCAATAATGACAAAGTGAATGCCATTGTTGGGCCAGTGACAACAGCGGCTACGCAAGCAGCCATACCAGCCGCCACTAAAGGGCAAACCCCAATGATGTCTCCAACTGCTGGGGCAGATAGCATTACAGTGCAAAAAGATGGCAAAGTACAACCTTATGTCTTCCGAGCACAATTTAAAAATTCTTATTTGGGTACCAAAATGGCACAATTTGCTGACGATCAAGTGAAAGCAAAAAATGTCGTTATTTTCCAAGATAATTCATCAGATTATGGGACAGGCATTACGGCAGCTTTCAAAAAAGCCTACAAGGGTCATGTGGTAGACACGCTATCTTACCAAGCCGGAGATAAAGATTTCCAAGCCATGTTGACTAAAATTAAAGATCAGAAGTTTGATGCCATTGTGATTAATGGCTATTACACAGAAGCTGGTGCTATTTTGAAACAAGCACGTGACATGGGCATTAACGTACCAGTGATTGGCCCTGACGGTTTGGGCGATCCAAAGTTGGCAGAAATTGCTGGTAATCAAAATACGTCTAATGTCTATTATGCAGCGCATTTTTCAACGCAGGCACCTGCTACAGATGCAGCAACACCGTTTGTGACGGCTTACAAGAAGACCTATGGCGAAGCACCATCACAATTTACGGCATTGGCTTATGATGCCGTTTACATGATTAAGCAAGCGATTGAAGATGAAAAATCTGTTGATCGTGCCAAAATTACCACCGGATTAGCGCATATCAAAAACTTTGATGGCGTGACGGGGAAGATGACGATGGATGCGTTCCATAACCCCAAAAAGTCAATTGTCATGGTTGGTGTGACTGATGGTAAAGATACAACTGCAATGGTTGTGAAATAAGGGGCTGAACTGTGGCAAGTATTTTACAACAGCTGCTAAACGGTGTGATATTGGGCAGTGTTTATGCGTTATTGGCTTTGGGTTACACCATGGTCTATGGCATTATCAAGTTAATTAATTTTGCACACGGTGATGTGTATATGTTGGGCGCTTACTTTGGTTATTTTTTCATCAAAATTTGGCATCTGAATTTCTTTGTGGCCCTCATCCTCTCGATGATTGTGAGTGCCGGTGTGGGGGTGTTAATCGAATTAGTCGCCTATCGACCATTACGGCATTCACCGCGTATTGCCGTCTTAATCTCAGCTTTAGGGGTTTCGTTTTTACTCGAAAATGGGATGAGTTACGCCTTTGGTTCGGATAAGCGTGCTTTTCCACAAGCGATTGCCACCGTACAATATCATGTTGGCCAACTGCAAATTTCGAATATTCAACTACTGATTATTGGCACAGCAGTGATATTGATGTTAGCGTTGACACTGATTGTCCAAAAAACAAAAATGGGGCGCGCTATGCGTGCCGTTTCGGCTGATCAAGAAGCTGCAGTGTTGATGGGGATTAATGTTAATCGCACCATTTCATTTACTTTCGCTATTGGCTCAGCTTTAGCAGCTGCGGGTGGGGTACTGATTGGCCTTTATTACAACAATATTGATCCGTTGATGGGCATGACGCCAGGGATTAAAGCGTTTGTGGCGGCTGTTCTTGGTGGTATTGGAATAATTCCTGGTGCCGCATTAGGTGGTTGGCTCATTGGTATTTTAGAAACCTTAACGCAAGCTGTTGGCCTATCTGATTACAAAGATGCCGTGGTATATGGGATTTTAATTCTGATTTTACTCTGGAAACCGACTGGTATTTTGGGTAATCAGGGGCGAGAAAAGGTGTAGCATAATGGATCGAACACATTTGAAATATACATTAAGTTGGGCCGGTTTGGCTGGGATGGTTTTTGTCCTGATTGAGGTGATGACCATTGTTGGGGTGATTGGCCAGTATGGGTTGACCACTTTGGTCTTAATCGGCATTAACGTGATTGCGGCAGTGGGCTTGAATTTAGTGATTGGCATGTCGGGGCAATTTTCGTTAGGCCATGCTGGTTTTATGGCCGTGGGCGCTTATACCACGGCGTTGATTGCCAGTGCGGTGCCCAATATTTTAGGTTTTGGCCTGAGTTTGATCATTGGGATGGGCATTAGTGGTGTCATCGCGTTGCTGGTTGGCATCCCCACTTTACGACTGCGGGGTGATTATCTGGCGATTGCAACACTTGGTGTCGCTGAAATTATTCGAATCGTGATTATTAACCTGAAAATAACGCGTGGACCGGCTGGTATTTTTGGTATTCCTAATTTTGTCAATTGGCAGATGGTCTTTGGCTTGAGCGTCGTCGTCATCGTCTTAGTTGTGAACTTTGTACGGAGCACGACCGGACAAGCCATTATTGCCGTGCGTGATAATGAAATTGCTGCCGCCTCACTTGGCATCAATACGACAAAGTATAAAGTGATTGCCTTTGTGATTGGGGCGATGTTGGCTGCCTTGGCGGGTGGTCTCCGGGCTAGTTTTATTCAGTCGGTTTCCCCACAAGATTATACCTTTATGCAAACCATTACTATTTTGATTATTGTGGTGTTAGGCGGGATTGGCTCTATGAGTGGCACAGTTGTAACAGCGGTTATTTTGGGGATGCTGGACGTTGTCTTACAAAATTTTGGACCGCTCCGTATGGTCATTTACGCTGTTGTCTTAATTGTCGTCATGATTTTCCGACCAAAGGGATTGCTGGGAACAGCTGAATTGTCGTTAAAAGCGTTATTGTTTGATACAGGGGGCGAGCATGACAACCATTCTAAAAACGCATGATTTAAGTATTGCCTTTGGTGGTGTGACGGCCGTCAATCAGGTCAATATTGAAGCGCATGATAATGAATTGATTGGGTTAATTGGCCCAAACGGTGCAGGTAAAACCACGCTGTTCAATCTCTTAACTGGTGTGTATCAACCGACCGCCGGAACGGTGACGATGTTTGATGGCCAGCAATTAGCAAACTTAAATGGCTTGGCGCCGCATCATCGTGCCCAACGCGGGATGGCACGAACTTTCCAAAATATTAGGTTGTTTACCAGCCGGACCGTCTTGGAAAACGTATTAATTGCGATGACCACAACAAGTCAGGCTCAAACACTTGGGGCGTTGTTGCGAACGCCTAAGTTTTATCAAACAGAAGCGCATAAAAAACAACGCGCAATGGGACTACTGGCAATGTTTGATATGACTGCTGTTGCTGATGAATTGGCGGGTAATTTACCTTATGGTCAACAGCGTCGTCTGGAAATAGTTCGCGCGCTGGCGACTGAACCCAAAATTTTATTTTTAGATGAACCGGCTGCGGGGATGAATCCACAAGAAACACAGGCTTTGACGCACTTAATCCAACAGGTCCAGACGCAGTTTAACATGACGATTATTTTGATTGAACATGATATGAACCTGGTAATGGCGATTAGTCAACGTATTTATGTGCTCGAGTACGGTAAAGTCTTAGCAAGTGGGACGCCAAGTGAAATCCGACAGCATCCGGATGTGATTAAGGCTTATCTAGGAGAGGACGTGTCATGACCGAGCAGATTTTACAAGTCACCAATCTGAGTATTCATTATGGGCCCATTAAAGCCGTGCAACAGGTTAATTTTGTCGTTAACCGTGGCGAAATTGTGACGTTGATTGGCGCTAATGGTGCGGGTAAAAGTACGATTCTGCGTGGTATTTCTGGCTTAGAAAAACCAGTGGCTGGCCAGATGTTATTTAATAGCCAAGACTTAAAGGGGCTGTCTTCTGAAACCCGTGTGCGACAGGGCATTGTGCAGGTCCCGGAAGGGCGACATGTTTTTCCTGGGATGAGTGTGTTGGAGAATTTACGCTTAGGTGCTTATACTGTGCATAACACACAACAGCTAAAGGCAACGTTGGCGCATGTTTTTACCTTGTTTCCAATTTTAGCTGAGCGAAAAAACCAAGATGCAGCGACCTTATCTGGCGGTGAACAGCAAATGTTAGCAATTGGGCGAGCTTTAATGGCGCAACCAAAAATTATCTTGCTGGATGAGCCGTCAATGGGGTTAGCACCACTTTATATCCAAAAAATATTTGCGATTATCCAACAAATTCGCCAAACTGGCGTCACGGTGTTGGTGATTGAACAAAATGCCCACCAAGCCCTTAAAATAGCAGATCGAGGCTATGTATTGGAGAGTGGCCAAGTTATGGCCACTGGGACTGGTGCAGAATTACTCGCATCAAGTGATGTTCGAGCCGCTTATCTAGGGGGTTAAACTAGGCTACTGTGCATAAAAAAGCAATCTCAGGATGACTGAGATTGCTTTTTAACATTTATTTATGCATATAAGTCAACTTATAATGTGTATTCTGATCAGGTAACCATTTAAATTTGAACAGCATATGGGATTTCGTGCCCCAAATGTCGAGTAAGGCGGCAATCGCAATCAGAACTGGTGTTTGGGACTCAAATGTGATGTTGAGTTGGTTATAAATCCCGTCGGGACGCATTTCGGGTTTGACACTGAGCAATTTTTTGGTATTGTGGGTAATAAGGTAACGGCCAACCATAAAGTTACCGGAAATCAGCCAACCAAGCTGCCGGACATAGACAATATCACCTAAATGCCCGAAGGTTAGACTAATTGAACCGACAGTATGACCACGATATTTGAGAATAAAGCGTGGTAAAATACCATACGATGTTTGCTCAATGCGCACTAAAACATTGCCGCACATATCTTGTACTTGGAGTTCGTCGTGTTTTTTACCAGACTGTCCGGACACTAAATAACAGGCTTGAAAATGGTCATCAAAGACGATGTTCACGCCATCTGCAATGCTATACCGTTGTCGAAGATAGTACCTTAACATGATTACCTCTTTGACCTTATTTTAACACGAAAGAAGCGTAAAAATGCCACTTGCTAACACATCCTGGGCGCCATACATTAAAGCAACATTAGCGCCAGAACAGATTACAGCGATCCAACAATTTTTAGACACCGCGTACCAAAACCAGACTGTTTATCCACCAAGAGACAAGGTGTTTGCAGCATTGACGACAACATCTTTGCCACAAACAAAAGTAGTGATTATGGGTCAAGATCCGTATCATGAAGTAGGACAAGCGCAGGGTCTGAGTTTTTCAGTGCCTGATACTATCCCGGCACCGCCATCATTACGTAATATTTTAAAGGAATTAGCCACGGATATTGGGCCACGCCAATCCCATGATCTCACATCTTGGGCGCAACAAGGCGTGCTACTGCTCAATGCGGTGTTGACAGTACCGGCTGGTCAGGCAAATGGCCATGCGGGGCAGGTTTGGGAGCCACTAACAGATGCCATTATGACGGCGGCATCAGCAGATGCGTCGCCCAAGGTATTTATTTTGTGGGGTAAATATGCCCAATCCAAACGCCGCTTAATTGACGAGTCGAAACACCTCGTGCTAACGTCTGCGCATCCCAGTCCGTTATCGGCTTACCGTGGTTTTTTTGGTAGTCGGCCATTTTCGCAAGCAAACGCTTTTTTAGCAGCACAAAACCGCGAAACAATTGATTGGTTAAATTTAGTGAAAAAAATCACAAATTCGCAGACAAACACGGATTATTCTGTTACAATTAATTTGTAAATGAAATTAAAACAGTATGTGAGTGACGTTGGAGGAACGATCGTGGTTGAATTATTCGAACAATTAAAAAGTAAGATTAACGGTCAAAATAAAACAATTGTTTTCCCTGAAGGGGAAGATGTCCGTATTCAAGGTGCTGCGGCGCGTTTAGCAGCGGAAGGTTTGATTAAGCCAATTTTGTTAGGCGATGAACGTGTCATTGCGACAACTGCTTCAGAAAATAACTTTGATTTATCAGGTGTTGAAATCATTGATCCATTGCAATATGATGCTGACGCATTAGCGGAATTAAATGCTGCGTTGGTTGCACGTCGTAAGGGTAAGACTGATGCCGAGACAGCCGCCAAGTGGTTACGTGACGTGAACTATTTTGGGACAATGTTGGTTTACACAGGTAAAGCAGATGGTATGGTGTCTGGTGCGACGCATCCAACTGGTGATACTGTACGACCAGCGTTGCAAATTATTAAAACAGCACCGGGATCATCACGTATTTCTGGCGCATTCATCATGCAAAAGGGTGATGAACGTTATGTTTTCTCTGATGCTGCTATCAATATTGATGTTGATGCAGAAACGATGGCAGAAATTGCGGTGCAATCTGCGCAAACAGCTAAGGTATTTGACATTGAACCTAAAGTGGCGATGCTATCATTTTCAACAAAGGGTTCAGCCAAGTCACCAATGGTAGATAAGGTTGTTGAAGCCACGAAGTTAGCCAAGGAAATGGCACCAGAATTAGCAGACCAAATTGATGGTGAATTGCAATTCGATGCAGCGTTTGTCCCATCAGTTGGTGCGGCAAAAGCACCTGATTCTCAAGTCGCAGGTCAAGCCAATACCTTTATTTTCCCAAGCTTAGAAGCTGGTAATATTGGTTATAAGATTGCCCAACGTTTAGGTGGTTTCGAAGCAATCGGCCCAATCTTACAAGGTTTGGATAAGCCAGTGTCAGATTTGTCACGTGGTGCCAACGAAGAAGATGTTTATAAGGTGGCCATCATTACAGCTGCACAAGCGATGGCACAATAAATAATAGTAGATTAAAAAATAGACTGTTTAGCAAGAAGGTTTTGCTAAACAGTCTATTTTTTAATTGGCTTGAATTTTTGCAGCTCGGCGATTGTTGACGATTGTTATCGTGACATTTTCGGTATCAGCCTCAGCCAGCGCATCGAGTAACTGGTTTGCCGTAGCATCGCTAAAATCTAAGTGCCAATCACCCATGCGTAGGATATAACGGTCGGCCATGTCGTAGAATTTTAAAGTTGCCGTGTGAGCATTGTGTTGTTTCATCAAAGCGATGAGGTCATTAATTGTCGTGATTGGTTTCAATGTCGGTATCCATTCGTGTGTTTTAAAGTATCTAACAAATTAGGATCAGACGACTGCTACCATATGTCATGCCGTAACAAATAAAGCATACATCAAATATTTTTGGTCAGTTTTTGACATGTCAAAGGCAGGCATCACTGGTGGTTGGTTTTTATCGTGGCAGGTTTGTGAGGATGATAAAAATACCATAGCCCAGTAAACCTATGAGATACAACCAACCAATCAGCCGCCACCATTTCATATGGTGTTGTGGATGATGTCGTCGCATAGCGGTCTCCCTAAACGTTACCCTTAATATAACGTGTGAACATGACGCTTTTGTGACAAAATCGCCGTGTTAAGAAAACGCTAGTTATTTTTATAAATTCTTACAAAAAGGATCTTTTGCCTGAGCAAAAGATCTTTTGATTGGTTATTTAGTTTGTGATTTTTGTTTTGAACGCTTGAAGAGGAGATACCCGACAGCAGCTAAGAGCAAGAAAATCACGATTGCCATAGCGATCATACCAACGACGATCCAATTGATTGGCTTTTTCACAGTGTTGTGTTTTGCTGTGTTATTGATACTATCAGATTGGCTTTGATTAAGCGTCAATGGTTGTTGCCACGTCCAGGTGTGGTTCGCATTGTCGGTGACGGTTAATCGATAAGTATAACGGCCACTCGCAAAGGACTGATTGCCTAATGAACTCCGATAAGTAAAATTACTTTGAGGCGCAATGCTATGGTTGCTATCTGTTTTTGAGAAAACGACACGACCAGATTGATCAACCAATTCGGATTTGAGAGTGACGCCATTCAGAATGGTAGGGGTCACGTTTTGAATATCGGCCACTAAATTATTATTATGATTAGCGGTCAGTAACTTAAGATGTGTGGCAGTCAGTTTCGGCGTCACAGCATCATCATTTTGACGGATAACAATGGGCACAGCATAAGCGAATTGGTCAGTTAGGCCGGTGGTCTTTTTTTCATTCGTTTCAATTTGGCGCGTCACTGTAATTCCACCGAGTAATTTACCGGCAAATGACACATCGGGCAATTTGAGATGCACTGTCACGACCGTATTAGCCCCAGGTGCCACGGTCACTTCTTTTTGTGGCAATGACGCAATTTGGCTAAATTGCAAATTTTGTGGCACTGATAGGGCGCCTTTGGCAGGGGTCTTGGCATAATCTAGTGCGGTATTCAGATTTGTGACACCAGAATTAACAGCCAGATTAAAGGTTTCAGGTGTTGTCCCAGTGTTGTAAATCGTCACCTTTAAGTCCGTTTCGGCTTTGGCAGGCATTTTTAAGGCGAAGTAACCATTATTCGTCGGGCTTTGATATTGATTTTGCACAGTAGCAACGGTAAAATCTGCACCATCCGCGTGGGCAATTTGTGGGATTAATAAGAGGGACAAGGTCAACAGACCAATCCAAATTTTTTTCATGAGTGCTATCCAATTTTATGTACAAAAACGTAGTCAACGTCACTACGTTTTATGATTAGTGTCAATTTGTAAACTGAGCGGTTTACTGAACGTTTGCAGGGGCAATTGTGTAGGCCACTGTTCCAGTAAATGATGGTGTACCATTTGCCAAGTTCAAAGTTGCGCCTGGTGCGGCAACAGTTGTTGTGGCATAGTTGTTGAGATTAGCTGCTTTCAAAGCAACGTTAGGGATCACAACCGCTTGGTTACCGTGAGCATCAACAGCGTTGCTATCTGAATAAGTAGCTGAAAGTGTCCAATCAAGTTGTGTCTTCAGGTTTTGTACTGAAAATGAACCAGTTGCTGCAGCAGTCCCTTGCGTCAATGAGGCTGTGCCATTGTTCCAGGCATAGTTGATGTTACCGAAGTTATAGTTGGTTGTACCTGAAACGATCGGCATCACGTTATCAGTGGCCACAACAGCTGACATTGAACCACCAGCAGTTGTTGCTGAAGGGGCTGGTGTGCTTGAAGCGGCTGCGGTTGAACCTGATGTTGTGTCGGCAAAAACTGCTGGTGAAAAGGCACCGGCAAGGATTGCAGCAGTTGCTGACAAGAGGAGTGTTTTCTTCATTAGGGGTAAGTCTCCGTTGTTTTATTTAGTTAACTTTTGTTAACAATGGAGTTAAGTGTAGCACCGTTAGTTTATGGGGTCAAGTATTTATTTTAAAAACGTTTGTCAATTTTTTGTAAAGGCGGGCAGTGTGTGAAATTCCTTCATTAGAGATCGTTTTTTGTCATGAAAAAAATAAATTGCGCGATTGATCGATGATAAAAAATGTCGTGTCGATCGTTTGATTTGTATCATACTGATAATTGTTTGCGTATTAAAACGCGACAAAATAACCCCGAATAGATTGGTTCAATTCGGGGTTATTTTGGTTAAAATGTTCAATATTGTGACAATGTTATCAAATATCAGGGGTTGTGCGTTGCTTTGTTGTCATATCAATATGATATCACGTTAGAAAACGTATTTTATTAGGCGTTATAAGGGATTTTAATTTTGTTAAAGGTTTGACAATTAGATAATTAATATGCTAAATTAGATGAGTAACGTATCGGTTACATGATCTCAGTACAAACATTCACATTACGTTGTTAAAAAAAACACAACCAGCATTTTTCTTCGTAATATTCAAACGTAGACTAACAGGATACTTGTCTTGTTATATTGTCAGTACTGGGTTTTGAGAGAGCGTGAGCCATGGTGGACAGCGATGTCTACCATGGCTTTTTTGTTGTCGAATTTGTAGCACTTTTGTAGCAAATCGTAGCAAAAATAGTGAAGATTGATGAAAACTCACAACAACACTAAACAACTCAAAACCCTGATGTATCAAGGCTTAAGCAACAAAAAACCGTTCTACCAATAATATGGTAAAACGGTTAAATATGCCGCTGACAGGAATCGAACCTGCACGAGATTGCTCCCATACCGACCTGAACGGTACGCGTCTGCCAGTTCCGCCACAGCGGCATTACTTGATTAGTATACTAAACTTTTCTATAAATGAAAAGATTGACTTTCATTAGCAATATAGTAAGATATAAAACAACAGTGGATTTCTCATTAATGTTTGTTATTGCGCTGGTTTACCGGCATTCTTTCACAACGTTAGTTCACTTAAAATGTTGATTTCGACCGATTGCGGTTGATAATGTTCGTGAATTACAACGTATCCCGTTGTGATTTTGTAACCGATTGGAGGGTGTGCAAGCGCACATAATCATGATGACAACGTATAACTTTTCAGCTGGACCCGGTGTATTGCCAGAAGCTGTAATCACCCAAATCAAACAAGAGTTTGAAAAGAACGAACACACACATATGAGCATCGTTGAAATTTCTCATCGATCGCAACAGTTTCAAGATATTGTAGCCGAAGCTGAACAAAAATTACGCCAGCTGATGCAAATTCCGGCAGACTATGCTGTTGTCTTTTTACAAGGTGGCGGCTCATTACAATTTGAAATGATGCCGTTAAATTTCGCGACACAGCAACAAAAAATTGCCATTTTGGATTCAGGGAATTTTGCGGCGAAAGCGGGCGAAGCTGCAACACAGTTAGGTAAAGATGTGACGATACTTGACAGTACCAAGACACAAAACTATCAAGGATTACCAAGTTTACCGACTGATTTTGAGGCAACGGCCTATGATTACCTACATATTGTGACGAATAATACAATCGAAGGGGCAACTTTCCATCAAGAGAATCTGCCCCAAACCTCAGGACGCCTGGTCGCTGACATGAGTTCTAATATTTTAGCGGAACCGTATCAAGTGACGGATTTTGATGCGATTTTTGCTGGCGGTCAAAAAAATTTGGGACCCGCAGGCGTGACGGTGGCGATTCTAAAAAAAGACTGGTTGGCTGAACAGGATCTCACAGGGGTTGGGCCAATGATGCGCTACCAAAACCACATTGACAAACAGTCCATGTATAATACGTCGCCAGTATTTGCGATTTATGCCTTGAACTTGGTGTTGGATTGGGTCATCGCACAAGGTGGCGTGTCGGCGATGTATGACCGCAATCTTGAAAAGGCTAATCGCCTCTATGATTATTTAGACCAATCAACTTTTTACACGGCACCGGTTGAACGTGCCGCGCGGTCATTGACAAACGTGGTCTTTACCACTGGTGACTTAGTGCGTGACAAAGCCATCGTTAAACAGGCGACTGAAACGGGCTTATTTAATCTTGGTGGTCATCGCTCAGTAGGTGGCTTTAGAGCTTCGCTCTATAACGCCCAACCTATTGCAGCCGTTGATGCCTTAATTACGTTTTTAAAGAAAGTAGAAGCAGAACAAGCATGACAAATATTAAAACCTATAATGCGATCAGTGCCAAAGGTTTGGATTATCTGACCGCACATGGCTATGAAATTGATGGTGAAGGCGAACCAAAGGGCATTATCCTTCGGTCGCAGAGTTTGCATGACGAACCAATCGCTGATAGTGTTCGGGCCGTTGTCCGAGCAGGGGCTGGTTTTAACAATATTCCAGTTGAAGAATTGTCAAAACGTGGTGTTGTTGTATTTAACACACCGGGCGGTAACGCGAATGCGGTGAAAGAGTTAACCATTGCGGCTTTGATTTTGGCGGCACGACCAGTCGTTGGGGCCATCGGTTTTGCGAATGAAACGCGTGGTGGTGATGTCTCACTACGGACCGAAGTGAATAAAGGCGGTTACCGTGGAACGGAGTTAGCAGGGAAAACATTAGGTGTCATTGGTCTAGGTAATGTTGGCTCAAAAGTAGCTAACACGGCGTTGGCTTTGGATATGGATGTGATTGGGTACGATCCAGGGTTAAATGCCAATACCGCATGGCGCATTGACCGACACATTGTGCGCGCCAAAACAGTCGATGAAGTCCTTGAACAAGCTGATTATGTGACGGTGCATATTCCATACACAGAAAAAAATCATTTCTTTATTAATGCCGACCGCTTAGCTAAAATGAAGCCAAGTGCCGCGCTATTAAACATGTCACGGGGTGGCATTGTGGATGATTTGGCTGCGAAGGATGCCCTCGATCGTGGAGCATTGCACGTTTATATTACTGATTTTGCGGACGAAGCGTTGTTTGATCATCCCAAGGTGATTATTACGCCACATATTGGCGGTTCAACCATTGAAGCGGAAGATACGAGTGCCTTAATGGCAGCGCGGCAATTGGACGAATACTTGACGACGGGAAACATTATTAATTCGGTGAACTACCCAGATATTGACGAACCATTTGTGACGAAGTATCGTGTTGGCATTATTCATGAAAATGTGCCGAATATGATTAGTCAAATTTCGAAGTTTTTTGGGGACAACGGCATCAACATTGAACAATTGAGCAATCGTGCCGTTGGCGCTTATGCGTATACACTCGTTGCAATTAATGATTTCACGCCAGAACAACAAGAATATGTGAAGACGGCGTTGGATGAAATTCCTCACGTGATTTTGACTCGTCGCTATGTTAATGACATGATTTAAGAATAGGAAAACAAGATGAAAGATTTGCAAGAAGCAGCGATTGGCAAGTTAGCTGAACGTGGTGTGACAATCGCTGATATTACCGCTGGTACCCAGACTTTTTTAACGGACAAGTACCATGATACGATTGATACCGAAAAACTGACAGCAGCGGTACAGCATGTACTCCACAAAGATGAAGTTGCCGATATTATTTTAACGGCAATTTATCTCGATGAACAAGCGGTGTTAATGCCAGAAACACAACCCTTAAAGGCGCGGTTACAACGAGATGCGAATGGGCATAACGTTGACGAAATTTTAGCAATTGCTATTACGCAACAATTTTCAGCTGCAGCAACGGTGCATTACGGTTTGTTAGATGATTTAAAGCCGGGGTTGATTGGTGAAATTAATGATCGGACAGATACCATTAACGTGTATTTGGATGATATTTTAGCCGCATTAATTGCGAGTTCAGCCATGACTTATCTCGAATTATTAGGTGGCAACAACTACTAATAACACTGCAAGACACGAGAGAAGCCTAGTCAGATAGGCTTTTTTTTGTTAAAATTAAGACCATATTGACAAAATCAAGGAGATGTTAACATGTCAGGACATAGTAAGTGGCATAACATCCAGGGCCGTAAAAACGCCCAAGATGCTAAGCGTGGTAAAATTTTCCAGAAACTAGCACATGATTTGTATGTAGCGGCTAAGGCCGGTGGGGCTGATCCTAATATGAATGCGTCATTGCGTTTGGTTGTGGAAAAGGCTAAAGCTGCGAATATGCCAAAAGATAATATTCAACGGGCATTAGATAAGGCGTCAGGCGCCGGTGGTCAAAAGTTTGAAGAAGTGACTTATGAAGGCTATGGGACTGCTGGTGTTGCCATTTTAGTTGAAGCATCAACGGACAACATCAACCGTACAGTGTCAAGTATTCGTAATTCCTTCAAGCATTTTGGTGGGGCACTTGGGACAAGTGGTTCTGTGGCCTTCCAATTCGATCGGAAAGGTTACTTAGCGATTAACCGTGCTGATTTTCCCGATTTGGATGAAGATACGGTACTTGAAGCAGCATTGGAAGCTGGTGCGGAAGATGTGCAAACACAAGACGAAGTCTTTGAAATTTACACAACGGCAGCTGATTTTCAAGCTGTTGAATCAGCGATGACAGCTGCCGGCTATGTTTTTGAAGAAGCCGAAGTTACAATGATTGCGCAAAATCCGGCTGAAATTTCGGATGAAGATCGTGAAAAGCTAGACAAGCTTGTCGATGAATTAGAAGAAAACGAAGATGTTTTGGCGGTTTATACCACTGCTGATTAAAAAAAGAACCTCGTATGTGGTGTACCCCGAAAGTTAAAGCAACTTTCGGGGTACACCACATACGAGGTTCTTTTTTAGTGTTGTGCTTTGGCAGTGGCGATCAATTGCTGTACAAATGCTGTTAGGGCAGCTGTATCAGTCTCGTCTGGGCGTAGATTAACCTTAACGCCTTCAGCGCCTTTAATGGCCTGCGTTTTGGCAAATTGCGCTTCAAATTTTGGCACAGCAACACAGTAATCTGACAAATAGTAGGTATCGCCTGAACCCGCAACACCATAAACAACGTGGTCTAAGGTGGCGTCGGCCAAGTCTTCAAAGAAATCTAAGCCTTCATCCGGCAGTGAGCCTTGATCATAGGTGTAGGGCACCACGACGGCAATATCAACGTCTTCAAATTCGTCAACTTCTGTTTGTGAGATTTCCGTTTTTTTAACGGCGATATTTGCGGCTTCAAACGCTGCGACGACGATGTCTGCGACCTCTTCGTTATTACCGGTAATTGTTGCGTATACGACGTGTGCCTGCATGAGTATGTTTGTGATGGGGCGGTTAAACAGAAATGTTTGACCGTGTCGCCATATCCTCCATTTTATTGTTAGTCTTTATTATAAAGGAGTAAGCACTAAAATTACAGTTGGAGTTCGTGAATAAAAACACGCAATGTGACAATTTGTTGACAAAACACTAAAATGACTTTACACGTTAAAGGCAAGGCCTTAAGATTAGGAATGGAAATTTAATAAAAAAACCGCGACTTCTTGATAGATTTGCGACCGCTTAGGAGATTACAAATGATACACCAGTTGTTGGCTGAATTTATGGGCACAGCGCTCATGATCATCTTCGGTGTCGGCGTACACGCTGACGATGTATTGAATCGGACGAAGTACCATGGGTCCGGACACATTTTTGCAATCACAACGTGGGGATTTGGCATTAGCATTGTGCTTTTCGTCTTTGGTGATGTCTTTATCAACCCAGCGATGGCGATGGTGCAATTAGTGCTTGGTCGAATTGACTTTTGGTACTTCCTGGCCGTGAGTGTGGTTGAAATATTGGGTGCTTTGGTAGGATCCTTAATTGTGTACGTGATGTATGCGGATCAATTCAAATTATCTGAAAAAGATATTGATCCAGTCATTGTGCGCAACATTTTCTCAACAGCACCGGCAATTCGCAATTTACCACGCAACTTCTTCGTTGAAGCATTTGCGACATTTATCTTTATGACAAGTATTTTGGCCATTTCAGCGCGGGCTGGGGATGTGCCTGGTATGGTACCGTTGGCTGTTGGGTTCCTTGTCTGGGCAATTGGTATGGGTCTTGGTGGTACCACTGGCTTTGCCATGAACTTGGCACGTGATATGGGACCAAGATTAGCTTATGCGATTATCCCTTGGAAAAATCGCACAACGGCTGATTTCAAGTACGGTATCCTCGTACCAGGTATCGCACCATTTGTGGGAGCGATTTTTGCAGCCCTATTTTCAAAATACTATTTAGGCCTCTAATCGGCCTTTTTTTATTGGCATGGGTCACTTGTAATTTAGGGTGGCTTCGCTATAATTGAGATACGCTATGAATAAAGAGGAAAAAATCATGACATTAACAGAATCACAATATAATGCTTTGAAAGTGGCTTTTGACAACGGTATTTTAGATCATGACGCTCAAGCAAAAGCAGCACTGGCGATTTTACTTGATGCCGTAGCGCCACAATAATTGTTGCAAAAATAACAAAATGGTGCTAAACTAACTTCAATAACGTTGATAAGGACAACTCAAGTGTTAGCAAGCGAATAGAGAACTCATGGTTGGTGGAAATGAGTGGCTTGTGCAGGCGAGACTACCTTTGAGTGACAGTGAGTAAAGTCTGAAAGCTGTCCGGGTGACACCGTTAACTGTCATTTGAGTGGCACATTTTGTGCTGAACTTGGGTGGTACCACGGTAAAACGTCCCTTTGAGTCGCAATGGCTCAAAGGGACGTTTTTGTTTTTTTAAATGTTATCAACGTTTGTCGAAGCACAAACGTCAGTGAAAGGAAATAACGATTATGTCAGAAATTAAGCTTACTTTTCCCGATGGTGCAGTGAAGGAATTCCCAGCAGGCACAACACCATTGGTTGTCGCTGAAAGTATTTCTAAGTCTTTGGCCAAGAAGTCAGTTTCAGCTAAGTTAGACGGCGCTTATGTGGGTATGCATGATGTCATTCCTGCATCCGGTGATTTTCAATTAATTACAACGGCTGATGATGAAGCGTTGGATTTGTTGCGTCATTCTGCCTCACACTTATTGGCACAAGCCTTAAAGCGTTTGCCAAAGTTTGCTAACATGCACTTTGGCGTGGGACCATTTATTGAAAATGGTTTCTACTATGACACAGATAACGGTGCCGGTAACCAAGTAACGGTTGAAGATTTTGCTGAAATCGAAGCCATGATGCACAAGATTGCCAAGGAAGACTTACCAATTGTGTCACGCGAAGTGTCACGTGACGAAGCTTTAGCGATGTTTGCAGATGATCCTTATAAGGTTGAATTGATTTCAGATTTGCCTGAAGATGCCACAATCACAATTGCTGTCCAAGGCGATCATGTTGAATTGGATAAGGGTGGTTTGGTGCCATCAACAGGTTGGTTGAAGCACTTTAAGTTGACATCAGTGGCTGGTGCTTACTGGCGTGGTAAGTCATCTAACCCAATGATGCAGCGTGTTTATGGGATTGCGGAATGGAAGCAAGCCGACGTTGAAGCAGAATTGCAACGTCGTGAAGAAGCTAAAGAACGTGACCACCGGACGATTGGTCGTGATATGGACTTGTTCTTTACGAGTCAAGAAGTGGGGTCAGGTTTGCCAGTTTGGTTACCAAATGGGGCAACGATTCGCCGTCAAGTTGAACGTTACATCACCGACAAAGAATTGGCCAATGGTTACCAACACGTGTATACACCCGTTTTGTCTAACTTGAACTTGTATAAGACATCTGGTCACTGGGATCACTACCGTGAAGATATGTTTCCACCAATGGACATGGGCGATGGCGAATTCCTCGAATTGCGCCCAATGAACTGCCCATCACACATCATGGTCTTCAAGCACAAGCCACGTTCATATCGTGAATTGCCAATCCGAATTGCGGAATTGGGTATGATGCACCGTTATGAAAAGTCAGGTGCGTTGACTGGTTTGTCACGTGTGCGTGAAATGACATTGAACGATGGTCACACATTCGTTGAACCAGAAAAGTTGGAAGAAGAATTCAAGTCAATTTTGACAATGATGATGGAAGTTTACCGTGACTTCAACATCACGGATTACCGTTTCCGTTTGTCATATCGTGATCCTAAAAATACGGAAAAGTATTTTGATGATGATGAAATGTGGGAAAAGTCACAAGCGCAATTGAAGCGTGCCATGGATGATCTTGGTTTGGATTATTACGAAGCCGAAGGTGAAGCAGCCTTTTATGGGCCAAAGCTTGATGTGCAAACAAAGACAGCTTTGGGTAATGAAGAAACAATGTCAACGATTCAATTGGACTTCTTGTTACCAGAACGCTTTAACTTGACTTATATTGGCGCCGATGGTCAAGATAACCATCGCCCAGTGATGTTGCACCGTGGTATTGTCGGCACGATGGAACGTTTCACAGCTTACTTGATTGAAATGTATAAGGGTGCTTTCCCAACTTGGTTGGCACCATTACAAGTACAAATCATTCCAGTCAACTTGGGTGCGCATGGTGCGTATGCTGAACAAATCAAAAAGCAACTCCAAGACGCTGGCCTACGTGCCAATGTGGAAACAAAAGATGCCAAGATGGGTTACTTGATTCGTGAAGCACAAACGAATAAGATTCCATATACATTGGTTTTGGGTGATTCTGAAGTTGAAGGTCAAACTGTCACAGTACGTAAGTACGGTGAAGAAAAGACAACAACGATGCCAATTGCCGATTTTCAAGCTGAAATTTTGGCAGATGTTGCTAATTATTCACGAAATACTAAAACAAATTAAGTCAAAGCACCTGGCGGGTTGCACGTCAGGTGCTTTGCTATTTATGCTGCATCTATCAGATGCCTAAAGTTCGCAAAGGAGAAGTTATTGATATCATGTCTGAGACAGTTGGAGACAGACGTCAGTCTACAAAACGTGGCCTGACAAATCGTCACGTACAGTTAATTGCCATTGGTGGTACCATTGGGACGGGTTTGTTTATGGGGGCTGGGCGTTCCATTAATTACGCTGGACCAGCCATCTTATGTGTTTACTTAATCATTGGTTTATTTATGTTTGTGGTGATGCGTGCGATTGGGGAACTGCTTTATGCAGATCCAAAGCAGCACACCTTTATTACCTTCATTACGCGATACATCGATAATCGTGCGGGCTTTTTTGCCCGATGGTCGTATTGGTTAACGGTGGTGTTTATGGGGATGGCTGAATTAACGGCCGTGGCCCAATATATCCAATTTTGGTTCCCGAATTTGCCGAGTTGGCTCATTCAAATTGTGATGTTAGTTATCCTCACATTAGTGAATTTGGTGGCGGTTGCGGTATATGGTGAAACTGAATTTTGGTTTGCCATGATTAAAATTATGGCGATTTTAGCCTTGATTGTGACCGGTATCATCATGGCAGTCACCGGCTTTAAAACGCCAGTCGGTGACGTAACTTTCAACAATGTGTTCCAACATTTTTCACTCTTTCCAAATGGGTTTAGGCATTTTATTGATGCCTTTCAGATGGTCATGTTTGCGTTTGTGGGGATGGAATTTATTGGGATGACAGTTGCTGAAACGAAAAATCCCCGTAAAGTTTTGCCAAAAGCGATTAATCAAATTCCTTTACGTATTTTATTCTTCTATTTGGGTGCCTTAACGGTGATTATGGCAATCTATCCTTGGCAAAAAATTCCAGCCGATCAAAGTCCCTTTGTGATGGTCTTTCAATTGGTTGGGATTAAGTGGGCGGCAGCTTTGATTAATTTTGTCGTCTTAACCAGTGCTGCCTCTGCGTTGAGTTCCGTGATTTTTAGTGCGAGTCGCAACTTTTATGCGTTGGCTTATCAATCACACACACCGTATTTGCAACCCTTTAAAAAGTTGTCAAAGCGGCAGCTACCAGTTAATGCCATTTTGATGACGGCAGGGATGGTTGGTTTTTCCGCCATTATTTCGGTGATACCAGCCATTACCAACGCCTTTAGCTTTGTGACAAGTGCGTCAACGGACTTGTTCTTAATGATCTATATTCTGATTTTGATTGCGTACTGGCGTTATCGGCAATCTGACCAGTATATGGCTGATGGCTTTCTCATGATTGCCCCAAAGTTTTTTGTGCCAGCCGCAATTTTGTTCTTTGCCTTTGTCTTTATGACACTGTTTTTCAATGTTGAGTCACGTGTCCCTGCAATTGGGGCAACGTTATGGCTACTGCTTTTTGGTGCAGTGGCTTACCGACAGCCAAAAACACTGGCCAAATAATCTCATAAAAACGGTTCAATCAAGTGATATGATTGAACCGTTTTTATGAATTATGCTACACTAGTACCATTGTAAAAAAAGGGGCGTGACGTTATGAATAACAAGTATTTCAATATTGCCATCATTCATGTCATGGTTGTTTTATTCTTTATCTTCGTACATTTGACACCCACACGCTTTACATTTTTAAATTGGAATGTCTTTTTGGCGTTACTACCATTTGATTTTGCTATTATTGTGTCGCTGACACGTGTTCGGATTATTAAGGGATTATTCATGGCACTCTGGTTATTGTTTTTTCCAAATACCATGTATATGATGACAGACTTTATCCATCTTTATGCTATCGGGACCAATCTCGATCAAGCGACGCAATTCTTTAATTACGCGGTGCTGGCAACCGGGATCTTTATGGGGGTGGGGCTTGGTATTTTGAGTTTGGAAATCATCACGCAAACGATTTTTAAACGTCATGCCCATCTGGTTTATTTCTTGACGACGGCAGCGGTGTCAATCGTGTCAGCGTTTGGAATCTATCTTGGGCGTTATTTGCGCCTGAATTCATGGGATATCTTTTTTCATCTTGATAACGTGATGCGCAATATTGTCTTCTCGTTGAGTTATCATATGTTGGCCTTTATGATTCTATTTGCCGGTACCCAATTTGCCGTGTTGGTTATTTTCCATTATGGTATTCGATTGATTCAAATTAATCAGCAAGAGGCTTGACACTGAGTGTGTAATACGCTAAACTAGTATTTGTTGAACAAGTAGAAGCACCCGCTTCTCGCCATGTGACAAAGTCGCCTGGCAGATACAGTTATCCGGAAGGATTGCAAGTGTTGAAGTGGGTGAAGATTAGGTTCTTTACCCACTTTTCTTCTTGATTCACAAAATAAATTTGGAGGTGCCTGACAATAGCACGTCAACCACGACAAGTTGATTTAATCAACGATAATATTCGCGCCCCTCGTGTATTGCTGATCCATGACGGAAAGCAGACAGAAATGTCAACACGAGACGCACAAGAGATTGCTAACGATTTAGACCAAGATTTGGTATTGGTGCAAGCCAATGCTGAACCACCGGTTGCCAAGATTATGGATTGGGGAAAAGCAAAGTTCGAAGCGCAAAAGAAGCAAAAAGAACAACGCAAGAACCAAAAGATCGTGCAAGTGAAGGAAGTTCGTATGTCACCGGTCATTGACTCAGGCGATTTCGAGACACGTAAGAAGGCTGCTATCAAGTTCCTGTCACAAGGTAACAAGGTTAAGTTGAACTTGCGTTTCCGTGGTCGTATGATTACGCACCAAGACATCGGACGTCAAGTATTAGACCGGATGGCCGCAGAACTTGACGATATTGCCAAGGTTGAACAGCGTGCCAAGATGGACGGCCGCCAAATGTTTTTGGTCTTGGCACCTAAAGATGCCAAGTAATTAAAGGTTTAACCGCTTGTTTTCAAGCTTAAACAAAATCACATAGTAGGAGAATTAGTCACATGCCAAAGATGAAGACACACCGCGCATCAGCAAAGCGCTTTAAGAAGACAGCCAATGGTGGCTTCAAGTCAGCTTCAGCTTATACGTCACACCGTTTCCATGGTAAGACAAAGAAGCAACGTCGCCACTTGCGTGGTACACACATGATGGACAAGACAACTGTTAAGACATACGCTAAGTTGTTGGCAAACATCTAATTCGCGTTGCGATAGTTCATCTATCTACATTTTGGATTTTAATCCAACCAATTATTTATAAAATTTCAGGAGGAATTACCCATGCGAGTTAAGGGTGGTACAGTTACACGCGCACGTCGTAAGAAGATGGTTAAGTTGGCCAAGGGTTACCGTGGACAACGTCGTATTAATTTTAAGGTTGCTAAGCAACAAGTATGGAAGTCATACTTGTACGCATACCGTGATCGTAAGAACACAAAGCGTAACTTCCGTAAGTTGTGGATTGCACGTATTAACGCTGCAGCACGTATGAACGGTTTGTCATACTCAAAGTTGATGCACGGTTTGACACTTGCTGGTGTTGAATTGAACCGTAAGATGTTGGCTGATATTGCTGTGACTGATTTCGATACTTTTGCAAAGTTGGCTGAACAAGCTAAGGCTGCTTTGGCATCAGACAACGTTTTGGTACAAGAACGTGTCGCTGCAACTTTGGAAACAACTGTTAAGGTTGATCGTTAAGATTGCTTTTAAAAACACGGGTTTCCGTGTTTTTTTTATTTGCTATAAATCCAATAAAAAACAATGGCTTATCGTGAGGATAAGCCATTGTTTTTTTGTTGCTTATTGTAAGCCAGATTCTGACTTGTTTGTCGCAATCAGTTGAATATTGTCAGTCCCTGTTGGGGTAAAGGTAATTGAAACCCGTTGTCCAGAAGTACTTTGCCAAGTGGCATACAATTGATCACTAGCTGTCATGTAAGTTGGTGCGCCGTAAGTGGCTTTGATTTGTTCGTAGGTCGCTGACCCAATGTTGACAGCATTATAAGTCGCTAATGACCAATTACCAAATGTCTTAGCCACCGGTGCGGCGCTTGAGCTGACAGCTGGATTTGATGAGGCAGCTGTGGCCGGTGTTTCAGCTGTGATGGGTGTGCCAGTAGCTTCTTCTTTTGCGGCGCTAATCACTGACGAGGCAGCAGAACTCGCCGCTGGTGGTGTGGGTACCACACTAGTTGACGTGCTAGCCGTGGTGTCATCAATGACAGAAGATTCTGATGCAACTGGTGCAGAACTGGCCTTTTTAGCCGTTTTAGTCTGTGAAGAAGACGATGCGGCTTGTTGATCTTGCGATTGGCCAGAAGAACGTCCCAGCAAAGTGAAAATGACAATAAGCGCGATCGCGGCGATGGCAATCGCGATGAGTGTGTTGCGCAGTTTGTGAGACTGCTTAAATGGTCGACGTTGCATAAGTAAATGTGATGTGGCGTAAAGCTTGCCACAACTCCTTTCCATAGATAATGATAACAGAAAAATGTAAAAGTATGTTAAAATAGATTTAATTACGTATCGAGACAAAAAATTGGACTAACGCAACGTTTTAGAAACTAGTCGCGTCCGCTTGTTATATTTACGAAGAAAAAATGGCTCAATTAAAAGCCGATGAACAAAGGAAGAAACAATGACAGATTTAAGTATAATCCCTTTTGGTGGCGTGCGTGAAAACGGGAAAAACATGTATGCCGTGACCGTTAATGATGAAATTTTTATTTTTGATGCAGGACTCAAATATCCAGAAACAGATCAACTTGGTGTTGATGTTGTTGTACCTGATTTTGAGTATTTGATTAAAAACAGTGATAAAATTGCTGGTGTTTTCTTATCACATGGGCACGCAGATGCCATTGGCGCCTTGCCTTACTTTTTGCAACAAGTCAACGTCCCAATTTTCGGGTCTGAGTTGACCATTGAGCTTGCTAAGCTTGCGATTAAGGAACAGCCAGCACTGGCAGATTATGATGACTATCATGTTATTAATGAGAAAACAGAAATAGATTTTGGTGATGTCACCGTATCATTTTTTAATACGACGCATTCAATTCCAGATTCACTTGGAGTTGTCCTGGGCACACCTTATGGTCAAATTGTGTATACGGGTGACTTTAAGTTTGATCAAACTGCTAACCAAAGTTATCGTACCGATATTGCACGTTTGGTGGAAGTTGGGCAAGGCAAAGTGTTGGCACTGTTGGGCGATGCTGCTGGGACAGGTAATGAAGGCGATTCGGTTAATGAATCTAAAATTGGCGACTATATTTTAGATACTTTCCGCGATAATAAACAAAAGCGTATTATTGTGGCGGCGGTAGCCTCAAATATTCAACGTATTCAACAAGTCATTGATGCCACAGTGGCGACCAAGCGGCAACTTGTGTTGTCAGGAAATGACATTGAAAATGTTGTGCGCACAGCGATTCGTTTGCGCAAATTGCATTTACCTATTCCAGAAAGTAAGCTTTTTGTGAATTTGAAAAATGCTAAAAACTTGCCAGCTGCTGAAACAGTTATTTTGGAAACTGGACGCATGGGAGAACCGATTAAGCATCTCAATCGAATGGCTAATGGGGAAGATCCTTATATTCGTATCGGGGAAGCCGATTTGGTGTTTATTACCACGACACCGTCAACGGCAATGGAAGGCATCGTGGCTAAAACACGTGATATGTTGTTTAAGCAAGGCGCCGACGTCAAACAGATTAGTACAGATTTGCGTTCAAGTGGTCATGCCTCACGCAATGACTTGCAAATGATGATCAATGTTTTGCAACCCGAGTACTTTATGCCAATTCAAGGTGAATATCGTGTCATGAATTCAGCCCGTGCAGCGGCTGAAGAAGTTAACGTTGCGCCTGATCATATCATGATGGCCATGAAGGGTGATCAATTCACGTGGTTAGGCGATCATTTTGAATTGAAAGATTCATTTACCATTGGGGAAACGTTAATCGATGGTGCTGGGATTGGTGATATTGGTAATGTCGTGTTACGTGACCGTCGCATTTTGTCGGAAGATGGTATTTTTGTTTCAGTTGTGACGATTGACCGTAAAAAGCGTCAAGTGGTGTCAAAGCCAAAATTGACTTCGCGTGGATTTGTCTATGTTAAGGCCAACCGTGATTTGATGAAAGAGGCGGCAGACTTAACGGTTAGCCAAATCGAAAAGTATTTGAACACGACTAAGAGTTTTGACTGGAACGAATTAAAGAATGGTGTGCGTGAAGTTTTGTCACGTTATCTCTTTGAACAAACTCGTCGTCGCCCAATGGTGATGCCGGTGGTAATGGAAGTGAACCAAAACCGTCGCCCAACGGCACACAAAACCAATACGAACACTAACCCAAATGCGCCACAAAAGCGACAGGGAAAGCCAAACAAAACGGCTGATTCAAAGACACCAAAGACTACAAAGCCAGCCAAAAAGCGGCCTAAAAAAACACCAGCAAAGCCAGCTGAGGGTCAAACACAAACAGAATCAGGACAATAGGCGACTGTCAGAAAGGATCGTGGCTTGTCATTGAATACAATGGCAAGTCCATATAGTTTATGGCATTAGAAGAGCATTTGACGCCAGAGATGCAACAATTGATGGCGCGTGCACAAACAGAAATGAAGCAGGAAAATTGGCATGATGCTGCTGAGACATTGACTGCCGTTTACGAAGCACTTGCAACATTTGAAATTAACTATCGCTTGGTAACGGCGCTATTTATGGATGAACAGTATCAATTAGCTGCTTCTTATGCCGACGATTTTTTGTTGAATTATTTGGAATCAGAACCAGATTTTCGGATGGTTGTGGCCTTAGCTGTTCAAAATCAAAACTTTGTTTACGCGCAGCAACTCGCGATGCTTTGGGATGAGGGAAGTGTCCAAAATGACGTCTTGGCAGAGATTCGGGCGGCCGAAGATCGGGCTCGCGTCGATATGGCGAACACTTTTCAAACAATTGCACGTCAGTTTTATCACCTGAGTGACTACAGCATCACGGAACAACGTGATCGTTATGAATCAGCCCGTCACTTACCAGTAGCTGAATTTATTGTCGGCGCATTTTACTTGCTCATTGATCCGTATGCCACGCCAATTATTCGGGCGACCTTGCTAGAGGATTTACAAAAATTACGGGTGAGCGATCCGGTTCAATACCGTTGGTTAGATGATAATCTTTACACGATTCAACTCGACGAGTTGCCGCTACTCACAGATTCAGAAATTTTTGAAGAAATTGCCGATTATTTGGATGAAAAAGTTGGGCAAGATGATCCCATTGCCCTTGAAATGCTGGCCCAACAAGTACGTTTTGAGCTCACGTTATTGTATCCGAGGGTTAATGACGTGGTAACTGATCCAGAAGGTTGGGTAGAAGCAAGCATCGATCAATATTATGAACGGCCCAATTTTTCGGAGATGGCCGAACAGAAAAAGTGGCATGAAATTGTCAGAGATTTGACGACAAATTTCTTTAAAAACTAGACGCAACCTATTTACATTTTATTAATATGTCGGTATAATAATTTTTGGCTTAAAGAGCCGGAAAAACGCAATTAACTGTTGTCTTTTAATGGCTTGCGTTGTAAAATATATTTATAAACATTTTCCAGATTACTGGTAAATGAATTTTGGAGGAAACTACATTGGCTAAGGAAACTTACGTTCGCACAAAGCCCCACGTTAACATTGGTACGATTGGACACGTCGATCACGGAAAGACGACTTTGACTGCCGCAATCTCAAAGGTATTGGCTGAAAAGCAAGGGATCGCCGCAACTGATTTTGCTGAAATCGATAACGCGCCTGAAGAAAAGGAACGTGGTATCACGATCAACACTTCACACATCGAATATGAAACAGAATCACGTCACTATGCCCACATCGATGCCCCTGGTCACGCCGATTACGTTAAGAACATGATCACTGGTGCCGCTCAAATGGACGGTGCTATCTTGGTTGTTGCCGCAACTGATGGTCCTATGCCACAAACACGTGAACACATCTTGTTGGCACGTCAAGTTGGTGTTGACTACTTGGTTGTCTTCTTGAACAAGACTGATTTGGTCGATGACGAAGAATTGGTTGAATTGGTTGAAATGGAAGTTCGCGAATTGTTGTCAGAATATGACTTCCCAGGCGATGACATTCCTGTAATCAAGGGTTCAGCTTTGAAGGCACTTGAAGGTGACGCTGAACAAGTTAAGGTTATCGAAGAATTGATGGATACTGTTGATTCATACATTCCAGAACCAAAGCGTGAAGTTGAAAAGCCATTCTTGATGCCTGTCGAAGACGTCTTCACAATCACTGGTCGTGGTACAGTTGCTTCTGGTCGTGTTGACCGTGGTGTATTGACTACTGGTACTGAAGTTGAAATCGTTGGCTTGAAGGATGAAGTTAAGAAGACAACTGTTACAGGTATCGAAATGTTCCGTAAGACTTTGGAAGAAGCTCAAGCGGGTGATAACATCGGTGCATTGTTGCGTGGTGTTGACCGTAACGAAATCGAACGTGGTCAAGTTTTGGCAAAGCCAGGTTCAATCAACACACACAAGAAGTTCAAGGCCGAAGTCTATGTCCTTTCTAAGGAAGAAGGCGGACGTCACACACCATTCTTTACTAACTACCGTCCACAATTCTACTTCCACACAACAGACGTTACTGGTGTTGTGCAATTGCCAGAAGGCGTAGAAATGGTTATGCCTGGTGACCAAGTGACATTCGAAATCGAATTGATCTCACCAGTCGCTATCGAACAAGGTTTGAAGTTTACTGTTCGTGAAGGTGGCCACACTGTTGGTGCCGGAACAGTTACTGAAATCGAAGACTAATATTAACGATTAGTTTTAAAAACACATACATTGTATGTGTTTTTTTTGTGCAAAAAAAATAGGATAACTTATTGTTATCCTTGGGGTTAGTTATCTGATTGATCATCTGCTTGGGCGCGACCCAAGGCAGCTGAACGGGCATCATCTGCCGTTTCATCCGGTAATGAGATCAGTTGATCCAATGGATTGACGTTCTGTTCTTCACGCGTTACAATTTTTGCCATAGTTCACCTCCGTTCTTGATAGTATAACGCACTTTATATGCAAAAATATACAAATATTCAAAAGTTTTTCGTATATTAAATGCATATTTATTGTGAGCGTGTATAATTAAAGCTAGAGATCAAAGGAGCAAGGCAATGACTGAATTATTAAAAATCGTTGATTTAAAAAAACAATATGGTGATAAGGTAATTTTTGATCATGTGAATGCACAGGTCAAACAGGGCGAGGTAATTGCCATTCTTGGCCCATCGGGTGCTGGTAAATCAACCTTTTTACGGGCGATTAACTTACTGGATGCGCCAACGAGCGGCCAAGTCATTTTTGAAGGTAACGAATTGACCAATTTGAGCGAGAAAGCATTGGATCAACTACGTGAAAAAATGGGGATGGTTTTTCAAAACTTCAATCTATTTCCTAATTTAACGGTCTTAGAAAATATTAAGCTGGCACCGGTTCAAGTGAAAAAGTTATCTGATCAGGCTGCCACTGAGCTTGGTCAGAAATTGTTGGCACAAGTCGGTTTAGCCGATAAGCAGGATGCCTATCCGGCTAGTTTATCTGGTGGGCAAAAACAACGTGTGGCGATTGCGCGGGCGTTGGCGATGTCGCCTGACGTGATGTTATTTGATGAACCAACGAGTGCGTTAGACCCAGAAATGGTTGGTGAAGTACTTCAGGTCATGAACCAACTTGCTGAAAATGGGATGACCATGTTGGTTGTCACGCACGAAATGGGCTTTGCCCGCGAAGTGGCCGATACCATTTGGTTTATGGCCGATGGTGGGCTACAGGAAGTGGCTACGCCGGAACAATTCTTTGCAGCACCAACGACAGCACGTGCCCAAGATTTCCTACAGAAAGTTTTATAATTTGCATGACACGGTTATATTTCACCGTGTTTTTTGTTATCATGAGGGTATGATAACGATTAATGACGAAAAACGACAGGCTGGCGAAACAGCCGCGCAACTGATTACTGATGGGATGACAGTTGGTTTGGGGACGGGTTCGACGGTGGCTTACTTCTTAGAGGCGTTAGCTGCACGCATCCGTGATGAACAACTGCGCATTATCGGTGTGACAACATCTTTTAAAACAGCCGCGCAAGCCCAAGCGCTAGGTATTACAATTGTGGACATTGATGATGCGCCCACAATTGATTTAACGGTGGATGGGGCCGATGAAGTTGATGTCCAAATGAATGGGATTAAGGGTGGTGGTGCGGCCTTTTTGATGGAAAAAATTGTCGCTAAAAACTCAAAGCGCATTGTTTGGATTGTCGACCAACAAAAGGTGCATCAGCGATTAGGCAGTTTTCCCTTACCGGTTGAAATTGTGCCATTTGGGCATGGTAAATTGGTTGCAGAATTTGCGCAACAGCAACTACATCCAGTGTTGCGGCTTAAAGACGGCGAACCAGTGGTCACGGATATGGGACACTACATTGTGGATTTACATTTAGAGGTTATTGACCAACCAGAAGAACTTGGGAAATATTTAGACGGTCGCGTGGGGGTTGTTGAACATGGTCTCTTTTTGAATATCGCTGATGAAATCATTATTGGTCAGGAACATGGACCAGCATTCTTGTTACGGCAAAATTTACAGCAATAAATGCAACATAAGTAAAGCGCTTACATTGCAGTGAGAAAAGCGGTATAATGGGCTTATAAGATCATAAGTTAAGGAGTATGTTGCGTAACCTCATGCAACAGCATAAGTGAGATGGCCTATAAAAATATTTTAGTTGCAATTGATGGCTCAAATGTTGCCAATTTGTTAATCAAACGGGCGCATGAGATGGCGCCAAACGCCCATTTAGATATTTTGAATGTCGTCGATACAAGTGGTGGCTACTTTGGCACGATGGTGATGAATGCAGACATTGTGTATCAAATGGAACAAGATGCTGAAGCCGCTATTCAGACGGCCTATGCCTACGCCCGCAGTATTGGTCATGATGATGTGGATATTCATGTGCGTTTTGGAACTCCTAAAAAAGTAATTGCCAATGACTTTCCAAAAGATCATCATAATGATCTTATCGTTGTTGGTGAAACAGGCTTAAGCCGCCTACAACGTGCAATGGCAGGGACAGTACCATCCTATGTGACAAAATCAGCCGCAGTTGATGTCTTAGTCCTAAGAACCGACGAATTACCGCAATAAGACATAAAAAAAGCACCCGCAGGTGCTTTTTTATTTGGCTTCTTTGAGAATTGTAATACCAGTGATTTTAACTGGATCAACCGGTGTTGACCCTTCACCACTTGCTTTAACTTTTTGTGCTGCAATTTTATCAACAACGGCCATACCGGCAATCACTTGACCAAACACGGTATAACTACCATCAAGCGATGGATTACCACCATGTTTGTAAGCGTCTACAATTTTGGCTGGATAGTTGTTTTGATCAATTTTTTTGGTTTGATCGCTTTTATTTTGATTAATAAAGAATTGTGACCCGTTTGTATCTGGGCCAGCATTGGCCATTGATAACGCACCACGAATATTATAAAGGGATGAACTGGTCTCATTTTTAAAGCCGTTACCACTGTCGATCGCTGTGTTCTTATCATGCCAAATTGATGTGCCACCAGAACCGTTACCCTTCGGATCACCACCTTGAATCATGAAATCATTAATGACACGATGGAAAATGGTGTTGTTATAGTAACCATCTTTGGCATGGGTGAGGAAGTTCTCAACCGCGAGTGGGGCATATTGGTTGAACAGCTTAATGGTGATATCGCCCATCGTCGTACTGATACGCACTTCGCTTTCATTATCTGCGACCGTATCACTAAGTTGTGGCAAAGGGACTTTGTCTAAATTAGGATCTTTTTTGGTTTGTGAGGTGGCGGTTTGCGCAGTTGTTTCGGTCTGTTGGTCTTTGGTCGTTAAGACTAAGATACCGATTAGAATGGCGATTAAGAGGACTGCCATTGCAGCAACACTAATATATTGTTTTTTCTTGTGCATGTCTGAACTCCTTAAATGCGTTCAATGAGATAAGCTTGGGCGGCTTCCGTGAGATAGGCCGCTTGCTGATAGTCGGCTTTCAGGAGACTTTTTTGATAAGTTTGCCAATCAGCAGGGGTCTCACTAAACAGGACAATCAGGAGGCCACCATGGGTTAAACGGGGTAAAACGCGATCAATTTGGTCCAGATAGTCAACCGGCCGATCCGCTGCATTTTGTGCGGCTTGAGAATAATCAAAGATGGCAATGCGTGCCTGTGATTGAGGCCCCAATTCGGTGACGAATTGCCGATCAATTGTTTTTCCGAGTAAGGTGACACGTTCAGACAAACCACTCATGAAAAGTGAAGCGGCAGCTGCGTTCGCATTATCTTTGGTGGCGGTGTAACTTAAGACACGACCAGTTGGACCGACGCGCGTTGCCAAAAAGCGCGTGTTAATGCCGTTGGCAGTGGTACCATCAATGGTCGTGTCGCCAACATGCACGGTTTGTTCGATTAATTGATGGACTAAGTTATGTGTTGTTGGTAGCATACCGTTCTCCAAAAAATAGGTGATATGAGAGTCTGAGAAATACCCAGCCGAGTGATAAACCAGCTAGGATATCGCTGGGATAGTGAACATTGAGATAGACACGACTGATTGGGATGAGACAGATGATGAGCGCTAAAACAGTGATCATAAGATAATGGCACCAACGTTTTTGGACAAAGTGTTGCACCATCAGAATCAGGGTGCCGTAGAGTAAAACTGCCACCATACTGTGACCAGAAGGGAAGCTGTAACCCGTTTCAGGTAAGAGTTGTGGCTGTGGGCGCGGATTTTGCACCCAGTTTTTAATGAGAGCAGTTCCTAGTCCAGCAAAAATGGCGACATTAGTCACGATAAAACTGGCCCAACGCCATTGCCGTTGACTGATTAAAATGACGGCAATTAACGTGGTTAGACCGGTGCTGATGGCGATGCTACCTAATTGTGTTACGGTCATAAATAGGGTATTTAACTGCGGTGAGCGCTGTTGGATTACCAGCTGACCGATATGGTTCAATTGCGCTAACCAGGTGGCTTTAGTTAGGACACCAATGAGTAACACCGTGAAGGTTAAAGCGGCAAAAACAGTTAAAAATAAGTCAAAATTTTGTTTCTTAAGCATAATATATAGTATACCTGATTTACAGAAAACGTGATATAATTAGAGCATTATATTTAGCATTAGTACACATTGCGTGGCATTCAGAGAGTAGACGGTGGTGCAAGTCTACCAAGCAACATGTGGAACTCGGTTAAAGCAATTGAGAGTGAACTAACAGTAGCTTTTGACGTGGCGTCGCGTTAAGACTTTTGAGGCGTAGGAATACGTGAACATAGGTGGTACCGCGTTAAATCGCCCTATGTCACACTTTTTAGTGTGACATAGGGCGATTTTTTAGCCTAAATGTGATTAAATTTTTCAGGAGGAACGTGAGGGGCTGTTAACAGCCTATCACATCAACAAACATGCCATACGAACATCAACAAATCGAGCAAAAGTGGCAAAAGTTTTGGGATGAGCACCAAACTTTTGCGACGACAGATGACACCAGCAAGCCCAAGTATTATGCCATGGATATGTTCCCTTATCCATCAGGCCAAGGCTTGCACGTGGGACACCCCGAAGGCTACACGGCCACGGATATTATGAGTCGCTTTAAGCGTGCCAATGGTTATAACGTCTTGCACCCAATGGGCTGGGATGCGTTTGGTTTGCCTGCAGAACAATATGCAATGAAGACGGGGCATAATCCAGCAGACTTCACCAGCGAAAACATTGATCATTTCCGTGAACAAATCAAAGCTTTGGGCTTGTCATATGATTGGGATCGTGAAATTAACACAACCGATCCAGAATATTATAAGTGGACACAATGGATTTTTGAAAAGTTGTACGAAAAAGGTTTGGCTTACGAGTCTAACATGATGGTCAACTGGGATCCAATTGACCGTGTGGTTTTGGCCAATGAAGAGGTCATTGATGGTAAGTCAGAACGTTCTGGCAATCCTGTTGAACGTAAAGCCTTGCGTCAATGGGTCTTAAAGATTACAGCGTACGCTGATCGTTTGGTTGACGATTTAGAAGACTTGGATTGGCCAGAAGCGATTAAAGAACAACAACGTAATTGGATTGGTCGTTCAAAGGGGGCAGCAGTTTTCTTTGACGTTGCTAATACTGACGACAAGATCGAAGTCTACACAACACGGCCGGACACGCTTTTTGGCGCAAGTTATATGGTGTTAGCGCCTGAACATCCATTGGTTGATCAAATTGTGTCAGCCGAACAAGCCCAAGCAGTGGCCGATTACCGTGCGTCAATCGCAGCAAAGTCAGATCTTGAACGGACGGATTTGAACAAGGATAAGACTGGTGTCTTCACTGGTGCTTATGGCATTAATCCCGTCAATGGTGAACAATTACCCATTTGGATTGCTGATTATGTTTTGGCTTCTTACGGGACAGGGGCTATCATGGCGGTACCAGCTCATGATGAGCGTGATTATGAGTTTGCCAAGAAGTTCGGCCTCGATATTAAGCCGGTGATTGCTGGTGGCGATATTACCGAAGCACCGTATACTGGCGATGGTGTGCACATCAACTCAGAATTTTTGGATGGCTTGGATAAAGCAACAGCAATTGATGAGATGATTGCTTGGTTGGAAGCCCATCAAGCAGGACACGCACAAACAAACTTCCGTTTGCGTGACTGGGTCTTCTCACGGCAACGTTATTGGGGTGAACCAATTCCAGTCATTCATTGGGAAGATGGGACGAAGAGTCTTGTGCCTGAAGCCGAATTACCATTGCTTTTGCCACGTGCAACTGAACTACGACCTTCAGGTAATGGTGAATCACCACTGGCAAACCTAACAGATTGGTTAGAAGTAACCCGTGAAGATGGCGTGAAGGGCCGTCGTGAAACTAATACGATGCCACAATGGGCTGGTTCATCATGGTATTTCTTGCGTTATATTGATCCACGTAACCAAGAACAATTGGCTGATCCCGAGAAATTAAAGTATTGGATGAATGTTGACTTGTACGTTGGCGGGGCCGAACATGCTGTGTTACACTTATTGTACGCGCGTTTCTGGCACAAGTTCTTGTATGATCTTGGCGTTGTGCCAACAAAGGAACCCTTCCAAAAGCTGGTCAACCAAGGCATGATTCTTGGTGAGAACCATGAAAAGATGTCGAAGTCAAAGGGTAACGTGGTCAATCCGGATGATATCGTGGCTGAATTTGGTGCCGATACCCTCCGAGTGTATGAAATGTTCATGGGACCATTGACGCAAAGCAAGCCATGGTCTGAAGAAGGCATTACGGGCTCACGCCGTTGGTTAGATCGTGTTTGGCGCTTGTTGATTGATGATGACGGTCAACTACGTGACCGTGTTACGACGGTTAATTCCGGTGAGTTGGATAAGATTTATCATCAAACGGTGAAAAAGGTCACGGAAGATCTTGAAAACATGCGCTTTAACACGGCAATTTCTCAAATGATGGTGTTTGTCAATGAAGCCTATAAGGCCGACAGCTTGTTCTTGGATTACATGACAGGCTTTGTGCAACTATTGGCACCATTTGCACCGCATCTATCAGAAGAACTATGGGTCCGTTTGGGACAAGAAGCTTCTATTTCATACGTGGCTTGGCCAACTTATGATCCAGCACAACTTGTTGAAGATACGGTTGAGATTATTTTCCAAGTCAACGGTAAAGTGCGTGGTAAGGCCACTGTGGCGCGTGATATCGATCAAGATGGCATGATTGCTGCGGCTAAAGCAGATGATAACGTTCAAAAGTTTATCGCGGATAAGACAATCCGCAAGGTCATCGCCATTCCAGGCAAATTTGTCAACATTGTTGTTGGCTAAAAGATGATTTAAAATGCTGGTAAGCCATTACCAGCGTACATAATGCAAGAGGAGTACACACATGACGGATGAACAGCATCCAAGCGATTCAAAAATGCAAGGAAAGCATGTTGATAAAATCAATGTGGACGGCCAGATATTAAGTGCAGATGAAATTCTAGCCCGCGCCCGTCAACGCATCCAAGCAAAAAAACAACCTGATAATAGTCCAGCTGCTCGTCAACCACAATCAAAACGCCCGCAGCCTCAGGGACAAACACAACGCGCTGCTGAACAATTAGCGGCAATGCAAGCACAGAATGACCAAGCGCGTCAAAACATTCGGAAAAAGAAGCCCCAGTTGCAGTCTTCGCAAGCTGCCGATCCGTTCGCGAGCGACATCAAAACGGTTGTGACGCCCAAAAAAGCGCCTACGCCTCAACCAGACGCCGCAAAATCAGCACAAGATCAGGCGCAAGCGACGCTGATCAAAGGCTCAGCTTGGTTGTCAGCAGGGAATATTATTTCTCGTATTCTTGGCGCGGTTTATATTGTGCCCTGGATGGCGCTGTTAGGTGCTGATTCAAACCGGGCCAATGGTTTGTTTGGTCAAGGGTACAATATTTATGCTGTTTTTTTGGCCATTGCAACGTTTGGTGTCCCAGCTGCTATTTCAAAGTTGGTGGCGCAATATCATGCGCGACGTGATGTGCATCAATCACGACAATTAACGCGCCACTCCTTGCTTTTAGGGGTATTTCTGGGATTGGTCTTTGGGGCCACGATTTATGTGTTAACGCCTTGGTTAGCCATGGGGGATCCTAACTTTATCCCAGTGCTCCATTCTTTGGCACCGGCCGTAGCAATTTTCCCATTAATGTCGATGTTGCGCGGCATTTTTCAGGGTTATCAGTTGATGAGCGTGTCGGCTTTGTCTCAAATTGTTGAACAAATTGCACGTATCATCTATATGTTGGTGAGTGCTGTCATTATTTTGAAGGCAACGCCAGGTAATTGGAGTGCTGTTGTGGTGCAGTCAACCTTTGCGGCCTTCATCGGTGCGCTGTTTAGTATGCTGGTGCTTGGTTGGGGCTGGATTAAGTATCACAACATTGTGATGCAGCCAATGCCACATGATGCGCCACGCGTCAAAACACCAACTTTAAAATTAATCCTGGATATTTTAAAAGAATCTTGGCCGTTTATTATTATTGGTTCCGCTATCACACTGTTCCAATTAGTCGATCAATATACTTATTTTAATGTGATGAGTCATTTTTTCGCCATGACGAATGCACAGTTACAGACAGATTTTGCCTTGTTTAGTGCCAATCCGAATAAGTTGATTATGATCATTGTGCCATTTTCGACAAGTATCGCCGCAACTGCTTTGCCAATGCTGTCGGGTAGTAAGGCGACTTTGACACACGCCGATATTCAACAACAGCTTAAGCAGGTCATTAAGCTGTTTGCGATTGTGATGTTGCCAAGCGCTTTGGGGATGTTTGCGATTGCCTCACCGTTGTATAAGATGTTTTATCCAATTGATGTATCAAATCAAGAGGGCATTTACTTACTACAATATTCAACAATTTTGGCCATTGTCTTTAGTTTGTTTATGTTACTGGCATTTATTTTACAAGCATTATCGGAAGTTTCTATTGTGATTAAGGCGTTTGTTTACGGCTTGTTAGTCAAAATTGTTTTGCAAGTACCGATGATTCGCTATTTTGAGGGCATGGGCGCGTTAATTGCAAGTGTCATTGGGATGACCGTAGCGATTGCCTTTATGCTAGATTATCTCAATGCGGCGTATGGCGTGTCATTGGGGTCGCTTGGTAGAGAACTCTGGCAATTATTCATGGGTGCCTTAGTGATGGCAGCGGTAGCCTACGGGATTGTGTTTGTGATGAGCAACTTTGTATTCCCAATGGATACCAAATTGTCTGTCACATTGACAACGTTCTTAAGTGCCGGCATTGGTGGCATTGTTGTCGCCATCATTTATCTTAAAATGGGATTTGGGGATGATCTTCTTGGACCGCGCATGGACCGGATCCCCGCTATATTACAACCAAAACGATGAGTGACTCGTCGTTTTTTTTGACGCCAAATGAAGTAGATAAAAAATTATTAATAGACTACTTTTCAATGCAGGGTTGGTGTATGCTAAAAATAAGTTTTGTGCGATAGGAGGTCTGTTATGACAAATCAAGACACGCAAACCGTTTTGCAACCAGAGTTAATTAATCAATTAGATCACAAAATTTTGTATTTGGGCCAATTGCAGACAGCAATTTCGACAAATCAAGTGCCATTGGTCTATGAATTGCTCGATTCAAAAAAATATAATGAACAAATTCGACAACGCGCGCATGCTGACAGTAATCAGGAACTGGCGAGTTTAGTCGCTGATATTCAGCAAGATATTGCGCACTTTTTAGCGCCAGAATTATTGGCCTACTTAACGGCAAATTTTGATTTTCTACGTTTTGAACAAGATGACGAAAATCCCATATTGTATCGGGTTTATCTTGGTGACTGGTGGCATCATCGGCAACTCGGCGTTTTAAATGTGCTCACGATTACCATTGATTATGACCAAAAAGTGGTGACAGAATTGACACAAACCGCGCAATTAGCCAACGGCGATAGTTTGAATGCAGCGCATATCCAAGAAGTCAATCAAATTATCATGGGACTAGAGGCTTTTTTGGCTGATGATACCAAGCGACGGCTAGAATTGCAGGTCCTTGAAGATCAAATTAATGCGTTGCAAGCCAACAAATCGGGTCTGTTTGGCCGAAATGATAAAGCAACTCGTGAAAGCTTGGAAAAAAAGCGCGAACTATTATTGGCGACGCAAAAAAGAGTGCCTGAAGTGGAAAAGAAGTTGGCTGTTCAACAAGAAGAATTACTCACTTTGGAAAAAGAAGATGCGCTACGCCAACTTGAATTGCAAGCCATTTTGAGCCAATTTGAAACAGTGCCGGCATTCACGACGGCTTTGGCTAATAGCTATGTGGCTTACTTGACACAATTTAGTAAGGACTAGGTGTGTATGGATAATTTCGAAACAAACCAATATAGTGCACAACTTAGAAAAGATCTCATGTTATTTGAACGTTGGCAAGTACTTGTCGACGCATTGGGCACAATGACAGAACCAACCGAATTATTAGATATTTTACAAAAGATGCTAGCGTTTGATATGCATCAAGCTGAGATGATGCGAATTGCCAATCCGTTTTGGTTTCCTAACACGCACTGGGTCACTGTGGCCTTTGCCAAGTTATCAGAAGCGGCTTCGCTTTCAGACACAACCATTGCACTCCCGCAAGGGCAAAAAGTGGCGGAGTTACATTTTTCTGAATGGCCAAATGCCGCTTTCCGCTTTACGAAAGCACCGTTGGCTGCTGGCGGTTATTATTTAGAAGAAACGGCCCAAAACTTGCGTGTCCTTTACTGGGATATGAATCGGCAACGGTTGTATTTGGATACCCAGCAGTTTGCCAAATTGGTACAAACAGAGGCGATCCAACTTGCCGGGGTTGAGGCACTAACCACGTTCCAAAAACGCTTGGTGGCCATCGCGATGCAGCTGGGGGATATTGGCTATGATGTTGATATGCCGGGACTTGACGCGGCGCAACAAACGGCCTTAGTCATGATGCAAAAAGATTTACCCGCCTATGTCTTAGATAGTTTGTTTGTCACAGCGGCCAAACAACAATTTGTGCTCAAGCGCATGCAAGGAGAGACTTCAGGTGCGGAAATTAGTATCGGTGATATTGCCTTGAAACTAACCCAACATCGTCAAGATGACGGCCATTCGCAATGGACTTATGATATTATAGATCATGATAAGGTCATCACAATTTTCACGTTACTACAGCAACTGCCGTTCTTTTACTATTGGTACGCCGAACAGCTGACCTATGTTGGGTTAAAAGATAAGCGCGAAGTGTTTGTCGATTGATAACGCTGAACGCGTGTTGCGAGTACTTTGTTGTCAGATGTATTTAAAGGAGATCAATATGACATTACTGATTGGCGTTGCCATCATTGCAGTTGTTGCCATTGTGTGGATTAGCGTGTACAACGGCTTGGTTAAGTCGCGCATGCAGACCAAAGAGGCTTGGAGCCAAATAGATGTGCAATTGAAACGACGAAATGACTTAATTCCTAATTTGGTCAATACGGTAAAAGGATACGCTGATTTTGAAAAGTCAACGTTACAAGCTGTCACAGATGCACGGACAAATGTGTCAAGTGCGCAAGGCCCAGCGGCCACAATGGCAGCTTCTGATCAATTGTCAAACGCCTTGACACACTTGTTTGCCGTTGCTGAAGCTTATCCTGACCTCAAAGCGAGTGCAAACTTTACGAAATTGCAAGAAGAATTAACAAATACAGAAAACAAGATTGCCTACTCACGGCAATTGTTTAACACGACAACAGCAAGCTATAACACGAAGTTGCAAGCTTTTCCTAGCAATATTATTGCCGGTATCCATCATTTTGAACCCAGCGAATTTATTGCGGTCCCTGAGTCTGAGAAAGAAGTGCCAACGGTTAAGTTTTAATGTTATATGAGCAGATACAATCCAATAAACGACGGACAGTTGGCCTTTTGCTTGGTTTTTTAATCCTAGTTGGGCTTGTTGGGGCTGCGGTTGGTTACTTGTTATTAGGTTCTTTGACAACGGGAATCGTTGGCGGGTTGGTCATTGGCGCTATTTATAGTTTATTGATGGTGAGTAATTCAACTAATTTGGTGATGACCATGAATCATGCCATTGAGGTAACACGCGCTGACCAAGCACCAGAACTTTGGCATACGGTTGAAGACATGGCCATGGTGGCACAAGTCCCAATGCCACGCGTGTTTATTATTCAAGATGATAGTCCGAATGCCTTTGCGACTGGCAATAGCCCGAAAACTGCTGCTGTGGCCGTGACAACGGGGCTGCTGGCGTTAATGAATCGTCAGGAACTGGAAGGCGTGATTGCGCATGAAATGAGTCATATTCGTAACTATGATATTCGGATTGCAACAATTGCGTTAGCGTTAACAGCAGCGATTACCATGCTGACCAACTTAGGCAGTAATTGGTGGTTTTTCGCTGGCGCGAGCGGTCGTGATCGAGATAATCGCGACAATAATAGTGGTGGCGGGCAGATTCTTATTTTTGTCTTGTCACTGGCGGTCATGATGTTTGCACCGTTAGTTGCAGCGATCATTCAAATGGCTATTTCACGTAACCGTGAATACTTAGCAGATGCTGGTAGTGTGGCGTTAACCCGTAATCCGCAAGAATTGATTGCAGCGTTACGTAAATTAGACAGTGCCCCACCAATGCAAGATGTTGATCCATCATCAGCGGCGCTCTATATTAGTAACCCATTAGAAAAGAAAGCGCATCTTTTTGATACACATCCACCGATTGCAGAACGGATTGCCCGTTTAGAGAAAATGTAAAAACATTGGCTAATTTCAGCCAATGTTTTTTTGTTGTAAATGTGCACACCAAATTTTAATTGTTATGATAGAATAAAGATAATTAAGAAAGTTTAAAGTTTGTTGCAAAGAGAAGGGATTCGGTATGGAAAGAATTGATAAACAAATCGTTGCATCCGGGTTGGGCTTACTGAGTGTTGCCGGTCTTGGTACTGGCTTAGCACACGCTGATACAGTCCAACAGGCAGTTAATCAGGCTGTTGTGTCACTATCTGGACAAGGCAAAGTTATACAGACGAGTGTGACCACGACGGCACCATTAAAAATTGCCACGGGTAAAATCGTGGCGTCGACACCGACAACGCCACAAGCTGTCGTCACCACAAAACCAGAGATTTATCGAGTACAATATGGCGATTCACTCTGGGACATCGCCAAAGCGCATGATGTTAGTGTGGCAGAACTGGTGGCGAATAATCAAGGTTCTGACTTGATTTCTGTGGGCCAACAGTTGGTAATCCCAACAACACAGGCAACCGCATCACCATCAGTTGTCGATACACAACCTGTCGCACCAACCATTGCTGCTGACCAAACAACAGTCAGTGCGTCTGCGAGCGTAGCAGTAGAAACAACAACGCCAAGTGATGTGACAGTGCAACCAGTACCCGAACAACCGGCATCAGCACCACTTGTGCAACCTAATCAACCAACCGTGACTGAACCAGTGACGCGTCCGGTAACTGATTCGGCAACGTTGACGACTGGCACAACGGCCAGTGATGCAGTGGATTTGGTGGTGTCATCAGGGGATCAGTTACGTCAACCAACGTCATCAACAGTCGCGCAACCCAAAGAAAATAATCACCAATCTGATGTGAACGTGGACAATACATCAGATCATGTTGTAACTGATACCAAGCCGACACAGCCCGTGACGTTACCAACAAACACGCCAACGGTATCAAATGCAACGCCAAGTGTTGTGGCATTAGCACAATCGTTGACGCAACAACACATTCCGTATGCTTGGGGTGGCGACGACTTGGCTGGTTTTGATTGTTCAGGACTTGTACGCTATGTTTTCCAGCAAGCAATTGGTAAAACGCTACCACATTCTTCGGTAGCGCAAGAAGGTTACGTTCAAAAGAAAGCGGTGGCTGATGCCAAACCAGGTGATTTGCTCTTTTGGGGAACGCCAGGGGCTAGTTATCATGTGGCCATTTATATTGGTAATCAAGCCTATGTGACGGCCCCAGGTCCAGGCGAAACCGTACGTGTTGAAACCATGTCATCTGCATTTATGCCAAGTTTTGCCGGGCAATTTTAGCTAGATTTCGTGAGATTAAAAGGGTTGATTTTTCTCATAAAAACCTGTAAAGTAATACCAATAACTAAATCGTTTATTTGCAGATATATCGCTGGAAAATGGCCAGCAGTTTCTACCACGCCCCAAAAGTCGTGACTATCCGCAAGTGTTAGCTCGTATCTTTAATACTGGCCAAGCATTTGTGGATCTGTGTATCCCAAATGCTTTTTTTGTATCCAAATATCGAATTTTGTTATCTCATAATCGGCGGATCCGTTAACAATTGTGTTGACAAAAAGGCCTAACTAAACAATAAATGGTGAACACACAGTCATAATCATGGCACTGTTGTTATCACGTTTAAAATCGGAGGATCTCATGCAAAAATTTTTCTTAGACGACGAAAAGCCTAAGTTCAGCGCACGCAATAAGTTTGCCAAGATGGGCTTAACTTTTGATGATATGAAGTTGGTTTATGACGCAACTGCGAAAATCCAACCAGAAGATGTATCAGTCAGTACGGTGTTGACGCCAACGTTAAAGTTACAATTGCCTTTGATTTCAGCTGCAATGGACACGGTTACAGAAGCGCGTTTTGCCACAGAATTGGCGAAGTTAGGTGGCTTAGGTGTTGTGCATAAGAATATGACTATTGCAGAACAAGCAGATGAAATTCGTGCCGTTAAAACGGCTACTTTTGATCAGGCGGCATTTCCTAATGCTGCGGTTGATGCCCAAGGTCGTTTGCTAGTGGCAGGTGCGGTCGGTGTGACGTCTGATACAGTCAAGCGTGTTGAAGCGATGGTTGCTGCCGGCGTTGATGCGATTGTTTTGGATTCAGCACATGGTCATTCTGAAGGTGTGTTGCGTAAAGTGTCTGAAGTGCGTGAGGCCTTTCCAGAATTAAACATTATTGCAGGTAATATTGCCACAACTGCTGGTGCAGCTGCTTTGTATGAAGCTGGTGCTGACGTGGTTAAAGTTGGTATTGGCCCCGGTTCAATCTGCACAACCCGTGTCGTTGCCGGTATCGGTGTACCACAGCTTTCAGCAGTTCGTGATGCTGCTGAAGAAGGTGCTCGTCGTGGCAAGTCAATTATCGCTGATGGTGGGGCCAAGACGGCGGAAGATATTATTAAAGCTTTGGCTTCTGGTGGTAATGCTGTGATGCTTGGCTCAATGTTTTCTGGGACAGCAGAAACACCAGGAGAAGTCTTTGAAGATAACGGTAAGCAATACAAGACATACCGTGGGATGGGGTCAATTGCAGCCATGGAAGCCGGGTCAAAGGATCGTTATTTCCAAGGCGAAGTCAATGAAGCGAAGAAAATGGTACCCGAAGGTATTGAAGCGCGTGTGGCCTATAAGGGTGCTTTGGCTGATGTGTTAGGGACAATGATGGCAGAAATTCGTGAAGAAATGGCCAAAGTTGGTGAACAATCAATCGATGACTTGACAAAGGGCCACCGAATTACGCGTGATATCCAAGTAATTGATTATGAAGCAGAACGTGACAACGTGAAAAAGACGATCACGATCCCAACCTTTTAATGACAAATTCACGGAGAAAAAACATGTCTGAAAATACTGAAATTATGGGCCTAGGCTATGATCAAGTCTTGCTAGTGCCTGGTGCATCAAATGTTTTGCCGCATACCGTGTCATTGGCGACACAACTTGCAGATAACTTTACACTCAATATCCCACTGATTGCAGAAGCTAATGGCACAGCCACGGATAGCCGTGTTGCTGCGACTGCGCTAAATGGTGGTCTTGGTGTCATTGCCGAACAAGAAGATATTGCTGCACAAGCGGCTGCAGTTGCGGCGGCTAAAGCAACGGTGGTTGATTTGGATAAGTATCCAAAAGCCTTTTTGGATGCCCAAGGTCGCGTACGTGTTGCGGCTGAAGTTTGGTTGACAACTGGGGCGCAAGAACGCGTAGCCGAACTCGTTGCAGCCGGTGCTGATGCGATTTTCTTCTACTTGCAAGCTGGCTTGAACAAAGAAACTAATGATATTGTTAAAGCGGTACGTAAAGCCTTTCCAACGACATTTATCGCTGTTGGGGTGGTTGAAGATCAAGGTATTGCTGGTGCGCTTTATCAAGACGGTGTCGATGCCGTGATTGCTGGTCGTTCAGTCGATTCACAATTACCAAACAACGCCTTGTACCCATTCTTGACGACGACAATGGCCATTGCTGAAGTGGCAGCTGACTATGATAAGGCAGTGATTGCCACTGGTGGCGTCCACTATTCAGGTGACGTTGTGAAAGCTATTTCTGCTGGTGCTGATGCCATTTTGGTAGCTGATTTACTGAAGGGTGAAGTACTAGAAGCAGACGGTACATTTGCCGGTGGTGACATGTCGATTGATGATGCGATTTTCCAAGCAGACGGTGGTTTGCGTGCGGGAATGGGCTATACTGGTTCGTCAACGATTGTCGACCTTAAGCTAACAGCACAATTTGTTCAAATTACGGATAATGGTCTGCGCGAATCACATCCACACGATGTTGAAATCACTAAAATCGCGCCAAATTACGCGCAATAAATTCGCGCAAATGCGCATAATGGATAAAAGGGAGTATAATGCATGGCTAATGTAAACGCCGATAAAGTTCTTGTACTAGACTACGGTAGCCAATATAACCAACTGATTACCCGCCGCATTCGTGAAATGGGTGTTTTTTCTGAATTAAAGTCACGCAACATGACGGCCGATGAAGTGAAGGCCTATAATCCAAAAGCGATTATCTTGTCTGGTGGCCCTAAGTCGGTCTACGAAGAAGATGCTTTTACGATTGATAATGACATCTTTGAATTGGGTATTCCAGTATTGGGTGTCTGCTATGGGATGCAACTCATGGCTCAGAACTTAGGTGGTAAAGTTGAAGCAAACCCTGGTAACGGGGAATTTGGGCAAACAGTATTACACCAAACAGATACAGCTGGCTTGTTGCTTGCCAACACACCAGCAGATCAAACGGTCTTGATGAGCCATTCAGATAACGTTGTGGCTTTGCCAGAAGGTTTTGTTGTCGCTGGTGGTTCTGATAAGACACCGATTGCAGCAATTGCCAACGATGAACGTCGTCTGTATGGTGTACAATTCCACGCCGAAACAACCTTATCTGAACATGGTAAGCAAATTTTGCACAATTTTGTGTTTGATATTGCTGGTGCAGAAGCAAACTGGGATATGAGTGGCTTCATCGACGAACAAATTGCACGTATTCGTGAAGTAGTCGGCGACAAGAAAGTTTTGCTCGGTCTATCTGGTGGGGTGGATTCGTCAGTTGTCGGTGTTTTGTTGCATAAAGCAATTGGTGACCAATTGACATCAATCTTTGTGGATCACGGTTTGTTGCGTAAGAATGAAGCGGAACAAGTGATGGAAATGATGGGCAAGCAATTTGGTTTGAACATTATTAAGGTCGATGCGCAAGAACGTTTCTTATCAAAGTTGGCTGGCGTCACTGATCCAGAACAAAAGCGTAAGATCATTGGCAATGAATTCATTGAAGTCTTTAATGATGAAGCGGCTAAGCTCAAAGATATCGACTTCTTGGCGCAAGGTACTTTGTATACTGATGTGATTGAATCAGGTACTGATACAGCTCAAACCATCAAGTCACACCATAACGTGGGTGGTTTGCCAGAAGATATGCAATTCCAGTTGATTGAACCATTGAACACGTTGTTCAAGGATGAAGTTCGTGAATTGGGTGAAGCTTTGGATATGCCACATGAAATGGTATGGCGTCAGCCATTCCCAGGTCCTGGTTTGGGGATCCGTATCTTAGGTGATATCACGGAAGATAAGCTTGAAATCGTCCGTGAATCAGATTGGATTCTCCGCGATGAAATCGCTAAGGCTGGGCTTGAAGGTGACGTTTGGCAATACTTTACCGTGTTGACTGGTGTGCGTTCAGTTGGTGTGATGGGCGACTATCGCACATACGATTATACAATCGCGATTCGTGCCATTACGTCAGTTGATGGCATGACAGCTGACTTTGCGCAATTGCCATGGGAATTGTTGCAAAAGATTTCTGCCCGCATTGTCAATGAAGTGGGGCACATTAACCGCGTTGTCTATGACATCACGGCTAAGCCACCAGCTACCGTTGAATGGGAATAAAAATAGCCCCCTAATGACGCGGGTTACAGGCGTTTCTGGGGACATTTGGGGTAATTAAAAGTATCATTTAAGGTCACGTATAGCATGCCTATACGTGACCTTTTTGATTAAAACAAGCCAACAATTCGCCGATGACGATTCAGTTTTGATAAAGGTTTGACAAAAATAATGAGATTGTGATATATTTTACTTGTAGCACGACGCTGCGTCAGCCCAGCACAAACCGTCTTTTTGTTTTATTTAGTATGCTGCAAAGCAATTTTTTCCATATATTTTTATTTTCCATATATTTTATTTGAGACGTTATCAAAAAACGATTTGTGAAAGATGTCTTAGGGGTGTGCTGGGTTTTAAAATTATCATGCGCTAGGTACTTGATGTCATTGAGTACCTGGCGTTTTTTTTGTATTATAAAAAATTGAGAAGTCAATTTTTACAAGTATTATCATCTCTGCGGTATAATAACTGTGTAGCGATGGCGTGATTCATATTGCTGCTACCCCAGCAGATAGCTTAAGAACATGATTTAATCCTACCCTATCTCCTTTCAGCTTATTGACCAATAGCTGCTGTTTGCTGGGGTCTTTTTTATGTGATGGTCAGTCAAAGCAATACGTTAAAAATATATCGGCCTTTTGAGAATACTGGTCGATATCGCTTGTATTGTCTTGATTTATGGTAAAATAGGTAGGTATATAGTGCAAAATAATCTGAGGGCATTTATGGCGATTCATTATCCTGCTGGTATTCGACGTACCGCAACAGCAGCCAATCAAGTTCGGGTTGGGAAGACAACTAAAAAGGCCTTAACGTTTGGTAAACGCGGCATGGGGTTAGAAGAAGAAATTAACCTCGCAAATGCCTATTACTTAGCGAACAAGCTGGCTGTCATACATAAAAAGCCAACCCCAATTACGATTGTGAAAGTGGACTATCCCGCTCGTGCTGCCGCCAAGATTACTGAGGCTTATTTTAAGCAAGCGTCGACAACTGATTATAATGGTGTGTATCAGGGTCGGTATCTTGATTTTGATGCGAAAGAGACAAAAAATAAGACGTCTTTTCCGTTGAAAAATTTTCATGAACATCAGATTGTGCATTTGGCGCAAGTGCTGGCACAAAATGGGATCGGCTTTGTTTTAATTAAGTTTACAACGTTAGATGAAACTTACGTCTATCCGGCCAGATATTTAATTGAACAGTGGCAACGCCTGCAAGGTAAACAATCAATTCCGTATCAAGCAATCGTGCGTGATGGTTTTAGAGTCCCACACAGCCTGAACCCCAGTTTGGATTATTTAAAAGCAGTTGACCAATATTTTCAACAGCTAGACTAACATTTAGGAGTACGCCCAAAAATTATGGCAAATGATAACCAATGGTCACGTGTGAATCGTAATCAAAATTTGTATGATAATCATCCTGCAACTGAGCCCCCAACGATTCCCCCGCATCACGGCAAAGGGGGTGGAACGGGCGGTTCAAAGCCACCAAAGAAGCGTAAATCTTGGCGACGGATCCTCTTAACCGTCTTTTTATGGCTATTAACCTTAGGGTTTATCGGAGCGCTAGCTGGCGCAGCCGTCTTCTTTACTTATGCGAATGAAGCGCCTAATATTACTGAATCAAACTTAGCATCTGAAAATTCCAGCGCGATTTATGACGATCAAGGTAATCCGATTTGGAAATTGTCGACGGTGCAACGTGATTACGCAAATTCTAATGAAATTCCGAAAACGTTAAAAGAAGCAGTAGTGTCGATTGAAGATCGTCGCTTCTATAAGCACGGTGGTGTTGATCCCATTCGAATTGCCGGTGCTGCTTTAGCTAACTTACGTGGTTCAGCATTAGGGATGCAGGGTGGGTCAACCTTAACCCAGCAACTGGTGAAATTATCGGTGTTTAGTACCTCAACTGCTGATCAGACCTTAAAGCGTAAAGCGCAAGAAGCCTGGTTAGCTATGCGGGTGGAAAAGAATTTCTCAAAAGATGAAATCTTGACCTTCTACATGAACAAAGTGTACATGGGACATGGGATTTCTGGGATGAAAACGGCGGCTGAATATTTTTATGGGAAGCCGTTAACTGAACTTTCTTTGCCACAACTGGCTTTGCTTGCGGGGATGCCACAATCACCAACAAACTATGATCCGTACCTGAAAGATACGACGGCTGCTAAGACGCGTCGTGATACGGTCCTCGATGCAATGGTGAAGTATGGCGCGATTAGTCAAAAGCAAGCTGATGATGCCAAGAAAGTGCCAATTAGTGATGGCTTACAAGATATCACGGCTAAGACACAAATGGCCAATGCTGGTCGTAAAACCGTCGATGGGTACGTACAATCTGCGCTTGCTGAAGCCAAGGCGTTGGGGTATGATACGTCAAAGCCTGGTCTCAAGATTTATACGAATTTAGATTCTGATTTACAACAAAAGATGTATGATTTAGCCAATGGTAATTCAATTGCCTTTCCATCAAAGAATACGCAAATTGGGGCGACAATGACTGATCCGAATAACGGACATATCGTGGCGCAAATCGGCGGTCGTAATCAAGACATTCTTTTTGGGACAAACCACGCGACTTTGACTGGTCGCTCATCTGGTTCATCCATTAAGCCGTTGTTGGACTATGGCCCAGCCATTGAGTATCTCAACTGGCCGACTTATCGGACGGTTGAAGATAAAAAGTATAAGTACCCCGGGACAAATATTGATGTCACGGATTGGGATGGGAAATACATGGGCAACATTACCATGCGTACTGCCTTAACCCAATCACGAAACATTCCTGCCGTGCATGCCTTGGAAGAAGTTGGTGGTGAAAATGCTTCTAAGTTTATGAGTGCGATGGGTATTCAATTGAATAAGATCCCTGGTGGTCAAGATGCGATTGGTATGGCACTGTCAACAGTTCAAGAAGCCGGTGCGTTTGGGGCCATCGCCAATGGTGGTACGTACTACAAACCAACCTATATTTCAAAGGTTGTGACTGCGGATGGGACGACCCATAACTACAGTGTGTCGGGTAAGCGGGCAATGAAGCCAAGTACGGCCTTTATGTTGACTGATATGATGAAGGGCGTCATTAAGCCAAATGCAACGGCGGCTGATGCGATGATTCCTGGCCTACATCAAGCCGGGAAGTCTGGGTTGGTTGGTTTCAGTGATGCGGAACAAATGCCTGATCGTGCCATTAAAGATGCTTGGTTTACTGGGTTCACAAAATCTTATGTCTTGTCAGTATGGACTGGTTATGATTATAATTCTCAAGGGTATATTCCTTGGGCATACCAAGATTTGCCAGCACAGTACTATCAAAAGGTGATGTCATATGCGATGCAAAACAAGCCGAACTCGGATTGGAAGATGCCGGATACGGTCACACCAAAAATCAATGGTAATATTGTGGAATATGAAGTGAAAAATGCGAAGTGGAGTAATGGTGGTTTGCCAACGGTGACATCTGCGTCACAATCTGGGGAAACACCAAGTGAAGCTGGTATTCCAGCTGGCGCTGCCTCGGTTGGTTCGTCAAACAGCAACAACTAGTATTAAAAAAACTTGCGTGAGCAGGTTTTTTATTTTAAAGAGGGTTTATGTCAAGATTATGGGTAACCGGCTATCGCAGCTATGAAATCGGTACATTTGGTGAAAAGGATCCTAAAATCACGGTTGTCAAATACGCCCTGGAACAAGTAATCCGTCAGCAGTTAGATCTGGGATTAGAATGGGTGATTACTGGTGGCCAACTGGGGGTGGAACAGTGGAGTGTGGCTGTTGCGCTGAGCCTTAAAGCAGAGTTTCCTCAATTAAAAGTGGCGATGATGTATCCCTTTCAACAGTTTGGGCAGCAATGGCAAGAAAATAATCAAGCGCAGTTGCGGCAATTAGCAGCGCAGTGTGATTTTGTAGATAGCGTCTCGCAGGCACCGTATCAAGGGCCGCAGCAATTAAAGAACTATCAAAAATTTATGCTCTCGCATACGGATGCGGCACTATTAGTTTACGATCCTGATTTTGAAGGCAAAACACGGTATGATCTCCAAGCCATTGAACAGCAGCAAGCCACCATGCCATATCCATTAACGACGATTGATATGTATAGCTTGCAAGAATATGCGACCGAATATGAAGAAAAATTGGCAGAAAATCAGGCATTTCCAGAATAGTCATGCAATTTTCTTGTCAATGACGTGTTTTATTGGTAATATAGATTAAGTAAAAAAATAAATGAGGTGTGCACTTGTGGAACAAGTAAAATACACGCAAAAAGACATTTTAGAGCGCGTTTTTAAGCAAAAGCGTATGGGTGTTGGTTATGACCCAGCAGACGTGGACAGTTTCTTGGATGACATCATCAAAGATTATGGTGCCTTCACTGGTCGTATTGAACAGTTGCAAGGTGAAGTTGCCCGTTTGCAGACAGCCTTGAAGGCTTCGCAAGAACAACTTGTCGCATTGAAGCAACAAGCTGTACAACCTGCACAACCGGTTACACCAGAAGCACCTGTCGCTGTTGAAGCAACTGTTGTTGAATCACCAAAGGCTGAACAAGTCGTGACAAACCTTGATTTGATCAAGCGTGTTGCCAACTTGGAACGTGCTGTCTTTGGTCCAGGGGCAGAAAACCTTTAAATCGTCAGAATCACGGACGATTATCATCATGAATGATTATTTTTTTGTAAGCATTGGGTAATTGCGCGTTATATTTCTAACGTGAGGAAGGTCCATGCTCGCACAACCTGTGATGGTTGTAGTGTTTGTGCTGGGATAAAGAATAAACCCAGGGGCAGTAATGTCACGGCGGTCGAACAGGCTAAGGCTTAGGCTATGTCTTAATAGGCTCGAAGGTGCCATAGAAACGTATACGTTAGTGAAAGCTAGCGTTTGAGACGAGGTAAACCCCGCAAGCGGGCAACCCAAACTTTTGGTAGGGGCGGCTAATCTAGCGAACTGAAGCGATGGTTGGTATGGTTTGGCGACAAACTTAGATAGATGATTACCGAAGGTGATATGTACCTGCGTATCACTGGAACAAAACATGGCCTATAGATGCTTACATCAGGTGACGTCACATTGTGGCGTCTTTTTTTGTATACAAAAAAGTGGCAATATACAGGATATGATTGCATATCATCAAAATATCATTGCATAAAAATTCATATCAGGTTATGATTAGTTACGTTAATTGTTGATGGGAGATTTAAAAGTATGAAGTTTAAAAAGATGAAACAGCTGCTAATGGTCCTGGTTAGCATGATGTTGCTCATACCAACGTTGTTGGTCTTTGTGCCAAAAGCGCATGCGGATGACACGGATGCAACATACGCCAAAATTAAAAAGAATGGTGTCTTAGTTGTCGGGATGTCAGCTGATTATGCACCGTTTGAATTCCACACGACGATCAATGGTCGTGATGAGATTGTCGGTTTTGAAGTTGCCATGGCCAAGCAACTTGCCAAAGATTTAGGCGTTAAGATGCAAATCAAGGAAATGGGCTTTGATGGCTTAATCGGCGCATTGCAAACGGGTAAGATTGACGTCATTATTTCTGGTATCAATGCGACGCCAGAACGTGAACAGGTGGTGGCCTTTTCAAAACCTTACATGTCACCGAAACAAACGGTGTTGATTCTCAAGAAAAATGCCCCACAGTTTACGACTGATGTGAGTTCTTTTGCGGGTAAGAAGGTTGGGGCGCAACGCCAAACAACCCAAGAAACATTTGTGCAAGAGAACATGGCAAACTCGAAGTTGGTTAGTTTGCAAAAAGTACCCGATCTTGTGTCACAATTGTCTGCAGGTAAGATTGCCGGTGTTGTCTTAAATGATCCAATTTCAGAAGCGTATGCGCAGCAAAATAAGGCCTTAGCGGTTATTTATCCAAAGCCAAACGAATCTGAAGGGGCGGTTTCTATCGCTATGCCAAAGAATTCGCCAGTTTTGCAAGCCAAAATCAACGCTGCAATTGATCAAATGGTCTCATCTGGTCAACTCAATAAATTCAAAAAAGAAGCGAACACATTGATGTTTGCCAAGCAATCATTCTGGGCAAAGTATGGTAACTTGTTTGTCAAGGGAACTTTGATCACCTTGGCCTTAGCAGCAGTTGCCGTCATTATCGGTGTTGTTTTGGGGACGATTTTAGCCCTCTTTAAGTTATCACCAAACTTTATTTTAAGAGTGATTGGTAATGTTTACGTTGAATATGTCCGTGGGACACCGTTGTTGGTCCAAGCGTTCATGGTCTTCTTCGGGACACAAGTGATTGGCTTAAACCTATCAGCTTTTGCCGCCGGTTCACTGGCAATGGGCTTGAATTCAGCTGCGTATGTTGCCGAAATTATTCGTTCCGGTATTAACTCGGTTGATGGTGGGCAAACAGAAGCTGCACGATCACTTGGTTTGTCAAAGCGTAAAACAATGCGTTTCATTGTGTTACCACAAGCGGTTAAGAATATCTTACCTGCTTTGGGAAACGAGTTTGTCACAGTCATTAAGGAAGGTTCTGTTGTCTCCGTCATCGGTGTTGGCGAATTGATGTTCCAAACAGGGGTGGTACAAGGTGCTAGCTTTAAGCCATTCTTCCCACTTTTGATTGCCTCATTCATTTACTTTATATTAACCTTTACGATTAGTCGTGCCTTGGGTTATGCTGAAAAGCGTATGGCACGTACCAGTCGCTAATGTGCAAAACGGTTTGACATTTTGTCAAACCGTTTTTTGACTGCAAGATAGAAAACGAATATTCAGGTTTTGATATTATGGAAACGCTTACAAAACAAACGTTCGTTTATCAAGCTTAAATTAACGGTAACGTTCGTGTATAGCCAACGTTTTTTTAATTTGTGTGAATTTTCTTATTTAAAATCGTACTATTTTGCGCTTTTTTCTGTTAAATTTAAATAGCAGACGAACGAATAATTAATGTTAGATTGAATTATCGTTAAAACACGAACAATGGAGGGTATTATGCCACAAGTCGCGGTAGTCATGGGATCAACGAGTGATTGGCCAACAATGAAGCAAACAGTCAAATTATTGGAGACGTTGGGCGTCACCTATGAAAAGCATGTGATTTCAGCTCATCGCATGCCAGAGCAGTTGCAAGCCTTTGGGCAAGCAGCACAGGACAAGGGGTTACAAGTGATCATTGCAGGTGCTGGCGGTGCAGCGCATTTACCTGGTATGCTAGCGGCCAATACGCTAGTGCCAGTTATTGGCGTACCGATGCAGTCACGGGCACTCAACGGCTTGGATTCACTCTTGTCAATTGTGCAAATGCCAGCTGGTATTCCAGTCGCTACGGTGGCCATCGGTGAAGCAGGCGCCAAGAACGCAGCGATCTTAGCAGCGCAAATTGTCGCGCAAGGCCAGCCAGCCATTTTGGCTAATTTGGTAGCGTACCGTGCCAAGCAAACCCAACAATCGATTGATAGTGAGGCTGATCTCGTATGACCAATCTTATTTTGCCACCGGCAACTATCGGCATTATTGGCGGTGGCCAACTTGGCCAAATGATGGCACTGGCCGCAAAGACCATGGGCTATAAAGTTGGTGTACTTGATCCAACTGCAGCTGCACCGGCGGGTCAAGTGGCCGATTTTCAAATCGTGGCTGCCTATGATGATCAAGCAGCAATCGATGAGTTAGCTGCCCGCAGTGATGTGTTGACTTACGAATTTGAAAACGTCGACGTGAACGCCTTGGCGAAACATGCTGATTTAGTGCCACAAGGGACTAAATTACTAGAAATTACCAGTAATCGTTTAACTGAGAAGACGTTTATCCGTGATGTGGCGAAAGTCCCAGTTGCGCAATTTATGGCCATCCACTCTGCCAAAGAATTTGCCGATGCAATTGGTCGGATTACCTTACCAGCGATTTTAAAAACCGTCAGTGGTGGTTATGATGGCCACGGACAATGGTCAGTTGACAATGAAGCGGATGTGGCGGCGCTCCTAGCTGACTTTCCGTCAGGTACGCTGATTTTGGAACAACGCGTCCCATTTAAAAAAGAATTAAGTATCATGGTGACACGTGACGCTAATAATCGCGTGGTCTTTTGGCCCATTGCAGAAAACGTCCATGTCAATCATATTTTGAAAACGAGTTTTGCCCCAGCCGTGTTAAGTGCGGCCGATACAGCCAAAATTCAACAAATCGCAACGAGTATTGCCAATAGCTTGTCCTTACGTGGCGTGTTGGGCATTGAATTGTTTGTCAGTGATGATCATGTGTGGGTCAATGAACTGGCGCCACGCCCGCATAACTCAGGACATTACACCATTGAAGCGACGAATATTTCTCAATTTGAGGGGCATATTCGCAGTATTACTGGCTTATCACTGCCAGTGATTACCGCGCAAGCACCAGCCCTCATGCTTAATCTTTTAGGCGATGAAATCCAGCAAGCACGGGAAGATTTCGTCAATCATCCGGAATGGCATTTCCATGATTATGGCAAGGCAGCGATCAAACGTGATCGTAAAATGGGGCATATTACGGTGATTGGTGATGATAATAGCCAGAAACTAGATGAATGGAGTCAGACACATGGCCAGCGTTGAATTTGAAAATCGTGAGATTACACAAGCCACTCTTAAATATACGGGTAAAGCCAAACAGGTTTATACCACCAATGACCCAGAAATTTTATGGGTGCATTATCTTGATCAAGCCACTGCTTTAAACGGTAAAGTCAAGGAAACGATTACTGGTAAAGGGGAGCTTAATAGTGCCATTAGCCAGTTATTATTTGACTATTTGACGCGACACGGGATTGACAATCACTACTTGAAGTCGATTTCAGCCACCGATGAATTGGTGACAGCCGTAGACATTTTGCCGATTGAAGTTGTGACGCGTAACTATGCCTCAGGACACTTTGTCAGCAAGTTTGCTGCCACACCAATGCAAGCCTTAACGCCGGTGGTGCAAGAATTTTATTTCAAGTCGGATGCCCTAGATGATCCGTTCATGAATGATTCTCAGATTTTGGCGTTGGGTCATGCGACTGCCGCTGAATTAGCCCAATTACGTCAAAAATCACAAGATGTGAACCAATTACTCAGCGTGCTTTTTGAACAAGTTGGCATTCGCCTGGTTGATTTCAAACTAGAATTTGGTCGTACAGCTGCTGGCAAAATTATCTTAGCCGATGAATTATCACCCGACAACATGCGTTTAGTGGATATTGCCACTGGTAAGTCATTAGATAAAGATGTTTTCCGCCAACACACAGGTGATGTCACGGTTGGCTATCACGACGTCCTCACACGATTACAGGAAGCGATTTAAGGAGAGAAAAAATGTATTTAGCAAAGATTTATGTGACTTATAAGCCCTCAATTTTGGACCCACAAGGTGAAGTCATCAAGGCAGCCCTCCAACGTATGGATTACGCCGGTGTTGAACAAGTGGCGCAAGGTAAGTATTTTGAAGTGAAGTTGCATGCTAAGGATGTTGATACAGCGACAGCAGAAGTTGAAAGCTTTACGGATGCGTTGTTGATTAATCAAAATACAGAAACGTATCGCTTTGATTTGAGTTTAGTTGAAGATGAGGTGACTGCATGAAGGCCGCAGTAATTAGTTTTCCTGGCTCAAACTGTGATTTTGATATGCTCTATGCTTTACAAGATTTCGGTGTTGATGCGCAAATTATTTCCGCAAAAGCCAATGATTTAACTGGCTTTGATGCCATTTTTTTGCCAGGTGGCTTTTCATATGGCGATTACTTGCGAACTGGGGCGATTGCCCGTTTTTCACCAATTATGAGTGCGGTGACGCAAGCAGCCAATGACGGGAAGTTGATTGTTGGGATTTGCAATGGTTTCCAAATTTTAACTGAGGCTGGTTTGTTACCAGGTCAATTATTGGTTAATGCGACCCCTGGTTTTATCTGTGATGAAGTGCCACTCAGCATCGCTAATTCACAAACTGCCTTTACAAATGCGTATGATCCAGCAGAAACGATCATGATTCCTATTGCGCATGGTGAAGGGAATTACTATGCCGATGATGCCACTTTGGCTAAGTTAGAAGAAAATCAACAAGTTGTCTTCCGTTATGTCGAAAATCCTAATGGATCAGCCAACGATATCGCTGGGATCATGAATGAACAGGGCAATGTCTTTGGCATGATGCCACATCCTGAACGGGCAGTGGATGCTGTGACTGGTAACATTGATGGTCAAAACTTCTTCAAAAGCATTCTTTCTGGTATCTTGGCACGCGCATAGACGAGGTTGAGTCAACATCGGGGCATGCCGTTTGGCAATTATAGACGTTTTATTGAAAGGCAAAAAAACATGACAACAGTCACAAGTAACGAACTCACACCTGAGCAAGTTCGTGATTCAAAAATTTACACACAATGGGGACTGACAGAAGCAGAATACGATTTGATCGTTGCTGAACTCAAGCGCCTCCCTAACTATACGGAAACGGGTATTTTTTCTGGCATGTGGTCTGAACACGTGTCGTATAAGAAATCAAAGCCAATTTTACGTAAGTTCTGGTCAACAAATGAACGCGTCTTGCAAGGACCAGGTGAAGGTGCGGGGATTTTAGACATTGGTGATGGTCAAGCGGTCGTTTTCAAAGCTGAAAGTCACAACCATCCAAGTTTCGTTGAACCTTATGAAGGTGCGGCAACTGGTGTTGGTGGCATTCTGCGTGATATTTTCTCAATGGGTGCGCAACCCATTGCTGTGCTTGATTCACTCCGTTTTGGAGAATTAGACGATGCGCACACGAAGCACATTGTTGATGGTGTGATTGCCGGTATTGCTGGTTATGGAAACGCGATTGGGATTCCAACAGTCGGTGGGGAAATCAGTTTTGATAATGTTTACGCGGGTAATCCTTTAGTCAATGTCATGGCGGTTGGTTTAATGGACCAAGCGGCTATGCAAGTCGGTCAAGCCAAAGGTGTCGGTAATGCGATTATCTATGTTGGCGCCAAAACTGGCCGCGATGGGATTAACGGGGCGTCATTTGCTTCAGCAGAGTTCTCAACGGAACACGAATCAGATCGCTCAGCAGTTCAAGTTGGCGATCCTTTCTTGGAAAAGTTGGTTATGGATGCGACATTAAAAGCTGTTCATGACCACTCCGACATTATTGTTGGTATTCAGGACATGGGCGCTGCTGGATTGTTGTCATCAAGTTCTGAAATGGCCGCTAAAGCTGGCATGGGTATTACGTTGAATTTGAACAAAGTGCCGCAACGTGAAACGCACATGACCCCTTATGAATTGATGTTGTCAGAATCACAAGAACGGATGTTATTGGTGGTGAAGCGCGGTGAAGAGCAAGCCATTTTAGATTTGTTCCACGAAGCGGATTTGGATGCTGTGGTGATTGGTGAAGTAACAGATAATGGCCGCTACGTATTGTCATTTAATGATGAAATTGTCGCTGATGTGCCGATTGACTTTTTGACACATGCGCCAAAGCAAGACTTGCCAATGGCTGAACCAAAGCGTTTGGCAACCTTTACGGCTGATCAGTATCAACCTGACTTGTCTGATGTCAAACAGACAATTCTTGACTTGTTGGCCCAACCAACGATTGCCTCAAAGGCCAGTCTATTCCGTCATTTTGATTCAATGGTGCGTGCGGATACGGCCATTAAGCCTGGTGGTGATGCCAGTTTGGTGCGCGTGCGTGGCACAAAGAAGGCGTTGGCCATGACGACCGATGTCAATGCACGTTATTTGTACCTAAATCCCCGTGTTGGGGCGAAAATGGCAGTCGCTGAAGCGGCCCGTAACATTGTCGCAACGGGTGCTTTGCCAATTGGGATTACGGATGGCTTGAACTTTGGGTCACCAGATAATCCAGAAGTGTATTATGAATTAGATCAAGCGGTTGCCGGTATTAATGAGGTGGCCAAGCAACTCAACACACCAATTATTTCGGGAAATGTCTCGCTTTACAATGAAACTGATGGTCAAGCTATTTACCCAACACCGATGATTGGAATGGTTGGGTTACTGGATAACGTTGACCTTGCGACGACGATTGGCTTTAAGCAAGCCGGCGATGTGATTTATGTGATTGGGGCAACACAAGCGAGTTTCAACGGTTCAGAAATCCAAAAAATGCAAACGGGTACGATTGACGGCCAACTCTTTGAATTTGATGATGCAGCAGAAATGGCTGCTCAAACGCTTGTCCGTCAAGCAATTGGGCAACAGTTACTGGCTAGCGCGCATGATTTAGCCGAGGGTGGTTTGATTGTTGGATTGTTGGAAAGCAGTTTTGCTGGTCAATTGAGCTTTAATGTCAACACAAACTTAGCGACATCATATTTGTTTGCCGAAACACCAAGCCGTTTCGTGGTGAGTGTGGCGGCAGATAAAGTGGCTGCTTTTGAAGCCTTGGCGGGCGATTTAGCAACGCGTATTGGTGATGTTACAACCGGCGATGATGTGGTTGTGGCAACAACAACCGACGAAATTGTGTTATCACGTCAGGCAGCACAAAAGGTTTATCAGGAGAGTATCTCATGGCAATTACAAGCGTAACCGCACAGGAAATGGCCGCTAATTTGGCGCGACAGGCGGAAACAGCCCGTGTCAATGTGCGAAGCTTAAACGAAGAATGTGGGATTTTTGGTGTCTGGGGCCGACAAGATGCTGCGCAATTGACTTATTACGGGTTGCACGCCTTGCAACACCGTGGTCAAGAAGGTGCAGGCATCGTATCTAACCATGATGGGCATCTTTGGCAAGAACGTGGCTTAGGCTTGTTGAGTGATGTTTTCCGTGATCCAACACGGATTGAAGCGTTGGCTGGCGAAAGTGCTATCGGGCATGTCCGTTACGCAACGGCTGGTTCTCACGGGATTGAAAACATTCAACCCTTGATGGTGAATTTTCACGACATGCAAATTTCATTGGCACATAATGGGAATTTGACGAATGCGAAGTCACTCCGCCAAGGGTTGGAAAAAGAGGGCGCCATTTTCCAAAGTTCATCAGATTCAGAAATTTTGTTGCACTTGATTCGCCGCTCAAAGGCGGACAAGTTTGTGGACAAGTTGAAAGAAGCCTTGAATATTGTGCGCGGTGGTTTTGCTTATTTGTTGCTCACACCACATGGCCTATATGCTGCTTTAGATCCGCATGCTTTTCGGCCGTTTGTGATTGGACAAATGCCTGATGGTCATTACGTGGTCACATCAGAGACAGCTGCTTTGGATGTTGCTGGTGCACGTTTTGTCCGTGATGTGCAACCTGGCGAATTAATTACGATTGATGATAACGGCTTAACGATTGATCGTTACACCGATAAGACGACGCTCAATATTGATTCGATGGAATATATTTATTTTGCGCGACCTGACTCAACAATTTACGGCGTCAACGTGCATAAGGCGCGTAAGCGTATGGGCGCAGCCCTTGCTGCAGAACAACCCGTACCAGAAGCAGACATTGTGGTTGGGGTACCGAATTCAAGCCTTTCAGCAGCGGCTGGTTTTGCGGAAGCAACTGGCTTGCCCAATGAAATGGGTTTGGTGAAAAACCAATATATTGCCCGAACATTTATTGAACCAACTCAGGATAAGCGCGAACGGGCTGTCCGCATGAAGTTAAGTGCCGTTAAAGATGTTGTGCGTGGCAAAAATGTTGTCTTGGTGGATGATTCAATTGTTCGTGGGACAACCTCAATGTTTATTGTACGGATGTTAAAAGAAGCCGGCGCCAAGTCAGTGCATGTGCGTATTGCCAGTCCAGTCTTTAAATTCCCATCATTTTATGGGATTGATATGCAAACCACTGCTGAATTAATGGGCGCTAATAATACGCTAGATGAGATGCGCGACAAGATTGAGGCGGATTCGCTTGGTTTCTTGACTGTCGATGCGTTAGTCAAGGCGATTGATTTACCCTATGATGGTGAAGGCACAGGTCTGACAACGGCGTACTTTGATGGTCACTATCCAAGTCCAATCTATGATTATGAAGACAGTCTAGCTGACTTTGTGGCAACGGGTGCGGTAGACTTTACTGCTGAACCAACGACCACCTATCATCCCCGCCAAGTCGCTTCGTTACGCAACGAAGAAATCATGGCTGATGGGACGATCCATTTAGATTCACAAACAATTCAGGGAGTAGAAGTATGACCGAACAAAACGCTTATCAGCAAGCCGGCGTCGACATTAAAGCCGGTGAAGAAGCCGTCGAATTGATGAAAGATGCGGTCGCTGATACGTATAATGCACAAGTTTTGGATGGCTTAGGCGGCTTTGGGGCAGCTTTTGCTTTAGGTAATCAGTACCAAAACCCTGTCTTGGTATCGGGTGCTGATGGTGTCGGGACAAAGTTGCTACTAGCGATTGCGGCTGATAAACACGATACGATTGGACAAGATCTTGTGGCGATGGTGGCTAACGATATTTTGGCACAAGGGGCCAAGCCGGCATTTATGTTGGATTATCTTGCCGTAGATAAGATGCGTCCTGCAGTCGTGGCAGAAATTGTCACGGGTGTGGCCAAGGCTGCCAAAGCTTCAGGGATGGCGTTAATTGGTGGTGAAAGTGCAGAATTACCAGGTCTTTATGCACCTAAGCACTATGATTTGGCGGCATTTGCTGTTGGTGTGGCTGAGCAAGACCAACTCTTAAATCCTAAAAACGTGGCGGTTGGCGATGTTTTGATTGGTTTGCCATCTTCTGGAATTCATTCAAATGGCTACTCATTAGTGCGTCATGTCTTAGGGATTCAATCAGATGATGACTTTAATCAATTACCTGAAGACCTCAAGACGACCTTACTCACACCAACCGCTCTGTATGCCAAGCCGGTTTGGCCATTAGTTGAAGCTGGTTTGTTGCAAGCAATGGCACACATTACGGGTGGTGGTTTAACGGAAAACCTACCACGCGCCTATGAGGCCACGCTTTCAGCGCAAATCAACTGGGGCGCATGGCCAATCTTGCCAATTTTTAACACGTTACAAGCTGCTGGGCAACTCACCCTTGACGATATGTTATTGACTTTCAATAATGGGTTGGGCATGGTCTTGATTGTGAAGCCTGCTCATCGGGATGCGGTATTAGCGTCATTGGCTGCGCAAGATCAAGCCGCTTACGTGATTGGTGAAATGGTGCCGTATGCTGGTGCTGGCGTCGTTTATTCAGGAGACGCCCCATGGTAAGAAAAGTACGCTTAGCCGTTTTTGCGTCGGGGACAGGGACTAATTTTCAAGCCTTGTATGATGCCATTTTACAACGGCAGTTAGAGGCTGAAATTGTGCGGTTAATCGTGGATAAGTCATCAGCTGGGGCCTTAAACTTAGCCAAACTATTCGGTGTACCGGCGACTTTTATCAAGTACTCAACGTATGACTCAAAACCAGCCGCTGAACAAGCAATTTTAGACCAACTAGCCGATGATCAAGTTGATGGTATTTTACTGGCTGGCTATATGCGGATTTTAACGCCAAAATTAATTGATGCCTATGCTGGTAAAATTATCAATTTGCATCCAGCCATGTTGCCCGCTTTTCCAGGTCGACACAGTATCTTGGATGCTTTTGAGGCAGGCGTTGACACGACTGGGGTGACCGTTCATTATGTCGATAACGGCATTGATACGGGCCAAATTATTGCCCAACAAGCCGTACCGCGTTATCCAGAAGATACGTTGTTGGATTTGGAAACACGAATCCACCAGGTCGAACATGTTTTATATCCCAATACTTTAGAACAGTTACTTAACGAAGGAGTTTTCTTAAAATGACACGTGCATTACTCAGTGTTTCTGATAAAAGTGGTCTGGTACCATTTGCTGAAAAGTTGGTTGCCTTAGGCTATGAATTGATTTCAACGGGCGGCACGCATAAAGTGCTTGCTGAAGCAGGACTGGACGTGATTGCCATTGATGACGTTACAGACTTTCCTGAAATGTTAGATGGTCGGGTCAAGACATTGCATCCCCGCGTTCATGCAGGGTTGTTGGCACGTCGTGATTTGCCAGAACATATGGCTAAGTTAAGTGAGTTTGACATTACACCAATTGATATGGTGGTCGTGAACTTGTATCCCTTCAAGTCAACGATTCAAAAAGATGGGGTGACAGAAGCCGAAGCCATTGAAAATATCGATATTGGTGGCCCATCAATGTTACGTTCTGCCGCCAAGAACTTTGCAGCCGTTTTGCCAATTGTTGATCCAGCCGATTATGACGTTGTGATTGACAAGTTGCAAAATGGCGCTGTTGATGCAGATTACCGTAAGTCATTGGCCGCTAAGGTTTTCCAACATACAGCAGCCTATGATGCACTAATTGCCGATTATTTAACGACAACAGAATTTCCTCAGAACTTGACTTTGCCATACGAAAAGTTTGATGACATGCGTTATGGTGAAAACCCACATCAAAAGGCCGCGGCCTATAAGACAGCTTTGCCAGAAGCTTATTCTGTGCTGAATGCCGATATTTTGCATGGTAAGCAATTGTCATACAACAATATCCGCGACGCGGATGCCGCTTTGCGCATTATTGCTGAATTTGACGAGACAACGGTTGTCACTGTGAAGCACATGAATCCAGCTGGTATCGGGCAAGGGGCAACCTTGGAAGAGGCCTGGGACAAGGCGTTTGCCGCTGATGATGTATCAATTTTTGGTGGTATTGTAGCGTTGAACCGTGAAGTTGATGCCGCAACGGCCGAAAAAATGCACGCGATTTTCTTGGAAATCATCATTGCGCCAAGCTTTACACCGGAAGCCTTTGAAATTTTATCAGCCAAGAAAAACTTGCGTTTGTTGACAGTACCATTTACAACGACAGTACCACAAAAGTTAGAAGTCACGTCTGTTTTGGGTGGCGTTGTGGTGCAAGAACGTGATTTGTATACGGATGCTGAAACAAACTTTGAAGTTGTGTCAAAGGCACAACCAACAGCTGAACAATTGCGGGCGATGATTTTTGCGCAAAAAGTAGTCAAGCACGTGAAGTCTAACGCGATTATTGTGGCGCGCGATGGCCAAACTTTGGGCATGGGTGCAGGTCAGCCAAATCGTATTGACTCGGTGGTCTATGCGATTCAAAAAGCTGAAACAAAGCCAGGCTTTGATGAAGCCGTCTTGGCCTCAGATGCTTTCTTCCCAATGGATGATTCGGTCCAATATGCAGCAGAACATGGGATCAAGGCAATTGTTGAACCAGGTGGGTCAATTAAGGATAAAGATTCGATTGCTAAAGCCGATGAATTGGGTATTGTACTAGTCTTTTCCGGCACACGTCATTTTAAGCATTAAACCTTTTAAGCGTCCTTTGGGGCGTTTTTTTTTATGCTATAATGCCAAAAGAGGTACACAGATGACAAGAACAACCCCAGTCGAATTAACGAACATGATTATGATTGAAAAGCCACAGACGCATGAAATTTTAGTCGAAGATCGACAAAACCCAACTTGGCCAGGCGTGACATTTCCTGGTGGTCACATCGAAGCAGGTGAAACAATTGTGGCCAGTGCTATCCGTGAGGCATATGAAGAAACAGGGTTGACAATTTCACAGCCCCAGCTGGTCGGGTTGAAGGAATGGCCTTTGCCAGACGGTCAACGCTACATCGTCTTTTTGTTTAAGGCAACCCAGTTTCAAGGCGACATTAAATCTGGGCGTGAAGGACAAATTTTTTGGACGACGCGTGAAGCGTTAAACGATATGCTGTTACCGCCAACTTTTAAAGAAATGCTACCGGTCTTTGACGATCCGCAAATTAATGAATTGGCATTGGGGCCAAGGATTGCTGGTGAACGGTCGTTATCGTGGTTGTAACCGCATACATCCTTAATGTTCGTTTTGTTTCGTGTTAATTGCCAAAACGTTCGTTATTAACGAACGTTTTTTATATTTGTGAGAAAAAGATAATTTATACACGAACACAAGCCGTGAAAATTCTGCTAAACTAAGTATATAGTTTGATATTTAGTAGTCAGTTTAGAGGATAATATGAAAAAAGTATTAGTAATTGGTTCAGGTGCGCGAGAGCATGCGCTTGCTCAGGCCTTTTTGCGGAGTGAACAGGTTGAACAAGTTATTGTCGCGCCTGGTAATGATGGCATGACGGATGACGGCTTGCGGCGCGCAGCTGTCGCCGTCACAGATTTACAAGGTTTGCGTGACTTAGCGGTGGCTGAAGCGGTTGATTTAACCTTTGTTGGGAACGAAGAACCCTTGACACTGGGCGTGGTGGATGCGTTCCGCCAAGCAGGGTTGCAAATTTTTGGCCCAACGCAAGCAGCAGCGCAATTAGAAGGGTCAAAGTCATTCACGAAGCGGATACTTGACCAATACAATATTCCAACGGCGCAATCACGGACGGCGACCAATCACACAGCTGCCCAAGCCGCTGTGACTGAATTTGGCTTACCAATTGTTTTTAAACTAGATGGTTTGGCTTTGGGCAAAGGGGTGACGATTGTCACAACGGCTACCCAAGCAGCGGATTATTTAACCGACCTGTATACACGTCAGCCAGAAGCAAAACTGGTCATTGAAAGTTATCTTGACGGCGTTGAGTTTTCAATTTTTTCACTAGTGGGTCAAGATGGGGTGGTCACACATGCGCCATTAGCACAAGACCACAAACGTCGCTTTGATCAAGATAAGGGGCCAAATACTGGTGGTATGGGCGCGTATAGCCCAGTGCGTTGGTTGTCTGCAGAAGTTCGGCAACAAGCCATTGACACGCTTGTCATGCCAACGATTGCCGCCATGGCAAAAGAAGGGACACCGTTCACCGGTGTCTTATATACAGGGGTAATGTTAACGGCTGAAGGGCCTAAAGTGATTGAATTTAACGTGCGCTTTGGTGACCCTGAAGCACAAGTTGTGTTGCCGCAGTACACTGGTGATTTTTATCAATTAATTGTTGATTTACTCCAAGGTCAGGCAGTTGACCCAGCATGGCAAACGGATGCCGTTTATGTCGGGGTAGTACTGGCTGCTGCTGGTTATCCAGAAGCACCCGAAAAAGGCGCCAGTGTCCCAACACCAAGCGATGTGGCGCCATTAGGGATTAACTATGCCGGTGTGAAAAATGGGCTTGCCAGCGGTGGCCGAGTAGCGACGGTTGTCGCCCATGCACAAGATACGCAAACAGCGCAACAAACAGTTTATGAGATCATTGATCAATTACAGTTAACATTACAGTACCGTCATGACATTGCCTATCAGGCTGTCCAACATGAGATGGATAAGATGTGAGAAGTGCAGTTAAACGAGGATAAAGAGATGCAAACAGATATTGAAATTGCCCAAGCCGCAACCGTTAAACCCATTACAGAGATTGCTGCTGCTGCCGGTTTGGCCAGCCATGAAATTGAACCTTACGGTTTTGATAAAGCCAAAATCAAATTAGATCCAACGGTGCCCCGATCAAAGCAGTTGGGTAAGCTTATTTTGGTCACATCGATTAACCCAACGCCTGCTGGTGAAGGGAAATCAACGGTAACGGTTGGTTTGGCAGATGCGTTAGCAATGGCTGGTAAGAAAACCATGATTGCCCTTCGGGAACCGTCACTGGGCCCTGTGATGGGGATGAAAGGTGGTGCGACTGGTGGTGGGATGGCACAAGTCATCCCTATGGCGGATATTAATTTGCATTTTACTGGGGATTTTCATGCACTCACATCAGCCCATGATACGATTGCTGCCGTATTGGATAATAGTTTACAACAAGGTAATCCATTAAATATTGATCCGCGTCGTATTATTTGGAAGCGCGTGTTAGATATTAATGATCGTGCGCTGCGCCATATCACGATTGGTATGGGCGGACCGACTTCTGGTGTACCGCGAGAAGATGGGTTTGACATTACAGTTGCCTCAGAGTTGATGGCCATTTTGACCTTATCAACTGATTTAATGGACTTAAAAGCCCGTGTGGCGCGGATTGTGGTGGGTTATACCTACGACAAAGCGCCGGTGACGGTAGCAGATTTGGGTATTGCTGGCGCGATTGCGGTCTTGTTGAAAGATGCCATCAAGCCTAATTTAGTTCAGACGTTGGCACATACACCAGCCATTATTCACGGCGGGCCTTTTGCCAATATTGCCCAAGGAACAAATTCTATTTTGGCAACCAAAACGGCGTTGCAATTAGCAGATTATGCGGTGACGGAAGGGGGCTTTGGCGCTGACCTTGGTGGTGAAAAGTTCTTGGATGTGAAAGTGCCATTGTTGGGCAAAACGCCAGATGCGATTGTTGTCGTGGCAACCGTTCGCGCCTTGAAGCATCATGGGGGTGTGGCTTTAGCTGATTTAGATGCTGAAAATATCCCAGCACTAACTGTTGGACTTGAAAATTTGGGGCAACACTTGCTGGCTATGGGCCGTTACGGTGTGCCTGTGGTGGTGGCCATTAATCGTTTTACTGCCGATACCGAAGCAGAAATTCAAACCATTAAAGCGTATACTGAGCAGTTTGGGGCAACAGTGTATGCCACCGAAGTTTGGGCCAAAGGTGGTGCTGGGGCGCAAGAACTCGCCGCTGCTGTGATTGAAGTGGCGGATCAAGAAGCCGACTTTACGCCACTGTATCAACCAGATGATGAGGCGTTGGATAAGTTGAACGCCATCGTGACCACAATCTATGGTGGGGCGGGCGTTGAATTATCAGCAACCGCGCAAAAACAACTCGCAGAGTTTAAACAACGTGGTTGGGATAAATTACCCATTATCATGGCGAAAACACAATATTCTTTCTCTGACGATCCTAAAAAACTCGGCGCGCCAAAAGACTTTGTGATTCACATTCGTGAATTTGTGCCGAAATTAGGCGCCGGTTTCTTAGTTGCGATGACAGGGACGATTTTGACGATGCCAGGTTTGCCAAAACACCCAGCAGCATTCGATATTGATATTGACGAAACGGGTAAAATAACTGGACTCTTTTAAATAACGACGTTAGCAGGGCACTGCTAACGTTTTTGGCGATGCATAAAAGAAAGTGAAGGATACGCCATGGCACAGCTTGAAGTGAATTATTACTCACAAATATTAGGAATGGATCGTGTGATGCAGGTAATCTTACCAGAACTATCTGATCACATGCCAGAATGGACACCAGCTGACCTACAAGATCTCCCAGTTTTGTACTTATTGCATGGCATGTCGGGCGATCAAGCGGTTTGGTCGCGGCGGACAAGTATTGAACGGCTCGTGCGACAAACACCACTAGCCATTGTCATGCCGTCGACTGATTTAGCTTGGTATACCAATACACAATATGGGATGGCTTATTTTGATGCGTTGTGCCACGAGTTACCGCAAAAAGTGGCAACATTGTTCCCACAAATTTCACAAAAACGTGAGAAAAATTTTGTGGCTGGCTTGTCAATGGGTGGATATGGGGCTTTTAAAATGGCGTTGGGTAGCAACCAGTTTAGTTATGCTGCCTCACTTTCTGGCGCGTTACTGGGTGATCCAAATTTTCCTGGACGCACAACTTGGCAAAGTCCGGCCTACTGGTCTGGTATCTTTGGCGATATGGATCAGTTACAAGGTTCCGAAAATGATGTTATTGCCCTTGCTAAAACACAAGCCCAAACGCAACCTGTACGCCCGAAACTTTACGCCTGGATTGGGGAGCAGGACTATTTATATCACAATAATTTAACCACTATCCCACAAATTCAGGCCTTAGGCTATGACGTGACGTTTGAAACAAGTCCAGGCACTCATGATTGGTATTATTGGGATCAACACATCGAACGCGTCCTCGAATGGCTGCCAATTAACTATCAACCAGAAGAACGGTTGTCTTAAGCACGAACACTTAAAGTTCGTGTTTTTTTATTTAATTCATATTATATTTTATAATTGTACGTCATTTGTTTACAAAAAAAGAAATATGTGATTAAATGATAAGATAAATCGTGAGGAGACGAATAAATGGAAAATAAATGGCTGCGGGCGGCATTGCCAGCGTTATTGATTCATGGCAGTATTGGGACCGTCTATGCTTGGAGTGTGTTTAAGCAGGCGATTGCCGATGATATCGGGGCATCGGTGGCCAACGTGGAGTGGGCTTTTTCAATTGCAATCTTATTTTTAGGGTTATCAGCAGCAGCTTTAGGGCATTTTGTGGAACAAGATATTAAAAAGTCCGCCATCTTGGCGACGATTTTTTTTGTGACGGGGATGATTGGCACCGGCATCAGTATTCAACAAAAATCATTGCTCGGGATTTATCTCTTTTATGGCGTGGTCATGGGCATTGGGTTAGGGATTGGGTATTTAACACCAGTCAAAAATTTGATGTTATGGTTTAAAGAAAATAAGGGGCTGGGCACGGGCTTGGCAGTGGCGGGTTTTGGTTTGGCCAAGATGATTTTTTCACCCGTCATGATCGAACTACAACTACGGATCGGTCTCTGGCAAATGTTTGTCATTTTGGGTGGCGTGTTTGCCGTGATGATGCTGACGGGGGCTTGGTTGATTCGTAAGCCGGCTGATTGGCAAGAAAAGCCACTCAAACAGCGTTTTAATCCTATGGTATTACTAAAGAACCACAACTTTATGGGGATTTGGCTGATGTTTTATTTAAACATTACCGCTGGGTTAGCGATTATTTCCCAAGAAAAAGATATTTTAGCTGGGTTGCGTACCCCGTCGGGGACGGCGGCCTTTTCACTAGCAGCAATTGCGGTGGTGGTGAGTGTGGATGCCTTTTTTAACGCCGCGGGTCGGATTGGTTTTGCGAGTTTTTCAGATCGGTTGCGAGACCGCAACACCATTTACCAAGTGATTTTTATCCTGTCATTGGTAATGGCGTTGTTAGCCTTTTTCTTACCAGATCAGAGTGTGGTGATGCCGGTCGTGATTGTGGCGACATTTTTTGCGATTAATGCCGGTTATGGTGGTGGTTTTTCAGCTTTACCACCTTTGTTAGCGGATCGATTTGGCATGCATGCCATTTCAAAAATTCACGGCCTGGCTTTAACGGCGTGGGCAGCGGCTGGTTTATCGGGGAATCAACTGGCGAGTTTGATTGTGCATGGTTTGGGGATGCCGTATCAAAATGTCTTTATCGCCATTGCAATTTTATATGCGGTGGCTTTGGGGATTGCCACGTTTGTGGTGAAACCAACGCAAACCATTATCGAGTAAAACGCTTACAATCCTAACGTTCGTTTTGTCTTAAATAAACGACGTGATTGTTCGTATTTTACTAACTGTTCGTTAACTTTGTGAGATAAACCTCATAAAATAACGAACGCAACTCGTGTTTTACCTGTTACAATTGAATTGAAAGCTAGAACACTAATGAAGTAGAGGAATCTTAAACATGATTGAACGTTATTCTCGTCAAGCGCTTCGTGATATTTGGTCAATACAAAACCAATATCAAACTTGGCTCGATGTTGAAATTGCTGTGGATGCCGGCTGGGTCGCTGCAGGGCACATTCCTGCAGAAGATTTGGAAAAAATCCGCCAAAACGCCACTTTTGACGTTAACCGCATTGCAGAGATTGAGTTATCAACGCGCCATGATGTTGTGGCATTTACGCGTAACGTGTCAGAATCACTTGGCGAAGAACGTAAGTGGATTCACTATGGCTTAACGTCAACCGATGTTGTTGATACAGCGCAAGCATTACGTTTGCGCCAAGCCAATGATATTATTAAACAAGATTTGCAAGAATGGCGCGAAGCCATTAAAGATTTGGCCTTGAAGTATAAAGATACTGTCATGATGGGACGCACACACGGTGTGCACGCCGAACCAACCACTTTTGGGTTGAAGATGGCACGCTTCTATGCGTCAGCAACACGCGCGATTGAACGTTTTGATCGGGTAGCTGCTGAAGTCGAAACCGGTAAGTTATCTGGTGCCGTAGGCACGTTTGCCAATGTGCCACCTTATGTCGAAGCCGTGGCCATGAAGGAATTGGGCTTGACGCCACAACCAATTGGGTCACAAGTGTTACCACGTGATTTGCATGCTGATTACGTGCAAACGATTGCGTTGATTGGGACACAAATGGAAGAATTGGCAACGGAAATTCGCTCATTGCAACGCTCAGAAATTCATGAAGTTGAAGAAGGCTTTGCTAAAGGACAAAAGGGTTCTTCAGCAATGCCACACAAGCGTAACCCAATTGGTAATGAAAATATTACTGGTTTGGCACGTGTCTTGCGTGGTTATGCCGTAACAGCACTTGAAGATGTGACATTGTGGCATGAACGCGATATTTCACATTCTTCAGCCGAACGCATTATTTTGCCTGATGCAACGACAACATTGGATTACATGTTGAATCGTCAAACAGGTATTTTGAAGAATTTGGGTGTCTTCCCTGAAACAATGCGTCACAATATGGATCGCACTTACGGTTTGATTTATTCACAACGTTTGTTGTTGAGCTTAATTGATGCCGGCTTGTCACGTGAACAAGCCTATGATACGGTGCAACCATTGACAGCACGCTCATGGGATGAACAATTGATGTTCCGTGACTTGGTTGATGCGGATCCAACAATCACTGCCCATTTGACTAAAGCACAAATTGATGACGCGTTTGATTATCACTATCACTTGCGTCATGTTGATGAAATTTTTAAGAGAGTAGGTTTGGCATGACATCACTAATTAACCATCCAGCAATTAAGACAGTTTTAGCAACGGAAACAGATATTCAAGCACAAGTGCAACGTGTGGCGAATGAACTTACCAGTAAATTTGCGCATAATGACAAGCGGCCAGTTTTTATTGCAGTCCTCAAGGGTGGGGTGATTTTTGCCACAGATTTACTCCGGAAAATGCCATTGGATGTTGACTTTGACTTTGTCGATGTCAAAAGTTATTCAGGTGCTGCTTCAACTGGCCAAGTTAAAGTGGTCCATGACGTGAGCATGGATTTAACAGGACGTGATGTCGTGATCGTCGATGAAATTATTGATTCTGGTCGGACGATGCAATGGTTGCAAAACTATTTTGAACTCAAAGGGGCCGCAAGTGTGACAACGGTGGCCTTAGCTGATAAAAAGGCCGCTCGGGTGGTTGACTTTGACGTTGATTACTTTGGTCTTGATGTGCCCGATGAATTCTTAGTTGGCTATGGCATGGATTACAATAATTTCTTCCGTAATTTGCCGGTTATTGCCATTATTGATTTTGATAAAATTGATTTGATTAAGTAATCAAACTAAAAACGCAACGCCTTAGGGCGTTGCGTTTTTGCTTTGATTGATAAAGTTTTGTAGATTTGGGGCATACAGCCGTGGCTTTGATGGTAGTTCTGAGAGGTGTCGTGCACCAAGCAGGGTCATGAGTCGTGGTAACGCAAGTTGCCATGAGATAATTTCATCAATGAGGCCGGCTTCGCCATGTGTCATTAAAGTGTTGAGCATGTAGCCCGCACTGGACGTCATCGTTGCCCCTAGCATGAGGCTTGTCATGACGTCATTAGCCGACGCGATGCCACCAGTAGCAATCACCGGTAATGTGTTCTGTGCCAATTGTGCTGACAGTAAACTTTCAACGGTTGATAAACCAAACTGGTCAATATTAAAGTTGTCAGCCTGACGATTACGTCGTCGTTCAATCATTGCAAAGTTTGTGCCATTAGCCCCGCCAACATTAATAGCAGCCGGTTGTAACTGCTTTAAGGTGTCAAAAGCCTGCTGACTCATGCCAAAACCAACTTCTTTGACAATGACCGGTACCGGTGACTTTGCAATGACATTTGCTAAGTTATCCAGCCAATAGAAAGCACGATCGCCTTCAGCCATTACTAATTCCTGTGCCACATTGACATGTAATTCGATGGCATTGGCATCGATCATGTCAATGGCGTCACGAACATGGGCAATGGGGTGATCAGCACCCAGATTCGCGATTAAAAAGCCATCAGGATGCATGTCACGGGCAATTTTAAAGGTTTGTGCGACTTCCGGTTCTTTGAGTGCGATGGATTGTGAGCCAACGGCCATCGCTAAACCAGTTTTTTGGGCAACGCTTGCGAGTTGACCGTTGATCCGGCCCGTCAAATTTGAGCCACCTGTCATCGCTTCAATATAAAAAGGCCAGTCAAACGTATGATTAAACAATGTTGTGTGAACATCCGCTTCGGCGACCGCCATTTCAGGGAAAGTGGCTGGTAACCAGCGAACATCGGCAAAAGTTGCGCCAATGGGGTTGTTTTCTTGTTGCCGCCAAAGTTTGACACCAAGAGATAAGTGTTCATCTTTGCGATGGGCTTGTGCGGATTCAGTCATAGTGCACCTCGTTTTCGGGAAAAATCGTCATAAATAGGGGATCAACACCGCCCGCCTGCCAAACTTTGATGAGTGTTTCGGCCTCATCAGTGACTACGGCAAAACCATTATCGCCATAACCGGCACCACTAATTTTTCCGGCAACTTGGTTTAAGCTGGCGAGGAAATGGGCAAGCTTTGGCGTCACGTAACCTGCTGGCAAGTATGTTTGCAGTAAGTTTTGATTTGCTTGGAGTGCCTGAACTAATTGGGAATAGTCATGTGTCGTTAAGGCTTGAATAACGCGAGAGACGGCTTGTTGACTCTGCGTCAAGAAAGTAGCGTTAAGGTCGAGTTGATGAATGGCTGACTTGGTATCAGCTGATTCATGGGTAGCGCCGAGTAGTAAGCGCCAGTGGCTTGGCCAAGGTAAGGGGGTAATGTTGAGAGCTGGCCAGTCACGGGCAATCGCTTCAGGCGTTGGCCACTGTTGTGCTGTATCGATCACTTGGGTTAAATCCGGACTTTGATAGGCAATTACGCCGCCGTATGTAATGGCGGCAATGTCGCCTAGGGAACCATTTTTTTGCACGAAATAGTGGGCCAAACCAGCCAGCTTAAAGCGGGTTAGGCGTGGTAAATGCAGTGAAAAATGGGCATCAAGGGCGGCAATAATCCCAACAACAACAGCTGCAGAAGAACCGAGCCCCAGTTTGCCATATGGTCCGTTTAAATCACTTTCGATAGTGATGTTAACGTCTGATAGCGTTGGTAAAGTCGTTTTAAATTGGGTATAGTCTTGAAGTATTTTAATGGCGGCTTGCACATAACGCCAGTGATCTTGCCCAACGGTGATTGGCTCTGCCATGTTAAAATGCCAAGCTGTTGCAATACTATTAGACGTGACGGATGAGGTTGGGGCATCGGTCACGGTTAAGTTTAGCCCCATCGCTGTGGCCGCGATAACTGCGGTATGGCCAGGTGCCGTAATGGCATATTCGCCAGCTAAAAAGAGTTTGCCGGGGACTGAGCGTTTAGTCATCATAATGAATACCTGCACCGCTAGTGGCGATTTCAAGGTGAAGATCGGGCATAGCGGCTTGTAACTGGGACACAATCAATGGTGCGTGTGCTTGTGTGGTGATGATTTTAACATTTGGGCCGGCATCAAGCGTGGCAAAAGCTAGTAATCCTTGACGGCGCATGTCAGCGACCAAGGTCAAAATGTCGGTTGTGTCATTGGTAAAATAAGTGAACGGGTCCAGGTGGGCTGTTCGGTTCAAATCATGCATCGCTAGGGCATTGGCTTCGGCAATCGTGCCGATTTTTTCAATGTCACTGGCTTGAATGGCAGCTTGCATATCACGTAATTGGGCTGCACTATTTTGCACCCAAGTCGCATAATCAGGCGATGTTGCCGCGCGCCGCATCCCTTCAGTCGACCCCAACTTTTTCATGGCTGTTGAGACTTCTGCGACCACTAAGGCAATGGGCATGTCGGGGGCATGCAAACTTTCGGCAAATGATGAGGCATCATCATGACCTTCATGCCAAATGGCAAAATGACCATAAAACGAGCGTGAGGCGGAACCAGAACCCCGACGGGCTAAACGTGATAACGTCATGTTATCGAGCTCGAGTCCCAATTCACGCGTTACGGCGCCAGTTAAGGCCGCAAAAGCTGAGGCAGAGGACGCAAGTCCTGCGCCGGTGGGCACATGATTTTCTGATGCAACAGTCAGTGGGGCAAAGTCGCCCAAATTATCGCGTAGCATGTCTAAGAAGCGGTGGATACGTTGGCTATCAAAAGGTTGTCCATTGATCAGTAATTCATCGGCTGAAGCATTTTGGCTCACAGTTGTGCGTGTATAAAATTCATTGAGCGTTAGTGAAATCGAGCTCGTGGTTGGTAGATTTAAAATCGGATCTTTTTTTCCCCAATATTTAATGAGGGCAATGTTGGTATGGGCAGTTGCTGTGGTTGTCATAAACGTTCTTTCTATCCAAAATTGAGTTATCTTAATATTATCATAATTTAGCCACAGCTGGGGTGAGCAGCTGTGGACAGGGGCAAAATTTTGCAATAAAATGCGCCATTTAAATATGGTACTATGGTAGTAATAGTAATAGTAATTTGTCGTTGACAAACTAACGCAACTGTTGCAAAACGGTCACACGAGATTGGAGGTTAAGAGCTAGAATGAGAGAACAATCATGGTATCGACGCTGGCTATCAGGTAATAACTTATTGAACGGGTTAGTGGTAATTCTACTGATTTTATTGATTATTTTTTTGAGTTGGCAAGTGCGGTTTATTTTGGAGCCTATTCGTGCCTTGTTTACAGCTGTTGGGGCACCAATTTTAATCGCTGGGGTCTTGTATTATCTGTTAAGTCCTTTGGTCAAAATGCTCACGCGTTACACCCATATTCCAAGAGCGTTGGCAATTGGCCTGATATTAATTGCCATTATTGGGCTCGCTGCTGGCTTAATCACGATGTTAGTCGTTGTTTTGCGCTTTCAAGTCATGACATTTATTGACAATTGGCCAAATTATTGGCATACCAGTCAAAACTTTATTAATGAAACGTTTAAGTCCAGCCAATTTAAACCGGTACGGGAATTCTTAAATAATACCAACACTGGCATTAATCAAAATGTGATTGACTGGAGTAAAAAATACCTGACCACAGGGGTGGCTGGTATTAGCTCACTGGCGTCAACGCTGACATCAGTTGGGATTACAGCCGTATCGACACCGTTTATTTTGTACTATATGTTGCTAGATGGGCATAAGTTTTCAGGCTTTGTTGCTGAAAAGTTCCCACCGAAAGCACAGCACTCATTACGAGAATTATTAACCGATATCAGTAAGCAAATTGCTAAATATATTCGTGGACAATTGGGTGTTGGCTTGGCTGTCATGATTATGTTTGGGATTGGCTATACGATTATTGGCTTGCCTTACGGGATTTTACTGGCGATGATGGCGGGTTTCTTCAATATGATTCCATACGTCGGCTCGATTTTGGCTCAGGTGCCTGTTTTCATTGTGGCCCTCATTGCTGGTGGGCCTAAATTGCTCATTTTGGCGATTATTGTGTTAGTGATTGAACAGCCAATTGAAGGGCATGTGATTGCGCCTAAAATTTTAGGGGATGCCTTGGCGATTCATCCAGTGACCGTTATTGTGGTATTGTTAACTGGTGCGCATATTTTTGGGGTGCTCGGCGTGATTTTGGGTGTGCCAACTTACGCGGTCCTCAAAGTCCTTGTGACACGAATTTATACATGGTGGCGTAGTAACTCTGCCTTATTTAAAGAAGGAACGGAAGAAGTAGAACAATGACAAATCATATTGTGTTATTTGAACCGGTAATGCCGGCTAACACTGGTAATATTGCCAGAACAACTGCGGGAACGGATGCCGTGTTACATCTGATTGAGCCTTTAGGGTTTGAATTAGATGATAAGCATGTGAAGCGTGCCGGATTGGATTACTGGGAACATGTCCAATTGGTCAAGCATAATAGTCTTCCAGACTTTCTGGACACCTTGCGTGAGACGGATCATCTCTATTTAGTTTCAAAGTTTGCGAACTACGACTATACCCAACCTGATTATTCGGTGACTGATGGTGATCATTATTTCCTCTTTGGTAAAGAAACGACTGGCTTGCCAGAAGTCTTTATGCGCCAAAACCCAGATAAAGCGATTCGTATTCCACAAGATGACACGCATATTCGATCATTAAACTTATCAAATACTGTGGCAATTGTCTTATATGAGGCATTGCGTCAACAAAGTTTCCCGAATTTGGAAACAACGCACACTTACGAACAAGATAAATTGAAATAAAGTGTTGACAAGGGGCGGAAATCTTGCTACTATAATATAGTTGTTTCAGTTATGAAACACACTGACCATGGCTCGTTGGTCAAGTGGCTAAGACGCTGCCCTTTCACGGCGGAATCGAGAGTTCGATTCTCTCACGAGCTATATCAAGTCGCAACTTCGGTTGCGGCTTTTTATGTTTTCAGGACAATCATTAAAAAGCGAACACCAGTTTGATTTGGTTTCATGATAAAATAAAAGACATAACGATCAGATTTAGAGGGTATGGATTTTGGCAACTCGTAAAACACCGCAACGCCGACGCACAACTGCATCAACTCGAAAAAAAAGCATGAATGCTGTGATTGGCAAAAACATTGCCTTGCTTTTAAGCATCTTTTTAGGCGTCATGGGGACGTTTAAATTGGGCTTGTTAGGTGCCTACGTGGCCAATGTTTTTCGCCTGGGGTTTGGTAATTTATATCTTGGCGTATTAGTACCCCTGACGGTGTTATTGAGCTATGTGATGATTTATAAGCGGTTACCAAAGATTGCACGGCATTTTTGGCTGGGGGCCATCATGGCGTTTGTTGCACTGTTAACATTATCGTCGTTGTTATTTTTTACCTATACCGTGAAAAATAGCAATGGCTATGTCCAAACGGTGATGACATTGATTGGTCAAGATTTCGCCAATAAATCTGCCAATACCCCCGTTGGTGGTGGAGTAGTTGGTGCCATGCTCTATAATGGCTGCTTTACATTAGTTGCCAATATCGGGACTTGGCTGCTTGCCCTAATCTTACTATTGAGTGGCGTGATTATTTTCTTTAGAATTCCGGCGCGTGATTTAACGCAAAAAGGGATTGAAAAAGCACAAAATGGGGTGGCCTATGTGCAAGAACAGCGCGCGAACATGCCGCCACGTGAACCTTTGTTTAAACGGCGGGAACGTCCCAAAAAGAGCATTACGGACTTTGGCGATGATCCGTTAGGTGTGAAAACAACCAAAACTGCCACAGTTGAACCAGTGGTACCACCCGTTACCGCGCCGGCTACTGAATTTGTCGAACCGGAAATTAAATGGCAGGGACCAGTGGCGCCGACTGAAACAGCACCAACGCCGGCACCAGCTGTGTCGACCCCTAAGCCAGCAAGCGCACCGGCACCAGTGTCTGATGCAGGCGATGATGATGAGCCATTGGCTTTGGCGACGGAAACGTCAGGGCAAGATAATCCAGATTATGAATTGCCAACGGCTGATTTGTTAACCAAGGTATCGCCAACTGATCAGACTAAGGAATTCCAAAGTTTGACAGAAAAATCACGTCTCGTGCATGATACGCTGTTAAGCTTTGGTGTTGAAGCAGAAGTGACGAGTGTGTCACTTGGGCCAACTGTGACCCAGTATGAATTGAAACCAGGTCAAGGGGTTAAGGTTAATCGAATTGCCAATTTGGCCGATGATTTAGCATTGGCCTTAGCAGCCAAGTCGATTCGTATTGAAGCCCCAATTCCGGGAAAACCTTATGTTGGTATTGAAGTGCCTAATGACACGCAAGCCACCGTTGGCTTCCGCGATATGATTGAACAGGCGCCAAAGGATGATGGCCATCCATTAAATGTCCCATTGGGGCGTGATGTGACCGGTAATATCATTATGGCTAATCTAGCCGACATGCCGCATTTGCTGATCGCTGGTTCAACGGGCTCGGGTAAGTCGGTTGGGTTAAATGGGATTATTATTTCGATTTTGCTGAAAGCGAAGCCAAACGAAGTCAAGTTGATGATGGTCGATCCCAAAGTGGTTGAATTGTCCATTTATAATGGGATTCCACATTTGTTGACACCGGTGGTGTCTGATCCGCGCAAAGCGGCGCGTTCACTCCAAAAAGTGGTTGACGAAATGGAAAATCGCTATAAGTTGCTCGCCCAATTTGGGAAGCGTAACATTGGCGAATACAATGCGGCGGTCGAGCAACAAAATGCGGAAGCCAAGACAACTGGCGCAGCTGTGATGCAAAAAATGCCTTATATTGTCGCGATTGTCGATGAATTTGCGGATTTGATGAGTACCGTCGGTTCCGAAATTGAAGTGTCCATTGCACGTCTGGGTGCTAAGGCGCGTGCGGCTGGGATTCACATGATTTTGGCTACTCAGCGACCGGATGTGAAAGTCATTAACGGTACGATTAAAAGTAATATTCCAGGGCGTATCGCCTTTAGAACAGCCTCTGGTATTGATTCACGCACGATTTTAGATACAAACGGGGCTGAAAAATTGTTGGGACGTGGCGATATGATTTTTGCCCCACCAGGTAAGCCAACACAGCGTGTCCAAGGGGCCTTTATTAGTAACACTGACGTGACGAACGTGGTATCCTTTGTCAAGGCGCAACAAGAAGTCCAGTATTCAGAAGCCATGACAGTAACCGATGAAGAAATTGCCCAAGATGCGGGTGATGGTAGCGGTGCAGGCAATAGTGAAGATGAGTTGTTCCAAGAAGCTTTACAGTTCATTATTGAACAACAAAAAGCCTCTACTTCATTATTGCAGCGACGTTTCCGTATTGGTTATAATCGCGCAGCTCGCTTGATTGATGACCTTGAAGCAGGTGGTTATATTGGGCCTGCCGAAGGTTCTAAACCACGACATGTCAATATTAGTGATGGTAGCTCCGGTGTAGAACACTAAAAAAGATCGACGCAAAGTCGATCTTTTTTAGTCGTTAAAGAGGGGTTTGATTTGCGCTTGAAACTGACCGTCTGGATCATTGACAAACTTGGCATAGTCTTGCCAATAGCGATCTGATAAAATCGCGGGTTCGGCAATGTTATCGGGAATATAGGCGCGGGGAATTTGCCCGTTGTCGGTGCGTGGGCCATCATATTGTTTGGCAAAGTCTTGTAACTTTTTTTCAACCACAATAGCTTGTGGCCCAAACCAGTTAATGGGTTCACGATGAATCAGGTGATCATCCGTTTCAAAGACGCCCGCTTGTTCGGGAACGGCAAATGGATGCACCAATGAGACCAAAGTGGGTTGATGATTTTCTAAATAAACAATGCCGCCTGCCATTTCTGAGGGGAGGTTGGGCTGGTCGTTTTTATTGGCCGCGAGGAGCACAAGGCCAGTGTCATCAATGTCAAGTTTGTCGGGTTGACCGAGAAAAATTTTCAATAAATGTTCTGGTGAGATGCTGTATGTTTTCATAATTAATCCTGAATTGTAATGAATGAGAAACGGTTAAAGTCGAATAAGCCTTGATCGGTGATTTTGAGGCTTGGAATAACGGGTAATGCCATAAAGGAAAGGGTCAAAAACGGATCAAACGGAATGTCACTGAGTTCAGCAAAGGCCGCTTGCAGTTTGTGATCATTTTCAATCACAGTTTGATAGGGCGCTTCTGACATTAAACCACCAATTGCCAAGGGCAAAGTGGTGACTTGGCCGTTGTGCACCACCACTTCACCACCGCCCATGTCACGCAGTGTGTTGGCTGCCAAAATCATATCCTCATCATTGGTGCCAGCAATAATCACGTTATGTGAATCATGGGCAATGGTTGAAGCGATCGCGCCACTTTTTAAGTGCAGCCCTTTAATGATACCCACCCCGTGACCGAGGTTGTGATAACGCTCAGCAACGACAATTTTAGCGTAGGTGTCATCAGCGACAAACTGACCATCAACGGTGGGCACGTTTTCAACCAGATGCGTTGTGGTGATGTGATGCGGCATAATACCAATCACATGAGCTGGTTTTTCAGGATCCAAAGGTAGTGCCAAATCCGCCGCTGTTAAGGTGAAGTTGAGTGACTGATTGGCCAGGGGTAGCACTGTGGTTTCGGATTCGTTATACCATTGGCCGTTAACCATGACTTTTTGGGCGGTAAAGTCGTTTAATTGATCGATGATAACCAAATCGGCGACAAACCCATCGGTGAGGGCGCCAACATCAGTTAACCCTTGTGCTTTGGCGGCGTTGTAACTGCCGATCGTAAAGGCCATGGCAGGTGACATACCGTTTTGAATCGCTAAGCGGACATTAAAGTCAATTGAGCCTTCACGTTGCAGGTCATTGGCAGTTTTATCATCGGTTGCAAACGCAAAATGGGATTGGTTAGCCGTGGTGATTGCTGGTAAAATCGCTAATTCATCACGTTCAACGGTGCCTTCACGGACAAAAACAGCAAAACCAGCGTTCAAACGTTCCAATGCTTGCTTAGCATTTTCACTTTCGTGATCGGTACTAATCCCGTACTTACGATAAATCGCCAGCTGTTCGCGAGAAAGGCCGGACGCGTGACCATCGACCTGTTTACCCGCGGCTTGGGCGTCGCGAATCTTTTGGTGCATGTCACTATCTTCATTAAAGACCGCTGGGAAATCCATGACTTCAGCCAAGCCGTTAACTTCAGGTACACTATAAAAAGGTTTAAGCGCATCGGCATGTAGCTTGGCGCCGGCGTGTTCAAACGGCGTCGCTGGCACAGAAGATGGGAGCATATAATGAATGTGTAGTGGTGACTGACGCGCTTCTTCTAACATATATTGAATGCCGGAAACGCCGGAAACACTCGCAATTTCATGCGGATCAGCAAAAATACGCGTCACCCCACGTGGGATGACCAGCTTACCAAATTCACTGGGGGCGAGTAATGAACTTTCAATATGGACGTGGGCATCAATGAGACCAGGAACAATATATTGGCCTTTGGCATCATAAGTATGTGCGGCCTGTAAGTCGGAACGTTGTCCGCGATAGACAATTTTTTGATCATCAATCCAGAGTTCCGTTTCATCAAAAGTTAAGTTGAAGACATCTAATATTTTGGCGTTAATAATATGCCATGACACGGTTTTTGCCACAATAACACTCGCTTTCAATTTTTTAATAGTTTACCACAAATGGGCGGCGATGCAGCCTGGAATATTGGGTTGATAGTAGTCGATTTCAGTCTTGATTTCAACTAGACCAATTTTTAAAATTTGTTGACAAAGCAAAAGTATTGCCGTAGAATAGTGGATGTTAGGTTAATATAACGTATTGACCAATTTTATAAAGAGGGTAAATAAACTATGTGCGGAATTGTTGGATATACTGGTGTGAACCAAGTGTTGCCAAACTTGTTAAAAGGCTTGGAAAAGCTTGAATATCGTGGTTATGATTCAGCTGGTGTCTATGTCAGCAACGGATCAGCTGGTGACTATTTGGTTCGCGAACAAGGACGCGTTGCCAAGCTAGAAGAAGCAACGAAGGACCAAGGCATTGCTGGAACTGCTGGTATCGCCCACACACGTTGGGCAACCCATGGTGGTGTTTCTGTTGAAAACGCCCACCCACATATGTCAGAAGATGGCCGTTTCTATTTGGTCCACAATGGCGTGATTGAAAACTATGATGAATTACGTGAAAAGTATTTGCAAGGCGTGAAGTTGCATTCACAAACTGATACTGAAGTTGCGGTGCAATTGATTGATAAGTTCTCAAAAGAAAATAACTTATCAACACTCGATGCCTTCCGTCAAATGATTAGCTTGTTGGATGAAAACTCAGCTTATGGCTTCTTGTTGATGGATCGTGAAACGCCAGATGTGATGTATGCAGCCAAGAAGAAGTCACCATTGTTGATTGGTGTATCTGAAGAAGCCAACGTGGTGACATCAGATGCTGCTGCCATGCTTGATGTGACGAAAGACTTCATCGAATTGATGGATGGTGAAATTGCGGTAATCGATAAGGATGCCGTGACATTGTTCAACGCTGAAGGTGACGAAATCTCACGTGAACCTTTCCACATTGACATTGATGCTTCAGAAACAGATAAGGGTGTTTATCCTTACTACATGTTGAAAGAAATTGATGAACAAGCTGTGGTAGCGCGTTCATTGTCACAATATTATTTTGATGACAACAACCAAATTCAAAATATTGATCCAGCCATTATTGACGCGATGAAGGCCGCTGACCGTATTTATATTGTCGCTGCTGGAACGTCTTACCACGCTGGTTTGGTTGGCAAGCGTTACTTTGAACAATGGACTGGTAAGCCAACGGAAGTTCACATTGCTTCAGAATTTGCTTATGACCAACCTTTGTTGAGCGAGAAGCCATTCTTTATTTTCTTGAGTCAATCAGGAGAAACAGCCGACTCTCGTGAAGTGTTGGATAACGTGAACAAGCAAGGTTATGGCTCATTAACCATTGCTAACGTGATGAATTCAACTTTGACACGTGAAGCTGACTTTGCCTTGCCATTGTTGGCGGGCCCAGAAATTGCCGTGGCCTCAACGAAGGCTTATACAGCCCAAATTATTGTGGAAGCCATTTTGGCCCATGCCGTAGGTGATAGCGGCCTTGACTTGAAGCATGAATTGGCGAAGGTGGCAGTTGAAATGCAAGTCATCATCGATCAAAAAGATGAATTCAAGGCAATTGCTGAATCAGCTTTACGTGGTCGTCATTCAGCCTTTTACATTGGTCGTGGTTTGGATGCCGCAGTTGCCGTTGAAGCAGCCTTGAAGTTGAAGGAAATTTCATACGTGCAAACAGAAGGATTTGCTGCTGGTGAATTAAAGCACGGGACAATCTCATTGATTGAAGAAGGCACACCAGTCTTTGCTTTGTTAACACAAGCGAAAACAGCTGGCCTTGTGCGTGGTGAAATTGCGCAAGTTGCAGCCCGTGGGGCAAACACAATTGTCTTTGCGACAAAGTCATTAGCAAAGACAGGGGATGCTTACGTTTTGCCAGAAGTTAATGAACTTTTGATGCCATTGTTGGTGGTGATTCCAGCACAATTGATTGCTTATTATGCAACGCTTGATCGTGGTTTGGACGTTGACCGCCCACGTAACTTGGCGAAGTCAGTGACAGTGCAATAAGTCTGAAACGTGATAAGAAAATTCTTATCACGTTTTTTTGTGCCAAGACAAGACATCTGGTAAAATAAATGAGATACCATTGCGCTTTTGCGCATGAAGGAGGGGGCCTCTTGGCGCTTTTTAAAACAAAAACAGATCCTAAAGTTGTACCAGCACAGCTTAAAATTCCTGATCATATTGCCATCATCATGGATGGCAACGGACGATGGGCTAAAAAACGCATGATGCCGCGGATTGCGGGTCATAAAACTGGGATGAATACCGTTAAGCGGATTGCAACAGCAGCCAGTGATCTTGGCGTTAAAGTCTTGACACTTTACGCTTTTTCAACGGAAAATTGGTCACGACCTAATGATGAAGTGAACTTTTTAATGCAGTTACCCATTGATTTTTTCAATGATTTTGTCCCTGATTTGATTAAAAATAATATTCGCGTCGAAGTGATGGGGAATATTACCCAGTTGCCGGAAGGCACACAGCGGGCGGTCCAAAATGCCATCACGCAAACTGCTGGTGGCACCGGCATGGTGTTAAATTTCGCACTGAACTACGGTGGGCAAATTGAAATTGTTGACGCAGCTAAACAATTGGCACAACAAGTGTCAGCTGGCGACCTTGATCCGGCTGATATTACCCCTGAGAATTTCTCCGCGGCCTTACAAACGGCTGCTTTAGGGGCGCTTGCCGCACCTGATTTGTTAATTCGAACGTCAGGCGAACTGCGTTTGAGTAATTTTATGCCTTATCAAGCAGCTTATGCCGAACTTTATTTTACGGATGTTTTGTGGCCGGACTATACGGCTGACGATTTGCTGGAGGCTATTGCGTCGTTTACCCGACGTGACCGTCGCTTTGGCGGTTTAAATGAGACGTATGAAAGTGAGTCCTAAGATATGAAAACACGTGTCATCACGGCCGTTGTGGCCTTAATTGTATTTGTACCACTCTTGATTATTGGCGGTATCCCGCTACTTTTGTTAACTTTGGCGATGGGCATTGTTGGTATGAGCGAAATCCTACGCATGAAACATCGTTTCTTGGTCTCGATTGAAGCTTTGATTGCCTTTGTTGGGGTGGTTGCCTTGATCTTACCTAACCAATTTTGGCAAGGGGTACCGGTTGTTCAAAGTGCGCATGTTGTTTTCTACATTCTAGCGTTCCTCATGTTGCTCAATACCATCATTGTGCGTAATCATTTTAATTTCGATGATGCGGGCGCTTTGACACTGGCCATGCTTTATATTGGGACTGGCTTCCATTATTTCTATCAAGCAGATAGCGTTGGCTTAGCGACGGTGATGTTTGGGATGTTGATTGTTTGGATTACTGACTCAGGGGCATACATGGTAGGCCGGGCGATTGGCAAGCACAAGCTGGCCCCTAAAATTAGCCCCAACAAAACATGGGAAGGGTCAATTGGTGGTAGTGTTGTTGCCGTCATCATTGTCCCAGCGTTGTACACGATTTGCCACTGGTTACCGGCTTATAATTTTATTGAATTGTTAGCCTTTACGGTGCTCTTATCGATTGCGGGTCAGCTTGGTGATTTGATTGAATCAGCCTTTAAGCGTCACTATGGTGTGAAAGATTCAGGTCACATTTTGCCTGGTCACGGTGGCATTTTGGATCGTTTTGATTCAATGTTGATTGTGATGCCATTGATGTCACTTTTGGGCATGTTAGGATAACTTATGAATTTAACAGCCATCATTGCTTTTATTGTTATTTTTGGGGTCTTGGTGACCGTTCATGAATTTGGCCATTTTATTGCCGCTAAAAAAGTTGGGGTGCTTGTCCGTGAATTTGCGATCGGGATGGGGCCTAAATTACTCAGTTGGCGTCGCAACCATACAACTTATACCATTCGTGTTTTGCCGGTTGGTGGTTATGTACGGATGGCTGGGATGGATGAAACACCCGACTTAGATGCAGGTCAACGCGTTCGTTTAATTTTTGATGCGCAAGGCATTGTGACCACAATTGACACCCGTATTGAGGAATTGGGCGAGGGGGTACCGTTTCAAATCGATCGATTTGATTTGACTGATGCGCTCACATTGACGGGTTACCGTGCAGACGAATCTGATATGGTGACGGTCAACGTTGACCATGATGCAACCATCATTGATAAACAAGGCATCGCCGTACAAATTGCGCCGCGTGATACTTGGGTACAAAGTGCTAAAGTTTATCAACGGGCCTTGATCAACGTTGCAGGACCAGTCATGAATTTTGTCTTAGCTTTGGTTGTTTTTTGTTTACTCGGCTTCTTACAGCCAAGTGTAACCTTGAATCAACCAATCGTTGGGACAGTCCAGCCTAACATGCCAGCGCAACAAGCTGGGCTACGGCCAAATGATCAAGTGCAAACGATTAATGGCCAAAAGATCCATTCTTGGGAACAATTAGCGACAACTATTAGTCAGTCAACCAGTCAAAAGTTAACCCTATCCGTGCTACGGCAAGGTAAGCCAGCAACACTGACGTTGACCCCCAAGCAAGTCCAAGTTGACGGGGTGACGACGCGTTTAATTGGCGTTACACCAAAAACGTATACCGACTTTGGCGCACGCCTAAAGTATGGTATATTAGCAACTGGTAGTACCACGCAGCGCATCTGGTATGCCATCACCCATTTGTTCAGTGGTGGCTTTAACCTCAACAAACTCGGGGGGCCAGTAGCCATTGCGAAGACGACCTCAACGGTTGCCAAAACTGGTTTCTTAAATATTTTGGTTTATATGGCGATGCTATCGATTAATTTAGGGATGATGAATTTGATTCCAATTCCGGCCTTAGATGGCGGCAAGTTGCTCTTGAATTTGATTGAAGCCATTTGGCGTCGACCATTACCAGAAAATATCGAAAATGCGGTAACCGTTGCTGGGGCAGCCTTTATGGTGGTCTTGCTGGTCGCGGTAACCATTAATGATTTACTTAGATAAATAGTTATTCAAATAACAAGGCGCTTTGCGCCGTACATACTGTAAAAGGAAAAACGAGGATTCTCATGAAACAATCTAAACTATTAATGCCAACTTTACGCGAAGTACCAGCTGATGCGGAAGTCAAAAGTCACCAACTCTTACTCAAAGCGGGCTTTATTCGCCCAGTGGCAGCAGGGATGTTTGCCTATTTGCCATTAGCGCAACGGGTATTGAATAAAATTGAAGCCATTATTCGCGAGGAAATGGACCGGATTGATGCCAATGAAATGTTGGTACCGGAAATTTTGCCAGCAGAATTATGGGAAAAGTCAGGGCGTTATGAAACTTATGGTCCAGCCTTGTATAAGTTCAAAAATCGTCAAGCGCGTGATTTTATTTTGGGGCCAACCCATGAAGAAACCTTTACACAACTGATGGCGGATGACATCAAGTCATATAAGAAATTGCCGTTAATCGTGTACCAATTGCAAGCAAAGTTCCGTGATGAAAACCGCCCACGTTTTGGCTTGTTGCGGACACGTGAATTCATTATGAAGGATGCGTATTCATTTAGTGCAGATCAAGCTGGTTTGGACCAAGCTTATCACGACATGGAAGCAGCTTACACAGCTATTTTTGACCGCATTGGGTTGTCATACCGTGCAATCGTTGGGGATGCCGGAGCCATGGGTGGGTCAGATTCTAAAGAATTCTCAGCACCTGCGGCAGCTGGTGAAGACATCATTGCCTATTCTGATGCGTCAGACTACGCAGCGAACTTAGAAATGGCAAAAGATTACTACGAACGTCAAGTGTCAACAGTTGAACCTTTGCCATTGGAAAAAATTGATACACCAAATGAAAAGACAATTGATGAATTGTCAGCATTATTGTCAGTGCCAGCATCAGAATTGGCTAAGACCATTACTTTTATTGCTGATGGTGAATTAGTTGCAGTTGTGACAACTGGTGATTATGAAGTCAACGATGTGAAGGTACAAAACTTCTTGCAAGCCGACACGCTTGAACTAGCGGATGAAGCGCAAGTGCGTGACTTAATTGGGGCTGGATTTGGCTCATTAGGCCCAGTGAACTTACCAGAAAATGTCCGTTTGTTAGTCGACGAACGGGCTGCTGATTTGGTTAACTTTGCGGCTGGTGCTAATGAAGATGGCAAGCATTACGTTAACATTAATTGGGAACGTGATGTGGTACTGGACCCAGAAAATGTTGGTGATTTCCGTACTGCGCGTGAAGGTGATTTAGCCATTGATGGCAAGGGTCACTTGGTGTTCACCCGCGGCATTGAAATTGGCCACATTTTCAAGCTCGGAACGCGTTATTCAAAGACAATGGGTGCCCAAATTCTTGATGAAAATGGTCGTCAAATTGATATGATCATGGGCTCATATGGAATTGGTGTGTCACGTTTGTTAAGTGCAATTGCTGAACAAATGGCCGACGAAGATGGGTTGGTTTGGCCAGCAAGTGTTGCACCATTTGATGTACACATTGTACCAGTGAACTTGAATGATGAAGATCAAGCACGTATTACGAGTCAGCTGGAAGCTGAATTAACGGCGCAAGGACTTGATGTCTTGGTTGATGATCGTAAGGAACGTGCGGGCGTTAAATTTGCCGATGCTGATTTGATTGGCTTGCCAATCCGTATCACAGTCGGTAAAAAAGCCGCTGAAGACGTTGTCGAAGTTAAAGTACGTGCAAGCAACACGAACATTGAAATGCGGGTCAGTGAAGTGGTCGACTCAGTTTCAGTTTTATTAAATGGCGATAAATAATCACGCACAAAAGGCCGATTTAATCGGCTTTTTTAATCAGTAAAAGAAGGGGGAATCATGGCAATATCCCAAGAAGAACAACTGCAACATCTCATCTCACAAATTCAGCTGGCTGATGATGTGCAACCATTTTTTGCTGAGGGACGTTTGAAGCAAGTCACCGTCGCCAAACAAGCTAAAACATGGACTTTTCATATCGTATTAAATGACATTTTACCGGTCCATGTCTTCATGCAATTTCGGCAACAATTACAAGCGGCGTTTACCAATATTGCACAGACCCAATTAAATATTGAGACACCGGTCCAAACCATTGATGCAACACAAGTCAATCAATATTGGCATATTGCCTTAGCTGACTCGGACTTAAATCACGCGGCGAGTCAACAATTAACGAGTAATACGATGTTGCGCCAAATTGATGCGCAACATTTTGGGATTGCCGTTGGCGCACAATTATTGTATAACGCGCTGACCGATGCGGCTTTGCAGTCAATTAGTCAGGCCTATCGTCGTTATGGCTTCCCAGAATTACTGTTGACACCGCAACAAGACGAAGCTTTAGCCCAACAAATTGCTGAAAGTGTTGCCCAACACCATGCCAAAGCGCAAGAAGATTTACAAAAAGCCATCCAAGCAACTGAACAAGCTAAACCCAAGGCTTCATCTGAAGGGGTGCCGTTAACACTGGGACGTAAAATCGCTGCTGATGCTGACATCACGCGTCTTGAGACGATTGAAGGTGAAGAAAATCGGGTGGTGATCGAAGGCTATATCTTTGCACATGAAGTACGTGAGTTGCGCTCTGGGCGTAAGCTCATGACGATCAAAGTGACAGATTATTCGAGCTCGATTGCAGCTAAGAAGTTTTCAAATAATGAAACGGACGAAGCTGTTTTTGACGGGCTAAAACCCGGCATGTGGGTACGGTTGTCTGGTAATGTGCAAGAAGACACTTATGCGCGTGAATTGGTGATGAACATTTATGATTTGCAAGTGATTGACCATGAGAGTCGCGTTGACACCTATCCAGATGATAAAAAGCATATCGAGTTGCATGTGCATACCAATATGTCAACGATGGATGCGGTAACCGACTATGGCGCAGTAGCCAAGTTAGCTAAAAGTTGGGGCCAAACAGCGTTAGGTGTGGTTGATACAGCCAATGTGCAAGGCTTTCCAGAAGCCGTGGCTGCCGGCAAGAAAAATGATCTCAAAATGATTTATGGGATGGAAGCGAATTTAGTTGAAGATGGGGAACCGATTGCCTTTAATCTAGCTGATGTGCCATTACTTGGACCAGAGACAACTTTTGTCGCTTTCGATTTGGAAACCACGGGACTTTCAGCCGTAACGGATAAAATCATTGAATTATCCGCGGTTAAAATGCAACTTGGGAATGTGGTGGATCAATTCTCTGAATACATCAATCCTGGTTTTCCCTTGTCAGAATTTACGACTGAACTGACATCAATTACGGATTCGATGGTTGCCAATGCCGATCCAGAAAGCGACGTCATTCAACGTTTCCGCGATTGGGTTGGGGATGCGGTGCTGATTGGACACAATGTGACGTTTGATATTGGGTTTATGAACGCTGCGTATGCGCGTTATCAAAAACCAGCCATTAGCAATCCGGTGATTGATACCTTGCCATTCACGCGTTGGCTTTACCCTGATTACAAATCTTACCGATTAGGGACAATCGCCAAGCGTTTTAATATCAATCTTGAACAAGCGCACCGAGCCATTTTCGATTCGGAAACAACCGGGCATATTGCGTGGCGGTTGATGAAAGAGGCCAAAGAACGCTATGATTTGACCAGCCATCAACAGCTCAATGATCATATGACGGAAGGGGATGCTTGGAAACATGGCCGACCGGTACATGCCACGTTGTTGGTAAAAAATGCTGTCGGTTTAAAGCATCTTTATGAATTAGTCTCGCGCTCAAATATTGAATTTTTTGCGCGTGTACCACGTATTCCGCGTTCCGTTTTGGAACAACATCGAGAAGGCTTATTAGTCGGTACGGGTGATACGGGCGGTGATGTGATTGTCACACTGATTGAAAAAGGTTATGACGCAGCGTTAGAAAAAGCGGCGTATTATGACTTTATTGAAATCCAGCCCACTGCTAATTATGCACCGATGATCGAATCAGGCTTGATTGCTGATACCGATAAATTACACGATATTCTCCGTGATATGGTGGCGATTGGTGACGAATTGGATAAGCCGGTGGTCGTTACTGGCGACATCAAGTATACGAATCCGGAAGATCGGATTTATCGTCAAATCCTAATTGCCACGCAACCAGGTAACCCACAAAATCGGACAACCTTACCAGAACTTCATTTCAAAACAACGCAAGAACTACTTGACGATTATGCGTTTTTGGGTGAGGACTTGGCGAAAAAAGTTGTGATTGACAATACGCATGTGATTGCGGATAGTTTAGAAGATGTGGCGCCGCTAAAAAGTGGGTCGTACCCGCCAAATATCCCGACCGCTGGTGAGGAATTAACCCGTCGAACACTGGAAACGGCTAAAAAATGGTACGGCGATCCCATTCCTGATGTCATTCAAGCCCGTATTGACCAAGAATTAAAAGCCATTATTGGTAACGGCTTTGCGCCGCACTATATGATTGCGCAACGTTTGGTTGAAAAGTCCAACAAAGATGGTTATCTGGTTGGTTCGCGTGGCTCGGTCGGTTCATCATTTGTGGCGACAATGTCAGGGATTACCGAAGTTAATCCGTTTGCCCCGCATTATCGCAGTGCCCATGGCGACTATTTTGAACTCGCTGATCCAAAAGTTTATGAATCAGGCTATGACTTGCCAGATAAGCCAGATCCAAATCATCCTGGTGAAATGTTAATCGGCGATGGGCAAAATATTCCGTTTGAAACCTTCATGGGCTTCAAAGGGGATAAGGTCCCAGATATTGATTTGAACTTTTCGGGCGATTATCAACCGATTGCACACAATTACATGAAGGTTTTGTTCGGTGAACACAATGTGTACCGTGCCGGCACGATTGCGACGGTGGCGGAAAAAACCGCCTTTGGTTATGTCAAAGGTTATGAACGCGATCATGATAAGCATTACCGTGGGACAGAAGTAGAACGTTTGGCTCAGGGGATTACTGGCGTTAAGCGGACAACAGGGCAACATCCAGGTGGGATTTTGATTGTGCCACGTGAATATGATGTCTATGATTTCACACCGGTTCAATATCCGGCCGATGATCAAAAATCATTGTGGCAAACAACGCACATGGATTACCATTCCATTCACGATAATTTGCTCAAAATGGATATTTTGGGGCATGATGATCCGACGATGGTACGCACGTTAAAGGATATGTCAGGAATTGATCCGCAATCAATTCCGGTCAATGATCCTGGTGTCTTGAGTCTGTTTACGTCGCCAAAAGCGTTAGGCGTGACGCCAGAACAAATTTTCTCAAAAACTGGCACACTTGGTTTGCCTGAATTTGGGACGAACTTTGTGCGGGGGATGTTGGAAGAAACACAACCCCACAATTACTCTGAACTATTGCAGATTTCTGGTTTGTCACACGGCACGGATGTGTGGCTAGGGAACGCCAATGAATTGATTGAAAACGGCACCGCAACGATTGGGACCGTGATTGGAACCCGTGATAAGATCATGACGGATTTGATTAACTGGGGCTTCCCAGCAGCTGATGCGTTTAATGTCATGGAAAAAGTGCGTAAAGGAAAAGGGATTACGGATGAGTATCAGGCCCAGTTACGTGCAGCAAAGATTCCAGAATGGTATATCCAATCGATGCTCAAGATTAAATATATGTTCCCCCGAGCCCACGCAGCAGCGTATGTTTTGATGGCCTTGCGGATTGCCTATTTTAAGGTTTATTTCCCAACGATTTATTATGCGACCTACTTCTCAGTCCGCGCTGATCAATTTGATATTGTGGCCATGAGTCGTGGTAAAAATGCGACAAAAGAAGCGTTAAAGCGTTTACGCGCCTTGGGTAATGATGCCACGGTGGGCGACAAAAACCTTTTGACGGTATTGGAGATGGCGAATGAAGCCTTAGAACGTGGGATTACTTTCTCAATGGTTGATTTATATAAGTCAGAAGCCAGCGAGTGGGTGATTGATGGCGACACGCTAATTCCACCGTTCTCAGCAGTGCCAAGTTTGGGCGATAACGTGGCCAAGCAAATCATTGTGGCGCGCCAAGAAAAGCCATTTTTGAGTAAGGAAGATTTGAAAAAGCGTGGGAAGGTCTCCCAAACAGTCATTGACTATTTGACGAAAAATTCAGTCTTAGATGGTATGCCAGACGAAAATCAATTGAATTTGTTTGATTTTTAACCACCAGTCACCACAATCGCGCTGCGGCGTGCAACAAGATACAACAACGGAGAGTGTAGTATGAAACACGAATGGCACCAAAAAGTGGCCAATTATTTTGAATATGTCTTAAATAGCCTCATGATTATTATTGGGGTTGTGATTTTTGGCTTTTTGTTGCGTGAAATTTATAATTTAGCGCATTTACTCCTGACAGTGGAGGATATGCGGTCACACTTTAATCAAATTACGGATGCCACGCTTGCCGTCTTCTTGTTCTTTGAGTTTATGAGTTTGGTCCGCGAATATTTTATCAAGGACGCTCATATTTCGATGGAAAGTTTTCTTTATATCGGGGTGACCGCCTTGATTCGAGCGATTTTGGTTTATCATGATCAAACGATGAAAACGTTGCTATTGGCCTTATCAATTGGTATCTTAGTGGTTGCCTTGACGGTGTACCGTTATTTCCGTGAAAAAGGGAAACAGCAGAAACTACCACATTAACCAGTCAGTTTTGAATCAAAAAAGCACGGCTTGCCGTGCTTTTTTGCATGGTTTAAACATGGTATGATAAGAGATGAAAATACGCGGAGGAGAGTCATTCACGGCAGAAAAATGCCATGTGTACAGATTGTCTTGTACATATGCCACGTGCGCGTGAAGACCAAAATGAAAATATGACGAAAAAAATTGTTGTCCTTGGGAGTCTCAATGTTGATAGCATTATGAAGATGCCTCGTATGCCATTAGTTGGCGAAACAATGGCTTTAACAGACGTGACAACAGCACCTGGTGGTAAAGGTGCCAACCAAGCAGTTGCAGCAGCCCGTCAAGGCGCTCAAGTGGCCTTTATTGGCGCAGTAGGGCAGGACAATAATGGCCACTTTATGCGCCAAACCTTAGCTGATCAAGCTGTTGATGTGGCGGCGATTCAAACCAATGCAACAGTACCAACTGGTTCAGCCTATATTATGTTGCAAGATAACGGCGCCAATACAATTTTGATTCATGGTGGGGCCAATCAAGCCTTGACCGTTGATGATTTAGATGAGGAGCTGATTGCCCAGGCTGATACGTTGATTGCGCAATTTGAGGTCCCACTGGCAGTGATTACAGCAGCCTTTAAAATGGCTAAGGCGCACAATGTGCAAACTGTGCTAAACCCTGCACCAGCAGTTTATGAGGTCACGCCAACCTTGGCCAGTTTGACAGATATTATTTTGCCTAATGAAACAGAAGCACAATTGTTAACGGGTATCACTGTTGAAAATGATCGTGCGGTGTTGAATCAAGTCAGTGATGCCATCTTGGCAACAGGGGTGGCCCGCAGTATTATTACCCTTGGGGAAGCGGGCTCATTTATCGCTGACGGTGCCAACCGTTGGTGGGCAAAGCCGAAAAAAGTTGCGGCCGTTGATACGACAGCAGCGGGGGATACTTTTATTGGGACCCTGGCAAGTGAACTTGCCGCCGATTTTAGTAATTTAGTCGACGCCGTTGATCGTGCTAGCACAGCCAGTGCCATTGCCGTTACGCGACCAGGTGCCATTCCGTCAATTCCAACCCGTGAAGAAGTGGATCAGTTCTAATGCAACAATTACCAGAAGCGTTTACAACTAAATATACGCGTTTATTAGGCGATGAAGCGCCGGCTTTTTTTGACACTTTTGATGACCAGGTACAAAAGGCCTACCGTGTCAATCCGTTAAAAGCCAATCCTGTGGTCAGTGACACCCCAGATAACGGGCCAGTACCGTACGGTAAATGGGGTCATTTTGGGGCAGTTTCTGGGCACAGTGTTGACCATGTCACTGGCGTTGTTTACTCTCAGGAACCCTCTGCACAATTTGTTGGCGAAGTCTTACAGCCAAAACCTGGTGAACGGGTGCTAGATTTGGCCGCCGCACCTGGTGGCAAAACGACACATCTCGCTGCTTTTATGCAACAGGAAGGCTTACTTTGGGCCAATGAAATTTTTATGAATCGGGCCAAAGTTTTAAGTGAAAATATTGAACGAATGGGCGTGCAAAATAGTATTGTCAGTTCGCATGCACCAGCTGAATTAAGTGCCAAGTTACCACAATTTTTTGACAAAATTTTACTGGATGCGCCATGTTCTGGCGAAGGGATGTTTCGTAAAAATCCAGCCGCAGTAGCACAATGGCATCAAGATTTCCCGCAAGAATTAGCTGACTTACAACGTGAGATTTTACGCGAAGCCATGAAAATGTTGCGTCCTGGGGGTCAAATCGTGTACTCGACGTGCACATTTGCGCCAGAAGAAGATGAACAAATGATTGCCTGGTTGATGCAAGAATATCCCGAAATGCAGCTTGTACCCATTGATAAACCAGCCCATACACATGTCCAAGATGGTCGGCCAGCATGGGCTGATCAGGCTTACACTGATGGTCAAACCACCGTATCAACGACAGCAGATCTCACAGTACTTGGGGGGACGGCTCGTTTGTGGCCACAAGCCTTACAAGGTGAGGGACACTTTGCTGCCAAATTAGAAAAAGCCGCTGACGCAACGCCGACAACCGCGGTCGTTAAACCGTTAGTGCCAACACCATTGAGTCGTAGCCAAGAAAAGATTTTTGCGGATTTTGTGGCGACAACGCTACCCGACTTTGATATGACCCAGCACACGTTAACCTTATTTGGTGATCGACTTTATATGGCACCAGTGGGCACACCTGATATTTCAGGGATGAAAATTTTGCGACTAGGACTTGAGTTGGGCACGTTTAAGAAAAACCGCTTTGAGCCTGCGCATGCGCTAGCCTTGGCTTTACCACCACAAGCAGTCAGTCAAACTTACGCCATGACGCCTGACGATTGGGCACAATTTGTCCATGGTGATGTGGTTCGACCAGCGGCACCTTTACAAAAAGGGTGGGTCTTAATGACGGCCAATGGTAATGGCGCGGGCTGGGGACGGTACGTTGATGGCCAAATTAAAAACTTCTTCCCTAAGGGACTTCGCTTTGCTGTCAAAACAGATGACACCACGCTAGCACCAGAGATGTATTAAACAGCGAACAGCTGTTTGTGATGTCAAGCCCATGATTTGACCTTGTTCTTAAGTAAAGAACACGTATAATAGACTCTAGTCTTGACGATTACGTTTGACGTCGCGTGAACGTGAAGTTTAAATTACGGGGTCGGTGCTATGCATTTGCATACCTCACAAAGGGAGAACAATCACCATGAAACAATCAACTAAAATCATTGCAGGCCTTGCAGCTATTGCCATTATTGGCGGCGGTATTTATACGGGTTTGTCGCATAAGTCAACGCAAAATGGGCAGACAAATAATGCCGCATCACTTGGCTTGGTCCTAGATGTCGGCGGTGTAGATGACCATTCATTTAACCAATCTGCCTGGGAAGGTGCTAAGCAATATGCGGCAGCACATCATATGAAGGCGGGACAAAATGCGCCAGTGACGTATTTCACGACCACTGATCACTCAGATTTGGACCAAAACTTTAATTTGGCAACCAAAAATCATAAATACCAGATTGTTTATGGGATTGGGTATTCGTTAAACCAAGCGATCACCAAGTCAGCGAAGTTAAACCCCAAGCAAAAGTTTGTGTTAGTCGATGATATTGTGACGAATCAACCAAACGTGGCGTCAGTTATGTTTCGTTCAGAACAATCATCGTACCTTGCCGGTGTAGCAGCTGCGATTAAGGCCAAGGAAAACGGTGAAAAGGCTGTTGGCTTTATTGGCGGTATTCACGGAAACATTATTGATGCGTTTGATGCTGGTTTTGAAGCCGGTGTGAAGGCAACTGATCCAACATTAACGGTCGAAAAGCAATATGCCAACTCATTTACCGACTCAGCTAAGGGTAAAACGATTGCTGCGGCAATGTACGCCTCAGGCATTCGCACAATCTTTGCGGCCGCTGGTTTTGTTGGTAATGGTGCCTTTACTGAAGCGAAAGCCGAAAATTCAAAGTTGGATGCTGATTCAAAGCAACGTTTGTATATTATTGGTGTTGACCGTGATCAGAAGGCTGATGGAGCTTATAAGTCAAAAGATGGTAAGTCAGAAACGTCAACGATGGCCTCATCAATCACGTCCGTTGGGGCAGGTGTTAAAAACATCGCCGATGCCTATAACAAAGACCACAGTTTCCCAGGTGGCAAAACAGTGGCCTACGGGCTTAAGGAACGTGGTGTTTATTTGACAAAATCAGAATTGACACCAGCACAAAAGACAGCCGTAGATAAAGCGGAAAAGGGTATTATTGATGGTACGATTAAAGTGCCAAACCACCCAGCTGGCTCACAATTTAATCAAAAGTTCTAACCGAAGTAGTCAGAGATTTTCACAAGCAAGCCCCGCGTGAGCGGGGCTTTTTTGGTATAATAAAGTCAGTATGTTTTAGGAGGAAGTGTCTGTCACAGGCGAATTTTGGTGAGACGCATGACCAGAAAATGCTGCTGGCGACACAAAATGAGAAATGGCTTTTGATCAACAAGTAACGATTCCAGGTGATGCCACCTACCGTCTTAGTCCACAGATTAAAAAGTATACGCTTGGCGACTTAGGCTTCATTACGAATAATGCCGGCGCCTATACGTTACATCGCTCGCTTGAACCGGAAAAAGCATTGGCTAACGCAGTCAAATTAAAAGTGACGGTTAACCCAGATTTGACCGGGTTTAAGATGAGTACTGTTTCTGCTGGGGATGTGGTACGCGTTGACATTTTTAAAAATCAACATGCAGCAGAAATGGTGCCGTTGTATCATTTTTTTGTTGATGAGCTTGTGGCACGCGGGGTGCTAGAAAAGATTTAATATGACTAAATTTTATTTTGTACGACATGGCCAAACGGCTTGGAATCTCGAACGCCGCTTTCAAGGGGGCAACGGTGATTCTGATTTATTACCTTCAAGTTATGATGATATGGTGAAAGTCGCCGACTTTTTGCGAGACGTCGAATTCACACGGGTATTTGCGTCGCCATTGCGGCGTGCGCGGATTACCGCCACACAAATTGCGCGCGAAATGAACTATCGTGGTCCCTTGTCACTGCGCTCAAATATTGCCGAAGTTGGCCTAGGCCGCTGGGAAGGTGAACTGGTGGCACAAGTACAAGTTGACTATGCGACCGCCTACCATAATTATCGCCATAATTTGGATCAGTTTGAAGGCACTGAATTTGATGGGGAAGGGTATACAAAAGCAAGTGCGCGATTTGCGCGGTTTATTAAAAACCTGGCACAGCAATATCCAACGGACAATATTTTGATTGTCTCACACGGGATGGCTTTATCTTTTGGTATCAACGAACTCCTACAAACACCGCGAATGGCGATTCGTGAACGCGGTGGTTTAAGTAATACATCAACGACTGTACTGTCAACGACTGATGGTCAACAGTTTGAAATTGAAGATTGGAATAATACAACGTATCTCAATAAGCTTCAAAATGACGGAACCACCATTTAAGTTGACACGAGCGTAGTGAAGGATTAAAACAAGCACACGATGACATTTGAAACTGACCAATTGGACAAAGTTACTGGGACGTTGCAACACGTCATTTTTGCGTCCAGTGATTCTTATTTTAAAATTTTATCCGTGCAAATTGATGACAGTACGTTGACCGACTGGGAGACCCCAGAAATTATTGTGACTGGGACGTTTGCTGATGTTCAAGAAGGGAGTACTTATGCTTTCTTCGGACAAGTGGTCCGCCATCCGAAGTACGGGCAACAATTAAAAGTATCACATTATGAAAATGAATTGCCACCCGATGAAAATGGTTTGATTAAGTATTTTGCGAGTGGGCAATTTTCAGGGATTGGTCAAAAAACGGCGGAAAAAATTGTTGACCACTTAGGCCTTGACGCTGTCACCTTGATTTTAGATGATGTACGGGTGTTGGACGGTATCGTTAAACCAGCAACAGCGCAAAAATTAGCGCGTAGTCTCCAATTGAACCTTGGTTTGGAACGCTTATTTCAAATTGGTAATCAGTACGGCCTGGGGGCTGATTTGGCTGGGCGTCTTTATGACCAATACGGCCATGAAGCTGAGGAAATTTTAACAACGGATCCTTATCGTTTGGTTTTTGAATTTGATGGAGTTTCCTTTAAAATTGCCGATGCCATTGGTCAAAAAAATGGGCATGCGCGTACGGATCAGCGCCGAGTGCAGGCAGCTGTTTACGCCACGATGATGAATGTCAGTTTCCAATATGGCCATACTTATCTATCGCGCGCACAACTGCTACAAGCCACCGGGCAATTACTGCATGATCAGCAGTTACAAGCTGATATTGACCAAGCCATTGAAGCGTTAATTGCCAATCATATTTTAGTCGATGATGAAGGTCGCTTATATGCGGCAACGCTTTATCAAGCTGAACGGCAAGTGGCCCAAGACCTTAAGCGTTTGTTACGCGCCCCAATGCCGTTTGATATCACACCGGAGGCGATTGCTGATGCGGTGACCACCCCAGGTCATTTGCAGTTAGATGACACGCAAATTGCGGCGGTAAAAGCTGGCTTGAATGCGCAGGTGTTCTTGCTGACGGGTGGTCCTGGGACAGGTAAAACGACAATTGTCCGCACGATGGTGGCAACTTGGCATAAATTGTTGCAGCAACGGGCGAAATATGCTGATAATACCCAAGATTTCTTAAAAAATTATGCGGTGAAATTAGCGTCACCAACTGGACGAGCGGCCAAACGGATGACGGAAGTTACTGGCCATGAGGCGACGACGATTCATCGGTTACTGGGGATTTCGGATTTAGATGAACCGGAATTTAATGCCGAAAATCCAATTGCGGGTGGGCTACTAATTATTGATGAGGCCTCCATGTTGGATATTGAATTGACGGCAAAGTTGTTTGCTGCCATTCCGAGTGGCATGAAAGTCATTATTGTTGGCGACGCGGATCAACTGCCGTCAGTTGGTCCCGGAAATGTATTGGCTGATTTTGTAGCCAGTCAGCGAATTGCTCATATCGAATTGGCAACGATTTATCGGCAGGGTCGCGGTAGTAGTATTACCACATTGGCACAACATATTAAAAATGGTCAGCTACCCGAGGACTTTATGACCAACCAACGTGATCGTTCGACCTTTATGGTCGGCCCAGATCAAGTGGTGACGGCCATTGAGCAAGTCGTGCAAGCGGCCATTAACAAAGGCTATACGGCTGATGATTTACAGATTTTAGCACCAATGTATAAAACCACTGCTGGCGTGCATGCGTTAAATACGATGGCGCAAGCTTTGTTTAATCCCCTGAAGCCTGGTCAAAAATCCTTACAGTTTGGCGAGACAATTTTTCGGCAGGGCGATAAGGTCTTGCAACTTGAAAATGACAGTGAGCGTGATATTTTCAATGGCGATATGGGCAAAATCATCGCCATTCGCTATAAAAAAGACCCTGGTAATACTGAAAATGAGGATAGCCTCGTCGTTGATTTTGATGGCAAAGAGCTGGTGTATCCCAAGAAACAGTTAAACCAACTCACGTTAGCCTATGCAACGACGGTCCATAAAGCACAAGGCAATGAGTTTAAACTGGTGGTTATGGCACTCACCACGCGTTTTGGCTTAATGCTAAACCGAAACTTGTTGTATACTGGCCTGACGCGCGCAAAAGAAGCTTTAATTTTGGTTGGAGAATATGCGGCATTTAATCGGGCAGCGCAGACACCAGTGCCGCTGCGGGCAACTTGGTTGACGCAACGGCTGCAAGCAGAAAACGCGCCCACCGTCACACCAGTGGTGCGCCCAACACCGCCACCAGTAACTGAAAAATATCAACTAACTGAGGCGCTAATTGCCGCACAAACCATCTCACCAATGATTGGTTTGGCGGATGTCACCCCATATGATTTTATGGCAACCAGCTGATTACTGGTATAATGAAACTAAGAAAACGAGACGGAGATAGAAGATGACGACCCCTGAATATCGCTTATTTAGCCTTGGAAGTAATCCAAAGTTGGCTGATGAAATCGCCAATATTTTAGGCACCAACTTATCAGATATTGATGTACGGCAATTTGCCGATGATGAAATTTATGAACGGATTGAGCAAACCGTTCGTGGTCGAGATGTCTATGTGATTCAAGGCATTTCCGATCCGGTCAACGATAATTTTATGAAGTTAATGATCTTTATTGATGCGGCACGTCGTGCTTCTGCCAAGACCATTAATGTCGTGATTCCTTATTTTGGCTATGCCAGATCAGATCGCAAGGCGCGTTCACGTGAACCAATCGCGGCGCGTTTGATTGCGAACATGCTAGAATCACAAGGGGTTAAGCGTGTTATCACGATGGACCTTCATGCTGATCAAGTACAGGGCTTCTTTGATATTCCAGTTGATCATTTGATTTCAATGCCAACTTTAGGCCATTACTTTTATGAAAATGACCTGTTGGGGTCAGATTTAGTTGTTGTAGCACCAGATCACGCGAGTGTTGGTCGTGCGCGTAAGTTTGCGAAACTACTTCATGCAGAATGGGCAGTCATTGATCGTCGGGTCGGTGAAGATTTGCAAACGGCACCATTTGGCATTACTGGCAATGTGCAGGGGAAGCGCGCGATTTTGATTGATGATATTATCGACACGGGTACAAGCATGACGTTGGCGAGTGAAGCGTTAACGGCGGCTGGTGTGACAGATATTTACGCTGTTGCCCCACACGCAGTGTTGTCAGAACAGGCCGTTGACAAGTTAGCCAAATCGGCAATTTCAAAAACATTAGTGGCGAACACGATTGAAGTACCCGATGATAAGCGTTTTGATAAGTTAGTACAATTATCAGTTGCAGCAACATTTGCCGAAGCGATTCGACGGGTCGATGCGTGCGAAAGTATTGAGGACATTATGAGAAGTCCGGATAACTTGGATGTTAAATTATGAAAACAGTTGACATGACACGATTATTGTCACCAGAATGGGGCGTGACGGATGATGGCATGATGACCACCCAATTTGGGGCGTCAATAGCTTTTGTGACAACCCATGTTCACGTGGTGCGATTATCATTTGCTAAAAACTACGACGGGTTGACTTTTGCGGTGCAAATCAATGCCGCCGATTGGCAGGAGATGCCGGTCACGGACCAAACCTTGCAAGTGACCATACCCACAGAGACGGCCAAGGTTTGCATGGTGTTGCGTGATCGTGCAGGCAGTAGCGAAGCTTTTTGGCAAGATCCTGTCTATGTGACAGCCGTGACAATTGATCAGGGCGAAGTGGCCCCAATTGAAAATGCACAGCCTTACGTGACGTTTGTTGGAGATTCCATTACTGCCGGTGAAGCCATGGCCGCCGATGGGCATCATCCCGAATTGAGCTACCCACAACTGGTGGCTGATGCCTTAGGGCAACCGTTGGCGCGTATTGCGTATGGGGGAACTGGCTTAACCGCTGCTGCGCCATACCAAATCCCAACAGCGATCGAAGCCTTGTGGCACGTTGGTGACAATGTGTCGCGACCATTAGTGACGACTAACCTCGTACTAGTGAATTATGGCACCAACGATTTTAACTATGGTGCCACACCGACCGCGTTTGCATTTGGTTTACGCATCTATTTATTGGAATTGATAAAGCGCTTTCACAATGCTAAAATTATATTAATGATGCCATTGAATGGGGCGTTTCGTGAGGTGTTTTTGGCTGAAACGGCACGCTTTGATCAATTCACGTTAATTGAAACCAAGTCATGGTTACCAGCCATGACAGATGTCCACCCGAATTGTGCAGCGCATCAAATTATTGCAGAGCAAATAGTGAAAGGACTTTAAATCATGGTATATGCAGCAGATGAACAACGTTATGAGAAATTACCTTACCGCCGGGTGAGTGATTCTGGCTTAATTTTACCAGTCGTATCATTTGGCTTGTGGCGTAATTTGGGTGACCAAATGCCACTTGAAAATTCTCGAAAAGTGATGTTGAAGGCATTTGACAGTGGTATTTTTAGCTTTGATAATGCATCTAATTATGGCCCAAGTAACGGTACCGCGGAAGAAACTTTTGGTCAGGTCTATCGCAGTGATTTGAAGCCGTATCGTGATGAACTGATTATCACGACTAAGGCGGGTTATCACATGTGGCCTGGACCATTGGGTGAGTTTTCCGGTAAAAAGACGTTGACGGCCGCCTTGGATTTAAGTCTCCAACGCATGGGACTAGATTATGTTGATATTTTCTATGCGCATCGTTGGGATCCCAACACGCGTTTAGAAGAAACTGCTTATGCGATGGACTTATTGGTTAAGCAAGGTAAGGCATTATATGTCGGGGTATCTAATTATAATGCTGAACAAACAGCCGCCATTGCGAAGTTGTTTGATGAACTTGGCACACCATTTATTGGGAACCAAGTGTCTTATAACATGTTAAATCAAACGGCCGCTGATGATGGTTTGTTGGACGTATTGGATGAAAATCATGCTGGCTTGATTGCCTATGGGCCACTAGCTGAAGGCTTGCTGACGGATCGTTACTTAGAGGATATTCCGGAAGATTACCCAATTCACCGGACGAATGCGTTCTTGTTTGAAGACGGTAAAGCGGCCTTGATTGCTAAGTTAAACGCCTTAAACGCCATTGCGCAAGCCCGTGGTCAAAAATTGTCACAAATGGCATTAGCTTGGTTACTCCGTGACCGTCGCGTTGCCACTGTTGTCATCGGGGCAAGTAAGATTGACCATCTGGTAGATAACTTAGCCTTTAGTGATAACATGACTTTCACTGATGACGAAGTTGCTCAAATTGAAACGATTTTGAAATAGAAAAAAGCATCCCCAACGGGATGCTTTTTATAATGGTTGAATCCAAGTGTTTTGGGCGCCTGCTTTTGTCAGGGCGTTGGCGATGGTGATGGCATCATCGTTATTTTTGGCTAGGGCAAACATGGCACCGCCAATACCGGCACCGGTCAGCTTAGCACCGAGTGCGCCAGCATGTAGGGCGGCATTGACAAGATTGTCGAGTTTAGGGTGTGACACACCGAGTGATTGTAATTCGTGATGTGCCGCTGTAAATAATAAACCGACGTGTTCGGGGTGATTATGGGTTAAATCAGTCCGAACTTTTTCTGCAATTTGCCCCAAATGGACAATTTTTTGCCAAGTGAGGTCATAATCATCATCCAAATTGCTTTTCACGATATTAACAGCGTGCATCGTTTGGCCATGAATGCCTGTATCAGCGACAACAAGTGTCCCTGTTAAGGTCATTTTAAAAGCCGTTAAGGTCTCGTTTTTGACGAACCAGATGGGGTCGTCAGAGCCGACAGTGGCGGCATCTAAACCAGAGGCCGAGCCATGAGAAATCCCTTCCGCCAAATCAGTAAAGTGTTTTAATTGTTCAGGTGACAAGGGGGCCTTCACGTAATCAAAAAAAGCTTTGGTGATCGAGGTTGCAAAAGCCGCTGACGCGCCGAAACCACGTTCTTGTGGAATATTTGTTTCAATTTCTAGCGTGAAAGGGGCATCAACCAAATTTAAAGATTGCAGTAATTTAAGGATGAGCTGACGTAAGCCTTCCACATTGGCGCCTAATTCATCGAGGTCGCCGTGAAACGTGCTACTTTCAATTGTTTGCCCGCTAAAGGCTGGTCGAATTGTTGTCGTCACGGTCAGGTTTGTTAATGGAATGGCAATAGCTGGTTGGTTATAAACGACGGCATGTTCACCGACTAAAATAATTTTGGCATGGGCAATTCCCACCCCAAGCATTTGACTAATCATGATTTTTCTCCGAATTTCCTTTACTATTGTACCGCACTTTTCTAAATAGTGTAAAATGATAGATGAATTGCGTTGTTAAGTTTGTCGTAGTGTTGCCTGATTAGGGCAAAGTTAACAACGCAATTCATCACTAAATTCCAGAGAAAGGTGTTTGCTATGAACGCCAATAAAACGTTTGTTGTTGTCGATTTAGAAACAACTGGACAGAGTGTTGCTCGCGGTGGGCGCATCATCCAAATTGGGATGACTTTTATCAAAAATCGCCGTATCGTTGATCATTTTGAATCTTTTGTGAATCCAGGTCAATCAATTGATCGCAACATTCAACAACTCACGCATATTTCAGAAAAAGATGTGCGTGATGCGCCTTATTTTGAAGAAATCGCACCAGTTCTACGTAACATGTTACAAGATACTGTGCTGATTGCGCATAATATTAATTTTGATTATCCTTATTTGAACGACGAGTTAGCGCGGACAGGCTTTCCAGTGCTGACCAATCCTGCCATTGACACGGTTCAATTAGCACAAATTTTGTTGCCAACAGCGCCAGGATATCGGTTGTTGGATCTGACAACATTTTTAAATATTACGCTTAATAACGCCCATCGGGCAAATGCTGATGCGCAAGCAACGGCCTTACTGTTTTTGAAGCTATGGCAAAAGGCGGAACAGTTACCCGTTATTGTTCTCCAGCAATTACAATTTGGGCAGTGGCCACTCCTGAGACAAACACAAGATTTTTTACGGGTGGTCAAATCAAAACGGCAACAAACTGATTTTGACATTGTGGCCCAAGTCGCCGTGACGAAACCAGAACCCGTGCCACCAATGACACCAGCGACGTTGCCTGCCTATCCACAGTCTTCGCAAGAGAAGCAGCGGCAATTTGGGCAATGGTTAACCCAAAACGAAGCCCAGAATGATTTAATGAATCGCGTCCATGCGTTCCTCACTAAAAAAGCTGATGGCGTATTAACGGTGTTGACTGCACCGAAAATCGGCAAAACTTTGGGTTATTTGGTCCCATTAATTTTTGATCCGCACGCACGTCCAATCGTGTTGTTGACAAATGATGACAGTTTGCAGCAACAGCAACAAGCATTGGTGGAGAAAATCGCTAAATTATTGGATGTCCATTTTACGGCAGCCATTTTGCATGATCCAAGTGCGTATATTGATGTTGAACGTTTTAACCAATTGTTAAAAACAGCTGACGACACGTCGCCAGCCCAATTCTTCAAAGCCCGCATTTTAGTGTGGTTAACGCAAACACAGACTGGGTTATTAAACGAAATCCAAGTCGGCGCTACCAATTTGCCGATTCTAGATGCATTGCGTGGCAATGAGCAGGGGATTTTCTATCAACGTGCGCAACGTTTGGTCAACCGTGCTGAAGTGTTGACGATGAATTTTGAAACTTACTTTAATCAGGCGCAACCGCTTTTGGCAGCGCGTGAGCGTACAAAATGGCCGGTCGTGGTCATGGAAACGCCGAGTGCGTTTGTTGATGAATTATCAGCACATTATCGGGCACAGTTGAATTTGACAGACATTAAAAACAGCTTGAAAGGGTTGATGCATCAAGAAGTTGCGGGGCTCACGCATAAGCAGCGTTTGTTTGTCAAACAAAGTGTGGCAGAAGCCTTGAAATTAGTGAAGCAAATTTTGCAAACCGATAAGGTGACCACCCAACTCAAGCGCGCAGAACGTTTATTAATGATCATCATGCGTTTAATGACGATTTTGGATATTGGCGAGCATGGCGTTGTCCCGGCATCATGGGCGACCTTACCGCATGAACTGACCAACATCAAACGTTTGCAGCAAGAACCGCTTGTGACGGTGCAGGATCAAGAACACGACGAAAACGGGCAAACGCAGCTCACGAGAACATTCTTCGTTCCAGTCGCCACCACGTATCAAACACACTTTTTGGCGCATATCCATAAACTTTTGGTTGTCAGTGAATACTTAGATAATCAGGTGAGTGCCTTTTTGCGTGAGGTGCCAGAGCAGATGACGGCAGAACGCGATTTTATTCACCATGATAATCAACCGGTAACTGTGATTCAAATGGGTCGCACTTCGCCAGTCACGCACTTACAAGCGCTCACACAGCATAACGTGGGTGAAATTATGATGATTGTGCCAGATGGTGAACGGGTGAATCATTGGTATCAAAAGTTAAAACATGTTTTGACAACCGACTACGGGCTCGTTGCGGAAGGGGTCACCGGCTCACTTGAAAAAATCCAGCGCCAACGGCATACCGAACAGCAAAACATTCTGATTGTCACACCAAAAATCATGTCAACCATGTGGTTACGCGATCAGGAGTTACCAAACATTGTGATTGTACCGGAACGGGAAGTTTGGCAACCAGTGTCACGTCTCGCCTTGGTATTAACTGAAATGCAACGTCATCCGAAAGCATTACTCGTCACACAATTAAATGCCATGCAACGCCATCGCTTTAAGTCACAAGCAGACATCAAAGCCAACGTGGTGTTAAAAAATAATTTGCTGGCACAGTATGACCAAATTTTGACAGATTTTTGATATAATAAATCTAGCTATGCGTTGGAGGACTAAACAAAATGATGCAATTTAAAGATGATATTCGAATCCGCCAACGTCAACGCCGTTCCCGCGTTCATTGGGCGCGGATTTGGTTTGTCGGGGCGGGCATCGGAATTGTCGTGGCAGCCATTACGCTAGGTTACTTTTATGTGTCGTTAAGTCCGATGCGACAAGATGAGGCGCGATTGCAAAAATTGGTGAAGGCCAAAACAGACATCGCGACGGTTAAGCAAATTAGTGCTGATTATCGTAAAGGAACGACTTATGCGGTTGTTGGGACAACGGCTCGTGGTCAAGAAAAAGTCGCCATTGTCCATGGCAATAGTTCGCGCGTCACGGTTTATGATCGACGAGATGGGATGACCAATCAGCAATTAGGACAATTATTGCTGAAAACGTATCAGCCAAAGAAAATTTATTCTGCAAATATCAGCGAGTACAAAAAAACGTTGGTATGGGAAGTCAGTTATAAAGGGCAAAATAATGCTTTAAATTACCTGACCTTAGATTTTAAAACTGGAAAACCTTATCGGGTTATTAACGGCCTGTAAGTAATAGGAACGAGGAGAAAAAATGATTTCGGAAAGAGCGCAAGCAGTCGAAGCCGCCGCTACCTTGGCAATGAGTCGTTTAGCCAAGGCCATGCAATCCGATGGGATTGATGTGATTAATTTGGGTGTTGGCGAATCAGATTTTCAAACACCTGAACACATTGCCCAAGCAGCGATTGCGGCGATTGAAGCCCATCAAACCAGCTTTTATACGCCGACAAGTGGGTTAGATGCTTTAAAGCAGGCCATTGTAGATCACGTACAGCAACGGTACGATGCCACCATCACCCGTAACAATGTGACGGTGACGACTGGGGCTAAATTATCACTTTATGCGTTGATGCAGGTGCTCTTAAATCCAGGCGACGTTGTGGTTGCAGCGGCACCACTTTGGGTCAGCTATGTTGAACAAATTAAGCTAGCTGGCGGCCAATTGCAAACAATTGTGCCAGATAATGCCGCTTTGAAGTTAACGGTAGCTGATCTCGCGGCGCTGACAACACCGGTTAAGGCCATTATTGTGAATTCACCAACTAACCCGACCGGCCAAGTTTATACGCGTGACGAATTACAAGCGATTTTGGCCTGGGCTAATGAACATGACACGTATGTCATTTTGGATGAAATCTATGGTCAGCTCGTTTATAACGGCGCAACATTCACGTCAGGCTTGCAACTTCAACCGCTTGAAAATAGCCGGATGATTATCGTTGATGGGGTGTCAAAAGCTTATGCGATGACCGGTTGGCGGATTGGCTGGACGTTAGCCAGTTCCGAGGTGATTGTCGCAATGAACAAGTTGTTGGATCACATGACATCAAATCCAACAGCAGTCGCACAATATGCAGCGATTGCGGCGTTGACAGGGGATCAATCATCTGTTGAAGTGATGCGACAAGCCTTTGAGAAGCGCTTGAACGCCACGTTCGACGCCCTTAACAACGTGCCAGGCCTTGAAGTGGCCGTCAAGCCCGAAGGTGCTTTCTACCTATTTCCAAAGGTTGAGCCACAAGTACTGACGGCGGCTGGGGTAGCTGATACCAGTGAACTGTCGATGAAAATCTTGAAAGAAGCACGCGTGGCCATGCCATCTGGTGAAGGCTTTGGGATGCCAGGTTATTTGCGGATGGGCTATGCCAAAGACCAAGTAGTTTTGGACGAAGCTGTTCGTCGTTTAACTGAATTTTTTCAACAATACATTTAATTAAAATAGAGGAGAAGCAGGTGGTGCGGTAACAAACCACGTGTATATGATCATGTCACAAGATATTCCCACAATTCAAATTATCGATGCTAAAAACTATGTTGGCCAAACGGTCAAGATTGGAGCTTGGCTTCGTCAAAAGCGCGGTTCAGGTAAGTTGGCCTTTTTGCAATTACGCGATGGGACAGCATTCTTTCAAGCTGTGGTAGCCAAAGCAGATGTGCCGGAATCAGTTTTTGAACTGGCTAAAGGGTTAAAGCAAGAAACAAGTCTGTACGTGACAGGGAAAATCCGTGAAGATGCGCGATCATCATTTGGCTATGAAATGGCGGTGTCTGATATTGAAGTGATTGGTGAAAGCCATGATTATCCCATCACGCCAAAAGAACACGGGACAGACTTCTTATTTGATGAACGGCACCTCTACCTGCGTCATTTGAAGCCTTTTGCCACATTGAAGATCCGGAATACGTTGATTGCCGCAACGTATGAATTCTTTAACAACGAAGGCTTTACAAAGTTGGATTCACCACTTTTGACTGGTTCTGCCCCAGAAGGGACGACAGAATTGTTTGAAACGGATTACTTTGGCGAATCAGCCTTTTTGTCACAAACAGGACAATTGTATGCTGAAGCAGGCGCCATGGCCTTTGGTAAGGTCTTTACTTTTGGCCCAACATTCCGTGCAGAAAAGTCAAAGACACGTCGTCATTTGACAGAATTCTGGATGGTCGAACCAGAAATGGCCTTCATGCATCAAGAAGAGAGTCTTGAATTGCAAGAACGCTATATTTCATTCTTGATTTCAAAAGTCTTGGAACGCAATGAACAAGAGCTTGATATTCTTGGTCGTGACAAGGCATTGTTGGCGTCTTACACGGAACTACCTTATCCACGTATCAGTTATGATGATGCAGTGAAGTTGTTGCAAGACAATGGCTTTGATATTGAATGGGGTGTTGACTTTGGGTCACCAGAAGAAACATTCTTGGCTAATCACTTTGCTAAGCCAGTCTTTATTATCAATTTCCCAAAGGCAATCAAAGCCTTTTATATGAAGCGTCACGCAACACGTGATGATGTTGTTGTGTCTGCCGACTTATTGGCACCAGAAGGTTATGGGGAAATTATCGGTGGGTCAGAACGTGATACCGACTATGAATACTTGAAGATGCGCATTGAAGAACAAGGCTTAGACCTTGAGGAATACAACTGGTATTTGGATTTGCGTAAGTTTGGTTCAGTGCCACACTCAGGCTTTGGTTTAGGGTTAGAACGCATGGTGACATTTGTCACGGGTGAAGAACATATTCGTGAAGCGATTCCGTTCCCACGAATGACTAATCGTATCCGACCATAATTTTTAAAGGGCGAAGATAGCTTTTGTTCAGCGTCCCCGATCAAAACATGTTAGACTAAAGTAGATGATAAAAACGTCCAAGCTTAACTTGGACGTTTTTATAACGGTATTGAAATTAAAGTAGGTTGACAGATGGGATTAGATCAACGATTACAGCAATATATTCAAGCAGGTCAAACGGCGATTAGTAATGATTTGTTGCAACACTACCAAGAAATTGGAATGGATAATGATGATTTGGCCTTATATTTACAGGTAACACGCATCCAAAGCCAAGGGGATGCTGCGACGCCTAAAATTTTAGCGCAAATTTTACACGTGACTGAAAATGTCGTGGTTGCCCGCTTGAAAAGTTTGATTACGCGTGAGCTGATGGTGATTGCTGCGACCACCAAACAAGTAGAAACGTATGATTTCACGCCGATGATTGCCAAATTGCTGCAAGGGCAACAAATTAGTGTGCAGCCCATCATGTCTGATGGGAAATCGACGCGCCGTGAGATTTTCCAAACGTTGGAGGCTGAATTTGGTCGACCATTGACACCGATGGAAATGCAGACGGTTGGCCATTGGTTTGATCAAGATCATTTTGAACCAGACTTGATGTTATTAGCCATTCAAGAAGCTGTTGCCAATAATGCACGTAGTTTACGTTATATTGAAACAATTTTGGTGAATTGGCAACGAGACAACGTTAAAACAGCCACCCAAGCGCAAATTGCAAAGCAAAAACGGCGTGGCGTGACCTACACATATGACAATTTATTTTAAAATAATGTGTGGGACGGGGTGTTCTAACTGTAAGTGAAACCCAAAAATTGGTTGGCCATCTGGCGCAAATAATTGTGTTTCGCTGCTCATATCTTGCAGGCGTGTTTGCAATTGGGATAACGTCATGGGATGCTGGCCGGTTACGATCATCAAATTGGGACCAGATGTGGCAAATTTAACCTGTGCAACGGGTAAAATTGCCGACGCATCTTGCCAATATAAACGACTTTTTGGGGACATATAGTGTGTGAGTTGTGTTAAATCAATCAATTTCATGTGCAATTAAACCTACCTATCGTCACGTGATGTGACTTAATTAGTATAAAGGAAAACAAATGGAAAAAACATATCATTTAATGGCAACTGCTGCGGCAGGGCTTGAGTCATTAGTCGGCAAAGAATTAGAACGCTTGGGTTATGACCCAAAGGTCGAAAATTATCGTGTCCGTTTTGATGGCACAGCGCGTGACATTTTAAACGCTAATATTTGGTTGCGAACAGCTGACCGTGTGAAAATCATCGTTGGTGAATTTGATGCGACAACATTTGATGACTTATTTGAAGGCGTCAAAGCCTTGCCATGGGAAGATTATCTGAACTACGATTCAGAATTCCCAGTGGCCGGACGGTCTAAGAAGTCAGAACTCTTTAGTGTACCAGACGTGCAAGCCATTACGAAAAAGGCGATCGTTAATCGCTTACAAGAAGCGTACCATATTCGGACACGTTTACCTGAAAATGGCTACTTTGCGCAGCTTGAAGTTATGATCGACAAGGATCATGTAATTGTCACATTGGATACGACGGGCCCATCATTGTTTAAACGTGGTTATCGTGTCAATAAAGGTGGGGCGCCGTTAAAGGAAAACTTTGCCGCAGCGCTGGTTTTGTTGACGAATTGGCATCCAGATCGACCATTTGTCGATCCAACGACGGGGTCTGGGACATTAGCAATTGAAGCCGCTTTGATTGGCCGAAATATTGCCCCTGGCTTGATTCGTGACTTTGATATTGAGCAAATGGATTGGTTTGATAAGACATTATCTGAGACGGTGCGTGATGAAGCAGAAGCACAAGCAGATTATGACCGGACATTGGATATTCAAGGCTTTGATATCGATGAAAATATGGTACAAATCGCGATTGAAAATGCTAAGCATGCCGGTCTTGGACAAGATATTGTCTTTAAGCAACTGGCGGCCAAAGATTGGACGACAGACAAAGAAAATGGTGTGATTGTAGCCAACCCACCATACGGTGAACGCTTGGGTGAATTAGATGCAGCGCGTGAACTATATGCGCAAATGGGTGATGTTTATCGCCAATTACCAAGTTGGAGTAAGTATATTTTAACGAGTGATTTAGACTTTGAAAATGCTTATGGTGAGAAAGCAACGAAGCGTCGTAAGCTCTACAACGGGGCATTGCGCGTTGATTACTTCCAGTATTGGGGCAAGCGTGCCAAATAAAAATAAAGCAAAATTTGTGCAACCTGCATAAATTTTGCTTTTTTATTTTTACATGATCACCCGTGTTTTTTCGTATTATATTGGTAGAATGGTTAACAATATTGAATATGTAAGAAATGAGGCATAACTATGGTTGAAACAAATCCTGCACTAGCAAACATTTTTTCTGATCGTTTGCAACAAGTAGTCCCTAGTCCAATTCACACCTTTAGTGAACAAGTCAGTCATTTGCCAAATATCTTAAAGTTAACAATTGGTGAACCTGATTTTCCAGTCCCAGACCATATTAAAGCTGCCGCTGTGGCTGCCATTGAAGCGGATGATTCTCATTATTCAGTCTCTGCGGGCTCACTGGCATTGCGACAAGCAGCTCAGCAATTTTTGGCTGAACGCTACCAATTAAATTACAACGCAACCACGGAAATTTTAACAACCGTTGGTGCCACTGAAGGCCTGTTTACAATTCTTTCAGCGGTCTTAAATCCAGGCGATGAGGTGTTAATTCCCACACCAGCGTACCCAGTATATGCCGAAATGACACACTTGAATGGTGGGGAACCGCTCTTGGTAGATGTGTCGCAGGATGATTTTATTTTAACCCCACAGCGTTTGCGCGCGGTGTTAGCAACGCATCCCCGCATCAAAGTCTTACTCCTAACCAATCCATCGAACCCGACGGGAGCGACTTATACGGCAGCAGAAATGCAGGCGTTGGCGGACGTGCTAAAAGAAACGTCTGTTTTGGTGATTTCAGATGAAATTTATTCAGAACTACAATACGAAGGGGAACACGCCTCCATGGCGACTTATTTACCGCAGCAAACCATTGTTGTGAATGGTGTGTCTAAATCACACGCTATGACGGGTTATCGCATTGGGATTTTGGCTGGGCCAGCAGCGTTAATTGCTCAGATTAATAAAGTCCACGGATTTGTGATTATGACCCCATCGAATCCGGCGATGGCCGCGGCGACCGAAGCTTTCAATTGTGCGCGTAGTTTGGCGGATACCCAGCGTATGAAGGCGGCTTATCAGGCGCGGCGTGACTTTTTAGTCACTGAATTGACGGCTCTTGGCTTTGACATGGTACGCCCAAACGGTGCCTTTTATATTTTTGCTAAAATTCCAGCTGATTTAGGCCAGGATGACGTGGTGTTTGCCAATGAATTAGTAGCTCGAGAACGGCTAGCTGTTGTGGCGGGTTCCGGTTTTGGTCCTGGTGGCGAAGGCTATATTCGCATCAGTTATGCGGCGAGCATGGCCATGCTGGTTGACGCCATATCGCGTTTGAAAAGCTTTGCCACTTCGGCGCGCGCAACAGCTGTTTAAAGGTGCATAAACTTGTTTTTTTTTGCTGGCTATCATGGTAGAATTAAATGATTAACTCAGCTGTTTTGTCAGTTTTATGACAAAGCAGCTGTGTTAATTTGGAATGAACTACCAAAATGGAGGAAACGTATTCGGGCAATCAATGACGACGTGAATGAGTCAGACCATGGAGTTGAATAAACGTGAGGGTTAAAGAATATTCCCTGAATACTTTGGAAATATGCCAGCAGTATACATGCGCCAAGCGCACGCAGATGACTTGCACGACATCAAAGCAATCATCGATAATGGACGAGAGTATTTGAAGCAACAAGGCCTTAACCAATGGCAAATGGGGTATCCCAATCAAGATACAATTGCCACCGATTTAGAGTTGAAACAAGGTTATGTGCTAGTTGTGGATGAAACAATTGCTGGCTACGCGGCCGTCATTGTCGGAGAAGATCCAGTTTATGGTGTAATCGAGGCTGGCCAATGGCAGAATGATGATAAATGCTATGTCACGCTACATCGCTTTGCGATGTCAAATGAATTCCGTGGTCAAAAACTTGCCCAGCGTTTTATGACAGCAATTTTGTCATACTTTTACGCACAAAATCAACGCGATTTTAGAATTGATACGCATCCAGAAAACTTTGCCATGCAAGCCGTAATTACTGGTAATGGTTTTCAAAAACAAGGGCATGTGTACATCCAAGAAGGTGAAGATCGCAACATCCGTTGGGCTTATCAACTGGTATTATAAGTGGCCGCTGTTTACTTATTTTAAGTTAGTTGGTATGATAGAACTATCACAATGTGATAATTTATTGGAAAGGTAATAGTATGGTTTAGCCCTGCTATAAAAAAATACACCATGTCTTTTACGGATCTACAAACAAAACGTCGCTCAATCTATGCGTTAGGACGGCAAGTTACACAAACGCCTGAAGCCTTATATGATTTGGTGAAGTCAGCTGTGAAGCAGTCACCAACATCTTTTAACAACCAATCGGTTCGTGCCGTTGTTTTGATGGGTGACGCCCATGAAAAGTTGTGGGATATGACAGCACAACGGTTACAACAAGAAGTGCCAGATGAAGCAGCGTATCAGCAAACGTTGGCTAAGATTAACCACGCCTTTAAGGCCGGTTTCGGAACAGTATTGTTCTATACTGATACCGACGTGGTTAAGATGTATGAAGAACAAATTCCACTTTATGCGGAAAACTTCTACGATTGGTCAGAACAAGGGCATGGCATGGCTGAATATGCCACTTGGCTTGCGTTGACGGAAGCTGGATTAGGCGCATCATTGCAACACTACAATCCGTTGATTGATGAAGCAGTCGCTGCGGCCTTTGATATTCCTGACAACTGGCGGTTACGCGCCCAGATGCCATTTGGCTCAATTGAAGCAGCTGCTAGTGAAAAAGACATGATGAGCGATGCAGAGCGTTTCAAATTTTTTAATTAAACTCATTTAAAAAGCAAGTAATCCTAAATAAGGATTACTTGCTTTTTTGCTGTGTCAATTTTGCCTTGATGGCCGCAATTTTTTCAGCCTTTGTTAATTGTGTTTGTTGTCCCGACTTGTATTTGGCATCGGCTTGTTTTTGCTTAAAGTCAATCTGATAACGTCCCATATTTTCCATCCTTTTGTGTCTCTAATAGTATACCTTATTCTAACGGCGAAATATAGAGCAGTGGTTTACTTGACGGGTCATGGTAAAATGAGAAACATAAGCAACATAAAGGAGTTAACATGGCAAATTTAGCAGATGTCGCACATCGTGCGCATGTTTCTAAAATGACAGTGAGTCGGGTGATCAATCATCCGGAGAAAGTTTCAAAAGAAGTGCGAGACGCCGTCCGCGCAGCAATTGAAGCCGTTGGTTATCAACCTAATCGAATGGCCCAAGCACTGGTGACAAATCGGCACTACGTGATTGAATTTCTAGTCTTAGAAGATGTCGTGACGGTTGAACCAAACTATGCGATTTTATTACTACAACTAGCTGATCTCTTAAATAAAAAAGGCTATACCTTACAAATTAGTACCAAAATTCAGAACAATCACCAAATTGATGGGGTGATTGTGAGTGGTTGGCGACATGCGGATTTGGCCGCTTTAGAGGCCTTAAATGTACCAGTTGTCTTATATGGAGAATCACCGCTTGATCATGATATGGCCTTTGTGGATAGTGATAACCGTCTCGGGACAACGCTAGCAACCCAGCATTTGATTCAGGCCGGTTATGACAAAATTATATACATTGGTATGCAGGTTGATTTGCCATTTATGCGCGAACGCGAACAGGGTTATTTAGCTACCATGGCTGCGAATAAACGCGTATCGCGGGTGTATACGGTCGCTAATCACTCGCATGAGGCCGAACGGTTGATTGATAATTTGATGCCACATTTACCAGAAAACACTGGCATTGTTTGTGCGACCGACCGGATTGCCTTGGGCGTTGTCCGAGCATTGGGACGAAATCATGGCATACCGGATAAGTATGGGGTGGTCGGTTTTGATGGCGTCTTCATTGATCAAATTACGTCACCACAATTAACGACGATTCGACAACCCTTTGAACAAATTGCGCAAGCTTTGGTAGATAATTTGTTTTTACAACTCAATAATGGGGAGCTAGGGATGCAGCGTTTAGCGCCAGATTTGATTATTCGAGACACAACGCGCCACTAAAAAACATGTTACCGTTAACACCGCGAAAGCGGTTTCATTTTTTTACATCATGTTTTATACTAATAACTGTAAACGCTTACAATATTATATGTTTTATTTAAGGAGACGATTATGGTTAACAAGCAAAAAGGCCAAGGCCTACCAAATTTGCCATTAAGCACAATTTGGATGTTGAGTTTTGGTTTCTTAGGCGTACAGATGGCGTTCTCATTGCAGAGTTCACAAATGGGACGTATCTTTCAAACACTTGGGGCTGACCCCACAAAATTAGGATTCTTCTTTATCTTACCACCACTTGCTGGACTCTTTGTTCAGCCAATTGTGGGTTACTTCTCAGACCGCACATGGACAAAGCGCTTTGGACGCCGCATGCCTTACCTATTGGTCGGGGCATTGGTATCAGTTGTTGTGATGTTCTTGTTGCCAAACTCAGGTAGTTTCGGTTTCTCAACAACGGCTGGTCTATGGTTTGGTGCCATTACAATTTTGTTCATGGATTTGAGTTCTAACGTGGCAATGCAACCCTTCAAAATGGTTGTTGGTGACATGGTCAACGAAGATCAGAAGTCATACGCATACTCAATCCAGAGTTTCCTCTCAAATACGGGTTCAGTCTTAGCAACAATCTTCCCATTCTTGCTGACAGCAGTTGGTGTTGCTAACACGGCGCCAAAGGGTGAAGTGCCTGCTTCTGTTGTCATTTCATTCTATGTTGGTGCCATTGTGTTGGTTATCTTCTCATTGATCGCCGTATTTAATGTTAAAGAATATGACGATGCCACATACGAACTTTACCATGGCTATGCTTTAAACACAGCTGAAAATGGTAATGGTGATTTCTTCGCTTTGCTCAAGCGTGCCCCAAAGACTTTCTGGACAGTCACAGTCACACAATTCTTCTGCTGGATGGCTTTCCAATACCTTTGGACTTATGGTACTGGTGCGGTCGCTGATAACATTTTCAATGCGACTGATCCAACAACAGCAGGTTACCAAAACGGTGGTAACTGGTTTGGTATCATGTCAGCCGTTTACGCGGTTGCAGCCGTCGTTTGGTCACTTGTTTTGTCAAAGATTCCAGCTTCACGTAACAAGTTAGGTTATGCTTTGTCACTCTTCTTGGGCGCAATTGGTTTTGCGTCAGTATTCTTTGTCCACTCACAATACTTGTTGATTGTGTCATTTATCTTAATTGGTATTTCATGGGCCGGTATGATGGCTTACCCATTCATCATGGTAACAAATGCGTTGCCAGGGGATCACATGGGCACATACTTGGGCTTGTTTAACGGCTCAATCTGCTTGCCACAAATCGTGGCTTCAGTTGCCAGCTTCGCATTGTTCCCAGCTTTGGGTTCAAGCTTCCCAGTTATGATTTTGGTATCTGGTATCTTGATGTTCCTTGGTGCGCTAAGTGTTGCCTTTATTAAGGAAATTCACAGTAACCCAGTTAATGCTGATGTATAATAAACGTAATGAGGTATAAAACAAATGAAAAGAATTTTTGAAGTTAATCCCTGGACGGTTACAACACACGAATTGAATCCACAAGACAAGCGTCTTCAGGAATCAATGACGAGTTTGGGAAATGAATATATGGGCATGCGTGGCATGTTTGAAGAAGTGTATTCAGGTGATACGCACCAAGGTATTTATATCGGTGGTGTCTGGTTCCCCGACAAAACACGTGTTGGTTGGTGGAAGAATGGTTATCCACACTACTTCGGTAAGGCAATTAATGCTTTGAATTTTGTTAAAGCAGATTTCTATATCGATGGCCAACAAGTGGACTTGGCGAAAAATGATGTTCAAGACTTTGAGTTGTCATTGGATATGCAAAAGGGTGTCTTAAACCGTACCTTTGCGGTATTTGGTGTCAAAGTGACGGTAACCCGTTTGATTTCAGTCGCACAAAAGGAATTAGCCGTCTTGCATTACACGTTTGCCTCAGCGGATGGTCAAGCCCATCAAGTGCGCTTTGATGCAAGTATTGATGCAGATGTTGTCAATGAAGATTCAAACTATGATGAAAAGTTCTGGCAAGTTTTGTCAGCTGGTCATGAAAATGACGCCTCATTTATTGCCACACAAACGGTTGAAAATCCATTTGGCGTGCCACAATTTACAGTAGTAGCCCGTCAAAGCTTTGTCGGTGGTGACAACCAAACGGCCTCACAAACAGCAACCGAAGTGACTGATCACTTTGAGTTGACAGTGCCAGCAGCCGGCGAAGTGACATTTGAAAAGCGTGTTGTCGTGACGACATCACGTGACTATGCGGATTTGGATGCCGTGGTCGCTGCAGGTGCTGAAATCACGCAAGCGATTGCAGGACAAAGCTATGATGACTTGTATACCGCACACACCCAAGAATGGGCTAACCGTTGGGAAAAGGCCGATGTTCAAATTGAAGGGGATGATGCCGCCCAACAAGGTATTCGCTTCAATCTCTTCCAATTGTTCTCAACTTACTACGGTAACGATCCACGCTTGAACATTGGACCAAAGGGCTTCACTGGCGAAAAGTATGGTGGTGCAACGTACTGGGATACAGAAGCATTTGCCATCCCAGTTTACCTTGGGGTTGCTGAACCTGAAGTGACCCGTTCATTGTTGCAATACCGCTTTGATCAACTTGATGGTGCTTTCCATAACGCTAAGGAACAAGGCCTAGCAGGTGCTTTGTATCCAATGGTAACCTTTGATGGGATTGAATCACACAACGAATGGGAAATTACGTTTGAAGAAATTCACCGTAATTCAACGATTGCTTATGCAATTTATAACTACACTAACATTACCGGCGACCGTTCATGGTTGACAGGTGATGGGGCGCAAGTTTTGTATAACATTGCGCGTTTCTGGGCTGATCGTGTGCACTATTCTGAACGTCACGGCCAATACATGATTCATGGTGTCACGGGACCAAACGAATACGAAAACAACGTCAACAACAACTTCTACACTAACTGGATGGCCAAGTGGGTCTTGCAGTATGCGTTGGAAAACTACGATGACATTGCAGATGATCAAAAGGCACGCTTGAATGTGTCAGCTGACGAACTTGAGAAGTGGCAAGACATTGTGGCTAAGATGTATTTGCCAGAAGCAGATATCACGCTGAAGGGCAAGGACTACCATATCTTTGAACAACACGATACGTTCTTGGATAAGGACTTGACACCAATTGCTGATATGCCTCAAGATATTCGCCCAATTAACCAAAACTGGTCATGGGATCGCATCTTGCGCTCACCATATATTAAGCAATCAGACACATTGCATGCGATGTTCTACTTCCCAGATGCCTTTACTGAAGATGAAAAGCGTCAAAACTTTGAATTCTACGAACCATTGACAGTGCATGAATCATCATTGTCACCATCTGTTCACGCCATTTTGGCCGCTGATCTTGAAATGTCAGATAAGGCCGTTGAAATGTATGAACGTGCGGCGCGTTTGGATTTGGATAACTATAACAACGATACAGAAGATGGCCTTCATATTACAGCGATGACAGGTTCATGGTTGGCGATTGTCCAAGGCTTTGCTGGCATGCGTGTTCGTGATGGTCAATTGCACTTGAAGCCATTCTTGCCAAAGAAGTGGGACAAGTACAGCTTCCGTTTGGTCTTCCGTGGTCATGTCTTGGAAGTATCAGTTGACCAAACTGGTGCCAATGTGCAACTTATTAGTGGTGACCCATTGACAATTAACCTTTCAGGAGAAGAAGTGACATTGTCAAAGTCAGACAAGTAAGCGTGTTGTGACACATTTGACTTGAAGTAAGGTAGGGGTTATGCAAGTAAAAGAGCAGGTATTTGGCCATTTACCAGATGGTCAAGAAGTAACGGCGTACACGTTAGTCAATGATAATCAAACAGCAGTGACCGCTTTGACCTATGGCGCGACTTGGCAATCATTTCGCGTGATTAAAGCTGGTCAATCACATGAATTATTGGTCAATTTTGATCAGTTGTCTGACTATGTGGGACAACCTTTCCACGTGGGGCATACAATCGGTCCAGTGGGTGGTCGCTTATCGCAAGTGGCCTATCAATTTGACGGTGAAGCGTTCAAATTAACACCGAATGATGGCCCAAACATTTTGCACTCAGGTATTAATGGGTTTGATCGCGTGAATTGGCAAGCATCCGTGACGCAAGATGCCCACCAAGTAGCGGTGCATTTTACCCACACGTTTGTGACAGAATTTCCCGGCGAATTGCGGGCAGAAGTAACGTATACACTGGATGAGGCTGATCGTGTGACGATCACATTCAGTGGGCAATCAACGGCAACGACATTATTCAATCCGATGACCCATGTTTATTTCAACTTTGATGGGCGACAGCAAGATGCGAGCCAGCATGAATTACAAATTGCTGCGCGTGAGCATGTGGCAGTTGATGACGCTAAAATCCCAACTGGAACACTGGTTGACAACACTGGGACTAAATTTGACCTTGAAACGTTAAAACCCATTAGTGACGCCCGCTTTGATGATGCTTGGCGCTTGGCTGATGACCGGCAAGGGCCGGCAGTGATCTTACGCTCGCCCAAGACTGGTGTGGCGCTTGCCATTGATTCAGATCGTAACGGGGTGGTGGTCTTTACGACCAATCCAGCGATGGATAGTGACCAGATGACAGCCGTTGCGATTGAAATGCAAACCTTACCTGACGCGGTTAATCATCCAGACTTTGGGGATATTGTGTTACCGGCAAATGTGAAGAAAACCTATCAAGTGACTTATGATTTAATTTAAAGGAGTCAAAAAATGACTAATTTTTCAGAAATAAAGGGCTTCCTCTTTGACCTAGATGGTGTGATCGCTGATACGGCGAAGTTCCATGGTCAAGCTTGGCGACAGGTCGCTGACAAAGTTGGCACACCATGGACAGATGAATTGGCTGAAGGCCTCAAGGGGATTAGCCGGATGGATTCTCTCCAACTGATTTTAGAAGCCAGTGGGCAGGGAGATGCTTATAGTGACGCGGAAAAAGCAGTTTTGGCTGATGAAAAGAACCGCAACTATCAAACATTGATTGCTACACTGACAGAAGCTGATATTTTACCGGGGATGAAGGCCTTCATTACCAATGCTAAAGCAGCAGGCTATCAACTCGCCATTGCTTCAGCATCTAAGAATGCGCCACTTATTCTTGAACATCTCGGTTTGATAGATGATTTTGTTGGGATTGTTGATCCAGCAACACTTGCTAAGGGTAAGCCAGATCCAGAAATCTTTGTGCGGGCGGCTGAAATTTTATCATTGCCACCAGAACAAACGATTGGCTTAGAAGATTCAACTTCTGGTATTGAAGCGATTAACGCCGCTGGCGCAATATCATTGGGTATTGGTGATCCAAATGTGTTGTCAGCAGCAGACTTGAATTTTGCAACAACTGCAGATGTGACGCTTGAAAACATTGCGGCTTTAATGGATAAATAACTGCTTGACTTTAAAGCAGTGACCCGATATGATTAGGTTATATATTAAAGCCGATGAATTGGAAAAATCACAGTTTGGACCTTTAGAAATTTTGCGGGTGATGTAAGCAAAACAATGACGTGATTGGTGACACCTTGGAGGTCGCTGTTGTTCAAGACAGTGCGTGGTTGCGCGATAAGCAGTCAAAGTGACAGTCAGTACTGTCAATATTTAAGGTGGTACCGTGCAAAAGCGCCCTTAACGATTAGTCGTTAAGGGCGCTTTTGAGGTTTAATGTAAAAAATAAAAGGAGTAGGCGTTGTCGACAATTTAAGCGTCGCACAACGTGTGAATGAAAATGGCAAAAGCAACTTTCCAACGCCCCAAAGGCACAGCTGATTTGTTACCAGAACAAACTGCCCAATGGCAATATGTTGAAAATCTAGCCCGCGTTTTGTTTGGCGATTACAATTTTAAAGAGGTGCGGACACCACTTTTTGAAAATTTTGAAGTCTTTTCACGTTCAGCAGGGGATACTTCTGATGTGGTGACGAAAGAAATGTATGACTTCTACGATAAGGGTGATCGCCATGTGGCCTTGCGGCCGGAAGGCACAGCCGGCATCGTGCGTGCCTTTGTGGAAAATAAGCTTTATGGCCCAGAATTTGACAAGCCGTATAAAGCCTTTTACATTGGCCCAATGTTTCGTTATGAACGCCCACAAGCTGGTCGTTTCCGTCAATTCCACCAAATTGGGGCAGAAGCCTTTGGCTCATCATCACCAGCGCTTGATGTTGAAATCATTGCGATGCTGATCAATTTTTTCCAAACCCTTGGCTTGGATAACTTGAAGGTTGCCATTAATTCCTTAGGAGATAAGGCAACCCGTGACGCTTATCGTCAGGCTTTGATTGATTATTTGAAGCCCCACTTTGATGAACTATCCGCTGATTCACAAGCGCGTTTAGAAAAGAATCCGTTGCGTGTCTTGGATTCTAAAGATCCCCGTGATCAAGTCTTTGTTGCGGATGCACCAGTAATTTTGGATTATCTTTCTGATGATGCAAAAGCACACTGGGAAAAAGTCCAAGCATTGTTGACTGCGCTTGATATTCCATTTGAAGTTGATCCGACAATGGTGCGTGGTTTGGATTATTATAACGATACCATTTTTGAAATCATGACGGTGGATGACACCTTAAAAGGGGCAGCAACCATTGCTGGTGGCGGCCGTTATTCTGGTCTTGTATCAGAATTCGGTGGGCCGGAAACGCCTGGTGTTGGCTTTGGGATTGGCGTTGAACGCCTGGTGAGTCTTCTTGAGGCCAAAGGTTTAAAGCCAGTTGAACCCGAAGGGCTAGACTTTTATGTTGTCAATATTGGTGATGACACAGAAGTGGCAGCCATGCAAATTGTACAAGCCATTCGTGGTTTTGGTTACGTCGCGGAACGTGATTACTTGGGGCGCTCAGCGAAAGCCCAATTTAAATCAGCTGATCGTTACCAAAGCAAGTACGTGGTCACGATTGGTGAACAAGAATTAGCGGATCACGTAGCAAAGATTAAAAATATGGCAACTGGTCAGCAACAAACAGTGAAATTAGCTGATCTTTATACAGATTTGCCAACAATTATTGATGCAGAAGGAGATGAAGAACAATGAAGCGAACAACATATGCCGGCTTAATTGATGAAAAGTATCTTGGCCAAACTGTGACACTATCAGGTTGGGTACAAAAGCGCCGTGATTTTGGTGACTTGATTTTCGTTGACTTGCGTGATCGTGAAGGGATTGTGCAACTCACATTTAACGCGACCCATCCAGCCGCGTTGGCCGTGGCAGAAGCCATGCGCAATGAATACGTGATTGCTGTGACAGGGACAGTTATTGACCGTGAAGCGAGCCAAGTGAACAATAAGATTCATTCGGGTAAAGTGGAAATTGATGTTACAGAAGCAGAAATCTTAGCTACATCAAAGACACCACCATTTTATATTGAAGATGGCGTGAACGCTAACGAAGAATTGAAGTTGCAATACCGTTATTTGGACTTACGTCGACCAGAAATGCAAAAGAATCTTCGCATTCGCTCAAAGATTATGTCAAGCGCGATGAAATTTATGGATGACAATGATTTCATCAATATTGAAACGCCAATTTTGGCCAAGTCAACACCAGAAGGCGCACGTGATTACTTAGTGCCTTCACGTATTTTCCCCGGTTCATTTTATGCCTTGCCACAATCACCGCAATTGTTTAAGCAATTGTTGATGGGCGCTGGTTTTGATCGTTATTTCCAAATTGCGCGGGCCTTCCGTGATGAAGATTTGCGTGGTGATCGTCAACCAGAATTTACGCAAATGGACTTAGAAACCTCATTTATGTCGGCTGATGAAATTCGGGCCTTAGTGAATGAGTGGGTGAAGACGATGATGCATGATGTCATCGGTTATGATCTTGACACTGATGCAATTCAAACACTTACTTGGGAAGAAGCGATGACGCGTTTTGGGACGGATAAGCCTGATTTGCGTATTCCTTACGAACTTAAGGATTTGTCTGAAATGGTCAAGGATTCTGAATTTGGTGTCTTTGCGAATGCGGTCAAAGATGGTGGAGTTGTCAAAGCGATTGCCGTTCCTGGTGGTGCGGCGCACTACTCACGTAAAGATATTGACAAGCTTGCGCAATATATTGAACGCTTTGGCGCAAAGGGCTTAGCTTGGTTAAAGGTAACCGCTGATGGTATTTCTGGCCCAATCGCCAAGTTCTTCCCTGAAGCAGATGCAGATGCGTTGCTTGCAGCCACTGGCGCCAAAGAAGGCGACTTGTTGTTGTTTGGTGCTGGCCGTGCGGATGTTGTCGCGGCAACCTTAGATTACCTACGTCGTCAAACAGCGCAAGATTTAGATTTGATTGATCAAGACAATCCTTGGGCCTTTGCTTGGATCGTGGATTGGCCATTGTTTGAATACTCTGAAGAATTTGATCGCTGGATTGCCGCGCACCATCCATTTACAATGCCAAACGAGGCAGATTTGCACTATCTTGATGAGGGTGAAGATCCGCACCAAGCCCATGCACAAAGTTACGATTTGGTCTTAAATGGGTACGAATTAGGTTCAGGGTCAATCCGTATTCATCGCATGGATGTACAAGAAAAGATGCTCAAGGCACTTGGCTTCACACCAGAAGCAGCCCATGAAGCCTTTGGCTTCTTACTTGAAGGCATGGAATATGGTTTCCCACCAATGGGCGGTATTGCGCTTGGTTTGGATCGTTTGGCCATGTTACTTGCGGGACAAGATAACATTCGTGAAGTGATTGCCTTCCCTAAGAATTCACGTGCAACTGAACCGATGACTGAAGCACCAACACGTGTGGACGGTAAGCAATTGAATGATCTTGGCTTAATTGTTCCTGATGCTGACTAAATGAGAAAATGCGTGTCGTTTATCTTGATTAGAGGTATATTTTTGCGGGCATTCATGCTATATTTATCATACTCTAATTCAAAAAGGACAAGCGTTAACGCACATTCATCATGCGAAAATTTTTCCACAACTTTATGAAACATCGTGTTGCCGGACGTATCGGCGGGGCGGTCTTTTATGCCGTTATTGTCGCGGTCGCCATGGATTATTTCTGGCGGCCAGGGCATATTTACTCCTCTGGTTTTACCGGTTTTGCCCAATTAGTGTCAACGTTATCTGGTGGGCAGATTCCAGTTGGCTTGGCGTTGGCCTTTGTTAATTTGCCTATGTTGATGATTGCTTGGTGGCGGTTATCGTGGCGATTTGCGATTTTTACCACTTTGGCTGTTTTACTCAGTGCGGCCTTCATCCCACTCTTTGATACGCATCGGGTGTTAACGCCTGATCCGTTGATTAACGCATTGTTTGGTGGCGCCCTTAATGGGATGGCTGTTGGCACGGCATTGCGTTATGGGGTTGGCACGGGTGGCCTTGATGTGATTGGTATCTTGGTCAAAAAGAAGTTTGGCTTTAAGATGGGACCGGTCAATCTTGGCTTTAACGCACTGATTATGATTGGGGCGGGTTTGACTTACGGTTGGAAATACGCCCTATACTCAATTGTTGGTGTGATTGTCAGTTCACGCATGATTGATGCCTTTTATACCCGTCAGCAGCAAATGCAGGTCATGATCATTACGACCAAACCAGATGAAATGGTGCAAGGCATTTATGATAAAATGCGCCGTGGTGTGACCATTATTAATGATGCACGTGGTGGCTATACCGGTGAAGGCCGTTCCGTATTATTGACGGTGATTACCGAGCAAGAACGGTATGAGTTACGGGAAGCGATGAAGGCGGTTGACGAACATGCCTTTTCGTCAACGTGGAAGATCGAACATACCGTGGGCCGTTTCTACGAGCCAGAACTATAAAAAAGCGAATCGTCAGATTCGCTTTTTTTGATGGCTAATTTTTGGTGTTTTTAACGGGTTAGTGATACCAGATAATAGATTGAAATGGTTGCAGGTGCAGGGTTGGTGATATTTCTGGTATAGGATTAATCGTTGCTAGCAATGGCTGCCAGTCTTTCTTGAGTAGTTGTTTGGGTAGGGAAATTGTTTGAGCCGTATCTGACAAGTTGATGATAATTAAGCGTTGGCTATCAGTTGTATGTCGTGTAAACACTAAAATTTTAGTATTTGTCATAGTGATTAACTGAAAATCACCTGATTTTAAGGTGTCATCATGTCGACGGAGATGAATTAAGCGACGATAATAATTCAATATGGCATCAGGATTTTCTCGACTCTCCTGATAATTATGCGTTGTCGTGTTAGGATTAGTGACCAACCAGGTTTTTTTAGCATCTGATGCATTGTCGGAAAAGCCAAATTTGGTCCACTGCATTGGAGTTCGAGCATTGTCACGTGACCAACTTGTTGCTTTTTTTAAAGCTAAATCTGTTGTCATCCCAGTCGACTTAAAGCGTTGAAAATCATGATAAGTTGGTGGATCATCAATTTGATCTGGCGAAGTAAAGGGCATGTTGGTCATGCCTAATTCCTCACCTTGATAAATAAATGGTGTACCGCGCAGTGTGAGTAACAAAGTGGCCAAACTTTTCGCTGCTAAAGGCTTGTTATCGCCATAAACAGTTAATGATCTAGGCTGATCATGATTTTCAAGATATAGCCCTAGCCAGCCTTGGGAATTGAGTTGTGTTTGCCACGTTGTCAAGCTAGACAATAAATGATTGATGTCGGCGCGTGGTGGGACTTCTGATTGACGAGATTGATGTTCTAATTCAAAAATCATGTCAATGAAACCCTGTGGGCCGGTCCAATTTCTCGCAGTGTCAGCATGCACACCGCCAGCTTCGCCAACAGTCATCAAATGCAGTGATTGAAAAGTATCATGTAACCGTTTTAAAAATTTTTCGATACCTGGATTATTAGCAAAAATATCAAATTGATGTTCACCGGTGGGTTGTGGTGTCTCAAATGAAACTTTTTTAAGATGACTGAGCGCATCCAGACGAAAACCATCAATATTTTGTTCAGACCACCAAGTTATCATATTGATCATTTCGGTTTGTACAGATGGATTTTCCCAATTTAAATCAGGCTGTTCTGGCGCAAACAAGTGGAAATACCATTCATCGGTTGCCTCATTATAGGTCCAAACACTATCGCCAGTAAAATTAGTCCAATTGTTTGGTGGCTGGTGATGATGGTTTGGTTGCCAAATATAAAAATCGTGGTAAGGGTTAGTACGACTCGTTTTGGCTGCTTTGAACCAAGCATGCTGATTTGATGTATGGTTGACAACTAAATCCATAATGACACGAATATCTAGTTTGTGTGCTGCTGCAATTAGCATTTTGAAATCAGATAATGTCCCATACTCTGGCGCAATGTTTTGAAAATCAGCAATGTCATAACCATTGTCGACATTGGGTGAGGTATAAATTGGATTGAGCCAAATAAAATCAATACCAAGCCATTTAAGATAGGGTAGGCGCTTAATAATCCCTTGCAAATCGCCGATACCATCATGATTGGTATCTTGAAACGAGCGTGGATATATTTGATAGCCAATCGCTGATTGCCACCATGGTGGCGTCGTTTTTGTCATCAATCACTACCTCTAAAATGATACATTTGTTGTGACTTGCACCACAAATGCTTCATAAGGTTGCAGCGTTTTATGCTGCAAAGTGGTTGGTGCGTCATAATTTGCAATGATGACGGCTTCGATGTGATCTGTACTTGTGAACGTATTGGTTTGGTGACTGAAATTAGTCACAACCAGCCAAGTGTGATCATGATAATGTCGGTAATAAGCAAAGATTTGATCAGTTGTATCAATAAGCTCGAAATCACCATAGACCACGATATCATTTTGATGTCTCAGTGTAATTAATTTTTGATACGTGTAGAAAACACTGTTGGGATCATTTAAAGCGGCTTCAACATTAATCTCAGGGTAATGGCTATTGACATCAAGCCATGGGTCAACATCAGAGAAACCACCATTCAGGCTATTGCGCCAAGGGATAGGGCGTCGCGCATTATCACGACCTTTATGATTAATTTGATCAAGTATCGCATCATCATATAGGTTGCCATCTTTACGTGCATCATGGTAATAGTTTAATGATTCAATATCGCGTAAAGCTGAAATATCTTTGACTGGGGTATTGGTTAACCCAATTTCTTCACCTTGATAAATGTAAGGCGTGCCTTTCATCATGTGCAGCAAAATGGCCAACATTTTTGCTGACGCCACACGGTAAGTCGTATCATCACCCCAGCGTGAGACAATGCGAGGTAAATCATGATTATTCCAAAATAGTGACTGCCACCCCTCATCACTGTTGAGCTGTGTTTGCCATTTAGTCATGACAACTTTGAGTTTGCTCACATCTAATGGGGTATAAAACCACTTGTCTTGACCAGTTTCTTGATCGAGCGTGATGTGTTCAAATTGAAAAACCATTGATAGTTCCTGTCTATCAGGACGTGTATATAATTTGGCGATTTCGGGTGTTGCCCCCCAAGTTTCGCCAACTGTCATTAAATCGTGATGCGCAAAGGTGGCTTGGTTCATTTTTTTTAAGTAGTCATGGAGCTTAGCACCGTTAGCAGTTATCTTTTCATCTGGTATTTTACCGATTAAATCAATAACGTCTAAACGAAAACCACCAACACCTTTATCAATCCAGAAATTAATCATCTGATAGAGTGCTTGTCTGACGTCAGGATTGGCCCCATTTAAGTCAGGTTGTTTTGGACTAAACAGATGTAAATAATATTGATTGGTGAGGGGGTCTAATGTCCAGGCACTACCGCCAAATGCAGCATGTAGGTCATTTGGTTCTGCCTGCTGATGCGCATCACGCCAGATATAAAAATCGCGATAAGCGTTGTCGCGATTTTGTTTTGATGCAATAAACCAAGCATGTTCATCAGAAGTGTGATTTAACACGAGATCCATCACGATTTTGATATTTCTTTCACGCGCAGCATGAATTAAAGCGTCCATGTCGGCCATTGTACCGAATTCAGACATGATACTTTCATAATCACTGATATCATAGCCGTTATCATCGTTTGGTGAAGCATAAACGGGTGACAACCATATGGCGTCAACGCCGAGTTTTTGCAAGTAGTCAAGATGTGAGATAATGCCTTGAATATCGCCGATGCCGTCATGATTAGTGTCTTGAAACGAACGGGGATATATTTGATAGACAACGGCTGATTGCCACCAAGGTGCTGTCATAAAAAACTCCTTATTGATTAGAAATCGTCACAATAAAGCCATGAGGCTCAATGATTTGATCGTTGTATAGCTGTTCTAAAATAATGTGAGCGCCATCAATTGTTGTTGGAATGGCATAATTGGTATGCCCAGCATTAAATATGGCGCCGATTTTTGTTTGCCCCAGTTCACGCGTGAAGTTCACAATGTTTTTGTGATCATCTGTCTCCCAAGACAGTGTCCCTTCAGACAAGACAGTCTGATAATCATGGCGTAGCTGAATCAAGTGCTTTAAAAAGGCATACATTGATGCATCTTGTTCATCACTTTGCCAAACCATCGGTCGCCGATTATCGGGATCTTGTTGGCCGGTCATGGCATATTCGCTACCGTAATAGATATCCGGTGTACCTTGTTGTAAGAACATAAACGTATACATTTGTTTCACGATTGACTGATGATTGTTGGCAACGGTTAGAATACGTGGCGCATCATGGGAGTCAAGTAGATTAAACATGACCTGATTTGTTTGGTCGCGATTTAGCATCAGTTGGGCATTGAGTTTATGGACCATTTGGGATGGTGAAAGTTGTTGCTTGGCAAAGAAGTCAACAATTGATCCTGTGAAAGCATAGTTCATGACGGCTGAAAATTCGTCACCCTGCAACCATGATTGTGCACTTGTCCAAATTTCACCCAGAATATAAATATCAGGTTTGATGGCAGTTACTGCCGTGCGAAATTTTTTCCAGAAATGATGGTCAACTTCATTCGCCACGTCCAAACGCCAGCCATCGATATCAAATGCTTTAATCCAGTAGGTCGCAATGTCAATCAGATAATTTTGTACTGCTGGATTAGCGGTGTTAAGTTTGGGCATGTGTGGTGTGAAGGCGAATGTATCGTAGTTTGCGTCGGCAGCATACTCGAAATTATCAGTCGGCGTATAACGAACAGGGAAGTCATGAATATGAAACCAATCAGCGTATTTTGATTGCCGACCATTAGCCATAACATCTTGCCATTGCGGACTTTGATCACCAATATGATTGAACACGGCATCAAGCATCACTCTGATTCCGGCGGCGTGGGCCTTTTCAACTAATAATTTAAAATCTTCTTTTGTCCCAAAATGTGGATCAATTTCAAAATAATCTTGCGTATCATATTTATGATTAGTCGGTGCTTTAAAAATAGGTGTGAGATACAAGCCGTTAATACCAAGTTGACTGAAGTGATCTAAATGGTTGATAATACCCTGCAAGTCCCCGCCGTAAAAACTTTCAGCGGTGGGATGATCACTTGAGCGCCAAGGTAATGTTCCAGATGGATCATTGGTTGTGTCCCCATTGGCAAAGCGTTCAGGAAAAATTTGGTACCATACTGTTTTCTTGACCCAATCTGGTGCTTTAAAACGATCAATTTCTTGAAAATAGGGCATTTTAAAATAATTATTGGCACCCATCAAACCGCTGTCATCATTTGCAGAAGCTGTGAGTGTTTCAAATCCCTGATCACCATAAAAAACTGAATCGCCGAAACTGTCAGTTAAAATAAAGCCATAATTTAAACGGTTAAAAGGCGCTGTTAATGATGCTTGCCAATATTGATGGGTCTCAGTGACAAGTGTTTTTTCCATGACAACATTGGCCGATTTTTGCCAAGTACCGTTCTGCCAATTGTAGGGATCTCCAGCAACGACGCTAATGGATTGGATATCATCTTTTGCGGTTCGGATACGTAATCGTAGTTCATCTGCTGTATATAAATAAGCATATTCAGATTCAGGACGATGATAAATTGCTGCTTTATTCATAAATAATGGCCTCGTTAATGGATTAAATGGTCAGGAAATCGCGATAGTCTTAGACAATCCGCTGTGTCGTATCGGCATCAAAAAAGTGGCCTTTATTGGTGTTGATCGCGAGTTCAATTGCGGCACCAGGTTGATTGTAATCACGGGCATTGACACGCGCAACCAGTTGTTGTGACCCAACTTGCGTATACAACATTGAGTCGGCGCCCATTAGTTCTGCAATGGTAACAGTTGCTGTCACTTTACTTTCGGGATAGGTGTCGAGTGCGACTTGTTCGGAATGAATATCTTCTGGCCGAATACCGAAGACAACTTGTTTGCCTTCGTAGCCACGGGCGGTGAGTTGCTTAGCCATACCAAGCGGAACTTTCAGCGTAAAACCATCTTTTGTCGTCAATACATCATGACTGAACTGACCAGAAATCATATTCATTGATGGCATACCAATGAATGTGGCCACAAAAATGTTAGCGGGTTCATTGTAGAGTTCTTGTGGGGTACCAACTTGCTGAATGTCACCATGGTCGATAATCACAATGCGATCAGCCAGTGTCATCGCTTCTGTCTGGTCATGCGTCACATAAATAGTCGTGGCACCAATCCGCTTGTGAATCTTAGTGATTTCTGCTCTAATTTCAACACGTAATTTGGCATCAAGGTTAGATAGGGGTTCATCCATTAACAAAATTTTTGCATCGCGAACGATTGCGCGTCCCATCGCGACACGTTGCCTTTGACCACCAGATAAGTCAGCGGGTTTGCGATCAAGATAGTCTTCAATACCGAGAATTTTCGCTGCGTCTTGCACACGTTGTGTGATTTCTGCTTTGGGTACTTTTCTTAATTTGAGACCGAACGCAATATTATCAAACACGCTCATATGTGGGTAGAGGGCATAATTTTGAAAAACCATCGCAATATCGCGGTCTTTAGGTGGGACATCATTCATTAATTTATTGTCAATGAAAAATTCACCACTAGTTATCTCTTCTAAGCCGGCGATCATACGTAAAACAGTTGATTTACCGGAACCAGATGGCCCGACAAACACGATAAACTCTTTATCGTGAATTTGAAGATTATAATCTGCCACAGATGGGGTGGTCATGTGTGGATAGGTTTTATTGATGTGTTCCAAACGAATTTCAGCCATTTTGTCTTCCTTGTTTTTTTAATATCGGATATCGCAACTATAAAAATGATAGCGCTTACATTGATAAGGTTAGCATACTTAGAAATAAATGCAAGCGCTTCCACAAATTTGCTATACCAAATTCGATATGTTTGTGAAAAATATGATTTATTTAATAATAGAATCGTCATTAATGCGTAAATAATCAAAAAATACGCCTGTATATGCTCAATTAATCGCAATCAAAATATCACATATTTTTTAGACCAATTTATAAACAATAAAAATGTAAGCGCTTGCATTACTTGAATAAATGTTTTATGATGATTGCGTAATCAAAAAGACAAAGACAATTTTTCTGGAGGAAAAAACATCATGAGAAAAATGATGAGCGTGACGACTGGGGCAATGGTAACGTTGCTGGCGGCTTCAACTACCGTTGGATTATTGAGTGTTGCACTTGATACACCAACAGTAAGTGCTGCCAAGACGGCAAAGTTGAAGTTGTGGGTGGACACAGGGACAAAACCAACCTATGTTCAAGCTGTTAAAGATTTTGAAAAAGCGAATCCCAGTATCAAGGTGACGATTAAGTACACGAACTCAACTGATGCATTAAAGAATTTGCAAAAGGATCCATCGGCTGCTGCCGATGTCTTCATGTTTCCGCATGATCAAATCGGTTCGCTAGCGTCACAGGGATTGATTTATCAAAATACTAAATATGCTAAAAGCCTTAAATCAACGCAAATTTCTAATGCAATGGCGGGTGCAACTTATAAGGGCAAGGTGTACGGTTATCCTTACGGTATTGAGTCACAAGTTTTGTATTATAACAAAACGCAACTTGGCAATGATGATATTAAATCTTGGACGAGTTTGACATCTAAGGGAAAAATTGGCACCAATTTAGCATCAGCTGGGGCTAACTACATTTTCGCACCACTGTTTTACACTGCCGGAGACACTTTGTATGGGAACAATGGTGAAAAAGCCAAAGGGACAAATATTGACAACGAAAAAGGTGTATCCGTTCTGAAGTGGATCAAAGCCCAAAAAGATAATCCGGGTGTTGTTCAAGCCAGCACGAATACATTGAATCTGCTACAATCAGGCAACATTTCAGCAACTTTGTCTGGGCCATGGTCATATAATGACTATAAAAAAGCGCTAGGTGACAACTTGGGCATTGCCCCATATCCAACAGTTGACTTGGGTTCTGGTGAAAAGCAGATGCAGGCGTTCTTAGGTGTTAAGTTATTTGGTGTTAAACAAGATACAAAAGAACCATTGGCAGCGATGAAATTAGCAAAGTACTTATCAAGTGATAAGGTACAAGAGCTTGGATTCAAAGATTCACATTACATTCCATCATCTAAGAAGGTTCAAGCCTCTCAAGATATTCAAAATGATGCGCTTGCTAAGGCGGTTGTTGACATGTCGCAAAAGGGTTATTCAACACCAATGCCTAAATCACCAGCGATGGCTAACTTCTGGACATCATCTGATGCCTTGTTTAACGACACATACAAGGGCAAGATTTCAGACAGTCAAATGTTACCAAAGTTGACCACTTTGGTTAAAAATGCCTCAAAATCAGTTAAATAGAAGTAAAACAGTGAGTGGCTAGCAGTCACTGTGTACATACTTATGAAGGATGGAAAGATGTTTAAAAGAAAAAAGCATGCGACTTTTGAAGCACATATACCCCTAACACAGTTATTTAAAAAAGCAGATGGTGCGACCAAGGCCTCTTATTTAATGATGGGTGCTGCCAACATTGCCAATAAACAATATCTCAAAGGCCTCATCTTTTTAGCACTAGAAATATCTTGGGTGACGTGGTTGTTCACGACAGGATTAAAAGCTTATCACAACATGATCACGTTGGGCACAAATGCACAAGGTTTGGTTTATGACAAAAAATTAGGTATTTCTGTCTTAAAAGCGGGTGATAATTCGATGCTTTTGCTACTGTGGGGCATGCTAGCGGTCATTATTACGGTACTGTTTATGCTCTTATACCGTGCTAATTTGGCATCGGCGCGGAAAATATGGGAATTAAAACAAGCCGGTGAACCACTGCCAACTTTGAAGCAAGACTTAGCGTCCTTGCTTGACGAAAAAATGCATGTGACATTGATGGCCATTCCAATGACAGGCGTTTTATTCTTTACTATTTTGCCGCTGATTTATATGATTGCGATTGCTTTTACCTCATACGATCACAATCACTTGCCACCCAAAAATTTATTTAGTTGGGTTGGCTTTGCGAATTTTGGTAATGTGATCTCAGGGCAAATGGCTAGTACCTTCTTTCCTGTCCTGGCCTGGACGTTAATTTGGGCCGTTGCCGCCACTGTAACATCATTTTTCTTTGGTGTTATCTTGGCAATGATGATCAATGCTAAGGGTATCAAAGGCAAAAAAGTTTTTCGAACACTCTTCATTTTAACGATGGCGATTCCAGCCTTCATTAGTTTGCTAATTATGAACAATATGTTTGCTGATGGCGGCTTAGTGAACACATTGCTGATTAACGCTGGTCTGACTAAAACATCGTTACCATTTTTCACAAATCCGTTGTTTGCTAAGTTAACAATTATTGTTGTTAACTTATGGATTGGTATCCCAGCGACAATGTTGGTGACAACGGGGATTTTACAAAATCAATCTGAAGAACAAATTGAAGCAGCAGAAATTGATGGCGCGAATAAATTCCAAATTTTCAAGTCAATCACATTTCCGCAAATTGTGTTTGTGATGGCACCGAGTTTGATTCAACAGTTCATTGGTAATGTGAACAATTTCAATGTGATTTATTTGTTAACTGGTGGTGGCCCGGCTAACTCCAATTATTACGGCGCTGGCTCAACAGATTTGCTGATTACTTGGTTATACAATTTAACTTTGAATACCGCTGATTATAACTTAGCTTCAGTCATTGGTATCTTAATCTTCATTTTGTCTGCCACATTCTCGTTGCTTGCTTATAAGAAAATATCAAATTCTGGGATGGAGGCATAACAATGCATAGTTTAAAAGGCGTAAAACGCCGTAATACAATGATTTTGTATCTATTATTGACTGTCATGTCAATTGTTTGGGTCGTGCCTATTCTCTGGATTATATTGACGAGTTTCCGTGGGGAGGGTGGTGCGTTTGTTAACTATTTTTGGCCAAAAACCTATACTCTTCATAACTACGTCCAACTGTTTACCAACTCACAGTATCCTTTTGGTCGCTGGTTCTTGAATACATTATTTGTGTCGATTGTGAGCGGTTTTATTTCCACAGCATTAGTGTTAGCAATGGCATACTCATTGAGTCGCTTACGATTTAAGTTAAAGGGTCCTTTTTTGAAAGTTGCCTTAGTTTTGAACATGTTTCCGGGCTTTATGGCAATGTTTGCGATCTATTATATTTTGAAAGCAGCTGGTTTGACGCAAAGTTTGTTCGCCTTAATATTAGTTTATGTGTCGGGCGCTGGTTTGGTATTTTACATCCAAAAAGGCTTTTTCGATACGATTCCGTATTCATTGGATGAAAGTGCCATGTTAGATGGGGCAACGAAATGGCAAATTTTTACCAAAATAACATTGCCATTATCTAAACCAATCATTGTCTTTACGGCATTGACAGCATTTACGGGGCCTTGGATGGATTTCATTTTTGCTCAGGTGATTATGGGGGACAATGTTAAAAACTATACCGTTGCGATTGGATTATATTCGATGATGACGAAAGAAACGGCTAATTCATTATTCATGAGTTTCGCTGCGGGGGCAGTGATTATTGCCATTCCAATTACGATTTTGTTTATTGTGTTGCAACGCTTCTACGTTTCTGGTGTGACAAGTGGTTCGGTCAAAGGTTAAAAAGATTGGGACGTCAGTCCCAATCTTTTTCATGTTACAATAACGGGTACAGGAGGGGGCTATGGTAACAATACAAGATATTGCAAATAAATCCGGTGTTGCGATGTCAACGGTTTCGCGCGCGTTGGCTGATTCACCCAAAATTAGTGTTAAAACCAAGGAACGGATTAAAAAAATGGCACAAGATATGGGCTATACGCCAAATTTTGCTGCACGGAATTTAACACAGCGTGAAAGTAACACGGTCGGGGTTGTTTTTCAACCACAAGCCGTCGGTAGTGCTGAAAATGATTTTGCAATGCAATTACTATTTGGTATTAATTCTCAACTCGTTGCGCGTCAATATTTATTGACTACTGCGACGGGCAGCAATTGGTCTGAAGTCTACAATGCCGTTAAAATGATGGTGGAAGCCGGACAAGTTCGTCGTTTTATACTGCTTTACACGGTTGAAAATGATCCAATTTCTGAATTGTTACGCGAAAACAACGCGCGTGTGGTTGTTACTGGCGAACCAGAGCAAGCGCATCATGTTTTATATGTTGATAATGATAACCGACGCGCTGGAGAAGAGGCGACTAGGCAGTTAGTTGACCAGTTTAATCTAAAAGCACCGCTCTTTGTTCGCACTGTAGCTGATTGGCGTTATGAGCGAAATCGTGAAATTGGGTTTCATATTGCCCAACCAGAGGGCCAAATTTTATCATTACCGATTGATTTTCAAGCGCAAAAACAGGTATTGAAACATTATTTCGAATTACATCCCGAAATTGATGGCATTGTTGCGAGTGATGACAAAATCGGTTATCTGGCACGTCATCAAGCCCAAGCCCATTTGCCCACACATCCTAAATTACCAACGATCGCATTTAATCATTCTGAATATGCACGACTCGGTGGTGAGGACTTCTATTCAGTTGATGTGTTGCCACGTAGTTTGGGCAGTGAAGCGGTCCGATTATTGTTTAATGATCAGCGTTCTGTGCTGGAGCAAACAAAGGCAACAAGCGTGATCGTGCCGTATCGTTTACCTGAATTTGGTGGCGAAACGTTGAACCGAATGATGCCAAATGATTGATTTGATTAGCGCATAAGGGATAACAAAAAGGCAACACACTGGCAATTAGCTTGGCTATTCCGGCAGAGATAGCCAGTATTGCCGGTATAAGCAAGCGGGCATCAAAAAAAGCGAATCTGACGATTCGCTTTTTTTGATGGTTAATTTTTGGTGTTTTTAAAACGTTGATGTACAAGGGTACCAAAGACAACGGTGAAAATAATGGCACCAATGGCTGACATACGCGTATCAGACTGGAAGAACAGGCTGAAGTAAATGGCAACAAAGAAGAGTAAGGTTAAAGGACTAGTGACTTTGTAACCTGGCATTTTGAACCCGTCAGGCAAAAAATCAGCTGATTCACGGAATTTGCGATGGGCATACATCGTTAACCCATAAACAATGATATACATATTTGATGAAATGGCCGTGATGAAACTAAAGGCTGATGTAATTTGTGGCAACGCACTGATAATGGGTGAAAAGAGTACCAAGGCAGCGGTGAAAATAATGGCATTGGCTGGGATGCCAAGTTTAGAAATTTTGCCAAATGGCGTCATGATCGTGGTATTTGATTCTTTTGCTAATTGATAGAAGTGACGTCCTGCCGAATAAAGCGCAGAGTTCAATGCTGAGGCAGCCGACGTTAAGACGACGAAATTAATCACCGTCGCTGCTGCCTTGAAGCCCGCTAATTCAAACACCATCACGAAGGGACTTTGACCAGGTGTTTTGGCGATGACGTGCCAGTTAATAATGGACATGATAATGATCATGGCACCCAGATAGAAAATTAAAATACGGAAGATAATGGTGTTAATTGCGCGTGGTAAGACTTGACGCGGATTTTGTGTTTCGGCTGTGGTGATGCCGACAAATTCCATACCTTGAAAGGCAAAGAAAACCATGGGAAAGGCGGCAAAGAACATGGCTGGTCCGTTGGGGAATAGCTCAAAATTATGGGTGATATTACCAAATGATGCAATCGTATGACCACCGGCTGCTGGCGCTTCAAAACCGGTGAAAATCAAGAACAAACCAGTCGCAATCATGGCCAGAATGGCGATAATTTTAATCATGGCAAACCAGTATTCTGTTTCACCAAAAATTTTGACGGCCACCAAATTAACCAAAGTCAAAATAGCTAAGAAGACAATTTGGATCAACCACGTGTGCCAACCTGGAAACCAGAACTTCACATAAGTCGAGACAGCGGTTAATTCAGCCATGGCGACGAAGGTCAACCCAATCCAGTAGGACCAGCCGGCAAAATAGCCAGCACCGGCGCCGACGTAGCGACTAATAAATGACACAAATGTGTGTTGGGTTGGATCGGCGTAGAGCATTTCACCAATCCCGCGCATCATTAAGAAGAAAAATGCGCCAAGAATGGCATAGACAACCAAAATTGATGGGCCGGTTTTGGCTATCGAATTACCAGCCCCTAAAAACAAGCCGGTACCAATTGTGCCACCGATGGCAATCATTTGAACATGCTTCTTTTTGAGGCCACGTACTGTGCCGTCAGGGTTAGTTGCTAAGTCTGTATATTCAATCATATTTGTACCTCCGGTTATCGTGGCCAAAAAAAAGAGCCAATATAAACATATTAGCAGTTTTACGGTTGAGCATATCGGGAAGGATGACAAAAAATAAAGAATATTTTGTGCACAATCAATAAAAAGTATGTGCCTAAATGAGTAAGAGTGCTAATTGAATATCAACTAACACGTCAGGCATCTCTAAATCAACGCCGAGTAACTCGTTAATCCGTTTTAAGCGATAAGTAATCGTATTGCGATGGACGAATAAAGCATTAGCCACGGCCGTCACATTTTGATGCAAGAAAACATAAGTTTCTAAGGTTTCCAGTAGTTCGGCATTCTCTAAAATTGGACCCAATGTTTTTTCAACGAAAACACGGGCTTCTTGTTTTGGCAAGAGGTGTAGTAGCTCTTGGGCGTTTTTAGGCCGGAATCGCATAATGGGATGCTGTTGAGAGGTTAATTTCAGCGCGTTATTGGCCTGATCATATAAGTCAGACAGCATATGAATCGATTCGGCAATTCTTGAAAAGCCAATCGTAAAGGCATAATGTAAACCGGGCTGTTGCATTAAAAAATCATAGAGACGCTTGAGGAAGTGTCGCGTATCAATCTGTTCGTCAATCAACAAGACGAGTTGCTGGCGATGAGAAAAGGTCAAGACTTGCCAATCATGTTCAAAAATAAACCAGCGGGTGAGTTGTTGGCGAATTTCAAATTGACGCGATTCGATGACCTTGTTTTTTTCGCTGAAATCAATAATGGCCACCCGATAGCGGCGTTTATTGTCAATATTGGCATTATAGAGATAATTATCAATTGCCTCATGGCTCAACCCGCGTTGCATCACGTTTAAGAAGAAACCAGAACGGTTCCGAAACTCCGTTTCGTTCAACAAATCAGTGCGCGAATTAGCTAAACCGAGTGTATTCATTACCTGTTGGCGCTTTAAAATTTGAAAGCTTGATGGTTCATCTTGATTAACAACAAAGGCAGCAAACGCTTTGTTTTCATTTAAAGCGGAAAAAATCGGCAAAATGTCAATGAGTTGGTGGTTAAATTCAACCCGAACTGGGACGGTCAAATTCAAGTAGTCAATACCAGATTCGTGGCGTAAGTAATGGGTTAAGAATTCACGTTGCGCCACCCATTCGCTGCTCGCATAAATGGCTGTAAAGTGGGCATCGAGTAGTGCCAGTGGTGTTTCCAATACTTTAGCACTTTGATCGAGTAGGTGTTGATAGGTAATATTTTGTGCATTCAATTCCGACAATTGCTGGTTGATGGCAATGATTTGTTTTAGTTCAGTATTCTGAGTTTCTAAAATAACAGCCGTCAGCCGTTTAACGGTTAATGACAAAAAATCATCCGTTGGTGTCCATAAAATAGGCACTTTAAGATGATCGGCCAGCTCAATGATCGTTTTGGGCAGGGTGGTAACGTAACGACCAGCCTTAATCGCAATCCCACTGGCATTCGTCTCATGCATCCCGATAATTAAATCACGTAATAAATGATGATTCTGGGAAAAATGATAACCAGACGTGACCAGAAGTTGGCCATCAAATAAGAAGTCCGTGATATCTGGTGCATCAATCATACCGACTTGGGATACTTCGCGTGATAACCCATCGGCGCCAGCCGCAACTTGAATGTTGCGTAAGGATGGGTGTTGTAAAATCTCAGATAATTGCATGTCGTGTCAGCCTCAAAGTATTTTTTTCATTGTATCGTAGTTAGTGATAGTGCACAAGCGAATTTTGAACGTTGTGCAAGTCGCACGAATACCCGTATCGGACGGCATGATATATTACGATATGTAGGAATGATATATTTAACGTTGGGTAGGGTATGAAGGGATAATTATGCGAACAGAAAAAGCAATTATTAGTAACGTCTTAAAAGGTTCTTTAGGGAATTTGGTGGAGTGGTTTGATTGGTATGTGTATGCCGCGTTTGCCATTTATTTTGCACCGGTGTTTTTTCCATCACATGATAAAACAGCCGAGCTGTTAAGTACGGCAGCTGTTTTTGCGATTGGTTTCTTGATGCGTCCTTTGGGGAGCTTGTTACTGGGTAAATATGCCGACCAACATGGACGCCGAGCCGCGTTAACATTGTCAGTGCTGATTATGGCAGCGGGGTCATTGGTGATTGCGGTGACACCAGGGTATGATCAAATTGGGATATTGGCACCAGCGATCTTAGTCATTGCGCGACTTTTCCAGGGCCTATCTTTGGGTGGTGAGTACGGCACGTCAGCTACTTATTTGTCAGAAATGGCAAGTGCGGGGCACCGCGGCTTTTACTCATCCTTTCAATATGTGACGTTGATTAGTGGTCAATTGCTGGCTTTAGGGGTACAAATTATCTTGCAAATCACGTTGTCTGAGCATGCGATTGCAGTCTGGGGATGGCGGATTCCCTTTGTCATTGGTGCGCTTGGGGCGTTAATCGTTCTTGTTTTGCGGCTGAGTATGGAAGAGTCCGATCAATTCTTGGCACAAGCCAAAAAAGAGAAGGGGCAATTGCGTGAATTGTTACATTATCCTAAGGCAGTGCTGACGGTGATGGGTTTGACGTTAGGTGGGACGATTGCCTTTTACACCTATACCACATATCTCCAAAAGTTTATGATTAATACTACGGGTTTGCCAAAACAAACAGTGACCTGGATTAACTTTGCTGCTTTGTTTATTTTCATGGTATTACAACCCTTTGCTGGGGCGTTGTCGGATAAAATTGGGCGGAAGCCATTGCTGTTTTGGTTTGGTGGGTTAGGAACAGTGTTCACCGTACCGATTTTCTTAGCATTGGCACAAACGAAGAGTGCCTGGGTGGCCTTTTTCTTGATGCTAGCGGGCTTGGTGATTGTGACAGGTTATACAGCTATTAACGCTATTGTGAAAGCAGAAATGTTCCCAACAGAAATTCGGGCGTTAGGTGTCGGGTTGCCTTATGGTCTGACCGTTGCCGTTTTTGGTGGGACGGCGGAATATGTGGCGCTTTATCTCAAGAATGCGCATCATGAATCGGTCTTCTTTGTTTATGTCGCCGCTGTTATTTTTATTAGTTTGCTCGTTTATTGGCGGATGGCTGATACAAAGGCCACTTCTAAACTGGATCAATAAATGATAAAATAATGATAATACAAGGAGGGTTTCATGGCGACACAACAAGCACTTTTAGATTCAATTAAAGAACAGACCATTTTGTCAGAAATTTCGGCATTATCTGGCTGGGATGCCCTGACCGGTATGCCAAAAGATGCAGGGCATTTTCGGGCCGATGTGGATGCTTATTTGGCTGAAAAGACCTTTCAGGTCGCCACGGGCCCAGAACGACAACAGTTACTCGAAGCGTTGTCGGCGGATAAAAGCGTTCTAGATGACTTTGGTCAATTAGTCTTAGCCAAAGCGCAGAAAGATTTTGACGTGACGGGGAAGATTCCTGAAAAGGACTATATTGATTTCCAACGGACATTATCTGAGGCCCAAGATTACTGGGCCCAGGCGCGTGAGGCTAATGATTACACAATTTTCCAGCCTTATGTTGAAAAAATTATTGCTTACTTGAAGCAATTTATTCCCTTGTGGCAAACTGATGAAGCAACGCCGTATGATGTGTTGCTGAATCAATATGAACCAGGCTTGTCCGTGGCTAAATTAGACGCGGTGTTTGATGAACTAAAAACAGGGATCATGGCCTTACGTCATCGCCTAGAAACGCTTGGGACCGATCCTGATGGCACGTTTTTATCACGGCAAGTATCTAAAGACAAGCAACGTGAGTATGCTTTAGCTGCTTCACAGCGATTAGGCTATGATATGAATAAAGGCCGTCTGGATGACACCATTCATCCCTTTATGGAAGCGTTAAATCGTGATGATGCGCGTATTACCACGCGCTGGGACGAACATAATTTCCAAATGGCGGTGTTGGGCATTTTCCACGAGGCAGGGCATGGATTGTTTGAACAGAATGTGGCCGCTAAGTATGATGCCGTACGTGCCGTGATGCCGATTAGTATGAGTATTCATGAGTCACAATCACTCTTTAATGAAGTCATGGTGGGTCGCTCAAAGGCGTTTTGGCAGGCAGAATATCCAAAAATGCAAGCGGTGTTTGCGCCAACATTTGATGATATTTCATTTGAAACCTTTTATAATGGCTGGATTAAAACCGAGGCGACGTTGATTCGGACGGAAGCGGATCCATTGACGTATCCGTTGCACATTATTATTCGCTATGAAATTGAAAAAGCCATCTTTAATGACAATGTGCCAGTAGCAGAGTTGCCGCAGCTTTGGCGTGATAAATATCAAGAATACTTAGGCTTGACGGTGCCGGATGATTTGACTGGTATTTTACAAGATATTCACTGGGCTGGTGGGTCATTTGGTTACTTCCCAAGTTACGCTTTGGGCCATTTATATGCGGCGCAGTTTATGGCTACGATGCAAAAAACATTGGATTTCGAGCAGATTTATGCTTCAGGTGATTACACACCAATTTTTGAGTGGCGCAAACAACATATTTGGCAACACGGTGGGGCAGTTGATCCAGGCGACATCTTAATGGCAGCGACTGGTGAAGGGTTGAATCCACAATATTGGTTAACCGTGATGAATGATTTATATGCTACGGCCTACCAGTTACCAAAATAATACCCCAATCCGGCAAAAAATAAAGGCACGCTTTGGGGTCTGTTGTTGACAGCAACACTGGATTTTGATAGAATAAATAAGTATTTACAGCATGTCGTTTAATCGAAATAAAATGCGAGAAAGGAGGGTTATCACATGGCAAAGGTCATCGTACGTAAGAACGAATCTTTGGATGATGCATTGCGTCGCTTTAAGCGCGGTGTTTCAAAGGACGGTACTCTCCAAGAATACCGTAAGCGCGAATTCTATGTTAAGCCTTCAGTTGCTCGTAAATTGAAGTCTGAAGCAGCACAAAAGCGTAACAAGAAGAAGGGCCGTTAATCGGTTCTAAACGTCACTTCGGTGGCGTTTTTCTTTTGCATTTTATGTTAAAATAGCAATAGACTAAACAAGAAAGAAGAAGACACATGAGCCTGTTAGAGACATTGAACGCTGATATGAAGCAAGCAATGAAAGATAAGAATAAGGAAGCGCTATCGGTTATTCGGATGGTGAAGTCAACAGTGATGAACGAACAAATTAGTTTGGGTCATGACTTGACACCAGAAGAAGAATTGACGGTGTTATCACGTGAAGTGAAGCAACGTCAAGATTCTCTATCGGAATTTGAAAAGGGTGGCCGTGAAGACTTAGCGGCAGGCATTCGATCAGAATTAACGATTTTGGCCAAGTATTTGCCAGCACAATTGACCGAAGAAGAAATCGTTGCCATTGTTGCGGCAGCTATCGAACAAACTGGCGCAACCGGTCCTAAAGACATGGGCAAGGTTATGGGCGTGGTGACACCGCAAGTTAAAGGTAAAGCTGATGGTAAGGTCGTCGCTGACTTAGTTAAGGCAACCTTGGCACAATAAAGACAAGGATAATCGGCTACGGCCGATTTTTTTGTTGGCTTATCGTTGTCTATCCGTGTTAAACTAGGGTATTAAAGAAAAATGCGTGAAGTTGCGCATTAGAGGAAAAATCATGACGAATCCAACAGTTGGTACAATTGTAAAAGCATCAGTAACGGATGAAAATACCCAGTATTTTTTTGCGCAAGTTGATGGCTTTACGTACGAAATTGACAAATCAGAACTTGAAAAGCCCCTTAAGGTTGGGGGCTTTGTAACAGGTTTTGCTTATGAAAATGAAAATCATAAGCTACAAATTACTAAAACACTACCAACAGCTCAAAAAGATGTTTATGGCTGGGGGACGGTTGTGGCCAACCGGCACGACTTAGGGGTGTTTGTCGCTATCGGGCTACCTAACAAAGACCTGGTCGTTTCTTTAGATGATCTGCCAACCATCACAACATTGTGGCCACAAAAGGGTGACCGCTTGATGCTAGCGATGAAAGAAGATAATAAAGGCCGGTTGTGGGGCGAGCTTGCTCAGCAGCACATTATTGGTGCGGTTGCCCGCCGTGCGCCACAAGAAATGAAGTCTAAAACAGTTAAAGCCACAGTGTACCGTAATAAAATTGCAGGGACACTTGTGATTACTGAAGATTATCATCTAGGCTTTATTCACCCATCACAACGTCACGATGAGCCAAGATTAGGGGAAGTCCTTAAGGCGCGTGTTATTGGCGTCCGTGAAGATGGCACGTTGAATTTGTCACTCAAGCCATTAGCTTATAAGACAATGGATGAAGATGCCCAATTCTTGTTGCTCCAGTTGCAACGTCGAACGGATCATTTTTTGCCGTTCAATGATAAAAGTAATCCCGAAGCCATTAAGCGTCAATTTGGCTTTAGTAAGAGTCAGTTCAAGCGTGCGTTAGGTCATCTGTATAAAGCCCGCTTAATTGAACAAGTTGACGGTGGTATTCAACTGATTGCCGAAAATGACACAAACAATTAACCTCGCCATTGCCGACTATTTGCACTATATTCGGATAGAACGTGGCTTGTCTGATAATACAATTAACAGTTACCGACAGGATTTAACCCAATTTGGCGCCTATTTGACAGCAGAAAAATTGTCGCTGGAAGCAGTCGATCATGTCGTGGTTTTGGCATGGTTGAATCAACTACGGTTAGCTGGTAAATCTAATAATTCTGTGATCCGCATGGTCACGTCGCTTCGGAAGTTTTTTGGCTACTTAGCTCAAGAAAAAATTGTTTTGCCAAATCCGATGCGCGATATTAAACCACCGAAGAAAGCCACGCATTTACCGGCCGTTTTGAGTGTGGCGGAAATTGATGCCTTGCTGGCTGTGCCAACAGACACAACCCCACTTGATATCCGGAATCGCACGTTAATTGAAGTGATGTATGCCACTGGCTTGCGTGTCAGCGAGCTGGTCAACCTTAAGTTAAGTGATTTACATTTGCAATTGGGGTTGATTCAAACCGTTGGAAAAGGCGATAAGGAACGCATTATTCCGATTGGCGAAGTGGCGGCGGACTGGTTAACACGTTATTTTGCCAGCAGTCGCTTGGCCTTACTCAAGGGTAAAGACTCCCCCTATGTTTTCTTAAATGATCGTGGCGAACAACTCACACGGCAGGGTGTTTGGAAAATCATTAAGAAGTTGGTTGCTGAAGCAGGCATTACAAAAGATGTCTCGCCCCATACACTGCGCCATTCGTTTGCCACGCATATTTTAGAAAATGGGGCGGACCTACGGATTGTGCAAGAATTACTCGGGCATGCCGATATTTCAACCACTCAGATTTATACGCATATTTCAAAAAAGCGTTTGAGTGAAGTGTATGATCAGTACCATCCACGGGCATAATTGACCGGCGTCAGACCTGCCATCAATGAGGAAGAAAAATGTTAGCATTGGCTAGAAGTGATAATCAAAAAACCGTGATGGGTATTTTATCGTTGTTGCCTGGGTTACGTGAGTTACCGTTTTTGAAAGCTGAAATGGCTTGGTATAACGATCGTGAGACACGTTGTCTCTATGTTTGGCAGCGTAGTAATTGGGTTCAGGGTGTTTTAGGCGTTGAATTTTTAGACCATGATATCGTGTTGGTGCGTCATGTGGCGTTTACCCCAGAAGCCCGCACGGTGGAAAATTATTTTGAGTTGTTGTCTAATTTTCAAACGCAAAATCCAACGGCTTTTTTGATGGGAACCTTAGATAATCAAAAATTAATTAATAAATGGAGAAAAGCAACATCGTAGCGCAGCGTTTAACAATCAAATTAAGCGATTTTGAAGGCCCGTTAGATCTATTACTGCATTTAATTAAAAAATCAGAACTGGATATTTTTGATTTGCCAATTGCCACAATCACGGCCCAGTATTTGGCCTTCATTCAGGCGCAGCAAGATATGCAGTTGGATGTGGCATCTGAATATTTGGTGATGGCAGCTACGTTAGTTCAAATCAAATCAGCGGATTTGTTGCCACAAGAAACCTATGACGATGATATGCTGGTTGAGGAGTTGAATGATCCGCGTGATGAATTGATGCGGCAACTGTTAACCTATAAACAGTTTCAAGCTGCCAGTGCGCAATTACGAGAACGAGAGCGCGCTGATCACCAATCATTTGCACGGTTACCGATGGCAGTCCCAGCAGATTTTGAGCCTGATATGGCACTGGCACCAGGGCTTGGGTTAGTGGATTTACAGGTAGCGTTTGCTAAGTTATTGCGCAAAAAGCGACAACATGAACCCATTAGTCGTCGGGTTGTCCGTGAAAAAATGACGATGGCGCACGCAGTGGCGAATATTCGTCAGCATTTTGCAGCCCACCAAGTTGGGGATATGCTGCCCTTTGAGTCGTTATTTGACCAGTTACATGATCGCGAATCGCTGGTCATGACGTTTATTGCTTTGCTGGAAATGGCAAAGGAAGATCAGGTTATTTTGCATCAAACGGATGCACAAGCAGAAATATTTGTAGAAATTGAGAACATAGACGGGCATGAATAATTTGAGTCAAATTGAAGCACTGCTCTTTGTCGCTGGTGATGAAGGGATGGCGCTATCAACGCTTTGTAGTATTACCCAATTCGATAAGCCGGCAGTGTTGAACTTGATTGAAGCGCTCGCCAATAAATATGCTGATGATCCCAACAGTGCGTTAGAGATTCGGGAAACGGATGGTATGTATCGTTTGGTCACCAAGCCAGCACTTGGCGCGGTTGTTAAGGGCTATTTTGAAGCGCCAGCCCAGGCCACTTTATCACAAGCACAACTCGAATCTTTGGTCATCATTGCCTATAAGCAACCGATTACGCGCATTGAAATTGATCAAATTCGGGGCGTGCAGTCAGCGGGGACCATTCAGAAGTTGATGTTGCGTCAGCTTGTGGTTGAAGCGGGGCGAAAAGATGAACCAGGCCGTCCTATTATGTATGGGACATCAGCCGAATTTTTAGATTATTTTGGCTTAAAGTCACTTGATGAACTCCCACCACTACCAGATTTTGAATCCCTTGACGTCGCAGATGGTGGTGGCGAATTATTTACCAGCGCATTTGATGCGCAGACAACAGAAATGGAAGAAAAAAATGATGTCTGAAGAAGCACAACGTTTACAAAAAGTCATTGCGCAAGCAGGACTTGCTTCACGTCGTGGGGCAGAAGAATTAATCACACAAGGTCGTGTCCAAGTCAATGGTGAGACGGTCAAAACCCTTGGTATCAAAGTGATGCCACATGATACCGTTCAGGTTGATGGCGCACCGATTGAAGGCCGCGAAAAGCTGGTGTATTATTTGATGAACAAGCCACGTGGGGTCGTCACGACAAATAGTGACGACAAGGGCCGCCAAACGGTGCTTGATGTGCTTGAAGACGTGCCACAACGTGTTTACCCTGTTGGTCGTTTAGATTATGATACAACTGGTGTTTTATTATTGACCAATGATGGGGTGATTGCTAATCAATTGATGCACCCTAAGTCACGTGTTGACAAGGTCTATATGGCCAAAGTTGAAGGAATTGCGACTGACGAAAAGCTAGCACCGCTAAAGCGTGGTGTGGTCATTCAAGGTCGGAAGACGGCCCCGGCGCGGGTGAGTGTTGAGCGCGTGGATAAAGACAAAAAGACCAGTATGGTACGCGTTATTATTCATGAAGGGCGTAATCACCAAGTGAAAAACATGCTCCAAAAAGTGGGGCTGCCAGTCGCTAAGCTGACTCGTGAACAGTATGCCTTTTTTGATTTGACGGGTCTACAATCGGGTGAATACCGTAAATTAACGAGTGCAGAAGTTAAGCGCCTCAAGAATCAAGACTACAAAATGTATCGTCGCCGCTAAAACGTTGCTTTGTGATGATTACTTTGTTACAATTAGTAAGTAATCTTAATTGAATATACTTCAGGGTCGGGTGTAAATCCCAACCGGCGGTGAGACATGCAAGACATGGTAAGCCCGCGACCTGCGTAAGCAGCTGATCTGGTCAAAATCCAGAGCCGACCGTAAAGTCGGGTATAAAGAAGTTTAAAAAAGAAAGTAAAACTGCCTTTTTGTGCTACCCTGACAAATTGTGCAGTTTTTTTGAGGCAAAAAATATGTCTATCTCACACACACGCACGCAACGCTTAACGCTGATCGCGATTTTAAGTGCCTTGTCATTTGGCTTAATGTTGTTTCCACAATTGCCGTTGATACCAGGGGCTGATTTTTTGAAATTAGACTTTTCAATTGTGCCGGTGCTGATCGCAGGGTATTGGTTAGATCTGACAGCGGCACTGTGGACCGTTATCTTACGGACGCTCTTAAAGTTAATCTTGGCTAATGAAGGGGTCAATACCTATCTTGGCTTACCCGTTAACTTGGGGGCGATTGTGGTCTTTGCGCTTATCTTATTTTGGGTAATGCCGCAGTTTGACGCCAAAAAAATTGGCCGCGCCTTGTTGGCAGTCGGTGCGGCAACAGTGGGCTTAACATTGGCAGGTGTCGTGATGAACTGGTTGATTGCGGTGCCGCTCTATGCGAAGTTTGCCCATTTTGACATCGCTAAAATGATTGGGTTAGGCCGATATTTTATCGCGATGGTGATCCCCTTTAATATTGCGCAAGGTTTGATATGGGGCATTGTCAGTTTTGCGGTGCTTTCTATTTTGCAGCCCATGCAACGTCAAATTTTATCTTAAGCAAACGTTATCGACATCAACGACCTCCTATGTGGTAAACTTTTAAGTGAACTATTATGATGGAGGTCGTTTTATTATGAACGATTTTGACCCAAATAAGATGAGTCGGTCAGCCCGATTAAAGCAACAAAAAGTTGAACCGCAGTTTTCGCGTAAATCAAGCCAACAAAACAGCGAACACAAGCGCCTTCGGGTATTTTTGATTATTCTTGGATTACTGATTTTATCGAGTGTCCCAGTCTATGGCTTTTGGGTGAATCATAAAGCACCCCAGCAACAAGTGGCGTCATCAGTGAGTCATAAGAAAACGGCGTCGTCGAAAAAAGCATCATCTGTTGATTCATCATCGTCATCAGTCGCTTCTTCAGACGATACAGCTGTATCTGAATCTGCTGTAAGTAGTAGTGATGGCACAAGTTCAGTTGATGAGAGCGTTTCATCAAGTGCGGTCGAAAGTAGTAGCAGTGCGGCACCTGAAGTATCATCATCAAGTGTTGCCAACAATACAGCCGTGCTCGGTGCCAGCCAAACACTTTATAATTTTGCCGTGACCCATGGGATGACAACAGATCAAGTGATTGCGTTAAACCCAGGCCTGACGGTGTCAAATTACACCCAATATGCTGGTCGCGATTTGAATATTCGCTAAGTTAGAGGAGACTATGACAAATAATTTTCAGGTGGCAATTGATGGTCCAGCATCAGCTGGTAAGTCAACGATTGCTAAAATTTTAGCTACCCAATTACAATATGTTTACGTAGATACAGGTGCAATGTATCGTGCCATCACCTTAGCGGCCAAATTAGCTGGCGTCGCCTATGATGACGAAGCACGGGTTGTAGCTTTACTGCCGCATACGCAGGTGCGCTTTGAACCAGGGACACCAGTGCAACGTGTTTTCTTAAATGATCAAGAAGTGACGGAAGCGATTCGCTCAACGGAAATCACGAACAACGTGTCATTGGTTTCATCATATGCCGCAGTGCGAGCCGATCTTGTGGCCCGTCAACGAGACATTGCTAACAGCCATAATGTGATCATGGATGGGCGTGATATTGGGACAACAGTGTTACCAGATGCGCAAGTGAAAATCTTCCTTGTGGCCAGTGTTGACGAACGCGCACAACGCCGTTATCAAGAGAATTTAGCTAAGGGCATGACTGTTGACCTGCAAACTTTAAAAGCTGAAATTGAGGCGCGTGATTATAAGGATTCACATCGTCAGATTAGTCCGTTAGTCAAAGCCGATGATGCCGTTTTGGTCGACACAACGGGTCACAGCATCGATGAAGTTGTGGCAATGATTACAAAAATCATTCTAGATAAACAGCAAGATTAACTTACAGCGTGAAAACGCTGTTTTTTACTATACAAGATAAAAATATTCTGGTAAACTATACACATAGTGTAAATTGTAGGAGGACGTTAGACGTCATGAGTGAAACAAACAACGAGTTCTTAGCAGCTCTCGAAAGCGCAGCAGATCAAATTAAGGTGGGAGATGTCGTTACCGGTGAGCTTTTAGCTATTGATAATGATAACCAAGCAGTTGTTGGTTTGTCTACCGGTGAAGAAGGAGTTGTGCCAGCACGTGAGTACTCAGACGATCGTAACATCAACCTGGCAGACGAATTAAAAATTGGTGATACCATTGAAGCAGTTGTAATTTCTAACGTAACAAGCGACAAGGAAGGCGTAGCTTACTTGTTGTCAAAGAAGCGTTTGGATGCGCGCAAGGCATGGGAAAACTTGAGCTTTGCTGAAGGTGACACAGTTGATGCCAAGGTTATCAACGCTGTTCGTGGTGGTTTGATTGTTGATGTTAACGGCGTACGTGGTTTCGTACCAGCATCAATGGTTGCAGAACGTTTCGTTTCTGATTTGAACCAATTCAAGAATAAGGATATTAAAGCACAAGTTATCGAAATTGACCCTGCTAATGCACGTTTGATTTTGTCACGTAAGGCTGTTGCTGCACAAGAACGTGCTGCACAGTTGGCTGAAGTATTTAGCAAGTTGTCAGTTGGTGAAGTTGTTGAAGGAACTGTTGCTCGTTTGACAGACTTCGGCGCATTCGTTGACTTGGGTGGTGTTGATGGTTTGGTTCACGTATCAGAAATCTCACATGATCGTGTGAAGAACCCAGCCGATGTATTGACAAAGGGTGACAAGGTTGACGTTAAGATCTTGGCATTGGACACTGAAAAGGGTCGTATCTCATTGTCAATCAAAGCAACACAACGTGGACCTTGGGACGAAGCTGCAGATCAAATCGCTGCAGGTTCAGTGCTTGAAGGTACTGTTAAGCGTGTGAAGGACTTTGGTGCCTTTGTTGAAATTTTGCCTGGTATCGAAGGTCTTGTGCACGTGTCACAAATTTCAAACAAGCGTATTGAAAACCCATCAGAAGTTTTGAAGTCTGGTGACAAGGTACAAGTGAAGGTATTGGACATTAAGCCAGCCGAAGAACGTATTTCATTGTCAATGAAGGCTTTGGAAGAAAAGCCAGAACGTGAAGATCGTCGTGGTAACGATGGTTCAGCTTCACGTGCTGATATCGCTGCTTACAAGCAACAAGATGACTCAGCCGCAACATTGGGTGACATCTTTGGTGATAAGTTGTAAGAAGCATCAACATAAAAGAGCTGGTTCGCCAGTTCTTTTATTTTTGAAGAAAAATTGAGTGAGCATTAGTGGGCGCTCACGGTATGAAAAAGGAGGTGCGATTATGGCAGCACCAGTAGTAGCCATTGTTGGCCGACCAAACGTCGGAAAATCGACTATCTTTAACCGGATGGCCGGAGAACGTATTGCAATTGTTGAAGATCAACCAGGGGTAACACGCGATCGTTTGTATGCGCCAGCCGAATGGTTGAATTATGAATTCCGGATGATTGATACCGGTGGGATTGAACTCGGAGACGAACCATTTTTGGCCGAAATTCGGGCCCAAGTTGAATTAGCTTTGGATGAAGCTGATGTCATTGTCATGGTGACATCTGGGCGTGAAGGGGTGACGTCAGCTGATGAAGTTGTCGCAAAAATGCTTTATAAGACGGACAAGCCCGTCGTGCTTGCGGTCAATAAGGTCGATAACCCAGAAATGCGTCAAGATATTTATGACTTTTATTCACTTGGTCTTGGTGAACCTTATCCAGTTTCTGGTTCACACGGCTTGGGCTTAGGTGATTTGTTGGATGAAGTTGTCAAGAATTTCCCCGACGAAGCAGCTGAACAAGAAGACGATGGCGCTATTCGTTTTAGTATCATTGGTCGGCCTAATGTTGGCAAGTCATCAATTGTGAATGCCATTTTGGGTGAAGAACGTGTGATTGTGTCTGATATCGAAGGGACAACCCGTGATGCCATCGATACGCGTTTTGTCACACCTGAAGGTGATGAATTCATCATGGTGGATACTGCTGGGATGCGTAAGCGCGGTAAGGTGTATGAGAATACGGAAAAGTATTCTGTGATGCGCGCCTTGAAAGCCATTGATGATAGTAATGTGGTTTTGATGGTGCTGGATGCCGAAGCAGGCATTCGGGAACAAGATAAGCACGTGGCAGGTTTTGCACATGAAGCCGGCCGTGCCATGATTATTGTGGTCAACAAGTGGGATGCCATTGAAAAAGATGATCACACAATGAAGGATTTCGAGAATTTGATTCGCGCAGAATTTAAGTTCTTGGATTATGCCCCAATTGTCTTTGTCTCAGCAAAAACGGGGCAACGTTTGGATCGTTTGCCACAGATGATTAAGGACGTTGATGCTAACCACCGTAAGCGTATCTCATCGTCAACGTTGAATGATGTCATTATGGATGCGATTGCCGTGAACCCAACGCCAACTGATAATGGCCGTCGCTTACGTGTTTACTATGCGACACAAGTTGCCGTGCAACCACCAACTTTTGTTATCTTTGTTAATGATGTTGAATTGATGCACTTCTCATACGAACGTTTCTTAGAAAATAAAATCCGTGAAGCCTTTGATTTCACGGGTACACCAATCAAATTGATTGTCCGTGCCCGCAAATGAGAAATTAACGACGGCGCATGTGAGTCGTGTTGTGATGACGTCATTTTCTTGTGACAAAATTATTACGAAAACCTGAAAACCCGCATAAACACTACACATTCGGGCGTTCTTGTGTTATTCTAGTTACATGAAATAATGTTTCGACAGATTTCAAAACCGGTTGACGGTTAATAAAAACTCTTAGGAGAAGCGAAAATGGCTAACAAGCAAGAATTAGTAGATTCAGTTGCAAAGGCAACTGGTTTGACAAAGAAGGATGCTACTGCAGCAGTTGATGCTGTCTTTACATCAATCGAAGAAGCTTTGAAGAACGGTGAAAAGGTTCAATTGATCGGTTTTGGTAACTTTGAAGTTCGTGACCGTGCAGCTCGTAAGGGTCGCAACCCACAAACTGGCGCAGAAATCGAAATTCCTGCATCAAAGGTACCTGCATTCAAGCCTGGTAAGGCATTGAAGGAAGCTGTTAAGTAATCAGATTCTGACTGAATCGTGATTGACAGGGTATCCTGGGGGAAATTAGCCAACAGAAGTGTTTATTTTCTAATCTAGCATACCGAAGGCAAGCGCACTCGCGCTTGCCTTTTTCTATGTGATGCCGGTGATAATTTTAAAAGGTGTTAATAGCTCAAAAACAAAATGCTTAAAAATTGATGTGCAAAATTCACCCTATATTATCTTTTTTGTGTTAGAATATGCTTGTAACGTCAAATCACCACTCAAGGAGGACAGGTTATGTCAGTTGAAGAAAAGTTTGATAACGCTAAGGACAAGGTTGCTGGTAAGGCAAAAGAAGTAGAAGGCAAGGTTACCGGTGATAAGGCACGTGAAGCAGAAGGCAAGGCTCAAGGGTTATTTGCTGATGTGAAGGACAAGCTATCAGATGCTGCTGAAGCAGTCAAGGACAAGGCAGAAGAAGCCGTTGACGCAGTGAAAGATGGTTTCGACCATCTCAAGAAGTAAGATATTAGTTAGTAACGCTGCTCAATGAGCGGCGTTTTTATTTTGAATAGATTGCCGATATGTTAGCCATAAAGTCGCTGTTACCAACGGTTTTATGGTAAAATAGGCTGTTAAATAAAATCATATTAATGGCGACATACTGCCCTAAAAAGTAGTGTGGTCGGCCAATAAAAAATAGGGGTCAAAGTTAGAGGAGTCAGAATGTCAACAAGTTATGCCGAACAAATGTTAGATGCACTGGAGCGTGGTCAGTTAGAACCGGCGCAAAAATTTTTTGATCAATCATTACGTCAAGATAGCGATGAATTGATTTATAGTTTAGCCGAAGAGTTGTATGCCTTGGGCTTTTTAGAAGAATCACGACGGGCTTATCAACAATTATTGGCTAAGTATCCGGACGAAGATGAATTGCGCACAGCGTTAGCTGACATTGCTATTGAAGATGGCGATATTGATGACGCACAAAACTACCTCGCGCAAATTCAACCAGATTCTGATTCTTATTTGCGGGCATTATTGGTTAAGGCCGATATTTATCAATCAGAAGGCTTAAATGAAGCAGCTGAACACAGTTTGTTACAGGCTGAAAAATTAGCACCAGATGAAGATATTATCCAGTTTGCTTTAGCTGAATTTTATTTCGCAAATCAAGCCTACCAAAAGGCCATTAGTCGCTACCGCGCCTTACTTTTGAAAGGCAAGCGCGACATGAGTCGGGTGGACTTGGTGGCTCGGATCGGGGTTGCATATGCCCAAATCGGACAATATGACCATGCTATTGGTTATTTGGAACAAATCAAGCCGGAATTGATGACGCTAGACACGCGGTTCCAGCTAGCCATTTTGTACCAAGAAACGCATCGAGAAAACGAAGCCATTCGGCTATTTAATGACATTTTGGATGTTGATCCAAAGTACACATCAGTTTATCCACTACTTGGACAAGCCTATACGCAAATTCACCAGTTAGAAGATGCTTATCGGACGTACCAAGCGGGGTTGGCCCAAGATGAAACGAATGTGGCGTTATATCGTCTTGCTGGCCAAGCGGCTGAAAAATTGGGGGATACAGCGGCAGCCGAAGCTTATTACCTTAAGGGACTCGCTGTTGACGAGTCCGATGTGGCCACGTTAATTGCGTTGACGGATCTTTGGCTTGCCCAACAACGTTATGACGACGTGATTGCGCGCTTAACGACCGCTATGGCAGAGGATGTCTTAGATCCACAGTTCTATTGGTCATTAGCCCGTGCCTATCAGGCTATCGGGGAGACAGACAAGGCCGCTGAAAATTGGGCAACTGCTGCGCCATTATTCCAAGACAATAGCGCCTTCTTGCACGATTTGATTGATTGGTACCATGAACAAGGGCAACCTGAAGAAGAAATCACTGCGTTGAAGCAATATCTATTCTTGGCACCTGATGATCTGGACATGCAAATGCGTCTGGAAGATTTAGCTTACTAAGGTGAGAAAAAAGACCGGAATCAGCCTGATAAATGGTGCGAGGGAGTGTTTCTAATTAGGGTGTTTTTGATATAATAGACAAAAGGATATTATGTATGAAAATTGAAACGTTATCATCGGAATTTGTGGCTGCGCAACCAGTTTTGCAACGTTTAGAAGCAGCCGGATTTGAGGCCTATTTTGTTGGTGGCGCCGTACGCGACATGTTACTTCAAAAACCGATTCATGATGTTGACATTGCGAGTGCTGCATTTCCAGAAGAAGTCAAAAAACAATTTGATAAAACAGTCGATACTGGCATTCAGCACGGGACCGTGATGGTATTAGATCATGGGCTGGGCTACGAAATTACGACGTTTCGGACGGAATCGACCTATACAGATTTTCGCCGACCGGATACGGTTACGTTTGTGCGCAGTTTATCCGAAGATTTGCAACGCCGTGATTTTACGATTAACGCCTTAGCCATGACCTATGATGGTGAAATTGTTGATTTGTTCGAGGGGCTAGCGGATTTGTCGGCTGGCGTCATTCGGGCCGTCGGTGAGGCTGAAGTACGCTTTACCGAAGATGCGTTGCGCATGATGCGTGCTTTACGTTTTAGTGCCCAGCTTGGCTTTCAAATCGCACCGGATACCCGCGCAGCTTTGCAACGATTGGTGCCAAATTTGGCCAAAATTGCGGTTGAACGGATTCGTGTTGAATTTGAAAAACTATTGATGGGGCAAAAAGCTGCCGCCAGTCTGGCCATGGCAATTGAAGATGGCGTTGTGACGTACTTACCTGGTCAACTTGATCAGTGGCAATTTGATGCGATCATGACGGACCTTGAAGCCCAGCAACCCACAACAATTCCCGTCGTTTGGGCGCATCTTTTAACCCGTTCAACATTAAATGAGTCAGAGATGACGACATTTATGCGGACTTGGAAAACAAGTCGGGACTTGATTAAGATGGCCACTGCGGTTGTGCCGGTTGCACGCCACATTGCGCGGCGTGACTTATGGACGTTATATCAAATTTATGATTACCGTGACGTTTTAATGCACGTCTTACGTTTAATCCGAACCGATGATGCGGTAATTGCCGATGTGGACGCGACGTTTGCGGCCTTACCGATTCATCATACACGTGAACTACGTGTGGCTGGCGGCCAATTAATTGCCGAACAAATTGTACAACCAGGCCCACAAATGGGACGTATTTTAAAGCAAATTGAACGGGCAGTTGTTACAGGCCAAGTGGCCAATCAGCCAGCGGCATTGTTAGCCTATGCAAAGGAGCTCAGTCAACATGACTAAGATTAAAATGGTATGGGCAGAAGACAAACAGCACGCAATTGGTAAGAATGGGGACTTACCATGGCATTTACCTGATGACCTTAAGCTATTTAAACAAGAAACAATGGGGACGTTAATGATTATGGGTAGGACGACTTGGGATAGTATTGGGCGCCCATTGCCCAACCGGACAACCCTGGTCTTAACCCATCAAACCGATTGGCAACCTGGCTACGACGACGTACTGGTCGCGCATAGCATGTCAGAAGTTTTAGCAAAGATTGCGGCAGAAGATCGTGATGTGACAATTGCTGGTGGGGCAACCATGTATCAAGCGTTCATGCCTTATGCCACGGATTTAATAATTACAAAAGTTGCTGGTGATGTGGCGGGTGATACGTTTGCCCCAACGGTGGATTTGTCACAATTTGAGCTGATTGCCAGTCAACCACACCCAAAAGATGAAAGACATGACTACGCATTTGTTGTTGAACGATATCAGCGTAAGAATTGAGGAAAAAATGTCGAATATAAAGATTGTTACAGATTCAGCGATTGCTTTAACCCCAGAAGAAATCGCCCAATATGATATTACGGTAGTGCCTTTGACGGTACAAATTGATGGGGTCGTTTATGAAGATGGTGTGACGCTTCAACGTGATGAATTCCTTGAAAAGATGTCAAAAAGTGCTACCTTACCGCAAACATCACAACCATCAATTGGTAAGTTTCAAGCAGCTTATGATGCGATTCATCAACAATATCCTGAATCAGAAATTTTGAGTATGCATCTCTCATCTGGTTTGTCTGGGACAGTGCATGCAGCCGAACAAGCGGCCGCACTATCAGCAGCCAAAATCACAACATTTGATACATTAAATGCTGACCGTGCCGAAGCTTTCCCCGTTTTAGCAGCAGCTAAAATGGCACAAGCAGGGGCATCAATGGCAGAAATCTTGGCGGAAGCAGAAAAGGTACGTTCCGAATCGCATACATTTTTGAGCTTTACGTCATTAGATAACATGGTGGCCGGTGGTCGCTTGAGTAAAACATCTGGCATCATCGGTAATTTGTTAAATATTAAAGTCGGTGCAACAGTTGATAACACGGGCTCAGTTGAAGTGTTGGCTAAGGGACGTGGGATGAAAGCCATTGCCAAATTCAATGACAGTGTGATTGAAAAAATGCAATCTTATAATGAAATGATTGCCATTGGTATTTCTCATGCTGGTGTGCCAGAAGTGGCCGAAAAAATGGCTGCCCGGTTAAACGCTATCTGGCCCGATATTAAGATTGAAGTGACGAATACAACACCGATTGTCTCAACCCATACGGGTATCGGTGCTTTAGCTATTTTGTATCAGGCACATTAAAATAGGTGATTAAAACCCCAAAATTTTTTGGGGTTTTATTTTAACCGTTGTGTCAAGAAAGGACATTGGGGAACCGCAATGTGGGGACAATTGAAACATTTCAGCCATCAACTTATCGGCCGGTTTAAAACTTGGCGGATAATGACACAATGGCAAGACACCGATATGGTGAGTTTAGCGCGTATTCGGCACTCGGCACTTAAGAATGTGCACCAAATTGGTATTATTGGCGATAGTGTGTCGTTTGGCTTAAAAGCCAAATATAATTATGGCCAGTATATTCAAAAAGCCACAGGGGCCACGGTTCAAAATCTAGCGGTTTCCGGTGCGCATCTTGCTGATAATGGTTTTACCAGTATATTTCAACAGGCACAACGGTTAGATCCAGCTGACTTATATATCGTTCAAGGTACGGATGATGATTGGTTGGGAGATATCCCCATTGGTGGGCCGACTGATTTAACCGCTACGACTTATATCGGTGCGTTCTATCAGATTATTGCCCATTTACGGCAACGCCAGCCGCAGGCGACAATCATCGTCTTGACGCCGACATATCAAACACCTGTCCGTGGGCAACAGGTGCGACGAACTGACCGGACGTTAAATGGCTTGGGCTTGGATTTGCATGCCTATGTGGCTGCTCAGCTTGCGGCTTGTCAGGATTTGGCCGTACCAGTCATCAACTTAATGCAAAAAAAACGCTTTGATCCGAGTCAGGCCGACTTTCGGGCACAAGTAATGCCGGATGGGTTACATCCAAATGATGTGGGTCAGCGCCGCATTGCCAGATTAATTGCTGAAACGTATACCAAAATAATCAAGGCCAAATAAAAAAGTTCAAGTCGTTTGACTTGAACTTTTTTTGATTAGTTTTCAAAGGCAACGCGCACACCTTCTGGAATGGCAAAGTCTTTTTGTAGTAGCGTTAATTCACCAGTTGCTTGATCGCGGGCAAAAAGCGTCACGTTATCCGTGTCTTGGTTAGCAACAACCAGGAAATCTTGGTTGTCATCCCAGTTCATGTCGCGGGGGAATTCACCTTCAGAACTGATGAGTTGGATACGTTCAATTTCAGCGCCTTCATTCATGACCTTAAAGACCGCAATTGAGTTGTGGCCACGGTTTGACGCGTAGATGAATCGACCGTCATGGCTGATACGGAGGGCAGCTGAACCATTGTGGGCTGTCCAATCAGCTGGAATCGTTGAGGCCGTCATCACGTGTTCAAATGTGCCATCTTCAGCGTTATATTTCAAGACGCTTAGCAAGCTTGAAAGTTCACCGAGCACATAGGCATATTGCCCATCTGGTGAAAAACGAATATGACGTGGACCAAAGCCTTCTTCAGTGTGGAAACGCGCCACTTCAGTAAATTGGCCATCATCTTGTACGTCAAAAGTAATCACTTCATCTGTTCCTAGGTCGACAGCAACTAAGCGATTGTCAGGCGTCAAGTTAGCAAAATGAATGTGAGAGCTCCCTTGTTCTGGGCGTGGGCCAGAACCTGTATTAGTCCATGTTGTCACAAGTGACAAGTTGCCATCAGGCTTGATTTGATAAGATTCAACGGTACCACGATGGTAGTAACCAGCAAAGACAAGTTGACGGGCCTCATCAATACCAATATAAGCTGGCGCAGAGCCTTCACTTAATTGGGCATCAATTTCAGCCAATGGGCGAACAGTGTTATCAAATGTGACAACGCCACCTTGACCGTCGCGATTTTCAACGGCATATACTTTGTCAGCCTTTGAAACAGCGAGGTAAGTCGGATTTGTTAGTGGTGCCACAAAAGTGGGGTTTTGTAGTTGACGCGCTTCAGTGTCGAGTTCAGCTTCATAGAGGCCTTTTGAGATGCGTTTTGTATAAGTACCAAATAAAATTTTATGAATTGTCATAATAAACTCTCCTTGATGTATTGCCTCTATCATAGCATATATGTAAGGGGTTTCACAAGTTGTGAAAGCGCAAGCAATTCAGTATAATAAAATAAGCGAACATTTGTTCAGAGAGGTCGATTATGAAATTTATTCATGCAGCGGATAGTCACTTAGGGAACCCCTTTAAAGGGTTAGATCGTGAGTTACCAGCAGCGCTCAAACAACTGGTGCAAGCGTCAACCATGCACGCATTTGAAAAAATGATAACGCAGGCGCTGACGGCGCAGGTTGATTTTTTAGTGATTGCTGGGGATTTATATAGTGCTACAGAAAACAGTCCCAAAGTCCAAGTTTTTGTGCATCAGCAGTTTGAACGTTTAAATCAAGCAAATATTCCGGTCTATTTGAGTTTCGGGAATCATGATTTTGAAGCAGATCAACATGCCCATTTACCTTGGCCAGCAAATGTGCATGTGTTTAGTCAGGATGTGGCGACACAACGGGTCACACTTGCGTCCGGTGAACGGGTGGCGCTTACTGGTTTTAGCTACCAAACGCCGCGACAAATGCAGCCTGTTTTAACGGATTTTCCGGTGAAAAGCACGATGGATGACTATCATATTGGTCTGTATCACGGCGCGCTGGGGAAGGCGGGCGATCCTTATGCGCCATTTACCGTGCAAGGACTGCTCACCAAGCGCTATGATTATTGGGCACTTGGGCACATTCATGTGCGACAAACACTACATGAGCAACCATTTATTGGATATTCGGGGAATTTACAAGGATTAAACCGGAAAGAAACTGGCGAGAAGGGCTACTATTTAGTCACAGCGACGCAAGGTAAATTAGTCCCAGTATTTCAGCCATCAACGGTGATTCGTTGGGAGGAACTCGTTTTTACGGACAGTTTAAACGAAGATGAGTTGTTAGCGCAACTGGCTGAACGTGATGATCAGACGCCAGTTTTTTTAACGATTCAGTTCACTGGACAGCTAGATCCAGCTGTGGTTGAACGTTTAACGAGTGGCGTGATGTTAGCCAAAATTCGGGCAAATTTACCAGCCAACCAATGGGTTGTTAAACTGGAACGGCGACAGGCAGCCACAACGTTGTTGGCAGCCGATCAAATTGATCAACAATTTTGGCATGACGCATTGGCGCAAGTACTCGATGATTTTGATATGGGGGCGCATTTACCCGCACAAGTACCCAATGTTGTCCGTGAGTATTACCTTAGTGCAGCTGGTAAGCAAGCTTTACGTGACAAAATGCAACAACTGTTATTAGAAAGGAATATGTGAGACGCATGGATATCCAACAAGTCGATATCAGTGGCTTTGGGCGTTGGTCAAAGCAACATTTTGACTTTCAATCAGGACTCCAAGTCATTCTTGGCCAAAACGAGTCTGGTAAGTCAACCTTGCGGGCCTTTATCGTCGGAATTTTATTTGGTTTCCCCAGTAAAAAAGGGAAGACCAATACTTATGACCCACGAGATGGGAGCCGCTATGGTGGGAGCTTAACGGTGCGTTTTGCGTCCGAAACGGTGAAAATTACCCGCTTAGGCCGCACACAATCGGAATTAACGATCACGCGTTTGGCTGACCAAACGCGTATCGCGGAACCTGAAAAGTGGTTAGCGGACCAATTAGCCCCGCTAAATCGTGAAGCCTTTGACGCGATTTTTAATTTTAGTCAACAGGATTTAGCAGAAATTACCCAGCTTAAAGCGGTTGATTTACAGAAGCTTTTGCTCAATATTGGGGCCGTAGGCAGCGCACAATGGTTAACTGTTGCTGATGATCTAGACAAACAAGCAGATAAGCAATTTGCGCAACGGCCAACAGGTAAACGGCCGCTTAATCAAGCGACCAAGCATTATTTTGATACATTGGCGCAAGTTCAGCAAAAAGCGACCGCCTTACCCGATTTTATTGCCGGCGAGGCGGCAGTGATGGCTGATCAACAACGCGTAGCTGAAGCTAAAACAGCTGTTTTATCGCTGACAGCACAAGTTAAACAGCATGAGCAACTGCAACAACAATATGATGTGTATACAACAGCTGTTGCGTTAAAAACAAAAATGACGCAAGCTGGGCCGCACGTTTCAGATGCGGATTTGTTGGCTTTACAAGAGCAGACGTCAGCTATCAAATTACATCAATCGGCTTTAGAAACTTTACAACAGGCACAAGATCCCAAACAAGTGGCAGCCACACCAGACGCCTTTGAATTCGAGACAACTTTGGCGCAAGCCCAACACGCAGTGACACAATTACAGGAGAAACTAGCAGCACGGGAAAAGCTCCTGTCAGCGCAACGCCAATTACAGGCACAATTTGAAGATGGGGTGCTACCCGAACCACTAAGTCCTGCTGAAAAGCAGCAATTGACACGGCGCAGCTCTGAAATGGTCTGGTTAATGGCGAGTTTGGTTGTGGGCGTTTTAGGCTTTTTGGTTGCCAAACCAGCGGTCTTGTTGGCCGTTGTGCCGGCTGGCTTGGCCTTTTGGCAATACAAGTCCCATCAGCGCCAAGTCGCCGCAATTTTAGCGCGTTATGGTCATTTAACGGTTGATGAGGTGTTAACACTGCAGAAAACCTTGCAGCAACAACCCGCAACAAAACAAAAGTTATCGGGTTTAAATATTGCGATTGCTGATTTGCAAACCGCGATTATGCGTCAATTGAAGCCAGTTGCCACGCATTTTAACGCGACGTTGCACATGACTGATTTAGCGCAATCAGTGGTTGAATTGCAACATCGCTATGAACAGCAAAAATTAACGGCGCAACACGACTTTATGGCGTTGAGCCAGCAACAACAGCAGCGCGTTGAAGCCATCGCTTTTCATCAACAGCAATTAGATCAAGCCCGTGAAGCACAACAAAAGTTATTTGCCCAGTATCACGTCAGTGACATGGCAGATATTGAGGCTTTAAAACAACAAGAGTTATCACAGACCAGACTGCGCCAAAGGTATGATGATTTGATGCGTCAAATTCAGCCTGACGTGCTGGCACAATTAGAACAAATTAAGGATCGTGATACTTTACAGGGACAACTCTCTGCTTTACAACAGCAGTTACAAGCTGCCCAGCAGCGTCTTTTTGCCTGCCAAGCGGCATTATCAGATCATCAAGCACAACAAGCACATTTAACCAGTAACGACCAATTTATTGCCATGCAACAGGCGCTGGCAGACGAGGAGACCGTCTTGATTGAACAATTCGGTGTCTATATTGCCGAAAAGTTGACTAGTCAATGGATTACAGTCGCTTTGCAACGTGCCTCGCAAAACCGCTTTCCAAAAATGCAAACATTAGCGACGCAGTATTTCAAACGATTAACGCATGGTCGCTATCATGAGATGACATTTTCAGCGTCAGAATTACTAGTCACGCGCGCGGACCAGCAACAATTTGCCGTGACTGAATTATCAACTGGGACACAAGAACAACTTTATATTGCGTTAAGATTGGCTTTAAGTCGCGTGATTGCAGATATTGTATCAGTCCCAATTTTGATTGATGATGGGTTTGTTAATTTTGATCCGCAGCGTAAACAGACAATGATCGCGCTGTTACAAGATATTGCCCAGCAGCAACAAATCATCTATTTTACAACGGCTTGGCCCGATCAAGCGGCCGAGAGTATGATAAAATTATAATCAAAGAGGTGGCAAATGGTGAAATTACTGACAGCGTATCAAGATACAGAACCGATTGACAATTTTGCACTAATTAAGAGTGCCGATATGCGACTGACAAAAACAGGCAAGCCTTATTTGAGTCTGGTTTTTTCGGATCGATCGGGTGATTTGCCAGGTAATTTGTGGGATGCGACGGATGAGCAGATAAAAACTTTACTGCCAGGTCAAATCGTCAAATTGCAGGGCGTTCGCGGTGCTTATCAGGATAAGCCACAAGTTCAAATTACGCATGTACGCTTATCACAAACTGGGGAACCGGATGATCCGGCTGATTTTATGACGCATGCGCCGATTAAGACGGAGGCGATGCAAGAAGAATTAAATGACCTTATTTTGATGATTACCAATCCTACTTGGAATCGATTGGTCCGAAAGTTATTTACAACCTATCATGAGGCATTTTTGCGTTTTCCAGCAGCTAAGGTGAACCATCATGCCTTTGCCGGTGGCTTAGCGTATCATTCATTATCGATTGCGCGTTTAGCAAAAAGTGTCGCAGCGCAATACCCACAGCTCAATCAATCCTTACTGATTGCTGGGGCTTTGTTGCATGATTTGGGCAAAGTCATTGAATTATCCGGTCCAGTTGCTACGCAATATACATTGGCTGGGAATTTGATTGGGCATATTACGTTGGTAGATGAACAAATTGTATTGGCCGCTCACGAATTAAAATTTGACTTACAATCTGAAGACATGCTGTTGCTGCGGCACGTTGTGTTGGCGCATCATGGGGTACTAGAATATGGTTCGCCAGTACGCCCAGCCACGATGACAGCCGAAGTGTTACATCAACTCGATGAGATTGATGCCAATATTCAGATGATGACGGCTGCTTTAGAAAAAACGCCAGAACATGCTTTTTCTGATCGTATCTTTGGGTTAGATAATCGTCGTTTTTATCACGATACGCAGGCATAAAAAAACACGTCACTTCAGTGACGTGTTTTTAATTTACTTTGACTTGTTGGCTGTTAAACCAGCTGTCAAGTAAGCATTCAAAGCATTTTTAAGTTGTGCGTCCTTAACGTCAACGTTTTCTTGACGTAGGATCTTACCAATAATGGCTTGCACTTTATCGCTGCTCTTTTGATCATTCAAGAAGTTTGTGACAAGCTTGTCCGTGAGTTGTGTACGCACGCTGTTCAAGCTCGGCTTCTTTGTCGTCTTGTCCAAACGGATCACATAATAGCTACCGTTAGAAGTTACAGGGTCGGTGGTATAGTCACCGGTTTTTGCAAGCTTGAAGGCTGCGTCTTGAATGGCTGAATCAACACTTGTGCTAGTAGAATCAAAGGCAGGGAGTTGGCCATTTGACTTTTCATAAGTCTTATCTGTTGTATATTGCTTATACACATCGTTCCAACTTTTACCTGACTTTAAGTCTTCAATGGCTTTTTTGGCAGAATCTTCATCTTTTGCTTTAATCATCGAAATTGTTGTTGATTGATGATAGTCTTTGTAAGCTTGTTCAAGTTGGCTGTTTGACACCTTGTAGTTGGCTTTCACAGCTGCCGTCATAATCAAATTGTTCTTGATGTTCGTCTTGAATTGTGCTTCAGTCATATTGTTTGAAGCTAAGACGGTCTTGAAGGCATCGCCGTATTGCGCCTTTTGCGTATCAAATGCTTGTTGCACGTCAGACTTTGAGACATCACCTCCGTATTTATTGTCAAGTACGGTTGTGACCACGGTGTTGGCGAACGCTTGTTGACCAGCTGGTGACTTTTTTAAGTCAGCCAAGAATGATTTTTCCGTAATTTTTCCTGCGTCAGATGTCATCAGTGTTTTTGATGAATTGAGACCAAGATAGATTAGACCACCTGCAAAAATAACAACAAGTAGCCCCCAAATAAATTTGCGCATGAGATGCTTCCTTTTCTGATTAGTATCTTGATTATTTTAACACAAAATCAGTCACTACGCCTGATACTTTGACAATTCAGCTTTCAGGTGCGCAGTGGTCTCTTGGATGCGATCGAGATGTGGCTTATTTTTGAAGTTCATCTTATTAATGTCAACTTGGAGATCATCTTGCACGACTTTCAGTTGCGCTAATTGCACCTTAAGTTGGGCTTCTTGGTTTTTAAGTTGTTTGCTCAAAGACAGGATGGTTTGAATTTGGGCAATCACATGTTTGATTTGATCAATGAAAACCATGGCAGTTACTCCTTTTCAAGGGCTTCAGTAATCGCTGTAGCAATCGCTTGGTAACGTTCAGGTGAGAATTGACTGCTGTTGTCAATAGTTGGTGCCAAGCGTGAAGTCAAATTGTCATCATCATAACGTGGAATCAAATGCCAGTGAGAGTGACGGACTGTTTGACCAGCGGATACGCCATTGTTAGACGAAATATTCATCCCCGTAATCTTAGGATCACTGGCTTTAATCGCCCGCGCAAGCATAGGGAGTTTCAATAGCACCGCTTCAGACACAGCGGCATCATAATCGAAGATATCATCGACGTGTTTTTTGGGCACGACTAGCGTATGACCAGGGGTTACTTGAGAAATGTCGAGGAATGCTAACACATCGTCGTCTTCATATACTTTGTAGCTGGGAATATCACCAGCAATGATTTGATCAAAAATATCCATTGTTTAACTCCATTTCGTTTTGTTATGGCTATTATACCAAATAACCAATGGCCCCTGTTATAATGGAATCATGGGATTAAAAATTGACAATTTAACCGGCGGTTATGCTGGGAATCAAGTCTTGCACAACGTGTCGTTTGAAGTAGCTGATGGTCAAATTGTGGCGTTAATTGGGTTAAATGGGGCAGGTAAATCAACCACCATCAATCATATTATTGGTGAGTTGTTACCAAAATCTGGCAAAATTACCTTGAACGGCTTTGATTTGGCACAAGACCCGTCAAACTTCAAGGCACAATTGGCTTATATTCCAGAACAGCCGATTTTATATGAAGAATTAACGTTAGAAGAACATCTCGACTTGATGTTAGCTGCGCATGGTTTTGATAAAACCGCGGTCTGGCCAGATGTGGTGGCGTTGTTAACCTTATTTCGGTTAGCGGACAAATTACATTGGTTACCGAGCCATTTTTCCAAAGGGATGCGCCAAAAGGTGATGCTGGTCTCAGCATTTATGTTAAAGGCACCGTTATTACTCGTTGATGAGCCATTTTTGGGACTCGATACGTTGGCCCATCGGGATGTGGTGCGCTTGATGCAAGCACAAGCATCAGCTGGCAACAGTGTTTTGTTGACGACGCATTTGCTGAGTTCGGCGGCCCAATTTGTGGACACTTTTGTCGTGCTAGAAGCTGGTCAAGTACGCTTTGTGGGGTCCCCGCAAGCATTAGCGGATCAATATCAGCTCACGTTGGCGACGCTTGATGACTATTTTGATTTGGCACAAGGAGCGGTGTCTCATGGCCATGACTAAGCTTTTTGCGTCGCGTTGGCACCAGGCTAATCACATCACGATTACTTACTTGAAGCGGTTGTTTAATGACCATTTTCTAGTTTTTCTCGTGATAGCATTTGGCGCTGGGGTACTGGGCTATCGCGAACTGTTAACGGACTCGCGATACATGCAGTTGTGGCAATCGCCGTGGTTAATTGCCGCTGTGGTCTTGTGGTTGGTCGGGGGCCTGCAATTTGGGGCGTTGATCACTTATTTTAAGCCGGCTGATGCGCTGTTTTTGATGGGCAGTGACCAACAGCTTGTCAAACATTATCTGCCACGTGCTTTTGCAGTGAGCTATGGTGTAGCGATGGTGTGGCAGTCAGCGGTTATCGGCCTTATTGTGCCCATTCTTTGGCAAATCGGGGGCATGTCAGGCTGGCGTTTGGCGTTGCTCTGGTGTATCGTTTTGGCCTACAAAGGGCAGCTGCTTTTGATCGCGCGGCAACGTTTATTTTTAACGCTGCAACAGTCAGATAACGCCTGGCGACGGGGCGTGCAAGCAATCATATATCGCGTTGTGATACCTGGTGGTCTGCTAACTTTACTCTTAACTGTACCGCAAAAATGGCTGGGGTTGGTTGGCTTGACGTTACTCATCATATTATGTCTAGCTGGTTATCGTTATTGGTTAACAGCAACACGGGCCAAAAGCTTGGCCATCAATTGGCCAATAGCCATTGCGCAAGCACAACAACATGAGCAGCGCGTCTATCGCTTTTATGCAACCTTTGCAGAAATCCCTAACCAACCAAGAACCATTAAGCGTCGGCGTTATTTGGACGGGGTGATAAAAACATTGACAAAACGCCAGTCGGTCATGTATCGTTTATATTTGATACGTTTGGCGCGAGATAATGACAGTTTGCCATTAGTCATGCGATTAGCAGTGCTAGGCTTGCTACTCGTTTGGGCATTAGCACAGGCGCCAATTTGGCTTGTGGCCGTTATTGCAGCAGCTGTTATGTATTTAATCACGTTTCAACTGTTACCGTTGTATACTAACACGCAACAGACGTTATGGACGCGTTTAATGCCAGTGTCGCCCGCAACACAGCAGCAAGCCTTTATCATGTTGAATCAACAACTCAATGGGTTAGTTGCCAGTTTGCTGGTGTTGACAAGTTGGCCACACGGGTGGGCAACAATGGGGGCAACGCTGATTAGTGTGGTTGTGATGTGGCTATTTTTAAGCCGAGTTTATCTCCCCAAACAGTTAAATAAGAAAAGATTTTAAAAAGAAAGGCAATCAATGCGTGATGCGCATTGGTTGATGTTATGCATATGCATTTACGAGCAAAACCTTGGGCGGCCGATTGGTTGGCTGCCCATTCAGATATTGTGATTGACCAAGAACGGGCAACGGCACAAATTGGCAAGTGGCAAGACTTGTTTGATCAAGAACAACCTATTCATGTTGAAATTGGTTCAGGAAAAGGTCAATTTATTTTGGGGATGGCTTTAGCCCACCCGGAAATCAACTATATTGGGATGGAAATTCAAGAAACAGCGATTGCCATTGCGGCACGTAAAAGTTTTGATCAAGTTGGGAAGTTACCGAACTTGCGTTACATTTACGGTAATGGTAATGGGGTCGAAACGTATTTCGAAAAGGCCGAAGTTGCCAAATTGTACTTGAATTTCTCTGATCCTTGGCCAAAAAAGCGCCATGAATCACGTCGTTTGACTTACAAGACATTTTTGAAGTCGTATGAAGCGATTTTGCCTGATCATGGTGAAGTTGAATTTAAGACCGATAATCGTCACTTGTTTGAATACTCAATGGTCAGTTTCATGGATTACGGTATGCGTTGGACAGCCGATGATTATACATTGGATTTGCATGCAGACGAAGACAAGGTTGCTGGCAATATTGAAACCGAGTATGAACAAAAGTTCTTAGCTAAAGGACAACCAATCTATAAAATTAAGGCACACTTCTAGTCCCGCAAGGGTTACAGCCTGCCATTAACAATAAAAACACGACTCAAATTGAGTGGTGTTTTTATTGTTTGGGGACATTTGGGGATTAAAAAATAAAACCTTGCAGGGGATTAAAATATGTGATACACTTAGTGTTATTGAATGCAACAGAGAGTGTTTTCAGCAGTCTAGCAGAATACTTGTCAAATCATAAGTTATTTGTTTTAATATGATATTTAATAGATGTTGAATGGGACAGAGAGCCCGTTAACATCACATATATTAAGTGAGTTTAATTAATCAATTAAATCTAGTTTTGTAATGTATATCCGTTTTATCAAGAAGCCTGTTAGGCTTTTTATTTTGAAAAAATACACATAAAAACCGCTAAACAAACGTTTAGCGGTTTTTATGTGCGTATTTTATTGATCAAATTTTGACGTTGTGTCTCTTCATGCCAACAAATGACAATTATTCTTCGTAAATATCGTTCGCATCACCACGATTGTTGACGATTTTGGCTTCCATGTATGGGACAGTTACATGACCACGGTTGGGGGCATTGTAAGACTTGGTTCCATCACCAATCCCTGATACAGTGATGAGATCGTCTTCTAAAATACTTGCGTTTTTAAGTAAGTGGCGATCGATTTCAACGAGCATCACGTGATCCTCATTATTATCAACGGCAATTGGCACTTCAATTTCATCATCTTCGACATTGATCACTTGCAAAACGCGACCAGTGAATTTTAACTTCTTGTCATCGAATTGCTCAGGATTACGAGCAACTTGGTTGTAAGTGATCTTTGATTGGTACGCTTTAGGATCTTGGTCGTGTGCATCACGTTTTGATTGTGCAATCATTGTTACGACTAACGCACTCAAGAAGGCGAGTGCGATGACAAAAGCAATCATAACCGTGCGTAAACGGATCGACCCTTGACGCTTGCGAATTTTATCAATGACGTAAATTACCAACAAAACGATAAATGCGATTGCCGCAATTAGAGATAGTATGGAAAAAATTTCTGTCATCTCATGACTCCCTAAAGCCTTTTTATGTGGATGCTCAGCACATGTTGCGCTTATTTGAGCGACTGCATGGTCCAATATGTACGCCCACTTGGGCATGACGCAAACGTCGGGTTATTGTGTTTGCTTTGTTTGGTAGGCTGTTGGCTGTGTTTCAGCAGCATCCATAATGGCTGCCCCGATAATCCCAGCAAAAAAGACAAAAACGACAAAGAAAGCAATAATAAGTGTCCGTAGATTAATCGCACTTGGTCGTTTGTTGATTTTATCAACGAAAAAAACAACTAATAACAACATAAAGATTAATGTTGCTATCAGCCAAAGAATGCATAAAATTTCAGCCATTTTTTCTCCCCCAAAAACCTTTTACTGTGATTGTTTAGCACATGTTGTGTTGATCTACCGCATGATGTTGCAAATTTACAACGGGCAAAGTGATTTTTTCCATAAAATATATTAAATGAGTTTTAGGTGTCAGTCAACCGAATTGTATCATATTTATCGGTTTTATCAAGCGAATTGCTAAACGTTTGCATGTTGGAAAGCGGGACATCTGGGGCTAGGGGTTCTTTTGTGACGTGATTTTTGATACACTTAATAAGCATTTATCAAAAATCAACGGCTACCCGTTGGACTGGTTCGAAATGCTGCCCAGGATAAAAAACCAAGAACCCTTGAAAGGTAGGAGAGATAATGCAAAAACATCAAGTGATTATCGATGCTGATCCTGGCATTGATGATAGCCTCGCGTTACTGGTGGCGTTGCAGTCGCCAATGATTGAAGTCATTGGGATTTCAATTGTCGCTGGTAACGTCCCAACTGAGATTGGCGTCGCCAATGCGCTAAAAGTCTTGCGTGAAGTCGATCGGTTAGATATCCCAGTCTTTGCTGGGGCCACGACCCCTTGGACCCATGAATATGTGAGTGCCCAAGATACTCACGGAATGGATGGCATGGGCGACAGCCAAATGCCACCAGTTACTGACGTGAGCGCTTCACCATTAGATGCGCAAGCAGGGTATGAAGCTTTATTATCAGCGCATGAAGACGTTTGGTTTATGGCGTTAGGGCCGTTAACCAACGTCGCGCAGTCGCTGAAAACGCAACCAGAACTTTGGTCCCATGTTTCACGTTTGATTGTGATGGGTGGGGCCTATCAAACCAATGGGAATACCTCCCCAGTTGCTGAATACAATTTTTGGGTGGATCCCGATGCGGCCGATTATGTTTTCCAAAATAGTCCGCTGATGATTGAATTGGTGCCGCTAGACGTGACCCGTAAAATTGTGATGACGCCCAATATTTTGCAAATGATGCATTATTTGGATGCTGATAAATCAGCCTTTGTTGAACAAATTTTGCCATTTTACTTTGATTTTCATTGGGCGCAAGAACATGTTTTGGGGGCGGTGATTAACGATCCGTTGGTCATTGTTTACGCCTTACACCCTGAACTGGCAACAGCCATCGAAAAATATGTGACGGTGGTAACCTCAGGCGTCGCCTTGGGGCAAAGTATTGTGGACGGGGCCGACTTTTGGCAGCGACCAGCAAATGCGAAAATTTTACAACAAATTGACGCTAAACAGGCAATGGCCTATATTGTGGGTGGCTTATTAACACGCGATGTGACAACAATTGAAAAAGAGCTTGATAACATCGCCACAGATTTGGAGCGATTATCATGACAAAACAGTTTTCAGCACAAAAAATTGCCCTCATTGCGCTTTTTATTGTGATTAATATTGTGGGTGGCCATTTGGCCCTTTATACACGGCTACCGGTTTATTTAGATACAATTGGGACCCTGTTAGGTAGTGCGTTCTTTGGACCAATTGGTGGTGTGATTACAGGTGTCTTAACAGCCCTGATTAACGGCGCAACTGGCGACTTATTCTCGATTTATTACATGCCGAGTCAAATTACCGTGGCCTTAATGGCTGGTCTGGTCTATAAAAAGTTCAAGCCAACCGATATCAAAAATATTTGGTGGCTGGCTTTGGTTATTTCGTTGCCAGCAACGATTGTCAGCACGATAATTACCGTCATGCTCTTTCATGGCATTACGTCATCAGGGTCAAGTATGATTGTCCAAGTGCTGCATGGCATGGGCATTAATGAAGTCGTCGCAGTCTTTTTGGTTCAAGTGGGGACAGATTACCTTGATCGCTTGATCGGTGTTTATGTGGTAGCGATTGTTTATCCCGTCATTCATCGCTATATTAAATAATTATCACTTATTTTTAATTTATTGTTGACAACTATCATTTTTAACGTTATAGTAAGAGCATCAAATAGGAACGAGAAAAATCATGAACAATACAATCTTGAAAAACAATAGCTATTATTACTTCTGGTTTATGTAGTACCGCCGCATGTTAAGTGCGTCGGTCAACGACGCACTTAGCGGCCAGAGGTTTTTCAAGGTTGGGTCACTAAGTGGAGTGTAACACTTAGTGGCTTTTTATTTTAACAGGTGAACTGTTGTAGTAAATCGTGCTGGGTGTAACCCCCAGCACGATTTTTTTATGAGGAAGAATAATGAGCGAAACATTAGTAAAACCTGATATTGCCACGCAGACGATTAATCAATTACGATTACTCGCTAACCAAATGATTACCAAAGCAGGCTCGGGTCATCCAGGGATTGCTTTGGGAGCGGCGCCGATGCTCTATGAATTGTATGCCAACCAATTGGTCGTAGATCCGGCGCAACCTGATGCCATCAATCGCGATCGGTTTGTGCTATCAGCAGGTCATGGGGCAGCATTGCTGTACGCCACTTTGCATGCCGCAGGTTTTGCACTATCGGCTGCTGATTTAGCCGCGTTTCGTCAACCACATTCAAAAACACCTGGGCATCCTGAAGTGGGGGTGACACCAGGCGTGGATGCGACCACTGGGCCACTGGGACAAGGATTAGGCATGGCAGTTGGTATGGCGATGGCAGAAGCTAAACTTCATGCCCAATTTCCAACGGTCATTGATCACTTCACTTATGCGCTAGTTGGGGATGGTGACTTAATGGAAGGCATCAGTCATGAAGTCGCGACGCTGGCTGGCCAACAGGCGCTGGCAAAACTGATTGTGTTATACGATGACAATCAGGTGAGCTTAGATGGTCAGCGGTCGCGGGCCGATACGGCGGATAATGTCGCCCGATTTGCCAGCTATGGTTGGGATGTACGACGCATTACTGATGGTAATGATTTAGCTGCCATTCATGATGCGATTGAAAATGCCAAATTGTCACCAGAACCCACGTTGATTGCGGTGCGGACAACCATTGGTGATTCAGGACCATATGCTGGGACGCATCAAGCCCATGGGACGCCTCTAACACCGGCCCAACTCAACGCGTTAGCGAATAATTTAGGTACCACATTAACGACGAACTTTAGCCTCGATGAGCCACTCGTTACCCATATGCGTGACAAAATAATGCAGCGTCTCGCACAACAAACAACGCCGAGTGCTGCCGAGTTACAAGCTTATCTTGAATTTGCGCAATGTCAGAGTCCACAAATACCAACCCTTAATGCCACCGCGCAGCAACAAGCAGCGCGCACAATTGGAAAAATCACGTTACAAACAGTCGCTCAAACTTGGCCACAGTTGTGGGGTGGGGCTGCGGATTTAGCCAGTTCCACGCAAACGACGATTACCGATTCATCCTTGTTTGCGCCAAATAATCGTACGGGTCGTAACATTGGATTTGGCGTAAGAGAGTTTGGTATGGGCGCAGTCATGAATGGGATTGGGTTACACGGTGGCACCAAAGTGTTTGGTAGTACATTTCTGGCATTCTCCGACTATATGAAGGCCGCTATTCGTTTGAGTGCCTTGCAGCACGTTCCTGTCATTTATGTCTTTACCCATGATAGTGTCACAGTTGGTGAAGATGGGCCGACGCATCAACCAGTTGAACAATTAATGGGGTTGCGCCTGATTCCTGGGGTGAACGTCTTACGACCAGGGACAGCTGAAGAGGTGGCGGCCGCCTGGCACCAAGCCCTTTTATCAACAGATACACCCACGGTTTTAGTCTTAAGTCGTGGCAGTCTAGGTGTACAGGGCACACCAGCACAAGCGCATCAGGCCATGATTGCTGGAGCAGCACAAATTGTCGCGGCACCAGCTGCCGTCGTTAATTTGATTGCCACAGGATCAGAAGTGCAGTTAGCGCTGGCTGTTAGCCAACAACTGCCACAGCCTAGTCGGGTCATTTCAATGCCAGACTTACAACGTTTTCTATCGCTTGATCAGTCAAAAAAAGCTGCAATCATTCCCAAAGATCAGGCTAAAAATGTGATAATAGAAGCAGGCACAACGCTTGGTTGGCAGGCTGTTGCCGGCGATGATGGCTTGATATTTGGCCTTGATCATTTCGGCATGAGCGCTGCACCACAAACCGTTCTTGAAGATGTTGGTTTGGTCGTGGATGTGTTGACTGAAAAAATTACACAATATTTAGGGAGTTAGTATGACAATATATGGTTTGATTGCCCAACCGGCTATGCATTCGCTATCACCAGTGATGCAAAATAGGATGATCGCCGCACGACAAATCGATGCGTATTATCAAGCATTTGATGTTGCACCCGAACAATTGGGTGCTGCGGTTGCAGGATTACGGGTCCTATCAGTTGGTGGGTTCAATGTGTCGACCCCCCATAAATCAACCATTATCCCGTATTTAGATGAACTCACACCACTGGCACAACGTTTGCAAGCGGTTAATACGGTGAAAAATATAAAGGGGCACTTGATTGGAACGAGCACGGATGGCGATGGCTTTTGGCAAAGTATCCCACGTAACCAACCACATGAACGGGTGGTGTTGCTCGGCACTGGTGGTGCTGCGCGTGCCGTTATGGCAACGGCACCACAATACGGGGTGCGACAATTAACCGTGTTCAACCGTGCACATCTGGATTGGTCACAACGGGAAACAACCGTGGCGTATCTTAGCCAAGGGATTGGCCAATTGGCCGATTTGGCTGATAATCAAACACTCTCAGCCGCCTTACAGCAAGCCGATTTATTAATTAATGCCACAACGGTGGGGATGAATGATGCCCGCACCTTATTAACGGATTACCAAATTGGCCTCTTGCCACAACATACGTTAGTGGTAGATATGATTTATCGTAACCAACAAACAGGCTTATTACGTGCCGCTGCTAGTCGTCAATTACCTACGCAAAATGGGTTGGCGATGTTAGTGAATCAAGGCGCATTAAGTTTTGAATACTGGTTTAACCAACCAGCTGATCGCCAGTTGATGGCAGAAACAATTCGAGGAATAACAATATGATTATTATTGCAAATAACAATACCACTGCCCAACATTTGGCCGATAACCTGAGCACAGGTGATCCACTTAAACCGGTATTTGTCCACAACAACCGTGTGGCATTAGCCGGCGTTAAATCATTATCAGCTGAGCAACTGGCACCTTTTAAAAATGACATTATTGATGTTATTACCAACCACCATACCGCCATTGCGTCATCACGTGACTTCCATCCAGAAGACACGGTGATTACGACCAAGCATTCTGTCATTGGCGGCGATAATTTTGTCTTTATGGCTGGGCCAGATGCCATTGAAAGTCCGGACCATGTGATGGCCATGGGTGAGGCCGTTAAAAAGGCTGGGGCAACGATTTTACGTGGTGGGGCCTTTAAACCACGCACGTCACCTTACTCATACCAAGGGAATGGTGAAACTGGCCTTCAAGCGCATCGTGCCGCTGCTGATGCTTTGGGGATGGATATGGTCACCGAGATTTTGGATACCCGTGACGTTGAGCTCGTGGATCAGTACACGGATATTTTCCAAGTTGGCACACGCAATATGCAGAATTTTGCCTTGTTGAAAGCTCTTGGACAAAAGCGGAAGCCTGTTGTCTTGAAACGCGGGATGTCTGCTACGATTGATGACTTGTTAAATGCCGCCGAATACATTGTGGCTGGTGGGAATACGCAAATTATTTTAATGGAACGCGGTATTCGCACTTACGATAATAAGTACACGCGCAACACCATTGATGTGTCAGCGATTCCAGTATTGCAGAGCTTGACTCATTTTCCAGTGATTGCTGATGCCTCACATGCTGCTGGGGTTGCAAAATTTGTGGCACCGTTGGCTTTGGCAGCGATTGCAGCGGGGGCTCAGGGCTTGATGACGGAGATTCATGATGATCCAGCGCATGCTTTTGTTGACGGGGCGCAAGCACTGACCCCAGCAGAATTTAGCGCATTAGCGGACAAAGCGCGTCGGGTGCGTGAGGTTGTGCAAGCTGATTTAGTGGCGCAATGATATGGCATGTGAGAAAGGAAAGATCATGACGACTGTAACTGTCAATGTTGGCCAACAGGCTTATGACGTTAAAATTGATGATAATAACCACACGCGCATTGGCGACGAAGTCGCAGCCGTTTGGTCATCACGGCAAATCGCTCTAATTACTGATAGTCATGTTGGGCCACTTTATTTAGCCGATACGACACGCCAACTCGAAGCGGCCGGCTTTCATGTTTTACCACTCGAAGTGCCGGCTGGCGAACAATCAAAATCGCTCCAAGTTGCCGGTGATCTAATAAGCGCCCTGGCCGAGCATGGATTTACCCGCAGTGACGGGGTGGTGGCGTTAGGTGGTGGCGTGATTGGTGATTTAGCTGGCGTGGTAGCATCACTGTATATGCGTGGCATTGCCTATATTCAAATTGCAACCTCGTTGACGGCGCAAGTGGATTCATCAGTTGGTGGTAAAACTGCTGTCAATTTAGGCGCAACCAAAAATATTGCTGGCACTTTTTATCAACCTGACTTGGTCTTAGTTGATCAGACTTACTTAGCTACTTTGCCGGATCGTGATTTAGTGGAAGGCTATGCGGAAGTGGTGAAAACGGCTGCGTTAGCCGGATCTGAATTTTTTGACTTGACGGGTAAGATTCGGAGCATCCCAGATATTCGCACCCATGCGCAAGCATTATCAGCCCGCGCCATTGCTTACAAAGCAGCGGTCGTGATGGCGGATGAAAAAGAAGCCGGTCAGCGGCAGTTCCTCAACTTTGGCCACACGTTAGGTCATGCGATTGAATTACTGGCACATGGGGATCTGCGACATGGTGAAGCAGTGGCGATTGGTATGATGGCGTTGACTGAACGCATGGCGCGTGATGGCATTTCACCAGTTGATCTTGTCCCAGCATTACAATCTCGATTAACGGCAGTTGGTCTGCCAATTACCTCTGATTTGCTAGGCACACCAGCCTTCTTTGACCGATTGGTTAATGATAAGAAAAATCATGCCGGTACTTTGAACCTGGTTGCGCTCGCTGAGGTTGGGCAACCCATTATTGTGCCCAAAGCGTTATCCGCTATGCCGGAATTTATGGCATCAATTTGATTTGAAAGGAATTGCGCCTGTGGACGCAACATATAATAAGACGATGAGATATACAACTGCTGGCGAGAGCCATGGCCCAGAAGAAATTGCTGTGATTGAAGGGATTCCTGCCGGCTTACACCTTACCCAAGAAGACATTAACGAACAACTTGCACGGCGCCAACGCGGGTATGGTCGGGGTGAGCGTCAAAAGATTGAAACAGACACGGTCACTTTTTTAACAGGGGTGCGGCATCAGTACACGCTTGGTTCACCAATCACTTTAAATGTGCACAATGATGATCACAATAACTGGTCAAAAATTATGGCGCCTAACACGCCGGCTACACCGGAAAATACGCTCCGGAAAGTATTGCGACCAAGACCAGGTCATGCTGATTTGGTGGGGGGGATCAAATACCGCCACCATGATGATTTGCGCAACGTATTGGAACGTTCTTCTGCCCGAGAAACGACCATGCGCGTGGCGGTCGGTGCTGTGGCCAAGAAACTATTGGCTGAAATTGGTGTGGATGTCCATGGTTTTGTGGTCAATGTTGGGCCAGCTAAATCTGATTTGAGCCAGTTAACCAAGTATCATGACTTACAAGCTTTACGTGAGGTCACGGAAAGCTTTGAAACCCGCGCCCTTGACGCTGCAGCTGATGCGGCGATTCGTGACGTGATTGATAAAACGAAACGCGATGCCAACACGGTCGGCGGTCAGGTCCAAGTCATTGCAACTGGCATGCCAGTTGGTTTGGGGTCTTATGTTTCCGCTGATGAAAAATTGGACGGTAAAATCGCACGGGCCATTGTTGGGATTAATGCGTTTAAAGGTGTGCAATTTGGCGGTGGCTTTGATAATGCTGAAAAATATGGCGACCAAGTGATGGACGAAATTTTCTGGGATGCGGAAAAAGGTTTCTATCGTGGATCAGACAATTTAGGCGGCTTTGAAGGTGGTATGACAACTGGGGAAGCGATTGTGGTGCGTGGCGTGGTGAAGCCGATTCCAACACTTTATCGGCCAATGCAGTCGGTTGATATTGATACCCACCAAGATCACAAAGCGTCCATTGAACGTTCCGATACGACGGCGGTGACGGCAGCCGCGGTAATTGCCGAAGCGATGGTGGCCATTGAGTTGGCTAAGGCCGTTTTGGATAAGTTTGATGCCGATAATATTGATCGGATGAAAGAACAGGTCGCGGCCTATCGTGAAGAAGTTCGTCGTTTCTAACAAGATATTTTCAGATAACAGGAAAAAGGAGAGGCTATGATTCGATTAACGCCCGCCCCGACAACGGGCCTACACGGGCAACTAACTGTCCCTGGGGACAAATCTATTTCACACCGCGCCTTGATGTTTGGGGCGATTGCCCAAGGCATGACTGAAATTGAAAATTTCTTAGATTCTGATGATGTGTTACACACCATGCGCATTTTTCAGGACTTGGGGGTTCAGATTACACAAACCGGCACACATGTCCGCATTCAAGGACAAGGGCTTAAACATTTTCAGGCGCCCAACGCGCCATTAGACATGGGAAATTCAGGGACCTCCACACGCTTGTTAATGGGGTTGTTGAGTAAACAGCCCTTTGACATGACAATTTTTGGGGATGGCTCATTAAGTCAGCGACCGATGCAACGTGTGTTAGCACCGTTATCACAAATGGGGGCGCAAATTACGTTGACCGATGGTGATAAATTACCAGGTGTGATTCATGCGAATCAAGCGTTAACCGGTATCACCTATGAGATGCCAGTGGCGTCTGCGCAAGTTAAAAGTGCCATTATTTTAGCTGGGATGCAAGCCGCGGGACAGACGACTATTATTGAAAAATTGCCTTCACGTGACCATACTGAACGCATGCTGCGCCAATTTGGCGGTCAAATCCAGGCAGATCATGGCGTCATTACCTTGTTACAGCAGCCAACACTGATGGGCCAACATGTCGTAGTACCAGCTGATATTTCCAGTGCTGCCTTTTTCATTGTGGCTTCCTTGATTACCCCAAATTCTGAGATTACTTTGAAAAATGTGGGCATTAATCCAACGCGCGATGGGGTTTTGCGTCTGCTACGGCGGATGGGCGCTGACTTAACGCTGACTCATGTGAATGACGGCTATGAACCGACTGCAGATATTACAGTGCGCGCCCAACCGTTACATGGGATACAAATCACCGCTGCAGATATTCCTAGCGCTGTAGACGAAATCCCCATTTTGGCCTTAGCTGCCACGCAAGCACAAGGGGATACTGTCATTTCGGGTGCGGCTGAACTGCGGGTGAAAGAAACAGATCGTATTGCCACGGTGGTTGCTGAATTAACAAAGTTGGGCGCAGATATTGAGGCCTTACCGGATGGCATGATTATTCACGGTGGCACACCACTCCATGGTAGCAATGAGTCCACGTTGTTAGAGACGCATGGGGACCATCGGATTGGTATGATGAATGCGGTGGCCGCTTTGATTGCTCATCAAGATGTTGTGATGACCGGCGAAGATGCGATGAGTGTCTCTTATCCTGGATTTTTGGCCGATTTGATGCAGGTGATGCGATGAACATTGTTGTGCAAGGGTTAGGAGAAATGGGGGCGTCATTGGCGGTTTGTTTGAACGCCCAACCGGCGCATCACGTGATTGGTGTTGATCAAGACCCAAACACGTTAAAACTAGCGTTAGCCCAAGGAATTGTTGCCGAAACGGCATCACAATTAGCGCCAGTTGCTACGCAAGCTGACGTCATTATTTTAGCAACACCCGTGACAGGGATTATCCAAGCATTACAGACACTCGCGTCGCTGCCTTTGAAATCGGATGTCATCATCACAGATACTGGCTCGACAAAACGAGACATTATGGCTGTAGCAGCCACGCAACTCGCTCATGTGGCCTTCATTGGTGGACATGCGATGGCAGGGACGCATTTAAGTGGGGTGACTGCCGCCAACCCACAGTTATACCAGCAAGCACCCTATTTTCTCATCCCAAATCAAAAAGGGCAGGCTGCTTTATCGACATTGCAAGCGTTGTTGGCGCCCTTACAGGCGAACTTTAAAACGATTGACACAACCACCCATGACCACTTGATGGCGATGATTAGTGATGTGCCACATATTGCGGCGTTTGCGTTGATGAATGCAGCGGTTAAGCAACTTGGGGATGTGGCCGATTTTGGGCAATATGTAGCCGGTGGCTTTAAAGATACCACGCGCATTGCAGCCAGTGACCCCAAACTTTGGACGGACGTTTTAATGAGCAATCAAGCAGCGGTACTTGCCAGTACGCAACAACTGATGGCGGAACTGACTGCATTTAATCAGGCATTGGCCGCACAAGACACTGACCAATTGTTACGATTGATTCAATCTGCGCAAAAGGCACGACAACATTTATGAGGTAGCGACAATCATGTTGACAGCACCAGAAACATTGCTATTGGTTGGATTTATGGGCGCCGGCAAAACGACGATTGGTCAGGAAATTGCCCGCCAACACCAAGCCAATTTTATCGATTGTGATTCAGAAATTGAACGCCGCGCTGGCCAAACGATTCCAGAAATTTTTGCCAGTCAAGGCGAGGCGGGTTTTCGTGCGCTGGAGACCCAAGTTTTAGCAGATTTACAGACGTTTAAAGGCGTCGTGGCGACTGGTGGTGGGGTGATTGAGCGACTGGAGAATCGGGCGATATTGCAAGCCTCATCGGCCACAATTATTTATCTGCATGGGAACTTGGAAAGTACGATTAGTCGTTTGCTGAACGAAGGCCAACGGCCGTTGTTGCAAGAAAAATCAACCGCAGCATTTTTTCAGTTATGGCAATTACGGGATCCGTTATATCGTAGTGTGGCACATGTCACAGTGGAAACGGTTGGTAAAACGCCTGAACGATTGGCAGCAGAAATTATCGCGTTATTTAGTACGCCGGAAGATGAATTAGATTTGTTACAATTACGCTCGGAAATTGATGCGCTTGACCGTCAAATTTTTCAAATGATTGAAAAACGGATGCAAATTGTTGGGGCCGTAGCCGAGTACAAGGAAAAATTTGGCATGGCTACCGTACAAACAGCGCGCATGCAACAGATGCGTGATTTATTGAAATATGATTTTGCGCAATCGGCTGATATCTCAGATGACATGATTGATCAAATTATGACCATCCTGACAAATTCAGCGATTAATAAAGAAAATAAGCAGTTAAAGCGATGAAACTACACACGTTAGGGCCTGTCGGAACCGACTCAGAACAGGCAGCAAAAGATTACATTACCGACCAGACGTTGGTTTTACATCAAGATTTTGAAAGTATTTTAACGCATTTAGACGATTATGCCGGCGATCAAATTCTCGTGCCAGCAGCGTTTAAATCGCATCAATTGCCAGCGTTGGATTGGGCAAATTTTAACTATTTGGCTTGGGAAAAGGCAACCATTGTGGCCACGTTTGCTCGGCCTTTGATGACGCTTGTTGTGGTTGAAAATACCGCTTATGCACGCAATGTGGCTGTCATCCATGCCGCAACTGAGGGGTTATTGGCCCAATATTTACGCGCTAATAGCTTAGATAATGCCTGGGGACCCTCGGTGATTTTTGCCCCCAGTAAGCCTGTCGCCATGTCAGCCTTTATAAATGACCAAAATCGGTTTACAATTATATCAGAAGCACAATTCTTAAAATTACCAGAAAGTGAAGACCCAAAGTACCAGGTGCGACAACGATTAAGTCCACAAATGGTCTGGGTTGTCTATCAAATCAAATGACATTACGAGAACAATTACACCTTCCTGAAAGCCCAACTGGTAAGCCAGTTATCGCTGTGCCATTAATGCTTGGACCAACTGATAAATTGACACCGTTTGCCCAGCAACTCCAAGCCCAAAAGCCAGACGTAGTGGAATGGCGTGCCGACTATATTGCGGATGATTTTAGTGAAGCGGTGATGTGGCAACAAGTGAAAGCAGGGGCGCAAGCAGCGTTAGCGCAAAAAGATGTTTCCGCGATGACGGAAGCTAAAATGTTAGCAGAAATCGACCAAGCCCAGCAGGAATTTAAGGCGAATTGGCCGATTATGAACCAACAAATCATTAAAGAACTGACAGGGTCAGTGTTTGAGACGATTGGCGACTTTCCCATTATTTTGACGTATCGCACGCAAGCACAAGGTGGTCGGGGCGAAATGTCACCACTTGAATATACGTTGTTCATGGTCAATGCGTTAAAATCAGGGTATCATTTTGCCGCTGTTGATGTGGAATATACGTTAGCTGCCGAATTCCGTGATAAAATCATGGCGGCCGCGCGTGCAGTTGGTGTGCCCGTCATCATGTCGTATCATGACTTAAATGAGACACCGGATGTGCCGGTTTATTTAGCTGATTTGGCGGCAACGGGTGCTGATATTGTGAAACTTGCGGTGACACCACATGATGAAGCGGATGTTGAGCGCTTATTGCTGGCAACACAAGCCGCACAAATTGCACAGCCGCTCATCACCATTAGCATGGGGCTATTGGGACAGCGGTCACGGATTGAAGGGTATCAATATGGCTCAGAAATGACCTTTGCGGTCTTAGATGGCCAACCTGTAAGTGCACCAGGACAACTCACAATAAGTGAATTAAGAGCAGCTTGGCAAGCCAAATAAAAAAATCGCGCAATAATTTGCGCGATTTTTTATTTTTTATGAATGACAGCTTTTGATGCGGCTGAGCCTGAAATTGCAGGGATTGCAATGATCGCAATTTCGCCAACAATAATGGCCAAAACGGCAGCACCAACAAATGAATAAGTACCACCAGTTAATTGAGACACAATGTAACCCAAAATTTCGCCAAATACAGCAGACCAAAAAGCAACAGTAATGAATTTCATACTTTTCACCTCTTTACAGAACTATCATACGCTTATTCCTGAAAAGCGCAACCTTTTTTCACGATTTTCGTGTATAATTAAAGGGAACAAAGTTTCGTATCATGAAGCGAAATTATGCGGAGGGCTAATGTACGCACCGTTACAAATTTTAAGCGCCTATAGCTTACTAAAAAATCCGAATACGATTCCTCAAATTGTTGCAACAGCGAAAGCACGGCACTATGAGGCGATTGCCTTAACCGATCTCAATGTGATGTATGGGGCAGTCGAGTTTTACCGAACGGCTTTGGAAAACAATCTTAAGCCGTTATTTGGCGTAACTTTGGAAGTCAATGGATTAGTGAACACGGCGACAACGTTTCCCATGATTTTAATCGCGGAAACGCAAGTCGGTTATCAAAACTTGATGTGGTTATCGTCAGCGAAAATGACGGCCAAAACGCCTGATTTAACGTTGACGGCATTGTCAGAGCATTTAGAAGGAATTAACGTGATTTTGCCAGGCGATAGTGAATTATCACAGTTCATTGCGTCGGCCTACGATGATGTGGCGCAATATTGGCAAACCCTCACGACTTATATTGCGCCAGCACATTTATACTTGGGGATTAACCCCCAGATGGCGCCACAAATCCAAACCCGTCTCGCTGAGTTCCAAGCGGCAACCCAAGCACAAGTGATTGCACTAGATGACGTTGCGTATCTGAATGCAGATAATGCGTTCACGACCCAGGTGTTAAAGTCAATTGATGCCAATGTCAAACTAGAGGGCATTAAAGCGTTGGCCCAGCAATCAGGCACCCAAATTTTACAAGATTACAACCAGGTCAAGGCCGCCTATCAGACGAGTGATTTCTTAAAGGCGGCCTTTTTGGCCAATGAAGCCTTGGTAGCCAGAAGTCAAGTCACGTTGACTTTTAGTCAGACAGCTGCTTTACCGGCGTTTCAGTTGCCAGCTGGTATGCCGGATGCCGGCACGTATTTAACAACGTTGGCCGAGAAAGGCTTGGCGGCGCGATTACAAGGCTTGCATGTCGATCAGTCCCGTTATCAAGCGCGTTTAGCACATGAGCTGGCCGTGATTGATCAGTTGGGCTTTAATGATTATTTCTTAATTGTTTGGGATATTGTGAATTTTGCTTATCAAAACCATATCCAACTCGGAGCAGGACGTGGATCGGCTGCTGGGTCACTGGTCGCATATGCCTTGCGCATCACAGATGTGGATCCATTGCAGTTTGGCTTACTCTTTGAACGTTTTTTGAATGCAGAACGTGTCCAAATGCCAGACATTGATATTGACTGGCCGGATAATAAACGCGATGTTGTCTTGAAATATCTACATGACAAGTATGGTCAGCGTAATTTTGCTCAAATTCTAACGTTTGGCACGTTAGCCGCTAAGCAAGCACTGCGCGATACGGCGCGCGTGTTTGGTGTCTCGCAGCAAATGATGAGCCGGATTAGTAATGCCGTACCAACAGGTAAACAAGGGCGAAAAGTCTCAATTCAAGATGCGCTCCAAGCAGGTGATGGGCTTCAAAAGGTCTTGTCAGAACTTGATGACGGGCAATTACTGCTAAAGGTTGCCCAACAAATCGAAGGGTTGCCACGAAACTATTCGACGCACGCAGCGGGTGTCGTGTTAAGTGCCGATACACTGGTGCACACATTGCCGGTGCAGTCAGGGACTGACGAACGCTTATTGACGCAGTTTGAAAAGGATACGGTTGAGGCGTTAGGACTGCTAAAAATTGATGTCCTAGGGTTATCAAACTTATCCATTTTGGCACAAACTTTATATGAAGCACGGCAGCAATTGCCAGAGCACTTTGACATTAGTCGTGTGCCATTGGATGATGCGGCAACACTTGCTTTGTATGCTAAAGGCGATACCAATGGAATCTTTCAATTTGAATCGGCAGGCATTAAACATGTCTTGCGGCAATTGCAACCGGCCACCTTTGAACATATTGTGGCGGTTAATTCACTTTACCGGCCAGGGCCCAGCCGTAACATTGAAAGCTTTATCAAACGGCGGCATGGTCTTGAACCCGTGACGGTGCCTGATGCCAGCTTGAAAACTATTCTAGCGCCAACATTTGGCATTATTGTGTATCAAGAGCAAGTCATGTTGGTTGCTGAAGCCTATGCTGGTTTGACGCTTGGGGAAGCGGACGTGTTGCGTAGTGCCATGTCAAAAAAGAAGCTGACGCAAATGGCGGCGATGCAAGAAAAGTTTATTAATGGGGCAGTAGCCTTGGGACATGATCGCCAAGAAGCGGCCCAAATTTTTGCTTATATTGATGAATTTGCAAACTATGGCTTTAATCGCTCGCATGCGGTGGCGTATAGTAAGTTGTCTTTCCAATTGGCTTATATGAAAGCCCATTATCCAGCGGCATTTTTTACTGCTGTGTTAAATGCCAATTTAGGGTCACCGGAAAAGGTGCGGCTGTATGTTGCGGAAGCTAAGGCGCGTCAATTGCAAGTAGCAGCACCGCACATCAATCAGTCACAACGTTTTTGGACAGTTAATCAAGGCGTCTTGCAAATGGGACTTAATAATATCCGAGGTTTGCGAACTGATTTTGTGGCTGCTGTCTTGGCTGAACGGACAGCTAATGGCCCGTTCCAATCAATTCAATCCTTTGTGCGGCGTCTACCAGAAAAGTTTAGAAAACGGGACACGCTGCGTCAGCTAGTTTATGCGGGGGCTTTAGATACATTCGGCTACAATCGGATGGAACTTGTTACCGCTTTAGATGATTTGATTGAAGCGGCTAGCTTTGGCGACTTAATTTTAAACGAAACCAAAATTAAGAAAATGCCGGATTGGGATTTAACGGAGAAGTTAGCCTATGAAAAAGAGGCGATTGGGGTGAATTTATCGGGCTATCCACTGGATGGGTATGCCAGCTTAATTGCTGATCACAATTACCAAGAGATTGCTGATTTGACTGAAAAGACTGATAAAAAGCAACCGGTGACCGTTATTGCCCTCATTGACCAAGTGCGCACAACCCGTACCAAAAAGGGTGAAGAAATGGCTTTTGTCACAGTATCAGATGCGACGGGCACAACTAGTGTGACCGTTTTCCATCAACTTTATGACAAAGTGAAAGCTGACCTAAAGGTTGGCGCCATCATCCAATTCACGGGCCGTGTGGATCACTATAATGGGAAAATTTCAGTGGTGGCCAATCACTTGAGTTTGGCCCCGGATTTAACCCAATCACAACAAAAAGGGACGTGGTTTTTGCAGTTTGATACCGCACATGATACGCAAGAAAATCGCCGTGATGTTATTGCCGTTTTGAAAAAGTATCATGGTAATAATCCCGTCGTGATTCATTGGCAAAATGACCAAAAAAATCAACAATTAGCCCCGGCATTTTGGTTAAGTGATGAAACCGCTATCATGCGTGAACTGGCGCCATTACTGGGAAATGACAATGTGGTCTTTCGACGAAGTCATTAATATTATGGCTTGTATAAACACCTAAGAATGTATAAAATAGAGCTTGGGTAGTGTTGCACAAGCAACAACCAAGATAACTAAGGAGCATATTTAACCATGAAAAAGACGAAAATCGTCTCAACACTTGGTCCGTCATCATCTGATGTCGAAACAATCGTCAAGTTGATCCAAGCGGGTGCCAACGTATTCCGCTTCAACTTCTCACACGGTGATCACGAAGAACACTTGGGCCGCATGAATGCTGTTCATGAAGCTGAAAAGATCACAGGTAAGACAGTCGGTATCTTGTTGGACACAAAGGGTGCTGAAATCCGTACAACAAAGCAAGTCGATGGTAAGATTGAATTCCAAACAGGCGACGTTTTGCGTATCTCAATGGACGAAAACCTTGAAGGTACAAAGGAAAAGATTGCCGTAACCTACGCAGGTTTGTTTGATGACGTGCAAGTGGGTGGACAAGTCTTATTTGATGATGGTTTGCTTGGCACAACTGTTCTTGAAAAGGACGTTGCCAACCGTGAACTTGTTGTTCGTGTTGACAATGATGGTATCTTGGGATCACGTAAGGGTGTTAACGCACCTGGTGTTTCAATCAACTTGCCTGGTATCACTGAAAAGGATGCTGATGACATCCGTTTTGGTTTGGACCACGGTATCAACTATATTGCCGCATCATTTGTTCGTAAGCCTGAAGACGTGCTCGAAATTCGTGAGCTGTTGAAGGAAAAGAACATGGAACACGTGCAAATCGTGCCTAAGATCGAATCACAAGAAGGTATCGACAACCTTGATGCCATTATTGCCGTTTCTGATGGTTTGATGGTGCCACGTGGTGACATGGGTGTTGAAATTCCAGCCGAAAACGTGCCTTTGGTACAAAAGGAAATGATCCGCAAGATGAACTTGGCTGGTTTGCCAGTTATCACTGCGACACAAATGCTTGACTCAATGGAAGAAAACCCACGTCCAACACGTGCCGAAGCTTCCGACGTTGCCAACGCTGTCTTCGATGGTACTGATGCCACAATGTTGTCAGGTGAATCAGCTAACGGTGAATACCCAGTTGAAGCCGTTGCAACAATGGCTGCTATCGATGAAAAGGCTGAATCATCATTGCCTTACTACGGTCGTCATCAAGATCTTCACTTTGATGAAACTGATTCAACTGAAGCTGTTGCTTCAGCTGTATCACGTATTGCTCACAGCGTAAACGCTAAGGCAATCGTTGTGTCAACAAACTCAGGTTACACAGCACGTATGGTATCAAAGTACCGTCCAGAAGTTAACATTTTGGCCGTGACTTATTCAGAACGTGTACAACGTGGTTTGACTTTGAACTACGGTGTCTTGCCAGTTGTTTACGAAGCCCCTGCAACAATCGATGAAATGATTGCATTGGCTAAGACAGCTGTTAAGGAACAAGGTTTGGCTAACTCAGGTGACACAATTGTTATCGCAGCCGGTGTACCAATGTCACAATCTGGTACAACAAACATGATTACTGTACAAACAGTTTAATCAAATCAATTGCTTTAAGTGAAATAGCCGCTAGCGGCTATTTTTTTTGCTTTGGGTTAAAAATTAGCAATGTCATAAAACCTACCATAATTAAAACGATCAATTGGTCTAGCTGATATGATTAGAGCAACGTTAAAAGAGGAGTACAGTTTTATGAATACAGGTGATTTGGCTTGGGTGTTAATTTCAGCGGCATTGGTTTGGTTAATGACGCCAGGTTTAGCCCTTTTCTATGGTGGCTTGGGTGAACGACGCAATTTATTGCACACGATGTTTGTACCAATTTTAATTATTGGTATTGCGACAATGGTCTGGTTCACTGTTGGTTACTCGTTAGCCTTTGGTGGCGCGGGTGATATCATTGGGAACTTTAAGCACTTGTTCTTATCAGGGGTGTCATTTACCCATTCGACCAAGAGTTTAACGATTCCAGATGGTGCGTTTGCCTTATTCCAGGGCATGTTTCCAATTATCACAGCTGCCATCATTACCGGTTCGGTGATTGGCCGTGTCCGCATTAAAGCCATGATTGTGTTTATAACGCTATGGTTGATTTTTATTTATACCCCATTGGCACACATGGTGTGGGGCGGTGGTTTGTTGGCTAAGCTAGGTGCGATTGACTTTGCTGGTGGGACAGTTGTTCATATTTCAAGTGGTGTGACGGGCTTGGTATTGGCTTTGATGATTGGTCATCGTCATAATGACAAACACGTACCAGTTCGTCCTTCATACGTCCTAATTGGTGGGGCATTGCTTTGGGTTGGTTGGTTTGGCTTTAACTCAGGTTCTGCATTAGCTGCCAACGGTATTGCTGTTTTGGCCTTGGTTAACACGTGGTTGGCTTCAGCTGCTGGTGTGTTGACTTGGGGACTTGCCGAATATAAAATGCAAGGTCGCGCTACCTTGTCGGGCATTACCAGTGGTGGGGTTGCTGGTTTAGTTGCCATTACGCCAGCTGCAGGTTTCGTTGCCCCTTGGGCTGCGGTTGTGATGGGCTTGTTAGCCGGTGTCATTGGCTTTGGCGGCATTACTTTTGTTAAGAATAGTTTTGGTTATGATGATACGCTAGATGCCTTTGGGATTCATGGCATTGGGGGTGCAGTTGGGGCCATTTTAACTGGTGTGTTTGCGGATAAAACGATTGGTGGCATTGCTGGTGCTGTGAACGGTGATTGGTCACTCGTTTGGAAGCAGTTGGTTGCCATTTTGTTCACCGTGGCCTTTGCGGCGATTGGTACCTATATTTTGGCAAAAATCACCGCAGTGATTGCCGCGCCATTACGCCTAACGCCTGAAGAAGAAGCGCAGGGTTATGACAATATTATGCATGATTTAACGGTGGAATAACGGGCAAATGCCCGTTTTTTGTGTTAAAATTAAAAGAAACAATATAAAAGGGGATTTGCAATTTGTCAGCACAAATACAGCAAATTTTTAAATTCGAAAATGCCGAGCAGCAGACGAAATTAATTGGGGTAAATGATAGTCTTATCCGTCTCATTGAGGAAGGATTAGATGTCACGTTGCATGCACGCGGTGACCAGATGACGATTGCGGGTGAAGCCGATCAGGTGGCACTTGCGCAAGCTGTCTTACATGAACTAACGCAACTGATTAAACATCAAATTACCGTTTCACCGGCAGATGTCGTGAGTGCTGTCACGATGGCACAACGTGGCACACTTGAATATTTTGGTGATTTATATTCAGAAACATTGATTCGTGATAATAAAGGCCGTGCCGTTCGTGTGAAGAACTTCGGGCAACGGCAGTATATTCAAGCCATTCGCAAGCATGATGTGACTTTTGGGATTGGACCAGCCGGTACGGGAAAGACCTATCTTGCCGTCGTGATGGCGATTTCTGCGCTGAAGCGTGGAGAAGTTGAGCGTATTATTATTACGCGACCAGCCGTTGAAGCGGGTGAGTCACTAGGCTTTTTGCCTGGTGATTTGAAAGAGAAGGTTGATCCGTATTTGCGACCAATCTATGATGCGATGCATGCCATTATTGGGGCTGAACAGACGCAGCGCTTGATGGATCGTGGGGTCATCGAAATTGCGCCACTGGCTTATATGCGTGGCCGAACATTAGACGATGCCTTCATCATCTTGGATGAAGCACAAAACACCACTAATCAACAGATGAAAATGTTTTTGACACGTTTGGGCTTTGGCTCAAAAATGATTGTCAACGGTGATATCTCACAAATCGATTTACCACGTGGGGCTAAGTCTGGTTTGATTACGGCGCAAAAGATTTTGCAATCAGTGAATCGGATTGCCTTTATTAACTTTAGTAGCGCAGATGTGGTGCGACATCCAGTCGTTGGATTGATTGTTAATGCCTACGAGGCCGCAGAAGCTGCACAACACACGAATGAAAAGGAGCCATCCTCACATGGATCTAGCGATCATTGATCAAACACAAGCTGGTATTAGTCGTTATCACCACGACCTCGTGACGTCGGTGATTGATTTTGCTGGCCAAGCATTAGCTTTACCAGATGATACAGAAATGTCGATTACGTTTGTCAATAATGATGACATTCAACGTTATAATCGCGAATATCGTGGCGTGGACAAACCCACTGATGTCATTAGTTTTGCCATCGAAGAAGGCGATGACGTGTTTGAACAAATTGCTGCGGTGGATGACATTGCTAAAAACATTGGGGATATCATTGTCTCTGTGGATGTCATCGCTACGCAAGCAGAGTACCTGGGTCACAGCTATGAACGTGAGCTTGGCTTCTTGGTCGTGCATGGTTTTTTGCATTTGAATGGCTATGACCATATGTTAGGCGATGCAGAAGAAAAGGAAATGTTTGATTTGCAGCGGAAGATTTTGGATGATTATGGCCTCAAGAGATAATAAACAGACAAAATTAATCGGTGAACCAGCATCAGAAAAGCGGCAAACAACGCGTAATCGCAATTTTTTCCGAGCAATGCGCAACTCGCTGAACGGAATTTGGTTGATTTTGGTGCGCGAACGCAACATGCGTATCCATATTTTGTTAGCTTTTCTGATTTTAGTTGCTGGCTTGCATTATGGCTTGTATCGATCAGACTGGCTTTGGGTCACAATGGCCGTGTTTATTGTGATTTTCAGTGAATTTTTGAACACGATTATTGAAGCCGTTGTGGACCTCGTCGTGGAAAAAAAGTATCATCCGTTGGCAAAACTGGCCAAGGATGTCGCTGCGGGGGCAGTCTTAGTGGCAGTCGGCGTTGAAATTATCATTTTATTGCTGATTTTTCAGCCTTATGTTTGGCGTCAATTCGGCATTGTGACTAATTTTTCTGATTTGCTACATAATTTTAAATAAGGTAACATTAATATGTGGTATCGATAAGATACCTACTGTGCTTGGATTACCCGTGGTAATCGAGCTATCACTATCAATAGGGGAGAAAGTCGACCTAGGCGTCGCAAAATATTATGACAGAAACACCATTTAAATCAGGATTCGTAGCCATTATTGGCCGACCAAATGTTGGTAAGTCAACATTGCTTAATCGCATCGTTGGTGAAAAGATCGCCATCATGTCAGATAAAGCACAAACAACACGGAATAAAATCCAAGGGATTTATACCACTGATAACGCACAAGTGGTCTTCATTGACACACCTGGTGTGCATAAGCCACAAAATTCATTAGGCGACTTTATGGTGAAGTCAGCCTTCTCAGCCTTGCATGAAGCAGATGCCATTTGGTTTGTGGTGGATGCCTCAATGCCACGTGGTCGCGGTGATGATTTTATTATTAGTCGACTTAAAGAAGTAAAAGACACACCAATCTATCTGTTGATTAATAAGGTTGATTTGGTCACGTCAGATGAACTCCTTGATGTGATTCAGAGCTATCAAGAAGACGCGCCAACTTGGGCGGAAGTTTTCCCAATTTCTGCCACTGAAGGGGACAATGTGCCAGAATTATTGGGGAACATTGTCGAAACACTTGAAGAAGGGCCACAATACTTCGATTCTGATCAACTAACAGATCATCCAGAACGTTTCGTCATTGGCGAATTGATTCGTGAAAAAGTCTTACAATTAACACGTCAGGAGATTCCGCATTCAGTGGCTGTGGTGATTGATAAGATCGCGCGTGAAAGTGAAGATAAAATTCATATTCAAGCGTCAATTATTGTCGAACGCCCAACGCAAAAGAATATTATTATTGGTAAGCAAGGGGCGATGATTAAAGAAATCGGCACGCGCGCCCGTAAAGATATTGAACGTTTGATGGGCGACAAAGTTTTCTTGGAAACATGGGTTAAGGTTGAACCACGCTGGCGTGACCGACCACAAGCTTTGCAAACACTAGGTTACCGTAAAGAAGATTATTAAGCTTGACGATGACCTGCCAGTTAATGTAGTTGGTAATGTGATAAATGGCAGTAATTAATGGCATTGTGCTATATACCAGACAATATAAAGACCATGATTTATTAGTTCGTATGCTCACCGAAAACGATGGGTTGCGAACTTTTTTGGCACGTGGTGCAAAAAAGCCAAAGTCGACGTTGAGTGCCGCTGTGCAGCCTTTCACGATTTTATCGTTTGAAGGGGCATTACCAAAGCGCAACACCGGACTTGGTTATATCAATGATGCGCAGCAAGCTAACTTATATCCACGATTGATTGATGATATTGAAGCCAATGCTTATGCGGCTTTAATTGCCAGTCTGATTGATCAGAGCTTTGAAGAGGGTGAACCACTGACGCGTTGGTATCATCAGTTTGAACTGGCTTTACAGAAGTTAGAAGCGGGCCTTGATCCGCAAGTGATTGCCAATATCTTTGAAATTCAGTTACTCGTGCCGCTTGGGGTTGCGCCTAATTGGCGCGCAGACCCCATCAGCGGCCAAGTGACCGGACGTTTTGATTATTCGGAAAAATATAATGGCATTTTAGCTGAAGAACACTATGATTTAGATGAACATCGATTGATGTTAGATCAGAAAACTATTTTTTATTTGCGGCAATTTAGTGTGATTGATTTGCGGCAAATCAATCAAATCAATTTGTCGCCCGTTACCAAACGCGGGCTTCAGCGGGTGATTGATCATATTTATGATAAGCAAGTGGGATTAAAGCCACGTGCTAAAACGTTTATCGAGCAAATGCATGCTTGGCAAAATACATTGGTTAATTTCAGAAAGAATAAGGAAGGTGCATCATGACCGTTAAAAAAATATTAGTCCTCCATACTGGTGGGACCATTTCAATGCACGAAGGCGAAAATGGTGGTGTTGAAACAGGCGTTGAAAATCCCTTAACGGGCGTTAAATTGGCCTTGCCAGATGTTGACCTGACGGTTGAAAATATTTTCAATTTGCCTAGTGAGCATATTGGGCCCGTGCATATGTTGCAACTGCAACAACGTATTTTGGCGGCCAAGCAAGCCTTTGATGGGGTTGTGATTACCCATGGGACAGATACGTTAGAAGAAACCTCATTCTTTTTGGATAGTACGTTAGCGGTTGATTTCCCAATTGTGATGACTGGGGCAATGCGCTCGTCTAATGAACTTGGGTCAGATGGGTTATATAACTACCATTCTGCACTGCGGGTTGCGGCACATGACGATTCACGGCACCGTGGCGTATTGGTTGTGATGAACGATGAAATTCATGCCGCGCGTTTTGTGACTAAAACGCATACGACCAATGTGGCCACATTTGGCTCACCAATTAGTGGCACGATGGGGCTATTGACGAAACATCAAATTATTTACTTTTATGATTTGCCACAACGCCATGTGTTGCCAATCAACAGCGTTGCGCAAAATATTCCGGTGCTAAAGGCGTATGCCGGTATGGACGGTCAACTATTAGAATTGTTAGCGGCCGCTAAAATTGATGGGATCATTATTGAAGCCTTGGGCGCTGGTAATTTATCAAAAGAAGCGGCTAATGGGGTGCTTTATCTCTTATCACGCAACATTCCCGTGGTGATTGTGTCACGGAGTTTCAATGGTGTGGCCGAACCAGTCTATGACTATTTGGGTGGTGGTGTCCAACTTGAAAAAGCTGGGGCCATCTTTGCCACAAGTATTAACGGTCAAAAAGCACGTCTCAAGTTGTTGATTGGTTTAGATAATCACTTGGACGATGTGGCGTTGAAAAACTATTTGCATCAATTTTAATACTGAAATGCGGGTGAGCTGATGCGAAAAATTTATTTTATCCGACACAGTATTCGTAATCAAGCGATTATCGATGATGCTACCGCGCCTTTGACTACGACTGGCCATCAATTAGCTAAAAAATTGGCTGGGAAATTTGAAAATGTATCGGTGGCGGCAATTTATGCATCACCATTTTTACGTGCCGTTCAAACTGTTGAACCTATAGCTCATCAGTTACACTTGCCGATTATAACCATACCCGAACTGCGAGAACGGCAAACACAGCAGCGCTCAGATTGGTTAACACATCTTCAGTTGTTGTGGCATGATTTTTCACAACATGATGAAGATGAAGAAAGTTTGGCAGCTGTGCGTGAACGGATTGTACCAGCCTATCAACAAATTTTGCATGATAGTACAGGGGATTTAGTCATTGCGAGTCATGGAACCGCACTGGCTGTGTTATTCAACGACTTAACAAACGGTCAGTTTACTTTCACTGATTGGCAAGAAATGACAATGCCTGATTGTTATATGGCGACGTACGAGGACAATCAACTTGTAACTTTTCAGCATATTGGTATGAATTGCTTAACCACGACGACCAAGTAAGACTAGTGACCCAAAAGGAGATCTGATGACGAAACCATTGCAACATTTTCTGACAACATTCATACCAGAACATTATGATGTTTATCTGGATATTGATCGACAAAAACAGCGCATTAGCGGCCAAACCACCATTTTTGGTCAGGCATTGACAAATCAAATTTTGTTACATCAGCGTGGTCTCAAAATCAAAACGGTTACCGTCAATGGGCAAGCAATGGCTTTTAATACGCAGGATGAACAAGATGCGTTAATGATTTCTAACGTCCCTTTGGGTGATATTCAAATTGTTGTCACTTATGAGACAGTCTTAACCGCGACGTTGATGGGCATCTATCCGGCAGATTATGAGGTCAATGGTGTCAAAAAACAAATTGTGTTGACGCAGTTTGAATCGAGTGGTGCGCGTGAGGCCTTTCCAGGGATTGATGAACCAGCGGCCAAAGCGACTTTTGATTTGGCGATTAAGTATGACGAGCAACCACACGAAACCATTTTGGCCAATATGCCAGAAACGCATGTTGCCGACGGCGTACACTATTTTGCCACGACCAAACGGATGTCGACCTATCTGGTAGCTTTTGCTTTCGGGGCGTTAATTAGTCAAACAACGACTACAGCGTCTGGGGTAAAAATTCAAGTTTTTGCTTCTGATGTTTATACACCTTCGGCGCTCCGTTTTGCATTGGATATTGCTAAGCGCAGTATTGAATTTTATGAAGATTACTTTGATACCACGTATCCATTGCCAGAATCCAAGCAACTTGCCGTGCCAGATTTGTCATTTGGTGCCATGGAAAACTGGGGCTTGGTCACGTATCGTGAATCAGCGCTAATTTTAGATCCCGACAATGCGTCTTTGGCGCAGAAACATCGGGTTGCCACCATCATTGCGCACGAATTAGCGCATCAATGGTTTGGTGATTTAGTCACGATGACATGGTGGGATGATTTGTGGTTAAATGAAAGTTTTGCCAACATGATGGAATACGTTGCTGTTGATGCTTTAATGCCAGAATGGCATATTTGGGAATCGTTCCAAATGAATGACGTCTCATTAGCTTTAAATCGTGATGCAATTGACGGTGTACAATCGGTACATGTGGCCATTAATCATCCGGATGAAGTGAACACTTTATTTGATAGTGCGATTGTGTATGCTAAAGGGGCGCGAATGTTAGTGATGACACGGGCCATGATTGGTGAAACAGCGTTCCGAGCGGGTCTGAAGCAGTACTTTGATCAATACCAATATGGCAATGCGACTGGTGACGATTTGTGGCGTGCTTTGTCGCAAGCGTCTGGAAAAGATGTGTCGGGTGTGATGGCGACTTATTTGTCACAACCAGGTTATCCCATGATTACAGCGTCTATCAATGCCGATGGGCAACTTGTGGTCAAGCAAAGCCAGTTTTTCATTGGTCAGCATACCACAACAAGGCAATTATGGCAGGTGCCATTGACCAATAATTTTTCAGAGGAAACCCTGATGTTGACGACGCCTGAGATGGTGGTGGGCGACTACGCCACATTGCGTGCGCAAGCTGGGGGTCCGTTGCAATTTAATTTGCACAATCAAGTGCATGCCGTGATACACTATGACGACCAATTATTGGCTGATTTAATGGCGCATAGTGACCAGTTAGATGCGGTGACACAATTACAACTGTTGACGGATCTCAGGTTACTTGCTAAAGCGCAAGTGATATCGTATGCGCAATTGGTGCCAATGTTTGGAAAATTGGCACAAAATGATACTATTTTAGTGCAACAAGCTGTACATCAAATCATTGCGGACTTAAAGCGTCTGGTAGCCGATGATCCTGCAAGCACAGCGCAGCTTAAGCAGTTTGTCGGACAGCTGGTGCAACCACATTTACAACGGTTGGGTTGGCATGAGCAACCAACAGAATCAAATGATGATGTCAGAGTGCGGCCGTTAATATTGGATGCCGCCTTGTATGCTCAATTGCCGGAAGCCATGGCGATGGCAACGCAACAATTTACCCAATATCGCGATAACCTTACGCAAATGCCAGCTTATATGCGGCGTGCGGTGTTGACAAATCAATTAACGACCCAGCCGACGGGTACATTGTTTGAACAGCTATTTACAGCTTATCAACAAACAACGGATACGGGGTTTAAAAATGATTTAATGGCTGTTTTGCCAGCCAGCACAGACGCTACAGCACTGAAAACGCTGATTGCGAGCTTGAATCAACCAGCCATTATTAAGCCGCAAGATTTTGCCATTTGGTATGGTGGCCTCTTGCATAATCCGTTGGCACAACAACAGGTATGGGATTGGGTGCGCCAACACTGGTCATGGCTGGACCATAAATTGAATGGTAGTATGAACTATACCAATCTGGTCAAAGTCCCAGCAAACTATTTCCAAACAGCACAGCGGCTCACTGAGTTTAACGCCTTCTTTATGCCGAAATTACAGCAACCTAATTTGACTCGCGAAATCAAAATGGGGCAGCTTGTCATTGCCAATCAAATAGCGCTGGTTGATAACCAACGTGCACCGTTAAGTCAAGCATTAACGGCTTATCTTGCAGATAAGGCTTAAGCTGTCTAACCATAAAAAAGCACTCACAATGTGAGTGCTTTTTTAGGCTGTGAAAATATTATGATAAATGGCTTTAACTGCTTGATCGGCTAAATCAGGTTGAATACCTAACATAATTGAGATTTCACTGGCACCTTGGTTCACCATCTGCAAACTAATGCCTTGATCTTTAAGCGGTGCCACGATTTCAGTTAGCGCACCAATACGGTTGCGCATCCCTTCACCCACAATCATGATAATGCCATAACTTGGTAACCATTTGAGGGTGTCCGGCTTAATTTCAGCAGCAATGTCAGCCAACATATGATCAATTTGGGCTTGAGAAAGTAGGGTTTTATCAAAAATAATGGTTAAATCATCAATTCCTGAAGGCATATGTTCATACGAAATGTTATGCCGTTTTAAAATTTCCAGAATCCGTAGGGTGAAACCAACTTCTTTGTTGAGCAAATAACGGTGGAGGTAGAGGGCGGCAAAACGATTAGAATTCGCAATACCCGTTACCGGTGTTGTTTGCTGCACTTCAGTTGGTGGCACAATAAAAGTGCCAGGCGCGTCAGGGTCGTTGGTATTTTTAATGTTAATACGAATGCCACCCTGAATCGCTGGAATAATGGCTTCATCATGAAAGACGGCAAACCCTGCATAGGACAATTCACGCATTTCGTCATAAGTCATTTGTTTGATAGCCGCAGGTTGATCAATGATGTTGGGATTAACGGCATAGATTGCGCTGACATCCGTAAAGTTTTCATACAAATCAGCGCTCAAACCGCGTGCCATAATGGCACCAGTGATGTCAGAACCACCCCGTGAAAATGTTGCCATATCACCATTTTCCGTGTAACCAAAAAAGCCGGGGACAATCAAACGTTCACTGGTGGTTAAATCGAGTTTTGCAATCGTATCGTAAGATTTTGGATTGAAAGTGGCTGAGCGTGCGTGATCATCAACGCGGAGCCCAATTTCCTTAGGGTCAACGAAGCGGGCTGGTAAGCCGAGGTGGGTGAAGACTTTGGCGACGAGTTGCGCGTTGAGAAACTCACCGTGGGCGGCGAAAGCAGCGTAGAGATAGTCAAACGACCGGTAGTGCTTTTTGGCAAGATGATCGATTTGTTCATCAATGTCTGCTAATTCATAAGCAGGGAGATCAAAATAATCGCCGATGGCGTGATAACGGGCTTTAATGGTTTGCACAATCTCTGTTGTGTCGGTGTCAGCAATTGTTCCCTCGGCGTAAGCGAGGAGTAAATCAGTCACCTTGGTATCGTCTTTAAAACGCTTACCTGGGGCAGAAACGACCACAACTTTACGGGCGTTATCGGCCTGAATAATATCAAAAACACGTTGTAATTGGCGACCGTCAGCGAGTGATGAACCGCCAAATTTAGAAACTTTCATGGGTTTAATCTTCCTTTTGAATAGTGAGGCCAGTGGTATCCAACTGCAATTGTTGGCAGGTGCCAGGTAAACCGGCAGCTTTCAGCGCTGTTAGTAATTTTTGCGCGGCTTGGGCAGGTGCTACAGTGATGACTGTTGGGCCTGCGCCGGACAAGTAAGTGCCCACAATCCCGAGGTCATGGGCAAGTGTTCGAATTTGTGCCAAATGCGGGACCAAATGCTGACGCGCAGATTCGTGGAATTTATCTGCTTCAATCAAATGCTTAGCCGTCTCAAAATCATTGGCATTGAGAGCTGCAATCAAGGTATTGCCAATCGCACCAGCTGCCACACTGGTTTTAAAATCCAGTTGGGTGGGCAACGCAGCCCGCGCTGCGGCCGTCAGTAATTGCGTGTCAGGAATGTAGGTGACGAATTGCAAATCCTCAGGGAAATGAATCGGGGCATGATAAACGTGTTGGCCGTCAAAGTAGGCAGCGACCCCGCCGCCAAATAATGCTGGCGCGACATTATCTGGATGTCCCTCTAGTTTTGTCGCATACGTTAAGAGGTCATCAGCTGTTAACTGTAAGTTGGCCAATTCATTGGCCATCGTCAAACCAGCCAGTAAGGCCGATGAAGATGAGCCCAGGCCACGTGCTAATGGAATGTCTGATTTGACCACCAAACGATGGGGTGTCAGATCTGGGGCTAATTGGCGAGCAGTCGCCACAATGAAGTGCGTGGCATCATGGGGAATGGCAGCACCCATTGTGTGTTCTACCACCCATTCAGCGGTTTCTTCGTGAATTTCTAAGGTTAAATAGGTTTGTAAGGCAATTCCTAGTGAGTCAAAACCAGGACCGATATTTGCGCTAGTAGCTGGTACTTTAATTGTAATCATGAGAATAACTTATACTCCGCAGCGAGATTGATACCATCGGCATTGCGAATGGTCGTCCGAATGAGATTGATTTGGGCATCACTAGCCGGATGGGTTAAGGCGACTAAACGCGCGGTACCGTTAGCAGCAGGGGTTTGTTTGAGATCGGTAAAGCTAATTTTAGCCGCAGCAAACATACCAGTCACCGAATACATCGCACCTGGTGTATCATCTACTTCAATCACAATAAACCGGCGTGCAATACGCTGTGATGGCTTGGCCAAATCAATGTTTTGGTTAAAGGAGTTAAAGGGACGGCCAGGTGTGTTTAAGGCGAGGTCGGTTGCCACATTGGTTAAGTCACTTAACACCGAATTAGCGGTTGGCATTTCACCAGCCCCAGGGCCATAAAGCATGACTTCACCAACAGACTCACCATTGACTAAGACCGCATTATTTTCATTGTTTACTGTGGCGAGCGGATGAGTGAAAGGGACTAATTGTGGCGACACTTCGATACTAATGGCATCTTTTGTTTCCCCAACGCGTTGTGCAACCCCTAATAATTTAAGGGCATAGCCAAAACTATTAGCATCCGCAATATCAGCATCAGTTAAGCCTGTAATACCCTGAATGGTTAAATCAGACATCACGGGTTGTATTCCAAAGGCAAAATTTGCCAAAATGATGAGTTTGTAGGCGGCGTCAAAACCGTCGACATCATTGGTTGGATCAGATTCTGCAAAACCTTTTTCTTGGGCTAGCTTCAACGCTGCGTGATAAGATAAGTGATTAGTGGCCATCTGCGTTAAGATGAAGTTACTGGTCCCATTAATAATACCAGCAACACGAGAAATTTCGTCCGCCGTAAAACTCGTTGACAGGGTACGCAGGATTGGGATACCGCCGGCAACCGCTGCTTCAAAAAATAAATCAACGCCATTTGCTTCCGCAATGGCGACGAGTTCTTGACCGCGACTGGCAATCAAGTCTTTGTTGGCTGTGACGACATGCTTTTTTGCAGTCAGGGCTTGTTTGATAATCGTGTAGGCTTGATCAATTGAACCCATGACCTCCACGACAATTTGAATGGCTGGATTTGCCAAAATGTCATTGGGGTCATCGGTGATTGGAAAATTCTGGCGAAAACCAGTCCGTTGTTTTGCTAAATTACGCACGACGGCTTGCTTCACGACAAGGTGAGCACCGGTACGTTTTGTAATTTGTTCGGCATTGTCTTGGAGGATTTTCACCACGCCACTGCCGACTGTGCCTAAGCCAAAGAGGCCAATTCCAATTTCCATAAAATCATCCTTTGTTTCGTTCATTATTATGACAATTCTATCATTTTTCTTCAAGAATTAGAAGTTATTTGTTATAATCTAACTTAATGACTCAATATTAAAGGAAATCATGTATGCTTAATTATGTTTCAACACGTGGTGAAGCACCAAAGGTGACCGCCAGCCAAGCCATTTTAAACGGTATTGCGCCAGATGGTGGGCTCTATGTCCCTGAAGTGTGGCCAGCCTTGACATTGGATTGGGAAAAATTAAAAAGTCAGACGTATCAAGAAATTGCGACACAAATTTTTGATGGTTTTTTTGATGATTTTAGTGTGGCTGAAATCGATCATATTATTACGAAAGCTTATGGGAACCAGTGGGCGCAGCGTGACGTTGTCACGTATCACCAAGAAGATCAACTCACGTATATGGAGCTGTTTAACGGCCCAACATTGGCCTTTAAAGATGTGGCTTTACAAGCGTTGCCGCATTTGATGACCGCCGCTGCCAAAAAGCAGCAGATTACGGACACGATGGTTATTTTAACGGCCACGTCTGGCGACACGGGCACGGCAGCGATGCGCGGCTTTGGTGATGTCCCGCAAACAGAGATTGTCGTCTTTTACCCTGAAGTGGGTGTGAGTGAGATGCAGCGACAACAAATGCAAACTGAAGCGGCCAAGAATGCTCATGTGATTGCCATTACGGGTAATTTTGATGATGCCCAAAAAGCAGTGAAGTCGTTGTTGTCTGAAAAAGACTTAGTAGCTGATTTAGCTGCTCATCATCAACGTTTTTCATCGGCTAACTCAATTAATATTGGGCGCTTGGTCCCACAAATTGTTTATTACATTCATGCCTATGCACAATTAGTTAACCAAGGTCAAGTGCAGGCCGGTGAACCGGTCACAATTGTTGTCCCAACCGGTAATTTTGGGAATGTGTTGGCTGCTTATTATGCCAGTCAAATTGGGTTACCTGTACGACAATTTGTCGTCGCGTCAAATGAAAATCATGTGCTCACTGACTTTTTCCAGACGGGTCGTTATGATCGACAACGCGCATTCAAGGTCACCAACGCGCCGGCAATGGACATTTTGGTGTCAAGTAACTTGGAACGCTTGCTGTATTTTGCCAGCGGTCGGAATACAGCTGAAGTGAAACGTTATATGCAAGATCTCGCTGACAAGGGCGCCTATGAGGTTACGCCGGAAACGCGTCGTCAACTCAGCCAATTTACGGCTGGCTTTGCCACGCAAGAACAGGTGACAAAGATAATTCAAGCCGTATTTGATCAGACGCAGTACACCATTGATCCACATACGGCTGTTGGCCGTTTTGTCTTGTCAGAACAAGCGATTAGTGGCCCAACTTTGCTAGCAGCGACGGCGAGTCCGTATAAGTTTGCGGATACGGTGTTGCCGGCATTAGGTGCGCAAGCTGAAACGGGTTATCAAGGCTTGGCCCAATTAGCCCAACTCACGCAAACAACCATTCCGACAGCGGTCGAGACGTTATTTGCACAACCAATTTTGCATCGTCAGGTGATTACACCCGCGCAAATTGAAAAGACGTTCCGCCAAGAATTGTTATAAAACGAACATTTTAATGAAATATGATAAATAATTCGTTATTATACGGATAATTAGAAAGAAAAAAATGGTTCAATACGTTATAATTAAGTCATTAACGTATTAGGAGAACATCATGTCATTTAAAGAACGTGACCCTGAAGTGTGGAGCGCCATTCAACAAGAAGGTGCCCGCCAAAACCGCACGATTGAATTGATTGCATCGGAAAACTTTGCCTCAAAAGGTGTCCGAGCAGCGCAAGGTTCTGTATTAACGAACAAGTATGCTGAGGGTTATCCCTACAAGCGTTACTACGGTGGTACAGAGTATGTCGATGTGATTGAACAACTTGCGATTGATCGTTTGAAGGCGCTCTTTGGCGCTGAATATGCCAATGTGCAACCCCATTCTGGTTCACAAGCAAATGCTGCGGCTTACATGGCGTTCTTAAAGCCTGGGGACCGTATTTTAGGGATGGATTTGGATGCCGGTGGACATTTGACACATGGTGCGAAAGTATCATTCTCCGGTAAAATGTACGAATCATTTACTTATGGTTTGGACCCTGAAACAGAACAATTAGATTATGAAGCCATTGCGCAACAAGCACGTGAAGTGCAACCACAAATGATTGTTGCTGGAGCGTCAGCTTATTCACGTATTATTGACTTTGACAAGTTCCGGGCAATTGCGGATGAAGTTGGTGCTTACTTGATGGTTGATATGGCGCACATTGCTGGCCTTGTAGCTGCTGGTTTGCATCCAAATCCAGTTGGCATTGCGGATGTTGTGACGTCAACAACGCACAAAACATTACGTGGCCCACGTGGTGGTGTCATTTTGTCACAAGAAAAGTATGCTAAGCAATTGAACTCAGCAATCTTCCCTGGTTCACAAGGTGGGCCATTGGAACACGTGATTGCAGGAAAGGCGATTGCCTTTGGGGAAGCGTTGCAACCTGAATTCAAGACTTATGCCGCACAAATTATCAAGAACGCCCAAGCCATGGCAGAAGTATTCTCAGAAACTGAAGATATTCGCGTAGTGGCCGGTGGTACGGATAACCATTTGTTTAACTTAGACCTGACGAAGACTGGCTTGAATGGTAAGCAAACGCAAGAATTATTGGATTCTGTGTCAATCACAACCAATAAAGAAGCCTTGCCAAATGAAACACTCAGCCCATTCATCACTTCTGGTATTCGTATTGGGACACCTGCTATCACAACGCGTGGTTTCAAGGAAGCTGATGCCCGCCGTGTGGCTGAATTAATTGTGACAGCCATTCACAATTATGATGATCCAAAGGTATTAAAAGAAGTGAAAAAAGAAGCCGAAATTTTGGCCATGACACACTTATTTGAATAATGGCAAGTCGGCTTAGGCCGACTTTTTTTATTGGAGGCGATAAGAAGATGCATACAAAACGTGATTTGCGACAAGTACAAAAGCAAAAACTACAAGCGTATCAAGGACCGGACCGGTTAACCGAAGAGACTGCGTTACGGGCTAAGCTATTTAATACGGCGCAATGGGCCGCAGCAAAAACCATTGCCGTGGTGCTCAGTACGCCTATGGAACTGAACACACAGCCAATTATTGCCCAAGCTTGGGCCAATGGGAAACAAGTTGTGGTACCAAAGATTGTGGCGAAACAGATGCAGTTTGTTGCGATTACGCCGCAAACGGCATTTACGGCAGGCGCGTTAAACATTCAAGAACCAGAGGAAGACACAGTGTATCCACCAGAAAACATTGATCTGGTGATTGTCCCTGGCTTAGCTTACACGAAACAAGGCGGCCGTTTAGGTTTTGGCGCTGGTTATTACGATCGATTTTTGTCGACTTATACGGGCCAAACCATTGCGTTGGCCTTAACCCCGCAATTACTTGAGACGTTGCCATTAGAACCCCATGATCAAGTTATCGACCAAGTGTTGACACGTTAATTTAAACACATAAAAAAACCACGCTGAAATAGGTTAGCGTGGTTTTTGTGTGACGTTTTAGTCGACGAGGGGTAAAATATTGACGATTGAAATGCGATCACTCTCGTCATTTTTTAACCGGTCAATAATTTCATGATAACGGCGTTCTGACAAAGGTTCTTTGGTTTCAAAGGTCAAAATTTTGTTATCAATGTGATTATTCGTACTTGGATATTGTTCAATCCGGTAAATAATCAATAATTTCCGGTAAGCAAAGGGCTGGACAATCATCCCGTCTAAATGTTCTTCGACTTGTTCTGTTGTTTGGTTCGCAATATTTGCGCTTAATGCTTGTTTTGTCTTTTTAAAAAATGCCATTATTTCTTTCCTGCTTCATTGTCAAAATACGTTGTGAGTCCCTTGGTAATCGCATTGGCAATTTGTTTTTGGTAACGTGTTGATTGAATCTTTTTGAAATCCGAGGGATTGTTGATGTAACCTAATTCAAGTAATGTGGCTGGCTGCGAAGCGCGATTTAAGACCACATATTTGGCGGTGTCCATCCCACGATCAGTCATGGGTAAGCTATTTAAAGCGTTATGCAGTGCTGAGGTCAGGGCTTGGCCATTTTCTTGATAATAGTATTGGGTAATACCGGTGGCATCAGTTGCGCTGTTCTCATCCCCAGCGTGATCGAAGTGAAAGGAGATTTGCGCATCAGCATGGTACTTGGTCGCGAGCTTTGGAATGTCTAATAAGGGGACTAGCACATCTGAATCACGCGTCATTAAGACACGCGCGCCCGTTGGGGCCAACGCATCACGTACTTGACGTGCCGTACGTAAGGTATACGTCTTTTCGTGATACTTACCATCGGCTGATGATGAGCCATTGTCACCAGACAAACCATTATAACGCTTGTTTGGGTTACCACCATGCCCAGGATCTAAAACAATCGTGGCTTCACTTATCGGTGTGGCGTGCCGTAAGGTATGCGATTTAGCCACCCAACTCGCCACCCAACCAACTTTTTCATTATCAGCGCGCCGTACTTGATACCAACCTTGATCATCTTTTAAGACAATTAAGTCGGTGCCACGTTTTAAGGTCGCCAGTGATCGGTACTGTAAGCCAGGCCCCGAACGCAATTGCACGTTGTCTGGCCCGGTTGAGATTTTGTCTTTATTGGCGAGCGAGTAAACTAATCCAAAAGTTGTCATTAAGACGAAGACGCTAATACTCACGCCGATGAGATTGCTTAATAACCATTTTTTTATCATGTTTTACCTACTCAAGCGATTGTTATTCATGTATAAATATTGTAACATATTTCGCGCTAGATCAACGTGACCTTTACCCGTAAAAAATGTTACAATTGAATTATGACATAACAGGAACTGTTATGAATACATTTAAAGGTTAAAAGGTAAACACGATGTCAAAAGTAATGGCGGTTAACGCTGGTAGCTCATCACTTAAATTCCAATTGTTGGAAATGCCTGAGGAAAAGGTATTGATGCAAGGTATTATTGAACGTATTGGTTCAGATAATGCTGAAATTTCAATCAAGTACGGTAATAATATCGAACCAAAGCGTTTGATCGGTGCCGAAGAAGGGCATATCACATTAACTAAAAACGGCGGCAAGAAGTTTGAACATGAAATGGCCATTAAGGATCATGAACAAGCAATTGACGTGCTATTGCAAAAGATGACAGATCTTGGCATCGTGAAGGACTTTAACGAAATCACTGGTGTTGGACACCGTGTCGTAGCCGGTGGTGAATGGTTTAACCATTCTGTTGTTGTGACTGACGAAGTGCTTGCTAAGATTGATCGTTTGGGTGATTATGCCCCATTGCACAACCCAGCCAACGCTATGGGTATCCGTGCCTTCCAAAAGTTGTTGCCAGATGCTTTGTCAGTGGCGGTGTTTGATACATCATTCCACCAAACAATGCCAGAAAAGAACTATCTTTACAGCATTCCTTACGAATATTATGCCCGCTACGGTGCGCGTAAGTATGGTGCCCATGGTACGTCACACCGTTACGTGACAGAACGTGCGGCTGAAAAGCTTGGTATTCCATTGGATCAATTCAACGCAATTTCATTCCACTTGGGTGCTGGTGCGTCAGTTACAGCGATTAAGAACGGTAAGTCATACGACACATCAATGGGCTTCACACCATTGGCTGGTTTGACAATGGCGACACGTTCAGGTGATGTTGACCCATCATTGATTTACTATATTCAAGAACGTGAAGGTTTGACAAACGAAGAAATGTTGTCAATCTTGAACAAGAAGTCAGGTTTGTTGGGTATTTCAACAATTTCAAACGACATGCGTGATTTGGAAGAAGTCCAAGAAACACACCCACACGCTAAGTTGGCACTTGATATGTTCTATGACCGTGTCATTCGTTACGCTGGTCAATACTTTGCGGAACTTGGTCGTGTTGATGCCGTCATCTTTACTGCTGGTATTGGTGAAAACGATGCCGTGACACGTGCAAAGGTCCTTGAAGCCTTGTCATTTGCCGGTGTGAAGTTGGATGCCGAAGCCAACAATGTGCGTGGTAAGGAAACTGTTTTGACAACGCCTGATTCATCAGTAACTGGTTTGTTGATTCCAACAAACGAAGAATTGATGATTGCTCGCGACGTTGAATCATTGCGTTAATACAATTTAAACGCGACACAATGCTGTGCCGCGTTTTTTGTTGGCCAAGAAAAGCCGCTGTTTTAAATCAAAACAGCGGCTTTTTTAATGGTTTATTTTCGCAAGACACGGAAGCCATAAAGCCCAAGGACACTAAGTAGTGAAACCGTAAAAATGGCAATTTGAGCACCGTGGTGTTTGGTTATTTTTTTCGGGGCGGGTTTGGGGTGTGTCGTCGCAACTTTTTGCGGCTTAGTGGCATGAGACACAGGCGCTTTTTTAGCGGGCGTAGCCGGCGCTGGGGTCGACTTGGGTGCCGTTGGCACAGGTGCAGCTGCTACTGGTGACAGCGGCTGTTTCGTCGTGGTTACAGGCTGTGCCATCGGGCTTTTGGTGGCCTGAGGTTGCGCTGATAATACTGGTAACAGTGGTTGCAATGCGCTTGGTTGGTTGTGAGCCAATAGGGGTGTGGCTGCCTGATCGAACACCTGATCAGGTTTTAGTTGCAGATCAGGTGTTGTCTGCGGGATCTCAAAGATTGGCGCAGGCGATGTCGGCGCAGCATTGGGATCTTGTGACAATTTGAAATAGACTTGATAAGCATGATGATAGTCAAAACCAGGCAAATCAATGGCTACTTGCATATCTTCCAAAATAGCGGGTTGGGCTAATTCGGCTGCTGAAAGCAGCAACGTATAGGTGAGAATATAGGCACTTCCGACCAGGTCAGCAGAAACTTGAGTGGCCTGCGTAAAGGCAATACTGTCTTTACCGTAGTTAGCGGGGACATTCGCGGTGAAAGTCAAGCTGCCCGAGCCATCCGCATGTCGGGTTAACGTCGCTGTCGGTAAAATATAATTGCTTGCCACGGAGGTTAAGTTCTGATTGTCGCCTTTCATAACGGACAATGTCACTGGTTCGGGTACAACATCAGGTGTTGGGGTGGGAGTGACGACAGTCTGCACCAATTTAATTGGTTGGATGAGGGACCCGCTAAATCGACTACTGAGTTTGTTAGCCCCAGCTGCATTGTCCCATGAGAAGCTAGTTTGCCCGTCGCCAGTCAGCCCTGAATAGTTAATTTGGTCAAGATTGACAGTGGCATTTAGCCCGCTTTGATACGTTAGCGGGATCACAGTACCATCAATGGCTTTAGCCGAGAGACGCGTGTTAAATTGAGCGGCATCACTGGGGATAGTCAAGGTTGGCATGGTGACAAATTGGAATTTAGCGTTGAGGTAGGTCAGCTTATTGAGCAGTTTTAGTGGACTCAAATCCCGTACTTGGTTACGTAAAATGGTTAAATTTCCGAGTTGGGTGAGATTTGCCAAGGGCGATAAATCCGTGACTTGGTTGTTGGATAAAGATAAATTCGCCAACTGAGTCAGCCCAGCTAGCGGTGATAAATCGCTAACGGCATCTTTACTGAAATCAAGATCGGTTAATTGTTTTAAACCGGCCAACGGTGACAAATCAGAAATGGTCCCGTTGAAATCAATCGCCAAATCTTGCAGGCTTGTCATGTTCGTCACGAGTTTCAAATCTTGGTTAGTCATGCCTAATTGTGAGAGATTCAGTTTTTTGAGTTGGGTTAAACGCTGTAACACACTAATGTTTGTTTGTGGATTATTCCCAGTTGTGAGGCTGGTGAGATGGTTGAGATTTGCAACAGGGCGCCAATCTGCGATTTGGTTACTGCCAAGGCTTAATGTCGTCAGCAACGGAAAGTTTGCGAGTCCGGTCACATCCGTGAGTTTGTTTCCAGATAAATCAAGCGTAGTGAGGGGAGCAGTTGGCGCCAGTGGTGGTAGTGTGGTGAGTTTGCTGTTGACTAACTTGAGCGATTGTAGTTGTGTCAGTTGCGATAAACCGGCTAGTTGCTGTGGCGCCGTACCATAAGCATCCCCAACCAGGTTTAGCTGTTGGATGGGCACTTGCCCTAATTTTGCTAAATCGGGGAGTTGATCAGCTTTATTTAGCCGTAAGCTCAGGTCGGTTAATTGCGTTAAGTGCTGTAGTGGTGTTAGGTCGCTGATGGCATTGCCGGTCAAATCTAATTGTTGTAGATTTTTGGCGAATTCCAGCCCTTTTAAATTGGTCACATCGCTATACGTTAAATTAGCCGTTGTTAATTTGGCCAAATTGGCTTGTGTCAGTGGGACATCTGGTCCGAGTAACTGTTGCAAATTGGTTTGCAAATTTTTATCGGGCAACCAAGTTGCTAAATCTGGTTCAGGTTGCGCAAGGGTTGGTGCACTACCTGAAACGTCAGCGGCAGCAATTTTCTGGGGTGACGTGGCAACGACTGTTGCAAGTGCGGCAGTTGCCAAGAAAACCGTCACGTGTTTTCGACTCATGAGCTATTATCCTATCTTTCCTATTCTACTGTCAAAGGGACTAAGGCATTATTGTATCGCATTGCTTCTCATTTCACAATTTTATACAAAGGGTGATAATACCTAGACTACAAGCGCATGGAAAATAGCCGACAATCCCCAGCCAGCAAGGCATTTCACGCTTATCAAAGAGTATATAATGTGGTGTTTGACCAGTTTTATGGGAAATACGTCAATTGTAATAAAATGCGCGTGTTGCTACGGGGCCAATGAGTCACACGTCTTATCGTTCGATAAATTTATCACATTATAAAACTTTTTGACTTGTCAAAACGATATAATGGGTCTATTGCCTTTTTAGGGGTTGCCGTGATGAAAACGGCAACGGTGAGAAAGAAATAACGTTTGGTGGAGGTTGGTGTGTTTAAAAAAATTATTTTTGGGTGTCTAGTTGGCGCCATTGTTGGGACTGCCAACATGACTAGTGTGCAGGCCCAAGCAGTGCCTTACCAGGTTTTGAAGTACGGTACGCATGACGTCTCGTATGCCAGTGCTTATTTTGTGACGCCTGGTGACTTAGTGCCAGCTGGCGACCAGTATCGGGCGCAACTTGTCATTGCAACGCAGCACGAGTTGGGCCGTTTTCCAGTGACTATTTTGACGATTAATCAACAAAAACCAACGGTCACCCAGAGCACACAAGGTAATACCGACTATTATACGTTTAGCTTTCTGGTCAAAAATCCCAACACGCTGTTAAGTGGCACGATGAAAGTCGACGTTGCGAGTTTAAATTATCACCATACTTATGATTTTAATTTGCAGTTTGACGCCAAAAATTTGCCAGCAGTTGCGCAACCAAAAACGGCTGCCGCTACAACTGGGCAGGCTCAGCCAACAGCGCCAGCATCAGCCAGCCAGACGCATAGCTCATCTAACACGACCGCAGCCGCATCGTCGCAGCAAGTGGTGCCGTCAGCTAACAGTAGCAGTAATGTCCAACCAGCCGTTGATCAACCAACGCCAGCGGCTACGTCGTCATCAGCCGAAGTATCCGCTGCGCAGCCCGCTCTTGTCGCCAAAGCGGCAACACCAACGCCACAACGTCATCAACAAGCGCCGCTATGGCCGGCAGCCTTAGCAGGGGTCTTGTTGGGTGGGCTGGGTATCGTTGGTCATATGATTTGGACCAAAAAACGACAGAAAGTGGGTTAACATGGCTAAAAAACAGGTGTTTGTTAGTGGCGTGATTTTGATAGTGCTCCTAATCGGTGGTATTGGCTACGCGGTGGCACAACGGCAAGCGCAACCAGCAAACCGACCGGTTGCGACAACAATGGCACAAGTGGCGATTTTTGATCGGTTAGGAGTACCGCTAGCAGCCGTGCCGACCAGTCAAGAACCGCTACCAGCGCGTTATGCGCAGTTGCCAAAAGTCGGTAATCATGTGAGTGTTAATTTTGAACAAATTCTCCGTGTTCATCCCAGTGTCGTGTATGTTGATGCGGCTTTAACGGCGGATTATGCTACCAAACTAAAGGCCAGCCAGATTAAAATGACGGCACTTGATTTCACAACTTACCAGCAGCTGACGCGCAATATTTTACAACTTGGCATGACCTATCATCAAGTTGCGGCAGCCCAAAAGTTACTGAAATCGCTTAAATTACCACCAAAAACGCTTAAAAAACCCGTGAAGGTTTTAATTTTGGTGGGGATGCCTGGCGGTGGCTTCTTGGTGGCAAATGCGCACAGTTATCTCGGTGATTTGGTTAAACGCGCCGGCGGTGAAGTTGTTGGCGGTGATGTGAATCAATCTTTGACCACACCAAATCCACAAGCGATTGCCCAAGAAAATCCAGCTGTTGTGATACGACTGGCTCATGCGATGCCAACCCAGGTCAAGCAGAGTTTTGATCAAATATTTCAGCAAGCGCCTTATGCGCATTTAAAAGCGACGCAAACAGGTCAAATTCATGATGTTTCGGCCTCTGATTTTGGTATGACGGCGAATTTACAAGTCGTGACGGCCTATCGCGATATTCAACAATGGCTGGCGGTGGCGCAATGAGACGATGGGGGATGCTGATCTTGTATCTGAGTATTGTGTTAGTTGTGGTGATAACGTTAGGTGTCCCGTTAGGACAGCAATGGCCGAGTTGGGATATTTTTTGGCAATTGCGCTTGCCCCGCGTGCTGTTTGCTTTAATCGGTGGGGCAATGCTAGCAGTTAGTGCCTTGATTTTCCAAACAACTTTACGGCATCACTATATTGATGCCAGTATGCTAGGTTTGGCGAGTGGCAGTGAGTTAGGCCTAGCCTTATTGACGGTGGGTTGGGCGCCCGCGTTGACCTATCGCGTGGCCATTGGGGCCGTGCTGGCGATGGGGTGGTTAGTCGTGTTGCGCCGCAGTGTCTTAAAAATGGGCCACCAACCCTTATTGTTGCCACTGGGTGGCCTCGCTTTGGCATTGTTTTTCAATGCTGGTACCAGTTTACTGACTAACCAACAAGGTTTGCTGGGAAAATCATTGGCCAATGTGACCGTGACCGACACTTGGTTGTTAACCGTGATTGGCTTGCTGGGGTTAATCTTCATACAATTACGACCGGCACAATTAGCATTATTTGCTTTGCCGCAGGGTCATATTGCACGTCTGGGCTATCCTGAATCACGATTAAGTTGGCCCTGGCAGCTCGTTGCAGCCGGTTATATTGGTGCGGTGAGTGCTGTATTAGGGACAATATTTTTTGTGGGGCTAATCGTAGCGCAATTAGTACGTTTTTGGTTTGGTGGCAGTGCGCAGCAACGGTTGTTACCAACTGCGTTGTTTGGCACATTGGTCTTGAGTTTGAGTGATATGCTGGCACATAGTAGCCGCTATCCGATTGAATTACCCACTGGGGCAATGCTGATGTTACTAACAGCCCCATTTTTTATGGTTTTATGGTGGCGACAATATGAAAATTAACGACTTAACCCTACCACGTGATCTATTGCATGAACAGACGGTATGCTGGCCTGATCAAGGGATAACCGTGATGCTTGGTCAAAATGGGGTTGGGAAATCAACGTTACTAGCTGAATTAGCCCGTCGATTACCGGAAGCGGCTTATTTACCGCAAAAAAATGACATTTACGACGATATTTCGGTACAAGCGGTGCTAGCACTTGGTCAGAAACGTGCGACCCAACCCCCAAGTCTTGATGTGGTGGCGGCATTTGATCTCGCACCTTTATTGAAAATGGCCATGCGGAAACTGTCTGGTGGCCAACAACAGCGCGTTTGGTTAGCTTTTATGCTGGTCCAACAGGCACCAATTTTACTACTAGACGAACCGCTGTCAGCTTTAGATTTACGCTATCAAAAACGGTTGACGCAGTTACTGGTGACAGCACAGACAAGTGTCATCATGATTGTGCATGATTTAAACTATGCGCAACGGGTTGCAGATTGGATTTGGGTGATGCATGAGCAAACCATCCTTGTTGGTACGCCAACGGAAATGTTAAATGATACGCTATTATCCGCTGTTTTCCAGACCACGATTCAACATCAGGTCACAGTGGCCGGGCACCGCTATTTTGATACTTAAGCACTAAAAAAAGCAATCCATGTGGATTGCTTTTTATTAAGCGATTGTTTTGAGTTGACCGCGGACTTGATCCAATGAGGTGAAGCCTTTTTCTGCTAAAATGGCGGCTAATTCAGTTTCCAGCCGTTCAAAGACGCCAATGCCTTCAACCGACAATTGTGAGCCAACTTCAACCAAATCGGCCCCACATAACACATGGTCATAAACATCACGACCAGTTGTGACACCACCAGTACCAATAATTTTGATATCGTCACGCAAGCGATCACGCAAAGCTCGAACATTAGCTAAGGCCGTGGCTTTTACAATTGTGCCACCCAAACCACCAAAGCCGGCTTTTGGCTTAATCACAACAGTATCAGTTTCAGGATCAATGACCACACCATTACCAATTGAGTTAATCGTGTTGACAAACGCGAGCGGGAACTTGTTTAAGATAGCGGCAATCATGTCAAAATGTACAATATCAAAATATGGGGGTAATTTAACGCCCAAAGGCTTAGTGAAGAAGGCAAACACTTCCGTTAAAATAGCTTCAGTTGCTTCAAAGTCGTAAGCTGTTTGGGGCTTGCCTGGGACATTTGGACATGAGAGATTCAATTCAATCAAGCCGTCAAAATCTGAAGCTTCCAGTTGACGCAACATGTCTAAATTATCTTGCTTGGAAAGACCAGCAATTGAGAAGAAAATAGGCTTATCGGTTTGCTTTTGTGAGACGTAATCCATGTAGTAGTCAAACCCAGCATTGGGCAAGCCCATTGAATTAATCGTGCCAAGATTTTGTGCCATTTCGTAGTAACGTGGCGTGGGGTTACCTTCACGCAAGGCGGGTGTTGCCGACTTTGTCACCACGGCGCCAGTGTAATTGGAAGCCAGAACTGTGTCGAGCTCTTCTTTTGTCTGGCACATTACCCCAGCAGCATTCAGTAAAATGTGGTCAAAATTAAAATTTTGAATGGCGGCAGTTAATTGCATGTTTCGTCTCCTCAAATTCGTCAAAGTTCGCAAAATGTTAGTCCAAGTATATCAAAAAAATAAGCCGATAAAAAGGCCAAAGGTTGGGTATAATAGAAGTATGAAACAATTTAGAGTAGAAAACTTAAAAAGTACTTACGGCGAAAAAGTGTTATTTAACGATATCTCTTTTTTAATCACAGAAGGTGATCGGATTGGCTTAATTGGTGTCAATGGGTCGGGGAAAACCTCGCTCTTAAACGCTATTGCTGGCGTCAATCCAGCTGATGCCGGTCAAATCATCACGCAAAATGACTATACCATTGGGTATTTGACACAGAATCCGGACTTGGATCCAGATGCTCGCGTGATGGATGCAATTTTGTCGGGGGATCAACCCATTTTTCAAACGATTCGGCAATACGAATATGCGTTGCAACATTTTGGTGAACATCCGACTGATGAGAAGGCAGCCCAACAGTTTGAGGCGGCCCAAAACGCGATGGATCGTGATGACGCTTGGACAACTGAAGCGCATATTAAGGCGATTTTGACGCAATTGCACATGCCAGATTTACACCGAAAGGTCAGCGAACTTTCCGGTGGTCAGCGCAAGCGTGTGGGGTTGGCCCAAGTGTTAATTGAAGCCCCGGACTTGTTGATTCTTGATGAGCCAACCAACCATCTTGACTTTGACTCGATTGCTTGGTTGGAAAAGTTTTTGGCCAATTATAAAGGCGCTGTCTTGGTTGTGACCCATGATCGGTATTTCTTAGATGCCGTGGCATCGCGTATTTTCGAATTATCATTTGGTGAATTATACGAATATAAAGGGAATTATCAGGATTATATGGCCGGCAAGGCTGAGCGGATCGCCCAGTCAAGAATTGCCGAACACAAGCAACAGCAGCTCTATAAGCAAGAACTGGCCTGGATGCGTAAATCAGCACGGGCACGCACAACGAAGCAAACAGCCCGTGAAAACGCCTTTGCTGAACTAGAATCACAAATGGGAACGCTGAAGGTAGATGACGATGTTGCCGTGAATTTAGGCCAACAACGACTAGGGAAAAAAGTTATCGTCATTGAGCATGCGCAGTTACAGTTTGGCGATAAACGGATTTTGGATGATTTTAATTTGCGTGTTGCGGCGGGCGATCGGATCGGGATTACGGGTGAAAATGGCGCAGGGAAAACCACCTTTTTGAATGCCATTGCCGGGCAACTACCGTTAACCAGTGGCGTGATTGAGTTAGGCGAGACCGTTAAGATGGCGTATTATACGCAAGTAACGGAAACGATTCCTGAGGATAAGCGGGTAATTGCTTATCTATCTGATGTGGCCAGTTCGGTTACGGATAAAAATGGCAATCAAGTTAGTGTGTCTGAACTGCTGGAACAATTCCTATTTCCACCGTTTATGCATGGCACGTTGATTCGTAAATTGTCAGGTGGGGAAAAGCGCCGTCTGTATCTCTTGAAACTGTTGCTCCAGCAACCCAATGTGTTGTTACTGGATGAACCAACAAATGATTTAGATATTAGTACGTTGACGGTTTTGGAAGATTTCTTGAATGATTTTGCGGGTGCCGTGATGACGGTGTCACACGATCGGTATTTCCTTGATAAAGTGGCGAACCAATTGTATATGTTTCAAGGTGATGGCGTGGTGACGCGGTATGATGGCTTATTTAGTCAATACTTGGCCCAACAAGCAGCAGAAAAAACGGCCCAAGTTGCGAAAGTGGTCCAACCAAAACCAACAACACCAGCTGCGCCAGCTAAAAAGAAACTCACTTATCATGAAAAGAAGGAATGGGAAACGATTGAAGACGACATTACCGAATTGGAAACGCGTCTTCAAGCTATTCCTGATGAAATGGCTAAATTTGGCACGGATTATGTGAAATTAGGCGAATTACAAAAGGAACAAGATCAACTCGAAGCCGCGTTGGAAGAAAAAATGTTGCGCTGGGAATATTTGAGTGAGATTGTCACAGGCTAAAAACGATCTGGTAACAGGTCGTTTTTTTTTTGAGCACGAGTGGCCGAAAACGTATGATGATTTAAGGAGTTTAACATGAACTTAAATCAACAGTTACTCGCCATTCATTTGACAGCTGGTATGGGGGCTAAAGCAGCACGTGCCGTGGTAACAGCCGTCACAGCAGTGCAAGTACCAACCATTTACCCTTGGCCGTTAGATCTGATTTTATCTTTTGGCGATCAACGCAGCCATCATTTGATCCGGCGGACATATAGTAGTGCAGTTGAACGCGCGCAACAGTGGTCGACACCTTATATGACGTATTTTGATGCGTGTTATCCAGGTCGTCTACGAGAAATTTATGACGCGCCACTGGTCTTGTTTTATCAAGGTCATCTAGAAGCTTTAAGGTTACCCAGTCTATCCGTTGTGGGGACGCGAGCAGCTACGCCGTATGGTCTAGCCGTGTTGCGGTCGTTATTACCTGATGTCGTGCGGCAAGACGTCGCGATTGTGTCGGGTTTAGCAAAAGGCATTGATGTGATGGCGCATCAAATGACGTTGGCACAACGTGGCGTACCGATTGCCGTCATTGGTACAGGTATCGATGTGGCTTATCCCAAAGCGCACCATCACTTGCAAACCCAAATTGGCGAACAAGGATTGGTCTTAAGCGAATATCCACCTGGCACGGGACCGCAAAAATCCCATTTTCCTGCACGTAATCGTATCATTGCTGGGCTGTCATCAGCGACATTAGTTGTTGAAGCGAAACAACAGTCAGGTAGTTTAATCACGGCTAATTTTGCCTTACAGGAAAATCGTGATGTCCTAGCAGTGCCGGGGACAATTTTTTCAGCAACCGCACAAGGCACTCATGAATTGATTCAATTGGGTGCAAAATTAGTCGCAAAACCAACCGATATTCTCGAAAGTGTCCAAAACCTAGATACAATCTGATATGCTATATAATAAGAAGTGATTGGTAGGCATATCAAATGGTAGATACAGTAAAAAAAGCGACAAAAACAACAAAAAAAACAGCAACCAAAAAGCCGGCAAAGCGCAAGACGACAACTAAAGCCAAGAAAAATTTAGTGATTGTGGAAAGTCCATCAAAGGCTAAAACAATTGAAAAATACTTGGGGAGTACGTATAAAGTTATTGCCAGTCTTGGGCATGTGCGTGATTTGCCGAAGTCCACTTTAGGTGTTGATGTTGATAATGATTACGATCCGAAGTACATTACGATTCGTGGTAAAGGGGATGTGATCAAGGGACTGCGTAAGGAAGCAAAAGCGGCTAAAAAAGTTTATTTGGCAAGCGATCCGGATCGTGAAGGGGAAGCCATTGCTTGGCACTTACAACATCTGCTTGATTTGGATCAGGACCAACCGAATCGCGTTGTGTTTAATGAAATTACCAAAGATACGGTCAAAAACGCTTTTAAAACACCACGAACAATCAATCAGGACCTCGTTGATGCGCAACAAGCGCGACGTATCCTTGATCGCTTAGTGGGTTATTCCATTTCACCAATTCTTTGGAAAACGGTTAAGCGTGGTTTATCAGCTGGTCGGGTACAGTCCGTTGCGCTGGGATTAATCATTGCCCGCGAACAAGAAATTCAAGCCTTTGAACCAGAAGAATACTGGACATTAGATTCCGAATTTAAAAAATCACGGGCTAAATTCAAAGCCACGTTTTATGGCGTAGATGATCAAAAAACAAAATTGCCGGATCAGGCGCATGTGCAAGAAGTCATGCAACGTCTTGATCGTGAAGCGGATTTTGAGGTTGTTGCCGTAGAAGCCAAAGAACGGAAGCGCAACCCGCAGCTACCGTTTACCACGTCAACGATGCAACAGACAGCTAACACGCAGCTTAATTTCCGGACGCGAAAAACAATGATGACCGCCCAACAGTTGTATGAAGGGATTAACTTAGGGCGTGGCATTGGTCAAGTTGGTTTGATTACCTATATGCGTACGGATTCAACGCGTATCTCAACCGTAGCGCGCAACGCGGCGGCACAATATATTCATGAAACTTGGGGGCCGGAGTATTCACGCCACCAACCGTTAAAAGGTGATTTGCCGGAAGGTGCGCAAGATGCCCATGAAGCGATCCGACCAACGGACGTCATGCGAACACCCGCCAGTATCAAAGATAAATTAACCCCTGATCAGTTTAAGTTGTATAGTTTAATCTGGTCACGATTTGTGGCCAGCCAAATGACACCTGAAATTTTGGACACGATGGCCGTCACGATTAAGCAAAACGGCGTGACGTTCCGGGCTAATGGGTCTAAAACTAAATTTCAAGGGTTTACCAAGGCGTATCCAGCCGCAAAAGAAAAAGATAATGCGCTACCAGAGTTAGCTGTTGGCGATCAGATTCGGTTAGCCAACATTAATCCGGAACAGCATTTCACTTTACCACCAGCACGGTATACAGAAGCAGCGCTGATTAAAGCGTTAGAAGAAAACGGGGTTGGGCGACCATCGACCTATGCGCCAACGCTAGATACCATTCAACGTCGAAATTATGTCAGAATTGATGCGCGTAAGTTTGTGCCAACGGAATTAGGGGAAATCGTACAAAAAATTGTCGTGGATAATTTTCCCGATGTCACGGATACACAGTTTACTGCCCGCATTGAACACGAGTTAGATGAAGTTGAAACGGGTGATAAGCAGTGGGTACCCGTGATTGATGCATTCTTTAAGCCATTTTCAAAAGAAGTTGATAACGCTGCTGCAACCTTAGAAAAAGTCATTATGCATGATGAACTAGCTGGGATGGACTGTGAGGTTTGCGGATCACCGATGATTGTTAAAATGGGCCGGTATGGTAAATTCTTTGCTTGTGCACGTTTTCCTGATTGCCGACATACACAAACCATTATTAAAGCAATTGGCTTAACATGTCCAAAGTGTCATAAAGGCCAAGTGGTTGAACGCAAAACGAAGAAACAACGGACATTCTATGGCTGCTCACGCTATCCAGATTGTGATTTTGTCTCTTGGGAGAAACCAACGGATAAAACCTTAGCTGATGGGACAACGCCAAAAGAAACCGCAACAACAGATAATCAAAAATAATATTGTGTGATCATGATCAAAGATAGGTCATGGCACACAACCAGAATCAGTAAAACGGCTGCCAGCAATGGCCGCCGTTTTTTGCATTATATCGAGGGATATGATGAGTTGTAGGTTATTTTGAAAGTAGTCATGATAGCTGTCATGAAATTCACTGGGATAGGAAAGTGAATTTGACGTGTCAGTGAAAAAGTTACATTACGATAGCGCGCGAGTTATTTTGTGATAATTTTTTCATGTAATGACTAGTAGTGCTGATTTAATCACGCTAGATATCACGAAGGTAATGGGTTTGGGGCTTGCTATTATATCGGCCATGACCTATACTAAGTATGTGAAATGAAAGCGCTTACAAAAAAGCGATCATATTTTGAAGGAGAGTAGTAACATGTCAGGTAATAAAATTTCAGCGGGTCTTGCGGCACTAAAAGTAATGTCAGGGTGGGGTGTCCACACAATGTATGGGATTCCATCTGGTACTTTGAGTGGTTTGATGAATGCCATGGGGCATCCAGATAATGACATTAAGTTTCTTCAGGTAAAACATGAAGAAGTTGGCGCAATGGCCGCTGTGATGCAATGGAAATTCGGTGGCAAATTGGGTGTGACGGTGGGATCAGGTGGTCCTGGAGCCACACATTTAATTAATGGGCTTTATGACGCTGCGATGGATAATATTCCAGTGTTAGCCATCTTGGGCTCAAAGCCTGTTCGTGAATTGAACATGGATTCATTTCAGGAATTAAACCAAAACCCAATGTACGAAAGCATTGCTGTTTATAACCGTCGTGTTGCCACTGCGGAACAATTGCCGCATTTGGTTGATGATGCGATCCGCACGGCCATCGCTAAACGTGGCGTTGCCGTGTTAGAAGTCCCAGCTGATTTTGGCTTTACAGAAATTGATGCTGACGCACTTTACTCTTCACCGCTTTATTCATCAGGTTTGACTTATAAAGAATACCGTTCAGCCCCAGTGGACGAAGCCGATATTGATGCGGCGGTAGAACTGTTGAACCAAGCAAAGCGACCAATCATCTATGCTGGAATTGGGACAATGGGACATGGCCCAGCCGTCCAAGAATTATCCCGTAAGCTTAAAGCACCGATTATTACGACAGGGAAGAACTTTGAAACATTTGAGTGGGATTTTGAAGGCTTTACGGGCTCAACGTTCCGTGTTGGTTGGAAACCAGCCAACGAAGCTGTTTTGGAAGCTGATACGGTCTTGTTTGCGGGGACAAACTTCCCATTCTCTGAAGTTGAAGGGACTTTCCGCAATGTTAAGAAGTTCATCCAAATTGACAGCAACCCTGCCATGTTAGGTAAGCGTCACCGCAATGATGTGGCGATCTTAGGGGATGCTGGTGAGGCCATTACGGCAATTTTGGATAAGGTGACTGCAGTTTCTGATTCGCCATGGTGGCAAGCTAACGTTAAAAATGTTCAAAACTGGCGTCAATATCTGAACCGCTTGGAACAAAAAACTGAAGGCGATTTACAAGCTTATCAAGTCTATCAGGCGATTAATAAGTATGCCGACGAAGATGCGATTTTCTCAACTGATGTTGGTAATGTGACGCAAATGTCAGTACGTCACTTGCATATGACGCCTAAGAATATGTGGCGGACGTCACCATTATTTGCCACAATGGGCATTGGGTTGCCAGGTGGGATTGGGGCTAAAAACACTTATCCTGACCGACAAGTCTGGAACTTAATGGGTGATGGCGCTTTCTCAATGACATACCCAGATGTGGTGACTAACGTGCGTTATAACTTACCAGTAATTAACGTCGTGTTTACCAATACGGAATATGGCTTTATTAAAAATAAGTATGAAGATACGAATACGTATAACTTCGGTGTTGACTTTACCGACGTTGATTATGCGAAGATTGCGGAAGCCCAAGGGGCAGTTGGTTTAACTGTGCGCCGCATTGAAGATGTCGATCGGGTTGTGAAAGAAGCCGTTGACTACTACAACCAAGGTCGCGTGGTTGTGATTGATGCAAAAATCACGAAGGATCGACCAATCCCAGTTGAAACGTTAAAGCTTGATCCAAAGTTGTATAGCGAAGATGTCATTACAGCCTATAAAGAACGGTATGAAGCACAAGATCTTGTGCCATTCCGTGAATTCCTTGAAGCTGAAGGCCTAACGTCACAAGTTGTTGCAGCAGCTACTGGTAATAAATATAGTTTTTAAGCGCAACTCGCGATGTGTTAAATAGCGGTGAGCTAAAAAGGTCAGATACTTGTGTATCTAACCTTTTTTTGCGCATCTGTGGTGATAATGCCTGTTATGGTGTAGGATTTGGCTTTGCAATCATGGTTTAACGTCACCATGATTGCAGTCACTATAAATTCAAAACCGCCCATAGCCTTTTTGGCGATTTTTTTTAAGATTTCTGACGCGCTTTGCTTCAGATTTGCTGCCAAAATAGCGATTGAACTTATCTTCAGCAATTTCTGATGCTGACATTTGCGTGTACTTATTTTCTCGTAATATTTTTTGATAATTGTCGAAGCGTTTTTGAGATAAGCGACCGCTTGCTATTGCTGAAAAAATGGCGCAATCCGGTTCACCATGATGTTGGCAATTTTTATAGCGACAGTTTTGAGCCAAAAGCGCAATATCTTCAAAAGTTTCCTCGGTATTGCCAACATCAATTTGTAATTCTCGCATACCTGGTGTATCGATGATCTGACTACCATTTTCTAATTGAAATAATTGTCTATGGGTAGTGGCGTGTTTACCTTTATGGTCACGCATGCGAACTTGTTTCGTCTGCATGGCTTCATAGCCAAGAAGATTGTTGATCAACGTTGATTTTCCGACGCCAGATGAGCCAATAAACACAACAGTTTGTGGTTGCGCCAATAAAAAATGTTTTAATGAAGCAAACTCATGACTGTCTGTCACGAAGATAGGTAACGATTTGGCAATTTGTTTAAGGGCTGCCATTTTGTTTTCTAAATCAACAACTAAATCAGCTTTTGTCAAAATGATGGCCGGTTGGGCACCGCTTTCCCAAGCGACAGATAGGTAACGTTCGATGCGACTTAAATTGAAATTTTGATCAAGTGAGGTGGTGACAAAAACAATGTCGATATTGGCCGCAATCGGCTGAACAGTATGACTGCTGCCAGAAGTGACGCGTGACAGTAAACTTTTGCGTGGACAAACGCGATGAATAATCGCTATTTTATCAAAAGGTGAATGTGTTATTGCCACAATGTCGCCCACAACAGGATATGATAACGACGTGCTAATATTGTAAGCGAACTGGCCAGAAATTTTTGCTAACAAAACGTCGTTGGCCAACGCATGATGTTTAGCAACGGTATATAAATCATGATTTTGTGACACAACAGTCGCAAAAAATGTGGTTGAACTTTTTTCTAACATATCAAGATCCTTGATTAAATAGTATCACAACTAGAAAAGTAATGAAATATTAACGAATTGAAGTGTTTAACTAATAAACAACTTATTTCACTCTAATGTATCAGAGGAGGGATTTTATTGTCGATGTCGTGGCTTATTTTCCGTATTGACCAGAGAGCGAACATGAGAAAATGCCAAGATACCTCAAAATAAAGTGAAAAAAGTCTAGTCATTACTGCTCGAAAACACAATATAGGATATCTAAACCAGAAAAAAGTTAAAAGGTTATCAATTTTTGGTTTGGTGCTAATGGGCTCACGTTATTTTTGGTTTACATAATCTGGTAACTTAAAAATAAAAATGCCGTCATATCAACGATTGCACCGAAACAAATGACTTGACAAGCTGCGCGTAAAAACGTATAATTTTTTGTACAGTTCATTCGTGTCGCAGACTGTGGTCTGCGACTTTTATTATTGAAAGGCGGCCATGGCAAGTCGAATCCCAGATGCCTTCATTGATGAAGTGCGTAAAAAAGTGAATATCGTTGATGTGATCGGGGAATATACACAACTGGTTAAACGCGGACGCCAATGGAACGGATCGTGTCCTTTCCATGATGATCGCCATCCATCACTCTTTGTTGAAGAAAACAAGCAGGTCTTTAACTGTTTTTCTTGTGGTCGTTCAGGCTCTGTCTTTTCTTTTATCATGGAAAAAGAAGGGCTGAGCTATCCTGAAGCGGTCCTATCTTTGGCTGAAAAAGCGGATATGCCAGTTGATCAACAATTGACAGCGCAAGCCGCTCATCCCATTGACAGTCGCACGCAAGCCATTTATGATTTGCATTCCGCGGCACAACGGTTGTATCAGCATATTTTATTAAATACCACATCAGGCGAAACAGCTTTAGCTTATTTACACGATAAGCGGCAGTTATCTGATGCGGTCATCAAGCAATTTGGGATTGGCTTTGCGCCGGATGACAATGTGTTATTGCAATATGCCAAGGATCAAAATATCGCACCAGATATCCTGCAAGCATCAGAATTGTTTATTACAAATGATCAAGGGGTGATGCGTGACCGTTTTGCAGGGCGGATTGTGTGGCCAATCAAGACGGCACGTGGCCAAGTGGTTGGTTTTTCTGGGCGTGCACTCGCGTCAGATAACACCATCAAATATATGAACAGCCCGGAAAGTCCATTTTTCACAAAAGGCAAAATTCTTTATAATTTTGATCGTGCTAAAAATCAGATGCGACAAACCAATACAGCACTGATTTTTGAAGGTTTTATGGATGTCATTTCGGCAGACATGGCGGGCAAAACCATGGGTGTGGCCACAATGGGAACGGCTTTAACCCCGGAACATGTTCAGCAATTAGCACGGGTTGCCCAACGTATTTTACTCGTTTACGATGGGGATGAAGCAGGCCAAAAGGCAGCCAAACGCGCGATTACGTTAATTCGCACGCATGCGCAACAAGTTGAGATTGGGATCGTACATTTGCCAGATCAATTGGATCCGGATGACCTGCGGATTCAGCGTGGCACAGCTGCCTTGCAACAAGCCTTGGAACAAAATATTCAAACACCGGTTGAATTCTTGGTCAACGCTGCTCGGACTGGGAAAAATCTCAGCAACCAAGTGCAGTATCTGGCTTTTTTGCAAGAGGTGATGCAAACCTTGCAACAAGCCACGCCAGTTGAACAAGATTTACAACTGACCAAAATCGCCAATGAGTTTGGCACTTCAAAACAAGCGTTGCAGGCACAATTGCAACAAACGTTGGCCCAAAGTCGGGCCAGGCCATCTGCTACGCAAAATTATTCAAAACGTACGCCAAAAGCCTACACGGATCAAATGGCACCACCACCCGCAGCACCAGCTGATAGCGAACTGCGGGTTGGCCAACGCTTAACTAAAGTTGAGCAGGCGGAACGCGCCTTGCTCATGGCCATGATTAAGTCACCACAGGTATTGGCCCAGGTCAAAGCGACCACGGGGTTTGCGTTTGTGCATCCAGATTATCAATTATTGATGATGTTGGCGGCCATTTATCAAGGACAACATCCAGAACCATTTGATTTAGCGCAGTTTATGGATTTTATCCAGAAACCAGCTTTAAATCAAAAAATTATGGCTATTGATCGGGCTTATGGTGACCTTACCATTGAGCATGAGGCGATTCGTGATTATTTGCAAATTATTATGGAAGAGGCGCCGATTGAAGCACGCGTACAAGAATTACAACAATTGATCAACGTCGCGAAGCAACAACATGATGACACCAAGTTGTTGCAACTGATGACAGAATTGATCAACCTCAAGAAACAACATTCAGGGTAAGTGGCTTAGGCCAAAGATCCGGTGATAACGTTTAACCCGTATATTAGGAGAAGTAAGACATGGCAACTAATTTATCTTCAAGCAAAATCTCAGATATCAAAGATTATCTTGATTCACAAAACATTTCATATAATAGCCGTGCCAAGAAAGCGGAGTTACTCGCTTTGGCACAAGGTAAAACACCAGAGGAAGCTGCTGCTGCCGGTCGTGCATCAAAGCCAAAAGCGGCTAAGAAGTCAGGGATTATTAAGAGCCCAGAATATGACAAAGCCGTCAAAGCGTTGATTGCTGAATATAAGCCAGCCAAAGAAGTGACCTATGCCACTTTGTCAGAGCGTTTGGCAGAACCGTTCCATTTGGATGGTGAAAATATTGAACGCTTGATGGAAAAAGTTGAAGATGCTGGTGTGGCCATCGTGGATGAAAAGGGTGAACCAGCACCAGAAGTCTTGCAAGCAAAGCAAAACAAGCCTTCTAAAGAAGAACTTGATCAAGCTGAAGATACGCCAGCTGGGATTAAAATCAATGATCCTGTGCGGATGTATTTGAAAGAAATCGGCCGCGTAAACTTGCTAAAGGGTGATGAAGAAATTAACATTGCCAAGCGTATTGAAGCTGGGGATGTAGAAGCCAAGCAAGAATTGGCAGAAGCTAACTTGCGTTTGGTGGTCTCAATTGCCAAGCGCTATGTTGGTCGTGGGATGCAATTCTTGGATTTGATTCAAGAAGGTAACATGGGCTTGATGAAGGCTGTTGATAAGTTTGATTACACGAAGGGCTTTAAGTTCTCAACTTATGCCACTTGGTGGATTCGTCAAGCGATCACACGTGCCATCGCCGACCAAGCGCGTACCATCCGTATTCCAGTCCACATGGTGGAAACGATTAATAAGTTGATTCGTATCCAACGTCAATTGTTGCAAGATTTGGGTCGTGAACCTTTACCTGAAGAAATTGGGGCTGAAATGGATTTGACACCAGATAAGGTCCGTGAAATCTTGAAGATTGCCCAAGAACCCGTGTCATTGGAAACACCAATCGGTGAAGAGGATGATTCACATTTAGGCGACTTCATTGAAGATAACGAAGCCATTTCACCAGCTGACTCAGCTGCTTATGAAATGTTGCGTGACCAATTAGAATCAGTTTTGGAAACGTTGACGGATCGTGAAGAAAACGTCTTGCGTTTGCGTTTTGGTTTGGAAGACGGTCGTACCCGGACACTTGAAGAAGTCGGTCGTGTCTTTGGGGTTACCCGTGAACGAATTCGTCAAATCGAAGCAAAAGCTTTGCGTAAGTTGCGCCACCCAAGTCGTTCAAAGCAATTGAAGGACTTTATGGATGACGGTAACATCTAATCTTAAAAGCCACGCGTTGCGTGGCTTTTTTTTGCGCCCTATGTTATGCTGGTAATTAGCGGTTCATCAACCATCCCGCTTAAAAAAACTAGGAGATTGCCATCATGCAAAAAAATTTAACAACAACTAACGGCCGTCAGGCGCATAACATCACCCTAATTGCGGTAGTAGCAGCGATCTACGCAGCGATTACGTTCGTGATTCAACCGATTGCTTTTGGACCAGTCCAATTACGCGCTTCGGAAGGTCTCAATCATTTGGCCGCTTGGAACAAGCGCTATGTGGTGGCATTAGGGATTGGGGTCTTTATTGCAAACTTGGTCTCACCACTTGGTTGGATTGACTGGGTATTTGGGACACTGGGTACCGTGATTATGACGGGAGTGACGTATCTTTTGGCACGACGTGTTACTAGTGCCTTAATCAAAATTATTATCAGTACCGTTGTCGTATCGACGTTGGGGATGGCGATTTTGGCGGCCGAATTTACTTTTGCCTTTAATATTGGTGCCAGTGGGGCCTTCCCGTCAGGAGCTAAAGGTGGTCTGATGGCGCAATGGCTGGCGTATTATGTGAGTTTAGTACCAGGTGAATTGGCCTCACTGATTATTGGTGGTGTCGTCATTTACGCGTTGAGTAAAATTGTGGATTTGAGTAAATAATGATTGAACAAGATTATCAAAACAAGCATATTTTAGTAACCGGTGCCGCTTCAGGCATCGGTTTTTCGCAACTTGAGACTTATTTGGCTGCGGGGGCGAACGTTTATGCGTTGGACTTTCAACCTATTTCGCTGGTGCATCCGCGTTTACAAACTTATCAAATTGATTTACGGGACCATGATGCCTTAACCGCGCTAGCGACTGACCTGACTAATCGCGTTGATTTTGATATTTTACTTAACACGGCTGGTGTGCTCGATGACTATCAGCCGTCGTTGGCCACTAATTTGGCAGAATGGCAGCGCGTACTCGACACGAATCTAACGCCAATGTTTATTTTAAGTAATGCCGTATTACCGGCGATGCTGGCGCGTGGCTATGGCCATATCATTAATATGGCCTCGATTGCAGGCTTTTCGGCTGGTGGCGGTGGGGCCGCTTATACCACGAGTAAGCATGCCATTATTGGTTATACCAAGCAGCTCGCCTTTGATTATGCACCGCAAGGGTTACATGTCAACGCCATTGCCCCAGGGGCGATTGCGACGCCGATGAACGCGGCTGATTTTGCTGGTGAGGGGGCGATGGCTAAACAAGTCGCGGCTCAAACGCCCGCTCGTCGTTGGGCTACGGCGCAAGAAGTCGCTGATTTGACGTTATATTTAACCAGTCCACAGGCTGATTACATTAATGGCGCGGTTTTGCCGATTGATGGGGGCTGGACGCTGGGGCATTAAAATCGAGATGTGACATGGTCAAAAATTGATGTTATACTGAATTTATTTCTAGGGGGGATAACAAGTAGTATGTCAATTTTAGAAGAAATTATGGCGGATCCGGAAAATGCGGCTTTTACCCAAAAGGGTTGGCAACCTATTTTTTCGGCACCAACAACGGCCAAAATTGTCATTATTGGCCAAGCACCGAGCCGAAAAGTGCAAGATAGTGGCATTATGTGGCATGATGCCTCTGGAGACCGCTTGCGTGAGTGGTTAGGCGTTGATGAAGCGACCTTTTATGATTCTGGTTTGTTCGGTGTCATTCCGATGGATTTTTATTTCCCGGGTAAGGGCAAGTCGGGGGATAAGCCACCGCGTGCCGGAATAGCTGAGAAATGGCATCCACGTCTTTTGGCGCAAATGCCTGATGTTGAACTGATGATTTTAATTGGTGCTTATGCCCAACGCTATTATCTCGACTTGTCACCAAAGGATACCATCACAGCAACCGTGAAAAATTATGCGCATTATTTGCCACGCTATTTCCCGATTGTCCATCCGTCACCACGGAATAATATTTGGCTGAAAAAGAATCCGTGGTTTTTACAGGACGTTGTGCCAGCACTACAAACCACCGTTCACAATATTTTAAAATAAACGAGCAACCAATCATGTTGAATGATTGGTTTTTTTTGTGATGTGATGAGGTTATCATAATAAAATTCAATTTAACTTTTATTAGTGAGGTTGATGCGCTATAATAAGGCAAGCAATAATGTGTGATATATCACAAATAATGAGAAGGAGTTTAGCGGATGATAATGCATGCCCCATAGACCGGCCAATAACCGAGAATACTTGCCCAGACACAATGTAGCGTTGCTTCCCGACACGGCTACTCAAAAACAATAGGAGAACTTAACATGTCAATGAATGCCTTAACAAATTCGGCTGCTGCCCGTTGGACCAACATTAAATTTGGTCTCCAGGCGTTGCCAAAACAGCTCCGGTACACCTTCAGTTTACGCGAGAATATACGTGATCTGACAGCATTAACCAAAACCTCACGCATCATGATGGGGTTAATGCTAAGCGCAACGGTTGTCGCGTTTATTTTAGGTCAAAACTTTGGTTTTATTGGTTGGATTAGCTTAATAACTGGTATCGCGACGGTCATGAATCTGATTTTAGTGGATCAGGGCCGCTTAACAAATTACAGCTGGGGTGTCCTTGGTTGTGCGGTGTGGTTAATTGTTGCTTTAAATAATCATCTAATCGGTGATATTGCGTCGCAATCTTTTTATTTTGTGATGCAGTTTGTCGGCATCTCGGTTTGGCATCAAAATAAAGGGCGCGACAATACGGTGCAAGCCAAAAAACTATCAGCCAAAAATGCCGTATTGTATCTCATCATGACCTTTGTGATTTATGGGATTGTTTTAGGCATTAGTCATTCGCTGCATGGTGCCCAAATTTACCTTGATGCGACACTATTACCGCTTGGCATCATTGGGCAAGTCTTGATGACCTATGGGTATCGCTCGCAGTGGATTGCTTGGATTGTATTAGATGTCATTAACGTGATTATCTGGACCAGAGCCTTGCAAGCAGATCCATCTGCTGGGGCAACGTCGATGCTCGCGTTGCAAATCATGATGTTAATTAATTCATTTTATGGGCAATATATGTGGTTAAAAAAGTCACAAACCGCTTAACAAAAAAGCAACCAAATCGCATTTGGTTGCTTTTTTAGCTGAGCCAGAGGCAAAGCAGGCTGCCGATGATTATAAAAATAACTAAATAAATGACGTTGAGCCAAGTGAATGTTTTGAAAAAATGATAACTTGAGCGATCACGGTCAAACAGCTGATATTGACGTAAAGCAAGTAAATTGGCCAATGAGGCAATGAGCGTTCCTAAACCACCAACGGTGACGCCCAGATACAAACCAGTCACGTGTGTTGTGAACTTAGAGAGTAATACCGCAGCGGGCACATTACTAATTACTTGGCTACTGATGACGCCAGCAAAAAATGTTTTAATTGTTGTGTCTGTTGTGAATGATAAGAGGTGGTGAATGGCTGGTAAGCGACTAATGGCCCCGACAATGATGAAAAAATTGATGAACATGAATAGAATGCCGTAATCGACTTTGACGAGAACTTGGCGATCTAACAGACCAGCGGCCAATAAACTGACCACGACGGCTAGCCAAATGGGTAAGACCGACAAGATACCAAGTAATACAATCACCGTAGCGACTAACAGCCAGCTGACTTTGCGCCGATCAATGGGTGGGACTGTTGTCGTCATGGCTGGAATTGGTCGTGCCGGAAAGAACAAGGTGACGACAACTAAGCTTAGAAAACCAAGCATACCGATTGGTAGTGATAAGGTCATAAAGTGCGGTAAGCTGAGATGATAATACGAGACTAAATAGAGGTTTTGTGGGTTACCAAACGGCGTCAACGCACTGCCTAAATTGGCATAGATCGTTAATAAACTAATCGGGACAATTTTTTTGAGATTGAGTTGTTGACTAATCTTAAAGAAGATGGGCACGAGTGTCAAAATGGCCACATCATTGGTAAAAAACATCGAGCCAACAAATGAAAAGAGGAGCATCACCCCAATGATATCTCGGGTTGTACGACATTTCGCCACAATAGTGTTAGCGATGTAAGTCAAGACATGGAGTTGGCCGTAAATGGTGACAATAACAAGCAACGCCAGCAGTGCCAAAATGGTGTGGCTATCAATATCTTTCGGCGACACTTGGCCGAAAATAAGGGCAACGATGGCTAAGCCCAACGTGACCAAAAACGTTTTATCGGTATAAATTCTTTTGACTACTGTGATCATTTTTTTGCTTTCTAGAATTCGATATTCACTCATTATACCTGATTTTTCAGGGCTACGGGTTGCTAATCACGATGGGATTTGGCTTAGGCTTGTTGGGATAAAATCCGGATGAGTAAAGTTTCCTCAGTCGTTAAATTATGATTTTTCCGAAAGGCCACATTGGCACTAAAAGTTGGTTGATTGTCATCAAGTAAGGGGATGGCGACAATATTTGGATCGGTTGGGGTTACGATATTGGTTAGTAGGGCGACCCCGATGTTTTCGGCTACTAAGCTCATGAGAAAGGAAACATCATTGGTTTTTAAGAACGTTTTGGGGCGAATGCCAGCGGCTTTGGCTAATTGTTTCATCGCTTGGACGTGAATAAAACTGGCATCAAATGAGACAAACAGTTGGTCTTTTAAATCTTTAAAATAAATACCAGTTTGCTGTTGGGCTAACGGATTCGTTTTGGCCATATAGATATAGAACGGGGCTGTGGCAAATGGAAAAACTTGGAGTTTGTCATTAGTGGCTTGACCTAAAGAACCAAGTAAGGCTAAATCAATATCGCCATTAATCAACGATTGGGTTAATCCGTTAGAGCCATCTTCATAAATATGCATATGGTCAATATTATATTGGCGATCAAAAGCCTTGGTGGCTAACACGATTTTGGCAAAATAAGCATGTTTGAGAATTGGGGGCAGTCCAATTGTTGTCGTGCGTGATTGCAAATGGGTAATTTCTTGGTGGGCGCTATCGAGTTCATTTAAAATAGAGGCCGCATGTTGGTAGAGTTGTTCGCCGGCTAGCGTAAATTTAAGATCTGCGGTCGCATGTCCGCGAATCACTAACTTGGCTTGAAAGTATGTCTCAAGTCGTTTGATGGCACTGCTAATGGATGGCTGACTTACTTTGAATTTTTTAGCCACTTTTGTAAAACTTTTTTCATGATATAACGCATCATAATATTTTAAATCGTTAATTTGCATGCTTAAACCCCTAAATATCAATGTTTTGATTATTACCATAAATTTTATTTATGACGACGTGCTTGTTTGACTATAAACGATGGCGACCTGTATAGTCAAGGCAGTTGTTAAATGATAAATAAACATTTGGAGGATTTAAACATGACAACCACAGGATATGACGTACTGCGTAATCCATTTCTGAACAAAGGGACGGCTTTTACACAAGAAGAACGTCGCACGCTTGGTCTGATTGGGACTTTGCCAAGTCAAGTACAAACAATCGATGAGCAAGCCGCACAAGCCTATCAGCAATTTCAATCAAAAGATGCGCCACTGGAAAAGCGTATTTTCTTGATGAACTTATTTAATGAAAATGTCACGCTGTTTTATCATTTGATGGACCAACATGTCGCTGAATTTATGCCAATTGTCTATGATCCAGTTGTAGCTGATGCAATTGAACAATATAATGAAATTTTTACTAATCCACAAAATGCTGCCTTTTTGTCAGTTGACCGACCAGAAGACATTAAACAATCCTTGCTAAATGCCGCAGCTGGTCGTGATATTAAGTTGGTTGTTGTGACTGATGCTGAAGGCATTCTTGGCATGGGTGATTGGGGTGTTAACGGGGTTGATATCGCGGTTGGTAAATTGATGGTTTATACCGCAGCAGCCGGCATTGACCCAGCTAGTGTTTTGGCAATCAGTATTGATGCAGGCACCAATAATCAAACTTTGCTCGACAACCCACGTTACCTGGGTAACCGGCACCCACGGGTTGCTGGTGAAGATTATCTCACATTTATTGATCAATTTGTGACTGCTGAACAAGCTTTGTTCCCTGAATCATTGTTGCATTGGGAAGATTTTGGTCGGGGAAATGCCCAAGTTATCTTAGATAAATACAAAGATGAAATCGCAACCTTTAACGATGATATTCAAGGGACTGGGATGATCGTTTTGGCTGGTATCTTCGGGGCTTTGAACATTTCTAAGGAAAAACTCGTTGATCAAACCTTCGTTACCTTTGGCGCTGGGACAGCTGGCATGGGAATTGTCAATCAAATATTCACAGAATTGCAGCGTGCTGGCTTGACTGCTGACGAAGCCCGCCAACACTTCTACTTGGTCGATAAGCAAGGGTTGTTATTTGACGATACACCAGACTTAACGGCCGCCCAAAAACCATTCACCCGTTCACGTGCTGAATTTGTCAATGCTGATACGTTGACAAACTTGGCGGATGTTGTGAAAACGATTCATCCAACAGTTTTGATTGGGACGTCAACACAACCGGGAACCTTTACCGAAGAGATTGTGAAGGAAATGGCCGCACATACACCACGTCCAATTATTTTCCCCTTGTCAAATCCAACCAAACTGGCCGAAGCAACTGCTGAAGATATCATTCAATGGACCGATGGTCAGGCTTTGATTGCAACGGGTATTCCGGCTGCTGATGTGACTTACAAGGGTGTGACTTACAAAATCGGACAAGGGAATAATGCTTTGATTTATCCTGGTTTAGGCTTTGGGTTGATTGCATCAACGGCAAAATTGTTAACGCAGGAAACTATTTCGGCGGCGATTCATGCGCTTGGTGGCTTAGTTGATGCGCAAGAAGCAGGCGCTGCAGTATTGCCACCGGTTTCTCATTTGACGGCGTTTTCACAAAAAATTGCTGAAGTGACCGCTCAAAGTGTCTTGGATCAAGGTTTGAATCGTGAGCCAATTGCTGACGCAAAACAGGCTGTTAAAGATGCGAAGTGGTCGGCAGAATATTAAGCGGGATAGATAATAAAATTATGATGCAAAAAATACGGGCAACACAGGTTAGTGGCGTTAATTTACCGCTTTACCTCACCATGATGGTCATTTTAGCGTTGACCATTGCGTTGCATAAGTTGCCGCTTAATATGTTGGGCTTAACGTTGATGTTAGTCTTGCTGGGACACTTTTTCTACTATATTGGTAATCGCTTGCCGATCGTTAAATCTTACTTGGGTGGTGGGTCGGTCTTTACCATTTTTGCAGCTGCAGCGTTAGCGGCACTGGGTTGGATACCAGCTGATGTGGTCACGGCAACCAAAACCTTTATGAATGAAAACGGCTTATTGGATTTTTATATTGCCGCGTTAATTGTCGGCTCAATCCTAGGTATGAATCGTAATTTGTTATTAAAGGCAGCCGTGCGGTTTATTCCAGTATCGCTAGCAGCAATGGTACTTGGTTTCTTTGCTGTTGGTATCATCGGCTGGTTGCTTGGCGTTGGTTTTGGTCATGCGGTAATGTTTGTGTCGATGCCGATGATGGCTGGTGGTATTGGCGCTGGTGCCGTTCCACTATCACATATTTATGCGCAAGGATTAGGGACGAATGCTGGGGTCATGTTTTCTGAATTAATTCCAGCCGTGACGTTAGGCAATGTCATGGCAGTCATTGGGGCAGCCTTGATTGCCAAAGTCGGTGCCAATACCAAATATGATGGGCATGGTGTGCTAATTCCGATTACATCAGCTGAAAAATCACAACCGGTGACCAATCTTGATGCAACACGCATCGGTGTGGGGATGATGCTTGCCTTTTCATTTTTCTTGGTCGGTACAATCTTGAATGATTTCGTACCAAAAGTGCATACCTACGCGTTTGTTATTATTTTAGTGATTATTTTTAAAGCCTTTAATTGGGTACCCAAGCCATTAGAAGATTCAGTTGTGATGTTTAATCAAGTGATCATGGGGAATTTAACGCATGCCGTGCTGGCTGGTATTGGGTTAGCCTTGATTGATTTGAACGTGTTAGCGCATTCACTGACTTGGCAGTTTGTGTTGTTAGTTTTGACTAGTGTGTTGGTGATGGGATTGGCAAGTGCGGTAATCGGTCAGTTATTTGGCTTATATCCTGTTGAAGCTGCAATTGCAGCAGGGATGGCTGATAATAGTATGGGTGGTACTGGAAATGTTGCTGTTTTGTCAGCCGCTAATCGCATGGAGATGATTGCTTTTGCCCAGATGGGCAACCGAATGGGTGGCGCTATTGTCTTGATTCTTGGCGGTATCTTAATTCGTTTCTTACATTAAAATGTCACCGCTGGGATCACTGTTTAGAGATAAAACTTGCAATTATTGTTTTTTCCTTTATACTTATAAATAGTAAGAAGATAGGAGAATTCATATGACAAAGTATGGTGTTATTGTTGGTTCAATTCGGGAAAATTCATATTCAAAGGGTGTTGCGGATGCACTTGTTGCTGGTTTGCCAGCTGATGCAGAGGTCACTTACCTTAATATTGCGGATTTGCCATTATATAACCAAGATTTCGACGCGGCTTCACCAGAAGCTTACACACGTTTCCGAAATGACGTTTTGGCACAAGATGCCTTCATTTTTGTGACACCAGAACACAACCGTAGTATTCCAGCAGCATTGAAAAACGCGTTGGACGTCGCTTCACGTCCTTGGGGTCAAAATGTTTGGGCTGGGAAGCCAGCTTTGGTTGCCTCACAATCAATCTCTGGGATTGCTGGCGTATTGGCACATCACGTGTTGCGCCAAACATTGGTCTTCTTAGACATGCCAACTTTGCAACAACCAGAACTTTACATCGGTAATGTTGGCACACTTGCTGATGAATCGGGTCAAATTACAAATGCGGATACAAAGGCCTTCTTGGCTGATGCCGCGCAACAATTTGTCACATTTGCTGATAAGTTTGTGTCATAATTTTAAACTTGAAAAGTCGCGACCGCAGGGTCACGGCTTTTTTTGTTGGCTGATAATGGTTGTGGTCAAGTCGATATTAAATTTGTGTTATCGCTTTCAGTTAGTGCTATAATGGGGCCAACGAGACGACGCACAAGTGAATGCAAGCAAAGGAGCAATGACATGAAAGCAGCTGTATGGCATGGTGTAAAGGATGTACGTGTTGAGGACGTGACGTTAAAACCGTTAAAGGCAAATGAAGTTGTGGTGCGTGTTGCCTATGCGGGGATTTGTGGCAGTGATTTACATGAATATCTGGAGGGGCCTGTCTTTATTCCAGTTGAACAACCAGATGGTTTGACAGGCGGTCAAGCACCGCTAACCATGGGACATGAATTTTCTGGGGTGGTTGAACAGGTTGGCGCTGACGTGACTGACTTTAAAGTTGGGGATCATGTGTCAGTTAATCCAACTGTCACTAAGGGTGAAGTCGCAGATGATGTTGATGTGTATGATGGGTATAGTTTTATTGGTTTGAGTACAGATGGGGGCTTTACTACCCATGTGAATGTGCCCGAAGCGAATTTATACCATTTACCACAGGACTTTCCACTTACCTTAGCTGCGACGATTGAACCAACTGCCGTAGCCGTACAAGCCGTTAAAGAAGGTGGCTTGCGCTTTGGTGAAAAAGTGGTCATCTTTGGGGCTGGACCAATTGGTGTGTTGGTTGCCGCAGCGGCTAAGGCAGCAGGGGCGACTAAAATTGTGGCCGTTGATTTGTCAGCGGTTCGACTCGAAAAAGCTTTGGAAATGGGTGCCACTGATGTGGTGAATCCCAGTGAAGTTGACGATACAATTGCTGCCATTAAAGCCATTATCCCTGGTGGTGCCGACGTGACGTTTGAAGTAGCTGGGGTGCAACCAACATTTGAACAAGCGATTGCTGCCACGCGCCCACGCGGTACCATGGTGATTGTGTCAATTTTTGCTAAACCCATTAGTTTTGATCCAATGCAGTTAATGAACGCTGGGGTTAAGCTGACGACAACGATTGCTTATTCTAAAGAGACTTTCCAACAAACCGTTGATTTGGTGAGCCAAGGGCTAATCGATGTGGCGCCAGTGATTACCGATATGATTGCATTGGATAACATTGTCACTGATGGCTTTGAGTCATTGACAACGGATAAGTCACAGGCGAAAATTTTAGTGAACTTAGCAGAAGAAGACTAGGCCGTTGTGCAGCATTGGAGGAACCGATGACTGATAATATTTATCAATTTAATGCCGTAAAAGAAGACGGTGAGACGTATTCACTCGGGGACTGTGCGGGTCAGCCGCTGATTATTGTTAATACGGCAACAAAGTGTGGTTATGCGCCGCAATTTGAAGCATTGGAAGCCATTTATCAAACTTATCAGGCGCAAGGTTTGGTGGTGCTGGGCTTTCCATCGAATCAATTTAAGCAAGAGCTAGATTCCGCTGAGGCAGCCGCGGCAGCCTGTCGTTTAACCTATGGTGTATCTTTTCCGATGCATCAATTGATTGCAGTGAATGGGAAACAGACCGCACCGCTCTTTGCGTATCTGAAAGATCACGCTAAAAATGTCTTGGGGCAGCGCATTAAATGGAATTTCACCAAGTTTTTGGTCGATCAAGAAGGGCATGTCGTGAAGCGCTTTTCACCAGCAACATCACCAGAAGCGATGATCCCTGAAATCGAAAAATTATTGGCCTAATAGTGATTGCAAGCATCTTTTAAAGTCGAAAGATGCTTTTTATGTGCTGTTTGAGCGTAAAAAAATGTGGGCATTTTGCTTGGTTTGTGAGATAATTATCGCCATACAGAATTAATACAACAAATGAGGTAGAACAAAATGTCTATTGTTAAGGCACCAAAATGGGTTTCAGCTGGTGCATTAGTTGCGTTGGGAATTGTTTATGGCGATATTGGGACATCACCCCTCTATACGATGAATTCGATTCTCAACAGTGCGCGTAGTGTGGCACAAATTCAAGAATTTGTGCTGGGTTCCGTGTCGTTGGTCTTTTGGACACTGATGTTGATTACAACTGTCAAATACGTCCTGATTGCACTGCGAGCAGATAATCACGGTGAAGGTGGTATTTTTGCGTTATATAGTCGGGTACGTGAAACAAATAAAAAGTGGTTATTGATTCCTGCGTTGATCGGTGGGGCAGCGCTCCTAGCGGACGGGACGCTAACGCCTGCGGTAACGGTAACGACTGCCATTGAAGGGTTAAAAAATCAACAAATTGGGACCTTTTTGTTCCCCGATAATCAGACCGTGGTGATCGGTGTTGTCAGCGTACTATTACTTGTGATTTTTACGTTCCAAAAAGCGGGGACCAAAAAAATTGGGAATATTTTTGGGCCGGTGATGCTCGTTTGGTTTTTGTTTATTGGGGTATTTGGGCTCATTAATATTTTCTCTGATCTGTCGATCTTGAAAGCCTTGTCACCAGTATATGCGATTCAAATTCTCTTTAATCCGGAAAACAAGACGGGGATTTTTATTCTCGGGAGTGTCTTCTTGGCGACAACGGGTGCGGAAGCGCTATACTCGGATATGGGACACGTGGGTAAGCGGAATATCTATATCAGTTGGCCGTTTGTCTATAGTATGCTGGTGTTGAATTATATGGGGCAAGGTGCTTGGATTATGTCAAATAGTCAACGTCCTGATCTTTTGGCCCAATCTGCCAATCCATTCTTTGAAATTTTGCCGGGTCACTGGCGCTTTGTTGGTGTTATCCTAGCAACACTGGCCGCTATCATTGCCTCACAAGCTTTGATTTCGGGCGCTTATACCTTAGTCAGTGAAGCGATTAACTTGAAAGTCATGCCACGTCTTCGTATTTTTTATCCAAGTAATGTTCGTGGGCAAATGTATATTGGCATGGTAAATTGGTTGCTTTGTGCGGTGGGGCTGATTGTGGTTTGGAGTTTTCAAACATCACATAATATGGAAGCCGCCTATGGGCTGGCCATTACAGTCACGATGTTAATGACGACAGTCTTATTGTTTGAATTTATTAAATTACAAGGCCAAAAAGTTTTGGCGTATGGTTTCTTAATACTATTTGGTTTCATTGAATTTGTTTTCTTAATTGCCAGTCTGGCGAAGTTTATCCACGGTGGCTATGCAACCTTGATTATTATGCTCGCTATTTTGCTGGTGATGGTGGTCTGGTATTATGGTAATAAGCGACGGGAAGCCATTTCAAAGCAAGATGATTATGTGTCATTGAAGGATTATCGTAAGCAACTCATCAATCTCTCAAAAGATGACGACGAACCAATTTTTGCGACGAATTTGGTCTACATTGCGCATATGCATCAAAATTATATGCTAAAGCGGTCAATGATCTATTCAATTCTTGGCTCACGGCCAAAACGCGCGACGATTTATTGGTTTGTGACGGTTAAGGAATCAAGTGATCCTTATGGTAAGAGTTATGCGGTCGATATGTTGGGGACGGACAATATCGTCCATGTGACATTTAATCTTGGGTTTAAGGTGGAACCGCAGATTCCGGTTTATCTAAAACAGGTGGCCAATGAGTTGATTAAACAAAATGTATTGAAGCCACAATTCCCTAAATATGCCATGAATAAACATGGTAATGTTGGTGATTTTAAGTATGTTGTGGCTACCCAATACTACGCTGATCTCTTGAATTTACCCAACATTCACGCCTGGGATCGCTTCCTAATCGGTGGTCGTGTTTGGTTACAATCACATACGGTGAGTTCAAGTAACTTTTATGGGTTGGAATTTAGTGATGTGGTAGAAGAAATCGTACCACTCTTTATTGCGACTGCCAATCGTCAGAAATTAACCCAGATTGAAGTGAAAAACATTTTGAAGGACAACGAATAGTGGTATCATTACCGGGAAAATCGATTGGGAATCAGTCGATTTTCCCGGTATTTTAATCTGATAAATTTATTTTTCTTTTACTATTTTTTGTGTTAAATTAGGTAATGTAGCAAAAAAATAATATCATTAAAGGAATGACAATATGTCTGACAACAACAAGACAGAATTGCCACTTGACGGGTCAGCTTCGCGCCTTGATCGTCACAGGGCTGACCTGCATCAACCAAAGCGTAAAAAGGGTTGGCGTATTGCGTTATTGGTTTTGAGTGTACTGGCATTGGTTGGTATCGGTTTAGGGACCTTCTATGCGAGCAAGTTGAAACAATCAATTGACCATTCATACTCGACAACAGGCCTTAAATCTGAAAAGATGTCGAGTCAATTAATTAAAGATAAGAAGCCGATTTCTTTTTTGGTGTTGGGAACCGATACGGGAACGACGGGTGGTTTTGGCGCAGATCGTGATCGTTCGGGTTTGACAGACTCACTGATGTTAGTGACGGTTAATCCTGAAAAAGAGACTACGACCATGATTTCGTTACCAAGAGATATTATGACATCCATTGACGGGTTTGAAGAAAGTTTCCCACAAAAACTCAATGCGGCGTACGCTTTCAGAGAAACGGCTGATAAGGAAGCCACTTTGGGCGATGGCGTGAGCACGACGATTACGACGATTCAAAAAATGTTTAATATCCCAATTAATTATTTTGCCATGGTGAATATGAGTGGGCTTGGCGATGTAGTGGATCGACTTGGTGGGATTCAAGCAGTATCACCTTTGACTTTCGACTTTAGTCAAGAAACGGCACACGAAACAGGTAATGATCTTTATCGTTTTACCGAAGGAAAGAGTGATTATTATTATGCCGCCGACGGTGAACATTTTAAGCATTATAAGAAGATGGATGGCAAAGCCGCTTTAGCATTCTCACGGATGCGTTATCAAGATCCAAAGGGTGACTACGGTCGTACCCAACGTCAACGAATTTTACTTGAAGCCATCATGAACAAAGTCAAAAAGAATCCGACAACGATTTTGAACACGGATTTCATTAATGCCACAACGAAAAACATTGCCTCAAATCTTAAATTAGGGGATATGTTAGCATTGGGATCAAACTACATGGCTGCAACGAAGCACATTAACTCTTACACTGTCCAAGGTGAAGGCCAAATGTATCAAGGTGTGTCTTATCAACGAGTAACGACGGCACAACGGCAAGCCGTAACGGATACGGTGCGCTCAGCCCTTGGGTTATCACCGGCAACAACTGGTGAAGAATTTGGTAGTGATGTGACGTCATACCAATTGGCACAAGTTGGCTCTGCGGATGACCAATATCCAGAATTCAATACTGCAAGCAACGAAAAATTGCCCAATAATTAATGGATCTGTCACTGAAGAAAAGAGGCCCCTATGAACGTTTTTGCCACTGTTAAGAATCGGCGATTTTATCGCTATTTTGTTTTACTGGCCATTGTGGTCCTCATTTTCTTGCTCAGACAGTTTATGTCTTTGCTGTTATTGACGACAATTTTTTCGTATTTAGCCTTAAATGCTGGTAAGCGTGTCCAACGCATTTTCAAGCTTTCCCGTGGGATTGCCATTAGTTTAGTTTATATTGTTTTTGTTGGCTTCCTGATTTGGGCGATTGATCATGGGGCCAATACGCTCATTCATCAAGTCAAAAGCATGATTGTCCTCGCAACGGATCCCAGTTGGCGATCCCATGGGATTTTAAAAGAAGTCTATAAAAATTTTCATCAATATACGAACTCATTTAGTACCGAACAAATCATAACGAAGGCGCTGTCGCAAATCAATCAATTGGGTCATATTATCTATGAATTGATTTTAGCGTTACTATTTAGTTTTATTTTCTGTATTACTTATCCGCAGTTAAGAAATTGGTCGCTCCATTTTTTGCACAGTCCATACAAAAAGTTTTTTGGTGAATTTTATATTATTTTGCACCGCTTTATTATCATTTTGGGCCGTCTATTTGAAGTTCAACTGTTGATTTGTGTGATTAATACCGCCGCAATGGTGGCGGTGTTAGCCTTTTTACAGTTCCCATACTTACTAGGCTTTACCATCATGATTTTCATTTTAGGTTTGATTCCAGTTGTCGGTGTGTTGGTGTCGTTAGTACCGTTAACGATTACCGCCTTTATTATCGGTAATTGGCATACGGTCATTGTGATCTTGATTGCGGTGGCGGTGATTCACTTTTTGGAATCTTACTTCTTGCACCCACATTTTATGTCACATCGGACGCATATGCCCATCTTGGTGATCTTATTGAATTTGATTATCATGGAAAAGCTCTTTGGTGTTTGGGGTCTTGTGATTGGGTTACCAATTTTAACGTTCTTATTAGATTTTTTCAAAATTCAACGTTTTCGTGGCGTTTAAAGCCGCATAAAAAAGCACGTGTGCGCACACGTGCTTTTTTCATTGACAGGAATGGTTTTGGGTGCTACTCTGAAAGGGTTAAATAATTAATCTTCGGGGCAGGGTGAAATTCCCGACCGACGGTGATGGGACAACGTGTCCCAAAGTCCGTGACCCGCGTGATTGTTCATGCGGTTGACACAGTGAGAATCTGTGACCGACAGTTAAAGTCTGGATGGGAGAAGAGATAGGCAAGATGGGGATTTTCTCTATCTTGGGCTTTTTTGAATCGATCAAATTACTGTAAACCCGATGTGCTGTTATTAGCATATCGGGTTTTTTGTCCTGAAAATACAGGAGGTAAAGATGGATGATTTAACAGGGCTTCGTCTGGCAGCTATAGCGGCTGCCAAGGCACAGCCAGAACAAACTTTTGAAAACCCGCGGGTTGGCGCGGTAATCGTGAAGGCCGATCAAGTCTTGGCGGTTGGTTGGCATGAACGGTTTGGTGGGGCGCATGCGGAAATGAATGCGTTTCATCACTTAGATGATCCCCGTCATGCACGGGGGGCAACACTGTATGTCACGCTGGAACCATGTGCAGTCCGCGGTAAAGTAGCTGCCTGTGCGGAAACAATGCTTGACTGGGGACTGGCACGGGTGGTGATTGGTGACCTGGATCCTAATCCAGCGACCCATGGCTTAGGTGTCCAAAAATTACGCGCTGCCGGTATTTCAGTGGTCGTGCTTGATACTGATGATAGTCGTCAGCTTAATCCTGCGTTTTATCAGTATCACGAACAACACCAGCCCTATATTCAACTCAAATTAGCCCAATCACACAATGGTTATGTGAGTGCAGTGCGTGGGCAGCGCAGTAAAATCACGGATGCGGTGGCGGATTTAGATGTCCATCGCCAGCGTGCGCGACATAGTGCTATCATTGTTGGCTCTGAGACGTGGCGTATTGATCAGCCACGCTTAACGGTACGTGGTGTGATGTTAACACATCGCCAGCCACAACGTGTGGTGATTGACCGCCGTGGTCGCTTGGCACACGAACCTGCAGCGCGTTTAAAAGACTGGTTAGTTTATACAGAAAATGCACAGTTTGCCCAACAGGAAAATGTTGTATTGATGTCGGCGGGACTACCTGGGGTGATAGCTGATCTTGGTCGCCGGGGCATGCAATCCGTAATGGTCGAAGGCGGCCCAACGTTGATCACAAGTTTCTTACAAGCCCAACTCTGGCATGAATGTCTCATTTATATCGCAGATCGTCTTTTAGCTAACGGCGTCAGCGGGGTTGTGTTGCCACAGTTGCCAGATGATATTCAGCGCATCGGTCATACGCAACGGAAACGTTATATTAATCAGGAGGTCGCCACATGTTTACAGGCATCACGCAAACCATTGGTCGTGTAACCAGCATTCAGCAGCAATCATCACAAACATTGCGCCTCCAGGTGACCGCGCCTAATCATTTTTTTGAGACCAGTAAGATTGGGGATAGCATCATGATTGATGGCGTTTGTTTAACAATTGTGACGAAAACGGCTGACGTAGCAACCTTTGACATTATGCAACCGACTTATGCCACGACCATTGTGCAACAGTATCAGATTGGGCAAGCTGTTAATCTGGAAAAAGCCATGTTGGCAACGGATCGGTTTGACGGGCATATCGTGTCAGGACATGTCGACGGCATGGCACAAGTGACGCAAGTTGCTCAAATTGATGACACTGTGTTATTGACATTTAAACCTGAGCAATCGACATTACGACAACAAATTGTGCCCAAAGGCGCCATTACCGTGTCAGGGGTTAGTTTGACCGTGGTCGCTTGTCCAGAAGATGGTTTCACAATCGGGTTAATTCCACATACCTTGACCCATACAACGTTAAGTGACTTACGCGTCGGGGACAAGGTTAATCTTGAAACTGACATTTTAGCAAAATATTTGATGGGAGTGACACATGAGTGATACAGTACAAGCCCGCGTCCGGCAGGCGGTGGCAGCTTTAAAGCAAGGCGAACTGATCATTTTAACGGATGACCAAAACCGTGAACATGAGGGTGATTTAGTCGGGTTAGCCTCATTTGTGACGCCTGAAAAAATTAATCAAGCACTCGCTATTGCCCGTGGGGTACTGGCCGTGCCAATGACCGCTGAACGGGCTGCTGCGCTCGGATTAGCGCAAATGACGCAACAAAATTCAGAAAAATTTGGGACAAAATTTACGGTGAGCGTTGATCATATTGATAGCACAACAGGGGTGTCGGCCTTTGAACGGGCCCATACAATTCAACAACTCGCGAATTTGAGTGCTGGGGCCCAACAGTTTGAAACACCTGGCCACATTTTCCCATTGGTTGCTGAGGATGGTGGGGTCTTGCAGCGACAAGGGCATACGGAAGGGGCGGTTGAACTGGCCAAGATTGCCGGGGTGCCACCAGTTGCCTATATTATTGAGATTTTAGCCGACGATGGCCATATGGCCCGTGAAGCGAGTTTGGCCAAGTTAGCCGCAACGCATGGCTTACAACAATTAAGTATGGCTGACTTGGTGGCTTATCGTGAATTTGAAGCAACGTTAAGTATTCAGGAAGGCGTAACCGTTCATTTGCCAACGCGGTACGGCGATTTGATGTTAACGGAATATCAAACCGGTCAAGCGGAACCAGCGCTCTTACTCCGCAGTCAACAATCAGTATCAGAACCGCCATTAGTCCGGTTACATTCTGAATGTTTAACTGGGGATACGTTTGGATCCTATCGTTGTGATTGTGGTCCGCAATTGCAAGCTGGATTGGCCATGATCGCCCAAGATGGTGGGGCCGTTTTGTATCTGAGACAAGAAGGGCGGGGAATTGGTTTGCATGAAAAATTACGTAGTTATGTCTTACAAGAGCACCAATTCGATACCTATGATGCTAACCTACACCTCAATCATCAACCTGATGAACGAACTTACAGCCAAGCAGCTGAGATACTGCGGGCGGCGGGTTTGACGACGATTCGGTTAATCACCAATAATCCAGATAAAGTGACCGCTTTAAAAGCGTGTGGGATTGACGTTGTCGCTTGTGTACCGTTGTTAGTTGGCAAAAATCCCTATAACGAAACCTATTTACAAACCAAAAAAGAAAAATTCCAGCACCAACTCTAAAAGGAGACCATGATGATCTATTCAGGCCATTTCACGCAACATGAACAGCGACGAATTGCAATTGTTGTCAGTCGATTTAATAATTTAATTACTGAGCAACTCTTAAAAGGTGCGCAAACGACGCTAGTCATGCACGGTGTCGCAGCAGAAAATATCAGTGTATTTTGGGTGCCAGGGGCATTTGAAATCCCAATGGTGGCCAAGCAAGTCGCCGAAACGCAAGCCTTTGATGGCATTGTGACGCTAGGTGCTGTGATTAAAGGCGATACCGCGCACTATGACTTGGTGATTAATGCCGCGGCGAATGGGGTGGCAGCGCTCGGTCAGACGTTGTCAATCCCAATTGTCTTTGGTGTGGTCACGACGGACACGTTAGAACAAGCACAACATCGTGCTGGCGCCAAAGCCGGCAATAAAGGCGCTGAAGTCGCGCTGAGTTTACTCGAAGTGCTCAGTCTTTATGACCAAATTGTGCCCATTGCGCGGCAATAAACAGCATGGTGCACAAGACATCGGCCACATCATTTGAACTAAGTTCAAAAACATTTGAGCAAGCGGTTAACCGCTTGCTTTTTTGTTGTTAAACATATTGGTTGACAAATGTCACATTTCAACATAAAATTTACTTATAAAAAATAAGTGGAAACAGGGAGCAGAACATGGCGCCAGAAAAAGTAATTTTAGGATTAGATACATTTGGGGATGTCCCAAAAAACAGTGATGGGCAGTTGATGACGTATGCGCAAGCGTTGCGTCAAGTTGTCAAAGAAGCGGTGTTGGCCGATGAATTAGGCGTTGATGTCATTACGTTAGGTGAGCACCACCGTGAAGAATTTGCCATTTCTAGTCCTGAAACAGTTTTGGCCGCGATTGCGACACAAACAAAGCGAATTACCCTTGGTTCTGGTGTGACGGTCTTGAGTTCTGATGATCCAGTCCGTGTATTTGAACGTTTTTCAACGTTGGATGCCGTTTCTAATGGTCGCGCTCAGATTATTTTAGGGCGTGGTTCTTTCACAGAATCATTCCCATTGTTTCGTTACGATCTTGGTGATTACGATGCTTTATTTGAAGAAAAAATCGCCATGTTTTCTAAGTTATTAGAAGAAAAACCGTTTGATTGGCAAGGTGAATTTACCCAGAGCTTGAAACAAGCCGACGTCTTTCCAAAAACGGAAAGTGGTCATTTGGACACCTGGGTTGGTGTCGGTGGTTCACCAGAATCGATTGTCCGCGCAGCGCATTTTGGTTTCCCAGTGATTTTAGCCATTATTGGTGGCGATCCGATTCGTTTCAAGCCGTATGTTGAACTGTACGAACGGGCGGCTAAACAGTTTGAGATGCCAATGCACCCATTGGGAATGCACTCTCACGGTTTCATTGCTGATACGCAAGAAGCTGCTGTTGAGATGGCTTGGGAAAATATTAAGCTCGCCTTTGATAAAATTGGGGTGACGCGTGGTTGGGCACCAATGTCTCGCGAACACTTTGAACACGAAATTCAATCTGGTTCAATGTATGTTGGTACACCAGAAGTTGTTGCCCAACGCATGGCTAAAGCGATTAAGACGCTTGGGGTTGGCCGTTTTGATTTGGTTTATGGTGCTGGTGAGCAACCCGCAGCAGCCCGTGAACGGATGATTGAATTGTACGCCACTGAAGTCATCCCACGTGTACGCGAATTATTAGCGGAGGATTAACCATGGCGATTAAAACAGTCGGTATTTTGGGGGCTGGAAAAGTTGGGATCGTACTGGCACAATTAGCCTTAAAAGCTGGATACGAGGTGTTGATTGCTGGCTCTGGATCAGTTGAAAAAATCGCTTTAACAGTTGAAGTGTTAGCACCTGGTGCAAAAGCCGTCACGGCAGCAGAGGCGGAGGCTAAGGCCGATTTGGTCATCCTAGCCTTGCCATTAAGTAAATATGAAACAATTGATCGTTCTGGTTTAGATGGGAAACTCGTGTTAGATGCGATGAATTATTGGTGGGAAGTTGATGGGATTCGTACTGATTTAACCAATCCTTTGCAATCGTCAAGTGAATTAGTCCAACGCTTTTTATCCAATAGCCAAGTGATAAAAGCTTTTAATCATATGGGTTATCATGATTTGTTTGACGAGTCAGCGCCAGCAGGGACACCAAAGCGTAAGGCATTGGCACTGGCCGGTGATGATGACGCCGCCATTGCGACAGTCCGTAGCTTTATCGATGATTTAGGTTTTGATAGTCTCTATGTTGGACCATTGGCAAATGGGATCATGCTCGAACCTGGCAGTGAAGTATTTGGTGCCAATGTGACGTTACCAGAATTACAAGCCATGATTGATCGTTTTGCGCAATCACCACGTGGTCAAGAAATTAAATCAGCCCGAGAAAACGCCGCTTTGTAGGCGTTTTTTTAGTATAATAAAAGTGATGAGGTGACCATGCGTATTCTATTGATTGACAATTATGATTCATTTACTTACCTGTTAGTAACCTATTTTCAGGAATTGGGGCAAGATGTGACAGTCGTGACTGAAGCAGATGCCTTAGCCGAACAGGTTAAGCAATCACCGGCTGCTGTGCAAACCGACTATCAAGCGATTGTGATTTCACCAGGGCCAAAAACACCAAAAGAAGCGGCCTTTTCTCGCCACGTCGTGACGACTTACGCAGGGCGCTTACCAATTCTTGGCGTGTGTTTGGGGCATCAGGTCATTGCGGATGTTTTTGGTGGTCAAGTGATTCGCGGAGATCGGCCACAACACGGGGTGACGTCAACCTTGACGCATAATGGCCAAGGTCTCATGACAGGGTTACCCCAAAATGTTCAAGTCGCACGATATCACTCGCTGATTGTAACCGCATTACCGGCGGTTTTTTGTGTTGATGCGCGTAGTGAAGATGGCGTTATTCAAGCCATGCATCATCAAACATTGCCCATCTGGTCGGTGCAGTTTCATCCGGAAAGCTGGATGACGGCACATGGTTACGATATTTTAAACAATTTTTTGAAACGGGTACAGAATTTTGAAAACATTTAAGCGCGATAATGCCAATATTTGGGATATTTTCTTGACGCATTATCGGCAAGATGACGAAATCGTTTTGCTTTATACGAGTCAGCCTGAGGCGTCGGAACGCTTCAGTATTTTGGCCCATGCGCCGTTTGCAACGGTCACGCAACGTGATGGAGTTGTCCGTATTAATCAAGAAAAAACGACATTATCCCTTTCTGAAGCGGTGGATGCACTGCGCACAACCAAACTACCAGAATTGTCGGACTGGCCGATCCAACCTGAAATCTTAGGTTTTGTGAGTTACGAAGAAGACCCAGCACGGTTTAGTTTGTATGACGAGCTCATGTTGTTTGACCACGCAACACAGGAACTATATGTGGCGCAATTTGAACAAACTGATCAAACTTACTGGATGACGGCAACTTCGCCATTACCAAAACCGAAAAAAGTCCCAGCCGTGCGGCAACCGGCGGCTATTTTTATGGATCAGACGCGTCAGGAATATATGGCCAGTGTTGAAAAAATGCGGGCGCATATGGCCGCTGGTGATCTGTATGTCGGTAATTTGACCCAACAATTTGATATTTTATCTGATGCTGAACCGATCAGTGTTTTTCAAGCATTGGTGACGCAAAATCCAGCACCTTTTGCCAGTTTTTTACACTATCCTGATTGGGAAATGACCCAAATTTCAAGTTCAGTCGAGCGCTTTGTCGCCATTCATGACCGTGAATTGACTACCAAACCGATTAAGGGGACGATTGCACGCGGCCAAACGCCTGAAGAAGATGCGCAGAATCTGGCCAAACTCGCAAATAATACTAAAGACCATGCAGAACTATTGATGGTAACCGATTTATTGCGTAATGATGTGGCCCGCATTAGTGAACCAGGCCATTTGGTTGTGAAAAAATTTGCTGCCGTGGAAACCTTTGCGCATGTTCATCAACTTGTGACGACTATTCAAAGTCGCGTCAAAGCTGATCTGACCTTTACTGAGTTTATGACGGCGATGTTTCCTGGTGGGTCCATTACTGGGACACCGAAAAAAAGCGCCCAAGCGGTCATTGCCAGCCTTGAAAAACGACCACGTGGTATTTATACGGGGATGCAGGGTTGGTTGAATCGCCGGCTGGATTTGGATATGAATATTGCGATTCGAACCCTCGTTTTTGATAGGCAGACTTACCGATTAGGTGTGGGTGGTGGCGTCACTTATGAAAGCGATGCTGCCGCTGAATTTGATGAAATCGTGGTCAAGGCGCAACCATTTTTAGCTGTTTTTGGTATTGAGACGCTACCGACACCGATTTTTACGACTGGACAGGTCAAAGATGGCCAGTTATGCAATTTATCGGCTCATGTTACCCGGCTAGCACAGCAGTATCATCAGCCAGACTTGGCAACACGCCTGCAAGCTTTAGCTGCTCAAAGTCCGGATGGGGTACTACGGGTTAGTACCGATGGCGACACATTATCCGCTGTCACACGGCCGTTACCGCCTTTAGTGGGACCGTATCGCGTGAAGTTAGCGGATGAAACGCTTGCACCGTCCGTCCTGACCCAATACAAGTTATCCGGGCCGACATTTCAAAAGGCGTTTCATCCGGAAGTTGTGCGCGCAAAAACACAGGGTTACCAGGATGTGTTGTTTCATACAGATGGTTTCGTGACCGAGTTGTCAATTGGGAATTTCCTAGCGAAACGCGGTGATACTTATGTGACACCAAGCACTCAAGCTTTGCCGGGGACGTATTTAGCAGAATTTGCCAAAACGCATCACGTCATATATGCGGAGATTCCGGTGAGTGAGTTAGTTAATTTTGAGGCTTTTTATATGACAAATGCTGTTCGTGGTCTGGTTGCGATTGATCTCGTTGGGATCTGATCGTTTTTATGCCGCGGTGAAGCCAAAATAAGGTACAATAGACTTACAAAATGTGATTTGTTGGGCCCACAGATATCAAGAGATACTTGTTTTGGTATAAATGGTACGAATCGGCAAAGGAGACACCATGGATAAGTCAGAAATTTTAGCAAAATTAGATGCTGAAGCATATAACGTGACGCAAAACGCTGCAACGGAACGGCCGTTTTCGGGCAAGTATGATGATTTTTATGAGCCAGGGCTGTATGTTGATGTTGTCAGTGGGGAACCCCTATTCACTTCAAAAGAGAAGTATGATGCTGGCTGTGGTTGGCCGTCATTTACGGCTGCCATTACGGACCATATTGTTGAACAAGCAGATGATAGTTATGGCATGTCACGCGTTGAAGTGAAGTCGCGGCACGCAGATTCACACCTGGGGCATGTTTTTCCTGATGGCCCAGCCGAAACGGGTGGGCAACGCTACTGCATTAATTCAGCAGCGTTGCGTTTTATTCCGAAAGCAGAGATGGCTGCGGCGGGCTATGGCGACTATTTAGCACATATTGACGACGAAGCGTAAGGTCATAACGGCTAATCGTTTTGTAGCGCTTTGGAGGATGCATGGCGACTGTTTTAATCATTGAAGACGAAATGAGTCTGCAATTTTATCTTAAAAATGAATTGACGTTTGAAGGTTACACGGTTCTACAGGCCTTTGACGGCCAACAAGGGCTTGCCTTATTGGCATCAGAAACTGTGGATGCTGTATTACTGGATTGGATGTTGCCAAAAAAGAGTGGGATAGCTGTTTTACGTCATGTTCGGCAAACCAATCAGACATTGCCAGTGATTCTGATGACAGCTAAAAGTGAGCTAGATGATAAGGTTATGGGGCTTGATAATGGGGCGGATGACTATTTGACGAAACCCTTTGAAACTGAAGAATTATTAGCACGGTTGCGGGTAGTGTTACGTCGCCAAGTTACGCCGGTGCAAACTGTTTTTGAAGTGGCCGATTTAACCTTAAATACGACGACACATCGGGTGCAACGAGGTGATCAGCTGATTGCCCTCACACAGCGTGAGTTTGATTTGTTGGCTTTTTTGATGCAGCATGAAGGTCAGGTGATGTCACGTGATGCCATTCTTGATCATGTTTGGGGCATTGATTTTGCGGGGCAATATAACACAGTTGATGTTAATATTCGCCATTTACGTCAAAAAATTGCGCGTGATGGCCAACCGTCCTTGATTGAAACGGCCCGTGGCTTAGGCTATGTTATGCGTGTCGGAGATTAAGCGTATGAGACGACGTCAAAACACAGCGGTTGCCTTGATGACCCGGGCCTATGTTAAATTATTTGCGTTAATTTATATCGCCACGACAGTGGTGGTGCTGAGTACAGTCAGTTATCAATTACTCGAATCGCGTACGGCCGATGCCCAGCGCATTGTGACCAGTTTACGTGGTGCTGATATTGATTCTCGTTTTGACTGGGCGAACTGGCGTCGGAATTCGACTATTGATACTCGTGATACATTTGTCGTGATTAAGTCCCAGCAGGCCACGTATTATTCTACTGGGAGTGAGGCTTTTCTCAAACGAATTAAGGGTCGGCATTTATGGTTTGGGATGATCTATAAAGCGCGCGAACGTTATTTTTATTACTATCAAACGGGCCATATTGGTAACATGACCTATCAAATTTATATTGGTTTAGCTGAAGTGATTGGGATGGTGCTGACCGTCAGTACCGCCTTATTTGTGACGCTAACTGTGATTTTTGTCTTAGCGATATTTATTGTGCGGCAACTGGCGCAAGATTTGAATACGCCGTTATTGACTTTAACGCGTGCAGTGAAACAATTAGATCAAGCCGGAACTAAGCAGTTGACGTTGCCTGATATTGACGGGGCGGAAGAAATTGTCACGTTGAATCAACATTTACAAGATTGGTTACAACAACTGCAAGCACAAATTGAGAAAGAGCGTGCCTTTATTAGCAACGCTTCGCATGAATTGAAAACGCCGTTAGCGGGCTTTCGTGGCAATATTGACCTGATCAAACGGCGTGGGGCAACCCATCCAGAAATTATCCCAACGGCTATTGCCATGTTAGATCAAGAATCGCGGCGGATGCAAAATTTGGTGGATACGTTACTCGACATGTCGCGGGCTACTGATGATCACGTGAATCCACCAACAGTTGTTCAAATTGCGCCTGTGTTGCAAGATATTGTGACGGCTTTTGAAATCGACACCAAGCGTCACGTGATCACAACGTTAACTGACTTTTCGGTTCACTTACGGGTGAACGAATTTGCACAATTAGTGCGGATCATTTTGGATAATGCCGCTAAATATTCTGCAGCCGCTTCGCCAATCGTCGTGACGAGTGCGTTGAACCAAGTCATCATTAAAGACGTTGGGCAAGGGATTTCGGCAGCGGATAAAACGCGAGTCTTTGATCGTTTTTATCGTGGGGATGACTCGCGTTCGGAAACACCAGGCAATGGGTTGGGACTGGCCTTGGCGCAACAATTAGCGGCGCGTCAAAACATCAGTATTGCCTTATCCGATAATCAACCAGTCGGGACAGTTGTTACTTTAACATTCCTAACACCACAAACTTCCTGACAAATTATCAGAAAACCATCAGAATGGTACCATAGTATGAAATTAAAACCTGCGCTAAACTAAGGTTAGTTTATGAAGGCAGGTTTTTTATTTTGATGACAGAACGGACATATTTGGCGACAAAGGTGCCGGCCATTGGGCTAGCATTTTGGGCCACAAAATTAATTACCACTGGGTTAGGGGAATCTTGGTCGGATTTTTTCAATCAGACATTAGGACCAGTTGCGGATTTGACCATTGGCTTACTGAGCTTTGGGGTATTTCTATTTTTACAATTTAGGCAACCGCGCTACCGTGTTTGGACTTATTGGTTAACTTTGTTAAGCTTAGCAATTTTTGGTACTTTCATTGCGGATGCGACCCATGGCATTGGCATATCGTATGTCGCTGCGTTTGTGATTTATGGTTCAGCCTTAATAGTTACCTTTGTGTTGTGGTATCGCAATGCGCATAATCTGTCTGTGCACACTATTACAACCAATCATCGTGAGCTGTTTTATTGGGCAACGGTCACGTTGAGTTTTACTTTAGGGACGGCAGTCGGTGATTGGTTAGCAGAATCGCTGCGTCTTGGTTTCTTAGATACTGGGGTTTATCTCGGGTTGGTCTTTTTGGCCATTATTGCTTACCGTCAGTATTTTGGTCGCTTTGACACGTTCACATTTTGGGCGGCTTATGTGCTGACCCGACCAATTGGCGCCAGCTTCGCTGACTATTTTGGTTATCACTGGCAGCATGGTATGTTAGGAAGTGCTGGCATGAGTTTGATCTGGTTGGTTGGCTTTGTTGGACTGTTTGTTTACTTGCTCATGAAAGAAGAGCAAGTGGTTAAAGAGCCGACGTTGGTCAGACCAGAAGATCAGCTGAATATTGGCTAATGGTTTGGTTAGTCAGTTTGAAACAATAGAAAGAGGAAAAAATGAATCCAATCTTAGCACGAAAATCAGTAGCCGTAACGGCTTTAGTCGGTTTGCTTGGTATGACAGGTTATGTCATCATGCAACCATTTAACAGTCTCGATCACAGTTTGCAACAGGCAATTGGTCAGCTGCAAAGCCCGTTTTTAACCAGTGTGATGAAGTTGGTATCAACTATTGGCAATCCTGCCATTGTATTAGTCGTGATGGCCGTATTGGCTGTTATCTTTTGGCGCAAACAACAACGTTTTGAGAGTGTCTGGGTCTTAGTGACTGTGATTGGTGGCGACTTTTTAGCTGAAATTATTAAAACTATCACGGCACGTCAACGTCCAACCCATCAACTCGTACCAGATACCGGTCTGTCATTTCCCAGTGTGCACACCTTATCAGCCGTTTTGCTCGTGTTGTTGGTGCTCTCATTTATGACCAAGGGAACTCAGAAGTTTATGGTTGCCAGTGTACTGGGGGTTATTTGGATTTTCTTAGTGGCGTTGTCTCGTGTCTACTTACGGGATCATTTCCCAACCGATACCATCGCTGCTGTTTTCTTAGGCCTTTTTTGGTGGGCCACTACGGCAATAGCTTTCCGCAAAACGCTATTACGAACTCAAGCTAATACTTTTTTGCTTAAAATTTTACCGCAAAAATAAATCGTGCCGGTTGATTGGCATTTTAAACGCCAAATTGAACTGTGATATAATGAGTGAAACACGCTTAAGTGGCTGTCAGCGTTAGCACGCTGTTAAAAGGAGATAAGGTATGCGTATCAAAAATACACGCGTCATGTTGTATGTTGAAGATGTTAAGGTTATCCGTGATTTTTTTGTCACGACACTACAGGCCGAAGTTGTGGCAGAGAATCCATTGCCGGATGACTACCTTAATATTAACTTGAAGGTGAGCGAGCAACTAGAGCTTGGTCTTTTCCCCAAGGCCTTTATTGCCAAGTATTCACCAGAAGTGCTTGGACCGGTGCCATCTTTGATGTTCTTTACAGAGGATTTTGATGCCTTGTATGAAAAACTCGGTGAGGGGCGCGAAAAAATGAACGACACCTTTAACTTTGCAGATCCTGAAGGCAATTATTATGTCATGGCGAAAATGCCAGATTAAAACATTAAAATACCGAAAGGTATTTTTTTTATTGACTTTTTTATCATATAATGACACAATGTCATTATATTGACACTGTGTCATTTTAGAAAGGATCCAGTTATGATTAAACCCACACTGGCTAACTTAAGTCCAATTAAACAAGAAAAGTTACGACAAGCAGTATTTTTAGAATTTTCCCAACGACCGTTGTTAGATGCCAAAGTGGCCAATATCGTCAAACAGGCCGGCATTTCTCGTGGTGCTTTCTACACTTACTTTGATGACATTTATGATGCCTATCAATGGGCAGCCGATCTCATTTTTGCCGATATTCATCAACAACTGCAAGGTTCTGGGGAACAAATTGCGCAGACGATTGCTTTTTTGAATCATGTGAGAACGCGTGAGGACTATGATTTTTTAAAGTACCATTATACCGTTAATGCGGCAATTATTGCACAACGGCTACCAGATCAACAGCGCAAAAGACTACGCCATCTCAAGCCAGATGCTGATGACCAAACAATACATGAGTGGCTGGTGACACAGTCGGTTCATGGTTTGGTCGCTGATTTCTTCTTACATCCCGATGCGCAAGATGACATTGTAAAGACGTTAACGACATTAGCCAATTGGCAGAAAAGAGACTAAACATGTTTTTAGCACTACAAGAAATGCGTAAAGAAAAGTTACGCTACGGTTTGGTGATTGCAGTCATCGCGTTAATTAGCTTTTTGATTTTTATTCTGAGCGCGTTGGCACTAGGACTATCCCATGAAAATACTGCTGCTGTATCAACGTGGCGCGTAAAAAGTGTTGCGATGAGTAACGATGCAGACGGAAATTTGGCCCAATCCTTATTATCCAAAGCACAGGTCACACAATTAGCAGAACGGCAAACGCACGACAGTGCGCCAGTCGGGGTAGCACAAGCGATTGTCAAGTATAACAATCAACGTGTCGCAGCGACCTATGTGGGTTGGTTGCCACAAGATCGCTACTGGCAACGTCTGACCCTAACAGCCGGACACCGACCAAAGACAGCGCAAGAAGTTGTGGTGTCTAATAAATTGCAACAAAGTGGCTTGAAAATTGGTGATCAGCTCACCATTGGTTTATTGGCTCAGAAACTCACAGTGGTTGGTTTTGTGACAAATGCCGCATATAATATGGCGCCGGTGGTTTACGGTGATTTACAGCATTGGTCAGCCATTAAAGGGCTGGCGAACAGTTATTATGCTAGCGGGTTAATGGCGGATAACCAGATCGCGAGCGTGCAGGGGATCCGCGTGGTGACACCGCAACAATTGTTCAATCATATGCCGGGGTATAGCGCACAGAATAAAACGTTTGAATTTATGATTGCTTTCTTAGTCGTTATTTCAATCGTTGTCGTGGCAATCTTTTTATACATCTTAACGATGCAAAAATTGCCTAATTTTGCCGTCTTGCGGACACAAGGTATTCCGAGTCGTTATCTTGTTTTGAACACGTTAAGTGAGACTGCCATCATTATGGCATTAGCAGTCGCCATTGGTTTAGCCGGTTGTTTTCTAAGTAGCTTGGTCATTCCTAGTGTGGTACCAATGTACTTTGATATGACCTTAATTATGGGAGTTGGCTTGGGCTTAATTGCAGCTGGCATGTTGGCCGCTTTCATCCCAATTCGATTGATTATCAAAATCGAACCACAACAAGGCATTGGGGGATAACATGATGCAGACATTAAAAGTAAGCCATGTATCTAAGGTATATGGTCAAGAGAGTAACCGTGTTTTGGCGTTAGATGATGTTAGTTTTGAAGCGAAACAAGGCGAACTAACCTTAATTCTTGGGCCATCAGGTTCTGGTAAAAGTACGTTGCTGACCATTATTGGTGGTTTACAATCACCAACATCAGGCATTGTACAAGTCAATGATCAAACCATTGATATTCAAAATCAGCAAGCTTCCGATACGTTCCGTTTGAATCAAGTCGGCTTTGTTTTGCAATCGCATAGCCTGGTACCATTTCTAACCGTGCAACAACAATTTGATCTGGTTAACCATGTTAAGAAATCCGGTAATCTAACACCGGCACAATTTCAGCAGTATTTAAAGGTTCTCGGCATTGATGCGCTATTAGATAAATATCCTGGTGAATTATCTGGTGGGCAAGCCCAACGTGTCGCCATTGCGCGCGCTTTATATGCCGATCCGGCGTTCATTTTAGCCGACGAACCAACTGCGGCATTGGATAGTGATCGGGTACAGAAAGTCGGGGCTCTCTTCCAACAAATTGCAGCCGAACAACAAAAAGCTGTGGTGGTTGTCACGCATGATTTACGTTTAAAGCAATTTGCTAATCATATTTATACGATTGAGGATGGGCACATTCAACAGGAAAAATAACAAAACGCTAACGATAAGTTAGCGTTTTTTTGTGTGTTCTGCAACATTGTGAACCGGATGATTTTGTGCAATGTTAACAAAAATAACAAAAAACTTGTTTATATTATCCTGAGAAGGTATGATATTTTTAATCCACGTTTAATATATCTAATTATAAAAACATTTAACCGGTTAATGGCTTTATAAATCAAGATCGTAAGGAAATGACGTGAGCGATGAGGCAGCATTAGTGTCAAAGGAGGCGTTTTATGCATAATTATTTTCAACCACAATTCATCGGGGAGTTTTTACCTGATGTGCTATCAGCGTTGCCGACAACGTTGTTGTTAACTGTTGTCTCCACGATCATCGGTGTGATTGTTGGGGCGGGGATTGCCTATGTGCGACTCGAAAACACCCCGATTTTAAAACAAATTGCGGTTGTTTTTACCTCATTTGTCCGCGGCACCCCAATTTTGATTCAAATGTTCTTAGTGTATTATGGCTTACCCCTATTTTTAAGCTATATCAGCATCAACACAGATAATGTGAATCCATTGATTTATTTGTTTTTGACTTACGGCTTGAATATGGCTGCTTTCTTATCAGAAATTATCCGTGCCGCTTTGTTGAGTGTCCCAAAAACGCAAAAGGAAGCAGCGATGACAGCTGGTTACACCAAAAGACAAATGTATATGAAAATTATTTTCCCACAGGCAACGGTGATTGCGATTCCAAGCTTTGCGACGATGGTGATTTCACTGTTACAAGACACCTCACTAGCCTTTACGATTGGCGTGTTAGATGTGGTTGGTAAAGCTAAAGCATTGGGAACGGCAACTTTTCATACCGTTGAGGCTTATATCAGTGCCATGATTATCTTTGTGGTATTAAGCTTCGTGTTAGAACGTGTCTTCCGCTTTGTTGAGAAGCGACATCATTATGCAAAACGAGCAGTGCCGACGGTGGCGCCAGTACCCGTGATGCCGGTGATTGAAAAGCCAAAAATGATTTAAAAAACAAAATTTACAGTATTGAGAAAAAAAGTTAGAGAGATAAAAGAGGAAATAAGGATGGAAAAGAAGTCTGGTTCAAAAAAAGGGTTGTGGCTTGGTTTAGGCGTTGTTGGGGTGGCCGTAGCGGCGGTGATGTTGTTGCACGGCAATGGTGAATCAGCGAAATCGGCGAGTGGTGTGACGACGGTTAACGTTGGTTCTGGTAATGATGGTCAGCCGTTTGGTTATCTCGATAAAGATGGTAAGCCAGCCGGAATGGATATTGCGTTAATTCAAGCAATCGATAAGAAATTGCCACAATACAAATTTAAGTTAGTGTTGTCTGATTTTCCAACGTTGATTACGAATTTGAAGAGTGGCAAGACGGATATGGCCCTCTACCAAATTGAAAAAAATGCAGAACGTGAGCAAGACTTTAAGTTTGGGCAGGTTGGTTATACCGTGTGGGATACACTGTTAGCAACACAGTCTGCCACTGGTAAGTTAAACTCATTTGCTGATGCAAAGGGTAAAAAGCTGTATATCACGAACTCGACGAACCAGGCAACCTTAACGGATGCTTATCTCAAGGACCATCCAGATGCCTTTTCAGTCGTTCGGGGTACGTATACCACCGAACAAATTGCACAAGGTTTTAAGTCCGGGCAATTCAATGTTTATCCAGCACCAAAGTACTCGATTGATTTGTTGAATCGTCAGTTTGGGACAAAGTTGATTGCTGGTCAATCAGTTAACCATTCAAACGCTTACCCAATGTTTAATAAGTCTGCGGATCCAAAGCTCATTGCTGCTGTCAACAAGGCGATGAAAGAACTGAAGGCGGATGGCACATTGAAGGCATTAAGCGAAAAGTGGCTCAAGGGCGACTATGTACCAAAGGATTAACGGGAGAGAACTATGACATTTGATTTGGGCTTTATTTTTCAGGTGATCCTGACAGTAATCCGTTACGTGCCGATCACCTTATACATGGCGGTTGTTAGTCTTATTATTGGTGGCGCTTTGGGGTTAGTGGTGGCTTTGATTCGTTTCTATCAGGTGCCGGTGTTATCCCCAATGATAGGCACCGTGATTACAATTCTGAAAGGGGTGCCGTTGATTTTAGTTTTCTTGGTCATCTTTTTAATTACCTCGCAAAACTTTAATAGTATCGCTAAGGCCATCGGGTTACAGATCAAATATGGTGACTTGCCGATGAGCCTGTTAGCAATTATTGGGCTGTCGTTGATGGCGATGGTTGGTCTCAGTGAAGCCTTCCGTGGTGCCTTTGAGTCGGTGAAGACCGTCCAATTTGATGTGGCCCGTTCACTGGGGATGACACGATTGCAAACCATTCGACGGGTACTGATTCCGCAAGCTTTTCCAGTGGCTTTCCCAATGATTGTCAACATGTTGATTAATTTGATTAAAGGCACCGCGATCGCTTCATTGGTTTCAGTGGTGGAAATCTTCTCAGCAGCTACGCAATCGGCCAGTTCAAATTATAAATACTTTGAAGCGTATATCGCAGCAGCCGTTGTTTATTGGCTGATGACCATTTTGATTGAACAGGCGGCACACCGCTTTGAATTGAAATTTGCTAAAAAAATGGAAAGGGCACGCGCATGATTGAAGTGAAAGCATTACGTAAAAAATTCAATAATCATGAAGTCTTGAAAGGCGTGGATTTAGCTTTGCAACCTGGTGAAGTGGTGACAATTTTAGGGCCTTCTGGATCAGGTAAAACCACGTTTCTTCGGTGCTTAAATTTTCTGGAACAGGCTGATTCTGGTGCCATCAAAGTCGATGGGGATTGGGTGTCATTTGACCAAGCCACGACAGATGATGTGATGAAACTCCGGCGCAGCATGGGAATGGTCTTTCAGAATTATGCGTTGTTTCTCAATAAAACTGCGCGCCAAAATATCATGGAACCCATGACGTTAGTCCACCAAGTGAGCCAGACGGCAGCTTTTGATCGTGCCACAGAGTTGTTACAAGCTATCGGCTTAGCGGATTTTGGCGACTATTATCCAGCACAATTATCGGGTGGTCAGCAACAACGTATTGGGATTGCCCGTGCTTTGGCGGTGCATCCAACTGTCTTGTTATTTGATGAACCAACTGCGGCCCTAGATCCAGAACTAGTTGGCGAAGTGTTAAAAGTCATGAAGGCAGTTAAACAGGCCGGTGTGGCAATGATTGTGGTGACCCATGAAATGCAGTTTGCTTATGAAGTCAGTGATCGGGTGATTTTCATGGCCGATGGCGCCATTGTCGAACAAGGGACACCACAGCAAATTTTTGAAGCCCCACAAGAACCGCGTACGCAAGCCTTCCTCAACCGCTTTAAAGTGCGTTATGCCTAAGAAATATAAAGGAGTTCAATATGTCAGAACAGCAATACCAATTTGCCACGCGCGTGGCGTCATTACAACCAAATACCCTGCGAGAGCAGGCAAAGCAAGTGCAGATTGCTGATGATTTTATTAAGCTCACTTATGGGTATCCCAGCAATGAGGCCTTTCCGGTCGCAAAATTAGCAAAAATATCAGAACGCATTTATCGTGAACATGCCTTTGAATTTATGCAGTATGGTGAAAGTGAGGGGATTCCGAAACTACGTGAACAAATTAAAACGCGCTTAGCAGCCGAACAGGGTCTGGATGTTGTCAATAATGATGTGTTGATTACGTCTGGTTCAACGCAGGGGATGGATTTGGTGTTTAAAATTTTCGTCAATGAAGGGGATATTGTGCTGACGGAAGAACAAACTTTTGTTGGTGCCGTGAATGCCATCAAATCTTACGGGGGTCAAGTGCAGGGACTCCCATTTGATATTAACCGTGGCAGTATCGACCCAGATGTGTTAGCCCAAACTTTAGCGGCCGATGTGACCCATAAAATTAAGCTACTTTACTTGATTCCGACCTTTCAAAATCCCATTGGTACGTCGATGTCAGCGGCCGATCGGCAACGCATTTACGACATTTGCCAAGCCCATCAGGTCATGATTTATGAAGATGATCCATATGGTGATTTATTGTACATGGATACGCCGGCGTTACCAAAAATCAAATCATTTGATGTGTCTGGTCATGTAATTTATGCGGGTTCATTTTCAAAAATTTTGGCACCGGGGTCACGATTAGGCTTCTTACTGGCACCAAAACCAGTGTTCCAAAAGTTGGTCTTGGTCAAACAGGTGGCGGATTCGTTTGCCAATTTGTACTGGCAGTACCTAGCGAGTCAATTGATTGAAGACGATGAGTTTAATGCTCATATTGCCTATCTCAAGGCGCTTTATCAAGTGAAAATGGCGGCGATGGTGACAGCTTTACAACAATATGGCTCAGAGTATTTAAGCTTTGTTGCCCCGGATGGGGGTTACTTTGTCTCGGTGAAACTCAACGATGATATTGATCCGACTGTTTTCTATGATGAATTAGATCGCCGGCATGTTGGGGTAATCCCGGGCAATATTATGAGTGCTGCCGGCCAGGGATATGACCAATATTTTCGATTGAATTTCACGTTGCCAACGCCAGAAACCATTACTGAAGGGATAAAACGGATTGCCGCGGCCGCAGCTGCCGCGAAAATACCGCAACAGGTAGAAGTTTGAGTGAGGGCGCTGCGATGAAACTTTTGTTTTTTAACGCCTCAATAATCGAACAACGTCTGATTGCGGAATGGTCAGCAACACATGGTGTGTCGGTTAAGACAGTCGGGGCGCCATTGTCCCATGACAATATCGCGTTAACGCACGGCTATGATGCCTTGATATTTTATCCCAGTCGGGCATTTCAAACGGATGCGACTTTGTATCAACAATTAGCGCAAAATGGTATTAAACAGCTATCGATTAAATCAACGGGTTACGACAATATTAATTTGACGTATGCGCAGCACTATCAGTTGACAGTGACTAATGTCCCCAACTATTCACCTGAATCGGTCGCACACTTTACGATTATGAGTATCTTGATGATGCTACGACAGTTACCGGAACAGCTGAGAACAGCCCACACCGTGTCACGGCAGCATTTGATTGGCAAAGAATTAACGGACGTGACGGTTGGTATTTATGGCGCCGGGCGCTTAGGCAGTCTAGTCGCTAAGACCTTGCACGTCATGGGTGCGCGTGTCTTGTTTTATGCCCGTACGCCCAAACCAGCGTTAACTGCGCTGGGTTTGACGCAAGTGAGTTTTGAGACGTTACTAACAGCTAGTGATGTCTTAAGTATTCATGTCCCGTTAAATGAAACAACGTATCATCGTTTTAATGCGGTAACATTAGGGAAAATGAAAGATGACGCGATACTCATTAATACTGCGCGTGGTAGTGTCATTGATACCGCAGCGTTAATTCGGTATGTCCGACAAGGTAAATTTAGTGGGTTGGCCTTAGATGCTTTAGAAAATGAAGATACCCAAGGCTTTCAAACAAACCCATATTATCAGGCGTTACAAGCATTTGAGAATGTGATACTCACCCCACATATTGCCTATTACACATCGGCTGCCGTTCGCGATATCGTGATGACGGCATTGGACAATGCCTACGATGTGATTAGTACAGGTATATCTGACAACGTGGTGCTAAATTAGGAGGTCAACCATGAGCTTTATTACAATTCAGGATGTCCATAAATCATTTTATGGCAAGGAAATTTTAAAAGGGATTAATCTTACGATTGAAAAAGGCGAGGTGATTGTCATTTTAGGCCCTTCTGGATCGGGCAAAACAACCTTTTTGCGTTGTCTTAACACGCTAGAAAAGGCAGATCGTGGTCAGATTAGAATTGATGAGGTGACCAAAGATTTTGCTGGCCATGACCCCAAAAATACGCGTGACTTAATTTTAAAAACAGCGATGGTGTTTCAAGGACATGCTTTGTTCCCAAATATGACGGTTTTACAAAATGTAATTGAAGGGTTGATTCGCGTGAAGAAAATGTCGCGGGCGGCGGCGACGAAACTGGGCTTACGCACTTTATCAGCAGTTGGGTTGGCTGATCGTGTGAACTATTATCCCGCACAGCTTTCCGGTGGCCAGCAGCAACGTGCCGGCATTGCGCGGGCGATGGCCATGGAACCAGAATTGCTTCTATTTGATGAACCAACGAGTGCGCTTGATCCGGAACTGGTTGGGGAAGTGTTAACCGCCATGAAAAAACTAGCGCAAGCCGGGCATACGATGATTGTTGTGACCCATGAAATGCAATTTGCTTATGAAGTGGCGGATCGTATTTTGTACATGGAAGGTGGTGTTGTGGTCGAATCAGGGACGCCGGCAGCCATCTTTAATACACCACAAGATCATCGTACACAGAAATTCCTAGCGCGCTTAGCTGGTCAAGATTTCAGTGCTGCTGAATTGGTTAGCCTATGATACAACAGCATGATCGGCTGATGCCACATACCAAAGACGCCGCCAAAGACCGCCATGTTGGTCAGACGCAGCGTCTTTTTCAACAAGATTTTCTGTTGTTAATGGTGATTAATTTTATGGTCATGACCGCCGTGACCGCACAAATGGGGACGTTACCATTATATGTGACGCAATTAGGTGGCAATGCGATGATGTCGGGCTTGGTGATTGGGATTTGGGGGTTAGCAGCCTTGGTCGCGCGTGTGCCTGTGGGTAAAATGATTGATCGCTTTGGGCGCAAGCCATTAATCGTGATTGGGTTGCTCGTTTTAGTAGTCGATTTTGGCTTACTGATTTTTAGTCAATCATTACTTGTTTTGATTTTACTGCGTGCGTTTCAAGGTATTGGTAATGGCACTCAAAGTACCGCAGTTGCGACGTTGGTCGCTGACAAATTACCGCCACGACAGCTATCCATTGGGTTAGGCTACTTCAGTATTTCACAAACCTTACCAGCAGCAGTTGGGCCAGCAATTGGCCTCTTAATTGTCAATCATTGGGGATTTCAGGCGATGTTTTATTTCAGTCTGGGTTTGGTTGTTGTGGCACTCGGTTTAACGGTTTTGGTGCGTGACACTTATGATGTCAAAGCGCAGCAAACGACTGCGGCAACGTCTCCAGTTGGGATTTTGGCATTGCTTGCACAAGTGAGTATTTGGGCGCCAAGTTTGGTTGTTTTTATTGCTGCTTTCGCCAACGCCGCCGTGGCCGCCTTTTTAGTCCAATTTGGGTTTGAAAAAGGGTTACCCTTGACGCTAGTTGGTTTAAGTTTTACTGTGCAAGCGCTGGTTGGTGTTTTAGCACGGATTTGGTTTGCTAAGTTGTATCTGTATTTTCATACGCTGACCTTAGTAGGTAGTAGTATTGTGATGATTGCCAGTGCGTATGTATGCATTGCGTTTAGTCCAGGCATTGGGGGATTTTTGATCGCCGGCGGATTAATTGGCCTTGGCTTTGCGTTGTTGATGCCCTTGATGAATGCCGTCGTACTACGGGATGTCTTACCAGTGCAGCGTGGTCGTGCGACCGCTATTTTTTCATCCGGAACGGACGTGGCCTATGGTATGGGGGCCATTATATGGGGGATTTTTGCCAGTTATTTTGGCTATTTTGCGGTGTATTGTGTCGCTGCGATATTGGTTGTTACGACGTTAAGCCTTGTCATGCGCTATCGTCACATGTTGCAACAATCGGTGTAACTGATTATGGATGAATTTTATTCATGTTAAATTAAAATAGTTTCGTCATATTCATGTTTGGATTCGGGTATGATAGTTGTCAAGAAAGCAAGAGGACTAAACGCTTATGACACGATCACATTTATCAACCCGTTACCAACAAACAGCAGAGTTAAACATGGATCAAATTTTTGCCCAGGCGGCTGATCCAGAAAATATTTCTTTTGGAATGGGACTACCAGATGAAGCGGTTTTTCCCAGCGAGGCTTTAGCTCAAGCTTTTAATGAAGCGATTGCTACGGCAGGTGCGTCAATTTTTCAATATCACGATACGCAAGGACCATTGTCATTGCGAGAAAAAATTGCGGCTTTGACGGCAACTTATTTTGATTACCGACCAACAGCTGATCAGATTATGATGACGCAAGGCGGGCAACAAGCCATTGATATTATTGGGCGCGCCTTTTTAGATAAGGATGATCATATTATCGTTGAAGCACCAACTTATATGGGTGCTTTAGATGCCTTTGATAGCTATGAGCCGATTTATCATGAAGTGAGTTTAGAAGCTGATGGCATGGATATGGCACAGTTAGAAGCAACCTTGCAGCAGTATCCAGGGACAAAATTTGTCTATACGATTCCCGATTTTCAAAACCCAACTGGGGTAACCATGAGCTTGGCGAAGCGCAAGCAATTGTTAGCTTTAGCCGCACAATATGATTTTTACATCATTGAAGATAGCCCTTACCGTTATTTGCGTTACACTGGCGAGGCCGTGCCATCATTAACCGCATTAGACACAGATGGTCGGGTGATTTTAATTTCTAGTTTCTCTAAAATTTTATCGCCGGCTTTGCGTACAGGCTGGCTGGTGGCCAATCCGGCATTAATGGCATTGTTCTTAAAAATCAAATCAGGACTTGATATCCAACCGTCGTATATTAGCTTGATGGCGATTGATCACTATTTAGCCAAGCATGACATTCAAGCACACATTGCAACCATTAATGCCAAATATCGTGATAAATGTGCGTTGATGTTAGCTTGTTTAGCTGCCGATATGCCAGACACAGTGACGTTTACGCAGCCAAATGGTGGCTTCTTTATCTGGGTCAGTTTGCCCGAAGGGGTTAATGCAACCACATTATTAGCTGAACAGATGTTATCACAAGCCAAAGTTGTCTATGTGCCATCAGAGATGCAATATGCCTCACGGCAGGTGACTCATCAATTCCGGTTAAACTTTACTGGTGCAACGTCAGACGACATCAGAACAGGGATTGCGCGTTTGGGTAAAGCGTTACATCAGCACCTGTTTGTCGCACAATAAAAAGCCAATCGTAATGACAGATTGGCTTTTTTAGCTGAGATAAGTTTCAATTTCTTGGACTAAGGCACGTACGGCTGGTGATAAAATGTCGTTTTTGCTTTGAACAAGGGCGATGGTGCGGTAAAAAGGTTCATCGAATGAGAAAATACTGACGTCACCGCTTAGTTTTCTAAGCGCTAAATCAGGTAAAATACCGAAACCCAGGCCTGCTTCAACCATTGAAACAATTGATTGATCATCAATGGAGAAGTTAATGGTATTTGGGCGAACATCGTAAAAATCCAACGTTTTTTTGGTGTCACGGTCATAATCCGCTTTTTGCAACATGAACTGAACACCTTTCAAATCTGCCTTAGTAATGGTTTTCCCATTACGAGGCTGAAAGTTTGCAGGCGCGACACACTTAATTTCATCGCGCAGGAGTTCAGTGACTTTGACGTTTTCGGAGACGGGGAGGAGCGTAAAGCCAAGGTCAAGTTCTTCATAGGCGACGTGTTGGCTAATATCTGAAAAATTATCTTGGGTCAGAGAAACGGCGATATTGGGAAACTGTTTGGCGTAATTACGCAAAATATCAGGTAGCCAATTAATGCAGACACTACTAAAGGCCCCAATTTTAATGACCCCAGATTCTAAACCTTGGATTGCTTGCACTGTTTTTTCGAGTTCTTTTTCTTCGGCGAGAATTTTACGAAAATTGGGGTAAAGTTGCGCGCCGTTCGTCGTTAGGGAGACTTCCGCACGGTTACGAATAAAAATGGGGAACCCGTATTTTTTTTCGATTTGATTAATGGCGTGACTGACCGCACTGGCTGTAATGTTGAGTTTTTCAGATGCTTTTTGGAAGGACTTTTCTTCAACAATTGTGACGATGGTTTCATAGATGAATGTGTTCACAATAACACTCCTGATTTTTCAATGCGCCCTGATAATTGGCCATGAAGATATGCTGATAGTATTATCGTACCACACTTAATAATCACGTGATATAGTCTGGTGTGACAACGATTTAATCGCTCATTTTTGACAAATTTTAAGCTGAAACAAGTGTTATTTTGTGCTATAATGTCCCCATGGAAATGCATATTAGTAAACGAATTAATATTTTACGCGCCATTGTGATGGGTGCTAATGATGGGATTATCTCGATTGCAGGCGTTGTTTTTGGGGTCTATGGGGCCTCAATGAATGCTTGGGCTATTTTCTTGGCTGGGTTAACGGCTACCATTGCGGGGACTTTTTCCATGGCGACGGGGGAATATGTCTCGGTTAACTCACAGCTAGATTCTGAACGCGCAGCACGCGCACAGCAGATTATGGCGTTGGATCAACATTTTAACCAAGAAAAAGAATTTCTAACGCAACACTATTTAGCCGATGGGATCACGCCTGAACATGCTCGGGCGTTAGCGCAACAAACGATGCGGCAAGATGCCTTGAACGAAACGTTACATGCCCGTTATGGCATTGATGAAGATAATTTGATTTCACCAATTGAAGCAGCATTGGCCTCGATGATCGCTTTTCCAATTGGGGCGATTTTACCGATGGTTGGCATGACGCTAGTACCGGCACCTTATCGCGTCATCACTACACTGATTTTTGTGGTGTTAGCGCTGGTGTTAACGGGCTATTTCTCAGCCGTTTATGGCAATACGCCGAAAACACGGGTGATTTTACGGAATGTGTTGATGGGAATCGTGACCATGGGGGTCACGTATGTAGTTGGTTTACTCATGGTTGCTTAACATGACAAAAAAGAAATTATCATTATCTGAAAGATTAAATATTATTCGTGCAGGGGTTTTAGGTGCTAACGATGGGATCATTGGTGGTGCCGGTGTTATTTTAGGGGTCACGGGTGCGACAACAAATAACACGGTTATCTTTGTGGCGGGTGTGGCTGAAATGTTTGCGGTCGCTTTTTCCATGGCTTCTGGTGAATTTGTATCTGTGTCGTCGCAAAAAGATACCGAACAAGCCGTTGTTGCCAAGGCTGAAAGTTTATTAGCCACACAACCGCAAGTCGTTCATGATGAAATTGCGACATATTATGAACAACGAGGTGCAATCCCTGAATTGGCGGCCCAAGTCGCTGATGATTTAATGGCCAAGGATGCTTTAAAACACTATGTTCAGATTAAGCATGGGATTGTTGTGGGTGAATATTTAAGCCCGTCACATGCGTTAGTATCATCCTTTATCGCCTCAGTTTCTGGGGGGATTTGGCCACTATTAGCCGTGGCATTTTTGCCACAGGACTATAAAGTGATTGGTACCGTCATGGCCACGCTGTGGGCACTCTTCTTGACTGGCTGGTTGAGCGCCTGGTCAGGTCACGCACCAAAATTACCCGCTATATTGCGTAATGTTTTAACGGGTGTGATTACGATGGGATTTACTTATTGGATTGGGACTTTGCTCAAATAAAAGCTGAAGTAGCCAGTGCTACTTCAGCTTTTTTAGTTGGTGACAGATCATATGATACTGCGATTGGGCAAAGTGTTTACTTATGATTTTCTCAGACGTATAATCAAGTAAAATTGAATGACGGAGAATGCGGATGACAACTATTTTGGCACTCCAAAATATGACGAAATCATATGGGACACGTACAGTGCTTGACCAAGTGAGCTTGCAGTTACCAACGGGGCAATTGTTAGGGTTAATTGGCCCGTCTGGTTCGGGAAAATCAACGGTGATTAAACTAGCCCTTGGCATGACACAAGCTGACACAGGCGAAGCGTATATTTTTGAGACGCGGATGCCAAATCGCAAAGCGTTAGCTCAAATTGGTTACATGGCGCAAAATGATGCGCTTTATGAGACGCTGACTGGCTATGATAATCTCAAGTTTTTCGCACAAATGCGTGATATCAAAGCTGTTGATCACGAAATTAGTCGGGTGGCGCAGATTGTTGATTTAACTGCTGCCTTAAAACAACAAGTTAAAGGCTATTCAGGTGGCATGAAACGCCGCCTGTCACTCGCCATTGCATTGTTAGGGGAACCGGGTTTATTAATTTTAGATGAACCCACGGTCGGCATTGATCCTGCGCTGCGCCTTCAAATCTGGGAGGAATTACGGCGTCAACAAGCCAACAAAAAGACTATTTTGATGACCACGCATGTGATGGACGAAGCTGAAAGAGTTGATCGCGTTGTGCTCCTTTTTGATGGCCGCATTATCGCTGATGATAGTCCTGCTGCACTCAAAGCACAGTATGACGTTTCAACAGTAGAGCAGGTGTTCTTAAAAGCGGAAGTCGAGGCTACCAGATGATGAAAAGTATGGTCATTGGACAACGTATTTTAAAGGAATTGGCGAAGGATAAACGTACATTGGCGTTGATGTTTTTGGCACCGTTGTTAATTTTAACGTTGATGAATTTAATTTTTAATACGAATGCAACACCGTCTGTCAAAATTGGTACGGTACAGATGCCAACGCCTGTGGCCAAGCAACTCGGTCAGGTCAAACACGTCACGCAAACTGGTTATGCGACTGAAACGGCTGCGCATGATGCGTTAAAAGCGCAGCGGGTCGATAGCGTGATTGTCTACAAAAAGGCCACGCATACGTATCAGGTAACGTATGCTAATTTGGATGTGAATAAAACAACTTTAGCCAAAGCAGCCCTACAAAATACCTTAACGCAAAATAAGTTGCAAACATTGTTGCAGGTCGTTAGTGCGTTACCTCATTCTCAAGCGTTGGACGCACAACTTCAGCCAAAGGTAGAACAAACTTATTTATATGGCGATAGTCAGACACGGTATATGGATACGGTGTTGCCTATTCTAATGGGATTCTTTGTCTTTTTCTTCGTCTTTTTAGTGAGTGGCATGGCTATTTTGAAGGAGCGCACAACAGGGACGCTTGAACGCCTATTGGCTACCCCAGTTCGTCGTGGACAGATTATTTTTGGTTATACCATTAGCTATGGCGTGCTTGCCATTTTACAAACGTTAACGATTGTTTTGTACACGGTATACGTATTGCACTTGCCAATTGTTGGCCAGATTGGTTGGGTTATTGTGACGAATATGCTCTTAGCATTAGTTGCGTTGGCGCTAGGTATTTTGATGTCGACTTTTGCGGCTTCCGAATTCCAAATGATGCAGTTTATTCCGCTGATTGTCGTGCCACAGATCTTTTTTTCAGGTATTGTGCCGCTGGATACCATCAATCCGTGGCTTGCGAAAGTACAATACATTCTGCCTTTGACATATGTCGCCAATGCGGATAAAAAAATTATGATGCAAGGTTTCGGTCTGACCCATATTTGGTTTGACTGTGTGGTTTTACTTAGTTTCTTCATCATTTTGACCGGGATCAATATTCGCGGTTTAAAGCAATATCGTCGTGTTTAGATGGCTGTAAAACGACAAGTAAAAAAGCTGAAGTAGTCATGGCTACTTCAGCTTTTTAATTAATGGCGGCTCATGTATGTTTGTCGTTGACACATGTGATAAAGGCCATAGCCGGCTAATAAACTGATAAATGGCGTGTATTGAATCATGTATTTTGTCCCACCAGATTCAAAAATCAATAAGAACAGGAGACCGCCAAGTAAGGTAAGTGAAATCAAGGTCGTTTTAGCGTTTGTTTGATAAAACCAGGTCGTATAAATTATAGCAACTAAAATGAGTAACCAAACCAGTTGCATGATAAATTGGTAATTCGCATGCCAAGTAACGCGATCGCCAACTTGAATGTTATGTTGATAAATGACATCTTGTAACTTTTGACTGGCGGTATTTTTTTGTTTGAGTGTTCGGACGGTTGACCACAACTGCTCGCGGTGGGCCCCCATGATACCAGTATCGACATTATCACTATATTTCATGAGATAGAATTTCAACGAACCGCCCAGTCCGCGTTCTTGCGTACGAGCAATCAGGCGCTGTAATTCTGGCTTTTTGCGTGCGTCTTTATTGGGATAAGCAATGGCAAATCCGTAATCTGCGTCATTAAATGTGCCGTGCACCGTGTTTTTATCCTCAGGATTACCGTAACTACCGAGCAAAATATAATGGACGGCAGGGAATCCTTTTGTCGGATCAATGGTAACGATTTGTTGTTTCGCCACGTAACTATTGAACGATACGACAGTCATGGCAAAAAACAAGCCACCAGTCAGCCCTAATAGTACTATTTTTTTAAGCGATTGCGTACGACGCAAATACTTTGGTGAGATGATCAAAAAAACAACCAAGGCGATGACAAAGATAATGGCGCTAGGGCGCAATAAGTAGAGCAATCCCAGGGCGATACCAGCTACCGTGAGGTACAGAAATCCCCATTTGTTGGTTTTAAATCCTTTGAGTAGGCAAAGGAGTGCCAAACTGGTAAATAAGAGGCCGTAGTTATCCGTGTAAGGGAGGATAAAGATAGGCTGCGCCATGACAAAGTAGGCAAAAATTAAAGTCGCACTATTGGCAATCGCGCGTGAGTTAAAATAGGTTTTAGCAAATAAGCGAAAGAGTAGGACTGAGACATCAATGATGACAAGCGTCGCTAATTTAAATGCCCATAATTGGGTCCCAATCACTTTTGACATAACGAAACTCATGAAAAAATACATGGTATTGTTGGGATTAATGGATAAATAGTGGGCAATGGTTTGTGGGGTTTCTAAACCACCTAAAATCACTTGCGCATCTGAACCAACGTCAGTTTGCAACGTCATGAGTAATGCGACTTGCCAGCCTACCAGTAGACAAAATGCTAGCCAGAATAAGCTATTGTGATGGGATTTAACCCACCGCCAAATTGTGGCGATTGGCCGTTTTAGGGATAAAAGTGTTCCAACATAACCCAGCAATAGCACCACAAAAAGACCGATAATCAACCGATTACCCAGTTGCCAGGGTGATAGTGTACTGGATTGCAATGATAAGAAGAGTGCCAGCAGTAACAAGATTAAAGTGGCGGTGTTAATCATGCGATAAAACACGCGTTGCATAACTGAAAGTTCCTCCAAAAGTTCCGATGAATTTAAACACAGATAGCACTATCATAACAAATATAATGATGTTTTGCAGATAAACTTGTGATTGATATCGTGATGGAAACTAACGGCTTGGTGAAGTGGTGCTTTTCTGATGTTCGTCAAGTATAGCCAACCAGCGCATGTCCGCCCAAGCTAAGATTGTTTGTGCAATTCGGAGATGTTGTGTGGTGTAACCGGTAATGGGGCCCTGGATGAGTGGGGGCAAGACAAGATCCCCAGCTAAATTATAGGTGGCGGTGTTGCTTTGTGCGGTAACTGATAGCTGTTTTTCGATGGCTAACTGTGCCAGTGCCATCATATCAGACAGGTTCATTTGCGCATGACGTTGCCGAGCAGCGACGACTGCTGCTGTTTTTGCTTCGCGTTGCCGGGCTGCTGTGTGATCAGAGAGATAAAAGCCACCCCATTTTTTCATGCCTTGGTCATGATAAAGCTGACCAAAAACTTGCAATGGCCAGCTTGGCTCATAATTTGGGTATTGTTCAGTCATTTACTTGCCCACCTTGATGTCCACCGACTAAATTGGCGCGACTGATGGCCGTTGCTGCTGCATCAAGTGATGCGCCATACACGAGCTTAGTCAGACCAAAACGTTGTCGAATCTGATCGATTGCCTGGTCGAGTTGCTGTTGTTTGGCGAGTGTGGCTGGGGTGTTAAACAAATCCAACTGCATCACAGTATCTGATGATAGCTCGCCAAAGTAAACAGCCAATTGCTGGGCAACACCGCTTTGCCAATGTTGGGTCAATAAGGCGGCTGCGTGTCGTTGTAAAATTTGAGTGACATTAGTCGGGGTCGCTAACCGTTGTGTCTGCTGCCACTGCTGACGCGTTGTGAAGCTGTTAATCTGAATACTGATGGTGCCCGCCAGCAAATGCTGTTGACGTAAACGGGTAGCAACTTGCGCCACAATTTCTTGCAAAACGATGCGGATATCGTTGATATCAGTATAGGGGCGTGGCAGAATTTGAGAATTGCCTAGACTTTGAGACGCGGGGATCACTTTTTCGCGAATGAGCGTCCGGTCGACGCCCCAAGCTAATGCGTATAAGCGTAGCCCATTTTGTGGGCCAAAAACTTTCCTTAAACGAAATGGGTTCGCATGTGCTAAGTCACCCATGCTATAAATGCCCATTTGATTGAGTTTGTGAGCGGTGCGATGACCAATTGACCAGATACGATCTAGTTGATTGATTGGCCACAATTTTTCTGGCACGGTTTCAAAATGAAGATCGCCAATGAATGAGGGGTCGTGCTTGGCATACAAATCTAACGCAATTTTTGCCAAAGTGGGGTTATCCCCGATGCCAACAGTAGTGTATAAGCCGGTTTGGGCATGGACGTCGAGCTGGATTTTACGGGCGACTGCTTGTGGTGTTGACCCAAAAAATTCCCATGTATCCGTCATATCCAAGAGACTTTCATCAATGGAATAAGGGTGCCAATCCTGGTCGGCAACATATTGACGATAAATCTTGTTAATTACTAGATTGATGTCAATATAGTGGTTCATGCGTGGTGGGACTTGAATAAGATCAGGTAATCCTTGTAAGTCTTTCAGACGGCTGACATTATGTTTTAAGCCATATCGCTTTTTAGCCATTGGGGATGTTGCCAGCACTAAGCCACCACCGCCAACATTAGGGCCTTTTGATACCACGACTAACGGCACTTTCATTGGGTGCAAACCACGGGCCACGGCTTCGACAGAAGCATAAAAAGATTTGGTGTCAATCACGAATACCACACGTTTTGTTTCAAAGCGATAGTCATAGTCATTCATGTCAAAGCCTCCAAAGATACTAATGATCTCATTATACGAACAAATGTTCTGTTTGTCTAGTCGTGCGTGTTGGGTTTGGATGGATAATCACATTAATTCGTGGTCAAGGGCTTTTAAATTTGCTATTCGCTGCGATACATGTCGTGGTCTGCAAGCTGCAAACATCGTTAAAGCTTAATATCAATAATCATGCTCACCTTACTAAGGTGGGCTTTTTTTATTTATAGTGCTTAGTATTTTTCTTTGATAAAGGTTTGACAATTTAAGTGTTGATATAATAAATTATTGTAGTAACGCAGCATGCGTTGGCCCAACATGTGGTTGTACCTTACTTTAGTATATTTTTTCTGTATGATAAAAACCCATATATTAACATAACATGTTGGGCATTCTTAGTCCGAAGGCCACGGTTTACTTTTAAGGTAAACCGTGGTTTTTTATGAATTTTTTTAAATCCAATTCAGATTTTGATGTACATCTTGCTATCAGTGATATAATCGACTTGTAAGTAAAAAGTTAGGGAAAGTCAGAACTATCGCGTAAAAGCGTTGCAACTCAAGACATTGTGTAATGAAGGTATGAACAAGTTTTGTAAAAATAAATGCCCAGCTGTTGGCACCAATTGGTCATAATCATGAGTAAAATAGAATGGGTGGTAAAGATCGTATGAAAGAAGCAAAAAATGTCATTGTCGGTTTTGGTAAGGCCGGCAAAACGCTCGCTTTTAAGTTAGCGGCAAAAGGGGAATCCGTTATCCTACTTGAAAAGTCGGATCAAATGTATGGTGGCACTTGCATTAATGTCGGCTGCATTCCGTCAAAGTTTTTGTATACTTTGTCGCGTAGTGCGACGGATCGTTCGGACTATCAGCGTGCTGTCTTAAAGAAAGATGCGACGATTGGTAAATTACGTCAAGCAAACTACCGTAAGGTGGCAGATTTACCAACGGCAACAGTTATTACTGGCGCAGCCCAGTTTGTTGATAATCATACGTTAACAATCCAAATGAAGGATGGCACAACAGAGACCGTTAAGGGCGAACGCATCTTTATCAACACCGGTGCTAAGCCAGTTTGGCCAGGTATTATTGGGCTAAAGGATAGTGCGTTTGTTTATACAACAGACACTTTGATGGCTAAAGAAACGTTGCCGGAACACCTAGTCATTATTGGTGGCGGTTATATTGCCGTTGAATTCGCTACGACTTATGCGCAATTTGGCGCTAAGGTGACGCTTTTGGTGCGTGACGATCGCTTGTTGCCACAGGTTGAATCAGAAGCTGTAACGGCCGTGACTGAATCTTTGACTGATTTAGGTGTCGAGATTCGTTATCAAACACAAGTGGTTGAAATGACCGATGAGGGTGATCACACTGTTTTGTCGCTTGTCGCAAACGATGAACCTGTTGCACCGTTGACAGCTGATGCGGTTTTAATTGCCACTGGTCGTCGACCAAATATTGCTAATCTTGGTTTGGAAAATACTGATATTGCCGTTGAAAATGGTGCCGTGGTCGTGGACGATCACCTACGCACTACAGTTGACAATGTGTGGGCAGTTGGTGATGTGCGTGGGGGTGCGCAGTTTACGTACATCTCACTCGATGATTCACGAATTGTCTGGCAACAATTATTCGGTGATGGGAAAGCCACATTGGCACAGCAAGATTTGGTGCCGCACGTGTTGTTCACCAATCCACCATTGGCAACAATTGGCTTGACGGAAGCACAAGCCGAAGCCAAAAATATTGCCTATCGGGTCGCTAAGCTACCGGTTGCGAGCCTGCCAAAAACCCATATTGAAGGCAATACTCGTGGTTATCTCAAGGTTTTGGTTGGAGAAGACGACCTGATTTTGGGGGCGACTTTCTTTGCAGTCGAAGCACAAGAATTGATTAACGTAATTTCTTTGGCTATGCATCACAAGTTGCCATACCAAGCATTGCGTGATCAAATTTATTCACACCCATCAATGATGGAAGGGTTCAATGATCTTTTTGGTTTGATTCAATAACACATAACGCGTTGATACTAGTTGCGCTAGTATCGACGCGTTTTTTAGTATACTGAACCGCGATTAGCAACGGGTGGGTTGAAACATTACAAAACATAAAGTGTAATATAACGCACAGTGATGTGTTAGAATAGACGTTCAAGAATACGGTAAGTAGAAGGAGTCATCACATGAAAGTATTTGTTGCTGGTGCAACCGGTCGGGTAGCCACGGTTTTATTGCAGTCGTTAGTCGCACAAGGGCATGAAGTCGTTGCTGGTGCACGGTCACCAGAAAAAATTATGGTATCTGACCATATTACGCCCGTTAAATTGGATTTACATGACACAGTCACGCACTTGGCGCAGACGGTTAAAGACGTTGCGGCGATTTATTTTGTGGCTGGTTCCCGCAGTCAAGACTTGCTACAGACAGATGCTTTTGGAGCGGTCAAAATGATGCAAGTGGCCGAAATGAACCATATTCAACGTTTCATTATGCTTAGTTCCGCTTTTTCACTCACACCTGAAAAATGGGATAATCCGGCCTTAGCAGGGTTATTAGACTACAATATCGCAAAATTTTTTGCGGATAACTATTTAGTGAATCAAACACAACTCGATTATACAATTTTGCAAGCAACAGCCTTGGTGGCGGGTGAGGGCACCCATCATATTGCGTTAAACGATACTAGTGGATCAAAAAATACAATTCAAAACGTTGGCGACACCCTCGCTTCGTTGCTTAATCATGATAATACCATTAAGCAAGTGATTCAGATGAGTGATGGGCCAGTTACAATTGACACGGCATTGGCAGCAATTTAAACCGTTAATTAGTGTTGTTGATCAGATTGGCAGTTGATTTTGGCGAGTGGTAATTTTCACAGTGCTTAAATCCAGTAGGTTTTCTGATTTCAGTTATACTGTAGGTAACAATTGCATGACTAAAGTATTGTTGGCTTTAGTCAGCACGTATGCCATAGGAGGCGGAAAAATGACAACATATGATTATGATGTTTTGTATATTGGCAGCGGTCATGGGACTTTTGATGGCGCCATTCCACTTGGCGCCAAAGGCGTCAAGGTTGGTGTGATTGAACAAGACTTGATCGGCGGCACTTGTCCAAATCGTGGTTGTAACGCCAAAATTGTGTTGGATTCACCAGTCGCCTTGCAACGACACCTAGCTGATGTTCATGGCGTGATGCCAGGTGAGATCACCATTGATTGGGCTGCTAACCAAGCACATAAACAGACAGTGATTGCTGGTTTACCAGCATTTATTCAAGGTTTGCTTGATGACAATTCGGTCGATGTGCTCTTTGGCCGTGGTCAGTTAGTTGATACCCACACGGTATTAGTGGCTGGTCAGCCTAAAACTGCTGACAAAATTGTGATTGCAACCGGATTACGACCCAATCGACTCGATATTCCCGGTTCGGCGTTCGCACATGATTCCGAAGACTTTATGAATTTAAGCGCCATGCCAAAGCGTTTAACGATTATTGGAGCTGGTTATATCGCCATGGAGTTTGCCACAATGGCGAACGCTGCTGGTTCAGAAGTCACGGTTTTGATGCGGGGCGCACAAGCTTTGCGTGCGTATCATCAACCTTTTGTAGAACAGATTATAACTGATTTGAGTCAACGTGGGGTAACCTTCATACGAGAAACAACGGTGACGGCAATCCAACAGGTTGCGGATCACTTTGTTGTTGTGGGTGACAACGATCTTACCCTGACCAGTGACTGGGTGTTGGATGCAACGGGGCGTGTGCCTAATATCGCAGCACTTGGTTTAGATGAAGTTGGTATTGCTTATACGGATAAAGGCATTGTCGTCAACCGTTATTTGCAGACAACCGTGCCAAATATTTATGCTGCTGGGGATGTGATTGATAAGGGACAACCTAAGTTAACACCAACCGCTATTTTTGAATCACGATACTTAATGCACACATTTTCAGGTGAAACGGTAGCGCCAATTAAGTACCCCGTGATACCATCTGTGGTCTTTACGTCACCACGTTTGGCGCAAGCAGGGATAAGTGTTGCTGAGGCCAAACAGCATCCTGATGACTATACAATTGTGGCACACCACACGCCAGATGATTGGTATCGGCAAGTTGATCAGGAGACGATTGGCGACAATATCTTAATTTTTAACCAGGCACATCAATTGGTTGGGGCTACTGAAGTGTCACCTCAGGCAGAAAACGCAATCAATGCGTTGTTACCAGCAATTGAATTTGGCTTTGAGCCTGCTGAAATTGAACGTCTTGTCTATTTATTCCCAACAATTGCGGCATCGGCATGGGGACAACTGTAAGGGATGAACATCTTGGCATACCGTATGACAGTCAAGTTTTTTACGACAGATTACTTGCGTAAAGAAAAACCCAAAGTGCCATCACTTTGGGTTTTCTTGTTGATTGAGTTTTTCAAGCTCTGCCAGAATTTTGCGCTGTAAGGCAATTGTTTCCTCGTTTTGCTTTTGCAGATGTAGGGCATCGGCATGCGCTTGATTATAGCCCCATTTATTGACGGGATCGACAATCAACGTTTCATTAATAAAGCGAATCGTGAAGAATACAATCGTTGCAATTAAGACTGTGGTTAATAGGCTACTAGCAAATTCAGATAATGGCTGTGTAATCCGATTATAGTAAAGCGTGTGCTGCGTAGAAAAGAGCCAGAGTCTTGTAAAATCAAAGAGACCAAACACTAAGTTGACCAATGCCTTAATGGTAGAGCCAAAGCTGTTACCAACAACCACTGAAATCACAAAGGTAATCAAGTTGGGCGCAAACAAAAATTGCTTAAATTGACCCAATCTTTCAGTGGACTTGGATAGCATATGATTTGTTTGTTGTTGAATAAATTTTCTTGGATTTTTCATGGGTGACGTATGATTCCTAACAAATGTAGTAAAAATAAGTATAACAAATCTCACCGTGACATGCCAAATTTTCTCAATGCCGTGACCACGGGATCAAAATATAACGATAAATAGATGTAATGATACTTGCCGTAATGCCTTGCAATTTGTTTGAATCCGCGTAGACTTGAACTATGTGCTTTAAAAAAGTAAGGAGAATATCATGTTATACATCGTGGGGTTATTGTTAGGGGGCGTGGCTTTAGCCAACCAATCGCCAATTAATGCGCGCTTGGGTGCGGCGTTAAAATCACCATTCCGTTCAAGTTTGGTGTCGTTTACCGTAGGGTTCGTCTTCTTGGTGGCCGTTTTTCTTGTGAGTGGTCAGCATGTGACACTGACAGGGCAACATCCTTGGTGGATTTGGACGCCTGGTATCTTTGGCGTTGTTTATTTAACGTCGAATATTTTGCTCTTTCCAAAAATTGGTGCGATTCAGGCGATTGTTTTCCCGATTGTTGGCCAAGTGCTAATGGGGTTGATGATTGACACGTTCGGTTGGTTTGCAGCCAAACAATTACCCATGACACTGACAAAAGCTGGCGGAGCGGCATTATTATTGTTTGGCGTGTATGTTGCGGTCGTTTGGGCCAATCGACGCGAATTAGATCGTGAAAATGCGATTGATAAGTCTGAAGAATCGGCACTCGAATTAAACGCTTGGCGAATCTGGGGTGTCGTTGCTGGTGCTGTATCGTCAGCACAACAGGCCATTGCCGGAAAATTAGCAGTGGCCTTAGGTTCTGCAATTGGGGCCGCCATTGTGTCGTTTGGTGTTGGCATGTTAATTATTTTCCTTGTCGTGCTGTTGCGTGATAAGCGACTAATGCCAACCAAACCTGTACCAAGCCAACCTAAATGGGTATATATTGGGGGAATCCTTGGCAGTATATTTGTTGTCGCCATGGCCGTGAGTGTGCCAGTGCTGGGTGCTGGTTTTGCGGTGATGATTGGCTTAATCGGGGCACTTGCCGGTTCAATGGCTGTGTCACATTTTGGTTGGTGGCAATCACCACGACAGGCTGTGTCTTGGTTGAAGGTCATTGGGATCATTGTCATGGCCGTCGGTGTGGCTTTCATTAAGCTGGGCTAGTAATATAATTGGTAAAAAAGGCAAGCATAGGTGACTATTCTATTTTTAGATAGTCTTTTTTATTGCCAGTAATTATGATACGTTACGAGTTGCATAGTTATTTATGTCCCAAATATTTTGAAAAAAGCAAAAAAATGAGCATTGTATATAGAAATTTGTGATGATAGAATAATCGTAAATAACAAGTCATTAAACGGTGGTATATCAAACTTTAAAACCGATAATTAAAATGGCAACTACTAAGGAAATAAATATGGCAACTAGTGAAGCGCAAAAACGAGCAAACCGAAAATGGGCTGATAAGAACAGAGAAATTTGTCGTAGAATAAGTAGTAAATCAACGACTAAGCGTTTTGTGCGCGAAATGGCTACGCCAGAAGAATGGAAAGAGTTAATAAAAATTTATCGAGATGCCCACAATCAGTAGTGGCAACGTTTAGTAGGACAACACAATTTGTGTTGTCCTTTTTTAGGAAAGTAGTGTCAGATATTAATTTGATCAAATACCCCACAACCTGTTGCAAATAAACCAACAAGTTGTGCTATAATACTTGTACAGAATAAACCAACAGGTAATAGAAAAGGACACCGATTATGAAATACGCCATTACTGCTGCAACAGGCCACTTCGGCCAACTCGCTTATCACTATTTGCGAGAATTAGTGGATGAAAAAGATATTGTACTTATTGTACGTAATCAAGAGAAAGCCAAGGCATTGTTTGGGTCGGCAGACATCCGTGAAGCGGATTATGATGATGTTGAAGCTTTGACACGGGCATTTGCTGGTGTTGATCGGGTCTTGTTCATTTCATCGCAACCTGGTGGTCCAGTTCCACGCGCAACGCAACATCAAAACGTGATTGATGCCATGGTTGCCAATCATGTCTCATTTGTGGCTTATACAAGTTTCATCCAAGCTGACAAGTCAGTGAGTGCATTAGCGCAAGATCATTTAGCCACTGAAAAAGCCTTGGAAAAGGCTGATATTTCAGCTGCAATTTTAAGAAATAACTGGTATCTTGAAAATGAAATGGGCTTCATCACAACTGGTGCCAGTCGACAAGTGACAGCTTACTGGGCACCAGGCCGTGCAGGTTGGGCGTTGGAACGTGAATATGCTGAAGCCGCGGTTAAAGTGTTGGTAAGTGATGCACCAAAAGCAGTCTATGAATTCTCTGGCGTGTTAGCAGATTATGCAACGCTTGGTCAAGCTTTAATTGAAGCAACTGAACAAGCTATTCAAGTGGATCAAGTGACGCAAGACGAATATGTTGCCATTCTAGAAAAGAACGACTTGCCACATGATTTGGCCGTGCTCTTTGCTTCATTCCAAAGTCCCATTGCCGAAGGATCGCTTGATGTGGCTTCAGATGATTTAGCAACTGTTTTGGGTCGCGACTTAACGCCATTGCCCGCTGCTTTGAAGGAAATTTTGTCACGTCAAGCTTAACGCATTGCCAGTAAACAATCACTGGTAAATATCAAAGATCACAGGGAGGGCATACGCCTAATATGCGTTTTTCTTATAAATTAAGCGATGCCATACACATTTTAGCTTATATTCATATTAATCAAACCAACGACTTATCAAGTAAATCGATAGCCGGTAGTATTGGCGCGAATGCCAGTGTCGTGCGGAGTTTAATGTTGGATTTGCGGGCAGCAGGCTTACTCACGACCCGTCAGGGTGTGGCAACACCAGCGTTAGCACGAGAACCAGCAACCATTAGTTTGTATGATGTCTATCAGGCGATTAATATGACGCATCAATTGTTGCATATTGATCCCAAAACCAATCCGGATTGTTTTGTTGGTAGTCGTATTCAAGATACGTTGAATCATTTTTATACTGAAATTGAAGTAGCTGCTTTTCAAAAAATGCAGGCGATTTCGCTAGCTGATGTGATTCATGACCTTGTTACAAACGAACAGAAATAAAGTTAAAAGCACCCATAAATTTGGGTGCTTTTTAATGTATACTGATTAAAGAGCTATTGACGTTAACACGAATATTGTCGTCGTCAATAACCGCATTTTGTATGATTTAAATGAATGAAGGACAGTACTTGGCGCTGTTCAAGTGATGGTGAACGAATGTGATGGCAACAAATATGACGAATCCAAGCTATAGCGAAGCCGATATTATCAATGTCGCGACCGATGCTGGCCGCTTGTTACTCCTTGGTGGGGCAGAATCCTTTCGGATTGAAGAAACAGTTGAACATATTGGGCAATCACTCGGCCTGCCATTGACTTGTTACGTGACGTTAACCGCTGTAATCGTTTCAGCAAACAATGGGGTACAAACGAAATTGGTTAAGGCACGTATTTCCGGTTTTAATTTACGAACGGTTGACCACGTGAACACGCTATCGCGTAGCTTGGTGGCTGGACAAATTACGCCAGAGGAATTTTACGCCGGTATCAAAACATTAAAGCAGCAGGTAGTGGATTTCCCACTAGCTTTAAAGGTATTTAGTGCAGGGCTGGTCGGGATGGCGCCATCTTTGATTGCAAAAGGGACACCGCTTGATTATGTGATTATGTTTTTTGCCGGTGTCATTGGTTATCTGGCGTATATCCTAACGGACAAAAAGTCTAAAACGCCTTATGCGCCTGAATTTATTGGTGGCTTAGCAATTGGCTTATTTGTCTTAATGTGTCATGGTTTATTCCCACAAATCTCGACTTTGTCGGCAATTCTTGGAGCGGTCATGCCCTTGGTGCCAGGGCTGGCGATGACAAATGCGATTCGTGAGATTATTATGGGCGACGTGTTGTCGGGTCTTGTGCGGGCAATTACTGCTTTGTTAGTGGTGTCGTCGTTGGTTGCTGGTGTGTGGATTGCGTTTGAACTTGTCAGATTTGTTTGAGGTGATGGCTTGTGACGGATTTTATTTTAAGTACTATTTTGGCCTTGTTATCTAGTGTGGGATTTTCCATTATTGCTAATGTACCAAAACGCGCTCTACTTGGGGCTGGTATTACCGGCGTCTGTTCTTGGATGGTCTATTATGTGTTAGATAGTGTGCATCATAGCATTGTGCTGCCCAATTTTATGGCATCGTTAGTGGTGGGGATGTTAGGTTTTTTCCTAGCACGCCGTTTTCGTGTGCCTGTCACCATGATTTATGTCGGCGCGTTGATTTCACTTGTGCCAGGGGGGATGGCTTTTAGTACCTTGCAAAAACTTTCTGAAAATAATTTAACAGCCGTGCTGAAAGGGTTATTTAATACTGGTAGTGTCGCGATGTCTTTGGCTTTAGGGATTGGTGTCGCTAATATATTTAACGGCTGGTTGTATCAGAAAAAAATGTGGTTACGTAAATAATTGACAACTGAATTCGTGATATTATATACTTAAGTTGTTATATTAATCTCATTTGTTCAAAATTAAACACTCCTTGCGGGAGTAGCGGCGCACGTGCGTGGGAAACTGACTTACCAAATCACCTGATTTGGCGGCCAACCTTAAACAGCAAGACGCAAAGAATTTTTTCTCTTAAAGGAGTGTGTTATTTTATGAGCACCAAATCAAATGAAGCTGATGACGTTCCGTTATTGAATTCATCAGATTTTTACCAACAGTCGTGGACAGAGACCGTGGATACATTGCAAGGCAATTTTCCAGACGGTCTGGATACACAACAAGCTGCAGCGAGACTTGAAAAGTTTGGCTACAACGAAGTTAATAGCAAGAAAACGCCAAAATGGCAAATATTCTTGCGTCAATTTAACAATGTCATTGTTTACATCTTGCTCGTAGCTGTCGCATTGACGCTACTCATGCGCCACTATTCAGATGCCATCGTTATTGGCCTTGTGGTGATTATTAATGCCTTGATTGGCTATATGCAAGAAGTGAATGCTAGCAATGCGTTAGATAAAATCAAAAGCATGCTATCTGTTGAGGCGACCGTCATTCGTGATGGGGAACGTTTTGATATCCCATCGCGCGAATTGGTACCAGGTGATCTTGTCTACTTAGAGGCCGGTGACAACGTCCCAGCCGATTTACGGATCATTGATTCAGATAATCTACGTATTCAAGAATCTTCTTTGACAGGTGAAGCCGATTCTGTCTTAAAAGACAATATGCTGCTGGTGGGTCAAATACCGCTTGCTGAGCGTAGTAATATGGCTTATGCATCAACGGCTGTGACGAACGGTAGTGCCACCGGTATTGTTGTGGCAACCGGTGTGCATACGCAAATTGGTCAAATTTCTCAAAGTGTTGCGGATGTTTCGGCACAAAAAACACCATTAATCCGTGAATTAGATAGTTTGGGTCGTGGTATTTCTTGGCTCATTATTGTCATTGCGGTTGTGATGTTTGGGCTTGGTTGGTTCTTGCAAATTTATTCATTGCAAACGCTTGTGATGGCCATTATTGCGATGATTGTTGGGTCAATGCCTGAAGGGTTGCCTGCCGCAACATCAATCATTTTAGCTACTGGGGTTAAAAAGTTAACGAAAAAACATGCCATTGTTAAAACGTTACCTGCTGCTGAAACATTGGGAGCAGTGGACATTATTGCCTCAGATAAAACGGGTACCTTAACAAAAAATGAAATGACGGTCCAAGATATTGTGATCGGTCAGCATCATTACCACGTCACCGGTACGGGCTATGCACCGGACGGGGATATCTTACTAGATGATGTCATTGTTGATGCTGCAAAGGACCCAGCCCTTGAAATGTTTTTGACAATGGGGCATCAAGCCAACGATACATTCTTAACCAATGAAGATGGCACGTGGGAAATTAATGGTGAACCAACGGATGCGGCCTTTTTATCGGCTTACTATAAGGCCTTTGGCCTGAAGAAGCCAAAGTTAACCGAGATAGATCGTATTCCGTTTGATTCGGATTACCGTTATATGGCACGGTTAGTGCAAAATCAAAAGCAATCACGCTTTGTGGCAATTAAGGGCGCACCTGATAAGCTCTTTGACTTGGCCAAAAACGATCCAAATTTTGATTTGAACTATTGGTCAACCTTAGCCTCTAGGTTTGCAAAGTCAGGTAAGCGTGTGATTGCGGTGGGGTACATCGACGTTGCACCTGATGTGACTGAGGTGACCCACGAGCTATTGAAAAAGCTTGGGATTACCTTCTTGGGCTTGGCGGCAATCATTGATCCACCACGTCCTGAGGTGATTAAAGCCATTGCGGATATGCGTAGTGCAGGGATTCGCGTGAAAATGATCACGGGTGATAGCCCTGATACTGCCAAGGCGATTGGTCAACAATTGGGCTTGGCGGATAATATTCAAGCGATTACTGGTTCAGAAATTGAACAATTATCCGATGATGAACTTGCTAAGGCTGTACCGCAATATGATGTCTTTGCGCGTACAACGCCAAAAGACAAACTTCGGATTATTACAGCTTATCAAGCTAATGGCTTAGTGACAGCCATGACTGGTGACGGTGTGAACGATGCCCCAGCTTTGAAAAAGGCTGATATTGGCATTGCCATGGGTATCAAGGGAACAGACGTTGCCAAAGATTCCGCAGATATGGTTTTGGCGAATGATGACTTTTCAACGATTAAAGTTGCGATTGCACAAGGTCGTCGTTTGTATGATAATATTCGCAAAACGATTTTGTACTTATTGCCAACCAGTTTCGCCGAAGGGCTTATTGTGGTCTTTAGTATTTTGTTGCAACAACCGATGCCATTGACAGCGACACAGTTACTTTGGATCAACATGGTGTCAGCGTTGACGCTACAATTGGCGTTTATTTTCGAGCCGATGGAACCTGGCTTGATGTCACAGCCACCACGAAAAACATCGGCTAAGTTGATGAGTCGCTATGACGTTTTCCAGATGGTTTATGTCAGTGTGATTATCGCTGCTGTCGCTTTGGGAATCTTCGAGTACTTAGATGAAATCACTGGTTTTGCTGTGGCAAGTACGACCGCAGTTAACGTGATTATCTTTGGTAAAATTTTCTATCTCTTTAATATTCGAACAGCTGCACCAGCATTAAGTGCGTCATTCTGGACAAATCCAATGGCTTTCGTTGCCATTGGGGCGATGATTATTTTGCAACTTTTGTTCACGTATGTACCATTTATGCAAGGTGTCTTCACGACTGCAGGGCTATCATGGACTGATTGGCTTGTGGTCTTGGCAACCGGCTTCATTGTCTTGCTCGTGACCGAGTTAGATAAGTACCGCCGTCTTGCAAAACAAAAGCGTCGTACTGCTTAATCATTTGCAAAGCTACCCATATTGGGTAGCTTTTTTTTGATGTTTTGAGCTCGTGATTGTGGGTTATTCTGTTCAGAGTTAAACAACTTTAAAAATAGTTAGTTGCTTTGTTTGCAGCCTTCCCATTGAATATTCGAGGCTTGGGAAATTCATTTGGTGCGGTGATTAACTGGACAGCTAATTTCGGTGTGTCTCAATCATTTCCAATGTTACTCATTGCCTTCACACCTGCACACGTTGTGAATGCTGAAGGCCAAGGGATTGCGAAGCTGTTTATCATTTATGGTGTGATGTGTTTTGCTGCGATTTGGTTTATTCACAAATATACAATTGAAACCCGTAATCGATCATTGGAATCAATTGAAGCTGAATTACGTTCACGTGCGCATGCAAAGGGCTATACCGCAGATGAAAAGGCAATTAAAGCCTGAGTTATATTAAATTTTAGTGTCTATAAATCATCGGCATAGGGTAGCGGGGTACGTTAAACCAGCGCTATGCCGGTGTTTTTTTGTACAAATTGTTAGCAGACACAGAACTGTAATTTTTTTGACCACAAGACGCAACATAGTTTCTTATGTTTTTCTTAACAATATTAACAAATATGTTATAATTTAATAGTCAATTTGTTTGAAAGAGAGAAAATGCATGAAAAAATCTTTGTTAGTCGGTGCAGTTGCGGCATCTATGGTCGGTGTCCAAGCCTCAACCGCTTCTGCCAGCACAACTTATCGTGTCAAACCAGGGGATACGCTGTATGACATTGGTTTACAGCATAATTTAAGTGTGAGCCAACTTAAGGCATTGAATCGCTTGAATTCAGATACTATTCATCCTGGTGATGTGTTAGTATTGGATGCAGAAGATGCTAACAAACCGGCAACACCAGCGACTACGGCGGCAACTTATACCGTGAAGTCTGGTGACACGTTATCTCGGATTGCAGCGCAATTTAAGATGAGCGTAGCGGAAATCGCGGCATTGAATCAAATTTCAAATGTTAACGCGATTAATGTTGGTCAAGTGTTAAAGGTCAATGGCACAACAAACAATACCAATACGAGCACCAATCAGACGAACACCTCAAAGCCAGTGGCATCTAATGCTGCTAGCTATACCGTGAAGTCTGGGGATACGCTCTCAAAGATTGCTGCTTTGCACCAAATGTCGCTCTCACAGTTGGTTGCGTTAAACGGCATCACAAACCCAAACTTAATTCAGGTGGGGCAAGTGCTCAAGGTAACAGGTGCAACTAACAACGCGCAACCGTCTGCACCTGCAGCGCCAACACAGCAACCAGCAGCACCGGCGGCACCCGCAACTAATACTGCGACAACTTATACGGTTAAAGCCGGTGATACACTATCAAGAATCGCGGCTCAGTTTAAGATGAATTTGGCTCAAATCGCTGCGTTGAATCAAATTTCAAATTTGAATGCAATCCGCGTGGGACAAGTTTTGAAGGTATCTAACGCCGCCGGTTCAAATAATACGCAAAATACAACCCAGCCTTCGGCAGGGGCACCAACGAATACGGCGTCAAGCACAACAGGTTATACTGTTAAGTCTGGTGATACGTTGTCAGCAATCGCTGCGGCAAACGGTGTTTCATTGGCGAACTTGCTCAGCTGGAACAACTTGTCATTGCAAGCCATTATCTATCCTGGACAAAAGTTAACGATTCAAAACGCTAACAATGCCACGGTCACAACGCCAAACGCACCGACAAGTACGCCAACGGTTATGCCATCAACGAATGGTAGTTACACGGTGAAGTCAGGCGATACATTGTACGGTATTGCAGCAAAGCTAGGGACGAACGTGCAAACGTTGCTATCTTTGAATGGCTTGCAATTGTCAAGCACCATTTATGTTGGGCAAGTTTTGAAAACAACAGGCGCACCAGTTGCTGGTGCTGGAACTGCCACATCAACACCAACACCAGTAACGCCAACAGTCTCAAAACCGGCTGCAGCAAACGGTGTGTCAACAGCTGGCTTAAGTGCTGCGCAAGCCGCATGGTTGCGAACAGCGGTTGTTGATGCGCAAGCGGCAACAGCAGGGACGGGTGTTTTGGCATCCGTAACGGTTGCCCAAGCGATTCTTGAAAGTGGTTGGGGACAATCAGCGTTGGCTTCAGCACCATACCATAACTTATTTGGCATCAAAAAAGGCTATGGTTGGGCTGGTGCTGTGGTGAACATGAACACGTCAGAATTTGAAAACGGTAAGTGGGTAACGGTCGTGGCACCATTCCGCGCTTATGGGTCACAAATGGCATCGTTCCAAGATCACACTAATTTCTTGCTGGCTAACAGCCGTTACGCAGCCAATGGCGTCATTAATGCACCGAATTACATCGCGATGGCGACTGGTTTGCAAGCTGCTGGCTATGCCACAGCACCAACGTACGCAAGTGCGTTGATTAACTTGGTTGAACGCTATAATTTACAGTCATTGGACTAACACGATAAATCTCATGTCAAAAAGCTATCATAACGATAGCTTTTTTTATTTGTGCTTATTAAAAATTAAATTTGTCATATATATTTATATTTAGTTAATTTGTTTGACAAGTTAAAACCGGCCTGCTAAAATTAAAGCATAATCTAAATGTAACCGCTTACACTTAGGGAAAATTAAGAAAATATAGGTGGGAAGATGGCAAAACTGTCAGATACTTTAAACAACAAGGTGATTCCGGTTGTGATGAGGTTTGTGAATACACGCCCGATCACAGCGATGAAAAACGGTATGTTATATCCAATTCCGTTTATCATTGTTGGGGCAATTTTTCTGATCTTGGGACAATTCCCATATCAACCCGTCGCAGCCTATTTCACGAAAATTGGCATTGATGATTGGTTCATGCAAGCGTACAATGGCTCGTTTGCGATTATGGCGCTGTTTGCAGTCTTTGGGATTACGTACTCATGGGTGCATGACTCAGGGTATGATGGGGTCCCAGCTGGATTGTTAGCAATTGTCACGGATATTATCTTGCAACCCAATCATGTCACAACGGTTGCCAATGTCTTAGATAAGACGAAGACATCCACTAATTGGATGGCAGAAAATGCCATTGATAAAGCTTGGCTGGGTGGTAAAGGCATGATTTTAGCCATCATTATCGGAATGCTGGTTGGTTGGATTTATACCTGGTTCATGAAGAAGGGTATTACGATCAAATTACCAGAACAGGTGCCAAGTAACGTAGCGGCTTCATTTACAGCATTGGTGCCGGCCGCTGCCATTATCACCGGTGCGACCATTGTGTATGGGTTGTTCCAGAAGCTAGGTAACACCACATTTGCAGAATGGATTTACCGCATTATCCAAACACCGCTACAACACGCATCAGATGGCCCATTCGGAGTATTGCTAATTACCTTAGTACCGGTATTCCTTTGGTTCTTCGGGGTCCATGGGTCAACAATTGTTTCCGGCATTATGCAACCCTTGTTGATTAGTAACAACGCGGACAACTTGACGTTGTATCAAGCTGGGAAATTGTCATTAGATAACGGTGCACATATTGTGACCCAATCATTCTTCGAACAGTTTATCACAGTCACTGGTGCTGGGGTCACAATTGGCTTGGTGGTGTATATGATCATTGGCGCAAAGTCAGTGCAGATGAAAACATTGGCCAAATTAGAAATTGGACCAGGACTCTTCAACATTAACGAACCCGTTTTGTTCGGGATTCCACTGGTGTTGAACCCTGTGATGGTTGTGCCATTCATCTTAGCACCTGTCGTGACTGGTTTCAGCACGTATTATGCGATTAAATTTGGCATTATCCCACCATTAAACGGGGTGTATGTACCTTGGACAACACCACCAGTTATTTCTGGCTTCATTGTCGGTGGTTGGAAAGTGATGCTTTGGCAAATCTTCATGTTGGCGATCACGATCCCAATATATTGGCCATTTGCACAAAAGTACGACAAAATTTTGGTGGCCCAAGAAAAGGCAGTTTAATTTTTAATCAGTTAGAACAAGTTATTTAGGATAAAATGTAAGCGATTACATTAAGAAACAAAGAAAGTGTAGGGAATTACGATGGCAACAAAGACAATTATGTTAGCATGTGCAGCGGGGATGTCAACCTCAATGCTCGTTTCAAAGATGCAAAGTGCAGCATCGGCACAAGGAAAAGATTATGACATTTTTGCCACCTCAACATCTGATGTTGACAATGCCTTAGCACAACGCCATCCAGATGTGTTATTACTCGGACCACAGGTGGCTTACTTAAAGAATGAGGTTAAAGCAAAGACCGATGCAGCCGGTGTCCCAATGGATATCATCAATATGATGGATTACGGGATGATGAAGGGCGACAATGTTTTGGCAACTGCGGAAAAGATCATGGGTTAAGTGATATGAATGATGAACGAATGGTGGTCATTATGGGCTTAATCTTGAATGGCGGCGATGCGAAATCACACGCGTTTCAAGCTATTCAATTGGCTAAGACTGGTGACTTTGCAGGTGCACGTACTGAAATACAGGCAGCCGATGAAGCCCTCAAAACAGCACATGATATCCAAACAGATATGCTGACGAAAGCAGCACAAGGGGAACACATTGAAGTCGATCTGTATATGTTGCATGCGCAAGATCACTTAATGAATGGGATTACCTTCCGAGATTTAGCAGTTGAAATTATTGCGCTTTACGAACGCCAAGCAGGCTAAGGAGAAAAATACACATGTCAAAAGAAACGTATCAATTGAATCAAGACTTTTTATGGGGTGGCGCGATTGCCGCACATCAGGCTGAAGGCGCATGGCAAGCTGGTGGCAAAGGCGTTAGTATCGCTGACGTGTTGACCGCTGGTGCGCATAATTTACCACGCCAGATTACCGATGGTGTCGTTGAAGGGTTGAATTACCCTAACCATCACGGGATTGAATTTTACGATACGTACAAAGAAGATTTAGCCCTCATGGCAGAAATGGGCTTTAAAGCCTTTCGAACGTCGATTGCTTGGACGCGAATTTTCCCCAATGGGGATGATGCCGAACCAAATGAAGCGGGTTTGGCCTTCTATGATGACCTATTTGACGAAATGCATAAACACGGCATTGAACCAGTGATTACATTACAGCATTTTGAAATGCCTTATCACTTAGTTGAAGCTTATGGTGGCTGGTCAAATCGTCAAGTCATTGATTTGTTTGTCAGATATGCGGAAGTGGTGTTTAAGCGCTACCGTGACAAGGTGACCTACTGGATGACACATAATGAAATTTCCAACCAAACGGCTATTTCAGATGATCCAATCTATCAATTCTTAGTTTGGACAAATTCAGGTATTCGCTTTGATGAACAGGCGACATTAAAAGATAAGCAAGAAGCGATGGTGCAAGCCGGACACTACGAGTTAGTGGCTTCTGCACGGGCGGTCAAGATTGGGCATGAGATTAATCCAGACTTCGTGATTGGTGGTATGGCCAATGTGGCACCATTCTATCCTGCCACACCAAGTCCAGCAGATATGTTGGCTTGGCAAAAGGCACGTCAGGCTCGTGATTGGATGATGGATGTGCATGTGCGCGGTGAATACCCAAGTGATATGGAAAAATTCTTTGAACGTTCAGGTTTCCGACCAGATATTACTGACCAAGACCGTGAAGACCTGAGGGCAGGGGTGGTTGATTATATGGCTATTTCCTACTATAACTCGACAACGGTTCGCGCCGTGTCGGATAAAGATGCCGAAATGGAAGATTTCGGTAACTTTGAAATCGTCAAGAACGATTACATTAAAACGAATGATTGGGATTGGGGGATTGACCCACAAGGCTTGCGTTTCACCTTGAATGAAATGAACGAATTGTATCCTGGATTAAAGATCATGATCGTTGAAAACGGGATTGGGGCTTATGACACAATCGAAGCTGATGGGACAATTCACGACCCATATCGTGTTGACTATCTCCGTGAGCACATTCGTGAAATGGAAAAGGCAGTTGTGTTGGATGGCGTTGACGTGATTGGCTTCTTATCATGGGGACCAATTGATATTGTGTCAGCTGGTACAGGTGAAATGAAGAAGCGTTATGGCTACATTTATGTCGATCTTGACGATATGGGCGAGGGCTCAGGGCAACGACTCAAAAAGGATAGCTTTTATTGGTATCGAGAAGTCATTGCGAGTGGTGGTCAAACGTTAGACTAAGCAACATCTGTGATGACAAAGCAAAAAAACGGTTAGATTAAGTTCTAACCGTTTTTAGTTGGTCACGTTAACATCAAAATAATCATCGTAGGTTAAATAATCGATCCAATTTTGATCTTGGATAATAAAAGATTGGGTGGCGGTTTGCTTAACAAACGTTTCATCGTGAGATACCAAGACAATTGCTGCTTGAGAATCGTTGATGAAGTTAGTCAAGGCCAATACACCATCATAGTCTAAGTAATTGGTTGGTTCATCTAACAATAAGATGTCAAAGGGCATCATCAAATTTAAAGCTAATTGCACTTTCAAAAGTTGTCCACCACTCAATGTATTTGGGAATCTGCTCAAAATGTCCGAACGGATACCCAGTGCGCCACAGACATCGCGGATGACTTGTAGGTTCATCCCCGACATTGCCTGTAGTTGTGGCAATAATGGTTGGTCAGCGTTGAATTGACTTTGGATATTTTGATGAAAATAATTCACGCGGTGCCGTTTTTGCGTCACATCGTGAAAAATCGCCTTGAGTAACGTTGATTTACCCGCGCCGTTGGCCCCAAGGATTGCTACCACTTCACCAGATTGGAGGCGGAGGTTAATTGGATTGTCAATTAATACGAGGTCATCACGTATTAAGCGATCCAACGTCAAGTTTTGCATAATCTTTTTGGGCTGCTGATAGGTTGTGAGTAATTTAAGGCCCATCTTTTCAAATGGTTTACCGTGAGCAGTTTGCTGAATATCAGCGCGGATTTTTTTAACTTTTTTCTCTAAGCCATTTTGGACTTTATCCTTTCGGCCAGCTAAACCAATCGCTTTTTTCTCAGAATTGGAAACCTTTTTGGCCTTTTTAGCATTCGTCGCTTTTTCCTGCATGCGAGCCAGTGAGGCGAGTTGTTGCTGCCTTTGTTTTCGGGCAACTTCGTATTGCGCATATTGTTGCTGGATTTTATTGGCTTGCAGTTGCTGAAAGGTCGCAAAATCGGTGGGATAAAAGGCAATATTTTTTTGGTCAATCACTAATACAGCAGTAGCGATTTTGGCCAAGAATGCTGCATCATGGCTAATAACTACCGCGATACCTTTAAAGCGCTTCAGTTGGTTGACTAAGTATTGGATGCCCGCTTGATCCAAGTTTGAGGTTGGCTCATCGAGCAGTAAGATATCTGGTTGTTGAGAAAATGCGTGCTGCAAGCGTTGACGTTGGCTTTCTCCAGGGCTATTTTGGGTATTGTCATCGTAAAATTGTGGGACGAGCAGGGTATACCCATCTGACTGGATGGAGCCGCTTGTTGGCGTTAAGTTTTTAACCAGTAAATTAAGTAGGGTAGATTTACCCGATCCGTTATCACCAATTAAGGCAACCCGTTGCTTAGGGCTTAATTTAAAATTGACGTTTTCAAATAATAGCGCTTCCGTTGTGAAATTGAACGTGAGATTATTAGCGGTAATCATGATTGTTGTACCTCGGAAAAACTGGTGTCACGTTCCAAGTCGTTGGTCATCTCGAACAGTTGCCGATAGTGTCTAACGGCAGTGAACGGACACGGATTATGCGTGCATGTTGTGATCTAGTTGATTTATCATGTTATCACCTGATTTCTTAATGTTGTTATCATAATACATGAATAACGCCTACAAAACAATTAATTTGATGAAATAAGTGTATAATGAAACCAGCGACTAGTGGCGTGAATTTTGTTGTTAACGTTTAATATATGACTAGAAATTTCAGAATATATGCTATACTTTTGGAATTAGAAGAGGATAAAAAGGTATTTAATAAATGATTGAAGCGTATGCTAAAAAGCGAGATGAATTTTATGCAAATGTGTGGCAGCAAAAATCCAAGTTAAAAGCATTACTACTCGTAATACTTTTATTTCATCTATTAGAGTTACCAACTATTATTTCTCATAAAGATTTAGTATGGACTATTGTAGATATTTTTACACTGATTGGGTTTGACATTTCTGGATTAGTTATACTTCTTCGTTATGTGAGAACGATTAAAACGTTACGCGGTAGTGTTTTTAAGTCAGACGTTATTGAAAATATTGTTGAGGTTGATGGTGTGCTTAAAAATATCCTCAAAAAATTTCTGCAGTTTGGTGTATACGAAAATGATAAATACTATTTACTAGAATTACAACGGATGGAATCATGGAAGACAGTTATTCTTTTGATTGATAAATCAAAAATTTCCGAATATAAAGAGATTTTGACAATCATGAAAATAATAACAACGGTTAAATTTAAATCTGAACGAGCAGAAGCAAAACCATATTAGTACGTGTTTAATCAATATCTTTATGTGAATGATACAACACCGAAGAATAAGTGACTAATCCCTGATTAAAAATTTTTTCAATTAAAACGTATTATAAGTGTGCGAGTTGATCTAGTTGATTAATGAATCCAGCTAAATGTCGCACAAACGTACCAGCATTAGGAGAAGAGGTATGCGGAAAAGTAAAAGGTTTTTGGTTAAGTTGGTTAGTTTGGTCATTTTATTGAGTCTCTTGGGTGCTATCATGGTCAGTTCGGTTCGGGTGAACCATTTTGTACGCACACGTATCCTTGGTCAGAAGGATCAAGTTGCGACAGCGGGCACAATAACTAAAAATGATGCGGTAACCAAAGCACCAGTTAGCGCAGAAACAATCAAAAATGATCCGAGATATCAAATAACAGTTGGCCCTGATGGGAATCCAAATGACAAGACACCCACACAAACGGCTTGGGTCGATCCTAATGGTGGTGGTTATTATACAGGTGATGGGCCTTTTGACATCATGGATGCCAATGGCGTCCATCATTGGGTCGATCCAGTTGCCAGTGGTTGGACAAGAACAACGTATGATGCGATTAAAGGTCAGTAATGGTGATGACATAATGGGTATGACAATAAAAAGCAGTAGCGACGTAATAGCCGCTACTGCTTTTTATTATCATGCCTATTGGTTTTAACTGGGCGAACAGCAAAAATAAATCGTTAATATTTCCCAATTTGTGAGTGTGTTCTCTTATATGCTAAATAAACCAGTAAATTCATTCTACATCACATGATGACGTGATTTAAAAGCAAAAAATGATGTTGGTTTATCTAGTTATTTTTGCTTTGAAGTTGATGTATGCTTTATTTCATCGTAAAGGCTGTAACTTAATAGTATTATGATGGCAACTGATAGCCATGATTGCCAGTCTGACATGTTGAACGGACTCACATATGTCACTTCAACTATCTCTAAAATAACAACTACTAGATAAAACCAAAATTGCCAACGTTGATAAAATTTACGCATGAACAAACCTCGAATATTGTATTTTTTATGGATTTTCCTTAGAGAAAAGCGATGCTGCTTTTTAATATTCTATTCTTTATAAACAACGACTTCAACTTTTATACGATCGGGATCTTCAAAAAACAGGGCAAAAGTATCATCATCAGCAGCGTGAGGATAACGATCAGCATATAATTCTGTATAATTTGCTTGGCAGAGTTGGGCACGCATATTATCTAATTGTGCAATACTTGACACAGAAAAAGCCAAATGATTTAAACCGACGCGTGTACGATTATATGCAGGCATCAAATGGGTGGACTGTACAAAAACAATATAGGTATCTTTCAACACATAACTGACACCTGTTTCCCATTTTTGATGAATGGTATAGCCTAAATTTTCTAAAAGTAACAAATCCCAAAAACGACGTGTTGCTTTTAAATCACTGACATAAATCTCGATGTGGTTGATAATACCAACGCTACTCATAGTTCACCTCATTATCTTATTTTAAACACTATAGCATAAAGCAATAAAAATAATCTTTATAACATAACCATTAACGAAAAGTGATAGAATAATGATATGTTATTTATGATTAAATGCCCGATGGGAGCCACAACCTATGATCACATATAAAGAAATGAAAGCAATAACGCCTAGTGACTTAAACGATCTTTATAACAGTGTTCAATGGTTTGCCTATACAAGGGATTTAAATGGCCTAGAACAAGCAATCCGTCAATCGTTGTGTGTCATCACTGCATGGGACGAGCAGAAATTAGTCGGCCTAGTTCGCATAGTAGGGGATGGGCTGACAATTATATATATTCAAGATCTGTTGGTTCAGCCAAATTATCAAAATCAAAAAATTGGCACAACATTGATGACAACGGTTTTAAATCGATACAAACAAGTCCGACAACGTGTTTTACTGACGGATGATGCACCTGATGTTAGAAAGTTTTATGAAAAAAACGGTTTTATTTCCGCAGACCAAGGCAATACCGTTGCTTTTTATAATTTTTCACAATAAATGAAAAAGTGTAGCTAGAAAAAGGCCCCAAAGTTGTGATGTAAACCTCAACTTTGGGGCCTTTTTAGTCATTGTAACGATTAATTATTTAAGCAAGGCAACACCAAACACGACAACTAGAAAAATCACAATTGCTACTGTGAGCGCCATGCCAATCGGATTACGTGGATTGATTGACCAGCCCAAGCCAATAGCTTTAGGCACAAACAAGGGCGCTTTCATACCTGTTTGTTCAGGATAAGCGAGCCAGTAGCGATAAGTAGATAGCGCAATCAACACCAACGCTAGTAGAGCGACAACGATTAATACGAGTTTGTGGTCGGCAGGTTGGAAGATGACCAAACCCATGACAACCAGCAACATGATCGCTATCAGACTCGCTAAAATAATATCTAAAATCTTTAATTTTTTCTCTGAATTCATGATGACAACACCTATTGGTTAGAATAGCTTTATTTTAACACTATTGGGTTTCAAAGTTGGTTGTAAGGGTTTGCGTGATGGTTTCTAGCACACTGGTTTTGCTGGCATCAAGTGGTGCGCGATAAATCAAGTTGACGGGGCGTTGGAAGCTCTCATCAAGTGGGACATAGGGGATATGATCAGCAATGAGTTTTTGCGAGATGATTGTCTTCCCAAACCCAGCCCGTAAGAGCGCCAACATAACATCGGTGCTTGTGATGGTGAGGGTGTTGTCTGGCAACCCATGTTGGGCAAAATAGCGATCCATATGCGCTCGGGCACTGGCGCCGACTTCACGGAGTAACCAGGTGTCACCATTGCCGGCCAGCACTAATTGGTCCGTCATAAGTGGCACAACCGATAGACTCAAATCCATGACCGGTTGTTCGACAAAGGCAAAATCAACTGTGCCTTGCGCGACTTGTTGTATCAAGTCTTGTGAATTACGCATTTCAACCGTAAGTTGAACCGGTAATTGTGTGAGTACCGGTATCAAATGAGGGACCAACGTTAGTGCTGAAAAGTGCGAGGCACCAATCTTCAGCGCGACTTTTTCGGTCGCATTGTCACGGGTTGAGAAGAATTTCTGTGCCTGTTGCCAATCGGTGAGTATTTTTTGTGCTTGCGGGTAAAATAAATCAGCTGCTGCGGTTCGTTGTACCTCTGATTTTTTACCACGTGTAAACAGATCGACGCCTAAGGCAGCTTCTAAATGTTTAATATGGGATGAAACACTCGGTTGACTGATGAATAATTGGTCTGCGGCTTTGGTAAAACTCCGGACTTGATAAACCGTGATAAACGTTTGAATATATTGCAACATGTCACGTTCTCCTCATGCAAAAAGGTACTGTTAGGCACGCTTTTGTGCTGCTCGCCACGCTTGTTCCCAAGCTTGGGTGGCCTGTTGGATGGCATCCCAAGGCGCAGCGATTGGCGGTGAATAAGACAAATCCAAGTCGCTGACCGCACTCACCGTCATCTTGTTGAAAATTGCGCTGGCCAAAACGTCTGACCGCTTTGCGACTTCTGAGCCAAATTGGCCAATCAGTTGTGCACCTAGTAACTGACCAGTATGTTGATCCCCAGTAATCTGGATGGTGATTTTGGTAGCACCAGGAATGTAAGCTTTATGGTCATCGACTACACTGGTCACGCTAAGTGGTGTGAAACCAGCCTGTGTGGCCTCATCCGGTAACAAGCCCGTCCGCACAGCGACTTTGTCAAAGGCTTTAAGCACTTGACTGCCGACAATGCCTTGAAATGGGGTTGCTAGGCCAACGGCATGGGCACCAGCAATTCGACCTTGCTTATGGGCTGTCGTGCCTAATGGCAGGTAAGTCGTGCCTAATAGGCGATGCTTGGTAATCGTCAAGTCACCCGCAGCGTATACGTCTTCAAGATTGGTTTGCATGAAATCATTGACCATAACGGCACCGTTTTCAGCCAATTCGGCACCAGCATGAGCAAGGAGGGTACTGTTAGGTTTGACGCCAGTGACGACGAGAACGAGATCAAATGCAGCTGCTTGGTCTCCAATCACGACGCCATCAGACGTTATCTCTGATACCGCATAGTCAGTCACAACGTCAACGCCATTTTCACGTAACGTGTCGTGCAGTAAGTGGCTCATGTCAGGCGACATGGTCGGAAGGATTTCAGGTCCGCGCTGGTAAAGTGTCGTTTGCACCCCGCGTTTGACCAATGCTTCGGCCATTTCAATCCCAATATAACCGGCCCCAACAATTGCAGCTGTTTTGGGTGTCGTGGTCGTTACGTGTTGATCAATGGCAAAGTAGTCGGCCATATCATGCAAGACAAAGGCATTGTCAGCGCCTTTGATGTGGCTAGTTTCTGGCAATGCACCCGTACCAACAATCAGCTTCTCATAGACAAGGTCACCGCGGTTGGTTGTCACCCGATGGGCTGCTGGATCAATTGCGTTAACCGTGGTTTCTAAGTGAAAATTAACGCCGGTGGCTTCTAAATCAGCCAGGGTGCGGTGGCGCAAGTTTTCCCAACTAGGGACTTCACCACTAAAAGCGTAGGGAAAACCGCAAATTGATAAATTTGGATAGCTATCCGCTAACAGTAGGGTAACGTCGGTATCTGGTGCTAGTTCTTTAGCACGCAAGGCCGCCGATATGCCAGCGTCACTCCCACCAATAATCAGTAATGTCGTTTGAATCGTCATTTTCATACTCCTTTAAACACACTTAGCATACCATGATTTTTAATTGTATTTGATAATTAAATCGTTGTTTTTAATCAGTAGATAATAAATATGCTGGCTAGGCACGGTTGAATTGTCTATCACAAAAATTGTATAATAAAGCAATTCAAAAATGCACAAAGGACGTACCTGCATGTCAAACTTATTTTCAGTTGATACACCAACTGTTGAACCACATTACAATCAATTTGAACCACAATCAACGCGTGCCAAAGAACTGATGGCTGATCCTGAAGTGATTAAGATCGCTGACAGTATCGATTTAACGGACACAGTTGCTTTATATGATTTAGGGAAAGAGCCAGCTGACAAAATGTCTGGAATTGCTGGTCAGCTGCTGGATAAACTGACGGTTGCTGATACGATTGGGTCGACGAAAGTTTTAGACGCGTTGGTCAAGTTAACCAAGCAAATTGAGTTTAAAGAATTGAAGTTAGACCAAGAACGTGGATTAAAGGCCTTGTTCCGTCGCGCTGAAGCCACGCTCAAAGCACGCGTTGCCAAGTACCAATCAATTGGCAGCGAGGTCAATACACTATTTGTGGCGCTGAAAACTTATGAAAACACGATTCAAAAACGTGTTGACGATATGGATCAACTCGCTAGTGCCAATGCGGCCTATGCTAAGAATTTGGATCAGTATATTGCCCTGATTTACATTTTGCGTAACCGCCAAGCTATGACCGTGCAAAACACGTTATTAGCGGCACAGGCTGGGGATGAAGAAGCACAAATTGCTTTGCCAAAACTGCAACAAGTCGCCGAGGTGTTGGATAAACGCGCCTTTGATTTGGAGCAAGCGAAAGCAATGGCCACGATTACAGCACCGCAAATCAAGCAAACGCAAGATAATAATCTGAATTTAATTCAGCAATATCACGCAGCATTTATTAATACGATTCCGGCTTTGCAAACTGGCTTGGTACAAGCCGTGACGGCATTGCAGGGGAATTATGCGCAGCAAGGCTTGAATGCGCAAAAACAAGCGACCGCTGATTTGATGAAGAAAAACGCGGAACGTTTGGCCGTTAATAATAAATTCATTTTGGAATCAAGTGGGCAACCAACCGTTTCTGTTGAAGACATGCAAAGCATTGTCACCACAATCCTCAATGCCGTTCAAGAAACGAAAACGATTGAACAAGAGAATGCTAAAAAGCGTGAAGCGTCACGTGAACAAATGGCCAAAATGATGACTGATTTTAAAGCAGCCGTTAATGATGTGAAGGTAACAGATAATGGGCAAGAAAACAGTTAAAACATTGGCGCGCCAGGCACAAGATGAGCTGCTTGAAGCCTCAAATAATAGTGCTTTGCTACAAGGCGATTTTGCTACAAAAGCTTATCAGATGGATGTCGCGCGGATTGAAACGACCTTGGCTGAACTCAATATTTTACTCGAGATGCCAGCAATGATTCGGACGGGATTTGAACAAGATGATACGCAGGAAACCATCACGATCCCGACGGTTTTTGCTAAGGTTGATGGTTTGCCAACGAATGAAAAACCATATTGGCAACACCTCGACAGTATTCGCGATACCACAGGTCTGCAGGCGTTGGTAACACGACACATGACCGCAAGTGATTGGCGCATTTCATCAGCAGACTTTGATGCCATTATGGCCAACTTGACCCCACAAACGGTGCAACAATCGGATGCCTGGGCCTATCAAGTGCTGAACAAATTACTACAAGATAAAATTGCTGAAGCCATTGTGGCATTACTCAATGACTGGCCATTTAGTGTCCCTCAGACGACTGAAAATCAGCAAACCGTTTTATCAGTTTTGTTAGACCTACCAAAAGAGTTATTAGAAATGAGTCTTGAAGTGGATTACCCAAAGGAAGTGCCATTACTCGCTGTGGTACATCAAGAGTCCATGGGTGAAATCACATTTGAAGATGTTGTTGCTTATAATATGTTTCATCAACTGGGCTGGGATATTGTGATTTATTCGCCACATGCTTTTGCATCGCTGGAAAATTACATGACATCTGATAGTTATGACCACTTTAGCTATGATAAAGTCCGAGCAACAGCATCAGCGACCGGCGACCCGAAAAAATCCTTCCTGCAAAAATTGTTTGGTAATTAGGAGAAAAAATTGAAACGTATCACACATCACATGGCCAAATTATGGATAATATTATTGATTGCACCATTATTTGCGATTGCCCCAGATAACGCGGCAGCACGTAGTTTTAGTGGTAGTGGGCGTGCAACCGGTGGTAGCCGTGCGACAACCCGATCCAATCCAGGGTCGACGTTTAGAAGCTATCAACGTCCCCAAACGCAAACCCCAAATGCCAACACCTATAACAATAAATACCGTACCAACCGTGATACCAATTCAAACACGCGTTATCAATCTTATCGGACACAATCACGACAAAATGGTGTGATGTCTGATTTTGGACGTAGTTTAACGCGCGGCATTGGTTGGGGTGCTGGTTGGGCAATTGGAAACCATATGGGAAATTCATTATGGCATACCATGTTTGGCTTTGGTAGCAACACTTATTATGATCAAAATGGGCAAATGCAGACGCAATCAGGCGGCTATGCCGGTTGGGTTATCTTGATTCTAGTCATTGTGATTATTATTTTGATCGTTAAGTTACTACGACGGCCAAATTATTACTATCGCCGCCATGAATATTAAACGAAAAAGCAACGATTGCAATCGTTGCTTTTTTTGTGGGTCATATCATGTCGTAGGGTACACCACGTGAAAATTTTCCAGGAGCATATTAGCATTTTCTTCATCAAATACGTGGCCTTCAGATTGGTACGCTTCAACAAAAAATGCATGATGAACTTGACGCCAATAGGCTAAACTACGATCACCTTCGCCTTCAAGATAGGCATGTTTGGCATCAACATCAAGGTATTTCGTGGCTATGACACGATCATTTTTGATCACACAAACCGCCTGATTTTGGCTATCTAAGACCACATCATAGGCACCTGTTTGTGGTAACGGTTCATCGTCTCGATACAAATCAAGCGCACTGGTCGTGGCCGTTTTGACACCACTTAGAACAAGTTCAGCTAACTCATCGGGATCAACGCCAAATTGGAACGCTGATTGCAGCTTGGCGTTTTCGGGGATTGCGTTAGCTTTTTTAGCTTTTTCGAATAATGCTTCTGGGGTCATTGGGATTCTCCGTATTCTTGTACGTTGCGGTTAGTGACAACACGATATTTTTTAAGATGATACTTTTCTGTGATTTCTAATTTAAACATTATTTTACGGGAATGCTGCTTGATAATCAAGTTGGTATTAGATCATGTACCATAGTGGTTTTTAATGATAAAATTTCTCATTATGATATAATGATTTAGTAGATTATGGGGGTAACATGCGTCAAAAAGATTTTATAACAGAAGAATCAGCAGATTTGTTAGCGCAAATAACAGACCTGATTTTAGATAGTAGTATTCGTGAAGATGAACGGCAAATTTTACTAGTTGCTAAAGCAAGACTAGAAAAGCACCAGTATCTACCTAAAATTGTTGCTGATTTAAAATATAGTTTAACGCCATTGGCTGTGAAAAACAGCTTGTCTCAGAAGGTGGCATCATTCTATCTTCAAATAACTAATCTCAAATATGCCGATAAATACATGGGCCTTGGATTTGGTTTTGGCATGAACTTTGGTGGTCATTGAGCTGGGTGAAGTTTAAAAGAACGCCTATTCAATTGAAGAAAAGGCATAATATGATTGCTATGTTTTTATGAGTACAAATATATTAGGTACTTTAAATCGTCAGATACGCTAAAGAAATCTGTGTTAAAAATAACTTTTATTAGTGATTTCGCTGTGGTTGATTAGATTATGCGTGATAGCCATAAGAAGTCGTACCAACTTCTTGGAAAGAACATTCTAAAATACTAAAGATATTAAAAAGTAATCAATCCGATTATCGTAACAGCAAATTTTTATCATATATTATCCGATACACGATAAAAACAAGTAAAAAAAAGAGCGTCAAATATCAATATGGTATGCATTCTGACAAAATTGGTACGTCAACGATATAAACGTCAACAATCGATAAGCCATAGTAAAAATTCTTAAGAGATAACGAATGTTGAACTAGCTATTATTTGTGGGTAAGGGTAATCATGGTGGAAATATTTTGTTTAAATCTGTAGTAAATAAGATTGTTTATTTTTATGGAACTCAATTCACATGAATTAGTACATGTACTTCAACAGGTATCTGGGAGAATAGATGTATTTAAATACTGCGACGCATTTGTTGCAACAGATGTTCATAGAATATTTCTGGTAAAGCGAGTTCCTTGTGAAATGTATGTATTGCTAACGCAGTTGCCAATGAAACTGATTCATTGTTTTTAATCCTTTTAATTTGATCTTGGTAATACTTAATTTTATCCGTGTTTGATTTATTAGAAAATTCTTCATATCATAAAGAGTCATAGATATGATACACATCATATCTGTCCAAATTATCTACATCGCTTATGCTTTCTGCAAAAATTGCGTTATGCCAGATCATATTTTAACTAGAATTTCCATCCACGTATATTTGGTTGTCATAAAGTATATCATCTTTATTAAAATCTGAATGTTGAGCAATGTATTTCCCAAAAATACCTGACACGTTTTATATAATCTAACCTTTAAAAATATTTGTTGGTAGTTTTTAAATACTCACTATCATTAAACTTTTGATTCAAATAGTGCTTTATCCGTTGAAGTATACGTAAAATAGTAACTTATAAGTTTTTTTATTTATTTGATGTGCTACAATCATATGTTATATCCACCAATATTTTTGGAGAATTAAAATAGATATGTATAAAACAATAGAAAAGCATTTTTATAAGAAAATGCAGGAATCACTACTCAATAAATTGTTATTCAGAGGACGGTTTATTGGAAAAAGAATAAGACTTTTAATTGGTCAAATTATCAATATAGTGGCATATAATTTCTTAAAATTATTGTTAGGCTTAATTTTTCTTGCAGCATTTTTTGTAGTTTTATTTAGTTTCATTCTAAAAGAGGAAAACAACTTAACGTTATTAGGTGCCTTTATTTCTTCGACAACTGCTATTTTGATTTCGATATTGCCGAAATCAAAACGTCTAAATGGTATTGTGACTAGATATGAAAAGCCAAAAGAAATTTCTCGATATGGAAAAACTTTATCGTATCAATATTATGTTGTAAATGTAACAAATCCAAATGATTTTGCTATCCCAATTGACAAAATTTTTCTAACAAATGGTAATTTTGTCAAAGATTATGATGTCGTTTTTATAAATAGTAATCGCAAATCTCCCAAGAAACCAATAAAGCAAGAAAAAGACATGCAAAACTACATTACTGAAATGCCTGCAGACATTTGTATTTTAGGTCCCAAAAATACTATTTTAGTAAAATTTGCAACATATATGGATTTTAAATTTGCCTATATCCAAACTACCAACAAAAAACTTTATAAAATTAGTGTGAACCTTATGAATTTCAGATCTGAGTATGATATATTCAGACGTGGTGTGTTCTTTAATTATGAGGATAACAACGCTAAAGAATATTTGGACTTGGATTGGATTAAAGATAATGATTAAAATGCAAGGACTATAAGAATACATATTTAAAATTTTTTATCAGCCAGTGAGAGATAAAATACACTTAAAATTTTAAAAATATGGTTAAGAATGCTGATATATAATGTTTCTTGATTTTTGAATTAGTTCACTATCAGCTTGAACAAGTAAGTTAAATTTACGACTAACTGATTGCCAACAAAAAGCCGCCGATTGATTTCGGCGGCTTTTTCTATCGTGATATTTTTGCTACTGTGTCACCAGGTTTCAATACCACATCTGTAAAAATAATGGTATGAGGGGAGAGTGTCTGGTTGGCAATCGTCGTAATAGCTAGTTCGCCCATTTGGGTAAAGTTTTGCTGAACGGCAGTCAACCGAGGCCGTGTGAGCTGGGTGAGATCCGTACCATCAACGGTGATAATTGACAGATCATTAGGGACACTAACGCCAGCATCTTTAGCACCATTCAGGATACCAATCCCAACAATATCAGCAGATCCAATCACTGCAGTGAAGGGTAATGGCACGCCAAAATTTTGAATGGTCTCAAGGCCGGTCTGATAAGCATTTTCAATACCCCAAATAAAGGCAGGATCATACTGAATGCCATGTTTTGCTAGTGCATCAATGAAGCCTTGACGCCGTAATGTTGCGACCACTGAGTCTGGATCAGCGGCACCAATTAACGCGATTTGACGATGCCCCTGATTATATAAATAATCAACGATGGTATGCATCATCGCATAATTATCAGACGAAATCGACGGAATCCCATTATCTAATTGATTGGAAATACTCAAAAGGTGCATGTCAGCCGTCATTAAGACATCAAAAACAGCTGTTTCAAGGTCAACCGCCAACATCACCACAGCTAACAATTGTCTTGAGAGTAATGATTTGACCGTTTTAATTTGATGTTGGACATCATTTTCCAGAAAGACAATTAACAATTCATAGCCTAGTTCAAATGCTTGACGTTGCATGCCTTTAATAATTTCATCAGCAAAGTTGGTATGTGTCGCAGGGACAAGTACGCCAATCACGCGACTTGCCTTTTGTGACAAATCGGCAGCCGATTGATTTTTATAATAACCCATCTCTTCGGCGAGTTGACGGACGCGCTGGGCTGTTTCCGCACTAAAACGCCCACGATTTGTCAAAATTCGTGAGACGGATGCCGCTGAAATACCGGCGCGATTTGCAATGTCCTTAATTGTAATAGCCATAATCCATATTATAGCGTAAAGTCAGTTGACAAACAAAATGAAAGCGTTTACAATACAAAGTGCGTAAACGTTTACTCAAAATCCAAAAAAAGATTATGTTTAACATGCTAGCAATCTTAAATGTAGTCGGGTTCTCAACTAGACAAAATTATCACTTAAAGGAGAGTGACTATGTTGAATCGTACGACGCAAAACAGGGGACAGCTGCCGATGCTCACCAGTATGCAGTTATTCCTGATGACTTTTGGCTATGCTGGCGTTCAAGTCGCATTTTCAGTGCAAACTGGTAATATGGGTCGCATATTTCAGACTTTAGGCGCTGACCCAACAAAGCTAGGATTTTTCTTCATCTTGCCGCCATTGGCAGGGATGGTAACGCAACCATTAATCGGCTATTTCTCTGATAAAACCTGGTTACCAAAACTCGGACGGCGAATACCATACTTGATTGGTGGCTGTTTGGTTTCCTTGATTGTCCTACTCCTGTTACCCAATACGGGTTCACTGGGATTTGGGTACGGATCCATGATGGCTTTGTGGTTTGGGGCGGTGACCGTACTATTCATGGACCTATCGGCCAATGTATCAATGCAGCCGTTTAAAATGCTGATTCCAGACATGGTCAATGCACGCCAAACCGATAAAGCCTGGAGTTTACAAAATATCTGGGGCAGTTTAGGTGGCGTCATTGCTTTCGTTTTTCCATTTATTTTGACTGCATTTGGGGTCGCCAATACAGCATCACGGGGCGTTGTGCCTGATTCCGTTAAAATTTCATTCTACGTGGCGGCAGCAATTTTATTGTTCTCAACGATTTTCACGATTATGAATGTGAAGGAATATGATCCAAAGACCTTAGCTGATTATCATGGCTACCAGTCAGACACAAAAACGCATGAATCATTGCTAACAATTCTAAAGCACGCACCAAAGGTTTTTTGGACACTAGGGATTGTTGAATTCTTTGTTTGGTTTGGTATTCCATATATGTGGACCTATTCAACTGGAGCATTGTCCGAAAATATTTGGCATGTTTCCGATCCTGCCTCAGCTGGGTATCAAGCGGCTGGTAATTGGTTTGGGATTTTACAAGCCATATACTCGTTAGTAGCAATTATTGTGGGTATCGCGTTTCAACGCTTAAACAATCGCACGCGCCAATGGGCCTATTTCTTGAGTTTAATCATTGGTGGGGTTGGCTTCCTGGTGGTCGCGTATGGGCATACGCATCTATCATCACTGATTGGTTTTAGCTTGTTCGGTATTGGTTGGATGGCGTTGATTTCAATTCCGTATACGATCCTAACCAATGCGTTGGATGGTAAACACGATGGAGTTTATTTGGGTTTGTTTAATTGTTTTGTCTGTATCCCGCAAATTGTAGCCTCGGTGGCCAGCTTTGCCATCTTTTCAGCGGTGGGGCAATCAATGGCCAATATGTTAGCAGTTGCCGGTGTTTGTTTAATGATTGGTGGCTGTTTGATATGGATAGTCAAAGAAGAAAAGCGTTATTAAAAAAGGAGAATGAACATGACAGCAGCAATTCAATGGTGGCAAAAAGCAGTGGTTTATCAAGTTTATCCGAGGTCCTTTCAGGACACTGACGGTGATGGGATCGGTGATTTGAAGGGAATTACACAACGCCTTGATTACATCAAGAAATTAGGCGCCGATGTGATTTGGCTTAACCCCGTTTACGCATCGCCAGATAAAGATAATGGTTACGACATTTCCGATTATGAAGCCATTAACACGAAATTTGGCACGATGGCTGACTTTGATGACCTATTAGCACAAGCCCATGATAAGGGGCTTAAGATTATGATGGACTTGGTGGTTAATCACACCTCAGACCAACACCCGTGGTTCATTGAAAGTCGGCAATCACAAGAGAATGATAAACGTGATTTTTATATTTGGCGCGATCCCGTTGCTGGACATGAGCCAAATAATTGGGGATCCTTCTTCTCGGGACCAGCTTGGCAATTTGAAGACGCTACGGGACAGTATTATTTGCATTTATTCGTTGCAGGCCAACCTGATTTGAACTGGGTGAATCCTGAGGTACGTCAGGCTGTCTTTGATATGATGAATTTCTGGGTGGATAAGGGCATCGATGGTTTTCGCATGGACGTGATTTCCCTCATTTCTAAACCTGATGGCCTACCCGATGGCGAGGTGCCTGAAGGTGGTGACTATGGTAATTCAAATCAAGCGGTGGCCAATGGTCCCCACGTCCATGAGTATTTGCAAGAGATGCGCCAAAAGGTTTTGAACCGGGCAGATATGATGACCGTCGGGGAAGCATCAGGGGTGGATATTGAAAACGCCGTGAAGTATGCCAATCAAGATAATTCGGAGTTGAATATGGTCTTCCAATTTGAACATATGGATCTTGATAATAACCCCAACCCAGCGCTTGGCAAATGGTATGACAAAAAAGTTTCACTGGTTGATTTAAAAGCGAATTTATCCAAATGGCAAAACGATTTGGCGGGTAAAGCATGGAATTCATTGTATTGGGATAACCACGATCAGCCACGGGCTGTGAGCCGCTACGGGGATGATCGGCCAGAATATCGTGTTGTTTCTGCCAAAATGGTCGCAACGCTCCTGCATTTCATGCAGGGCACGCCATACATTTACCAAGGCGAAGAAATTGGTATGACGAACGCCTACAATTTGCAACGTGATGATTTTGACGATGTTGAAATTAAAAACGCTTTTAAGTACTTAATCGATCAGGATCATTTAACCGATGAAACCACGATGTTAAGGTACGTCCACGCCAAAGGTCGGGATAACGCTCGGACACCCATGCAGTGGGATGACAGCACCAATGCGGGCTTTACCACTGGCACACCTTGGTTGAAGTTGAACGATAATTACGAAACGATTAACGTGGCAGCAGCCTTAGACGATCCAAATTCAATTTTCTATTATTATCAGAAGTTAATCCGCTTACGGCATGACTTGCCAATTATCACTACGGGTGTTTACCAATTATTAGATCCAACTGATGAGCAAGTTTATACTTATCGTCGAGTTGGAGAAAATGACACCTTACTGGTCATTAGCAATTTTACAAGTGACACCTTAACGCGTGATTATCAAGTCCCTGAGACGGCAACGCTAATTATCGGTAATTATGACGATGATGCTGGCACAACATTACGGCCCTATGAAGCCAAAGTCTATCACCTGACCAACTAACATCAGCCGCATAACAAAAAGCCTTCGTTAATCGAAGGCTTTTACTATTTAATGGTATTAAGTTTCATCGGCGGTTTCGTGGATAATTAACGTACTCCCAAACGGATCAATCACTGTCAGTGTATGGACGTCTATCAATTGCCCGCGATCAGCAAATCGCGTTTTCAGTTGCGCAAAATAGGCCGGATTAACGGTAATTGTCCAATCAGTTAAACCATTTTCTTGTGGTTGGCGTTGCGCTACTCGGGCGCCTAACCACGTATTATAAGCATGGTGATGGTGGTAGCGATTATGCGAATAAAAGTTAGCGCTATTAGCAAAGGTGGTTGTCAAGGCCATCCCCAAGCCATCAATGAAGAAAGCATCCCCAGCTGCTACGTTATGGCCCACAAAATGTAAATGGCCAATCGTGGTCTGTGATGGAAAGCCTACCCAGTTACTTTTCCGTGCCTGTAGTAATGTGGCAACGTCAACGGCTTTAGTGCCCATTTGGACAAAATTTTGATCCCATTGCCATTGTTCGCGCGGCCGATCATGATAGAGTTCAATCCCGTTGCCATTGGGATCGTTTAAATAAAAAGCTTCACTAACATCATGGTCTCCGCCACCTAGCGGATAGTTAATTGTCAAAAGATGTGCCACTAAACTCGCTAGACTAGCAGTATCTGGGAAGAGTAGGGCGAAATGGTATAGTCCTTGCCGTGGTGCACTCGGCGCTGTCCCGTTAAATACCAACGTGAGGATTGGTGGTTGGGTGGTTGTTAACGCATAACTATAGGTTTGTGCGTCGATTTTTGTCTCGACGAAACCAAGAATATCGCGATAAAAAGGCCGCATTTGGGCCTCGTCATTAGCGACGAGCGTGAGGTGTGTCATGTGGTAAGTAATTGGCTGCATTGGCGCTATCCTGACTGTTGATTAATTTTGCTTACTATTTATAAGTATCATAAAGTGTTTTACGAAAAAAGTCTAGTGATTTGCTGATAGTGAAACCCGAGGTGCCGCAACTGTCATCTTAATTGTGAATTGCGATAATTGGTAAACGCTATCAAAGCCTATGATAAGGCGTTTTGTGTTGGGTTGATTTGTGAAATTACTGCGAGAGTGATATAATATAACCAACAAGTAACAAGAATATAGCGCAAAGGACGGAGGAATCTCATATGATTTGGTCATTAATTGTTGGTGCCATTATTGGTGCAATTGCAGGTGCTATTACGAACCGTGGGGCATCCATGGGTTGGATTAGTAATATCCTTGCTGGCTTGATTGGTTCAGCTATTGGACAAGGCGTTCTTGGCCACTGGGGACCAAGTCTAGCTGGCATGGCTTTGATTCCTTCAATTATTGGGGCAGTTGTCCTAGTATTGATTGTGTCAGCTGTGTTCGGTATTCGAGCAAACCGCTAAAACAAGTGAATAACAGCAGTGTTATCTGAGATAAACCTGCTGACATGTGAAAGGGAACCGTTAAGGTTTCCTTTTTTTAGACAGACGATAGCGCATGATAGCAGAATTTGAACTCACCCCAAATTCTGTTGTAAACTAAGGCTATGTTAAATCAGAAGTTACAGTTAAATACGTCAAAACTAGCCATTGTGGGCTATGGTGTCTTGATTGGTTTTCTAACCGGTATCGTGGTGAGTCTCTTTCGGCTGTCAATTGAAAAAGTTTTAGCGTACTTTCAGACCTTATACCTTGCTGTCGGACGGGGTGAATTGTTCTCACTGGGCCTCATTATTTTTTTAAATGCTGGCTGTCTCATCGTAGTTGCTTGGTTACTCAAGCAAAATCCGCATATATCAGGATCAGGGATCCCGCAAGTTGAAGGGGTATTAACCGGAGAGATAACGGATAATTGGTGGGCAACGCTTTGGCGCAAATTTACTGCTGGGATTTTAGCCATTGGTAGTGGCCTGATGCTTGGCCGCGAGGGGCCATCGATCCAACTTGGTGCTGCAATTGGTCAAGGCGTAGCAAAATACCGACATTTAAGCCATAACAAAGCTAAAAGTTTAATCGCCAGTGGCGCCGCTGCTGGCTTATCCGCGGCCTTTAACGCCCCGCTAGCTGGTGTGATGTTCGTCCTTGAAGAAATCTATCATAGCATTTCACCGTTTGTTTGGGTGGGGGCTGTCACAGGGGCGACTGTATCGGACTTTGTCTCGACGGTCATGTTTGGGCAAACACCAGTCTTAGCTGTGGGGAATTTAACCGTTTTTCCGGTGAAGTTGTACGGTTTGCTCTTGGTATTTGGGCTGATGTTAGGACTGTTTGGTTATTTATATCAACGTGTCCTGCTGGCTAGCTTGTCCTTGTATGACAAATTACCGCTACCCAAGTATTTTTATGGGGTGATCCCATTCATCTTAGTACTGCCAGTTGGCCTACTTTGGCCACACATTTTGGGTGGTGGTAACGGTTTGATTTTATCGTTCAATAATACCCCAACTAGCATTAAGCTACTGCTAGGCCTATTGGCTGTGCGGTTTGTTTTTTCAATGGTGAGTTATGGTTCTGGTCTGCCTGGTGGGATCTTTTTACCCATTCTCACGTTAGGGGCTTTGAGTGGCACCCTCATTGGCAATGTGTTCGTGACCTTGAACTGGATGCCGACGACGTATATTTTGAATTTTGTAGTGATTGGTATGGCGGGTTATTTTGCTTGTATTGGTAAAGCACCGTTCACTGCGATCATTCTTGTTTTTGAAATGGTTGGGAGCGTCACGCATATTTTGCCATTGGCCTTTGTCAGTTTGGTGGCTTATTTAGTTGTTGATTTACTCAACGGTGCGCCAATTTACGAATCATTGTTGGCTAGATTATTACAGCAAAACCAGCAAAACAACGCTTCGTCTGAGATGACCACGCTTGAAATTCCCGTTTTAGCCGGCAGCATCATGGAAGACCAGCAAATACGCGACTTGAATTTAATGCCCAACAGTTTAATCACATTGGTAAAACGGTCAGATAATTTGCTCATTCCAAAGGGCGACTTGGTTTTGCGTGCTGGCGACATCATTTACCTGCGCGCTAGTCAAGATGTGGCACAAGCCATTAAACGGCAATTACTAGCGACGGTGGTGGTGTAGTCAGATAGGCTAATGAACATAATATGATTTAAAATGGGTGTAATCTGTGTATAAAATGTGAGAAAATATAGTATAAGACTATTGTCGTTTTATTTTTCGGGAGAATTGAGGAGATGTGATGTTAAAAAAGTATAAGTTATACAAATCCGGTAAAACGTTGGTGACGGGGATTTTTGTTGCTGGTGCCATCGCCTTAACTGGCGTGTCACAGGTACACGCTGACACAACTACGCAAACTAGTACCGATCAGGTTGTGCAGACTGTGACAGCAAATCCGACCGCGACAACGACTGATGCAACAGCAACGCAGCCAGCAGATGCATCTACGACAAAGTCATCACCGGTGACAAGTACCACGCCAGCAAGCTCTTCGGCAACATCGGCTAGTGCAGAAAGTCCAGTTACTGGCACTGACGCAACAACTAACAACGTTAGTGATGTATCTGTCCCGCAGACAGCATCTACGCCAAACGCCACAAGTACAGCGCCACAAACGCCTACTGAAAATACAGCTAGTGCAGTATCACCAGTCACAACAGCACCGGTATCGGCAGTAACACCAGCCCCAGCACAAAGTGTAACGACTACGCCACAAACTGTTGCAACACCCGATATCACTTTGCAAGGTCAAGGACAAAACTATGGCTGGCAAAACCCTGTCCATGAAAACGAAACAGCTGGTGTTACCGGTCAAGCGTTGCGTTTGGAGGGGGTTAAAATAACCGTTAACAACACGAGCAACACCTACCCAGGTGATATTGTTTATCAAGCACATGTTTCCGGAACTGGCTGGCAGAGTGAAGTTAAAAATGGTGCGCTAGCAGGAACAGTTGGACAAGCCCGTCAAATGGAGGCAATCAAGATTCATTTGACCGGTGAATTAGCCAACCAGTATGACATTTACTATCGTGTTCATATTCAAGATTTTGGGTGGTTAGATTGGGCTTCAAACGGGACTGTGGCTGGCTCAACTGGTCTAGGGTTACGCCTTGAAGCGATTCAATTCTTGCTTAATTTGAAGCAACAAACCTTCACCCAAAGCACGCAACGACCAAGTGTTGGCGCAGCTAACTTACAATACCAAGTACAAGGCCAAGACTATGGCTGGCAAGGGACGCGTAATAATGATACAGTTGCTGGGACAACAGGGCAGGGTAAACGCTTAGAAGCAATCAAAATTTATCTTGATAACAATGGCTTGACCGGTGATGTTGTCTATCAGGCACACGTTTCAGGAACAGGTTGGCAAAATGCAGTCACCGATGGTCAGTTAGCAGGGACGGTTGGTCAGTCTCGCCAAATGGAAGCCATTAAAGTGACTTTGACCGGCCAATTAGCCAGTTATTATAATCTTTACTATCGTGTTCATATCCAAGATGTGGGTTGGTTGGCTTGGACAGCTAATGATGGTATTGCTGGCTCAACTGGCTTAGCAAAGCGTATTGAAGCCATTCAATTAACACTGATTCAAAAAGGTCATGCTGTACCGCAAACAGGGACAGCTTATTTGAACCCGACAAATTATCAAGTTGTCACAAAGCATGCAAACCAACCGGTTTACTTCTCGCAATTAGATAGTCGCTGGGCAAATCATCCTTTTAATGATTATACAATGAGGCCAGCTGGCTGTGTCCCAACTAGTATTGCAATGGTTTTGAATGGGTCATATGGTATCCCAGTGAATCCAGACAACGTGAGAGCCGTGATGAATAACATCAGTACATCATCATACGGCGCAACGGGCATTGACTTGATTAATACCGTACATTATTATGGTCGTCAAGTCGAACAAATTAATACGGTTGCCCGCACGGCGCAATTGTTACAACAAGGCGTTCCTGTAATTTTCTATGTTAATGTGGCTAATGGTATCGGTCACGCAATTGCCACTTACGGTTACAGTAACGGGGCAACGCAGGTCTATGATCCTTACAGTCGCTATTACTTCAATGGCTGGTACGATCTTAACTATCTTTCAAATACGCTGAGTCGCGATCCTGCTGATTGGAATGCCGGACGACCAGTGTTTGCAATTATGTAGCGTCATAAAATAACGTGGTAAAAAGACAAGTGATTGTCTTTTTTTAGTAGCATAATCTTAAAATATATTGATAACGTAAAAAGGACGGGACAAAGATGATAGCATCTATACAACAAGATAAAGCGTTATCCGCAGCGATTAACGCTTACTTACACGCACCAACACTTGATAATAAAGCACATCTCGAAAAAATGCTGATCCGCTACGATGTATTAGCGGGATTTACGCTTTCTACAACTAATCACGGTAAAAAGGGTGTCATTCAACTAAAGCAAGGCGTCTCAATCAACGATGCGTTGATTAACAGCATTCATCAACTCGTTATAGCAGCACAACAAAAAATGACAATAGCCGAACTAACGGCTGGTAATGTTGCACGATTTTTCTAAGCACGCCCACCATTTTCATTCATTGACTACTTAGGAGCATTGTGGTAGCGAGTTAAAAAAATTTTTGATAAAATAATATCTGTTAAAGGTACCTGGGGGAGCAACGCATAGAGACATTGATTGCAACTAACTGTTTTTATGTGTTGTCAGTGGTGCCAAAAATGAATGAACAGCACCGGCAAGGTCTTGTCTGTTTGTCGGTGAGAAGAGGGGAAAGACATGACAAATAAGCAAAAGTTGATATTTGGTTCTTTGGTAGGAATCGTGGCGTTGTTGGGGATTATCCTGTTGTTATTCATCCGGCAATCACAGGGGCAGCCACACACTAGCCCAGCACCACAAATCGACACAAATAAAGTGGTTAAGCGGATTAATGGTGAGCTGTTTACCGATGCGGGCTTTGGCACGTATCTGGCAGATCCTGACAATTACGCAGGTAGTACGTATGTTGATGGGCAGGATCTTGGGAGCCAAAATATCAACGATGCTGTGGCGAAAAGCTTAGAAAGTGAAGAACAGGGTACTAGCTTTAGCAAGCTGTTTGAAAAGGATCAAATCGTAAACTTAAAAACGACTTGGGAACCAGATGGTAATGCCTTTACTGCACGCGGTGATTTGATTCGTCAAGATACAGGCAAGACCTATCCGTTTGCATTTGAATTCAACACAAAATACCAGATTTTGCAAGAATGGTTTGGTAAGAATATCAAAATTTAATGGCTCATCATTGTGATTATGCTGCAAAAATCAATATAAAAAGCCGATGCCGTTGAGGGATCGGCTTTTTATATTGTCAGCGATTTGTCTTGATGTTATGCAATAATGATATTTGTTATATTACGGTGTAAGTGTTGTAATTATCGAATAAAGGCGTAAAATAGTTTGTGTAGTGTAAGCGCTTTCATGAAGAAAAAGAGGAGAGAATCATGAAAAATCATCACGAAAAACCAGCTGCGCCAATATTAACCCAGTTTCTCATTTTTAGTGCGATTCTGTTGGTATCTTATTTAATATCATTGGGGATGAGTGTTATCTTACCGCAATTTCCAGTGCCAACACCGTTGATCGGCTTAATCTTATTATTTCTTTGTTTAACCAGTGGACTGGTCCGATTGGAGCAAGTCGAGAAGTTATCACAAAATCTCTTGGGGATGATTGGGTTACTATTTGTACCGTCAGGCATTTCGTTAGCTAATTCTTTGCATTTATTCCGAGAGGAAGGCATTAAAATCATTGTCGTCGTTATCTTAGCTACTATTATTTTGTTGTTGTCGGTGGCCTACACCTCTAAAATCATTTCTAAAATTGCCGGCAAATTCAGCGCAAAGCGCACTAAAATCGTACGAGGCGCCTACAATGATTAATATTCTTAATACACCATTCTGGGGCATTTTCTTAACAATTTTTGTTTACTGGATCGGACAACAACTATTCAAAAAGTATCCCATTTTCATCTTCCAACCGTTGTTTATTGGCATGATTTTGGGTATCTTGGTGCTTGTGAGTTTTGCTGGGATATTTAAGCAACCAATGAGTCATTTTTATCAACAATATAAGGCTGGTGGCGACATTGTGTTCTGGTTTTTGAGTCCAGCAACCATGGCCTTTGCCATCCCGCTGTATAAAAAGCGCGATATGGTCAAACAATACTGGTTAAGAATTTTCTCGACCTTAATCATTGGTTTAACAGTTGCGTTGATGCTTATTTTTGGGGTATCGAAACTCTTTGGTCTATCACAAATTGCCACCATCGCGATGTTGCCACAAGCAGCTACCACGGCCATTGCCTTGCCAATTTCTGCCGTCATTGCTGGTGGTGGTGAGGCGGGCGCTTTTGCCTCGTCAATCACGGCGATGGCAGTGATCGTCAATGCTGTGGTCATCTACGCGTTAGCGGACAAACTCATTCGTTGGTTCAAGTTGGATCAAGATCCTATTGGTCTCGGTTTATCTTTTGGGACGGCCGGACATGCGATCGGGTCAGCTAAAGCGATCGAAATTGGTGAAACAGAAGGCGCAATGGCTTCTATTTCAATGGTGGTCATCGGCTTGATTGTCGATGTTATTGTCCCAGTGTTTGCGCAAATGGTTGGGTTAATGTAAGACAAGAGTTGAATACTAGTATAAAAGCCACAGCTAAATATTTGAGCTGTGGCTTTTATACTGTACTTCTTTTTAACTGTAAACAAAAATCGATTGATTTAAATTTCAGGATTATGGTTCTAAATTATGAGTCATTTTTGGAAAAGTTTCTCGATATATTAATTCTGGCGATTTAAGTACAATTTCTGGCGAAGTATTATTTGGATTAATAATTTTGCGATGTAGTAAGCTTAGTGCTTCGTCAACCATATCATGTATGTCAATTCTAAAGGTGGTAAGTGCTGGAGAAGAAAATTTAGCGATTTCTATATCATTAATACTTATAAAAGCGGTAGTATCTGGAATACTTATATTGCTGTCGTTAAATGCTCGTAACACACCAATGGCTAGTGAGTCTGAACCAATTAAAAATGCGCGTGGCATGCCAGAATTTGAATTTTCTTGTAGAATTTTTTTACCAATTTGATAGCCGGATAAAGCTGAAAAATCAGGCCCTATGTGCACATCTTCTTTGCTGTATACACCAATTTCTTTTGCATAACTTTCAAAGTATCTTCGTCGTAGATCTTTAAATTGAAAAATATTGTTACCTTGATTCCACAAATTCCCACCAATAAAACCGATTCTCTTAAAATTGCGTTTCTTAAACTCGTTTAATGCTTTTGTGATTGCAAATTCTAGGTTAGGTTGAACAGAGGTAAATACCTCGGGGTCGGGGTTAGAGTCTATAAATACACAATTAATTTGTTTTTCAATCAATGCGTCTAGTGCATCTTTATTGAACTTTCCAATTAATAACGTTCCATTGACTGTTTTGGGTAAAACGAATACATTTTTGTAAAAATTGATACGTAAGCCATTTTTTAATGCCGTAGCTTCAATAATTTGTCTCATTCTTATAAAGTAGACATCTTCAAGTTCTTCATCCGGATTAATTGAAAAAATTACCGCTAACTCAAGATCAGAAAATTTACTAACGTTAGGAGATAAATAATTTAATTGACGTGCTGCAAGTTGAACAGCCTCACGCGTTGCATTCGTAACAGAAAAAGTAAGGTCATTATTGAGTATTCTTGAAACTGTAGCAGTAGAATAGCCAGTTTTCATAGCAATTTCTTTAATCGTAGTCATTTTTCACCTCAAAGTAAACAATACATAATAAAGTTGACGACATAGCTCCTTCTATAACTAAACACTAATATGATCTTAATGTCAATCAAGTAAACATAGTAAATAACGTTTACTAATATTTACTAACTTTATCATTGTAAGCGCTTTCATTTAATTTGTCTACAGGTTATTATTTAGAGGACGACAGATGTTGAATAGCGAAAGGATAATTTTTATGACACACATTTTGAACAGCTCAAGATTCTTGCATGGTGGAGATTATAATCCCGAACAATGGCTTGACAACCCAGATATTATCGATCGAGATTTCATATTGTTTCAACAAGCAAAAATCAATACGTTTACTCTAGGCATTTTTTCTTGGGCAAAACTCGAACCCGAGGAGGGTGTATATGATTTTGAATGGCTAGATGATATTTTTGACCGCGTTGAAAAACAAAACGGGAATATCATTTTGGCCACACCAAGTGGTGCACGTCCTAGATGGATGTCAACAAAATATCCCGAAATTTTAAGAACAAATGAAGAAGGTCAAAAACTTTTATTCGGTGAACGTCATAATCATTGTTTTTCTTCACCAATCTATAGAAAAAAAACTCAGGAAATCAATAGACAATTAGCCAATCGATACGGTCACCGCAAAAGCCTAATACTCTGGCACATTTCCAATGAGTTTGGTGGTGAATGTCATTGTGAACTATGTCAAACAGCATTCCGTAGATGGATGCAACATAAATATAAGACCATCGATAATTTAAATAAACTATATTGGTCTTCATTTTGGAGTCACCAATACAATACTTGGGAAGAAGTCCATTCTCCTTCACCATTAGGTGATACAACATCTATGTCTCTTAATTTAGATTGGAAGCGGTTTGTAACTGACCAAACAATTGATTTCTATGAAAATGAAATTAAACCATTACGAGAAATCACGCCAAATATTCCTATCACAACCAATTTTATGGGAGGGAATCCACCTTATTCAGACGTACATCAAGATTTAGACTATCAAAAATTTGCAAAACACGTAGATATTATTAGTTGGGACTCCTATCCAAATTGGTCAAATGATTATGAATCTACTACTGAACTAGCCATGAAAACCGCACTTATGAATGATGTTATGAGAAGCTTGAAGCAAAACACGTACTTAATTATGGAGAGTACGCCTTCGCAAGTTAATTGGCATCCCTTCAATAAATCAAAACGGCCTGGTATGCACGAGATGGGGAGTTTACAGCAAATAGCACATGGCGCTAATGCTGTCCTGTATTTCCAACTACATCAATCTCGCGGCTCATCAGAGATGTTTCACGGGGCTGTTGTGACAAACAGCTTAAGTGATCAGACACGTACTTTCAAAGATGTTAGTAAGGTTGGTAAAGATCTAGAAGAGTTGCAGCCAGTAGTAGACACTGAGTATCAACAACCAAAAGTTGCAATTGTGTTTGATTATGACAACATGTGGGCGCTATCAGATGCAAAAAATTATTCGGATGAGACTAAAAATTATTGGGGGACTATTCAAGATCATTACAGTGTATTTTGGCACAACAATATCTCGGTAGACATTATTTCTACAGAAGACGATTTGTCACCATATACATTAATTATAGATCCTATGCATTTCATGATGAGCCAAACATTTATGGCTAAAATCGAAAAATATGTCAGCTCGGGCGGACACATAGTTGGTACGTACATGACGGGTATTGTTGATCCAAATTATTTGGCATATATGGGCGGGTGGCCTGAGACATTGCAAAATATTTATGGCTTGTCTTATGTTGAAACCGATACGCTTTATCCAACACAAAATAACGCGATCAATTGGGAAGGGGATTTTTTTAACATTCATAATTATGCAGATCTATACGAACTCAAGGGGGCAAAACAGTTAGCACTCTATGTCGATGATTTTTATGCTGATTCGGCAGCTCTAACAGAAAATAACTTTGGGGCGGGTGCAGCGTTCATGATTTCCGCTAGAACAAACCGTGACTTCTTAAACAAATTCTACCAAATGTTAATTAATAAGTTTGACTTATATAATATCGATATTCCTGTTGAAGATATTAACGAAAATATCAATATACAAATCAGACAAAATGATGCTCAAAAATATTTTTTTATTACAAATTATGACGATAGCGAACAAACAATTGTATTTAACGATAATTACATTGATATGTTATCAGGAAACAGTTTGATCAATAACGTCACAATGTCCCCTTATCAAGTTATAGTCGCAAGAAAAGCGTAATTTAGGAGAAAAATATGAACAACGTCAATAAACAAAAATTATCGCGACATAAAGTAATTGAGATGATTTCTTTCGCCCTTGGAAATTTAGGTCATTCGGCTTTCTATGGCGCATTAAGTACTTATTTCATTGTTTACGTGACTAGTGGTATGTTTGACGGACTACCTCAATCCCAAGCAAACAAATTAATTGGCTTAATAACAGCGTTAGTTGTGATTATCAGACTAGCGGAAGTAGTTATTGATCCGATTCTTGGAAATATTGTTGATAATACAAAATCGCGATGGGGAAAATTTAAACCTTGGTTAGTGATTGGGGCAGTCGTTAGTGCCATTCTGTTAGTTGTAATTTTCACAGGCATTTTTGGACTAGCTAAAATTAATTGGATTGCCTTTGCAATTGTGTTTACGATCGTGTTTATCATACTAGACATATTTTATTCTTTTACCGATGTAGCCTATTGGGGAATGGTACCTGCTATAGCTAAAGACAGTAAAGAGAGAGGAATTTTCACATCATTAGGTAGTTTTACCGGTTCAATTGGATGGAATGGGCTGACAATGATTGTTGTACCTGTAACGACATTTTTCACTTTTATGGCCACTGGCAAACATGAACAAGGCCCATCAGGATGGCTTGGTTTTTCAATAGTTGTTTCAATTGTTGCCATTTTGTCTGCACTAGCAGTAGCCTTTGGCACTAAAGAAAAAGATAATATCATTCGAAACGCGGCAACAAAAAAGACTACCATTAAGGATGTATTCTCTGGAATTTTCCATAACGATCAAATTTTATGGATTAGCTTAGCGTATCTTATGTATTCACTAGCGTATGTGGTGACGAACGGTGTTTTGTTTTATTTCTTTAAATACGTTCTGGATAAACCAAATGAATTTTGGATTGCCGGTGCTGTTGCCACAACAATCGGATTTTCTACTGCGCCACTATATCCAATACTTAATAGATTCATAACGAGAAGAGTACTTTTTAGTATTGGACAAGTTGCCATGATTCTATCGTATCTTCTCTTTATCTTTGGCAGAACAAGTATGGTTCTGGTTATAATTGGCCTTATTCTCTTTAACTTTACTTTTGCACAACTTGTTGTTGTATTATCACTCACTGATTCTATTGAGTACGGACAATTAAAAAACAATAACCGTAACGAGGCGGTCGTTTTAGCTGTTCGACCTATGCTAGATAAAATAACAGGAGCATTTTCAAACGGTATTGTAGGGACAATTGCCATTGCAGCCGGTATGACCGGTTCAGCTACCGCGGCCGATATTAGTGCAGAAAAAATTAAAACGTTCGAATTCTATGCCTTTTATACACCGCTCATATTTTCAATTCTCGCACTAATTATATTCCTGTGGAAAGTTAAAATTACCGAAAAAAAGCATGCAGAAATCGTTATCCAATTAGAACAGCAACTATCTCAGGCTAATTCAGATCAAGTTAATCCTTCTGATTCAAATACTTAGAGCATGTATTGATAAGATTTGGAGAGATATTGTTTGGTATCAGATTTATTTTTTCTGAAAGTAGCATGCTGTTATTAATTTAAAATCGTTTTTATAGAATTACAGACACTTATTAAATAATTTGTTGAACTCAAATAAAGTATCTCAACTAATTATCAATTAAAAACCTGATTAAACGATTACGTTTAGTCAGGTTTTTAATTTAATAGCTCTATCACCAGTAGGTTGATGAATTCATAATTAGATTAAAATTTGATTTCTATCATGATTTTATATAAAATTGATTTACTGGTTTATTTATCGTAGGGGGAGAAATAACTTGCAAATCCGTTCATTTTATAAAAATCATATCTTTGTTGTCGGCATCATCTTTTATCTCTTAATTTACCATGTCGTACCTTTAATTGAGCGGCTTATTATTTTCCCGACATTTCATTTGAGTTTATTTCACGGTACGATGGGGTGGGTAGTTTATAGCGGGATAGATGCAATCTTTCTGTATTTTTTAATACAACAATATTCACAACGAGATAGTATTTTTGAAATACCAAAAATAAAGGCACTAGCCATAACTGGTATTGGCTATATTTCATATTCACTTTTCATCAAATATATGTTGCCATTAGTACTTATCACGAGCAATCAAGCTGTCTTGAATACTGCGGCTACCAACGAATCTACCATCGCTATTTACATTCAATTGTTTCATGTAACATTAATTGGCCCCTTCTTAGAGGAGCTCTTATTCCGTGGTTTACTGATAGAAAGAAAAGGTTCTAAGCTAATATGCGGCTTAACGCTATTGATCGCCTCCTTGTTGTTTGGCAGTATTCATATGTCGTATGGCTATGCAACCTTGCCGTTTATTTATTACACAGGCATAGGGCTTATCCTATCATTGGTTTATTGCGCAACCAAAAGGCTACAATATCCAATCATGATACACATCACGATCAATGTTCTTGCCAATTGGGAAGCATTAACAATTTATTTTTAATATAAAATGAGTTTTAGATGATAAAACGGTTGACAAATTCATTTTAATCATGTAAATTTTTAATCAACGAAGAAGAGATGAGTAGGCATGTAGCGTTAGCAAGAGAGTTTACGTTTGGTGGAAGTAAACAACGTGAATGACCGAATAATGGTCTCGGAGTTAATCGTATTATGAGTGCATCGGCATTGCATTAGTGATACGCGGGTGCGCCCGATACCGCGTAACCGTTCATACTGTTTCAATCCTTGTATGGCCGGCATGAGGTGTGTTTTTGATTGACACATAAAATCAGGTGGTAACACGATTCGTCGTCCTGTAATCTAATTGTTTAGATTACAGGACTTTTTTATGCCGACTGTTGGCAACCCAGTTCACGAAAGGTATCCAGCGATGCAGGAAATAACACCAACACGATTTTTTGAGATTACACGTGCACTGAGCACACTTTTGGGCTGCGGTCTGGTACAGACGCGAATGTGTCTTGTCATGATTACTGACGACAAAGCAACCTTTGGATTTAGAATTCAGAAATGAGGTAAGATATGACACAACAAGACAAACACTACGCATTTGAAACATTACAACTTCATGCCGGTCAAGAACAACCGGACTCAGCAACAGGCGCTCGTGCGGTGCCAATTTATCAAACGAGTTCATATGTGTTTAAAAATACCACCGAAGCTGCCGGACGTTTTGCTTTAACTGACGCAGGCAACATCTATGGGCGCTTGACAAATCCAACCAACGCTGCCTTTGAAGCACGGATTGCCGCACTGGAAGGTGGTAGTGCAGCAATTACGTTAGCGTCCGGGTCAGCGGCCATTACTGCCGCAATACTCAATGTTGCCGGTGCTGGTGATCATATTGTGGCGGCATCAACACTATATGGAGGCACCATTGAACTTTTCTCGGAAACGCTTAAAAAATTAGGGATAGACGTGACGTTTGTTCAACCAGATGATCCGAGTCACTTTGAAGAAGCTATTCAGGCGAACACAAAAGCCATTTTCTTTGAAAGCCTCGGGAATCCAAATATTAATATCATTGATTTTCAGGCAGTTGCGGAGATTGCCAAGCGACATCGGGTTATTTCGATTGTCGATTCAACATTTGCCACCCCATATTTGGTACGACCGTTTGATTATGGTATTGATATTGTGGTGCATTCGGCTACTAAATTTATTGGTGGGCACGGGACAACACTTGGTGGTGTCGTGATTGAAAAAGGGGACTTTGACTATCAAGCTAGTGGGCGCTATCCCGATTTTATTAACCCAACCGCAGCATACAACGGAATTGTCTGGTCCGATTTAAAAGGCAGCGCATTTGTGACAAAAATCCGTGCTGAACATCTGCGTGACACGGGCGCAACTTTGTCACCACAATCAGCATTTTATTTGCTCCAAGGGCTAGAAACCTTGTCACTACGAATTGAACGGCATGTTGAAAATACCAGAAAAATTGTGGCTTTCTTAAATCAGCACGATCAAGTTGCCTGGGTAAATTATCCCGAACTGCCAACATCGCCATATAAAGCATTGGCAGACAAGTATTATAAAAAGGGCGTTGGGTCCATTTTTACGTTTGGCTTAAAGTCAGGGGAGGCCGGGGCCGAGCAATTTATCAATCATCTTGACATTTTCTCACTACTGGCCAACGTCGGAGATGCGAAATCTTTAATTATTCATCCCAAATCCACGACTCATGCGCAATTAAGCAATGTACAGCTTGAACAGGCGGGGATTACACAGGATCTTATTCGCATTGCAATTGGTATTGAAAACGTAGATGATCTCATTACTGCCCTCGATGATGCGCTGGCAAAAATTGATTAAGGGATTTTTCCCGCTAACAAATAGCGTCAATAAGCGCGATACAAGAAGTTTAGTGCTACCACGAAAGACAAGAAAAATAGTGACACCATCAAAAAGTTGGTAAAGGCCTATCAATCTGATAATGTCGCTAACTATATCAATAACGAGAGTGGGACTGGTGAAATAGCTGTGTGGTCAGGGGCACCAAAACCAAAATAGCTTTTTCAAACAGAATGTTTGACGCTATGGCTGAATTCAACTAGAATATGACTTTAACTGACAGGAGAATTTATCATGAATAAGCGATGTTGGCGGTGCACACTATGAGCAATGAACAGTTTCACCATAGGATGAGCACAAGGAGAAAAAATGAAAAAAGGTATGACTTTATTAAGTATTGGGGTGGTTTTGGTCCTAACCATTTGGGCCGTGTTTTTTCACGCCAAGAAGGATGCAACGCAAACAGCAACAACGATTGTGTTAGGATCGCAGGGAACTGACACAGCTGTTTGGCGGCATATTGCTAGTTCTGAAGCAGCAAAAAAAGCCGGTTTAAAGATTGAGGTCAAAGATTTTACAGATTCTGCTGCGTTAAACCGTGCGCTTGCTGATAACGCCATTCAAGCCAACGCGTTCCAATCCTATGCTTACTACGTGACTTATAACAAAGCCAATCCTAAAAATCAGGTCTATGCATTAGGCACAAGTTATATTCAGCCAATGGGCCTGTATTCACAAAACTATCATACGATTAACCAAATACCAGATCACGCAACAATTGCTATTGCTAATGATCCAGCTGCTGAAAGTCGTGGGTTGAAACTACTAGAATCAGCTGGCCTCATTACACTAAAACCACACGCAGTTGATGATCTAGTATCACCAAACGATATTGTCGACAATCCGAAGTCACTTAATATCAAACCTGTCGTCTCGACCACAACGCCAGCTTTACTTCACGATCAAGGTGTTGCTGCCGTGGCAATTGATAACAACACTGCGCAACAAGCCAAATTAAATGTCTTTAAGGATGCTATTTTTCACGAAAAGTTGGACCAAAACACACGAGCAAATGTGAATGTGATTGTGACAAACAAACAACATCGACATGATAAACAGTATCAAAAACTTGTGACGCTTTATCATGAACCAACCATTCAGAAATGGTTGAAGCAGTATTATCCAGGTAAAATGTCAGTTGAAAAGCCTCTTTCGGCTTTGACAAAATAGGAGGAAATATGCGAATTATTTTAACTGGTGATGCACTCTTTTCAAGCCGTAATTTAGCGAATCGATTAGATGCAACACTTGTCGAGCAGTTACATCGCGCTGATGCAGTCTTTACCAATGCGGAATTTACAACACCAAATCCAGAGACGACTGTGGCAGCAGGACGTGGTTATGTGACAGCTGTACGGCCAGAAACTTTAGCGGAATTGCAGGCATTAAACATCAAGTTGGTATCTTTTGCCAATAACCATAGCGGTGACTTTGGGATTGCAGGGATGCAGGATACGCTGACAGCTGCAAAAGCCCATCATCTAATCGCTGGTGGTCTTGCGGGTTCATTAGATGAGGCACGGCTACCAAAGTTTTACGATGCAGCAGATGGTCGGATTGGCTTTGTAACTGCTACAGCAACGCGTGCAGATGTTTTTATTGCTAGTAACGGTGGCAATGGTGTCCCACCACGTCCAGGCGTTAATCCGCTACGTTGGTCAGAAACTTATCAAGTCACGGCAGAACAATTTGACCAACTGCAGCGGATTGCTGACAGTTTAGGTCTGACAGAAAGTGCCGCAAAAGGGCGCCGAATTGAGCGGTGGCCAGAACCGCCGGCAAATATTTTAGAATTCGGCTCACTTTTCCAATCTCACTTGAAATTTGAACAAGCCACCACCGCCGCTTTTAAAACGCAAGTTGAACCAGTTGACTTGGCTGCTTTAAAGGCAAGTATTGCTGATGCCAAACGTCGGAGTGACTTTGTCTTTTTCAATTTGCATACGCACGAGGGCGCTCGTGCTGATTGGTATGCTGACCAGCCGGCTGATTTTGTGGTCGAAGCAGCACACGCAGCCATTGACGCGGGTGCGGATTTGGTCATTGGCCATGGCGCACACTTTATGCGCGGCGCAGAACGCTACCACGGCAAGCCCATTTTCTATAATTTAGGTAGTTTACTGATGGAATTTGAAGCAGGAGAATCCATTATTCCCCCAGAAATGTATACAGCTTATCAACTCGACACACATGCTAAACCTTCAGATTTGCACCATCATCGTGCAGTTGACGAAACAGGGCAATTTGTTGGATTTAATGCACACCCCAAGTTCTCCCAAAATATTGCCTTAGACGTGACGATTAACAATAACCAAGTCCACATTAAAGTCATCCCATTAGATCTGGGGTTGAATCGTGATAATCCCGTACAGCGTGGTTTACCAAAAATTGCAGCACCAGCAGTCGCCAAGCAAATATTTGAACGTCTCAATCAGTTAAGTGCCTATTATGATACTCAATTTAGCTATGTCACACAAGATGATACCTTTGAGTTTGTGATAGAATAAAAATTGATTTACTGGCACGAACAGCAACAATCAAAGCTTATCAAAAATACAGATGACCAACACAATCTGATCATCTGTATTTTTTAATGACTACACACTAAATCGAATTGAGAATAGCAATGACTATCCAAACAGCCAACGTACAACCCGATGCCAGTCTAAAAAGGCGCATTATTGACTTAGCTTTACCAGCAACCATTGAAAATATTCTAGAGACCGCAGTGGGGTTTATTGATGCACTCATGGTCTCAAAAATTGGCCTACTCGCGGTGGCTGGTATTGGGTTAGCCAACACCATTTTAAATGTGTATATCGCCATTTTCATCGCGGTTGGGATTGGGACATCATCGTTAATTTCACGACATATCGGCGCGAAAGACTATGATAAAGCCAAGAAAGTCGTGAGTCAATCCTTACTGCTAGCCATTTTTTCTGGTATCGCATTAGGCCTGATTAGTCTAGTTTTTGGTTCAAATTTGCTTAATTTAGTCGGCGCAACCAAACAAACCTTAACGTATGCCAGTCAATTTTTTAGCATTGTGGGTGGCGGGGCGATTGCCATTGCGGCCATGACTTTACTAGGCAGCGTGTTACGTGCGACTGGCGATACCAAAACGCCCATGAAAATTGGGCTGGTCACCAACTTATTGAACGTTGTGTTAGACTTTATTTTAATATTTGGATTAGGGCCGATTCCGGCGTTAGGCGTGATTGGTACCGCAATCGGGACGTTAATTGCCCGAACTGTTGGAACAATTTTACTCTTTAAACAGGTGCAAGCATCCCCAGTTGCTATTTCTGTGTCATCAATTTTTGCTAAACAAAATTATAACGAGCTACTCAAGCTATCAATTCCAGCCGCATTAGAACGACTGGTCATGCGACTCGGACAAGTCTTTTACTTTGGTCTCATTGTTGCGATTGGCGCCAAAACTTTTTCGGCGCATTCCATTGCTGGTAGTATCGAAAGTTTCGTCTATATGCCAGCCTATGGGTTGGCAACTGCGGCCGCCGTGCTATCAGGAAACAGCATTGGGCGACATGACACGCAAGCCGCCAGACGTGTGACCATGCTGTGTATTCGGTATGGGGTGATGATTCTGAGCCTCTTTGGCGTCTTACTGTTTTTCGGGACACCGTTCATTGCGACTTGGTTCACGCGTGATGCCGATGCCATTAAGCAAATTGTGATTGCTTTACGGATTGATGCTTTCAACCAACCAGCGTTAGCCGCAAGTTTAATTTTAGTTGGTGCTCTGCAAGGTATTGGGGACACCAAAACGCCCCTTTACAGCACAGCCTTTGGCATGTGGGTCACTCGTATTCTCGGTGTTATCCTACTAGCGCAAATCTTAAAACTAGGTATTGCCGGCGTCTGGTTGGCCATTGGGTTAGACTTGTATGTCCGCGCCATTTTCTTGTATATCAATTTCAACCGAAAAATACATCGGTTATCAGCCAAAACTCATAACCAAAATCAATCATAAAAAGGGTAGCCATTTGTCGCTGCTCTTTTTATTTTAGGCAACAAAATACGCTAGTTTTAAGTTATGATACTAATACAGACAAGGAGTTAAAACATGAAAAAAGTCATTCTCATTACTGGCGCGACAAGCGGTATCGGGTTTCAAACAGCTGAATATTTAAGTAACGCGGGAGACATTGTTTATGGGGCAGGTAGACGACTTGATCGGTTAAAACAGTTACAACAAATCGGTGTCCATGGTGTCCAACTAGACGTCACCGATGAGCAATCCATGGTATCGTTTGTTCAGGACATTATGGCAAAAGAATGGCGTATTGATGTTTTGATCAATAACGCTGGGTATGGTTCTTTTGGCGCAGTCGAAGATGTCGCCCTTTCGGAAGCTAGACAGCAATTTGAAGTCAATTTGTTTGGTCTTGCGCGGTTAACACAATTGGTATTGCCACATATGCGCAAGCAACATCAAGGCAAGATCATCAACGTATCGTCAATGGGTGGACGTTTTACAAGTTACTTTGGTGCTTGGTATCATGCGACAAAATATGCACTAGAAAGTTTTAGTGACGCTTTGCGGATGGAAGTTAAGGCATTTGGCATTGATGTTGTCTTAATTGAACCAGGTGGTATCAAAACTGACTGGGGTATCATTGCAGCCGATCATTTAGCAGCATCTGCAAAAGATGGGGCATACGCACGTGCGGCTGAAAAAACTGCTGACGGATTGCGACGTCAATATAGTGGTAAGATGATGTCCGATCCAATGATCATTGCCAAAACAATCGCCAAAGCAATTGCTAAAAAACGCCCAAAGCCACGTTATATCATTGGCTTTGGCGCCAAACCGTTAGTCTTGTTGCACACCATATTACCCACACGACTATTTGATAAAATCATGATGCACTTGAGTTAATACTGATGTTTGTTGGTAGTGTGTGATGATTATATCAGGCGTTAAATCAGTGCGATGTGATTGACAATGTTAACATGATAGTAGAAACAGAAGGGACAAATCACATGGACATATTAAATCAATTACTTGCTGAGTTAACCGCTGATGAAGCTGACATGATTGCGATTCGCAGACACTTGCATCAACAACCTGAAATTTCGTTTCAAGAAGCGGCGACGTCCCAGTACATTGCTGATTTTTACCAAACGTTAGATTGCACTGTTTCCCGTGTGGGGGATGGCTTTGGGCTAGTGGTAGATATCAATCCGGACAAACCGGGCAAAAAATTAGCCATTCGTGCCGACTTTGATGCCTTAGCTGTCGTTGAGGACAATGAATTGCCCTTTAAGTCGCAAAATAAAGGTGTCATGCATGCATGTGGTCATGATGCGCATACCGCTTACTTAATGGTGCTAGCCCGCGAGTTAATTAAAATCAAAGATGATATTCCAGGAGCCATTCGGATTATTCACCAACCAGCAGAAGAGGTTGCCCCTGGTGGCGCGAAGGGAATGATTGCCGATGGTGCACTGGCCGGTGTATCTGACATCATTGGTGTGCACGTGATGACTAGTATCCCTACAGGGATAATTGCCTATCACACAAAGGAATCACAAACTGGCCGCTCAAACTTTGATATTGTCATCACCGGTGCGGGTGGTCATGCTTCTATGCCACATCTGACTAACGATGCCATTGTTGCAGCGAGTTATTTTGTCACTACGTTACAAACAATCGTTGCTCGTCGTGTTGATCCCTTTGATACGGCCACAGTCACCATTGGCTCGTTTGACGGGGTAGGAAGTTATAATGCCATTAAAGATCAGGTCACGTTAAAAGGGGATGTGCGGATGATGAAAGAAAGCACCCGTCTCTTGATTCGCGACCAAATCGACACGATGGCCAAAGGGTTGGCCACAACATTTGGTGTGACGGTTGAGGTGACATATGATGATAATTATCCCGTTTTGTTTAACGCAGAAGCTCTCACAAATTTTGCCATGACTGCCATTTCTAACCAGCAACTACCAGAAGTGCAGCAAGTCATTGATTTAGGGCCACAAAGTCCTTCTGAAGACTTTTCTTATTATGGTGAAGTTGTGCCAGCAACGTTCTTTTATATTGGCGCCCAACCCCAAGACGGGGGTAATTACCCGCATCATAGTCCACAATTCAAGATGAATGAGGCCAGTATCTTAATCGCTGCAAAGGCGGTTGCGACGGTTGCATGGCATTATTTTGATGACGCAGTCGCGCGTTAAATCTCGCTAAGCATATTGATTTTAGATTAGCCGATGATGCGCTATAATGAGATTTGTGAGTAAGAAAAACTCATTTCCATTCAGGCAATTTAGAAAGGAGCATAACACATGATGCTATGTGACTGGACCGCAGCGTGCTGCAAGACAGGGCGTTTCTGAAGAAAACCCTGCATAAGATAACTTGTGATGGTTGCTTCAGAATTTAATGAATTAAAATTGATTTCAATGTAATAAGTTAAATTAAAGGAAAAAAGCACATGACAAATTTTAACAATAACGACACAGCAATCGTCATTACGGATCCACAAAATGAATTTTTAAAGCCAGTTGGTAAAGGGTTCGGACTAACAAAAGATGTTCTTGACAAGTATCAAACAATCGATAATTTGATCACGTTAGTGCGTGAAGCAACTAGAAAAGGTTACAAAGTGTTTATCTCAGCCCACTTTTTCTACCCACACGACCACAACTGGCAGTTCGGTGGTGCTGGTGAACAAATGATGTTGAGTGAGGGGATGTTTGCTCGTAAGAGCCAATTTGAACCGATTGAAGCAGGTAGTGGGGCTGACTTTATTGATGAACTCAAGCCATTTTTGGATGATATTATCATCACGTCACCACATAAGATTTTTGGCCCAGAATCAAACGATCTCTACCTACAATTACGCAAGAACGGTATCAATAAAGTTATCATGGCCGGCATGAATGCGAACTTATGCGTTGAATCTCACACGCGTGCCTTAGTTGAAAATGGCTTCGAACTTTTCGTAGCTAATGACGCCATTGGTGCACCTGGTCAGGCAGCCTATGATGCAGCAACGACTAATTTGGGTTATGTGACATCTGGCGTTAAGCCAACAGCTGATTTGATTGCAGAACTATAATATTGGACAACATCCCACACAAAAAAGCCACAACAGACTAGAGCTGCTGTGGCTTTTTTGTGTGGGATGTCAGCGAGGGCAATTGCTTTGCTGCAAACTTTAACGCTATAATATAGCTAGCTACATAATCGCATCAAAGCTATGTTTTTAGAATAATAATTTGGTTCCTGCAATACTCGTAAATCATGAATTAAGTTGACTAAAAATACAAACAGGAAACTACTATGACGACCGAAAAAGAAAGAATGTTAGCCGGCAAGCTTTATCATGCGGAAGATTCAGAATTAAAACAGCTGAGATCTCACGTTAAAATCCTTGTGGATGATTATAACGACCACATTCACACAAAGCCCGACCATGCTTTAGCACTACTACCCAACATTTTTGGGCATATTGGTGACAATGCCTATATTGAAAAAGGGTTGTTTTTGGATTACGGTGTTAACACCCACATCGGGCAAAGTTTTTTTGCAAATACTGGCTTGGTATTGCTTGATGTAGCACCAATAGCAATTGGGGATAACGTTTTATTTGGACCAAATGTCAGTCTCTTAACAGCCGGTCACCCGCTAGATTTTGAGATAAGAAATGAAGGACTAGAATTTGGTCTTCCGATTACCATAAAAGATAACGTTTGGCTAGGCGGCAATGTGACGATTAATCCTGGTATTACCATTGGTGAGAATGCCGTTATTGGTTCAGGCACTGTGGTGACGAAAGACATCCCAGCTAATAGTATTGTCGTAGGTAATCCTGGTAGAGTGATTCGTCAAATTAATCGAGCTGATCATGACATTTGGCAAGCTAAAAAAGCCGAATATCTGAACTCAAAATTGGGGGCGGTTTAATATGGCAAAAGTTGCGGATCGTTCTGGCTGGTTTTTAGCAACAACTATTATTTGGTTATTTATCACGTCTTTTTTGTTATTTCTAAGCATGACAAATACTTATACATTACTACCACTAACACTATTAGAAATCTTTGTATCCGCGCTTTTAGCAGTCATTTATCGTATCAAACAATAGCAAAGTGGGGGATAACCGTTAAACGACTTAGTATGTATGCTACAAAAATATATTGCGAATATAGCTTCGATAATAAAATGTATTGACGCCATATTGGCAAACGTTTATAATTATGATGAAAAGCAGATACATCACAAAATAATTTTTAAGGAGAGAAAATTATGTTTGAGTTGAGAAAGCCCCAAGCTGGATTGAAAGAGATTACCATCAAAAGTCTTTGGTATGGTTTCATTGCCGGTATGATTTCTGGTATGGTTAAAATTGGTTGGGAAAACATTTTCCCACCACGTACGATTGCCCGTAACCTCATTAATCCACCACAACATATGGCGATGCAATTAGGTATTCCAAAAGACTTGGTTGAATCATTTGTCTATTATTCTCAAGATCAAAAAGTATTTTGGTTTACACTCATTTTGCATTTCTCATTTGCAATTGCATTCTCAATCCTATACGTCTTTGTGTCACAATACTGGCCTGCGATTGGTTTGTGGCAAGGTGCAGCATATGGTATTGCGCTTTGGATCATTTGGCACGTTATTTTAATGCCAGCATTCGGAACGGTACCAGCACCTTGGGATCAACCTTTCGACGAACACTTCTCAGAATTCTGGGGACACATCGTATGGGCATGGTCAATTGCAAGTACTGTTTTCTACCTTATTGCTAAGGATAAGAACGGTCACCTTGAAAACATCTAATTCAACCAATACGCTTTCAAATTGGTGTCAAATTAAGCCAAGACATGTCGTTTCATTCAGAACTGCATGTCTTGGTTTTTTAATTTTAGCGTTTTCAATATAACATTTACTACCACCTACGTACTAAGATGAGTAGTAAACTGTGTGGATGAACAGTAACAATGAAAGATGGTAATATAGAATGAAATTTATTGTGATAACTGGCGGCGGATCTGGTGTAGGTCTTGCCATAGCACGAGATTTATCAGCACATAACCAAGTGATTCTTGTTGGCCGCAATGAAAAAAAGTTGCAATTAGCCAAAGAAACGCTTGGTGATAATGTCAGATATGTAGCTGGAAATCTGGCTACCATTTCAGGGCGTGAAAAAGTTGTCGATTTTATTTTTAAACAGACTAATCATATCGATGTTTTGATCCACAGTGCTGGTATTTTCCCAACCAATAATCAAGACAATATCAATAATAATTTGTTATCTCATTATTATTTGACGACATCGCTCCAAAAACTATTCGATAATAGTCGTGTATTAATTGTAACTGGGAATCCACAGGCGATTAAAATGGCACCGATTTGCGAACTGCAATTAAATGACATGATGCGTGCGGCATGGGCGGTTACTCATAAAACACTACTCATGCATCTACTTGCAGACGAGTTGGCGGCATCTCAAACTACTGTCAACAGTTTCTTCCCTGGAGATGTTAAAAGCGATCTCATGCCTTATACGCAATCATTAACGAACACAACTGTACCAGCAGGTAAGTTACTGGCCTTGGATGCAAAATTTGAGCATGTCACTGCTAATTTTTTTGATGACAATGGCCAGACAGTCAAGCTAAGTGCCGAAAAATATAATAAGAGTGTTGCAGTAATGGTGCTCTCAAACTATATACCGGAGTTAAAGGCGTAAATACATCCAATCAGACTTGCTATTATCAACACAGATGGCATTCTGATTTAAGTCATGATCTTAAAAGAGCCGTATCATATTACGGCTCTTTTTAATGCTGTCTTGACAGTAGGGATCTCCTTGATTGATTTTGTAACCTACTTCAGATAACGACGTAACAGATAGCTGTCAATTTGATATCGATTATACATCAATATATGGTTCCACTATGAACCGATTTCAGCCTGTAGTAGCAAAGTTCTTTCGAACTTTGCTTTTTATTTGAAAAAATTCTGAATGTTTACTTGTGTCAAATCAGACACAACAACGTAACATTTAATATACATCATTTATCACATCAACATATTTTTTGGGAAGTCGGATGGCGATTTTTAATTATAGTGCCCCTATTTTTTGTAGAAAGGACATAAAGATGATATCGACAATAATATACGGGGGTCAAGGAAATATTCAGTTGAAGCATTTACATCAGATGGTTAAGACTGAAAAAGGGCAGAAGTTACTTTTTCATTTACAGAAATGTGACTTGGAGTCGTATCAACTGTTTCAAGATGTTTTAGCGAAAAAATGTGGTTTGGATGGGTTATATGCTGCTATGTTATCGACTTTTCTTTATAACACATGGTTGACACCTGACGAATCAATTCAGGCTGGAACAAGATTTTCGGCACATAGCGCTGGAATTTTTAATGTCTTGTTAGTCAGTGGAAGCGCTGCATTTCGAGATATTATTATATTTATAAAAGAACGGGCGCGGTTGGTAGAAAGTTTATCTTGTTTGGAAGAATTGTGGCTTATCACAACAGAAGATTTGAATCTTTTGATGCAAAAGGTTCTAAATTACTATCCAGATAAATTTCAGTTAGCTATTTTAGCGGATGAAATATCTGGTGTTCTCGCAATGAAGGTGGAGAATTTAGAGAAATTACAAAAACTTGCAGAAAAAGAAGGTTTCATTTTAAAAGTGAAACGATTAGGGATTAAAGCGCCTTATCATACTAGCTTTTTGACCCAGGATAAAAACAAGTATGGCGAATTGCTTAAGTCTTTAAATATTGTTCAAAATCAAGACTATAACTATATTTTTCAGTATGAAAATTTGTCAGATGAAATCCTATATCAATGGGATCACTTGTTTGATTGGCAAAAAGTCAAGAGAGATATTCTAAGAAAAAACACGGATGTCCTCGATATATCACCAAATAAATTTATCTCAAAACAATTGATGAAAATGAAACGTAGAAAGGAAAAGAAATGAAAATAGTAATTGTCACAGGTGGTACTCGTGGAATTGGAAGAGCTATCTCAACCGAATTACACAAACAAGGATATCAAGTCATTGCCATTTATGCTGGTAATGATGCTAAAGCTAAAACTTTAAGGGAAGAACTTCCTGGTTTAGAAACTCGTAAATGTGATGTTACAAATGCTAAAGCCGTTCAAAAATTAGTGACAGGTATTTTCCGTATCTATGGTCAAATTGATTGTTTGATAAATAATGCGGGTATGATTCGAGACGGCTATTTTTTGATGATGTCTGAAGAAAAATGGCAAGATGTGCTTAATATTAACCTTATGGGTTTGGTTAATATGACTAAAGCTGTTTTACGAATCATGAAGTCTAAACATATTCAAGGCAAGGTAGTTAATATTTCATCTACAAGTGGTGTGGCTGGGCAAATTGGACAGGCTAATTATTCGGCTAGTAAGGGAGCAGTCATTGCTGTAACCAAAACTTTGGCTAAAGAGTTTGCTCACGATAACATTACGGTTAATTGTGTCAGTCCAGGGTTTATTGAGACGGAGATGACGAGTGAATTGTGCAATAAGGAAGATATTAAAAATCATATTATTCCTTTGGGAAGATTTGGACAACCTGAAGAAGTGGCTTGGGCAGTCGCTTTTTTAGTCAGCGATAAAGCTAATTACATTACAGGGAAAAATTTGGTGATCGATGGAGGAATGATTAATGATTAATTGGATTGAAGAAAAACAAATGATTAAAACACGACAGGAAGTAATTAATCAAATTAAAGAGGTTTTGATTAATTCTTTGATGTTAGATATTGATAAAGAGTTGATTGTGAACGATCAACCTTTGTTTGGGCGTGGATTGGAATTGGATTCTATCGACGCTTTAGAATTGTCAATTGGTTTGTCTACAACTTTTGGTGTTGAAATTAATGATGATGACATGTCCGTTTTGTCGTCAGTAAATAAATTAGCTGATTTTTTAATTGTAAATCGTGAGGAACCCAATGGTAAAGATTAACAACAAAGACATTATCAAGATGTTACCACACCGTTATCCCTTTTTATTAATTGATAAGGTCTTGGAGTATAAAAAAGGTATTATTGAATGTCGCAAAAATATCACAATTAATGAACCATTTTTTCAAGGTCATTTTCCTGGCCGTCCAATTGTTCCTGGCGTCTTGATGATTGAAATAGCTGCGCAATCTGCTGCATTACTTTATATTTTAGATTCACTTGATGGTAAGAAATCTGCGTTATCAGATTTAAGCGCTGAAAATATTTCTAAGAAAGTTGGTTATTTAGCAAGTGTGAAGAATTTTAAATTTAAGACAACTGTGACACCAGGTGACCAACTTAGCGTTACTTGTAAATCTTATTCAAAATTGGGTCAGCTTTTAGAAATTCAAACTATTATTCGAGATGAAAAGAAACAAGAAGTTGCTTCAGGAAGGATATTGGTATCAGAAAATGGAGATTAGGTTTCAAAATATTCGAAAAAAGTATGGTTCTTTTGAAGCTTTAAAAGGCATTGATTTAGTTTTTGAAGAAGGAAAATTTTATGGCTTACTTGGTCCAAATGGCGCCGGAAAAACAACTCTTTTAAATTTATTGATCAAAAATCTCAAACCGGATTCAGGGTCAATTTCTTGGAAAATTGACGGTAAAAGCTTGAAAGATAAAGATTTTTACAAGCATATCGGTATTGTTTTTCAAAGTAATCTCTTGGATGATAATTTAACAGTTGAAGAAAATCTGATTGTCCGCGGCGCTTTGTATGGCTTATCAAAAGAACAGGTAATCAAACGCCTTGCAGAATTGCAAGTTTACTTGAATCTTCGTCATATTCAAAAGGAAAAATATGGTTATTTATCTGGTGGTCAAAAACGTAAAGTAGATATTGCGCGTGCACTTTTACCTAATCCATCTTTACTTTTGCTTGACGAGCCAACAACTGGCTTGGACCCGCAGTCAAGGCATGATTTGTGGAAAGCTATTAGTCATTTGAATAAAAAAGTAAACATGACGGTTGTTTTAATTACACATTATCTTGAGGAATTGGCGGCTTGTGACGTTTTGAATGTTTTAATTGCCGGAAAGCTTGATTATTCAGGAGATATTTTAGGTTTTATCAAAAAACACGCAACGACTAATCTTCAACTACTTTTAAAAACTGGGTGTTCGATAGCGTCACTGTCAATTGTACCTTTTGTTACTAAAAGCAATATTGTTTCAGAAAGAGAAATTCTCTTTTCAGATGTAACAGTAGATGAAATGATGCAAATTATTGCCGAAAATCATGATAAATCAGTTATTGAAGTCTTTAATGTGGCCTATTCTAATTTAGAAACAGCTTATCTGAACTTACTAAAGGGAAAAGAAGGAGAGAATAATGTTTGAATTAATTTCTAGAAACTACAAGGTTTATACGCGCGATCGTATGGCTTTCTTTATGTCATTTTTGTCAGTTATTGTTCTTGTCTTGGTTTATCAAATCTTCTTGGGGAAAATTCAAATTGATGCAATCAAAGTAGCTCTCAATCGTAAGACAATTTCAACAGATACTATTCAAATGGTTAATTATTGGTTAATTGCTGGTTTGACAACTATTATTTCAATGACTGGAACTTTGGGTGCTTTTGGTACTATGGTGTCTGACCGTGAGAAGAAATTAAGTGAAGATTTTAAAGTTAGTCCGACTTCAACTATGATAATTGAGATATCTTATGCTATTTTTGCTATTTTTTTTGGCATTATCTTAACCATGTTTTCATGTATTTTTGCCATTGGAATTCTTAATGGCTTTTCGTCTTTACTTGATTTTTCGGTAATGGATTATGTGATAATTTTTGGCATTGTCTCTTTAGGAACCATTTTATCAGCAGCAATTATTTTACCAGTTTTAGCCTTTATTCAAACGAGCTCGGCTTTTACAATATTAAGTACAATTGTCGGAACTTTTATCGGATTTATTTCAGGCGTTTATTTGTCGATTGGTTCGGTTGGGAGAACTTTGCAAGAAGTCATGGCTTGGTTTCCTTTGACACAGATTAATGCACTTCTTAAACAAGTTTTGATGAAAGACTCGTTGACTAAAGTTTTTGATAAGGCTGATTATTCAGTAGCAGCAGACTATAAAGAATCTTATGGTGTTATTTTAAAAAATGCAAGCGGAGAGGCTTTTACGAATCGCTTTATGCTAACTTACTGTCTAGTTATTATTTTGGTATTTCTCATGCTTCACTTTTTCATTAAAAAGGTTAAAGAATGATGAAAGATAATCAATTAGATATTTCTCAAGCTTGTCTGGCTGATTATCCTGAAATTGTAGCATTGTTTAATAAAAATAAGGTTTATCAGTTTCTAGATGGTAACCCTTTAAGTGTAGAAGATTTTGATTTGACTATGAAAGTCAAGGAAGTTAACTCTTTTTTTCTTTTGCGTCAGCATGGGAAATTAATCGGAACATCAGCTTTTTTCAAATTTATCACACATGAGTGTTTAGACTTAGACAGTAGCTTTGGTGGTTTTTTGTTGATTACCTGATAATTTATTTATCTTATCAGATAATATGATATGGTTTGTAGATGAATTATAATATGGAATTTTATGTGAATTGTCAGAAACGATGATACCGATTATTCCCGCTACAACGATTAATATGCCAATAAAACAGATGATGAAAACTCTTTTGCACATTTTATGCTCCTTATAGTTCATGAAAGCCAATTCTTTCACCATAGCCGATGTTTTTTTTGAACAGTTTTTGTAAGGCTTAATGTATAATTAAAACAATTGGATTGATTAGGAGAGAAAAAATGGGAAAAGCAAAATTGTTTGGTACGATTGGGAAAATGGCACTTGGAGCAGTAGCACCAGATGTATTGGAGCAAGGAACTAAAATCGTTAATGATCAATTAGAGAAAAGAAAAGACTATCTTAAAATACCCGATGTAAAATTATTAGATGTTGAAAAAGCAACAGCGGTAATAGATAAGTATAACTTTAATCACTCTGAAGTACCGGTGAAGGCAGATTTACATTATGCTGATGCATTGCCAAATACTATTGTAAAAATGGAACCAAAGGGAAATACCTCTGTGGCTCCAAACACTTTTGTGAAATTGTATTACATCGATGAACAAACACTTATTGATAGTCAACTTTTGGCTCAAGAAGCAGAAAGTAAAAAAGCGTTGAAAAAACAAAAGACACAAGATCAAATTCATAATGTTTTAGAAACCACTTCAAGTGTGTCTGCCAATATTGGAAAAAAATTACACTTAAAAAAAGACAAAAAGGATAATGATTAAGTATAAGAAGAGGTTAATATATGAAATTTAAAACAATTAAATATAGCAATCAATATTTAGCAAAGACTTTATTTAAAAGGACTTTGCTTTTTATTTTGTTTTTAGTAACGATTTGTTTTGGCTTTTGGTATTTGAATATTTTTCAATCATTGATGCAAGGACAATATAGTTGGTGGTATCTGTCACCTATTGTGTTAAGTGTTTTGTTGACTGGTTTGGTTGGCTGGGGCGTGTTTTGGTTTTACAAGCACTATGCGCCAGAACATTCGGACTTTATTTCGAAGTATTTGAAAACAGTTGAACTTCGACAAATGATTAGTTTACTAGTTGTTTCTAAAGGCTTTTTTGATACAGAAACCGCTGAGAACAATACTTATTTAACCTATTATCCGAAATTAAAAATTAAAGTGAAACACATGACGGGTCAATTATTGATTGAAGAGCCAATTGATGGTGAAAAATATATGGCTCAATTTGCAAGTGGTGATTTTGATCAAAGTGTTGAAACAGCTTTATTAGCTGACCGACAAACAACTGAATTTATGAAAAATAAAATGATTAGTACGTTTGCATTTGAACCGATTAAGTTTAGACGGCAGTTATTGGCATTACAGCCACAAAAAGGTCGGTTACAACTTGCTAAGGGCATTGATTGGAAATATGACACATTCTACAATGCGTTAATTTCTGGAAATGTTGGTACAGGTAAGTCCTATACGATATTTGCTGTTTTAGGACAACTACTGCAATTAACAAAGTATGTTGATATTATTGACCCCAAGCGTTCTGACCTAGCTAGTTTGAAATATATTGATGCCTTAAAAGGCAGAGTACACAGTACGCCAACCGAAATCAATCAAGCCGTCATTAAGTATTATCAAAATATGATGGCACGAGCTGAAAAGATGGAGAAGATTAAATCAACCGGTAAGATTGGAACGTATAAGGATTATCATTTTGATCCATGCTTCTTAGTGTTTGATGAATTTGGTGCCTACCGAGAAATGAATGACCGGCTATCATTCAGTGATCCCGCTTATGAAGCTTATCAAACTGCCATGTCTAATCTCAATGAGATTGCCATGTTAGGTCGTGAATTAGGATTTTATCTCATTATTGGCATGCAACGACCTAGTGCAGATAGTTTACCAATGGCCATTCGTGGACAACTGAATTTACGGATTAACATGGGCATGCCGACACCAGAAATTGAAAAAATGGTGTTTCCAGATAATGACAAACAACTTCGTCCATTATCTTCAAATCTAAAAGGGTGGGGCTTTATCAAAGTAGGAGATAGTCAGGTGCGTGCTTTTTTTGCACCAGAAGTGCCCAAAGAGTTTAACTTGCATCAATGGTTAAGTGAACAGATTAGAAAACGGGGACAGGTATGAACTTACGAGAAAGAAAAAGCAACGCAAAAATTAATTGAAGTCGTGAGTTAATAAAATTGGTCTAAAAAGTATTAGTTTGTGAAAGTCACCAATTCAACGACTTTGTGAAACTAAAAAATAGTCTTTTGAGTGGCTTGTGAATTTTGCTATTTCACAAACAAAAAACAGGCTCTTGAAAGCCTGTCTCTGCGTTACTTTGTATAGCCTATCTTATGTTAACTTTGATTGGTATACCTATACTATGTTAATTAAAACTATCTATCCATTGTTTAGCTTGGCCATAAGGATCATTTGTCTGTATGTCTGGAACAATTGGATCATTAACATATAATTTATTTTTACTATCCTTTACCCCAGCAGTTGTTAAGTACATGGTTGTTCCTGTATATAACGAAAAAGAACGATTAACACTAGTAAAACTGGCACTGTTTTGACCAAAAAACTTAACTTTTGAAACCTTCTTAAGGGCTAGGGCAGTCATTTCTCCTGAACTACCGGTTTGTTTATTGATGATTACTGCAACCGGTACATTTGTTAGTTTTATATTATGATTCAAATCAATTGATGCTCCTCCAGCATTAATGGTACCGTTTTTTAAGGATATTCTCTCACTGGTACCATCGGGGGAAACAAAAGAAAGAATATTACCATCTGGTATTATCGATGAAATACCAAGTATCATAGGTGACATATCACCACCATTGTTATTACTTAAATCAATAATAATACTTTTAATTTCGTGCTTACATTTAAATAAAAAATCGTTGATTTTGTTAGCATATTCATTGGCTTGTTGTGTATTTCCTTGAAATTGTGGTTCATGAATTGTAACTAGACCGTTATCATTAATGATTGTTGGTTCTTCATAATGTTCTGTTTCTGTGGTTATTTGTTTTGTGGTTACAATTTGAGAATGTTTTCCTCCTGCAACTTTTATAATTTTTTGGAGGATTGCATCAGCTTCATCGTAATTATGTACAGAGTGCATATCTACTAAAGCTTTTTCCTCAGTTTTTTGCCATGCCTTACTATTAGTGAAATAGCCATAAGTATTCATTTTCTTTATTGCAATTTTTCCATATCTTTCTGGTGAAGGAGGTAACAGATAAAAATTAATATTAGGACCATAAATGTAAATTACCATTATAACTGCCAGAATGAAACAAGCAAAAATACTTGCGATTATCGTGAACCATTTTTTCATCTATAAAATTCTCTCTTTTTGAAATATAAATGCTTTAAAAGCACTTAACTTTAATTTTAACACTAAAATAATTTGCATAAAGCACTCTACGATTATTCTTTTAGTTACGAGAAAAAATTAGAATGGAGAAATTATTATGACATATCATGCTAGAAGTCCTGACACAAATACTGGTTATTAACATATATTTATTTTTGATTATTAGAAAGAGTAGGGAAAAATATGACTTTTGACGTTAAAAAAGTACAATCACTATCAGAACAATCAATTGCTGATTTAAAAACAATTGAGAAACTAGGAGATTTAGAACATCTCTCACAGCTTAGTGATGAATTGAAACGAATTCTTGCTGATGGCAATTTAGAAGAAATTAGTCCGATGTTGCCACCTTACATTACAGAAATTCGGAAGAATATTGGGTTCTTATTAGGCAACTATAAGTCGATTCGAACTCATGCAATCAATCGTGATAAAGAGTTAAATGCACTGTTGGATCAACTTTCACGGATCAAGTAAATAGGTAACGTAAACAAGTTGATCGTCTAATTCCTAGATAGTCAACTTGTTTTTGTACATAGTGCTTGCTGGAGTAGAGTGGTTCGACCGACCGGGAGAGCCAGTGCCACGCCCTGCCCTTAGCGGAGCGTAAGAGGGCAGGGTGCGTGGTCGCGGTTAAACACGAATGACCATGAGTGTCAGCGACTGGCACGGACTCTGCTCAAGCAACCACAAAAAAGGCTTTAACCCCCAGTTACTAACAGGGGGGTTAAACCGGTAAAAACGCTGAAAGCGTCAACCCAATATGGGGAACAAACGCCGATATGAAGTCATTTAGAATAAAAAACAAAAATGTTACATCGACATACCCAAATGTAACATTTTGAGAAAGGAAAGCCGACATGATAACGATTAACAATGAGCCAAAAGCTTATACACCTATATTCCTAGGCACAACACAACATAGTTTACGGTTATCGTTGCAAATACTTATCATGGTCGGTATGAAATTGAATGATGAAATTGTTGAGACTTATAACGTAACCGTATCAGCTATTGAATTGGGACAATTACCTAATATTGGTAATGAAATTGCAATTGATGAAATTACTGGTAGTGAATTATCAGGCTTTAAGGCAAAACTTAAACAGTCTGATGCGCAGATGCAAGACACGGCTTCAACTGAATTAGAAAAATTGGTTGATGTAAAAAATGTTGGTCGATACCAATTATTGAAAGGGAAAGATAATATGACACAAGATATGAATACACTAGAGTTTGATGCAAACCATTTAAAATATGTTCGTCAGATATTGAATGCTAGTCAAGACAGCCTAGCTAAGCGATTAAAAATAACACGCCAAACAGTTAATCGTTTTGAAACTGGGGAACAAAAAATATCAGATAAATTTTTGGATAAATTGTTGGTTACTTATCCAGATTTAGCAGAAAGTATCGAAGTACAATTTGATTGGGTTTCACTAACATTTCCAGATTTAACTTCAAAGCAAGTGATCGCTGATGTGTTGAGGTTACAAGAAAATTTGTTTTTGGAACGTCCTACGTCTCAAAACTTTTATACTCGTGAAATGGCATTCGCTGGCGAAAAGAATATTTACATACAAGACTTTGCACCAGTGAAAAACCCAGAAACACAAGCAGTGGATCAAAAATTTGGGACAACACTTTATTTAACTGGTAACGGCACACGACTGTTTGAAAAAGCGCTACTTGAACAAAACATGAATTGGCGTGACTTCTTTGAAAAGGCAAGATTATATCGGGGGCATCTAACACGATTAGATATTGCGATTAACGACAAATGGGGCTTATTGGATATGAACGAATTGGTTAAAGCCGTACAAGAAAAACGTTTTTGGAGTAAATCAAAGTCTTATGCAGTGCATGGCAACGTTGATGACGGCTGGACGGTTGATTTTGGCAAATCGCCTTTCGTTATCCGTGCTTATGATAAACACAAAGAACAAGCTAATAAAGGCTATGATACTGATGTTAAAACTCGTGTCGAATTAGAATTGCATCAGGATAAAGCAGAGTATGTCCTTGATGAATGGTTGAACAATGATGAAAAGTTGGTTAGTATAACTTTTGATATTTTGTACACCTACCTTTGGTTTACTAATGGCAAAATTGAAGACCAACAATTAAAATCAGATACAGTGCGTGATGAAATTGAAGCAACAGTTGAGCCAATGCCTGCTTGGTCGTTACTAACTGCTTTAGGTAAAAAAATGAAATTCGTTAGAGAGCCAAAAAAGCAAAGTGTTGAGCGTATCGAGAAATGGGTCTTACATTCGGTTGTACCTAGTTTAGCCGTATTAAAGAAAACAGGACACTGGCATGAAATCATTGAAGCAATCAATACAGTGGAGTTATCGGCTGAACAGGAAAAACTGGTTATGGCAACTAATAAGAATGCGATTACACAGGCAAGTAGGCAGTTGAATATTAACTTTGAAAAGCCAACTAAAAAATACAACGAAGATGATGAACAAGGAAAGGGGGCATGACAATGTATAAAGCAGTTGGTTGGTATTCACAAAATGAGTATATGGCTGGTAATAATCTTGCTGATGTGATGCGTAAGTTACAAAAGGAGTACCCAGCACCCAGACGTACCTCTAGGGGGCTGAGTACTCAACATATCTACGCAGAACCGTTAAGAATTATTAGTGTAGCGAGTGAAATCGTAAATTAAATCATATACAATAGGATTAACGGCGACAAAATATAACCAATACTCTACAATAGATAGAGGAGAATAAAAATGAAAACAATCTCAATAATTGGAGCAGGTGTTGGTGGTTTAACTTCTGCAATTTACTTACAGAACCATGGGTATCAGGTCACTATTTATGAAAAAAACAGTCGACCTGGTGGGAAAATGGACATTATAGAAGAATCCGGCTTTAAATTTGACACCGGTCCAACAATCGTTATGATGCCCGACATTTATAAAAAGCCGTTTATAGATAGCGGAGTTGATTACAAAAATTATTTTAAAATGAAACGTATTAATCCGTTCATGGATGTTGTAACACACAACAAAAAAATTGCATTATCTTCTGATCTTGTGGATTTAGCAAAAGAATTTGAATCTTATGATGAGTCAGAGATGCTTGGATTTTTAAAATATTTAACAGATATATATAGTAAATATATAAATGCCAAAAATAATTTTATTTATAAAAGTTTTAGAGGTCCCAGTGACTTTTATAATATCAAAACACTTTGGAACGCTTACAAATTAAAAACATTTTCGTCCTCGTTTGAAGCTATTCAAAAAAATATCAAAAATACAGATCTGCAATACTTAATGTCATTTCAAACGCTATATATTGGTATTTCACCATTTAGTGGTCCTTCTATATATAATATTATTCCAATGATTGAACTAATCTATGGCGTTTGGTTTATAAAAGGTGGCATGTTTCAATATGCAAAAGCATTAGAAAAACGCTTTATAGAGTTAGGTGGAAAAATAGTTTACAATTCAACAGTAGAAAAGATTATTGTTGAAAACAATAAACATGTCAGTGGCTTGCTCATCAATAACACCCTAAAAAAATGTGATGCCGTAGTTGCAAACGCTGATTTTCCTTACACAATGACACATTTGTTAGATATGGATGATAACAAGAAAGGAAAATATCAAAAGAAAAATATTGAAAAAATGGATTATTCCATGTCATGCTTCTTATTGTACCTAGGCTTAGATAACAATTATGATCAACTGAATCTTCATACAATAAAAATGGCTAATAATTTTGAAACTAACGTTTACGACATTGATAACGGTATTTTACCTGATGATCCATCATTTTATATTTACAATCCTAGTGCAATTGATAATAGTTTTGCACCAAGTGGACAATCTGCTTTATACGTTCTAGTGCCAGTTTCTAATTTGAAGGAAAATAGCAACTGGTCCGAAAATGATATTGATAAATTTACACATAAAATAATTCATAAAGTAGAAACAGAACTTAATTTAGATAATTTAAATGAACATATCGTTTTTAAAAAGGCTCATACGCCTAAGACATTTGAGACATATTATAACAGTTTCTACGGCGCAACTTTCGGACTAAAACCAACTTTAAAACAAAGTAATTATTTTCGTCCGCATAATAAGCATGCTAAAATTGATAACCTTTATTTTGCAGGTGCCAGTGTGCATCCTGGTGCTGGAGTACCTATTGTTATTACTAGTGGAGAATTGACTGCGAAGGAAGTAATGAGGGACTTTTAAATGGTAACAATTCAAAAAATACCAAATAGCGTTCTTGAAAATTTTTCGAGTAGTAAAGCAGCGATTAAACAAAATTCATCATCATTTTATTTTGCCTTTTCAAAATTAGACAAAGATCAAGCTTACAGCATTTTTGTCATCTATGATTATTTACGTCAAATTGATGATGCTGCTGACAACCATGACAGAATAACATTTAATAAATTAATTTTTTTGTGGGAGACGGCTTGTAATACCAATAATATTGTAATTAACAAAACATCAAACATTGCTGATAGAGTAGCCTATATTTTTAATCATTTTTCTATAGAGACCAAGCTGATGACTGACATGATTCAAGGACAACTTCGTGATCTCAATAATATTGAAATTAACACACTATCAGAATTAGAAACTTACTGTTATCAAGTAGCAGGAACCGTGGGGTGCATGATTTTTTGTATACTCTCTAGAAACTCTATTGAAAACAATCGCAAGGCAGTAATAAACGTGGGAATAGCTCTTCAGTTAACCAATATTTTAAGAGATGTACATGAAGATGCTATGGCGGATAGATATTTCATTCCCAAGCAACTGCTATTAAAATATGATATCCAAAAACAAGTTTTGTTAGAAAGTAAACCTGATATTCAAACACAATCTTTGTTGCAATATTTAGCAAGATTAGCACTTTCTAAGTACGCCGAAACTGATGTGATTACTGATCAGATTTTAGATAGAAAAGGCAAAGTAGCATTAGAACTATCCATTAATGTCTACAAAAAGATCCTAACAAAATTAATGAAAAATAACTTCGTTGATTTATCAAAAAGAGTATATGTGACACCCCAAGAAAAATTACTATTACTATTAAAAACCTTTTCAAAACACATTAAGTGACATATTAATAATAAATAGAATTAATAACAGGAGATTATTATGTTTTTAGCTATTAAAGAGATGCTACATGAAAAATTGCGTTATAGCCTAATAGTGGTACTTATATTTTTAGTAAGTTATCTTTTGATTATTCTTACTGGTTTAGCCACTGGTTTAGCTAACCTAAACAAAGCGGCAATTAACGAGTGGAATGCTTCAAGTATTGTCTTAAATAGTGATTCTGAAGGACGTTTACAACAATCTTTTCTTTCACAGGATGAGGTTGCTAGTTTACCCAATAATGGAACCAGAATTTCACAGTATAGTACACTTGTAAAATCAGAAAATGGATTAAAAGAGAATGCTCAATTAGTAGCTCTTGATTCCAAATCGTTCATATTTAAAAATTTGAAAATAACAAGTGGTAGTAAAAATATCCGAAACAATGCCGGCGTCGTATCGGATAAATTCAAAAGTGATGGATTCAAAATCGGTGACTATTTGTTAGTTGCTAATTCATCATTGAGGATTAAAATTACAGGTTTTACACCCAGGGCAACTTTAAGTGCTCTTCCCGTGGTTTATATTTCACCAGACACTATTCAATCACTGAATAAAGGTGTAACAAATGCTGTGGTATTCAAGAATACGTTAAATAATTCAAAAATACCAAAAGGGACTGATCAGTTGAGCATTGACTCATTTATTAATAAATTACCTGGATATAGTGCACAACAACTCACATTCAACTTCATGATTGGTTTTTTGTATATTATTATTCTAATTGTTATTTCAATTTTCTTGTATATTCTGACCGTTCAAAAATTACCCAACTTAGGTGTCTTGAAGGCGCAAGGAGTCTCAACGCAGTATCTTGTTTTGAGTACGTTATTTCAATCATTTATTATGTCAGTTATTGGCGTTATTATAGCCATTATATTAGCTGAAATAACAGCTATTACGTTACCCAGCGAGGTACCCATTGTCATTGATAAAAGTAATATTATTGTAACTGGAATCGGTATTATTGTTATGTCCTTGTTGGGTGCATTGATACCAATTCGCCAAATTGCCAAAGTTGATCCTTACAAAATTATTGGAGGTTAATTTCATGTCAAATCTAATTTTCGACTCAGTCACAAAAATTTTTGGTGAAGGGAGTAGTAAGTACGTAGCACTAGAAAATATTAATTTCGAAGCAGAAAGCGGTCAGCTTATTTTAGTTGTAGGGCCATCAGGATCAGGAAAAACTACATTTTTGACTATAGCAGGCGGACTACAGACACCAACTAATGGTGACGTAAAAATAAATGACAGTACAATTAACAGTTTGTCCAAAAAACAACAAACAAAATTAAGATTGGAAAAAATAGGATTTGTTTTACAATCTTATAACTTAGTCCCATTTTTAACGGTCGAAGAACAGTTTAAATTCGTAGATAAACTAAAAAAACAAAATTTGACTGAACCAAAAATGCATGAGCTTCTTTCTGATTTAGGACTTTTAGAACTGCTAAAAAAATATCCTAATCAACTTTCTGGTGGACAAAAGCAGCGTGTGGCAATTGCTAGAGCATTATACACTGATCCTGACTATATTTTAGCAGATGAACCCACAGCCGCATTAGATACAGATAGATCCATGAAAGTAATCGAGTTACTCAGAGATTTAGCGCACAAAAGAAATAAAATTATTATTGTAGTTACTCATGACTTAAGGTTAAAAGATATGGCAGACAAAGTTTATCAGATAATTGACGGTAAAATGACAATCCTGGAGAAGTAATTTAATTTATGACTAATAATCAGCAAAAATATAATTATGGCTAAGGAATATTTTATTAACTAAATGTTGAGATAGCACAAGGAAATATTTATGCTATCTTTTTTATTTATTAGGAAAAGAGAAAAAATTATGCCAACGAAAATATGGTTAAAACCAGAACAATTAGATTTGTATATTAAACATTTAGAACGATTTAGAGACTTATATAGTAATGGGATATTAAATCGATACGTCCGTCGTTTTATACCGAAAGAACGCAAAATTGAAACAGTTAGCGCCAAAGAATTAGATCAAATTAATCATTGGATCAATGCGAGACCAATGAAAACACTCAACTGGCAATCACCACGAAAGGTTTTTCAGCAGTTCGCAGTGTTCGGTTAATTCTTGCAATCTACCATATTCAAAATTAGTAGGTGACTTCCGTAATTATTGGTTTTTGAGCTCAAGAAAGATATACAAACGACAATTGTCAAAATAATATAAGTTAGGGGATAATTTTTGTGACTAAGACAAGCGTGATGTGGTTTAGAAGAGATTTAAGATTAGCAGATAATACGGCATTAACGGCTGCAGTCGCTAATAGTGATCATCTTGCTTTAGTGTTTATTATTGACCCAAACCAAATCGTAGCGAATGGCAGTGTCAATCAAAGTGCTTTTTTTGCCAGTGTTTCTCATTTTAAATCAGTTTTAAAAGCCAAAAAAATCAGCTTGCATATTTTCTCAGGAAATGTCACAACTGTGTTTACAGCATTAAAAAAAGAGCTGCCGGAGTGGCAAGATTTGTATTTTAATTTTGATGAACGGGGTTATGGTAGAAAACGAGATCAAGCAATTGCAACATATTGTCGTGATGAGTTGCAGGTAACGCCGCATCCTTTTTTAGATTTCACATTGCACAGCGCGTTTGATATTAAAAAGCAAGATGGTACTGGGTATAAAGTATTCACACCTTACTTTAAGCAATGGATACAACGACCTAAAAAATCAGCAAATTATGATCTAAAGCATTCGGAAGTTGTCAAGAAACAACGGGAACTGTCGTGTAATGAGGCAACAGCTGAGCTTAAAAAGCTAATCCGTCCATGTGACAGTTATGCTTACGAAAACCAAATTGGAGAAGTACTTGCTAAACAAGTATTGATCGACTTTGTATCACATAAGCTTGCTGACTACGATAAAAATCGTGATATACCAAGTCTCGATGCTACCAGCCATTTATCGCGATATTTAAGGACCGGTGAAATTTCAATTCGGACAGTTTTTGATGCTGTCAGTCAGGAACCGGAAAGTGACGGTCGTACGACCTTCATCAAAGAGCTGTGTTGGCGTGAATATTACAATATGATTTATGCCATGTATCCAGATCAGCAAGAAAAAGCAATCAAAACATCATTTCAAAATGTTGTTTGGCAAAATAATGAGGATCATTTTAAAGCATGGCGGACAGGGCGCACTGGTTTTCCAATTGTCGATGCTGCCATGCGTCAACTCAATGAAACGGGTTGGATGCACAACCGCTTGAGAATGGTTGTTGCTTCTTTTTTAACCAAAGATCTATTAATTGATTGGCGGTGGGGTGAGAAGTATTTTCGAGAAAAATTAGTTGATTATGATCCAGCAAGTAATATTGGTGGTTGGCAGTGGGCTGCGTCGACAGGTACAGATAGTGTGCCGTATTTTAGAGTATTTAATCCGACAATACAGTCAGAAAAATTTGATCCTAATGGCACGTTTATCAAGCAATATGTTCCGGAATTGAAATCTATCAAGGGTAAAAAAATACATCAGCCTAATCAGTTAACTGATGCGGAACAAAAAGCTTATGGTGTGAAATTAAATGATGATTACCCTCAGCCAATTGTGGATCATAAAGCTGCGCGATTAAGAGCGATCGCGATGTATGGGCAAAGTAAAGATAATTTTTAAAAGGGTTTTGTGAAAAGAATCCAATAACTTGGCTTGTATGATACTGGCAAATGACATTATTGCCAGAAAAATGGGACAGCTACACTACTGCGCAATCCAAATAAATTGAAATTTGCCCAGGTTTTTTTGTGATCCCCGAATATCATTATTTTCATAATTAATACGTCGTAGTGCTATAATGAAAAGTGATTTGTTGCACAAAATTTTGATTAAGGGGTTACATCATGAATAAGAATTATATTGCGCGAATGCGGGAGAAAGTTGGTCATGAGGGCATGATTTTTGTTTCTGCGTTTGGAGTTTTATGGAATGACGCTCACGATGCTATTTTGTTGGAAAAACGTTGGGATTCAGATGCTGGCTGGGGATTTCCTGGTGGATATCTTGAATATGGCGATTCTCCAATGCAAGCGGTTGTACGGGAATTTAAAGAAGAAACGAATATTGACGTTAGCGTAACCAGAGTCTTGGGTATCGCCACAAATGTGACGGACAAAAATTCTTGGGGTGATGCACAAGAGACTATTGGTATTGGTTTTGAAGTTGAACAGGTTGGTGGATTTTTGCAAAAAGATGGCACAGAGACATTGGATTTGCAATTTGTACCCATTCATCCGGAACCAAAAATGTTTGTGCCTCAAGCGCAACAAACTCTGCATCGGATTATCACTGAAAATGAAGTTAGTGATCGACCATGGCTACGCGAAAATGGTGATTAATCTGTTTATTTGATATATTTGTGCATGGTCGTTCGATTTTTACAGACCTACTATCTAAAAAGTAAAAAACTGAGACAGGTAGTCCACGACTAAAAAATGCTATGTAATCGAATAAATACCATAGCATTTTTATATTATTCAAAATTGACTATATTTTGTTCATTAATTTACGCTGTTAACTATGCTGCCCGACAGATATGTCTGTAAATTAGCTATTGTAATGGATAACAGTCTTTCGCGTGTTTCAAACGGCGCCCAGGCAATGTGAGGGGTTATATAGCAGTTTTTAGCTTTAAGTAAGGGATTATTTTTTGAATTGGTTCTTTGGTGACGACGTCAGTTGCCAAAGCGTATAGTTGATCTTGATTCAGGGCATCTGCCACATCGCTTTCATTAACTAGTTTTCCTCTTGAAGTATTCAGGAGAATAGCAGTAGACTTCATTTTAGCCAGTGTTGTCTTATTAATTAAGTTGATTGTTTGAGGAGTTTGAATAACATGTAGACTAATAACGTCCGACGTTTTCAATAATTCATCTAACGAAACTTGTTTGAGCCAATTTTCTTTTATTTTTTTAGGACGATGATTATAGAACACTACATTCATTTCAAATGCATGAGCTAATTTTGCTACTTTTTGAGCTATATGACCGTAGCCAATAAGTCCTAATGTTTTATCTTTTAATTCGTATAAAGGCTTGTCCCAAAAAGTGAAATCGGGTCCTTGTGACCAACGATCTTGATGAACTAATTGGTTATGTAGTCCAACTTGTCCAGTCACTTCAAGTAAGAGAGAAAAAGTGAATTGAGCCACCGCATCACTAGCATAGGTAGGAACGTTAGTTACCTCAATATTGTGCTTACTAGCACTTTCTAGGTCAATAACATCATAACCTGTACCCATAATTCCAATATACTTCAGGTTTTTAGATTGGGAAATGACATAGTCATTTATAGGAGTTTTGTGAGTGATAACAATTTCTGCACCATCAATTCGGTTTATTATTTCTTTTTCATTAGCTGTATTGGTACGGTCATAAAAAGTACAGTCGCCAACAGAACTTAACTTATCCCAATCTAAATCGTCATTTAATTCATAGCCATCTAAAAGAATAATTTTTGCCATATTCATGCTACCTCTTTTTCGATAATCATATCATGAAACTATTTAAACAATCGATAATTTACATAAACGCACGAAAAAGATTAAGAAATCATCTGAAAAATATAAATAAAAGTTGAAAATTAAACTATTAGTCACAAAAAAGTTAGTTCTTAATGAGTACTACTTTTTTTATTTTCATTAAAAAACGAAAGGAATAAACAAGATGCCTATAAAAATATGGTTAAAACCAGAACAATTAGAACTGTATATTAAGCAGTTAGAGCGGTTTAGAGACTTATACAGTAAACTAGACCAGACTTTAGAAAGTGATAGACAAGGATTTCAATTCAAAGCTGGTGCGCCCAACTTCCAAACAACGTTGAGCGTATCAATGCAATTACAAGCTAAAATTAGACAAGCACAATCTCAAGCATATGGAGATGTGCTTTTTTTTAACAAAGAATTAGCATCTAAGGTACAAGATTTAGTTTCAAAATCAATTGAGCTAACCTTTGCGTATCGTGATTTAGACTTGCTAATTAAGGGAACTGATCGTAATACCGAAAGCGGGTTGAATAAGATTGAAGAACAGTTGTATCAAGCAAAAAGGCAACTTGCCGAAAAAAATTAATAGTTTTTATGCTTGGAATCAAACTCGTTTTTGTTGTACACTGATTTTATGTTTAAAAAAAGAATTAGACTCAATACATCAAAGCTGTCAGTAGTATTATATGGTGCACTTATAGGTTTTTTAACAGGAATAGTTGTTAGTGTTTTCCGATGGACAATTGAAAAATTGCTTCAATTTGTGCAAGCGTTGTATGTAGATATCTCACATGGCAATATAACGCTAATATTTTTTTTGATGATAGCCAATTTTATAGGCTTTTTAATTGTTGCATGGCTGTTAAACAAAGAACCTAATATATCCGGTTCCGGCATCCCGCAGGTTGAAGGTCTATTATTAGGTGAACTAAAAATAAACTGGTGGTCGACATTGTGGCGAAAATTTATATCAGGAATTTTGGCTATTGGTAGTGGTTTGATGCTGGGGCGGGAAGGTCCCTCAATTCAACTGGGTGCATCAATTGGTCAGGGTGTAGCATCATATAGACGTCTTAGTCATAATCAATCGAAAGGGCTTATAGCCAGTGGTGCCGCTGCTGGTTTATCAGCTGCATTCAATGCGCCTTTAGCCGGCGTTATGTTTGTATTGGAAGAAGTCTATCATATTATTTCTCCCTTTGTCTGGGTTAGTGCATTGACAGGCGCAAGCGTTTCGGATTTTGTCTCTACGGTTTTGTTTGGCCAAACACCAGTTTTATCTGTTGGTCACTTAAGTGTTTTCCCGGTACAGTTATATGGCTTATTGTTGGTATTTGGTATTATATTAGGTTTATTTGGCTTTTTATATCAAAAAGTTTTACTATTCAGCTTAAATTGTTACAGTAAAATTAAGGTCCCTAAATATTTATACGGTATGGTGCCGTTTACTTTGGTGATACCGATTGGAATCTTATGGCCAAATCTTTTAGGTGGGGGCAATAATTTAATTTTGTCGCTGAAAGAAACACCTATGACAATGAAAATGATCATCGTAATTTTGTTAGTTCGATTTGTTTTCTCAATGATTAGTTACGGTTCCGGTCTGCCAGGAGGCATCTTTTTACCTATTTTGACTTTAGGTGCACTAAGTGGTTCATTAATGGCTCATATATTTGTCTATTTACATCTCATGAGTGCAAATTATGCTTTAAACTTTATTGTGATCGGTATGGCCGGTTATTTCGCATGTATTGGTAAAGCACCATTTACTGCAATTATTCTTATTTTTGAGATGGTGGGGAGTGTGACCCACATTTTACCTTTAGCACTTGTAAGTTTAGTAGCTTACTTAGTAATTGATCTATTAAATGGTGCACCAATATATGAATCTTTACTAGAACGTTTGTTAAAAAGAAAATCAGTGTATCTAACGATGTCTTCCATGACAACAACGGAAGTGCCAGTTCTTGCTGGTGGTATCTTAGAAGATCAACAAATAAGAGATTTGCAACTGGGTTCAAATAGTTTGATTACACTGGTCAAGAGATCTGAACATGTACTGATTCCAAAGGGCGATTTAGTATTACGAGCTGGTGATATTATTTATATTAGAGCGAGTCAAAATGACACACGACTGATAAGAAATCAAATAAGCGTCAAGAATTGAAAAACGACTCTGGAAAATTTTTCAGAGTCGTTTTTATTTAACTTCAAAAAAAATCTTCATTATGCTTAATACTTTAATATATTGTGTTTTAAAAAATAAAATAATAAGCAACATTGTGAAATGGTAAACTTGTTATAAGGGGTGAATACCTATACTAAAATAATCATAATTAAGGAGCGAATATGTTTTATGAATGATGAAACACCAAAAAAACGCAAACGACAACCACGGTTGAATGAGAACCAACGTCACATGATTGAATATTTGTGGAATATTGAGAAAATGACACAAGCAGATATAGCCAGACGTTTAGGCTATACACCGTCATCAATACTACGTGAATTACACCGTGGCAATACGCTTGATTTCTCACATTTAGATAGACGAACACTGTTGAATATGGACATACACGCACGTATCAAGTATTCGGCACAGCGTGGACAATATATTGCTTTGAAAAAGCGCAGTAAAATGGGTACTGGTCTCAAACTGACGCCAGAATTAAAAGAAATCATTGAAACCTGGGTCAATGTTGAACATTGGACACCTGAACAAATAGCTGGCAATGTGCAAGATGTTGATGTGTCCGCATCAGTCATTAGATTATGGGCTAGAAAAGGTTTAATTGATATTCGCAAACACAAGTATCATCGACAAAATGGGACACCAAAAGAAAGAGCTGTTGCGCAAACAAGACGTGATAAAGAACGTGAAATTGCTAGACTTCGTGAGCAACTAAAAAATGACGGAGAATTAGTCCGCCATTCGATATTTGATCGCTCACAAGTTGTGGAAAGTCGTAAACAGTTCGGTCATTGGGAAATTGATTTAGTTTTACCTGCTAAAATGAATAATCAACGTTATCAAGATACTACTGCGATTATGACATTTACTGAACGCAAAACTCGTTTTACTGCCTTAGTATTAGTTCGTAGTAAGAAATCTAGTGATATGGTTGATGCGTTTAAGTTGTTTTATGAGCGTTATGGCAAAGCTGTACGGACTATAACAGCAGACAATGGTTCTGAATTTATCTCATGGGACTTTTTAGAGTATGTTCAAAAAGAGCTTAAAATTAAGCTATACTATGCCACACCGTCATCACCACAACAACGTGGTTCAAATGAAAATCGAAACCGTAAGCTACGTGATTGGTATCCTAAAGGCACGTCATTTAAAGACGTTAAGCAACGACAATTAGATGAAGTGGCTTCAAAAATGAATGCGATGCCATTAAGACAGGCACTTGACGGCAAAAGACCAATGGTAGTCTTTGAACAAGAATATAAAGCGATGCAACGTTATCGTAGAGCTTATGAAAAGCGTAAACAACGAATGCTTGAAGAACGCCAAAATGATGAAAAATAGGACGTTAAGAATAATAAACTGTAGCTTCATTAGATGTTAAGGCCTATAAAGAAACATCTTCGATAATATGGTACCATAATGTGTATAGTCAAGGTTGGATTTTTGCCCTTTGAATCGAGGGGCTTTACAAAAATGGTGGGAACATTCATTGCGGTAATTTTGGACTAATGTCAAATATTTAGACACAAAATGAGCTATATTTTCTTAAAATAGTTTTCTTCTTTCTGATTTGGAGTTAAACCATTGTTTGCGGAATGAGGATTATAGTTGTTATTTATCACTCGTTTTTCTTTTTATAAAAGTGATTTTTTAGTTTATTTTGTTCAGAGTCTATTTTTTGCGATTACACCAAGAACTGCTGGATTTGCTATACAAGATTATTCCTCTTTAAGTCAAGCAAGTCTATTTCTAACAATTATTTTGATGACAATTGGAGGAACTTCAGGCTCAACTGCAGGAGGAATAAAAACAACAACAATTGGAGTTTTTATTCTTAATATAAGAGCTGTCATACGAAGAGAGAAACATACAAGATTTGGGAATAGAACTATTCCTCAAAATTTGGTTAAACAATCTTATGAATCTATTTTTTATACTTTTCTCTTGTAATTATCTCTACTTTTATTTTATTGGTACTGGAGCCTAATTTAAAACTCGATCAAGTTCTCTTTGAAGTAGTTTCTGCTTTGTCTACAGTAGGACTGAGTATGAATGTAACACCTGAATTAAGTTCTGCAAGCAAGGGATTAATTGGCTTACTTATGTTTATTGGTCGTGTTGGAATATTTACAATCATTTACTCTCTTAATACTAAAAATAGAGAAGAAGCTCTCTATAAATATCCTGAAGAAAATGTAATGGTCGGATAATCTGGAGTGATGACAGTTAAAATTTTTAAAAGAAGTATAAGGATGAATTATGAAAAATAATTATGAATTTACCCCGATAGAGTTTAGGGAAAAAATATTACAAGATTTAGAAATTAGAATTAGCGATTCAATAATATTAGTGTGTGCTATTTTAATTGCTTCAATTGGATTAAATATGAATTCTAATGCTGTAGTCATAGGAGCTATGTTAATTTCACCTGTTATGACACCAATATTAGCCTTAGGATATGGTCTGTCTGTTTTAGACTCTTTTGTAGTAAGAAAGTCTGCTAAATTATTACTCTTAGAAGTAGCGGTCAGCATAATCGTATCCTCACTTTATTTTATGATATCACCCATCAGTTATCCGAGTAGCGAAATTATTTCAAGAACAAGTCCAACCATCTGGGATGTTATCATCGCTTTTGCAGGTGGAGTGGCAGGAATCATTGGTGCAAGAAAAAAACAAGCTAATAATATTGTTCCAGGAGTGGCAATAGCTACAGCTTTAATGCCACCTTTATGTACTATTGGGTATTCAATTTCAGAATTAAAATGGGAATATTTTTTAGGGTCGTCTTATTTATTCGTTATCAATAGTGCTTTCATTATCATTGCGACAGTTATTGGTATCAGAGTGATGAAATTTCCAGTACATTATAAAGTGAGTATAAACAAAAATAGAATTAACCTTTTCTTGTTAGTAATTTCTATATTAATCATGATCCCAAGTATTATTTCTGCTTCATCTTTAGTTCAGGATAGTGTTCGTAAATATACCATTAACAATTTTTTGAAAAATGAATTTAAAGATTACGTTATTTTGGATCAGAATTATAAAAACTCTCAGAATAAGCTTGTTTTAACAGTGTCTGGTAAAAAAATAAATGCCTCTAAAATGAATAATTTAAAAGAAAGTTTATCTAGTTACGGGCTAAAAAAAGTGACATTAGAGGTAATTCAAATACCAGAATTAGGAAATTTGAAGGGTGAGGAACTTTCTAAGTATCTAGATCAATATATACAAAATAAGTTAGATGAAAACACCGACAAGAATATTGAAAGTAAAAAAGAAAAAAATGATAGTTCAAAATAGATTAATGAATAAGGCTCCAGTATTTTTTGTTTTATTTAAGTAATATCGCTTATACTTTAAGAAGTGTTGAACTTCTCGCATTACGCCGCGAGAAGTTTTTTACTTTAGAATGATATAAAAAAGCTTACTTAATATTTAAGTAATTTTTTTTGAGTAAGATTATAGGCAGTTGATGTTTTGGACTAATGTCAAATATTTAGACACAAAATGAGCTATATTTTCTTAAAATAGTTTTCTTCTTTCTGATTTGGAGTTAAACCATTGTTTGCGGAATGAGGATTATAGTTGTTATAAAACTGTTCGATGTATTCAAAGCAAGAGAGTTGAACTTTTCCCGTTGTTTGAGGTACTTGAAAAAGGCCTCAGTGACAGCATTATCATAAGGATAACAGAAATATCATCGACAAAATAGTACACCCAAAGAACGAGCTGTGGCACAAACTAAACGTGACAAAGAACGTGAAATTGCACGTTTGCGTGAGCAACTAAAAAATGACGGAGAATTAGTCCGCCATTCAATATTTGATCGTTCACAAGTTGTGGAAAGTCGTAAACAGTTTGGTCATTGGGAAATTGATTTAGTTTTGCCTGCTAAAATGAATAATCAGCGTTATCAAGATACCACAGCCATTATGACACTTACAGAACGCAAAACTCGGTTTACTGCCTTAATATTAGTCCGAAGTAAGAAGTCTAGTGATATGATTGATGCCTTTAAGCTGTTTTATGAACGCTATGGTAAAGCCGTGCGCACAATCACAGCTGATAACGGTTCTGAATTTATCTCGTGGGACTTTTTAGAATACGTGCAGAAACAGCTCAAAATCAAGCTATACTATGCGACACCGTCATCACCACAGCAACGTGGTACGAATGAAAATCGAAATCGTAAGCTACGTGATTGGTATCCTAAAGGCACTTCTTTTAAAGACGTGAAGCAACGACAATTAGATGAGGTGGCTTCAAAAATGAATGCGATGCCACTTAGACAAGCTCTGAATGGAAAACGACCAATGGTAGTGTTTGAACAAGAATATAAAGCCATGCAACGTTACCGTAGAGCTTATGAAAAGCGTAAACAGCGCATGCTTGAAGAACGCCAAAATGATGAAAAATAAAGAATAAAAATTGGTAATAAAGATAATAAACTTTAGACACGGATTGTGTCTTTTTTTATTGTGATTAAAATAAAACTATTTGAAACGGTTTTATTGGTTGAAACATTTGATATAATAGTGAGTAATTAGATTGCTAAAAGTCTTTGTATAGACATTCCAAAAGCGTGGACGCTCCGTTTACTTTTAAACACAATCATGTTATTCTTGAGGAAGTTGTGCCTTACTTAAAAAATAATCATCGTTTATTTTACACAGAAGTTACTGGTAGATTACCAAAACATTAAACATGTGGCGTTTGGGTTGACATCCGCCTGACAAACTTAGGTTTACATAATATATATTATCGAAAGTAACGTATTTAGATTAATACATTTAATATAGATAATTTTGTAAAATTCAATTGCAGATTCCCTGTATTTTAGAGCTGGTTTTTGTTGAATTCTTTCGTAAAACCCAAAAATAGTTCAATTACTAACTCTGATAACCTCAATAAAGTGTTTTTTAGTATTAAATACTTTAAACAGCTATCAAAACAAATAAATTTAACACTAATCTTCAATTTTAACGCAATATGTATCTTAACTAATTAATAGTAACCGAACTATTTCTCTTTATTAAGATCATTAACTGTTGCTAAGTAGCTAATTGGTTTCAACTCAATATTTTTCATCTCGTGACCCGTCAACTTAAAGAACTCAATATCATTCGTATCGACTAAATCATTAAAATTATATATTCGATATAGAAAATAGTTATTAGAATGCTGACTGGCGAACGTCAGCTCATTGTCGCTGATATAAAATGGTGCTACTTTTCCTTGCGTTGTGGTTTTGATTTCAATATAAATTGGATTGCCGTAGGCATCAAAAGACAGGATATCGTACCCTAAGCCATCACCTCTAGTTTGAGAAACATGTTCAACCTTCTTAGCTAAGTCAGGATAATCTTTCAGTCTGTTTTTTTCGTAGTTTAGAACAATTTGTTCACCCAAAAAGCCGATGATAGCATTTTGTTTTTGAAGTGCAGGATAATCCACTTGACGGCCTGTTTGAACCATTGATTTTTCGTCTAAATACGTTTCATGAAGCGTGATTTCGGGTATTTTTGCGCTATTTGTTGGATGCTATTCTTTTTCAAAAATAAGGAACTCAAATTTAGTGATAAGATATATGCAATACTTTGCCCGATATCTTTTTCATTAATTAGTTCAGATTTTATTTCATTCAAGCAAAATAGCATATATTTCAGGTCCGTCAGCAGTTGTGCATTAGAGGGTAAATTATCCTTATCATATCTGATGCTCAGAATGTTGCTTAATTCATAACCTAATACCATATCATTTTTCTTCAATAAAGAACTAGTCAAATCAATAGGCGCCACCGTCATACGATCCGTTCGATTGGCTAATGTATTTTGCCAATATTTAGATACTTTACTGATATTATTTTCCGCATTTTTACCGTAAGCTTCCTTAAAAAATGTCCACCCTTGATTCAGTGATAAGTAAACATACTTCATATCCGGTGAAAATAGATAAACAATATCAAACCTTTTGGCAGCTGAAACGGACATTGTCGTATCGAATAGCCCAATCCAGGGTACTGTAGCCCAACTCCCTTGCCCTGGTGATCCCTTTGTTATGAGACTGCCACTAATGAGATTATCACTCACGACGTCTTTTAGTCCTGATCTGATACACTCAGCTAATGAATTATCTTTCAAAGGCTTATTTTTTTTCTTGTAGATAAGTGTTCAGAATTTTTTCTAATAATTCACGTAGTGTCATTTGCCATAATTGCTCCCTATTCTGCTTCTTCTATTATGGCATGAAAATAACAAAAAACACTAATTTTATCATAAATATCAACCAGAAATTTCAACGCAGTACAAATTAAAAAAACCGCATTTTGCAGTGCAGTCTTTTTAACAATTTATAGCTGAATCAGATTCACATCAAATTCTTTTAACTGTTCCAGATAATGTGATGTTATCACCACCACTTTATGCTGTCGTTCGACGAGTTCGTTGATCATTTGCAGGATCGTTTCGGCATTCGTCGCATCAACGCCACTAGTTGGCTCGTCGAAAATATAGAGTTGTTTATCTAATAAGCACTGCCCATAAGTTAAAACAATTTGTTGCTCACCACCAGACAACTGCCCCATTTTTGTGTGCCAAATTTTTGATAAGACCTCACGCTTAATCATCGCAAAAGTACGAGATGACATTTGCGATGATTCTGAACCTAACTGTGCATACATTTCCACCGTTTGTGCAACTGTTAGTGTTGGAAAGAAATGAATGTGTTGCAACTGATAAGCAACGTCAGTCATATTGGGAATGTCAACCTTAGTACCATTTACATTTTTATGCCCCACATCGGCTACAAAATCCAAAAAAGACGTTTTACCAGCGCCATTGGCACCAATCACCACATTTAATTTCTCACGAGAAAATACCACATCAACTCGATCGGCCAATTGTCGATTCCCAAAAGACAACGAATAGTTTTTGATTTCCATGCGCGAATTTCCTCTGTTAAACTCTTGTGATTACTGACTGCGGCGAAAACTTAGCGATGGCAAACTTGCCAATAATTGCATAAAGTAATGTCGCCACGGCTAGCCCCAACCAGACAATGAGATGATTCGGCGAGTTGATTAAAAGTGTTTGTATTTGATAACCAACCGCTGCAACGTAGCTAGCAGGATTTATCAGTGCCACCAAACTTTCTAAACGCTGTCCATTCGGAATATTCATAAAAAATAGCATGCCAAAAATAAGCAAACTTAAAATAATATTCACTGATTCAAGCTTGAATTTAAACATAAACAATAAACTCGTAACCAGCGCTATGGGTAATGCAGTAATTAAAACAGTTAATAGTCCAGCCAGTATCAAGTGTAAACTGAAGGACTTAACGAATAGCATGACTACTACATTAAACAAAGTGATCTCTATTAAAATAACCATGAGTTGAACCGAAAAAGCACTCAACATGATTTTTAATTTAGAGCCAGCGATAAAAAGCATTTGTTTATAAAAGCCACGTTCTCTATCTGCTATTAAACTAACAATGACGTTGTTTAGGATTGTCACAACGATGATATAAGCCCAAAAATAACTAACAACTTTAAATGTCGTTGTATTGAAATGACCCCCATTCTGTAAAGCGATATGCCTATTTTGATAGATAAAGTAAACAATGGGTATCAATAGATTATAAACAAAAGCAAATTTGTTACTTAAGGTATCTATCATATAAACTTTAAACAACGTCACGATATCTTTCATTACAACCCCCTTTTGTTAATGGCACAATTATATATTAAATCTAATTATATACTAATTTTAAATTCTGAGGTACCCGTTATTCATTAATCAATTGCATTTACCACACTTTACGCCTTAATCCCCCCCACCACCTACAACTGAGTTATATCAATCACCTCGTCGACGCGAGAGTAGACTTTTGGATCATGGGTGGCGATAATCACATAGGTATTAGCGCTCACCATACCTAACAAAATATCAATAATCTCAGAACCTGTTTTGTCGTCCAAAGCACCCGTTGGCTCATCGGCTAAAATAACTTTTTTCTCTTTTAAAGCCATTCTAGCAATCGCAACTCGCTGTGCTTGACCACCAGATAATTCAAATATTTTAGCCTTTAAATAAGACTGATTTAACCCGACTTGTTCCAAGACAGCCTTAATCTGTGCCCTATCTCTGTTAACGATTTTGAGATTATCCAATACTGTTTGATGATCTAACAAGGCATAGTTTTGAAAAACGTAGCCCAGATATCTTTTAAAAAATGTCTTTTCTTTAATATCCCAGATGTTCTTATTATCCAGCGTAATTGCCCCGCTGGTCGGCTTTTCGAGTCGACCAATTGCATTCAATAAAGTAGACTTACCAGAGCCAGATTGGCCAACTAGCGCATATGATTTATTTGGTTCAAAAACCAGCGTCACATCCTCAAAGATGACTTTTTTGTTAAATTTTTTACTGAGCACCTGAAGCTGAATCATATATTGTCTCCTTTAAGAATTTGCGTGTAATCCGAACCAATTTTCCGATCCACAATTAGTGTCGTAATGATCGTTACGATAAGTCCTGATACTAACGCTAACGTGGTTAGACCATTTGCCTGACCAAGCAGCATATTAATAGCATAGGCAATAACCATCATGATAACTAACGACAAGCTATACGGGCCATACACCTGAAAAATTGATAACCCCAGTATTTTCTTTTTGACCACTGAAATAATCTCAAACTGGTAGATCGTGTTCAAATAAAATATCATGCTCAGTATCAACGCACTAAAAATGATGACCTGCAAAAACTTGGCAACAGCCAATTGATGCTTTAAAGCAATCACATTCAACGACACAGTTTGAAACGGTGTTATTGTTTGATTGGTTAAATCATCATTTTCCTGACTAATGATTTTGATTGCCTGCGGACTAAGCAGGCTCATTGTATTTAAAATATTATTGGCAAATGTTTTGTCATTATGAGCTAATAAGACATTATCATTCAAGCGAACCAAAATTTGTTGGCGCAAACTGCCGAAATCTTTTTCTTGGTTAGAAATATCACCCGCAAAGCGCGTAGCCATTTCACGATATAAAAATACAGTCTGATTCTCTGGCACAATCTGCACCTCAATATCATTTTTTGAAAGATGAACTTCTCGCAACTGCTCAACATAAATTGTGTTAATTAATGATTGCGCCTTATCTCGGTATTTTTGTGGTAAATATAGCGTTGCTGATTTACTTGGATCATAAGGATATGCCTTATCGAAAGCTTGTTTATGCATCGCACCATTATTCAAATACCAAACTTTACGATTTAAATCGGGGGCGGTAATCCCATCTTGTGAGAGTTGTTTTGCAAAATCATTTTCAATTTCGCCTGTCAAAAATTTAGGAACAACTGCTGTGGTTTGCGCAATATAAATGTAGCTTTGACTGCCTATCTTTTTGACCAAATCAACATCTTGTTGACTTGGAGCTGGTTCAGTCATTTTCCCATTCACTGCGGTGGCATGACCAACAAAAGGCTGTGTTTTTTGCCAATCTTTAACACTATACCAAGGTTTCAAATGGTTTATCTGCGTCGATAGCTGCTGAATTTTGTTTTGATACTGTTGATTAAGGCTGCCAACCGCAACCGTCATCATCCCAATGAGTAGTAACCAGATAACAAAAATACTTTTGCCGCCCGATTTGTTTTTAATGACAGCAATGGGTTTTTCTAAGTGAATCATCATGGCTATCAAAATTAGCGATAATCCCAACAGCAGTAGAAAAATGATAAAATCAGTAACCATTAAAGCTATCAATAATTGCGTACTGAACGTATGAAAGCCATGCCCGATTGTAGCTGCATAAAGTAGCCCAACCGTAGTTGCTATAACAATGAGTATCGCAGTAGGTTTTAGAATGTCGGGTAATGAGACAATGCTACGCCCTAACGATAAGCGAATCATTCTAGCTTTAAGTGATTTCACATCACAGATAAATATACCAATGAATGCGCCTAAAAATAATAGCGCGGTATAAAAACTACGTAGTTGACTATTGAACTGCAAAATGCCACCCAAATACCAGGGATACGATTGATTAGTTATGACACGCACACCAATCACTTGCAACTGGTTTAAAGACTTAGCAGGTATCGTCCCCGACTTATAAATCATTCCATTTGCATTCACTTTATCTAAAAGACTACCCTGATGATAGTCAGACAAGTTATAGTAACTCAATTTGCCCTGATCATCAATATAAGACTTATAAAACCTAACATCGGTCTCATCAGTGATGTTTTTCAAATTTTGATATATTTTATTGTTAGACGTGTTATTGACAACTAAAGAAATTGCGCCATCAACAGGCAATGGTGCTGGTTTTGCCGTATCAGTAATTGTTAACGCGCCAAGCGCCAACAAAAGGGAATAGACAACACTGACAAATACAATTTTAATTTTCAAATCTCTATCCTGCTCATAATTTATGTACGGCGAAAACGCCCTAGTTAGTTCAACATTAGAATCTATAGTAGTTCCAAAATGCATCAATGCGAACATCATACCATGATTTATTTGCAGCAGAGTTTGCCCACCCATAATTATTCTTTGTAGCATCCAGTGTTATACCATAAATGTTGCGAACTGCTGACTGTGATCCATAATTTGACGTCTGAATGTAATAATTAGACCAACCGTAATTTCCACTCGTACCATGACTCCAGATATCGATTAGTGGGCTTGGTGCTGGATGGCTTATGCTCGCACTTACAACCCCTACTCCTGTAAATAGCATTGCTCCAACAATGGCCACCTTTACATATTTTTTCATTAACAACATAGCGTGTTCCTCCTAACAAAATGTATTTAATAGTGATAGATTAACATAATTTTATTCACGATAACTCAACTGTTCGCTTAGTCCTGGATAAATATTTTTTATTGACTAATTTTGTATGATATGCTCCCTAAATATTCATTAACCCTTTAATCCAACTTTTATAACACCAAAATAAAAAGAGCATATCAAATGATATGCTCTTCATTCATTTTACATTCAACATCACTTTATACACCAGTGAAGATGTTGGCTTATGATGACCATTAATCACTAAAGGATACTTGGCTAAGTGGTAATTAGTGGTATCTACAATATCGATGTTCTGTGGGCGATTTGTATCATTGCGAACAATAATTTGATAATGACCAGGTGTTAGATTCCGATAAAGACGATAAGAATCACCTGAATCGGTCATTTGATACTGTTCACCGCTTTTCAGATTTTTTAAATAAACATTAACATCTGATTTGTCATGCACTTGCACAGAGAAATAATTAGCGGCACCCTTTAGATCGACAGCCTCAGTAATTGTTTCTTCAGGTGCCATCGCATACGGTTGTGCGCCATATTGGAGCGACAATTGACTGCGCTGAGCTGCCACCACAAGTGGCTGCGGGTTTTTGGCAGCGACAACCTTGGCTAATCCAACTGTGACAAAGAGTATGACGACGATAAGCACCGCACTGAATCGTTTCAAAGTTACCCACCGCAAGTTTAAGAATTGACGGTTAGACCTGTCTGGAAGCGCTGCCAAAGCAAACATGAGAAGCGGTAAGATAGCTTGTCCATACCGTGGCTCCACTTCCCAAAGTAACGTATGAAAGGCAATATAACCCAATGCCGTCACAATGGCGATCAAGGCCACTACTTGTTGCTGATCGGACAAATTAACCCGCCAGGTTGCTAAACGTGTGATTAAAAACAGCCAGAAAACAAACGTTGCGGTCGTATAAATCAGTGAGATCATGGCATTAAAGAATTGGGCATGCTGCTGATACCAAGCTGGTGCGGCACGGAAGCCTCCATTATACCAATCCTGAATATCACTGACAGATAATAGAATCCCGATTTTTGTGAGCCATAGTTTGATAACACCAAAGAAGCCAAGCTTTTTAACCCGCTTTGAAATTTGTTGTAAATCATAGGCTTGCCGTGCTTTTGGATTAGGTTGGGCATTATCATTGATCACATCTGTCCCTGAATAAGTTCCTTGCGTCCCTGCATTATACGCCATTAACATCCAGTGGGTTGCGGGTAATTCAAACTTTGGATTAGTGTGATAATTACTGGTTTGTTGGATTGCTTGCGTCGTTGGCACACTCAAACCAAACCCTAAAACAATTAAAATGATGGGGATCATGAGCTGACTTTTACCTAATCGTTTTTTGACCCCTAACCACACCGCCACAATCAGTAATGCTGGTATTAATACAATCAAATTTGGCTTAACCAAGTCACCAATCAAAATCGTAACAACTAGCCCTAATCCAGCCCTAATTTTTTGACGGCGTGAATACGTTGGCCACCGATACAAAATACTCAGCACGAGCAACAAAACAAACATCGTTGGCAAATCTGAGTAAAAGACCTGCAAATAGTAAGTGTAGGCAAACGGCGTCAACACAAAGAATGCAAAAGCGCCTAGCACCATACTATTGTTTTGATTTAATCGGCGAATCACCACCAGAAAATACAAAATAAAGCCATCGAGCACAATAATACTCAACAAGTGAATCGCTGTATTAGTTGATAACCCAAACAATTGGGTTATACGCAGCCAGAGTGACATCAGATAAGTGATCGAAACATTATTGGGATAACGCCAAAAATAAGTAATGTCCCAAGTATTTTGGTTAGCTGCCATCTGATCTGCTTGAGATAACACACGATATGGATCATGGTAAACTGTGTTTGGGAAAAAAACCAAGGTCAAAATCTGTGCGATGACCATGGCCACAAAACCAATTCCCATCGCTATCCGCAAACGTGAAAATGGTATGTGATTAAGTCGCGGAATAAAAACAAATCTTGTGGCGGCATATAGAAGTATCGTCAAAATGACAATCGCCACCCCCATGTAAGAAATTACATTAGCCATTAAACCAATGATTAAACAGATAATTAAAATGCCAGGTAAAAATGATGGCAAAACAAGCTTTTTCATATTCCCTCTTCTCGCATTGTATGAATTGATTAACGCATGATAGACAGTTACCGTAAAGACGGCACTACTCAATAATTCACATTTTTAAAGATTTGGCAATGTGCCGCATAATTTATATATCATTTTATTATAGTATTTTTTTATATTACCAAGTCGAATCTATTGTGATAATATCCTGACGTTTTGTCAGAATAGGCGACAAAACATTGACGCACATGCAATTTTTATCATCGTTCAAAAAAGACGTAGTTAACGGACGTCTTGTTGATTTTTCCAAATACTACGCAAACATCTAAAGATGACTAAACTTCTTAATTATCCCACCAATTTTTTAATGTTTAAAAGCTTGATTCCGTCTTTTTTTATTAAATACGTTATTTACAACAGCCGACCACAAAATTGCCCCGATAAACATCAGGAATGGGAACATCATATAAATATAGTGTTCCTGAACTTCCCAAAGTAAGATATAAAACAATGATAATGATTCAAATATACCCAGGATTAAGATAATCGTAACCCTTTGACGATAAGTCGAACTATCATCCGATTCATTTTGCCGCTTATTAAATAGATAAAACGGTAACCAAGCAAATGACAAAAAGCTTGTTAACGTCATCATCATTGTTGAATGAATCATAATCGGCGTTAGATTATCGTAATTTGTACGGTACTGTGCTTGTAACTTACTGTCTTGACCATTTCTAAATTGGTTAAAGTATTGCATACCAAAGTCCGACTTAATACCAAACAAGACATTCGTCTTGTCACGCCAAGTTGTAAGTACACCAATAACGCCCAACTGTTTCAGTTTGCCAACTAATTTTTCACGAATGTAAGCCTGTCGTTGGTCATAATCCGTGTACTTATTAGTAATACTAATAGTTTCATTACTCAAACGGCCATCTGTGTAGTAAGCTGTTAAGAACCATGATTCAATTGGTAATTGTAGGTTCTTATCATTTGACGCCTGGTAATGCGTTTTGTCCTGCGTAACAGTTGCGGCCTGCTTTAATGTGAACGAACAAATCGTCAACGCAGCAAGCAAGATTACGAGTAACCGCCAATCACACCATAAAAAGACCAATAACAATACAATACTAGCAATTAGCGCCACAATAGCATTTGGTCTTAAGAACAAGGCAATCGCTAAGCAGACTGCGGCTAAAATAAACGGTTGCCAATTCTTCCGATTAATGATTTTTGCAAAGTGAGTCGCCTTTTCGCCTGTCTGAGCGTGATAAAACAGTTCAACAAGATAGCGCACACCAGCCACCAAAAATGGCAAAGCAAAGGTATCTGAATAGCCAATTTGCGTAAATTGCATCAAATATGTTGGCACAAAAACATAAAATAATAGCAACACATTGCGGGCTTTTGCACCAAAAACAATATCGGCCAATTTAGTCAACTGATAGATCGATATAAGCATCAATACTTGGCCATAAACGGCATGCAACAAGATTGCATCATCAAGCGTTTTGAGCATATGTCGAAATGGAAAATCCAGCCAAAACATAAAGATACTAATGGGCACATTATTGGGATAGACACTAAAGTACGGTGCCCACTGTGATGATGGATATTGGCGTAATAGATTATAAACTTGATCACTAACAACCATATTATCATAAACAGGCGCATATGGTTGTACAAACAACGCACCAACAACTACCAATATAATTAATGTCCAAAGAAATTTTTTAAGTAGTTCATCGTAATGATCTGTTAACTTAACAGCTAACGTCGTTAAGCCAAGCAAACCCATGGCAAGCCCCAAATACGCTAACAACGAAAAAACAGTAAAACGATCGTTAAAAGTCGTGTTTGCTGCCAATAGATGCCCAGACACTAGCACACAAAATAACATCAATAATGCAATTACCGTTAGCATACCGACAATTGCATGTCTTGATTTAGTCAACATATTTGATATTCTCCCCTTCAAAATAAAACCGTTGGGCTGCAGTTATTAAAAATTACGCCCCTGTATATATACGACATTCAGAAACATCCCACTTAATAACTATCCCCCAAAAGATGTACATAAATAATCTGATTCATGTCATCACATCATAAATTACGTATATACCATTTGTAATCACGAACATTTCCATACTACTACACATATGTGCATGTGTCAAACAGACGCCTAATATCAACTCAAATCGAATCACTATCATTGCACAAAAAAAGACCTGGCAACCGGTCAAGTTATCAGGTCTTTGAAGATTATCTCAAATTATTCAGTGTGCTTCAAACTGCTAAAGAATTGTTGTACCCCAATAAATCCGAGCGACAAAATTGTCGCAATACTTAAGCTTAGCCATAGCGCATGCATCATTGACACAAAAAGCAGATCAATAGTAAAGCAAGCGATAAAGTAAATTATCCAGACGCAGAGAACAAAACCAATTAACATGATTTTGGATTTTGCTTGTTGTGACATGACGAGGTCCTCAGGTGGTGCAAATATTTTTTCCTATTTTAATTTTTACTGCATATGGTAGTGTGATTTTTGATGGTTTGTTATGAAACTTATTTTAACTGTAACTAAGATTATGACATGCTAAATAAATAAAAGCAACCCCCTATACCAATTTCACAAAACCTAAATTACAACGCTAAAACACTCAACGTTTATTTCGCTTCAATTTTCTGGTGATTTGTGCTGGTATCTTAGTCGTCGCCGTTATCGTATTTTGTATTTTTGCTTTAACGGCTTGTTGTCTTTTCTGCTTGGCCTTTTCCAGGTCCGCAGCCATCATTTTACTTTTCTGGACGGTTTCAGCGTCAATCGTATAGAGTTTCACAAATGTCTGTGGATCAACGACGGTGTTGCCTTTTGGTTGTGTTTTAACGACTTGATTTGGCACAGCATTAGCGTATTTAACAGCCGCAGCAACTGGTACCACCGTGTGTTTAAAGTGGTATTGTGTCATAATCTCAGTCGCCTCGTCAACATCCAGCGCAGTAACATCTGGCACTTTAATATACCCTTTTCGCTTTTCAAGTTGCGCATTAACTAATTTAGTTCCTTGTGCCAGCAACTCAGGTGCTAAAGCACCAAGTGCGATTTTGCCTACGGTACTGATTAATTTTGTTTTGTTCATCATGACTATTCTCCTAATACGACAATATCGTGCATCAGATTCCTTTCATTATAATGGTTCACTGTATTCAGTGCAATTAAGTGAAAATTAAAAGTCACCCACAATTATGGATGACTTTTAATTAATTTTTTTTTACTAAAATGATTCCCCGACCAATAGACCAGACTAAAATCAACGCAACTGCAAAACCAATTAAACCAACAGATGCTTTAAAGAGCGGTGGCTCAAACTGTAAAGTTATTGTTTGTTCGTCTTGTGATGCTGGTATTTTAATTTGCGTCAAATAGCCACGTAGTGGTTTAGCTAACTTTGCCTGTCCACCTATCACATGATAACCAGGCCATGCCGTTCTTGAAAAGACGACTTTGGCTTCATCACGATGTGCTGGTACTTTAATTGTGACTTCATAATTTGAATTTTTAATTTCCGTCACTTGTGGGATATTACTCCAGACAACACCACCGACATTATTGTTGATCTTTTCTCGCTGAATCACAACATAATATTGATCATGAGACGTTACCTGCCAGCCAGCCGGTACATTTTTATGCTTAATAAGATTGCGATAAACCTTACGATCGCCTTCGTTCCCAACCGCTACGGTGTCGACACTCAGAAGATCTGCCAACGGTAACTGCGTTTGCTTGTCTTTGTTAAAAAGTTTTGCGTAATTTTCAGATGAGATGCGTGTTGGATCCCCACCCCTAAAATCATCACTAAACTTCTTAAATCCAACTGGTGTATACACATTCATCGAATCATTGTTTGTGACATACCAATCATTTCCCATCACCACGTGACTATCAAATCCCAAAATAACAGTATTACCTTTAAACTTTTCAGCCATTTTTAAAATATTAGCTTTTGTTCCCGGCATTTGATAATCAGGGTAAATATAAGTAATATGTTGCTGTTGAATTTCATCATGATGTCGACCACTAGTACGTTGCTGTACAAGTACTGAAAATCCAGTAGCGATAATGGCAAGTACGACAACAACAAACATTGGTTGCTTTAATTGAATCGTCATTTTTTTCAACTGTACTTTGTGATGCCCACTACCTATGTAAGCGATAATGGCAACAAAGATACTAATGACTAAATTAATGACCAAAATAGATTGCGTACGTACTGGTGTATTAGCAATTTCTAAGTATGTGCCTAAAACCATTAGACCAATAAAAAGCTGCATACGTCCCTTACTGAACTTTAATCCTAACCTAGCTACTAATAAAATTACCAACAATAATACAAGTTGGCCAAAATAGGCCATCATTCGGACGGGAAAACGTAGCGGACCGACATTAGCTGGACCAAATAGCAACATAAAAGTCAATATTGTTGGTGTTACCCATTGAATTAACAAAACCTTATGGTTTTGAATAAAGTTTTTTATTTGCTTAAAATCAACAAATATCAATAACGCTACTAACCAACTCATATACATAAACGGCATATAAGTCACGCCACTCACAGTCCACCATGAATTCATCTCTGAATAGCCTACTGGTGAAAATGAAAACAGAATATCGGATAAATTGGGCGATAAGAAGTTATCGTTAAAAATCCCCTCTGTATTGCGCATTGTTACGGATGAAATAGCAATTCCTGGCAAATATACAGCAATTGTTGTTGCAGCTAAACTAATGCCTAATAATACAATACGACGTAATTGATGCCAATTTTTCATCACGATAGCAGCGATAAAGGCTCCTAGCATGACTGTAATCAACATAATCGTCCCAAAGACATAGCCAACGGTAATAATTGAATAACCAACCACAAAAGCCAATACTGGACCCGTGTTTTTATTCAAGAATCGCCGTAAAGCCCACCAAAACCAAGGAAAAAAGGCCGAGACCATTAAATCAGTCACCCAAGATGAGGCACCTGCAAACATAGTAAATCCGACAAAAGGCGTCACAATCCCATAAATAATCGCGTATGGTTTTTGAACAGCCATTGAACGTGCCAATAAGAAGGAACCAACACCTAGTATATTTAAAAGGACAATTTTAAATGCAGTGGCAAAAACGAGGAAATTTGAAGAATAGTAAACGATAATTGAAATCAACCATACAAGTGGGCTGAACGTACTCCATTGCCCTTCAGCCAGATAATTCCCTGACCCTTGGGCAGCCACGTTGAAAATCGGTAACTGGCCCTGCATCACTAATTTGCCAACTTCATACCATTGCCCAATTGCCCCACGTTGTGTGTCATCCAAAAAATAGAAACGATGAAAAAAGAACAATGGAATTAAGCTAAAAATGGACACAATCGCAACAATGAAGACAATTGCACCAAAGGTACTTTGCCAACTATTGCGTAGTCTTTGCTTGATCGTCATATTATGCAGGTCCTTAATCATTCAACTCTTCGGCAATGATATAACGTGGGCGGTGCTTAACTTCAAGGAAAATCTTGCCAATATATTCACCAATAATCCCGATTGCCACTAATTGCAACCCACCAAGCATCCAAATCGACACCATCAAAGTTGGCCAACCTGCTGATGTTTTACCAAATGCCCAACCAATAAAGATATAAATTAAACTAAGGATACTAATCCCAAAAATACCTAAACCGACATTCCGCACAAATGTGATTGGTGAAATTGAAAATGATGTAATCCCTGTTGCCGCAAACTTAATCATTTTACGCAAAGGATACTTCGTTTCCCCAGCTTCACGTTCAGCACGGGCATAATAAACTTTGGCTTCGTTGAAACCAATGAGTGGGAAAATGCCACGCAAGAACATTTCGCGTTCTTGATATTCTGAAAAGGCACGCAATACCTTTTGATTGACCAAACGAAAATCCGCATGGTTGGGAATTGAATTGGCCCCTAGCGCTGACATCACTTTGTAAAAGCTTTGTGCCGTAAAGCGCTTGAAGAACGTATCGGTTGTTCGATCATTACGCACACCATAAACGATGTCTTTCCCTGAGTTAGCCAATTCAACCATCTCAACAATAGCTTGTGGATCATCTTGAAGATCAGCGTCAATCGTCACAACATAATCAACATCTGTATCTGTTAAATACGTCATACCAGCAATAAGCGCGTTTTGATGCCCAAAATTCGTGCTAAAACGCAATCCCTGAACATTGCCATATTTTTCATGTAGTTCATTGATGAGTGCCCAAGTCTTATCCTTTGAGCCATCATCAACATACATGATAAAACTACTTGGCGCAACGAGATTTGCTTGTATCATTTCTGTTAATAAATCATGTAATCGCGCTGTGGTCTTTTCAATGACCTCTTCTTCATTGTATGCTGGCAAAACAATTGCTAATTTTTTTGATGCCATTTATTTCATACCTCTCACTTTATAAAAAACTAAGCGCAAAGTTTGCATGACTTTAGCCATTGCATTACCACGCCATAACACCGATTTCGTTACAATACTGGGATACGCTTGGTGCATTATTTCATTCATACCAATGACATGCTTGCTCTGATCATCCTGTAACTCTGCTGTCCACTGACCAGAACTAACACGGAATTTCACGCCTACCGTATCATCTGGTACAAAGTCACCTAATGTCAAAACATGCAAATAAGTCGACAAATCAACCACGTAAGGATATTTAAACTTCCAGCCACCCGCCTGTTTAAAAGCTTCATGGCGTATGAGAACGCCACCAGGTTCACCAATCGCATTAATACCTAGACCAACAACATGACGAATAACTGCTGATCCACTCATTGGTTGTTTCAAACCCAGAAGTCCCCACGACTTTTTAATGACGTGATTTTGATCATCAATAATTTCTCGCAAACTAGCTGTTAGAACTGCGTTCTGATTTGCTTCTAACAAATCAAACTGTCGTTTTAGTGTACCTGGTAACAGAACATCATCTTGCGGAATAAGTTTAATATATTTACCGGTTGCCTTGCTAGACACAAATTGCCAATTTTCTTTGGCTGCCCCCTGTGGTCCACTATAAATTTTTAAACGCGAATCCGTTGCAGCTATTTTTTCAAGCAACGCGCGTGTCCCATCTTCTGGTCCCTGAATTGCAACTGACACATCCAAAGTAACACCAACTTGGTCTAACACTGATTGCACGGTTTCTTCAATAAAGGGTCTCGCCTTATATGCGGGTATAACAACCGAAATATCTAACATTATTTTGATCTCCTAAATGAAAAAAACTTATGCCCAACAAAACTAATCACCGTCGTGACAATTAAAATTAAAAATTGCGCACTAATCGGGTTCATATGTCCTAAATTTACCAATAATGGCAATACAACCAAGTTAATCACATAACTCACAAGGTTAATCATCGTAAACCGAATAAAGTCTTTGACAACTTGTCCTTGAACACGAAATGTGACTTTCCGATGTAAATAAAATGCCACAAAATTAGACACAATTTGGGAAACAACCAATGCGACCATATAGCCATGCGGTACTGCTTTTAATGTTAACGTTAAACCAGTAAAAATAAAAAAACCAAAAAACGTATTAAATCCGCCAACCAAAAGGAATCTGAATTTTTCATCGGAAATCAATTTTTTAATGTAATCTATCATATTAATCTACAAAACCCTCTCATGACGGATATCTCTGTTGTGACAACATCAGTACGTAGTTTATAAAATTGCTAAAATTATAAACTTGTTTGATCTTAATTTTGCTGATTTGTTCCACTTATCTCAAGTTAGCCTATGTAAGTCGCTGGCTTATTGGTTATTTTCAGCGTACTTAGCTTCAACTTCGGCCTTTTCACCTTGCCACCAGTCTTGGTTATCGGCATACCATTGAATGGTATCTGCTAGACCAGTTTCAAAGTCGGTGTACTTTGGTGTCCAACCCAATTCTTCACGCATCTTGGTCGCATCAATCGCATAACGCAAGTCATGCCCTGAACGGTCTTGCACAAAGTCAAAGTCGTCTTCAGCCTTACCCATATCCTTCAAAATCGCACGCAAAACGGTAATGTTATCCTTTTCACCATCAGCCCCAACCAAGTAAGTTTCCCCAATCTTACCCTTGGTCAAAATTGCCCAGATGGCTGTCGCATGGTCGTAAGTGTGAATCCAGTCACGCACATTCTTCCCATTACCGTACAACTTTGGCTTAATCCCACTCAAAATATTGGTTACTTGACGGGGGATAAACTTTTCGATGTGTTGGTAAGGCCCATAGTTGTTTGATGTGTTAGAAATGGTTGCTTGCAAGCCAAATGAGCGCACCCAAGCACGCACTAACAAATCAGACCCCGCCTTTGTTGACGAATAAGGACTTGAGGGACGGTATTGTGATTCTGGCGTAAACTTTTCACCGGCCCCTTCGCCATGACCTGGCAAGTCTTCACGCAATGGCAAATCACCATAGACTTCATCCGTTGAAACATGGTGGAAACGCTTGTTGTACTTACGCGCTGCTTCAATCAACGTATAAGTCCCAATAATGTTGGTTTGCACAAAGGGTGATGGATCCTTTAATGAGTTATCATTGTGTGATTCAGCGGCATAGTGAATCACAGCATCCGTTTCAGCGACTAATTGATCAACCAATGGCGCATCGGCAATGTCACCCACCACCAACTTCACGCGATCCTCTGGTAAACCAGCCAAGTTTTCTTTATTCCCGGCATACGTCAACTTATCCAACACGGTCACAAACACATCTGGGTGTTCTTCCACAATGTAACGGACAAAGTTTGCCCCGATAAAACCGGCCCCACCGGTTACCAAAATGTTTTTATAGTCAGTCATGTTTCTCTCCAATTATAAGTGTTCAATTGCAACGAGACAAAATTCGGTTGCTAATCCCATTTATTCATCAATAATAAAAATTAAATCATATTGTCTCGTTTATGAAAATGAGCTTGCTCTTCGCTCACAAGGCGCAACAAGTATTGACCATAATCATTTTTCTTCAAAGGTTGCGCAAGTGTTTCTAGTTGTGTGAGATCAATATAACCCATTCGGTAAGCAATTTCCTCAAGCGATGCTACTTTTAGGCTTTGTTGGTTTTGAATCGTCGCAATAAAAGACGACGCTTCGAGCAAAGATTCATGCGTCCCCGTATCTAGCCAAGCATAGCCACGACCCATCACTTGGACATCTAAATCACCACGATCAAGATAAGCTTGGTTAATATCCGAAATTTCAATTTCCCCTCGTGCTGAAGGTTGCACATTAGCAGCAATTTCGACGACATCATTATCGTAGAAATACAACCCCGTCACAGCATAGTTTGATTTTGGATGTTCTGGTTTTTCAACAATAGATAAAGCTTTGCCGTCGTCATCAAATTCAACAACCCCAAAGCGTTCTGGATCATGAACTTGGTAACCAAAGACTGTGGCCCCAGTAGTTTTTTGCGCCGCAGCTTGAAGTTTATCTGATAATCCGGCACCATAGAAGATATTATCTCCTAGTATCAATGCTACCGAGTCAGAACCAATAAATTCAGCGCCAACAATAAAAGCATCCGCCAAGCCACGGGGTTCTTCTTGAATGGCGTATTCAATGTTCAAACCTAAGTCATGACCATTACCAAACAATGCTTCAAATTGACCTACGTATTCTGGAGTTGAAATCAACAAAATTTCTTTAATACCCGCCAACATCAAGACTGACAAGGGATAATAAATCATTGGCTTGTCATAAATGGGTACCAATTGCTTACTTGTCGCCTTGGTAATGGGATAGAGTCGTGTGCCTGATCCTCCAGCGAGGATAATGCCTTTCATATTTGAATCTCCTTTTATAAGACACATTTGATATACTTCAAAATCTGAAGAATCAGAATAGTGTAACTATCACATGCTTTCCCATTATACCATAAGTCCTAATCTACCGCGAATGACGTCATTATTGATGCAATAAGATTATTACCAACTTCATAGTGTATCATGAAAAAAACAAGGCAACTGCCTTGTTTAAACTTATATCAAACCTACCATGAAGTTAAGCCTTACGCCCCTCATCAATGAATAATTGCTTCATGCATTTTATTTTTTTCTGTGTCGCACATGCTAATTTCAATTTAGCAATTTGACGAAACGTTGGTTTAATCGCGACATTGGTTGCTGTTACTAAATCAATATACTGCCAAGAAGACCCTAAGTCCACGAGCGATTGGTGTTTCACATCATAATAATCATCACCAGGATTAATTGCCGTACCACGATAACCGAGTAAGGCACCAATCAAATGAAAGTGGAACCTGGTGGTGACCCACTCTTGATTCGCTTTCACGGGTATGCCGTGTTGCCAAATATCCCATAAACCATAGAATGTCAACCGTTGTTGGATATCTGGATAATCTTGTAAGGCTTCACTATAAAATAACCAGTTATCACCAGGAATCATCGCTTCAACAATCCCAATTTTTTTATCACGATGACTGGGTTGTCGCAAATAAGCGACCAATAATTGGATGAATTTTTCCTGTTGCGTATCCTGCTTAAAGGACTGAATCATCAATAAAATATCTGGACTATCTGGCCGATCATCTTGTTTAATGGCCTCAAGTTTTGGTGCCATCACGACGTCATCATATTCAAAGGTTGTATTGGCCACAACCGTACTTGCTCGGTCTCGCACACCAATATATGAAAACACATCGGTATAGCGCGCTAAATTTGCCGTAATATCGTCAGTAATCGGCGTCAAACCTAAACCAGTAGCATAGAGCTGGGTATCTGGTCGATCACGCTTAACCAACGCCAGTAACATGAAAAACAAATACGTATAAGAAAATTCCTGGTATGCGGTAGAAAAGTAGCCACCACCTAAAAGATGAATCACATCACTATCGAATAGTGCCGCAATCGGGACATTGTTTCTCGGATCCCCACCGTGTAAAATAGCTGACACTTCTGATTCGTTTTCCAGAGTTAATTGCTGATCATGAGCTAAGTAGACTAAATTCCAAATCGTGTCTACGAACTGCACATGCGGCAATTCGTCCTGAAAAAGAAAACTCGCCCGTGCTGGAAAAGGTACATCTAAAATTAATTGGTCGTCGGGAAAATTTTCTCGATAAAATTTTAACCAAGTGCGAACAATCTGTTCATCACCAAAGTTTGGATAGCCGGCGGTTGAAATCAAATACCTTTTAGCCATATTGGTCTCCATATCATTATCTCAAGGTGTACCCAAGCATTTCAGACACTAACAACTGTGTCGTGTCTTGACCCCAATTTTATTGCTTGTCAGTATCTGTATTTTTAGCTGCTTCTTGTGCTGCTTTGATTTGCGCAATATACTTATCGGCTTCTGGTGTTTTATTCAAGAAATCCTCATAAGTATAGTTTTCGATAAAATCAATATCTTGGTCAAGCGTGATAATGGCTTGTGGATCAGACAAATAACGCGCACGGAGTAGTTTGTTGATCGAACGCACATCGTAATCACGTAGACCCGCAACATATTCAATATCTGGATTAAACTGGATGCCACGAACTGTCCCGCTCACAATCATTTTAGCCTTTTGCCAACGGTATTTGACATGGCCACCAAACAGCACCATACGCAAATCATGACGTAGCGCATTGACAACTGTACGTAACCATTCACGCTTTGACACACGGCGAGCGGTTAACACGCGGTTACGATACTCGTAATTATAACGCCAAAGTCGTGAGTCGTCTTGTTCACGGACAATGTCACCAGGCATCGTGTTTTCTTTTGATTTGTGCACCACAATTGATTTCAAAACAGTATAGCCACGATTAACGTCAGCAATACGGTTTGTATATTCCATATCGTCACCCCAAATGAAATACTCTTTTTGGGGTAACCCAACCATGGCTACCGTTTTGCGAGAAAATAGGACCGAAACAAAAGTTGAATTCACAACTTCGATTCCTGGATTAGCCAGATTCATGTGGTATTGCCAAGTAAAGCCACGTGGTGCGGGGACATTCATCCAAGATGGATGGCCATCACGACTTCCCCAACGCACAACTGAGTTGACAAAGCCAACATGGTCATTTTCTGTAATGAAATCAACCAAGTATTTTAGTGCATCAGGTTCAGCAATGGTATCATCATCCATTAACCAAACATAATCATCTTGCGTTTCCTCAGCAAATAAGCGCACGGCCTTATTAAAACCACCAGCGCCGCCCAAATTTTCTTCAGAATTATAGACAATCACTCTTGGATCAGTCACCGTTGCCAAGTATTCAGCAGTTTCATCCGTTGACTTGTTGTTGACGACAATCACATGGTTTAAATAGTCCGTTTGATTTAAAACCGCTGACAAAGATTCTTTAAGCAAATCCACACGATTGTAGGTTACAATGGCAGCCGTTACGTTTTTATTGGTCATAATATTCCTCTTAAAAATTGAATTAAATAAAATCAATGAATTGATCTTTAAACTTGAGATAGAGATGCGTGCCAATAACAGCGAATAAGGCAATTTCTAGCCAAAACATCGCCATCAAATAAGGTGAATCCCAGAACCATTGATTTGTCAAAAAAGTTTCCCGCCAACCATTAACGATATAATAGAACGGATTGACACGTGAAATCCAGTAAATCACATTATTAAAGAAGTTTCCTGGTGCCGGTGGAAATAAGACACCGGAAACGAAAAATAGTAACCGTAACACTTGTCGAATCGCCAAATCATAATCAGGAATCAAAATATTAATTGTTGCACTGAAGATACCTAAGAAAAACAGCATAATCATCGCGGCAATAAAATAGTAGATAAATTGCAGCCAGTACAAATTAGGATGGAAATTCCCGGTCAAGAACATACTTATGCCAGCCACAGCTGAAATCGATAACACGGCTGGAAAAACTTGGATAATGCGAATCGTTGGCAATACCGAAGCCGGAAACTTCACGTTGCGTACCATGAAAATCTGAGTTTGGATTGAGCGAATCGTATCAGAAAACCCTTGGTTAACTAGATACCAAGCCGAAAAACCAACAGACATCCAGACAAAATATGGCATCCCCGCCACTGGTGCGGTCGTTCGAAAGCCACCACCAAAAATGACGGCATACGTCATCACTTGAAATAGTGGATCAAGGACTTCCCAAAGTGAACCCAAATATTTGTGGGCGTTATTGGCCTTCGTATCATAGATTGCTAATTTAATCGTCATCCCCAGATGACTGATTTGTTCAGCAATCAATTGAAAAATTGATTCAATTATTACAAACATCCTGCTTACCTACCCATCATCGAAAAGTAAACGACCGCGCCCATCAAACCTAATAGCACAATTAACGTGCTATATAAACTGAGTCGGCTGAATCCTTCGAAACTTCGTAATTTTGTGATACGTTTAATTTCTGGTTCCGTCATGCCTTCTTCAGTCAGTCGGTCACGCAGTTGATCAATCGTAAATAATTGTTGATTTTGCTTTTGCTTACGTACATACCGTTCACGATCTTGTTCGGTCATTTTGTCCAACTCACGTGTAAAGGCTTCATACTCATCAGCAATGGTTTCTGTTTCGCCAAAATCACGCATTTCACCATATTGGATCCACATCACCTTGTTGGTAAACTCACGCACTTGTTTTAAATCATGCGATACGAAAAAAATGGTTTTCCCTTGGGCAATAAACTCGCGAATCTTACCTAATGCCTTATTTGAGAAGTTTTGATCACCAACGGACAAGGCTTCATCGACAATTAAGATATCCGGATCATTGTGCGTCACGATTGAAAAGCCTAATTTCGCACGCATACCGTTTGAATAATCCTTCACTGGTTGATCAATGAATTCACCCAGTTCTGAAAAATCAATAATTTCAGGCATTGCTCGCGTGATTTCTTCATTTGACTTACCCATCATCAGTTGTTTAAGTCGAATATTTTCACGTCCTGTCAGTTCCCAATTCAACCCTTCGTTGATGGCAACAACACCAATCGTCCCATTTAAATCTAGCAAACCTGATGTTTGCGGGATGACACCACTCAAAATATTGAGCAACGTTGATTTTCCCGAGCCATTCGTTCCGACAATACCAACCACATCCCCAGCTTGTATTTCAAACGACAAACCGCGCAACGCCCAAAAATTAGCTTCAGCACGATTCCCCATAAAAGTTGACTTCAACTTCTCGGTTTGATTGGCATAAAGTTGGAAATTTTTTGTTAAGCCTTCTGCACGGACCATGTATGGCTTTGATTCGTCTAACATGTAGCTACCCACTTTTTACTTTTGACATTATAATTACTTATACCATATTACCTAAAATGCCTACGAAACTCAAACTTTGCCCGTAAAAATAGCAGAAAAAAACAGTAGCTGACGACCTACTGTTCCAATAATGCATGCATTGTCACTGGTGATAGCCAGCGATAACCCACCCCGACATCGGTACCAATGTATTGTTGCCCTGCATTGGTTCCTATTTTCCGTCTTAAATGGGCGACAGTTACCCGCAAGGTATCATTTTGTCCCTGCAGTAGATGAGTCCCCCAAATATTACGCAGTAAGACCGCATAGGTTAAGACTTTTTGGGGGTGTTGAATGAAGAGACTTAATAACGCATATTCCTTTTGTGACAAATGCAGCACCTCAGTTGATCGCATCACCGTTTGCGCGTCAAGGTCAACTGTGAGTTCACCACATTGCAACTGTCCCTTCCCGACACCCGTTGTGGCGTAGGTACGTGATAAAATGGCGCGGACACGTGCTACGAGTTCAAGGGGTTCAAATGGTTTGGTCACATAATCATCCACGCCAATCTCAAATAACGTTAGCTTATCTTGGGTTTGATCACGTGCAGTCAGGACAAGCACTGGCACATGGCTGGCTAGCCGAATTTTTTTGAGTAAGGCCACCCCATCTTCATCTGGTAGCCCCAAATCCAATATCAGTAAATCTGGCAACGTGGCCAACAGCTGAGTTTGCGTCGTGTGCGCGTCAAAAGCTTGGGCAACTTCAAACCCCGCCGTCACCAACGTTTGTTTGACTACCCGTTGAATTGTTTGATCGTCTTCAACCACCAGGATTTGTTTTTTAATCATGCTGTTGTGCTATTGACTGGGATGATTAGTTGCATCTCAGCGCCTCCTTGCCAATTTTGTGCCACTAAACGGCCGTGATGTAATTTTGCGATGGTCTGGCATAAAAATAAACCAATCCCCAGGCCGCGCTTTTGGTCGCCTAGTTGGATATTTGGACGTGTTTGTTGGTTAATTTTGGTCAATTGTGCCGCTGTAAAAGGTTGCCCAGCGTTTTGGATCGTGACGGTAACTTGCCCATGCGCTACTGTGACAAAGACTTGAATCTGCACGTCAGGTTCGCCATACTTGACCGCATTATCAAAAATATTAATCAGCATTTGCTGGAAAATATGACGTTCTGCTTGGATCCAAATGACTTCATCCGGTAATTGCACATCAATGTGTACTTGACTATGCAACCAATTGAATTTCTCAATCGCTGAAAAAATTAATTCTTCCACTAGTTCCGGTGTCGTTTTAAACATAATCGTCCCCTGTTGGAGTCGCGTGACGGTTAAAATATTTTCAATCATTTGAATAAGCCAGTTGGTCTCATGATTAATATTGGTCAATAAGCGCTGATTAGCTGGTGTGAGTGTTTGATCTTGACGTAATAATGCCGTACTAGCTAAAATACCCGTCAACGGCGTGCGCAAATCATGGGCAACAGATTGCAATAAATCACTCTTTAAGTGGGCATCAAGTTTTTCTAAAGCATGTCTTTCCGCTTCTTGGCGTAAATAAAACGTTTTTAATGCTGCTGATAACGGCGTCAGAAAACGGTCGAGTATGAGCCGGTCAGCCAACGTAAAATCTTCACCTTGGCCAACCAAAATAGCAAGTGTATGCCCTTGATAACCAATAGGGAGATAAAACGCTTTTTTCCCAGCTAATGTATCGGTCCCTGCACCAGCTGGCAAGCCATGATGCCAGACCCATTGCATGACTTCATGACTAGTCGTATCTGGTGTCGGTATTTGGCCAACAAATTGTTGCCGTTGGAAATAAATCGCGACTGGTCTTTTGAAATAATTCAAAATGGCCTGTTGAGTCAATTGGCTTAATGCCGCTGGTTTGCCGTCATTCAACAGCTGTAAACTCAGGTCAGATAAGACTTGGCTTTGTGTCGCCGCAGCAACAGAAGCCGCCATTTGCGCCGTCACCTTGGACGTTAAACTACTAATTAACGTTGCCGTGACAAACATCGCCAAAAAGATAATGCCGTACCCATTTTGGTAGAACTGTAACGAATAAAATGGCTGCACAAACAATAAGTCAAAAAGCAATACGCTCACCGCCGTTGTGGCTAACCCGAGAATATATCCCTGGGTAAAGCGTGATACAAAGATAATGCCGACAAAGTAAAGCATGATTTTGAGCGCATTATCACTGGTGACATAAGTCATCAAACCATTAACCAAGGTCACCGCCACTATCATACTGACTGCAAACCATACTTCTCGTCGTTTGACAGACAATCTGAATCTTGTCGGCCAGGTCAAGAGCTGTTGGACAGGCGACACCTGATCACGGTTAGGAATAATTTGAATATCCAGTGCTGGGACTGCCGCGAGGATTTGGTCTTCGATATCTGAACGGCCAAATTGATACCACGCACGCGTGACGTGTTTGCCGATAATTAAATTAGCGACTTGCGTTTCTCTGATGTAGGCAATCAGCGTTGCTACCACGTGGTCCCCTTGTAAAATAACGGTTTTAGCCCCCAATTTTTTTGCCAAACTCATGTGGCGTTGTACTGCCGGTGCCAGATTTTTACCTGACTGCTGGACATGGACCACCATCCAAGGGGCATCAAACACACTGGCTTGCCGATAAGCCCAGCGAATGGCATTGTCCGAACTCGGGGATTGACTAATCGCTACCAAAAAGTGTCGCGTTTGTTGCCCTTGTTGCGCGTTCTGTTCGCTCAATTGTCGCGTGCTTTGCTGTAGGGCAATTTCACGCAACTGGGTTAATTTTTGTAACTGAAAAAAATGGTCTTGTGCCCGGGCGATTTTTGTTGCTGGATAAATCACGCCTGCAGCCAAGCGGTTTAAGAGGACTTTGGGATCAATATCAATTAATTCAATGTCATCGGCCTGCTTCAACCAAGCATCTGGCACCGTTTCTTGTACATCAACACCTGTGATTTGTGCCACCAGATCATGGAGACTTTCGATGTGCTGGACATTGATCGTGGTATAGACACTGATACCCGACGTCAAAATTTCTTCAATATCTTGATAACGTTTTTTATTCCAAGACGCGGCATTAGTATGTGCCAATTCATCCACTAAAACGACATCTGGTTGCCGCTTGATAACTGCAGGCACATTGAGTTCCCCAACAAGCGTCGGTTGGCTAACATTGAGGTGTTCTGGGATTTGCTCAAACCCTGCTATGAGATCAGTAGTAGCCGCGCGACCATGCGATTCAACGTGCCCAATGACCACATCATCCCCGGCAGCCAGCCGCGTATGGGCTTCCTCCAGCATTCGATAGGTTTTCCCAACGCCTGCAGCATAGCCAAGAAATATTTTTAAACGACCACGCCGTTGCGCCACAATGTCTTGTAGCCATGCTTCAGAGCTTTTAACCATAGTTCCCTCAATTTACTTGGTTTGCGCAACCAGTTGCTGGAGCGCAATGTTCAAAGTGACAACGTTTACTGCCGGTTCCCCAAACCAATTGGCAAAAACACTCGTTGTTTGGGCTGCAATCAACTGATTGACGGTCGCTAACGATAAATGGTTGGCACGGGCAACGCGTTGCCGTTGGTAATTGGCCCCGGCCAAGCTAATATAAGGATCCGTGCCGCCAGCTGAACCAGTCACCAAATCAACTGGTACCGCTTGCTGGTTATGCGGATCAAGTTGATGCCACCAAGTGACACGTTTGGCAACGGCCTGTTTTTCGGCCGCGCTGACGGCGCTAAGATTGGAGACAACGGTCGGACGTCCAATGAATAATGCCGGATTGGTCGTGGTTTGACCAACAAGTGCTGAACCCACAAGGTGATTGTTGTTCATGATCAAGCGCCCTTGCGCTTGGGTTGGCAACAAAACCTGTACCAACAGGGTACTCACCCCAGTGTAAAGCACAGCACAAGCACTCAGTATCAGAAGCAAGCGACCCGCTTGCCCGCATATTACCTTAAACATATTTTACCTCACTTCACGCCAATAATCGTTAAGATCATGTCGAATATTTTGATGACAACAAACGGAAAGAAAATACCACCCAAACCATATATCAGCAAATTCTGGCGCAATAACTGCTCAGCCCCTAATTCACGATAGCGAACTCCCCGCAAGGCAACCGGAATTAAGCCAATAATGATTAAAGCATTGTAGAGTAGTGCAGCTAAAATTGCTGTTTTAGGACTGGTTAAGTGCATAAAATTAAGGACCGCCAATTGTGGATAGAGTCCAACAAATAAAGCTGGTAAAATTGCAAAATATTTAGCGAGATCATTCGTGATACTAAAAGTTGTCAAAGCGCCACGTGTCATCAACAGTTGCTTACCCACTGCCACAATTTTAATCAGTTTGGTTGGACTAGAATCTAAATCAATCATATTACCCGCCTCTTTGGCAGCAACTGTCCCTGTATTCATCGCCACCGCAACATCGGCTTGTGCTAAGGCCGGAGCATCGTTGGTGCCATCCCCAGTCATGGCAACTAAATGGCCGGCTTGTTGATACTTTTTAATCACGGCTAATTTAGACTCAGGTACGGCTTGGGCAATATAGTCGTCTACACCAGCTTCGGCGGCAATGGCAGCCGCTGTTAACGGATTATCACCGGTAATCATAACCGATTTAATGCCCATCTTGCGCAAGGCTTTAAACTGCTCTCGCACGCCTGGCTTGACAATATCTTTGAGGTCAATCACACCTAAGACAGTGGTATTTTTAGTCACAATCAAGGGTGTTCCACCATTTTTGGCGATTGCTTCTGCGCAAGCGGTCGCCTCATCTGGCCAGCTCGCCCCTAATGACACGATGTAGTGCTGCACTGAATCAGCCGCACCCTTGCGATAATGGTCTGTTTGGATATCAACTCCGCTCATTCGAGTTGCCGCTGAAAATGGGACAAATACGGGCTTGCTCATTTGATTCTCGTTGGTCGTAATCTGGTACGTGTCCCGTGCTAAATTGACCACACTGCGCCCTTCTGGTGTCTCGTCCGCCATTGATGCCAGCCAGGCAGCTTCGGCCAAGTCATGCTCAGAAACGCCCTGAATGGGTTTAAAAGTCACGGCTTGACGATTCCCTAAGGTAATCGTACCGGTTTTATCTAATAGTAAGATATCCACATCACCAGCAGCTTCAATAGCGCGACCACTTTTAGCCAACACATTTTCTTGATTTAAACGACTCATCCCCGAAATACCGATGGCCGACAACAAGGCACCAATTGTAGTGGGGGCCAGACACACCAATAGGGCCGCTAGATTAGTAATCGTAATCGTTTGGATAGCTGCTTTGTCATTAGCAAACTGACTAAAAGGTAATAAGGTTGCCACGACAATCAGGAAGATAATCGTCAATGTCACCAAAAAAATCTGCAGGGCAATTTCGTTAGGCGTTTTCTGACGCTTAGCCCCCTCAATCATGTGAATCATTTGATCCAGGAAACTTTCGCCAGCCCGGGCTGTAATCTTAATCTGTAAGTTGTCCGATAAAACAGTTGTCCCACCAGTGACTGAACTCCGATCCCCACCGGCTTCACGAATCACCGGTGACGATTCGCCGGTAATGGCACTTTCATCCACCGCAGCAGTACCTAAAATGACTTCCCCATCCATCGGGATCACTTCACCGGCCACCACCTGGACAATATCACCAGGTTGTAGCGCATCAGAAGTCACATCAACAGCCTGCCCATTTTTCTCAAGCCGATGTGCCGGCACGGCATGACGGGACTTCTTCAGGCTTTCAGCTTGCGCACGACCACGCCCTTCGGCTACAGCATCCGCATAATTGGCAAACAACACCGTCACCCATAAAATAAGCGTAATCGCCACGTCATAACCCAATGACTGATAGTTCGTCCCCGTAACGGCGTTCACCCCATCAATAACGGTTAATAAAATCGCGCCAACATAGACAACAAACATGACTGGATTGTTGATTTGAACTTGTGGTGCTAACTTTTTCACTGCTAGAAAAATATTTTCCATCAGATTCTCCTTACCTTGCCGTGAGAAAATCGGCAATTGGCCCCAAAATAAGGGCTGGCACAAAATTCAATGCCCCAATCAATAAAATAATCACTAACAATAACACGGCAAAGAGGCCAGTATCTGTCCGAAAAGTGCCACTTGAAATTGCCATTTGCTTTTTCTTGGCTAAATTAGCCCCTAGGTATACCATCGCCAGCAGCGGGACAAAACGGGTGCAGCCCATTAACACCGTGCCAACCACGTTGACCATCAACTGATCACCATTGAACCCAGCAAACGACGAGCCGTTATTATTGCCCATTGATGAAAACCCATACAAAATTTCTGAGAAACCATGCGCCCCAGTATTCGTCAAGCTTGATCGTATACCCGGCCAACTCACGGCAATTCCCGTGCTAACCAAAGTTAACACTGGCGGCAATAAAATGGCTAACGCAACCATTTTCATATCATAGGCCGCAATTTTTTTGCCTAAATATTCTGGTGTGCGCCCGACCATTAAACCACTGATAAACACGGTTAGTAGCACAAAGCTTAACATGCCATATAAGCCAGAACCAACACCGCCAAATACAATTTCACCGAGTTGCATGAGTAACATGGGAATCAGCCCACCTAACGAGGTAAAACTATCCAATGACGCGTTCACTGACCCGTTAGAAACGGCGGTCGATAAGGTATTCCATAACGCTGACAACCCGATACCGTTGACAATATTTTTCCCCTCCAATGCCGTTGATCCGGCCACACCCGCAACGTGCTGGCCAAGATGTAACTCAGACAACGTAGTACCAATCACTGCCAATACTAAGAGGCCAAGCATCACAGCATAGATCACCATCGCCTGTCGACGGCCGACCATTTGACCAAACATGACAACCAGGGCAGCGGGTAAGAGAACAATCGCCACACTCTCAAATAAATTACTCAAGCCTGTGGGATTATGAAATAATGCGGCTGCATTAGCACCAAAGAAGCCACCACCGTTACTCCCTAACAATGAAATCGCAAATTGGCTGGAAGCTGGGCCGGATGGCAATAAGATGCCTTGCACGGCATGGTTGGGGGCAAAATTCTGCACGGCCCCTTGGCTCACCATCAGTAACGTTAAGACCATGCTCAGTGGTACCAGGACATATAAGGTGAATCGAGTGATATCAACCCAAAAATTGCCAACCGTTTGGCTTTCCTTGCGTGAAAAACCGCGGATAACAGCCAGTAACGCAGCCACGCCAACGGCCGCTGAGGCAAAATTTTGCGTGGTCAACACGGCAAACTGTGACAAGTAGGACATAGCGGTTTCCCCACTATAAGCCTGCCAATCCGTGTTGGTGACAAAACTCATAGCCGTATTCAAAGCCAAATCCCAAGGCACGTTATGGACATGATTGGGGTTAAACGGTAACCATTGCTGGGTCATTAACACGCCCATCACAACGAATAAACTCATGAGACTAAACACCACAATTGCCAGTACAAATTGACGCCCCGACATTTCAGCGGGTGTGTCTTGGTAGCCGAGGACACGATAAATGCGTTTTTCCACTGGTTTTAAAACCGCGCTTAACCACACCTTTTTTCCCGCCATCACCGCAGCAATATAGCGCCCGACGGGGATGGAGAGTCCCACAATAAGGCCAATAATCATCACATCTCGCCACCAAATCATGATTGATCCCCCCACATTAAAATGTAAAATAAATAAACAACCAAGCCAACAACGACCAACCCGCCTAAAAACGTCAACAGCATGGCGTAGTGCCTCCTTTTTTTGATAACGCTATCTTAACAACTATGATGTTAAAACGGTGTTAACAATAAAAAAGTGGTTATCACAAATTGAATAGAAAAAAAGCTATTGCAACAAGGCTGCAATAGCTTTTTCTTATTTCACACCGTGTGCCACATCGGCATGATACATATAGGCACGTGTCATTGGCAAATTCGTCCCTGATGGGCCTTTTGTTAACAAATATTGAACAACATCAATGTTCCCTGACTCAAATGAGGCGGCGCAGGCTTGCAAATACAAATCCCACATACGGTAGAAACGTTCGCCGTATTGGGCAACGACTGCCGCTCGCACGTCATGAAAATTCTGTGTCCAAATTTCAAGCGTCTTTTGATAGTGACGACGGAGTGGTTCCAAATCGTCCACTTGTAGGGCCGTCTGCATAATATGCGTCAAATTTTCAGCAAGATTTGGAATATAACCACCTGGGAAAATATATTTGTTAATCCATTCATCCACACCAGCACCTTCATGTTGGCCAGTAATACCGTGAATTAACGCTGTCCCATTTGGCACCAGACGATCACTCACTTGGGCAAAGTATTCGCCAAGATTTTCCTTACCGACATGTTCAAACATCCCCACCGAAGTGACATGGTCATAGGTCTTTTCAATTTCCCGATAATCCTTTAAATAGACAGATACTTGATCAGTCAAACCTTCTGCCGCAATCTTTTCCGTGACAAAATCATATTGTTGTTGGCTCAATGTTACCCCTGTTGCTTTTAAGCCATATTCCTTAGCGGCAGTGAAAATCAAAGTGCCCCAACCACAACCGATATCCAGTAACGTTTCGCCTGGTTGGGCATGCAACTTATCTAAAATATGATGGACTTTATTCCACTGCGCTTGTTCCAACGTATCTTCTTCACTAGCAAAGTAAGCACAAGAATACGTCAACGTTGGATCAAGCCACATTGCGTAAAAGTCATTGCCAATATCGTAGTGGCTTTGCACATCGACTTTACTCATTTTTTCTGAGTGTGAGCGCTTAGGCAAAAACTTTTTAAACTTCGCGTGGTTTAAAAAGCTCTCCTTAGCTTGATAAACAGCCGTAATCAATTGCTGTAAATCACCTTGTATCTCAATAATACCGTCCATATACGCCTCACCAAAAGTGAGCGAAGCGTGTGCCAAAATGTCCTTAACCGGGATCACTTCATGGATTATAATTTTAGCTATTGGGTCCCCCTCCCCATAGCGCACGCATTCACCATCCCAAAATTCAACTTCAATTGGCGCATTAAAACTCGCCTTGAAAACTTGCTTATAAATGGTTTTGTCTAACATGTTATCCCCCTTGCTTTATACCCTGTATTTTAGAAAAAGACGTCCCAAAAGTCAAACAAAAATGACGAGCGTTTATCATCATTTAATTTATTTATTGCTGACAAAAAAAGGACGTCTTCACGTCCCTTTCGGTAATATACCCTACTTTAAAACATTTGCGCCAGCTTGGTTCATCACCGTTGCTTGTACTTGATTTGTTGGCGTTAAATTGGCTGGTGTCGTTGGTTGCCAAGTTAGCGGTGCTGTATGACTCAGTTTTGATGCACTGACATTTACCCCATTAAATTGAGTGCCAACATCTGCTAGTTGTGTCCCCTTAAGCTTGCTAATAATGTCTGACGCTGACGCATTCGCAATATTGAGCACATTGTTTTGCGCAGCAATTTGTGCGTTCTTACCCAATCCCCACGCGTACTTAAATTTGTAAGTGCTGGTCCCATCATTTTGATACAGATTGTTCACGACTTGGACCTCGCCATAGCGCACCCGCGGTGTCCGTTGAACAGTATTTTCAAACAAATTATGGGTGACCGTCACATGAAGTTTACCGGCATCTGTTTTTTTAGTATCACTGTTGCCAATCAACATGGTTTTATCATGGTTTCGGTAAATGTTGTCTGAGACCGTAATATTGTCAGCCCCATTAGTTAAATCAGTGTCACCATCATGATGTTGGTATTCGCGACCAAAGTACGTCCCATTTTGTGCATCTGGATGGGTGCCATCATCAAAGGTATTGTGGTCTAACCAAACATTACGCGCACCTTGCACTGAAATGGCATCATATTGTGAATTCCAGTTACCGGTGTCTTCATCCGTTGGATCCCATTGGGGGAAATCATCATACGGTGTTTCAAAATAAAGATTACGCACAATCACATTGTCCTGTTGGATCACCAGATTACCACCAATGAGTTGCGCACCAGGTTCCCCAATAATCGTCGTATTTGCCGGCACTTTCACGACAACTTGCGCGGCTTGATTTTGTTGTGCCTTTACTCGATCGGCTTCCTGCACACCACTGACTTTTTTCTTACCCCAAGTACTTGGCGCGTAAGCAGCTAAATAGCTATTAAAGTTATAGCCGGTGCCTTTAGCATAATCAGCTGCAGTGAGCGTCTGGCCTTGGGCATTGACGTTCATGTCAATTTTACCCGACACATAAATAATCTTTGGTGTGGCATTATGCTCACCGCCCAACGCTTTTAACAAAGACGCACGGTCAGTAACCGTGTAGGTATGTGCTGCTGTGGCTTGGCTGCCGCCAGTTGTATTGCCCCCAAATCCACCAACTGTGCTGGCTGTTTGCACTGCGTAGCCAGACATGTCAGCGTGCACCTGACGAAGACCAGCTGTTACCGATAAAGCCAGCATCCCCGTCATAACTGTTGCTGAAAACAACTTAGCGCGCTCGGTTTTTGCCATGATTTTTCTCCTGTTTCGTTTACCTGAGCAAAAAATTCTAAACGTAATACTTTTGACACACCAACATTGTACGCTAAAAATTAACCCCCTGCACGGTTTTTTCAATTATGACACACAATCTTTATATTCTTTACAAAAAAAGATCATCAAATCATGATGATCTTGGGCGTTTTCCTGTTTGTTAACACTAGTTAGGCGTTTGCTTCTTCTTGCGCCACCTTTGCCATGGCTGCTTGTGCTAAGAGATTTAAGTAATTGAATGGGCGATCGAACCATGGTTGGAAAAGCATATCCACAAAGGCCAGATCAGCCAACGTCATCTGATTTTGAATGGCAATTGAGGCGGCATTAGCCGATTGAGAAATATCATATTTACTCTGAAGTTGCACACCTAGAATCCGCTTTGTTTGACGCTCCCAAGTGATGGTCATCAATACCGGTTCCGTTGATGACATAAACTCTGGTCGGAAATTATCAGTCATTGTCAAACTATCAGCATCAATGCCAGATGCTTTAGCGTGGGCCTCAGTCAGACCAGAAGAAGCCATGTTCAAATCATAAAGCTTAAGCCCTGATGTTGCTTGGGTGCCCATATATTTTAGCGTTGGTTCCACCAGGTTGTAGCCAATGAGTGTCCCTTGACGCACGGCATTTGTGGCCAAAGGAATATAGTCATGGTCTCCTGTTGGATTATAGTGCACTGCAACTGAATCGCCGGCAGCAAAAACATCAGGGTGACTAGTTTGCATATAGTCATTGACGATTAAAGCGCCATTTGGCAACATATCTAATTGTCCAGTAAATAATTGTGTGTTAGGTCGGAAGCCAACAGACATAATGACTAAGTCAGCTGGATAGTCACCTTGATCTGTTTTCACAACAACAGCATCCGGCGTATTCTCAAAACTTTGTACCAGTTGACCGGTTGCGACCGTCACGCCATGTGATGCAAATAAATCGGCCACATTTTGTGTGAATTCAGCATCAAAATAACGATTCAAAACCGTGGGTTGATTATCAATTAAGGTTACTTCCCGTCCCTTCACATTGAAAGCTTCCACAAGTTCAGTACCAATATACCCCCCACCAACGACAACAACGCGTTGAATTTTTGGATCATTGGCATAATCAAGCAATGCTTTAGCATGTGTGTAATTTTTTGACAACACAATGCGGTCATCTTCAATACCTGGAATTGGTGGTACCACTGGCCATGAACCCGTCGTGGCGACTAATTTATCGTACGTCACCGTCGTCACTGCGTCAGTCGTTAAATCCTTCACTGTGACTGTCTTATTTTTTGTATCCACATGCGTCACTTCATGTTTCATGTGAATATTAGCACCTAAATCACTTAAAATTTCTGGGGATGAGTAAAAGAGATCGTCAATGTTTTTAACCTCACCTTGCACTGATAAAGCAATGCCGCATGATAAGAAAGACACATTATCATTCTTCTCATAAACATCGATTTCAGCTTCTGGATGATGACTTTTGATTGATTTGATTGCGGCTGTTCCTGCGTGGGTTGAGCCAATAATAACAATTTTCATGTGTATCCTCCATAAGAACTTTCCGTTCTTGATAGTTTTATTGTATAATCAAATTACCTCAAAATAATTGACTTAGGTCAAGAAAGCGTGAAAAATGTCACATTCAGAATTTAATTGCGTGAAAGCGGCCCCTATTTTTTCACAATTATCCGATGATATCATCACCCAGCTCGTCAACATTTCTGTCCATCAAAAAAGTTACCCCGCTGGTAGCTATATCTACGAACCTGATGATGATTTATCTGCCCTTATTTTAGTTGATTCTGGGCAAGTCGATATTTTTAATATTAACGACAGTGGTCAAGAACTCCTGTTGTATTCTTTGCATGCCCACCAAATGGATATTGAAGCGGCCCTTTTTACTGATACACGGCATCATCATTTTGCACGGGCCAAGGTCGATTCTCAAATTTGCATGATTCGTCGTGCTGATTTCCAGAAATTATTGCAACAAAATACGAGCCTCGCGATTCAAATGCTCAATACCTACGGTGAACGTTTAACAACGCTAGAACAGCGTCAAATCAGTTTGTCCTTACAAAACGCTGACGAACGGTTGTTACAGTATTTTCAAGACATGGCTGCAGCAAAACAAACTAAAACTTTTCAATTAACCGTGACCAAAAAAGAACTCGCGGCCTCCTTACAAATTGCACCCGAAACATTGAGCCGACTACTCAAAAAGTTAACGCGCAACGGTGTGATTATGTTAAACAAGCGCGAGGTTACTTTGTTATAAACAAAAAAGCAACGATCGGAATCGTTGCTTTTTCTTATTTTTCCCAAACAAATTGGCCATCAAACATCGTGGCGACATTCTCAACGGTCAACAATTGATCAGCTGGTGTGGTTAATAAATTCTGGCTGACAATGGCTAAATCAGCGAAATAGCCAGGTGCAATACGACCGACATTTTGTTGTTGGTTAGCTTGCGCTGCATGCAGCGTATGCGCTGTTATTGCTTGCCCAATCGTTACACCTTGGTCAAAGCCAAGGCCAACCCCGGCTTTATTGGCTAACGTCCGTCGCGTCACAGCTTGGAAAATAGTTTGCAAAGGTGTTTGGCCAATCACCACCGGCGCATCAGTACTGAAGGCAAGTGTGGCCCCGTGTGCAAGAAAATCACGGAATGTAAACATCCATGGTAAACGATGGTAACCCACTTCTTTCCACAAGAGTTCATAACCAATCAGAGCGTGACTGGGTTGCACCGATAAAATTGCCTTGGTGCGTTGTAGACGTGGTAAATCAGCTGGATTGAAGACCTCTAAGTGTTCAATGACATTACGCTTGCCAGCTGACAAAGGCGCTGTCTTTTCTGCTGCTTCAAAGGCCATTAACGTTTCGCGAATGGCACGGTCGCCAATCGCATGGACACGAATTGGCAAATCCAAAGCATTAGAGCGGGCAATTAACGCATGCAAGGTCTCGTCAGGTAACATTGGCGCACCCTTTTCACCGGAACCTGGCGTATACTCATCCACCATGTAAGCGGTTTGTGTACTGGTCACCCCATCGTAAAATTGCTTAGTCCCAGCAATTTGGACGCGATCGGTGTTCTCAAAATCAGCTAACAGTGCTTGCAAACGTGTTTCGTCTTGCCGCATCCCTGGGAATAAGGCTGCGCGTACCGTCATGTCATTTTCAATCGCCTTAAATAACTGTTCATTCACGAGATCTTGTTCAGCACGTCCAGAAACGGCCAAAACCCCAACACTCGTCACCCCTTGTTGGTTTAATTCGCGAAAATAGTTTAAATAAGTTTCAGGCATACTCTCAACCAGTGTTTCCAACACTTGGTTTAAAATATGCGTGGCAATCCCTTCTGTGAAAAAGCCTGTCATCTGACCTGATTCATCACGGAAAATTTCACCACCTGCAACAGCCAAATCTTCTTCAGAAACATGAATATTTGCTAATGCGGCACTATTCAGCCAAATTGAATGCACATCACCAGCGACTAACATCACGGGTGTTTCTGATTCAACAGCATCAATATCTGTTGCTGTTGGGGGGACATCAGACCCAAATTCGCTCGCATAATAACCCATGGCAATTTTCCAACCAGAGAAAACGGCGACATCAGCCAACTGGGCCAAAACTTCTGGGACAGTCCCATAATCAATGGGTGTTAATGCCCCAGCCTGTACTAATGAGATCACATAGGTGTGTTGGTGCGCATCAACAAATCCTGGCAGAATCATTTGGTCACCAAAATCTCGAACCAAATCAAACGCCGCTTCATCAACTGGTTCGCGATAGACGGCCGTAATTTTTTGCCCATCAACAGCAATTGATCCAGCAAAAGTTGTTTGTGTATCAACATCAAAGATTGCTTGACTTTTTAATAAAGTTACCATTATTTTCCTCCGTTGGCCATTGCCATCTTGGCCTCTAACCAGTTATTACTATAATCCCGTACCGTTTTATCTGTCAAATTTTCATAGTGTTCCACCTTGGCTAACTCACTGCGCTGAGGATAGAGAATCTTATCTGACGTAATCTCTTTTGATAAATACTTTTTAGCAGCAAGATTAGGGCTTGAATAAGCGACAAATTCTGCATTTTGAGCAGCATTCTTTGGATCAAGTAAGAAATTAATAAAGGCATAAGCCCCCGCCTTATTCTGCGCATTTTTGGGAATCGATATATTATCTGTCCAAACTGACCCGCCGTCTTTAGGAATCACGTAGTCAATATCTGGATTCAATGCATGCGCATAATCCGCAACACCAGAATAGGCCACGGCCACATTGGCCTCACCTGACGTGACATAGGCGCGAATTTCATCATTTAAAACCGCCTTAACGTTTGGTGCTAGGGCAGCCAATTTCTGTCGCGCCGCCTGGATGTGTGCTGGATCGTGATCATTTTCAGAATAACCTAAGGCTTGCAACCCCATGCCAATTGACTCACGTGGGGCATCAATCAACATGACTTGATCCTTCATCTTAGGTGCCCACAATTTGGCCCATGTATCAACTTCATCTTTTGAAAAGACCTTGGCGTTATACATGATCCCTGTTGTTCCCCAAAAATAAGGGAGTGAGTAGCGGTTATTTGGATCAAAAGCATGATTTAATAACATCGGATCCAAGTTTTCTAACCCACGAATTTTTTGATGATCTAGCGGTGCTAATAAATTTTCCTGCGCTAATTTAGCGACATACGGTTCACTTGGAAATACTAAATCATAATTTGACCCACCTTGTTTTAATTTCACCATCATCGATTCGTTTGAATCATAGGTTTCATAACTCACTTGATAGCCCGTTTGTTTTGTAAATTTCGTGAGTAAGTCGGGATCAATGTAGCTGCCGTAATTGTAAACATGCAGCATTTTCTGTTGACTCCCCTGTTTCTCAGGTTGGGCACTTAACTGCAGTTGCCACCGGATGACAATTAAGCCACCAACAATAACGATTACTGAACTCAAAAGCAAAAGCATCTTTTTCAACGCATACATACCTCACTAAATTTTATTTTGATTAAAATGTTCTGTTTACCCCGTAAACAATTAGGTTTTCACACAGACTTTAATTATATTATGTCGTACTAGTGCTGTAAACACTTTTAATCAACTAGGCGGTGAAATCAACAAAAAAACGACCAAACATCCTGTCATGTTTGGTCGTTTTTTTGTTATTTTTTGTCAGCAATCACGGATTTGACTGGTCCAAACGACCGGCGATGAATTGGTGTCACCCCAAGTTCTGCCAGTGCAGCCAAATGTGCTTTGGTGCCATAACCAGCGTGTTGTGCAAAACCATAACCTGGATATTGCCGATCGTAATCGGCCATCATGCGATCACGGGTCACTTTTGCAATAATACTAGCCGCTGCAATGGAATTACTCCTAGCATCCCCTTTAATCAACGACAACTGGGGAATATCGGTCTGCAACGTCATCGCATCAATTAATAAGTAATCTGGTTCAGGTGCCAGTTCAGCGACTGCTTGCGTCATGGCCAAGCGCGCCGCCTCGTAAATATTAATGTCATCAATCACCGTGGCATCAACCACGCCAATCCCAATCGACAGTGCTTGGGCGATAATGCGATCAAATAATTGGTCGCGCATTTTTTCAGACAGTTGCTTAGAATCAATCACGTCGAGTTCTGCAAAATCATGCGGCAAAATAACCGCTGCTGCCACCACTGGCCCTGCTAAGGGCCCGCGTCCAACCTCATCAACACCAGCAACATGGGACAACCCTTGGTCCCACTGTTGGGCTTCAAAGGTAAAACGGATTTTGAAATTTTCGCGTTTGGCCGCTAATTTCAATTGTTGCTTGTCCCATTGTTGCAACGCCTGTTGAACGCCACTCCGACTATCTTGCCGCCAATTTACTAAACGCGGATCAGCTGGATCCGTTATAGCTTTAAGATTATTTTTAATTTGTGCAATTGTTTCTGCCATATCACTTACACGTCAAGAAGATCTAAAGTAAATGGCCCAAGTTTGCCTTTACGCAAGTCATTTAAGACACGTTCACTGGCCTTTTCATAATCATCCTTGAAGCCAAGTTTTTGCGTAATGTCCAGCAAAATTTGCACACTGGCCTCATCAAACACGTTCGCATCTAAATGGTAGCGTGAAATAATCGCCTCTGGTCGGTAATTACGGAAGAAATCAAGTAAGAACAAGACCGCATCATCCTTAGCAAAAATAGTATCTTTGACGGCGCCAGTTAAGGCTAATTTCAACCCAACGGTTTGATCTTCAAATTTCGGCCACAACACACCCGGTGAATCAAGCAATTCGAGCTTGGTTGGCGTTTTAAGCCACGCAACCTTCTTCGTCACACCAGGTCGATCCGCAGTTGGGGCAACGTTTTTCATCACCAGATGGTTCAGTAAAGTGGACTTACCAACGTTAGGAATCCCCGCAATCAGTGCCCGAATGGGTTGATCTTGAATCCCACGGGCCAGTTGCGCGGCCTTTTTAGCTTCCACGGCACGGCGTGCCGCCTTTGTCACCAACTGTGGTGTTCGTGGGTCACGGGTATCTAACACTAGCACTGTGTGCCCTTGAGCTTCAAAGTGTTGCTTCCAAGCGCGTGTTTGTTCAGGATCCGCTAAATCAGCTTTCGTCATGATGAGTAAGCGTGGTTTTGAACCAATTAACTTATCAACTTCTGGGTTACGAGAACTTTCAGGAATGCGCGCATCCACCAGTTCAAAAACCACATCTACTAATTTTAAATTTTCGCGCATCAGGCGAAAGGCTTTGGCCATATGACCAGGGAACCATTGAATAATTTGTGCCATATTCGTCCTTGCTGCCAACAATTAGTGCCAGCAGTTCCTCCATCCTATTTTTTATCGTCCTGCTTGATAGCGTTCCCAAGCTTGATCAAAGATTGACATTTCGGTCAAGTAAGATGCATTTTCTTCTAAATAATTTGAAATATCATCAAAATCCGTGCTTTGCTTTGGAAAAGTTAAGTCCAAAAAAGCGTTATTGGCAAACTGCTGTATTTCATCTGCAGCCACCGCGTTACGATTTGTCATCAACCAATCATAAAATGACCGTGCACTATTTGCCATTTTCAAGCCCCCCTTCAAAGACAAACTGCCCTGCTTTTAAATCAATAATTTTGGCACGAAATGATAGCCCATTTGTCACTGGTAATTTTGACATATCAATAAAAATCTGCTGTTTACCAGGATTAATCGTCACAAACTTTGGCGCGTGATAACTGCGTTTCACATATTGCATCACGACACCGATTGGTAAGGGTAAATTACCAACGCGTAACGTTTTTGCCGTTAAAATCACATTCCCATTTTTGGTCACTTCTGGTGTCATGGCTAAGCCAAAACGAAAGGTATCGCCCAGCATTTTTGTCTGCCCGTACAAAGTAATCGTGTCGCCAACTCGAAAAGTATAATTTTCAGTGTGCGTATCTTTCAAATAATAATCAACCAAGGCATTGACCTGTTTGGTATTTAACGCCACGTCAAAGGTGGCATCACTTTTGGCAATTTTAGCCGGTGAATCAGTGATTGGCGTCTTTTGAGTGGCCAAATAATAAGTGGTGCCGATACCTAGGAGCAAGAAGAGCACTAAGGTCCAAAAAGCCCAAAACCAAATTTTTGGTGGTCTTTTTGCAACTTTCGGTCGTGTTAAGGGGTTGTCAGCCATGCAGCTTGTCCTCGTCTCATTTGTTGAAATAATTGGGTCGTCATAAAGTCATACCCTTTTTTATTGGGGTGGTAATGATCTGTTGTACTAATCCAGTCATTCGTAAAGGCTGGCTTTTCAGCTAGTTTTGTCATGAACTGATCGGGATTTTTGGTTGTTTGATCGGCGATATCTGCTGATGCGATGAGTTTTTGACGCGCACTTTCGGTGCGATATTGCCCATAAGTTAAATCAAATACGTCAACATAGTGGCTATTTTTATCTGCTTTGGCCACTTCCTGGTTAATCGCATTAAACAGCGCAACATCCGTATTGAAATCTTGCCGATTCGGAAAATGAACAAAAATCGGATTATAATTCCCAAAAATGTAAATCGGTGCATCGGGATTGTACTGTCGAATCGTCTTAAAGAGCGTCGTCAACTGCTGCCGGTATGCCGATTGCCCAGATTTAACGGCCTTAGTTAACGCCGCCGGGGTTTGTGCGGATTGGTTTTTAAGGAGAAGCTGTTGCAAATCATTGCCCCCAACCGTCAAAATAATCGCTTGAGCGTGTTGGATGTCTGACTGCATGTTTGGTTGTGTTGCTAAGCGGTGTTGGATTTGATCAGAGCGATCCCCTGAACGCCCAAAATTGGCCATGGTTACTTTGACAGCATACTGTTGTTGTATCTGCTTGGCAATCCGACCCGTGTAGCCTTGTTGCTTACCATCGTCACCAACACCTGCTGTCAGTGAATCACCCAATGCGACCAATGCCACTTTATTCACCTTGGCTATTTTGGCAGCTTGTTGCGGTGTCGCTGTATTCAGTGCTGGTTTTTTCATGGTCAGCCAAATGCCGACGCCTAAACCGACCAGTAACAACACAATACTGCCAATCGTCACATACTTTCGCATCCATATCCCCTAAAAATTTGATCTATTCTATTGTAACAAAAAAAGCGCAATCAAGCGATTGCGCTTATATTATTGCTGAGCTAAGGCAATAATTTTCAAAATGGTATCCGTTGCTTGCGCCATAGTTGTCGTTGAAACATATTCAAAACGGCCATGCATGTTCTCGCCACCAGCAAATAGGTTTGGTGTTGGCAAGCCCAAGAACGTAATCTTTGAACCATCTGTGCCACCACGTACAGGTTCAATCAAGGGCGTGATGCCCAATTCTTGCATCGCCTTCTCCGCCAAGTCAACAGAACGCATGTCGTCTTTTAAGATTTCACCCATGTTATAGTATTGATCTTTAAGCGTGACCGTCACACGGGTTTCCCCAAATGATTGGTTGAATTGTTCAGCAATGTCTAGCAAGCGTTGCTTACGCGCTTCAAATGTTGCGCGATCATGATCACGAACAATGTAACGTAATTCCGCTGCTTCTGGGTTCCCAGAAACTTGCATCACATGCCAGAAACCTTCACGGCCAGCAGTATGTTCTGGTCGGTCATGTTCTGGTAATTGCGCATGGAAATCAAAAGCCACTTGAATTGCATTGATCATGGTGTCTTTTGCCGTACCTGGATGCACATTACGGCCTTGAATTGTCACGGTTGCACCAGCAGCCGAAAAAGTTTCCCATTCTAATTCACCAGCTGGGCCACCGTCAACCGTGTAAGCAAAATCCGCCCCAAAGGCTGCCGTATCAAAGTGATCCGCGCCGATGCCAATTTCTTCATCTGGTCCAAAGGCAAAACGCAATGGGCCGTGCTTAATTTCAGGATGGGCAATCAAATATTGCGCCGCTGTGATAATTTCAGCAACCCCAGCTTTATCATCAGCGCCAAGTAGCGTTGTCCCATCTGTTGTAATCAACGTATGACCCGCATACTTTTTCAAGCTTGGGAAATCATCTGGGTTAAGTTCATAGCCACTGTTACCCAATGGAATCGTTGCTTGGCCATCATAATTTTCGATAATTTGTGGTCGCACATTGGCGCCGTTAAAGTCTGCCGTATCAACATGGGCAATAAAACCAATCGTTGGCACACTGTCATCATCAACGTTACTTGCCAGTTCCGCAAACACGTAACCATCTGCCATGGTCCGGACATTTTCCAGACCAATTGCTTGTAATTCAGCTGCTAAGTCAGCCAAAAAGGCCACTTCTTTAGGTGAAGATGGGACTGTTGTTGCCGTCTCATCTGATTGGGTATCCACCGCAACATATTTCAAAAAACGTGATACTAGTTCAGGATATTTTTCGCTTGTCATAATCTATTCTTGATTCACGACACTGTGCATGTCGAATCGCGATCCTTTCTATCTTTTGGCCGACAAATTGTCCGGACGTCCCCGAAATCTTAGATATAGGTGTATGGATCCGTGTTAGTTGTTGTCGGAAATGCTGTCAGCTGCTCACCAAACCACTCATGTACTTTGGCTGCCATCGGCGTAGCTGCAATGGCTTCCATATGATGATCAGGGTCAATCACCACAAACCCAGCCGCCAAAATATCATGCCCAACATGATAGTAAACATCAGCGGTCACAAAGGCATCGGCGCCGGCTGCTTGAGCTTGTTGCCAATAACGCCCCCCATCACCACCCAAGACAGCTACTTTTTGAATTGGTTTAGTCAAGTCATTGGCGATAACCCGCAGAGTTTGAACGCCAAAGCGCGTCCGTAATTGGGCAGCATAATCAGCCACCGAAATTGGCGTGGCTAACACGCCAATGCGCCCCAAACCGGTACGCCCATCGGCATTCGGCACTAGGGGTTCAACCGCGGTGAGGGCTAACGCATCAGCCAACCAATCATTCATGCCGCCCGCAGCACTGTCTAGGTTAGTGTGTGAGGCATAGACCACAATATTATGCTTGATCAGATCAGCATACATTTGGTTTTGTGGTTGACTCAAATCTAAATTTTTAGCCGGGAAAAACATCGCTTCATGATGTGCCCAGATAAAATCAACCGACTGCGCAATCGCTTCAGCCACCACTTCTGGCCGCACATCAAGCGCCGTCATCACCCGGTGAATCGGTTGCTTGGGATCACCAATTTGCAAGCCTGTGGGATCACCCACTTCGGCCAATGTCTTTGGTGCAAACTGTTCAATTTGATCAATTAACATTTGTGCTGTAATCATGACAACACCTCTTGAATGTCTTGAAAACGGGCTTGCCATTGTTGATAAGCTGGTGTATCAGTTTTACCAGCCGCAGTCAGACGTTCAAAAATCAAGCTAATCCGATCTGCTTCTTTTTGCCATTTCGCTTTAAAGGCAGGTGATTGCTCATCGCGTAAAAACGGTCCAAACACGAGATCTTGCGCTGATAATGTTTGGTTGCCTGGCTTGGCCACAATAATTTCATAAAAATGTTTGTCTTCTTGCACAATACGTTCATGTGTAATCTGATACCCATGCTGCACTAACCACTCGCGCACAACCTGTTCATCCGTATTGGGTTGCAAAATTAGTGTTGTAAAACTTTGTCCCCGTTGCTTAGCTGCTGCTAAAATGTCGCGAATTAAAATCCCGCCCATACCAGCAATCGTCACAGTATCCACCTGATCGTCGTCCGTCACAGCCGCTAAACCATCCGCTAAACGAAGCGCTGTAGCAGCTAATAACCGTTGTCTTTTCAATTCTTGCCGTGCATTTTCCAAAGGGCCTTTGGCCACCTCACCGACAACCGCAAAATCAATATGTGATTTTAATAATAAATGTGCTGGCAAATAGGCATGATCAGATCCAATATCTGCCAGGCGTGCACCTTTTGGTACAAAACTTGCCACCGCGGCTAAACGGGGCGATAAATTGACACTATCCATGGTTAAATTCCTTTAATTCTAGTATATCATAACACGTCACATTATGACTATTCACTCATAATTCCCTAACAAAAAAGCCAGCAACAAGTGCTGAACTTAAAGTGTTACTTGACAAAGCCGTCATCCGTCATCGCTGCCTGGAATAACGCCACGACATCTTGCGGTTGTAGCGTTACATAAGCCGCTTGATCAAGATGGCCAACTGTCACAGCACTATTGGCCATCGCGTCAAAATGGGTATCATCCGTGATCCCGACACCTGGCAAAGTTGTTGGTACATTCAATGACTTAATCCAATCAAATGTGGCTCGAATGGCCCCTTGCGCAACTGTTGCATCATCACCGGTCAAGCCCCAGACCTCACGACCAAATTGGGCAAAACGTGGTTGCGTTTCTGCTGACAAACTCCGTTGCATCCAACGTGGTGTCATAATTCCCAAGCCAACGCCGTGCGTAATGTCATAGTAAGCTGATAATTCGTGTTCAATAGGATGAACAGTCCAACCATTCGTGTTCCCCACGTCAACTAAACCATTCAATGCCATTGTTGAGGCCCACATTAAAGCTGCCCGCGCGTCATAATCATTAGGATTAGCCAACGCGATGAGTGCATTTTTAATCACAGCCCGATACAATCCTGCCATCATCCCTGATGTCACATCGTTTGGTGTTTGGTCAAAATATTGTTCCGTCAAATGACTGAAAATATCAATCGCCCCCGCGGCTGTTTGCCATGGTGACACAGAAAATGTCAGCGTTGGATCCAAGAAGGATACGGCTGGTGAGTTTGGACCACCAGTGCCTAGCTTTTGGTTGGTTTCGGGATTTGAAATAACCGACCCCACGTTCATTTCTGTGCCTGTGGCTGACAAAGTCAAAATATCTACCACGGGTAATTGCGCAATTTCATAACGCTTTGATGACTCAACGACCAAATCCCATGGATCAGCATCATAAAACTTTGATGATGCAATGACTTTAGCCGCATCAATCACCGAACCACCGCCGACAGCCAAAACCACATCAATGTCATGTGTTTTTACCAAATCTTGCCCGGCACGAACAGAATCAATTTTCGGATTGGGTTCAATGCCTGATAATTCGACAACTTCCAAATCCGTTAAGGCGGCCCGTACGCGGTCATACAAACCAGATTGCTTAATTGACCCACCGCCAAATACAAGTAATACACGTTGACCAAATTGGGCCACTGCATCATGTAATTCGGTGTCAATCACATTTTTCCCAAAACGGATCGCCGTTTTGTTCTGGAAGTTAAAATTATTCATATGAACTATACCCTTCTTTCTACTGTAATATCATACCATAATTTGGCTATCTTTTAGGGTTAGGCCAATCCCCGGTGCAGTTGGCACGGTCATCAAACCTTGGCGCACCTGCAAATCCGCCGTCGTGATATCTGAAGTGAAGTAGCGTGAACTAGCAGAAATATCACCGGGGATGCTGATTTCTGGTAAACTCGCTAAGGCTAAATCAACCCCACGTCCTAAATTACTGCTTAACATCCCACCAATCCATGGTTGAAAGCCTGCTTGGTGTAATAATTTAATCGCCGTGACAGCAGCTGTAATCCCACCAATTTTCCCTTGCTTAATCGTAACTGCTGAAGCAGCATGTAAGGCAATGGTGGTTGCCACATCAGCCAAGTTATTCACGCTTTCATCCAAACTCAGCGGTTGTTTCATTTGGCGTTGCAGCGCAGCATGCTGAGTAAAATCGTGTTCGCCAAAGGGTTGTTCCACAAACAAGACATTGGCAGGAAGTGCCTTTAATTGCATAGCCGTTTCAGGATTAAAACTGCTGTTGGCATCCAGCGAAAACTGTTGCTCGGGATAGCGCGCTAACACGTTCATTAACGCTGGTAGATCCGTTTGTCGACCATCAATTTTTAATTTAATCCGTCGATATCCTTGCTGTATGGCTGTACGAATGGCTTGGTCCGTTACTGGCATTCCAAGTGCTATCCCGACTGGGACTTCCGGTTTGACGCCCCCCAACATTTGCTGCAATGACTGCTGAGTGAGCTTACCAACTGCATCCCAAACTGCCATTTCAACGCCCGCTTTCGCAAACGACCCAAAGGGGGTTATCCGCGCCAGCTGCGCAGCAAAATCACTCGGTGAGGTAAATTGCCAAGTACCAATCACTGGTTTGATTAAAGTGTCGACAATATCTTGACTGGTTTTTTGCGTTTCTAATGCATAATGATAATCTGCAAACGATTGAATTTCGCCATACCCTATGGCCGTTTGCGCTGTCGTGTCATCATAAACGGTCACTTGCACCAGTGTGAGCGGTCGGATTGTGGTGATGCCGTGCGCTGTTGTAAATGGTTGGTTTAAAGTTAATTGAATTGGCCAAGTGACCATTTTTTTAACGTGATACATGGGCTTTTAACCTCGCAATCACTTGGTTTGGTTGTTCAAAATGCACGTTATGTCCCGCATCAGCAATCACAGCCTTTTGTGCATTTGGCAATTGTTGTAACATTTTATCAGCTAACTGGTTAAATTTAACATCTTTTTCGCCAACGATCAGTAAGGTTTTGACCGTCACCTCTGCTAATTTTGGCCAGAAGTTCGGTTGGGCCCCGGTACCCATACCAATCAGTGACTGCGCCACATTTTCAGGTCGTTGTTGCAGCCGTTGTTGTCGTATTTGCTGTTGTTGGTGCGCTGGTAATTGTTGTTGCGAAGCAAATAATGGGAGTGCTTCCCAGGCTGTCACAAAACTCGGAAAATCTTGTCTGATATGCGCCGCTTTTGCCGCATCAGCTTGCCGTCGTGCCGCGCGATCGGCAGCAGTTGGGAGACCAGCTGTCGCACTTTCTAAGATTAAGCTCGCCACCTGTTCAGGGTGTGCAATCGCAAATCCCAAAGCCAAACGGCCGCCCATTGAATAGCCGAACACATGCACTTTTTCCCAAGCATAAGCACCCAAAATCGCTTGCAAATCAGCGATTTGGTTCGCCATTGTAAAGCGTTCAACGCGCGTCACCTTAGGTGCACTGGCACCAAAACCTAATAAATCGATTGCCAACACGGTCCCGGGTAATGCCGAGATTAACTGATCAAAATCATGCCGCGAGCCCATAAAACCATGTAATAGCAGCCACTTATCCTGAGTTGAAGAATTTTCTTGATAGGTCACCTGGTACGGATAACCCGCAATGTTGACCACTTGCTCAGTCATCTGGCTCACCTATAAAGCGGTGATGGGCCACCACATTGGCCTGCCGATCACTCGTGTAGGCGATAAGACGCGGTCCGTTGACCGGTTGTGCCAGCACCTTTTCTAAATCATCAGGTGTCGTCAAATCAACAAAGGGCATCTCATATAAAGCGGCAATTTTTGCCATATCTAAGCCCAACGGTGTCCCAAACAATAAGTCAAAATAATCTGGTTCAGCCGCTTGTGGCAAAAATGAGAAAATTGCCCCACCATCATTATTGACCACAATAATATCAATCGGCAATTGATATTGTCGGGCCATCATCAAGCCATTCATGTCATGGAATAAGGTCAAATCACCGGTGAGTAGCAAACTGCGCTGTGGCGTGGTGCTACTCATCCCCATTGCCGTTGACACAACCCCATCAATGCCATTGGCACCACGGTTAGCATAAATTTGTTGCGTCCTTTGCCCAGTAAAGACATCATCCATATCACGAATCGCCATACTATTAGCCACAAAAATTGGCGTTTGAGGCGCAACAATTTGATCCAATACGTGTGGTACTGCGAGTTCACCAATTGGTTGGCGTGGCACTTGATTGAGTGTTTGCCATTGCGCATAAAACGTTGGTTGATTAACAACTGTCACATGCTTTAAAAACGCCTGTGGCGTTTGCATAATCGCGCGTGAAATATGCCTTGAATGGTCGGTACCAGCCTGTTCATCAACATGCCAGACAGGAATATTTTCTTGGCGTAACCATTGCAGCACACTGGCCGAAACAGGCGTTGCCCCAAAACGGATGACAAGGTCTGGTTTGGGCATCGTTGCCAGTTTGCCCGCTTTAATTAAAGCGTCAATCCCATAAATTGTTTCTGGGGTACGCGCCCGACTCAACACATCCGCAATCACAGGTACATGATTAGCACGAGAAAATTGGGCCAACGCTTGTTGATAAGATGGCCCTTCATTCGGACCGGCTAAAATCACGACCCGTTGATAAGCCAGTTGTTGTGGGGCAAAGTGTTGTGTCGGTGTCACAAATTCAACCGGCGCAATGCTAATCGGTTCCGGATCATGCAGCACTGGCATCAGTGGTTTCCGTAAGGGCAAATTAATTTGTAATGGGCCTTGTGGCACCGATACGATACGATGCACCTGCTTTTGGACCATAAAATCAATATAAGCGGTCACATCCGGATGTGGATCTTGTAACATGACTTCAAGGTAATGCTTCGTCAAGTCACCAAATAGACGCTGTTGTGACAACGTTTGCGGTGCGCCATTTTGTTGCAGCTCAGCTGGTCGATCTGTTGATAAAATGATTAAGGGAATATGTGAAATAGCAGCCTCTGCTACCGCTGGCGTGTATTCTGTAATCGCTGTGCCAGAAGTGCCTAGCAAAGCGACGGGTTGATGTAACGTTTTGGCAATCCCTAAGGCAAAAAAGCCTGCTGAACGTTCATCGACATCAATATATAGTTGTAGTTGCTCTTGTTGACGAGCAAATTCAGCCAACAATAAAGCAATGGGCGTTGACCGTGAGCCAGGTGACACCACAAAATGCCGCACCCCACTTTGAAAAAGCGCCTGTAACAAATGTTTCGTATTTTTTGTTAACGTCTCATTCGACATGATTGTAGTCCTTTAACAATTGCCGCATGGGTTCAAATTTCAACCCAGTTTCTTCATATTCTTGTTGCGCATCGGAGTCAGCCACAATCCCGGCACCAGCAAATAACGTTGCCCGTCGTTGCGTTTGATTCACATACATGGAACGGATACCAACCACAAATTCCCCACTATTATCCGCGGTAAAATAGCCAATGGGACCGGCAAACAAGCCACGCGGTGTCTTCTCATGGGTCGCAATATAATGCAGCGCCGCTTCACGTGGGACGCCACCCAGTGCTGGTGTTGGATGTAAGCGATCAACAATATCAGTCACACTTAAATGTGCCGCAATGTCCCCTGTAATTGGTGTGTACAAATGCTGAACTTGCTTATTTTTGAGTAAACTTGGCATGGCCGGCACCTTTAGCGCCGTCGTCACGTCTTGCAAGCGTGTCGTGATACTTGCCACGACATATTGATGTTCAATGCGGTTTTTCTGACTGGCTAACAACGCTTCGCCTAACGCAATATCGTCAGCTCTATCCGTCCCGCGCCGGCTTGTCCCAGCGACCGCCGCCGTAGCGAGCTGACCATCTGACATAGCCACTAACCGTTCCGGTGTTGCTGATATAAACAATTCATCATGTCGCTTTAAAACCACATGATATGTGTTCGCCTGCTCAGCTAACGCACGAATAATTTGTGCCAGTCGTAACGTGTCAGATAACTGCAGGGTCTGTTGCCGACCAAAAACGACTTTGGCTAAGGTTTGATCGATGGCTAAGGTATCAATCAAATTCTCTGTCCGTTCGATCCAATCCACTTCATCTGTCACATGACTAGTGGTCACCGTATTTGGCTGTTTTGGCACGAACTGCGCCAGCCACATCGTAAAATCAGATACGGTATCTGATCCGAACGTGATTTTATCTGCCGCGATGGTCACCATCACTTCGGGGACAAACCAAAAACCCGCCATCAATTCAGACTGCGGGTATACTTGTTCATCAAATGACTGCGCACCAAAAACAACCGCGCCTTGTAATGGCTGAGCCGTTTTTGCCGTAGCGATTGCGCCAATGCCAAAACGTAAAGTATCATCAGTGGGTGTCGCAAAGTAAGCGCCAAATTCAGTTGTTTCAAGTGCCGCATAGAGTTGCTGTAAGTCGCTTTGAGCCAACACGCGCGTTTCGTGATATGTCATCATATTGCTACCTCTTCACATGAAAAAGCAACAGGCAGAACCCGTCGCTTTATGTTTAATTTTTTAAATTCACTTGTGGCATGCGCTTAAAGACTGGCATCAAAACTAATGCAACAATCAAGCCCATGACGGCTTGAGCAATATTACCAATGATGGAAGCCACGCCGGCAGCCCAATTATAAAGCAAGGCCCCAGCTAACAAATAACCCACGACCATAATCACTGACCCTAAAATCAAGCCAACAACCTGACTTGAGACGCGCTTTTGATAACCAAAGTACCCAACAACATAGCCTTCAAGGCCATGAATCACTAATGAAAAAATCATCCATTGCGGATAACCAGCAAGCAAGTCAAGCAACAACCCACTCAAACCGCCAACAATCATCCCACTTCGTGCACCACCTAATAGTGCCGCAATAAAAATACCCGCTTCAACTAAATTCACAAAACCGTTTGTTGCTGGTACGGGAATTTTAACGATATAAGATAAGGCGACATTAAAGGCAATAATCACCGCCAAAATTGCCAAGTGCTTTGTGTGTTGTGCTTCTTTCATTTTTCGGCCCTCCGTGCGCCTTGCCAGACATTTCCAACATCAAAAGTGTGATTTAATTCGACACCATACTTAATCCCATACCAGACAAATTCTTTCGCATCTTGTGCGGCGGCTAAAACATCAGCCGTTTGACCAAGATTTGCCGCTAAACTAGCTGATAAGGTACAACCGGCGCCGTTATGGTACATCTTAGCTTCCGGAATTTTCGCTTGCGTCAAAAATGTCGCTGTTGTCCCATCATATAACACATCAACCGCCTCATCGCCGGCCAACAAGGTCCCACCTTTTAATAAAACATTTTGGGCGCCAAGCGCCACCAGTCGTTGTGACGCTTGCACCATATCCACCCGCGAAGTAATGGTTTGGCCGGTTAAAATTTCAGCCTCACGTAGATTGGGGGTTACCACCGTTGCTAACGGGATGAGCTGATCGATTAAACAAGCCACAATATCTTTTGTCTCGACTTGCGTGGTTTCCTTAAATACCATCACTGGATCAACAATAATCGGGATATTAACATCCCGTAGATATTGGGCAACAAGGCGAACAATATCAGGTGTTGGCAATAAGCCAACCTTAACAGCCACAATATCATCAAGCGCTAAAGCCGATTCTAATTGTGCCGCAATCACTGCTAAATCAAGCGGGAAAATTTGAAAGTCATCTGGCGTCACCGTCACAATACTTGTGGTCACACTTAGGCCAAAAAGGTTATAGGTGGAAAATGTTGCTAAATCCGCTTGAAGTCCGCCACCTGCAAGGGTATCGGAACCAGCGATTGTTAAAATTTTGTGGGGCATAGCCTAAACTTCTTTACTTAATTTTTATGGTGCTGAGGCGACAAAATTAATATTGCGCCCATCATCGGTCACGGCCGTCACAACCGCATTGTTACCACCGGACGTAATCGACCATGAATAATAACGGCCATGCGCTTTTGCCCAAGCTATTGCCTCACTAATTGGCTTCCCTTTGAGTTGCGCTGACTCTTTAATGCTATCATTTTGGCTGCTTGAAGCACTTGAACTTTGTGTTGCCTGACTACTACTTGATGATGCAGCTGAATGTTGCTGACTCGAAGATTGACTGGCGGCACTACCTGTTGTCGAATCAATCGTTTCATCAATCGTTTTGCTAGATTGCGTCTGCGTTTGAATCCGCGTCGACGTACTTTGTGATGTTGAATAGGTGATATAGAGAAACACACCTAAACTAATCACAACAAGGCCGGCTAACACAATGAAAAAATTGCGAATAGGATGGCCTTGTTTCTTAAATTTAGGGCGATGATAATCGTAATCTGTCATACCTTACCTCTCATTGTTTTCTATTATAACATAGAATAACTATCATTCTGCTTCTGCTAACTGATTTTATGATAAGATTAGATTAGTGCCTTTGAGGAGAAAAATCACGTATGCTCAAAACAAATTTAGAACGTATCTCAATCAAAGATGTGATTATGATTGCCGTTGGTACCGGCCTCTACGGCTGGGGACTAATCAATGTGAACATCCCCAACCGTTTGGCTGAAGGTGGTATATCTGGGATCACTTTGATTTTAAAAGCCCTATTCAATTGGAATCCGGCTTATACAACCTTTATCTTAAATATTCCATTGCTCTTTATTGGCTACCGTATTCTCGGTCGGCGTGCCCTGATCTATACCATTTGGGGGATTACCTCACTGTCAATTTGGCTCTATATCTGGCAAGTGTTTCCGACGCCACCAGCTCTGAATCAAGATATGCTAATCGCTGGTTTAATTGCCGGTATCGTTGCTGGTGCTGGTCTAGGAATTGTTTTCCGCTTTGGTGGCACATCCGGCGGGACAGATGTTGTTGCACGCATTATGGAACAAAAATTTGGCATTCAAATTGGCCGGACTATGTTTGCATTAGATGCAGTAGTCCTACTTTTATCCCTAATCTACATTGATATTGTGCACATGATGTATACCTTAATCGCCTCGTTCGTTTTTGCTCAAGTCCTAGCACTCACGCAGCAAGGCGCTTATACGGCTCGGTCATTTATGATTTTCACAGATTATCCAGAAGAAATTTCACATGCCATTATGGCAGAATTAGAACGTGGGACTAGTTTGTTAAAATCTGAGGGGGGTTATTCTCACCGCGAACAACGCGTTGTGTACGCTGTTGTCGACCCTTCTGAAGTCAACACAGTTCAACATATTATTGAAGAAATTGATCCAAAAGCGTTTGTTTCAATCTTCACAGCGCAAGAACAATTGGGCGAAGGTTTCTCTTATCTACGCCCAAAGAAAAAATATTTTTTCTTCTAAAAAAGGATGCCATTGGCATCCTTTTTTAGATTAGGTTTTTTTGCATATGTGTATAGTGATGCGATTCAATCATTAAGTCTCCTGTCGGCACAAACCCTAAACGTTGGTACAGCGCCATTGCGTCAGGATTTGAATCATCGACATTTAAACCAATCACATGGCGATCTTCTTGTCGTGCCCGCGTTTCGGCGGCTTTCAGCAGCGCCTGACCAACACCTTGACCACGTGCCGCAGACGTGACAACGACAGAATCAATATACCATTCGTTCTCAAAGACTTCAGAATCTTCAAATAACCAACGATGATAACTATACTGGTCAGCTAAAACAGTTTGCATTGCGGTGTCTAGCACAGGTTCATCAGTATCTGGATAACCAAACAAAACCCCAATGACCTGACCGGCATCATCTTGTGCCACCAAAGCGCGCCGGTAGTGATAACGCGACTGATCTGATTGTGTCACAGCCAAGCGCCAGGCTGCCTGCACATCAGCCACACTTAATTCATCATAAATCGCCAAATCCATGGCATCAAAAATTGTTTGTTCTAATTGTAAAATTGCCTCTTGATCAGCTTGCGTTGCAGCGCGAATTATCATGCAGTACTTTCCTCCGGTTGAATCATCGTTAAACCAATACGTTGGCGTTTTGTATCAATTTCAACTACCCAAACATCGACAATATCCCCAACAGCCACAATATCGGCCGGTGTTTTAACACGGTGTTTCGCTAGCCGAGAAATATGCACCAACCCATCATGCTTGACGCCAAGGTCGACAAAAGCCCCAAAATCAACGACATTGCGCACCGTGCCTTGCAACTTCATGCCGGGCTTTAAGTCATCAATATGTAAAATATCTGACTTTAACAAGGCGCCCACCATTTCTGATCGCCCATCACGGCCTGGTTTTTGTAAACTTTCAACAATGTCATGCAGCGTTTGTACCCCAATACCTAATTGATTAGCTGTTGCCATCGTATCTAATTGGCGTAACTTTTGATTAGCCGCTGGTGTGGTTAACTCATTATGGGATACTTGGGCTAACGCCAACAACGCCTGAGCGGCGGCATAACTTTCAGGGTGAATATCTGTATTATCCAACACATTATCACCTGATACTATTCGTAAGAAACCAGCTGCTTGTTCGTACGCCTTTGGTCCCAAGCGTGGCACTTTTTTCAACGCCACGCGGGACTTAAACTCACCATTAGCCTCACGATAAGCAACAATATTTTGTGCTAACGTTTGGTTCAAACCTGCAATGTGGGTTAAAAGCGCCGCACTTGCAGTATTTAAGTTGACCCCCACTTGGTTAACAGCTGTCTCGACCACTGCGTCAACTTGTTCATCCAAAGCTTTCGTATTCAAATCATGTTGATATTGACCAACCCCGACGGATTTTGGATCAATTTTAATCAGTTCAGCCAGTGGATCCTGAATACGGCGACCAATGGAAATCGCTGATCGTTCTTCCACGTGCAAATCAGGAAACTCTTGACGCGCGGCATCCGATGCTGAATACACTGATGCACCTGCTTCGTTCACAATGGCATATTTTACCCCTTGTGGTAAATTCGCCGCCACAAATTCTTCTGATTCACGGGATGCTGTCCCATTACCAATAGCGACCAATTGCACGTTAAACGTCGTCACCAATGTCTTAAATATTTTGGCCGCATCTGCCCGTTGTTGGGCATTGGCGGGCTTATGCGGATAAATCACTTGCTTTTTCAGGAATTTACCTTGCGCGTCAATGATGGCCAGTTTAGAACCCGTTCGGAACCCTGGATCAAAGCCCATTACCACTTGTCCCTTTAACGGCGCTTGCATAAGTAAATGATACAAATTCTGACCGAAAACTTGAATTGCCTGTGCTTGGGCCCCTTGCGTTAAGGTTTGACGCACTTCACGTTCAACCGCAGGTTGAATAAAGCGCTTGTAGGCATCTTCAATCGCGCGTTGGAGCACCTGAAAACCTTCTCCATCTGTTGCTTGTCCCTGACGCATTGTCGTTTGCATAAAGTGATACATACGTGCTTCAGGAAAATCAATTTTAACAGACAGCACGCCACCCTTTTCCCCACGATTAACAGCTAAAATACGGAACTGATTGTTAGTCAGTGTCTTGATGGGTTCACTAAACGCATAGTATTGCCCATAAACTTCTTGTGGGTCTTTTTCACGCCCACCACGCTTTAGCGTAGCCACTAAAACACCATCGCGTTGCATGCGTGTCCGCAGCCATTGTCGGTAGGTCGCGTTTTCACCAATTTGTTCAGCTAAAATTTCATGTAAACCAGCTTGCACAGCCGTGACTGTTGGTAAATCATTATTGATAAATTCAGCATAGTTGATTGGTGCCGCCAGGTCTGCCATCACGCGGTCAGCTAGCGGTTGTAAGCTCATTTCTCGCGCAATCATGGCTTTTGTCCGCCGCTTTTGCTTATAAGGCAAATATAAATCTTCCACTGCTTGTAGTGTTGTTGCGGCTTGAATAGCTGCCTGCAATTGTGGATTTAATTGTTGTTGTTCATAAATCGCCTTTAACACCGTATGCTGACGATCCACCAAATCCTGCACTTTTTTAGCAGCTGCTTGAATGTCACGAATTTGCACTTCGTCTAATTCGCCGGTCATTTCCTTACGATAACGTGCAATGAAAGGCACCGTTGCCCCATCATTTAATAACGTCAAAGTTGCTTGGGTTTGCTTTTGCGACAAGCCTACGCTTGCTGCAACACGCGCTGCAAGCGCTGTTGCTGATAACTCGGTCAAAACTAATTCTGTCATGTTTAAATTCCGTTACTCTCTTTTCGCTATTGCCTCATCTCATGATCAGACAACACCTTTCATTCTATCGTAAGTTACCCAAGCCAATCAAATCGATTCTATTTTCAAGTTGTGACATGTTTAATCACGTAAATCTCCTTGACGATAACCGAGATAGCCTAACCCAATCAACGCCAAGGTAAGTGTTAATACGACGACCCATGATCCCCAATCAATTGCCGATAGCGGTGCTTGCGCAACCCATGAGCTCGGCATAACTTGAATCAACCATTCTGGCATTTTGAGCATTTTGCCTAAATACAGCATATAAAAGTTAAGCCCTAGGACCAAATAAACCAATCGATACCACTTTGGCAACCACCCCAACAAAATTGCCGCTAAACCGACAAAAAATAGCAAAATCGGGAACGCATTAACTGCTACCGCGTTAAATTTGGTAATCGTAATGGGCGTTGGCATCACAATCGCTTGAGCTACAAACATACTGTAAATAGCAGCAAGCCATGCGCCTAATGTGAACAGCACCCCACTGCCAACATAGCCGACATATAGGCGTAATCGGCTAATGGCATGCGCACTAATTAAATCAATCGTGCCATTTTCTAAATCACGCTTAAAGCGACCCATGGCAATGAGCCCAGCGATACTGGCGACCGTGACTGGCATAATTAAAATGGTGTGCATGAAGACCAGCACAATTTGATCACCAAGTTGCGTCATTTTTGACGTGCCCAATAAATTTTTTAAGACAGCGTTGTCGGCCGCTAGTTGTTTAATTTGATGAAAAATGGCGCCATAACTCATCCCCAAAGTGCTCAATCCCAGTAACCAAATCACAAAACTGGTCCGTTCTAAACGCACTTGTAAGCTAAGCCAACCACGCAAAGATTTGGGTGCCGTCGCGGATCCAGCACTGATACTGACAAGACCTGTCCCCAAATCGCGCGTCGCTAACAACCACAGACTCCCACCAATGATTACGAGGCTTAAACAGACTAATAATATCACGGGGAGCCAATTGTTTGTCGCGCCAATTTGGCTCTTTTCCACCCAACCTAATGGTGATAACCAAGTGAGTTGCGGCTTGACGGTGTCTGTCACCATGCGCCCAACAAACATCACACCAAAAATCAAATACCCCATGGCGGTCGCCAATCGTGCCTGCCGTGCAAGCTGTGCGGTCAGCAGCCCAATACTCATAAACAATAAGCCACTACTCAATAATCCCGCCACAAATAACAGTGTCGCCGGCCAGGTAGCCCCATTTAACACCCGATAGGATAGACCAGTTAAAGCAATCGCCACATTGATGCTCATCACTTCAATTAAGACGGCCACCGGTTGGGCAAATTTACCCACGGCGAGACTACGTAACAGCTCATTGACGCCTTTTTCTTCCTCGGCGCGTGTATTTTTAATGACCAGTTGAAAATTCATCACCACCATCATCATGATGGTAAATAATAACATTTCCCCTACTGCAATATCAAAGGTCGTATACGTCTTCAATGGTGGTAATAAGCCAAAAAGTGCGATCATTGCCGGCGTTTTTAACGTTGTCACAATACTTTGTACTTGCGCAGGTGTCCCATAAATCTGGTTATAAATGGCGGCAATGACCAAATTCAAGCCCCCAACAATCACGAACCAAAGGGTCAAGATCAGCCAATCTTTTTTGAGGTAAAACCACGTCAACTGAGTGGTCTTTGCAAGCTTATTGTTCATGCGCTGTCCCATCCTGATAGTAAGTCAAAAAGATTTCTTCTAAAGTTGGTGGCGTTATGCGTAAATCTTTTAAACCAAATTGTGCCAATTGTTGGGTCACTACCGCTAGCCCATCGTGCGAGACAGTAAAAGTTAAACGCTGACCGTCTTGTTTCAAGTTCGTCACCCCAGACGTTGTGGTCAATCCAGTGGCGTCTTTGGTTACAATCGCTAACACATTGAGGTTGGCGATATGCTGCAAATCTTGTAATTCGCCAGTTTCAATAATTTCGCCCTGTCGAATAATCGCAATTTGATCCGCTGTTTTTTCAACTTCACCTAAAATATGAGAACTTAATAACACCGCTTTATTGGCCGCTTTCAGCGCCAATACTTCCGACTGAAAATTAAGCGCCTGTAAAGGATCTAACCCACTGGTTGGTTCGTCAAAAATATACAAGTCGACATCGGCTGAAAATGCGGCAATCAACGCCACCTTTTGGCGATTACCTTTCGAGTAAGTGCGCGCTTTTTTGGTTGGGTCGAGCGCAAATTTTTTAATCAACACATCTGTTTTGGCCGTATGGTCGTGACCGCCCATCCGCAACAACATATCAATAATTTCACCGCCGGTTAAATTAGGCCACAAATAAACATCCCCTGGCACGTAAGCAATCCGTTGATGGGTGCCCACAATATCTGTTAAGGCATTGTGGCCATTTAACGTCACTTGCCCAGATTTTGGTTTTAATAGTCCCAAAATAGTACGAATTAAGGTTGATTTCCCCGCGCCATTAGGCCCCAGTAAAGCAAATACCTCACCTTGGTGAATCGTAAATGTGACTTGCTTTAAAACATGAAACCGACCAAAAAACTTGTCCAAGTTTTGCACCTGTAAAACGTCATTTGCCATCAGCAGCTCACTCCAAATTTTCACTATAATATGGCTTCATTTTGCGCCTTTCACCACATGTTTGCAAGAAAAAAGGCCATAAAAAAACGCCAGTAACAAATTCATGTTACTGGCGGGTAGGTAGATAGATACTACCCAGTTGGTCACTAGTAGTATACCTTATTTTCCAAACGATAACAAGTTAAAAATGACACTATTTTTGCCAAAAACTTTGCGCAATCGCACGCACCACTTGGGTCATTTGCTTGGCTGATTGTACATCATGCACACGTAAAATGCGTGCACCACGCTGAAACATTTCTGTTGCCGCCACCAATGACACATCCGCACGCGCCAACTTTGGCAACCCCAATAAAAACTTGGCCCAACCTTTATTAGAAACGGCAGTCATAATTGGCCGTTGCAGATCTTGTAAATGACCAATGGTATTCATCATCGCCAAATCCTGCGCAACATCAGAGTTTTTCGCGTAACCCACTCCTGGATCTAACGCAATACGTTGTCGCGCAATGCCTGCCGCAGTTAATTGCGCTAAGTTATCTTCAAACCACGCATGCATTTCCGCTTGTAAGTTCACGACAGTTTCGCCACGTGGATTCCACATCGTTAACAGCCCAATTTGATGGTCTGCCAGAAATGGTGCTTTCCGCGGATCATCCAAAAAGCCATTCACATCATTGATAATATCAACACCTAAAGCAACGGCGCGGACCATGACATCAAATTTATAGGTATCTACGGCAATCACAGCGTCAGGATATTGCGCCTTAATACCTGTGATAACTGGTGCAATGCGATCAATTTCTGCAGTTGGTGTTAATTCAAGACCCGCTGCTTCAAAACCTGGCTTGGTCGTTTGCCCACCAACTTCAATCACATCTGCCCCTTTGGCTAACATCTCACCAGCTCGGGCAACCATCGTATCAACATCCGCGACTTGGTCCCCGTTGTAAAATGATTCCGGACTAACATTTAACACACCATAGATAATACCATCAGCATCATGCAAGGTTTTACCATTCACGACCCAGAGGTGATCAATTGCGACTAACCACTGTTGTAATTCAGGACTAGCAGTACGTTCATGCAACGCGACAATCGCACCGCGACTCAGCCAGTACGTATCTTCGGTTAACGGGATCGCACTGTATTCAGCCAAACACTGTTGCTTGGCAGCAGTGATCCGCCAAGCAGCCCCTTCCCCGCGCACAGCCATTTGTGCTAACACCGGATTTTCTATTGTGATTTGTTCAAAATGCATGCCCAATTTTCTCCAATAACTGTTTTGCTGCGCGTCCACGATGCGAATAATGTACGCGCTCGGCCATTGGCATCTCAGCCAACGTCAAGCCATTTTCAGTTTCAAATAATGTATCAAAACCAGCTGAATAAGTTCCCCGTGGTGCTAACGCAAGGGTTACACCACCACGACCAGTACTCTGATAAACGGCCCCTGTCGGCGTAAGCAAAACAAACAATGCCGCCAAATAGGCCCCGCGATCCATGCCTGGCTCGTATAAGCCGAGTAAGTAATCATCCTCTTCTTGCATCGATTGAAAGCCCATTGCTTTAAAATCTCGGGCAATCGTTAGGCCGAATTTATCAGGGAAGGCCGCAAAAAAAGCCCCTGTATCATCAGCTAAAATGAATTCATCAGGTAAAAATTGCTGGATAAACCGTGCTTTAACCAACGCATTCTCAAATTGATCATCCGTTGTTTCTGCCGGAAATGTTTTTTCTGGCATCAGTTCGCGATAATTCACAGCAGTCATACCAAATGTGGCAAATACAGCCACAATTTCGCGGGTTTTTGCCGAATTATTTGATGCAATCACAAGCCGATTAATCATGAAAAACCTCCAACTGCATTTAACGTATAAAATGAACCCGCCACCACAATATATTGGCTTGGTGATGTTCGTTGTGCCATGGCATACGTTAAGGGATCTTGGTCCATAGCCGTCACAGGCAAGTTGGCATCAATCGCTTGAACGGCTTCAGCCAATGCTGTGGCCGATAACGCGCGCGGATTGTTTGGCGTGACCGTGATCACCGCTGAAACCAAGGGTAATAAAATATTAAGCATTTGGTGGTAGTTTTTATCCGCTAACACCCCAAGGACCAAGATTGGCCGCTCCGGTAATGCCCAGTTTGTCAATGATGCCACGAGGCCTTGTGCGGCATCTTCATTATGGGCACCATCCCATAAAATATGTCGCGTTTGGTCGACTTGCATGCGCCCTAACATTTGCGCCTGTGCTAGCCCACGACGCCGGGTGGCCACATTAAACATCACCTGATCCCGCTGCTCTAGTGCCGCTAGAATTTGCCAGACCACGCTGAGATTACGACGTTGAAACGCCCCCACTAAACCAAGTTGGTAGTGTTCCCCAGCGACTGACACGGCTAAACCAGCTGGTGTATCCTGGCGCACCGTCACTGTCACTGGCTGCGCAGCCCAAGTGGATTGTTTCGCCAGGGTAGTCGTTTTTAGAATGGTTAATACTTCAGCTGATTGTGCTAAATCGCTGACAACTAACGCACCAGGCGTGATGAGATCAGCTTTATTTTGTGCAATTTCAGCCAGTGTTTGGCCTAAAATATTTTGATGATCCAAACCAATTTCGGTGTAAGCGACTACGGCAGCTTGTCCCACCATGTGTGTCGCATCATCACGCCCACCCAAACCAGCTTCCAAAATGGCATAAGTCACGTGTTCAGCTTGGAACACCAACAGGGCTACAATCGTCCACACTTCAAAATAAGACAAGTCATCAATAGTCCGGTCATGAGCAACTAAAGCCTGTAGCAATTGGTGATAAGCTGTCACCCAAGCCGTCTCGGTCACGAACTGGCCGTTTAACCAAATTTGTTCACGGTCGTTAAACACTGCTGGACTGGCAAAATGCCCCACTGTTTCACCATGTGCGCGTAAGACTTCGCGCAACATCGCCCCAGTTGAGCCCTTTCCATTGGTCCCAGCGATTTGAATAATCGTCAAATCTTGATCTGGTTGCCCGACCCATTGTAGCACTTGGCGTAAAAATGTTAACCGGTTGGGATCAAACACCCGCCAGCCTTTATCTAATTGTTGTTGAATGGTTTGATAAGTCATCTGATTAACGCTGACTGACCCGACGGGCAAAGCTATCCCGCAAAAAGGTATCGGTTTTTAATAAATCACGATAAATTGACGTATTGGTTTGCGTCCCTGGTTGATTAATGCCACGCATTTCCATGCACATATGGCGCGCTGTGACGTTAACGGCCAACCCTTTGGGATGTACAATGCGTTGCATTTCATCCGCAATCAAATGGGTCAAATTTTCTTGCACACTTGGGCGACGGCTCGCCCAATCTACTAAACGTGGCACCTTACTCAACCCAATAATTTCACCATCCGGTACATAGGCCACATCAACAGTACCAAAAAAAGGTAATAGATGATGCTCACACATTGAATAAAACGGGATGCCTTCGACAACGACCATGTCAGCATCTTGTGTGGTGTCAAATAATTTATAGTCGGAAAATTGCGTTTCACCAGTATGGGCAAAGATTTCGGCATGTGCTTTCACGACACGTTCAGGGGTCTCAATCACACCGGAACGGTCTGGATCATCGCCAATTGCTGACAATAAATCGGTGACGCCTGTTTGCAGTTTCAAAATTTGTTCGTTATTAAATGTTTTCATATTCTACTCTCGCACCAGTCACAACGCGCACCCAATTGGTGTCGGTCGTGCTAGCTAATAATCGTTCAATTTCATGTCGACGATCCGCTGCAATCACATCTAAAAGTGGTTGCAAGACAAAACGTCGGTTTGCCATTTCACGGTGCGGAATGGTCAAGACATCGTCTGACCAGACTTCATCCCCGAACACTAAAATGTCGAGGTCAATGGTGCGTGGTCCCCAATGGATTTCGCGGACACGCTTGAGTTGTTGTTCAATCACATGTAAGCTGGTCAACAATTCTGGTGCTGACAAGGTTGTTTCTAATCGGACCGCAATGTTATAAAAATCATCCTGGGCCACGCCACCCACCGGTTGGGTTTCATAAACTTGGGAGACAGCCGTCACGGTAATGGCTGGCATGGCGTGCAATAATTGCACCCCACGTTGTAGATTGCCTAACCGATCACCAATGTTAGCCCCCATACTCAAATAAGCCCGCGTCATGCTTCAGCCCACTTCGATAGGTCAGTTGGTGTGCCACTGACTTGAATGATAAACGGATCATAGATACCAGGCAACGGAATATAATCCTTATGAACAGCAACGTCAATTTTATCAACTTGTGGAAATTGGGTTAACAATGCCACTAATAGCGTATTGGCTAGACTTTCCATCAAATTGAATTGGCTGGTTGTTACAATGGCTTCAACCCGCTGATAGACATCAACATATGAAATCGTTGTGCTTAAATCATCATCCTTCACCGCCGTTTCAATTGGATAATGGACCGTGACATCCACTGCAATTTGTTGGCCTAATTTCTTTTCTTCATCGAATACGCCGTTATAGGTATAAAACCGCATATTCGGCAAATGAATCATTCCCATCGTTCGTCTCCTTAGCACATCGTGATGATATTTTACTACGATTATGCGTACATGCTGATCATTTATTTTTTACCAATCTGAAAATATTGTACCATAAATCACCTACTGACAAGACGAATCTCACTGCTGTCATGCATCGATCTATGGTTACAGGCAATAAAAAACGCCCAATGCCGTGTTCTCACGACGATTTTGAGCGTTACTGACTTAGCCTTGTTTAGTTTTATTGCGTAGCGTCGACACCATCATTGGCAAAATTGAGATGAACACAATCCCCACCGTAATCAATTCAAAGTTTTGTTTGACTAGCGGAATGGCCCCAAATAAGGTCCCTGCTAACAACATCAAAATAATCCAACTTGCCCCACCAACCGCATTATAACGGGCAAATTTAGCGTATTGCATATGACTCATACCGGCCAAAAATGGGATGAACGTTCGGACGATTGGCGTAAAACGTGCCAAAATAATGGCACTGGCACCATGTTTATCAAAAAAGTTTTGCGACTTTTCCATTTTGTCACGGCTGATTAACTTAGCCCCCCAACGACTCGAAGACAGGACAGGCCCAAAATGTTCCCCAATTTCAAAATTCACAAAATCACCCAGAATTGCTGCCGGCACTAACAATACCACTAACAGCAAAAAGTTCAGGCCATTAAACGATAACGTCGACAATGATCCGACTAAAAATAAGATGGAATCACCTGGTAAAAACGGCAAGATTACCAGCCCTGTTTCAATAAAGATTAAGGCAAATAAAATCCCATAAACCAAGATTGGATTTTGGTGTGCCAGTTGCGGCAAGTAGACATTAAAATTGAGTAAACTTGAAATAATCCCTGTTAACATGTGTTGATATCCTTTTTATGTTCGGTTTCTCTCAAGTATAGACTGATGTTGCGTGTGACGCTTGATTATTTCCTGATTAAATTCTGATATTTTGTCAGCAAAGACACTTTTTATCACTTAAACTCAAAATTTGAAATATCGGTTTGTAAAATTCGGTCAACGATGATTGGTGTTTTCTTGCGGTAAGCTTTAGCACCGGATTCAAAAATAAGCCAAATATTATCCCCTTGAAAATCAATACCTTCTAAATAAGGTGGCAACTGCGCCATCGTCCCAGCATAGGTAAACTCATTGGTTGTCGCATCATACTGATAACGCATCATAGCAGCGGGCTGCTTACCATAGGAAAAAGTAATATATAAATTTCCATGATAGAAATTGATGCCTTGAATGTGGCCGTTGGCTGTTTGAAGCTTGGTATCACGATTCAGGTTACCCGTTGGTGCTTGTCCGTCTGGATCAGTCAGCAACGTATTGGTCGTGCGATTAATGGGAAATCGTTGAATCAGCCCATTTTTGTTAGCACTAAACGTCCCAACCCAAATGGCATCTTGGTAGTATTCAATTGCCGCCGCAGTTTTGATATCTGCCAACGTGATGACATCATCAAATTGCGGCAAAATTTGGTCTTTTTTGGACTTAATCAGTTTACTAATTTGAATGCGTCCTAATTTTGTCACGCCTTGACTATCATCCGATAGATATAGGGTTTGCGTGCGATCGTCAATGGTAATCCCCCCAACATGAGCCCGTGTTGGTAAGGCAATTGTTTTAATTTGCTGATGGGTTTTGCGGTCAATCACAAACAACACCGAATTTAATTGCTTCGTGTGGTCATAAGCACTCACAAAGATATATTTGTCATTTAGCGTAAGGCTTTGCGGCGTCATATTCGTTGTATATTGCCATTGCTTTGTCTGCCCAACAGAACGTGCGCCCCCTAATCCAGGTACACCAATTAAATGATTAGCTGTTAACGTCCCTTTGTTATTGGCAATTGTTTTATAAAATTCAGGATATTGACTTTTAAGCCGTTGATCAAGTTGAGCAGCTGGTACTGGTTTAAAACCACGCGTTGCTTGTGTCGTCTTCATGATGAAAAAAACACTCCCCACACCTACTAATAACGCCATCAGCAACCAAATTTTATTTAATTTCATTGTTTCTGTCACACCTTTTAAATTTCTACTATTATGATCGTATCATGAGATGATGTCTCATAAACCAAGATTTAATAAATTTTAATGCTATACTGCATACTGACGAATAAAAAATTATTCTAATAATATATCGTGCCAAATTGTCACTAATAACTTGACATGCCAGAAAATTCATTATAGACTAAATGAATTGTAATTCAATTTTAATCAGCGCAATTGATCGTATTGCAAAGCTGGCATGTCTGGAAAGACACGTCAGCTTTTTTAAGGAGTTTATGCATGACAGAAAAAGTAGCGTTAAAAGAACTTTTGGCGATTGTCGCCCTATCAGTCGTCGCCTTCTCAGGTATTATGGCTGAAACCGCCATGAATGTCACCTTTACGGTGTTATCACAAGAATTTAATCGCGACTTAAATATGATTCAGTGGGTGACAACACTTTATCTCTTAGCCGTCACGATTATGATCACCACCAGTGCTTTTTTAATTAAGCGTTTTAATAGTCGGTGGCTATGGTTGAGCAGTGTGTTCATTTTCCTGATTGGCACGCTGCTCAGTGGTTTTGCCCCAACACTTACATGGCTTTTGATCGGTCGTATTTTAGAAGGCATTGCTGCCGGCATTGCCATGCCGTTAGTCTTCAACTATGTTGTTGATGTCGTGCCAGCGCAACACGTTGGTACCTATATGGGGCTCGCCTCACTCGTGATTGGGTTGGCACCATCATTTGGTCCTACTTACGGCGGTGCCTTAGTTGAAATTTTGGGTTGGCGGTCTATCTTCTTTATCCTATTAATCGCACCATTCGTCTCTTTACTACTGGGTTGGTGGACAATTGGTAAAATTAAACAACCACCCATCACCAAATCATTTGACGCTGTGGCTTTCGCGCTCCTCGCTGTGGCGCTAACGGCAGCCTTACTAGTGGTCAATAAACTTGAATCCGGCACTTTGAATTGGGCCTATTTAAGTTTAGCCGTCATCATGCTGCTGGCTTTTATTCGGCGTAGCAATACCTCACAAAAAGTATTCTTAAACTTGAAACTGCTGACACAATTAAAATTTACCGCCTTATTAATTGCGATTTCGTTGTATATGTTTGTCATGTTGGGGTTAAATTTAATTATCCCAACCTATCTTCAAAATGTTCAACACACGTCAAGTTTCTGGGCAGGGTTTGCTTTATTACCTGGTACCCTGTTAGGCGCCTTTTTTAACCCCTTATTTGGTCGTATGTATGACAAAACCGGTGCTAAAACACCGATATATATCGGTCATAGTGTTTTCACCATCACGGTTATCGTGTTGACTATTTTGACGAAACAGTTAAGCCTTATTTTAGTGATTGTGCTCTATATCTTGTTTATTCTTGGCCGAAATATGTCCTATACGAATGCACAAACCGCTGCAATTGCTGAACAAGCTGACGCGGTAAAATCTGATGCGACAGCTATTATTCAATCAACACAAATGTTTATGGGCGCTTTGGGGACCACCGTGGCAGCCCTCCTCCAATCACACGGCGGCGTCTTAATTGGATTTGGTTGGTTTAATTTATTGGCAATTAGTTTATCCCTGCTGATTTTTGGCTTACTCATTTTTTACTTTAAATCAGCCCGCTAAACCAACACAACGCCACAAAAAAGGCACACAATTTTGCGTTAACTTGTGTGCCTTTTTTGTGGCCATAATATTAATTTTGATGGGCAATCGTGACTAATTGTGACAGCAAGGCCAAATCCTTCACACCATCGACTTCAACAGCTACAGCTGTAGCAATAGCGACCCATTCTGGCTGCACCTGCGTCATCGCAGTTTGTAGATTATCGACTTTCCAGTCACCCGCCAACATGATTGGCTTTTTCCGAAGCGGCTTAGGTGGTACTGATTGCCAATCAAAAGATGTCCCAATCTCAGTAGCAGTATCTATCACAATAATATCAGCCACTGCCTCTAGCATGACTTCTACTGGTTCTCGAACTTGAATGACGGGAACACTGCGATCGTGTAACAAAGTCACCGCATCTTCAGTTGTTTGACTCGGCAATTGCACCCCTTGAATCACCCCATTATCAAAAAAAGTGAGGATATCCATCACATTTTGCGCTTCAAACACACCATATAGTGGTATGTTTTTATCCAACTGCTCACGAATCTGCATCGCTGTCATAATCCCGACACTGTGTCGATGTCCTGGCGCGAGCATCACGCTCGCCATATCAGGTTGGAGCGTATTGACGAGATCAGCATCCGCCACATTCATTAGCCCACTCAAGTTAATTTTAGTCATAATTTGGTGTTAATCCTCTTAATCTGCTTACTAGTGTTCATTTTATCATTTTTACACAAATAAAAACGTTCTAAAAATAGTTGTGTGAACAATATTTTCAGAACGTCTAGTGTCGTGATGATGATTAATCACAGCACCTAAAATGTTATCAAAACGGATATTAACTGGTTTAAAAGAATTGCATACTATAGGTACCCTTAAAGGTATCGCCGGCAGCCAAAACATTCACGCCAAACTTTTCTTTGAAGTTACCCGTTGAATCCACCGTATCCGCAATGCCCCACCAAGGTTCAAGGGCAATAAATGGTGCTTCTTTACCGGCTGGTGTCCAGATGCCAATAAATTGTGCATTATCTAATGTCATCCGTAGGCCGTGTTGGTTCGCCAAACGTGCCAGCAAGAATGACGTTTTTTGACGATCCAACTTCAAAATAATAGCGTCATCATGATAATCTTCTTGTCGCAACCGTAATGGAATATTGGCATTAAACGGTGTTGCGGCATTAGGATTTGAATACGGCCCAGTCAAGCGTACGCGATCATAGATTTTTTCTGGTTCAATTGATACGTAATAATCGGAAAACTTACCGCCATCCAATGGTAGATTAAAGGCCGGATGCCCACCAACACTAAAGAAGAGCGATTCTTCCTTATCCGTATTTGTCACAATATAAGCAACTTTCAATTCGTTGTCATCGGTTAACTCATAACTAATATCAAATTGAAACTTAAATGGGTAAATACGCAAAGTGGAATCTGTGTCATGAATCCGGAAAACCGCACGGGTCTCACTTTGTTCAACTACCTCAAACAAGGTATTGCGCGCAAAACCATGTTGATTCATAAAATAAGTTTCACCAGCGACTTTGAATTGATCACCGCGTAAACGGCCAACAATTGGAAAAAGATTAGACGCATGGCGTCCCCAATATTTAGGGTCTCCAACCCAAATATATTCCAATTTAGCCTGCTTATGCCAAACGCTTGTCAATTCAGCGCCATATTCGTTAATCTGAACTTTTAAGTCATTATTTTCTAGTGTAATCATAATATCTATATTCTACCAAATTTTTTTACAAAATGTTGTGCTGTCTGCGTTGATCAGTCTTTTTTTGCACGTGGAAAGAAAGACTGATAATTTTTTTGCAGGCTTTCCCGCGTCACATGTGTATACATCTGCGTGGTTGACAAGTTCACATGCCCCAATAATTCCTGAACTGTGCGCATATCAGCCCCGTGATTCAACAAATGAGTAGCAAAAGTATGACGCAACATATGCGGATGAATGGTGCCAGTTAACGCTGATTTTTTCATCAATTCATTTAAAATATAAGTAATCCCAGCCGCCGTAATCGGTTCGCCGCGATGATTCACGAAAACACGATCATGCTGGGGTTGCTTCGCCACTAACCGCGGTCGTAGCTCATGTAAATACTGGGTCATGGCTTGGGCTGCAAAATGACCAAATGGCACGTAGCGATCCTTGTTCCCTTTACCGTGAATTAACACTAATCGTTGGGCAAAATCGAGTTGGGCAATGGTTAAATTGGCAATTTCCGCCACACGCGCACCGGTTGCATACAAAAATTCAAGTAACGCCGCGTTGCGTTGCCAAAGTGGCTCATCTTCTGCATAAGCCACTTCAAACAATGTCGTCAATTCCGATTCGTAAAAAAATTCTGGTAAATGGCTTTGGTGTTTACGCAACGCCACATTTTCAAACGGATTATCACTGACAAATTGATTGGCCAACATAAATTGAAAAAACATCCGCAAACTACTAATTTTACGGGCAATCGTTGTACGTGCCAACTGGCGCTCATACAACTCATTTAAATACACCCGAACGTCTAAAGTCTGTACCGCACGATAAGTCGTAAAACCACCATTTTCGGCTAAAAACGTGGTGAAGGCTTCGATATCAGTTAGATAAGCTTTGACGGTTAAATCAGAATATTGCCGTTCAGCTTGCAGGTAATCTTGATACAATTGTGCTTCTTTGGTTATCATATTCTTATTATAACCTGAAAAACTTAAGAACCTTTAAATTTGGTTATAATCAATCAAACATCCCCCTGTTAACAACGTATTTCGCTATGATAGAAGTAGCTAAATTTTATTCTTGATTGAAAAATATGAGTAGACGTCAGGGAGTATCCTTATGAAAATTCCAATACAAACACCACTTGAACAATTACGTGATGCCATCAACACGATGCAACATCAGCTTCAGCAAGGGATTGCGGCTTTCCGTAAAAATATTTTGACAAACCGTGATGCACAACACGTACCCAAGCACCCACGATCTAAGACAGATTCCCACGCCGTCTCAATTGTATCTTATGAAGCCGCACCTAAAGCAGTTGATGCCGAAAGCTTTGCTTACGCACTAACAGCTGAAATGACCGAAAATCAAGCGGATAATTTGACACAACCTACCCGTCAACACTGGTATCGGGTTTTATGGCAACACCCCGCTCGCGTGATCGCGGTGCTGGTGATTATGGTTTTGCTGGTTTATACAGTGATTATGTTTGCGCAAGCTAAGAGCAATCACACCACACAAATCACGAGTCCTAATACACAACAACGCAGTAATTAAAAAGCAACGCCCAGATGGGCGTTGCTTTTTAATTCTTAAAGGAATGAATTGGGGCTGGAATATGCCCACCACGATTAATAAAATCAGCACTTGACTTCGGTACGACTGGCATCACTGGCGCTGTCCCCAGTAAGCCACCGTAATCTACCATATCCCCAACTTTAGTCCCGTTGGTTGGTAACACACGTACTGCGGTTGTCTTGTTGTTTTGCACACCGATCGCTGCTTCATCAGCGATCATAGCCGCAATCGTTGTTGCTGGCGTATCACCCGGCACGGCAATCATGTCCAACCCAACTGAGCAGACGGATGTCATGGCCTCAAGTTTGGCCAATGACAAAATACCAGCTTTAACCGCATCAATCATGCCCGCATCTTCAGAAACAGGAATAAAGGCTCCTGATAAGCCACCTACACGTTGTGACGCCATCACGCCACCCTTTTTTACCGCATCATTGAGCAACATCAAAGCTGCCGTTGTCCCATGAGTCCCGACCATTTCTAAACCGATTTCTTCCAAGACTTCTGCCACTGAATCACCACGAGCGGGTGTTGGTGCTAGACTCAAATCCACAATGCCAAATTCAACGCCCAATCGTTCGGCTGCTAACGCCCCAACCATTTGGCCGACACGTGTAATCTTAAAGGCAGTCTTTTTAACCGTTTCTGCAACAATTTGAATTGGTTCGCCCTTCACTTTTTCAAGTGCACGCTTCACGACACCAGGGCCAGAAACACCGACATTAATCACCACATCAGCTTCCGTCACGCCATGGAAAGCCCCTGCCATAAACGGATTATCTTCCACGGCATTGGCAAATACGACTAACTTCGCATTGGCTGTGTCTGACTTATCCGTAATGGCTTTGATCGTTTCACCCATTAACTTCACCGCATCCAAGTTAATGCCTGCTTTGGATGAGCCAATATTCACACTTGACATGACCAAATCTGTTTCCGTCAAGGCACGGGGTAATGATTTGATCAGAGCTAGGTCACCATTGGCAAACCCCTTTTGTACAAGCGCTGAATAGCCGCCAATAAAGTCGACCCCAACGGTTTTAGCCGCATCATCCAAGGCATGCGCGTATAACAACATCTCATCTGGTGTCGCTTTCCCAGCGATTAAAGCAATTGGTGTCACACTAATGCGCTTGTTGGTAATTGGAATCCCAAATTCACGTTCGATTTGTTGCGCGACCGCCACTAAATCCTTGGCGTAAGTCGTAATTTTATCATAAATATTTTTTGCCGTATCTGCCGGTGTGCCAGCAATTGTATCAAGCAGTGAAATACCCATTGTTACAGTACGAATATCCAAATGCTCTTCGGCAACCATGTTGATTGTTTCTATAATTTGCGTGGTTTCCATGACTTCTCCCAAATTTTTGGCCATTGGTCAACAGCAATGGCACATCAAAATAATCCCTAACGTCAAACTTTAAACACGACGCATCGCATCAAAAATTTCTTCACGTTGGGTATGAATTTCAACATTTAACTGTTGCCCCAGAACATTCAAATCATCTTGTAAGCCATTAAAGGTTTCATCTAGTTGTTCAAGATTCACCAACATGCTCATTGTGAAAATATCAGACATGATCGTTTGTGAGACATCTAAAATATTCACATCATGTGCTGCTAAAGTTTGTGCTACGCTGGCAATAATGCCTGGCTTATCTTTTCCAACTACGGTTACAACTGCTTTTGCCACGATTTTCCCTCTTTAAAAAAGTTATTTTACGTATTATACAATAAGACCCGCGCCCTTGTCATTAACTGAATGCGATTTGCGACTAACGATACAACCGTTCGCCGGCTTGCCAACCTAAAAATTGTACCGTTTTGGCATCATCGCGGGCTTGGGTTTTCGCGTCAACATGCGAATCATACAGGTGTGAGGTGAACATGGCCTCATATTCAGCCACACTGACTTGATGGCGGTTTGCCAATAAGGCATCCGTCATGGTGTTTGGCACATAGTCAGCAAAGTTATCTTGTAAGGTCACTGAATATAATTCAGCTTCAGCGCCAGAACCATAACTAAAGACAGCAATATCTTCCCCAGCCACTAAATCCGTTGCCTGACTTAAAAGGGATAGCAAACTCAAATAAACTGATCCAGTATATAAATTTCCCACCTGACGACTATAGACTTGACTAGCAGTTAAATGCTCAGCCAAACGGGTTTGCTGGGCAGGTGACGCTTCGGCCATAATTTGATCCAGCGCCTTCTTCCCCATTTTTGTATAAGGTAAATGGAACGCAAAGCCAGCAAAATCATCTAGGACATGTTGCGTTTGCTTTTGATAACGTTGCCAAAGTGTCAAAAACATCTCTTTATAAACATCAGTTGAGAGATGCCCGTCAACTAACGCTTCTTCCCGATCAACCGGTCGCCAGAAATCAGCGACATCTCGACTCATATAAACAGAATCTGAATTAATCGCTAAAATTTTCGGTTCACTCGCCACAACCATGGCAATGGCACCGGCCCCTTGTGTGACTTCACCTGGTGTTCCCAAACCATAACGGGCAATATCGGCCGCAATCACCAAAACCCGCTTTTCTGGATGCAAGGTCACGTAGTCGCGCGCCTGCATTAAACCAAATGTTCCCGCATAGCAAGCCTGCTTTAACTCAATAGTACGCGAAAATTCTGATAAATTTAACAATTTTTGAGCGTAAACGGCAGCTGATTTGGAATTATCAATCCCTGATTCCGTGGCAAAAATGACCATGTCAATCGCTGCACGGTCGTCATCCGTTAAAATACTTTGGGCAGCATTAACGCCCATCGTCACGACGTCTTCATAGTTGGGTACGACAGCTTGTTGCGATTGGCCGATACCAATCGTATATTTTTCTGGTTCATCCCCACGTGCTTGCGCGAGTTCAGTAAGATCTAACACATAATTTGGTGTGTAAAATCCGATTTTATCAATCCCTATTGTCATGGTTATTGTCTTTCCTTTGATCATGTGCATTGACGCAAAAAAGCGTCCTCAGACGCCTTTTTTACGATATATGGGTTAAACACACAGCTTAATAAAGTTCCTTGACCTTTTCTTGGATACTTGGTGTTGAAATAAATTCATCATACGTTGTATCCACACGGTCCACAGCACCTTTGGCTGAAACTTCAATCACGTGGTTGGCGGTCGTTGCCAAGAACTCGTGATCGTGAGAAGTCATAATAATGCCACCCTTAAAGTTCACCACGGCATCGTTTAATGATTGAATTGATTCCAAATCCAAGTGGTTCGTTGGGTCATCCATGAGCAAGACATTGGCCTTCAATAACATCATCTTAGCCAAGGTAATACGCACCTTCTCACCACCAGAAAGGACTTTGATTTGCTTCAAAGAATCGTCGCCGCGGAACAACATTTGTCCCAACATACCACGCAGACTTGTATTGTCCTTTTGATCTTCTTCCGCAAAATCACGCAACCAATCCAAAATCGTTGCTTCTTGATCGTCAAAGTTATCATTCAAATCTTTGGCAATATAAGATTGTGAGGTTGTCACACCCCAAGTCACTGACCCAGTGTCTGGTTCAAGCGTGCCGGCAATAATTTGCATCAGGGTTGTCGTTGCCAAATCAGAACGTGACAAGATCGCAATTTTATCGCCAGGACGACCGATAAATGAAATATTATCGAGCACTTTTTCCCCATCAATTGTCTTAGAGACATTTTCAACACGGATCATGTCGTTACCCAATTCACGGTTCATTGGGAAATTAATGAATGGGTACTTACGTGATGATGGCTTGATATCATCCAGTGTAATCTTTTCCAACTGCTTCTTACGAGCAGTGGCTTGCTTTGACTTAGAAGCATTGGCTGAGAAACGGGCCACGAATTCTTGCAATTGCTTAATTTGTTCTTCCTTCTTAGCATTTTGCTGAGAAGCCAAACGTTGCGCCAATTCAGAAGATTCACGCCAGAAGTCGTAGTTACCAACGAATGGTGTGATCTTACCAAAGTCAACATCCAAGATGTTGGTTGACACGGCGTTTAGGAAGTGACGGTCGTGGGATACCACAATCACTAGGTTCGGGAAATCAGCCAAGAAATCTTCTAACCAGTTAATTGTCTGCACATCCAGACCGTTGGTTGGTTCATCAAGCACCAAAATATCAGGATTACCAAACAAAGCTTGCGCTAACAATACCTTCACTTTATCATTTTCAGTTAGTTCACCCATCAACGTATATTGCATATCGTCAGGAATGCCTAACTTGCTCAACAATTGACCGGCTTCAACTTCTGCGTTCCAACCATCAAGTTCTTCGAATTCGGCACCCAAATCCGCAACGCGGACACCGTCTTCATCATTGAAATCTGGCTTGGCATAAATGGCATCCATTTCCGTCTTGACTTCATACAAACGCTTATGCCCTTGAATCACTGTGTCCAACACGGTAAATTCATCAAAAGCAAAGTGATCTTGTTGCAAAGATGACATCCGTTCACCTTCACCAATCGCAATCACACCTTCTGTTGGTTGCAATTCACCTTGTAATAACTTCAAAAAAGTTGACTTGCCGGCACCATTGGCACCGATAATACCGTAAGTATTGCCAGGCGTCAACTTTAAGTTAACATCTTGATATAATTTAGGCCCAGCAAAGCTGAAGCTCATGTCTGATACTGTGATCAATTAAATTTCCTCCATTATCGCTATGTTCAGATTGTTTTATCTCAATCACCAAACACAGTTCTGTAAAAATACCTGTTATAACTATAACAGAAAAAGCGCGAAAGGTCGCGCTTTTTCATAACTTTATTCCAACACAATCCCTGACTAATCTGGGTTGATATTACGATTTAAAGCCACCTTCAACCGGTATTTGGAACGTTTCGGACTCACCAGAATTCAAATCATGAAAACCATTTTCAATTGGAATCAAATTTTCATCTGGATCATCTCGTGTATCACCCAAAAAAGTAAAGAGGCTTAAGACAACGTATAATAAACTGAAATAAAAGCCGTATGATATCGACACTAAACCTAACCAAAGTGTCGCAACTAATGCAAAAATGATTGGCATTAATAATAATGTGACAGGTGAATAACCATGGCGGCGAACATCATAACCGAGATACAACATGTAAGCACTATTAAGGATGATATAAATAAAGATCACTTTATGCAAACTCGTCCAACCTGCTAGTTCACCCAAGAAAGGTAGGCCCCAGCCAAATATAATCGCAGCCAACCATTGATAACCATAATATTTTTTAAACATCTTTTTCATCCGTGACCACCTTTAATAACAATTCTATCTTATCTGATTATATTACAGCGCACGTTAATATAGTAGCCCAATGTTATGTTTTGTGGCAAAAAATTAATTTAATTCTTTTAAAACACTAATTGCCGATAAGGCATACAATGGTGCCGTTTCGGCACGTAAAATGCGTGGCCCTAGCCCTGCTGGTTTAAACCCATGTGCACTTAAGGCCGCCACTTCATCAGCTGTGAGGCCGCCTTCAGGCCCAAATACCAGGGCCAGTGACGCCCCTGCTGGTAAGGGCTTGACGACTTGAACAAGCGTCCCCACTTCGCCCTCACGCGCAGACTCTTCCCAGGCGACGATCCCAGCTTGCTTGGGTAACGACAAGACTTCTGACCATGACAAAAAATCAATGGTCGGAATCATCAAGCGATGCGACTGTTCTGCTGCTGCTTGCGCAATTTTTTCTAAACGCATTGCTTTTTTAAGCTGTTGTTTCCGCCAATCAGCCACTGTGCGTGTCATCGTTGTAAAAATAATGCGATGCACACCAAGTTCCGTGGCTTTTTGAACAAACCAATCAGACCGATCATTTTTTAACGGCGACACGATTACCGTGACCTGAACTGGCAATTCTACATTTTCCGTTAACCGCGAGACCACTTTTAGGGTCATCTCCGTTGGTGTAATCGCTACGACTTCACCAACGACCACCTCTTGATCTTGACTGACAAACTCTGCTTGCGAGCCGACGCGTGCACGCAAAACCTTACCAAAATGCTTAAAAACATCTTGCTCAGCTGTGAGGACAATGTCATCAGCGATTGGCTGCTTAAGAAAATAACGTTGCATTACTCCGTTTCCTCTCGTTTTGCAATATAACTATGCCATTCACCCATCTGTGCTTTTTGCACCACATGATAGCCATGTGATACCAGTTGCTGTTCAATTTCTGGGGCAATCGCGTCATAGATCCCAGATACCAAGAAATAACCGTTTGGTTTCAGGAGTGGGATTGTTTGTGGAATGAGACGCGCAATGACATCGGCCAAAATATTAGCCACAATTAAATCAACTGGCGCAACGGTCACATCCGCTAATAAATCGCTGGCTACGACAGGAATATCTGCAGCTACTGGGTTTAACGCCAAGTTTTCTTTCGCTACAGCCACTGCCATATCGTCAATATCCGTGGCTAAAATTGGGCCAACGCCTAATTGTCTGGCCGCAACGGCCAAAACACCGGACCCCGTTCCCACATCAATCATCGACTCACCACCACGTACAACTGTTTCAAGGGCTTGCATCATCAACTGCGTTGTCTCATGTGTGCCAGTCCCAAAAGCTAGTTTGGGATCCATCACGATTGGTTTTTCATCAGCCTGCTGTGGTTCAAACGGCTCCCAAGATGGCACAACTGTCAAATGTCGTGTAATCCGTTGCGCATGATAGTATTGTTTCCAATTATTTTCCCAATCAGACTGGGCAATCCCGTTCACAGTCATTGTAGCCGGTGCCGCCTGGATTCCAAAATGCGCCAATTCATCTAGGTCTGCACGAATGGCAGCTAAGACTTTTGGGAATTGCTCATCATCAGCAAAATAGGCAATGACTTGTACCTCAGCCGTGTCTTCAATTTGAACACCTTCCGCGCCAACCCGTAACAAAATATCTGATACCGCTTCGATTGCTTCAGGTTGTGTTGTAATTTGCACTGCTTGCCAGTTCATCCTATTTCCTCATGTCTAATCACCGCTTTACCAATCATGTGACCACCTTCAACCATGGCTGTTGCTTGGCGCAGATTTTCAACGGTTAAGCCCTCAAATGTTGTCGTGAGTGTCGATTGTATGATATGTTGATCAATTAAGTTGGCAACCGTATTCAAAGCCTCACCTTGTGATACCATATCGACACCATAGTTGCCCTTGGCAAACATAAAGATCCAGCTAAATTGGGCCCCAATATTTTTCAATGGCCCCATATCAATTGGTCCAGTTGTTTCAACGATGCTGGCAATCCGACCAAATGGGCGAATTGTTGTCAAAACCAATGGCCAATACGTATTGGTATCTTGCAAAATCGCAATATTATCGACTTGTTCATGTTGAATTTTGATCAATTGCGCTTTGATATCTTGCTGATAATCTAAGATATAATCAGCGCCTAGTTGCTTCACCCATTCTACTGATTCTAAGCGCGAAGCAGTCGTAATCACCGTCATACCTAAATATTTTGCCAGTTGAATGAGCATCGAACCGACACCACCCGCACCATTTAAAATTAAAATACTCTTGCCGGCAGCGGTTTCGGCTGTTATATCGTATCCAAAAGCATCGTGTAAAATTTCCACTGCTGTAATGGCAGTTAAAGGCACCGCAGCGGCTTCTGCTGGCGTCAAAGCACGGGGCGCATGTCCCACTAAACGGGCATCGACAACTTGATAATCCGCATGCGCACCTTGTTGCCGTTGTGCGCCAGCATAATAAACTTTATCCCCAACAGCAAAATTTGATACTTCAGCGCCAGTTGCGACCACCTCACCCATTGCATCAAAACCAAGAATGCGAAAAACCCCAGTGTCTTGATAACTTTGGCGCATCTTACTGTCAACTGGATTGAGCCCACTGGCAGCGACTTTAACCAACAATTCATGCGCTGCTGGCCGTGGTCGAGCGACCTTTTTAGCCAGAAAGACATTAGGATCTTCAACTGGTAAGGCTTGGTCAAAACCAACCGCCCACATCTTATCTTGCCCAAAAGGCCATAATTGTTTGAAAGTATCAAATAATGACATTTAAGACTCCTATTCTGCTAATCCCGTATTTAAAATATTATTGAGTGTTTCCTTTGATACTTGGTAGTCGCCATGTAACCAGCGGCCGGTATAAAGTAAGGTCATTTTAGCTTGAATTGGCTTAGCTGTTGGCAACTGATTTTGTAACACATTTTGCCAATTATCCGACACCATGGCATAAGCAACGAGTCTGAGCTGTGGCTCAGATAATTTGTGCACGTCATCAGCCTTTTTATTCAACTCACCATCGACGTAATCTCGTACTTTCTTTTGTGCCGCTGGAAGATCAATTGGCACAACCGTATAAGACACGGTCGCATTATGGTAACGATCAAAAGTAATCTGATTAATGCGGTAGTGGCGATCGTGTTGTAGCGTTGCCAAATAATGGCGTGATAACGCTGCCATCACTTCTGATTTGTGATAGGTTTTCCCATCAAAGTCCACTTGGTCAGCCACAGCATCCCCATGATTAAGCGCTTGTTGGATACTCGTCGTAATTTCCTTTTGCCAAGCGGCCGGGGTTAAATGCACGACATCTTTCACATTTGGCGCAGATGCCTGCCCTGTTAAACCAAATGATAACGCGGTTGTTGCTTCTTTTTTGGCTAACTTTTGGCGCGTTGCCTGGCTGACACCGTCATAGTTAAAACCAATCCGTGCGATGGCAAAACCAACAACGCCAAGCATCACCAGGACCGAAACTGTCACAATGATCACACGGTAACGTTGCACAAATGTCTTTTGTGCCCCACCCCAATATTTGGCCATCCGTGATTTTGGGTAATCCTTAGTTTCCTCGGGCATATTGTGTATCATCCTCCGTCTTCAACACTGCCATAAAGGCTTCTTGTGGGACGTCGACTGTCCCAACGGACTTCATACGTGCCTTACCACGCTTTTGCTTATCCAACAATTTAGCACGACGATCAGGATCACCTGTATGAATCTTGGCCGTCACGTCCTTACGGTAGGCCTTAATATTCGTTCGTGCCAAAATCTTTGCGCCAATCGCTGCTTGTACGGGAATTTCGAAGTTTTGTCGTGGAATAATTTCTTTCAACTTTGACGTGATAATACGACCACGTTCAGCAGCAAAATCACGATGCACAATGAAACTCAATGCATCGACTTTTTCAGAATTCAACAAAATATCAATCTTGACCAAGTCAGATGGGCGATAACCAGAAATTTCATAATCTAGCGAGGCATAGCCACGTGTACTTGATTTTAATTTGTCAAAGAAATTGAAAATAATTTCTGACAACGGCATCTTATATTTCACATTAACACGTGACGCATCCAAATATTCCATCGTTTCAAATTCACCACGCTTACGTTGTGCCAATTCCATGACGGCGCCAACATATTCGTTGGGCACCATAATTTGAGCATCAACATAGGGTTCTTCAATCGCCTTCACCTTAGATGGCTCCGGCATTTCTGATGGGTTTTCAATTTCTAATTCTTCGCCATCGTTGGTCAACACACGGTAAGTAACCGAAGGTGCTGTCGTCACAAGATCCAAATCAAATTCACGTTCTAGTCGTTCCTGAATCACATCCATGTGCAACAACCCGAGGAACCCAACACGGTAACCAAAGCCCAAGGCTTGTGATGTTTCCGGTTCAAATGTCAACGCCGCGTCGTTTAACTGCAACTTTTCTAACGCATCACGCAAATCCGTATATTTGGCATTATCAGATGGGTATAGTCCTGAATAAACCATTGGTGTCATCGGCTTATAACCGGCCAACGGTTCAGAGGCAGGATTCGCCACACTGGTAATCGTATCACCAGAATGCGTCGTATGAATGTCTTTGATAGAAGCCGTCAAATAACCAACATCACCAGCCATCAAATAATCACGCTTTTGCGCATTTGGTGACATCACGCCGACTTCATTGACTTCATACTCAGCACCAGTGTTCATCATGCGAATTTTATCACCAGGCTTCACAATCCCTTCACGCACACGCATGTTGACCACAACACCACGGTATGGGTCATAAGCCGAGTCAAAAATCAAGGCCCGTAATGGTGCTTCCAAATCCCCTGTTGGTGCAGGCAAATCCGTAACAATCTTTTCCAGCAATTCTGGAATGCCAATCCCTTTTTTAGCAGAAGCTAACACGGCTTCTGAAGCATCAATCCCAATCACATCTTCAATCTCAGCACGAACCTTTTCCGGATCAGCAGCTGGGAGATCAATTTTATTAATGACTGGCAAAATTTCCAAGCCGTTATCTAAGGCCAAATAAACATTGGCTAACGTTTGTGCTTCCACGCCTTGTGAGGCATCGACGACTAAAATGGCCCCTTCGGCGGCAGCCAAAGAACGTGACACTTCATAAGAAAAGTCAACGTGGCCAGGTGTGTCAATCAAGTGGAAAATATAAGTTTCACCATCTTTAGCATCATACTGCACTTCGACAGCATTTAGCTTAATGGTAATCCCACGTTCACGTTCCAAATCCATTGTATCCAACAATTGATTTTGCATGTCACGTTCTGCCACCGTATGGGTATGTTCTAAAATACGGTCGGCAATCGTCGACTTCCCGTGATCAATATGTGCCACAATGGAAAAATTACGGATATGTTTTTGTCTCTTTTTAAGTTGTTCTAAATTAATTTCTGTCATGTTTATATTGCGTGAAAAACGCGCTTTCTTTCAATTATTCTATCCTATTCATTTTATCATGAAACCGATAAAAAAAGCGTGATGGCATGCTATTTCTAACATAACACCACACACCTTTTTAGATTGTTCGACGCAACGCTTGAATAAAGACGGTGCTAATAATTAAGATTGAGCCAATCATGTCCGCCACGCCAAATGCGATATGGAAAATCAGGATGCTTAATATCGTCCCCATCAACGGTTCCAGGGCACCTAATGTGCTGGCCACCGTTGGTTTAATCCAAGCCAAACTCTGAATAAACACGACATAAGCAAACGCTGTCCCAATCAGAATTGAAAAGCTAAGCAGCCCAATGACTGGTAAACGCCAATCTGGCGCGTCAACCCAAACCGGATTCACAAAATTAATCCCAATGCCACTAATCGCCATCGCCCAGGCACTCACCGTGACTGCGCCAAATTTTGTAATCAGTTGATGCGGCAATAACGTATAAAAGACTGCGCCAACACCAGCTAGCAACCCCCAAACTAATGCGGGGGTCGACATTGCCAGGGTGCCAATTTGACCATGTGTGGCAATTAAGACCGTGCCGACAACTGCAAAAATAATGGCGATAACATCTTGTCGGGCTGGCAGTTGCCAATGTCGAATCGCCAAGAAAATGGCAATCATAATTGGATTCGTAAATTGTAATACCGTTGCGGTAGCGGCATTCCCCGCTTCAATCGCCATAATATAAGTGTATTGGACAAATAACATGCCCAAAAACGAGAATATTAACAAATGGCCGGCATCTCGCCAGCGCTTAAACGGCGCAAAAATTTGATTCCCCTGTTTCAAGTAGGCCCAAACGAGCAAGACCGCGCCTGCCACTATCAATCGAAAGGTGGCAAACCAACGCGCATTGACGCCCTGCGCAAATAACATGTCAACTACGACACTATTAATTCCCCACAACAGTGGCCCAAGGATTGCAAACAGCAAGCCTTTTGTTCTATTCGTCATCTCTTCTCCAGTATGTGTTGTCCCCTCATTTTTAGGTAACAAAATGAAAAAAGTTTAGCAAATTGCCAAACTTAATGTGTTAGGACGTGATTAAAATTTTACGACACTCGGACTATGATTAAAATCAGCCGCTGACAAGATGGTCATCACCGTTAACATTTGTTCATCACTCACCAATTTAGGCGCGCCATGAGTAAGTGTGTCAAAGATACTGTCATAAATGCGCCCATAATCCCCTGGGATACTTGGGATCTGCTTCTCAATGCGATCGCCGCTTTGATTCACATAAACCAGTTGCCCATAATTTTGTGGCACATCAAGACCAAATCCTGGTGTGCCTGGCATCACGCCGGCTTTTAAATCATTTTCCTGTTCATCAACATTATACTTGATAAACGTGCCTTTTGTCCCACGTAATTGCCACTTTGGGTATTGTACCATCGCTAATTCGGTGGTTTGTACCGTCGCTTTTACGGCATCCCCATAGAATAAATTCACTTCAATTTGATCATCGACGTCTGCCCCTAATTCACGCGTTGCTCGTAAATCATAGGTCGCAGCTTGTGGTGCCCCGAGTAAACTCACCACTTGATCGACTAAATGGACCCCGTGACCAAAGAGTGACCCATCAATCGTAGGGCCTGAGACCACCCCGTCTGAAGGTCGATAATGGTCCATGTGCACTTCCAACTCCACCAAACGTCCCAAATAACCATGATTCAAAATATGTTGTACGGTTAAAAAATCACTGTCATAGCGTCGTGATTGATATGGCATCAAAAACAACTGTTGTTCACGTGCCAGTTGGACTAATGTTTGTGCCTCAGCGAGATTAGCTGCCATTGGCTTATCAACTAACACGTTCTTGCCTGCAGCTAATAACTGCTTGGCCACAGCGAAATGACTGCTAGAAGGCGTGACGACCACCACTAAATCAATCGTGTCGTCGTCTAAAATATCTTGTATATCGGTTGAAAAAATCGTCCCAGTTGCTTCCCAGTAAGCTTGATCAGCCGGTCGCTTGCCAAGGGTTGGCGTCACAACACGACCAACGCGGAATTTATCCAAACGTAACTTTAAATACGGTAAATGGTAACGATTCGTACTTTTACCAAAACCAACATAAGCAATATTTAACATGTTATTGTCGCCTCTATCTTTCAGTCTATTGCGGCAGCTCAATTACTTGATAACGATTTTTTCTAAATCACCCAATCCTGAAATCAAGCGGTTAATTAAGTGCAGTTGTGCATAGCGGTTATTTTTAACGGCTTCATCGTCAACATTGACCATTGTCTCGTCAAAGTAAGCCGCAATTGGGGCTTGTAAGTTGGCCAATGCTTGGTAAACAGCTTCACTGCCCGCCATCACTAGCGTGTGCAAATCAAGTGATTGCGTTGCCGCATACAACGCCACTTCAGCTTCATTTTCAAACAAAGCAGGATCAACTGTCGCATCCGTGTCATACTTCACAGTCAAGCGTGACACACGTGTCAATGACGCAATGACATCACGGAAGTTCGCATCATCAGCATGTTGAGCCAGTGTTTGTACACGTTGTGCCACGTACACAACATCCAAATTCATGACATTAGCAGTACCGGCTGCCACAAGATCTTGACGTGTGCCAGCATCAAGGGCTAACTTGCGGACACGATCTAAAATAAAGGCACGGATGGCGGCAGTATCAGCATGACTTGATACCTCACCTGTTTTGGCAATAAAGCTTTCAAGCAATGGCGCTAACGCAATTCGCCACTGCTTGGCTTGCAACGTACGGACAATCCCTGTCGCTGCACGTCGCAAACCATAAGGGTCATTTGACCCTGATGGGACAAGATCGGCCGCAAAGAATGTCACCAAGGTATCTAATTTATCAGCAATCGCTAAGACAGCCCCAATATCTGATTGGGCTACTTCACCGGCAGCAGACGTTGGCATGTAATGTTCGCGTACGGCTGTTGCAACTGCAGTATTTTCACCGAATAATTGCGCATAGTGTTCACCCATAATACCTTGCAATTCGTCGAATTCGCCGACCATGCCCGTCATCAAATCAAACTTATAAATGTCAGCGGCACGTGCCAAATCAGCTTTCTTCGTATCATCGAAACCTAATCGATCCGCTAATTCAGCGGCCAAAAGGCCGACACGTTGCATATGTTCGTAAACTGTCCCAATTTTTTCATGGAACACCAATTTTTCAACTTTTGCCATATAATCCGCAATCGTCTTTTGTTGGTCTTCATGATAGAAAAATTCAGCATCTTCCAAACGTGCCACCAGCACCTTTTCATTACCAGCAATCACGTTACCCAAATGTTCATCATTCCCATTACGAACTGATAGGAAGTGTGGCAAGAGTTGACCTGATTGATCAGTCACATAAAAGAAACGTTGGTGTTCACGCATTGAGGTCATCAACACATCATCTGGTACGGCCAAATACTTTTCATCAAAGCTACCCGCAAAGGCCGTTGGCCATTCCACAATGTTGTTAACTTCTTCCAATAAGTCTTGTGACTTGTCAGCATCAAGTTGCAACACCCAGCCATTTTCTTGCGCAATGGCTGCCAACTGTTGGCTGATTGTTGCCCGACGTTCGTCGGCATCAACCAACACATGTGCAGCTCTTAACGTTTCCACATAATCCTCAGCCGTTGGGATCGTCACTTGTTCGTCTGACAAGAAACGATGTCCCCGCGTGATTCGGTCTGTTTGAACATCCAAAATACTGAAATCCAGCACTTTGTCATCCAGTAAAGCGACCAACCAACGAATTGGTCGCACATATAAGAAGGCGTTGTTGGCCCACTTCATGTACGTTGAGAACTTCATTTGTGCGACAACTTCATCGCCAATTTGCGCTAAAATTTCTGCCGCTGGCACACCAGGCGTTGTCTTTGTTAGCCAGACATAGCCATCACGTTCTTCAAAGTCTTCCGGCGTTGCCCCTTGGCCGCGCGCAAAACCTTGGGCTGCCTTTGTCCAGTTGCCTTGTTCATCTTTTGCACGATCAATTGAAGGGCCACGCTTTTCTTCTGACAAAGTTTCTGATTCAGCAGCGACATCCAATAATTGTACGGCTAAACGACGAGGCGTTGAATAAGCCTTAATTTCCCCTACAGCTAAGCGATGTTCGGCTAAAAAGGCTGCTGTCCGCGTTACCAGTTGCGCTTCCGATGGGGTGACCAAATGCGCCGGCACTTCTTCCAATCCAATTTCTAGTAAAAATGTTGACATCTTGATTTCTCCAATTTTAGTTTGTAACCCACATCAACCTGACGAATAACCGTCAAGTCTATTGCGATCCGTTAGACTGTTTCATCCACCGTGTATTTACCATTTTCACCCAGATACTTTTCCCGCAAGGCTTCGTCTTTCAACAAAGGGAAGCCTAACTTAGCCCGTTCTTCAATGAAAACCTTTGATACTTGGCGTGCCATTGTTCGAATCCGGTGAAGGTACCCTGCACGCTCCGTCACAGACACAGTGCCGCGGGCATCCAATAAATTAAAGGTATGTGATGACTTCAAAATGTAGTCATAGGCTGGGTGCACTAAGCCAAGGCCCAACAAACGTGTCGCTTCGGCTTCATATTCGTCAAAATGACGCAAGAGCATGTCTTGATCTGACGCTTCAAAGGCGTAAGTTGAATGTTCAAATTCAGGTTCCTTGAAAATATCACCATAAAGGACGCCATTGCCCCATTCTAAATCATAAACAGTTGGGACATCTTGAATATAAGAAGCCAACCGTTCCAAACCATACGTTACTTCAGCCGTGACAGAATCAACTTCAATCCCTCCAACTTGTTGGAAATACGTAAATTGCGTGACTTCCATGCCGTCAAGCCAAACTTCCCAACCAATACCAGCCGCACCCATCGAAGGGTTTTCCCAGTTGTCTTCAACGAAACGAATATCATGTTCTAGTGGCTTAATACCCAAGGCTTCCAATGACCCCAAGTAAAGCTCTTGGATATTAACAGGACTAGGCTTCATCACCACTTGGAATTGGTGGTGTTGGAACAAACGGTTGGGGTTATCCCCATAACGGCCATCGGCTGGTCGGCGAGAAGGTTGAACGTAAGCTGCGTTCCAAGGTTCTGGTCCATTAGCGCGTAGGAATGTGTAAGGGGATTGGGTACCGGCCCCCACTTCATTATCATAGGCTTGCATCAGGTTTGCGCCTTGCTTCGCCCAGTATTGTTGCAACGTTAAAATAATATCTTGCATTGATAATTTATTTGTCATGTTTTACTCCTTATTTTTGACGCCCTGACGGCTACTTATTCGCACCATCCAGTTAGGCAAATTGTAACGTGGTGGCTGGCACATTGAAATGAAATCGTTTCAAATTATACAGCATAATTTTTCCAACCAATGTGCGTAATTTATCTTCTGGATAATCATAAGGGACTTGAATTGACCCTTTACCCATTTGCAGGTGCTCAGCAGTTAAAAAGTCTTGATAGGCCACATTAAATTCTGGCAACGCGTAAATGCCCAACCAATTTTTTTGTGCCATTACAAAGAGCAGTGTTTCGGTTGCTTTTTTGCCCTCTACTGGATAAAAACCTGGCATGGCATAGGCAACCCGTTCCGTAATGTCCGGATAAATCTCATGGACAAACTGACGCACGCGTTGCAACTGCGCCAAGTGTTGTTCAGGGATATCGGGATCATCAAAATAAGCTTCAAATTCTTTTGCTGGTGTCATCACAATCTGTCCTTTCTGCATCCAAACAAAAAACGTCCCGATGCCAAAATCAATTGACATCAGGACGCTTGCGCGCGGTTCCACCTGATTTCCTGCCGAAGCAGACACTCGAAGCGTTGATGCCCTCAACCATCGCCACATGATCTCATCGTTTACCAACGTTATTATCTCTTATTATGCCTTGTCATACACAAAACGTCAAGCCCTACACACGATATGATTGCATGATTTGATCAACGACCAAATTACGTAAGGCCAGCGTCGGCGCAATGACATACACTGCGCGTAATTGATGATCTGGCGTACGCCACTCCAAATAACTCATCGCGTCTGGTTGCGTTGCAGTTGGTGACTGGTAAGTCCCATCGTAGCGTGTACCAGACACATCACCTTGGGTAGTTAATTGAAAGTGACTTTGGCTACTGATGGTTTTAAAGGTAAAACTCGCCGTATCGACCCCAAATCCCTGACCACGATCGCGGGTATCAATCACAATATTCTGCGCGAGTTGCCACCATTGTAAGGTTGTGGGATCTTGTTGCCATTGCCCATTCACCGTCATAAAACCAAAACTCGCATCCCCAATCGTCATCGCCGGCAATTGCCGATAAGCCGTTGTCAGCTTATCATCAGCCTGTCGTGTCACTGGTTTTTCAGGTACTGATGACGCGACTGCCGCTGTGTCATGGTGCGCAGCACTTGATGGTGATGATTTTGATGTAGCTGTTTTCGGATCGGATAAAACAGGTTGGATGAGACGATTGATTGTCGCTTGCCCCGCTACCATCAGATAGCTGGTTAACATCATGGTCAACATGCCCAGGCCAACAAAACCAAGACCATAGGCCAGTTTTTGTTTTTGATTGAGTTGTGGTGTCCAATACGCTGATCGTCGAGAGACCATAAAAACAAACAAACCAAAATAGCTCAATACCACAATCGGCAGCAAAAAAATAATCCTAAATGCCGCAACAATCAGTACACCAACCCACAATAAGGTTGGACTTAGGATCACAAACTTAATTTGGTTAAGTGCCAAACCAGTATCTCTTAGCCGGCGTGTCAGTAACGCTCTATCTGGCACAAATTTGATAATATAAAATATCGCCAGACTTTTAAATCCCCAATACCATGACTGAAAAAAGATGACAGGTATCGCTACTAGCATGAGTTCCAGGACGACATTAATGGCCCGAATCCACCAAAAGTCCAACCGGTAGGCGCCTTCACGAAAATTCAACCCCAGTCGCCAATATTGCCAATACCTACGCATCCCGTCTCCAATCATTTAAACAAAAAGACTTGGTGTGTTACCAAGTCTTTTTGTTTCATGTGTTTATCACACATTGCATAAGAAAATACCAACGTGTGTTAGATTGTTAGCAATTCTTTTTCTTTTTCGGCTGCAATCGCATCAATTGCCTTAATGTTGTCATCCGTCAACTTTTGGATAGCATCTTCCGCTTTACGGGCAACGTCTTCAGGCAATTCCTTGTCCTTTTTCACGCTATCCATTGCATCACGACGCACATTACGAACTGAAACTTTCGCCTTTTCAGCTTCAGCTTTCACTTGCTTAGCTAATTCCTTACGACCTTCTTCTGTCATTTGTGGAATTGCCAAACGCACAATATTCCCATCTGAAGCTGGATTTAGTCCAAGATCAGACATGTTAATTGCCCGAATAATTTCGTCAAGCACTGACTTATCAAATGGTGTGATCAACAAGATACGTGCTTCTGGTACTGAGATTGACGCCACTTGATTCAAGGGTGTCATTGCCCCATAATATTCAACTTCAATGCGATCCAAAATACGGGGATTCGCACGTCCTGTCCGGATACTACCAAGTTCTCGTTGTAATGCATCTTGTGCGCCTTGCATACGCGCCTTTGCATCTGTTATATCAAAAGCCATTATTTTCCTCCTGTAACTGTTGTTCCAATATTTTCACCCAATACGACACGCTTCAAATTGCCAGGGGTGTTCAGGTTAAAGACCACAAGTGGCATGTTATTATCCATTGAAAGTGAGCTAGCAGTTGAGTCCATCACTTTCAAACCTTTTTGCAAAATATCTAAGTGTGTTAATTCAGTAAATTTAACGGCATCTGCATTCTTGTTTGGATCAGAATCATAGACCCCATCCACACCGTTCTTACCCATCAAAATGGCATCCGCGTTAATTTCATTAGCACGCAAAGCTGCTGTTGTATCTGTTGAGAAGTAAGGTGAACCAGTTCCGGCTGCGAAAATCACAATCCGACCTTTTTCAAGGTGACGAATCGCGCGCCCACGAATATAAGGTTCGGCAATTTGTTGCATTGTAATGGCTGTTTGTACACGTGTATCAACGCCAGCGCGTTCCAAGGCATCCTGTAACACCAAAGCATTCATGGTTGTGCCAAGCATCCCTGTGTAATCGGCACGAGAACGTTCCATGCCAACTTTTGATGCGGGTTCACCACGCCAAAGGTTACCACCGCCGACAACAATGGCGATTTGTGTGCCAAGATCGTGTACTTCTTTCAAATCTTGCGCAATTTCAGAAACTACGGCAAGGTCGATACCTTGGCCTTTGTCGCCAGCTAATGCTTCGCCCGAAAGTTTCATCAATACACGTTTGTATTTAATATCAGTCATGATTTACCTCATTTTCATTATCTAGTCCATTATACCAAAATTTCCCGCAAAAAAAGTGCGTTATATGAAAATAACGCACTTTTATAAGCAATTAACCCAATTGCTTAGCAACTTCTTCGGCCAAGTCAGTCACTTTCTTTTCGATACCATCACCAACTTGGTAACGGACAAATGACTTTACTGAACCATTTTGTGACGCAATAAATTCGGCAACAGTTTGATCACCATTCTTAACGAATGCTTGATCCAACAATGAAATTTCAGCCAAGAACTTCTTGATACGACCTTCAACCATCTTTTCCTTGATGTTGTCAGGCTTACCAGCCAAGTCTTCAGAAGCTAATTGAACAGCCTTTTCCTTTTCAACAACTTCAGCAGGCACATCAGCGTCTGATACGTATTGTGGTGCAATGGCAGCAACGTGCATTGCGATGTCCTTAGCAGCTTCTTCAGAAGCACCTTCAACAACAACCAATGCTGAAATTGAACCAGCCAAGTGAGAATAAGCACCGAAGTTTTCTGAATCTGCCTTTTCAACAACTGTGAAACGACGCAAAGTGATCTTTTCACCAGTAATTTGTGTTGTACCGATGATCTTTTCGTTCAAAGTTTGACCAGCTTCGACTTCCAAAGCCAAAGCAGCTTCAACGTCTGCTGGTGAGTTTTCAACGATTGTGTTAGCAACAGTCTTCAACAAGTCGTTGAATTCAGCGTTACCAGCCACGAAGTCAGTTTCTGAGTTCAATTCGATGATGGCAGCCTTGTTACCCTTAACGGCAACGTAAGTCATACCTTCAGCAGCAATACGGTCGCCCTTCTTAGCGGCCTTAGCCATACCCTTTTCACGGAGCAAGTCGATTGCCTTGTCAAGGTCACCGTCAGCTTCAACCAAAGCCTTCTTCGCATCCATCATACCAACAGATGTCTTGTCACGTAGTTCTTTTACTTGTGCAGCAGTAATTGCCATTATATTGCTCCTCTAAAAATGTTTATAAGTTTATTATAGCATGATTTGTTCTGGTTTCGAACAAATAAAAATGCCGTTTCCGCGTCCCAAACAGGTCCGCAGGAACGGCAAATGTCATTTAAATCTTACTGATTAGTTGTTGCCTTCTTCGACAATGCTAACAATTTCTTCGATTGATTCTGTTGTTTCATCGCCTTCAACGAATGCATCTTCAGGTGCTGAATCTTGACCTTGACGACCTTCGATAATAGCATCAGCCATCTTTGAAGTGATCAAACGAACGGCACGAATAGCGTCATCGTTTGCAGGAATCTTAACGTCAACCACTTCAGGGTTAGCGTTTGTGTCGATCATTGCCACAACAGGAATGTTCAACATGTTAGCTTCCTTAACGGCGATTTCTTCCTTCTTAGGATCAACAACGAACAAAACGTCTGGCAAACCAGGCATGTCCTTGATACCACCCAAGAACTTGTTCAACTTTTCGCGTTGCTTGTTCAACAACACAACTTCCTTCTTAGGCAATTGGTCAAATGTGCCGTCTTCGGCCATTGCTTCCAAATCCTTCAAACGTTGGATACGTGTCTTGATTGTGTTCCAGTTTGTCAAAGTACCACCCAACCAACGGTGGTTGATGTAGTATTGACCAGCGCGTGTTGCTTCTTCAGCAATTGCGTCTGAAGCTTGCTTCTTTGTTCCAACGAACAAGAAAGTTGCGCCATCAGCTGATGCGTTACGCATGAAGTTGTAAGCTTCATCAACCAACTTAACTGTCTTTTGCAAATCGATGATGTGAATACCATTACGTTCTGTAAAGATAAATTCATCCATCTTTGGGTCCCAACGACGTGTTTGGTGACCGAAGTGTACTCCTGCTTCGAGGAGTTCTTTCATTGAAATAACTGCCATGATGTGGCCTCCTAGGTTTTTTCCGCCGACAAATTCGACATTCACACTGACATTGCTGCACCTATGTGAACTCGTTTGCCGTGTGTATTTGTTGCTTTTGACAACAGTTAATATTATACAGTTTTCCAGATATAAAGCAAGCTATTTTTCCCAAATTGTGGCTGAAACACCACGGGTCACTAGGAAAGCTTCTTTTTTAGCGCGGGTTAGCCGTTTAAAAGCCGCTTCGGCACGTAATGCATCCCCTTTTGTGTCAAAGGCTTCCGAAAAAACGAGTTGCAACGGATGCCGTGATTTAACTCGGGTGAATTTCGCACCTTGCCCTTTTTCGTGCGTGGCTAGCCGCCGCTGTACATCATCGGTAAAGCCACCATAAAAGTAGCCATCCGCGGTATAAAGCACATAAAAGAAGTAGTGTTTCATGTTGACCACGCTTGTCCATACAGAATCGTCTTAACCGTCTCTGTGTAGTCATTATCGGCGGTATAGGCCACAATGGGTGGCATAATCCGCACACCACCTGGTCTCCCAGCCTTAATTGCTTCGACAAGTACCATATTGGCTTCCCGATCGGCCTTACCATAAACAAACTGCACGCGTTTAATCATCAACTTGCGCTGCGCAAAGGCGGCAAAAATATCAGCCAACCGATCTGGCCGGTGCACCATGTAAAACTTGCCGTTGTTTTTAAGTAATTTATTGGCAACTTGTGCCAGACCAGGCAAATCAATCGTGACCTCGTGCCGAGCAATCTCATAATGTTGGTCGTTGTTAGTCTTCGTCGTGTCATTTAAAGGAAAATAAGGTGGATTAGATAGCACCGTTTCGGCTGATCCTGGTTGAATGACATCAAAAATCGCTTTCATATCCGCTTGCACCACCGACACACGATCTTGCAAGCCATTTAGCGCCACACTGCGTTGCGCCATCTCAGCAAGTTCAGGTTGAATTTCAACTAAGGTGATTGGCCCCGTCACCTTTGGAGCATAAAACAAGCCAACCGCCCCAGTGCCAGCACCAAGATCAACAGTTAACCCGCTACCTTTGCCTTTCACGCCGGCAAAATAAGCCAATAAAATCGCATCAAGTGAATAAGCGAACATATCTGGATTTTGAATAATACGAATGTTTTGTGCTGGCAAACCATCAAGTCGTTCACCTTGTTTAAGAATTGGTTCAATCATTGTTTTTTTCTCGCGATATCGTGTAAAATAGTTAGGACAGTTTATGAGGTGAATTAGCATGAAATTTTATGACGTACTCCACGGCATTGTCGTTGGCTTGATTTGGACGATTAACGGTCGCATTAAATATATGCACCGTGATCGTCTCCCTGTCAACGATAATTATATCCTCGTTGGCCCTCACCGTTCTTGGTGGGATCCCGTTTGGTATGCCGTAGCCGCCTATCCCAAGCACTTCATTTTTATGGCAAAAATTGAATTGTTTAAGTTCCCCCCACTTGCGTGGCTCATCCGAGCCGCTGGTGCGTTCCCCGTGGATCGTGAAAACGTTGGGCCCAGTGTGATTAAAGTCCCCGTGCGTGAATTGAAATCCGGTGACCGGTCATTGATCATGTTTCCTTCCGGTTCACGCCACAGCGCTGAGCTCAAATCTGGTACCATCTTAATTGCCAAGATGTCTGGTAAGCCAATTGTACCAGCTGTATATCAGGGGCCAGTTAAGTTTAGTCAACTCTTCAAGCGTAACAATACAACGATTAATTTCGGGGAACCGATCGTGGTTGATCGCAAAGATAAGTTGGACAAAGAAAACATTACCAAATATACACAAATGATTCAAGATGCGTTTGATCGCTTAGACCAAGAAATCAATCCTGATTTTGTCTATATTGATCCAAAACACGAAAAAAAATAAGCCTTCTGGCTTATTTTTTTTGTGCACGTTCGCTTTGTTGCTTCATTTGTGCCATCATTTGTGCCAACTTCTTTTGTGATGGCTTTTGTCCCATTGACATCATCATTGATTTCATCATTTCTTCTGAAATCGGTGGGTTTTTGGCAAGATAGTTCTTCATGGCGTTACGTGCGAGGAAGAACCCTGCAATCAAGCCGATAACCAAGCCAATAACGAAAATCAAGATTGAAAGTCCTGTGTTCATGGTTAAATAACCCCTTAATAAAATTGTCTATCAACCATTATAACACAAAATCCAGGTTGACAGGACGATTAACCCGATGAATACCGGCAGTAAACGACCTTATAGCACGTTTTTTAGCCACTCAACTGCTACCTGTGGGCGTTGTTTTCAAATTTTTGGTAAAGATTCCCCCAATTTATCGGGTGTTATGAGCCGAAAACGAACAAACGTTTGATTTCTGTTCCCACTTTCGCTATAATGAAATCATATTAAATCGCTTATTATTAAGGAATATACCCATCATGGCAATCAAAATTCAAGAAAGCAAACAACTCCAAGTTTTGCGTTTCATTCATGAAGCACAAACCAACAATGGTTATCCGCCAACAGTACGTGAAGTTGGTGAAGCAGTCGGCCTATCATCGTCTTCTACCATTCACGGGCACATCGAACGCTTAGTGAAAAAAGGCTACTTATTAAAAGACGCCTCAAAGCCACGCGCCCGTGCTATTGAAGTAACAGATTTAGGATTGGAAGCATTAGGTGTGTCCACCACACCTGGTCGCATTCCGGTTCTAGGTCAAGTGACAGCTGGTACGCCAATTCTCGCAGTTGAAGAAGAAGCCACTGAGTTTTTCCCAATCCCAGATAACTTGATGCAGTTTGACGGCGATATGTTTATGCTCAACGTCCGTGGCAATTCAATGGTCAACATCGGTATCTTGGACGGCGATAAAGTGATCGTGCGGAAGCAAGATAATGCCGATAATGGTGATGTTGTTGTCGCGATGAATGATGACGACGAAGCAACTGTTAAGCGCTTCTTCCGTGAAGCCGATCATTTCAGACTACAACCTGAAAATGATGCCATGGCACCAATTATTTTAGATAATGTGACCATTCTCGGTAAAGTTATTGGCTTGTACCGCGATGCCATTTATTAATCAAAAAAGCTGAACGACAATGATTGTTCAGCTTTTTTACTTGTTTAAGCTTGCCAATCAGCTGGTGATTGTTGCCATGCTTTTAAGGTTGCCAATTGCGAAGCATTCAAATCACCTCGCGCAATGGCGGCATCAATGAGTTGTGAATAGGTTGTCAAGGATTGAAATGTTAACCCTGCTTGCGCAAAGTTAGCCACGCCAGCCGGTAATTCATATGAAAAGATTGAGACAACGCCCAACACGTCAGCGCCTGCCTTGCGAACTGCTTCAACGGCACCCAAAACTGACCCACCAGTTGAAATTAAATCATCAATGAGGACCACTTTTTTACCAGCCACTTCGGCGCCTTCCGTTTGCCGACCAGCACCGTGATCTTTTGGCTTTGAGCGGACATAAATCATGGGCTTGTTCAACGTTTCAGCTACCCAAGCCGCGTGTGGGATACCAGCCGTGGCAACACCACCGATGATTTCAACATCCCCATAATGGGTCGTAATGAGTTCAGCCAAACCTTTAAAAATATTTTGACGGACTTCAGGAAAACCAATTGTCATCCGGTTATCTGTATAAATTGGGCTTTTAATGCCAGAGGCCCAAGTAAAGGGCGCTTCCGGTGAAAACTTCACGGCCCCAATCTTTAATAAATCATTTGCGACTTGTGTTGCATATTCTGTCATGCTTCATTTCCCCATTCTGCCATCACGCGTTGGTAAGCGACAACTGGCGTTTGTGCTTTTGTAATTGAACGACCGACGACCAGACCTGTGGCACCTGACTCGCGGGCAACGGCTGGTGTAGTAATGCGTGCTTGGTCATCAGCGGCATCACCGGCCAAACGAATGCCCGGCGTGATCCGTAAGAAATCATCAGCTGTCACCGCCTGAATGAGCGCTGCTTCCCCTGGTGCACTAATCGTCCCGTCCACCCCAGCGGCATAAGCCAACTTCGCCAAATGCTGTACACTATCAGCCATTGATAATGGTGTTTGCTGTGTTGCTTGCATGTCCGCTTCTGAAAATGATGTGAGTTGCGTCACCGCCAAAATTTTCATGTCAGCGCCCTTATTGGCAACCGCCTGCTGCAACATTTTGGTCCCACCAGCGGCATGAACGGTCAAATATTGCACGTCCAGTTGTGCAAGGCGTGCTACAGCATGCCCAACAGTGTTTGGAATATCGTAAAGTTTAAGATCTAAAAAGACGGTAAAGCCTTGTTGGCGTAACTCACGCACAAATTCCGGTCCGGCTGCGTAAAACAGTTCCATCCCAACCTTCACAGCTGGTTGTTCGGGTAAATCACGAAATGGTACCAAAAACGCTTGCGCACTGGCAGCATCCGGAAAATCTAAGGCAATAAAAACAGGTGCGGTCATCAGCATTCCTTTCAACTTCAGTTCTGTGAGTTCTTAAACGTGTTCGTCACGGCTTGCACATCGTCAAAACCATAGCGATCGAGGGCTTCCGGCAGCGCTGCAATGATGTCTAACATCATGTCTGGTTTTTCAGCCAACCCGGAACCGACTTGGACAGCGCTCGCACCAGCCATCAGCATTTCTAAGGCATCATCAACCGTACGAATGCCACCAACCCCAATCACCGGAATCGCCACAGTTTGGGCAACTTCATATACAAATCGGACTGCAATTGGATGAATCGCTGCCCCAGACATACCGCCTGTGCCACGCGCTAATTGTGGCATACGGGTGTTCAAGTCAAAGCGCATCCCCACTACCGTATTAATCAAAACAATGCCGTCAGCACCTGCGTCTTCGACAGCTTTGGCAATGGGTTTGATATCCGTGACATTAGGTGACAATTTGGCATATACTGGCAAATCCGTCACGCTTTTAATTGCCGTCACCACTTCTGCAGCAGCTTGCGCATCCACCCCAAAGGCCATACCGCCACGGTCCACGTTTGGGCAAGATAAATTCACTTCAATGGCTGTGATATGTCCCGTTGCGGATAACAACTGCGCTAAATCACGGTATTCTTGAACGGATTCACCCGCAATAGAGGCCATTACAGGGAGTTCACCGGCATATTTTGCCGTAATTTTTGGCAATAAATCAGCCATGACCTGCTCAACACCAGGATTAGCCAAACCAACCGAGTTCATCACGCCACTGGTGATGTTAATGACCCAAGGTTGCGGATTGCCCGCACGTTGCGCCATGGTAATCGTCTTCGTCACCAAGGCACCAGTTTTTTCAATCCCGTACATATCTTCCAGGCCAAAATAAACAGCCCCTGATGAATTCATAATCGGATTCTTCAAGTTTAGGCCTGGTAACTTTACTGCTAAGCGTTGCGTCATTTTTTTCTCCTAATTTGTCTCACCGGACAATTTTATTAGTACTGCAGGTATTATTTCATTTCATTGACTGTAAAGCTACGGCTTTCCAGAACATCCAAGAAAGCACTAACGGTATCTAATGCCGTAAACAGCGGCACTGCATTTTCGATGGCCGCATTTCGAATCAAACGACCGTCTGATTCGGCACGATCATCCGCTTGTGTCGTGTTAATCACAACCTGGAGCTTTTGTGCGCGTAATGCTTCAACTGAATTGTTGTCAGATTCAGCAATTTTGTCCAGTGTTTCAACAGGTAAGCCTTGACTAGCAAGATACGCGCCTGTGCCGGCCGTAGCAAACAAGGCAAACCCAAGATCGTTGAAACGACGGGCTAACGTTAATGCTTCTTCCTTATCGTCATCAGCAACTGTAAAGAGGACATTACCATATTGTGGTACTTTAATGTTTGAGGCCACAAAGGCTTTGTACAAAGCTTTTGGCAAGGTTGCGTCTGATCCCATGACTTCACCAGTTGACTTCATTTCTGGCCCAAGTAGTGAATCAACGTCTGGTAACTTCGTAAATGAGAAGATTGGTGCTTTCACATGGACCATATCATCAGCTGGTACCAGACCCGTTTCAAAGCCCATATCTGCCAACTTTTCACCCAACATCACGCGGGTAGCCAGTTGTGCCAATGGGATATGGGTCACCTTTGAAATGAATGGCACCGTACGTGAAGCTCGTGGGTTCACTTCAATCACGTAAGCCGTGTCTTCATGAATCACAAACTGTACGTTCATCAACCCAATTGTCCCCATCGCTTTTGCCAAGTTAATGGCTGCTTGTGTCATTTCATCTTGGACTTTTTGTGACAAATATTGTGGTGGGTAGACTGACATCGAATCGCCTGAATGCACACCGGCACGTTCGATATGTTCCATGATACCTGGAATAACCGCTGTTTCACCATCTGACAAAACATCCACTTCTGCTTCTTGCCCCACCAAGTAAGAATCAATCAAAACGGGGTGATCATTTGACACCTTGACGGCCCGTTGCATATAGTCTTGGAGTTCATCATCTGATGACACAATTTCCATTGCCCGACCACCTAACACGTAAGATGGTCGAATTAACACCGGATAGCCAATTTCTTGGGCTGCTGCCAAAGCGCCTTCGACTGTGGTAGCTGTTTTGCCAATGGGTTGTGGGAGTTGTAATTGTTTAATGACTTGATCAAAGGCTTCACGATCTTCGGCACGATTCAAATCTTCAACCGTTGTCCCAAGAATATGCACGCCATTTTCAGCTAATGGTTGGGCCAAATTAATCGCTGTTTGCCCACCAAATTGCACCACAACACCTAAGGGTTGTTCGAGGTCAATCACATTCAAAACATCTTCAAGCGTCAATGGTTCAAAGTAGAGCTTGTCTGAAATTGAGAAATCTGTTGAGACCGTTTCAGGGTTCGAATTCATGATAATGGCTTCGTAACCGGCCCGTTGAATGGCCTTAACGGCATGCACGGTCGCGTAATCAAATTCCACGCCTTGCCCGATACGAATTGGCCCTGAACCAAGTACGATAACTGATGGCTTATCTGACTTCACAGACTCATTTTCGCGTTCATAGGTCGCGTAGAAATAAGGTGTTTGTGACTCAAATTCTGCCGCAACAGTGTCCACCATCTTATAAACTGGGATAATCCCGGCTTCTTGGCGTAATTGTCGAATTTCTGCCGTCGTTTTTTGCCAAATTCCGGCAATTGTTTCATCTGCAAAACCGTTTTTCTTCGCGTAGTGTAGGTAATCTAAATCACCAACATGCGCTGCCAAATCACGTTCGATTTCAATAATGTGTGACACTTTATCCAGGAAGAATTCATCAATTTGTGTTTTATCATGAATCGTTTCGATGCTGACACCACGACGCAACAAGTCAGCAATCATGAACAAACGATCATCACGAGCAGGCATCAAAGCATCAAGCAATGCTTCATCTGTCATATCATCATAGGTGATGTCATTTAAGCCAGTTGCCCCAATTTCAAGCGAGCGCACCGCTTTTAACATGGCTTCTTCCATGTTACGACCAATCGCCATGACTTCGCCGGTGGCCTTCATTTGCGTACCCAAGCGACGATCGGCAGTGGCAAACTTATCAAATGGCCAGCGTGGAATTTTAAAGACGACATAGTCCAAGGCTGGTTCAAATTCGGCCTTAGTCGTGCCAGTTACAGGGTTAATGATTTCATCCAATGTTAGCCCAACCGCAATTTTGGCCGCCATTTTGGCAATAGGATAACCTGTTGCTTTGGAAGCCAACGCTGATGATCGTGAGACACGTGGGTTAACTTCAATGATGTAATACTTATAAGACTTTGGATCCAAAGCCATTTGAATATTCACACCACCTTCAATTTTCAAGGCGCGGATGATTTTCAAGGCTGAATCACGCATCATTTGCACTTCGCGATCTGACAAAGTTTGCACTGGTGCCGTCACAATTGAATCACCCGTGTGGATACCGACGGGGTCAAAATTTTCCATAGATGCCACGACCAGCGCATTATCACTGGCATCACGCATCACTTCAAATTCAATTTCTTTATAACCGGCAATTGAACGTTCAATCAATACTTGCGTCACGGGTGACAATTCTAGCCCATTGGCGGCAATTTCGACTAACTCGTCATGCGTGGTTGCAATCCCACCACCCGTACCACCTAAAGTATAGGCAGGACGAACAATCACTGGATAGCCATGCGTGTCAGCAAATGCTAAGGCTTGTTCCAAAGTAGTCGCAATCGTTGATTCAGGAATCGGTTCGTTCAAACGTTCCATCAAATCCTTGAACGCTTCACGATCTTCCGCTTCTTCAATAGCCGTGAGCTTTGTGCCTAATAATTCAATATGCAAGTCATCCAAGATACCTGCTTCAGACAAATCTTTGGCCATATTCAAACCAGTTTGGCCACCAAGCGTTGGTAAGATGGCATCTGGGCGTTCCTTACGCAAAATACGTTCGATGAAGTCAATTGAGATTGGCTCAACATAAACTTTATCAGCGATCTCTGCATCCGTCATAATTGTGGCGGGGTTTGAGTTCACCAAAATGACTTGGTAACCCTCTTCTTTCAAGCTCAAGGCAGCTTGCGTGCCAGAATAATCAAATTCAGCAGCCTGTCCGATCACAATTGGGCCAGAACCAATCACCAATACTTTGTTAATGTCCGTACGCTTAGGCATGTTGTGTTGTCTCCTTTTGTGCTTCCGCAATCATGTTCAAAAAATCATCGAATAAATATTCCGCATCGTGTGGCCCTGGGGCAGCATCAGGATGGAATTGAACTGAGAAAGCGTGGTGGTTCTTGAGGCGCAAACCTTCGACTGTTAAGTCGTTGATTTCTTCATGAGTCACTTCGAGGTTGGTGTCCCCCAAGCTATCACGATCCACAGCATAGCCGTGGTTTTGTGAGGTAAAGTCCAAACGCTCATGTGCCAAATGACGCACCGCGTGGTTAAAGCCACGATGACCAAATTTCATTTTATAAGTTTGGGCCCCATTAGCCAGTGCAAACAACTGGTGACCCAAGCAAATACCCATCAATGGCAACTGTTCTTGTAACGTTTGAATGGTTGGAATGGCGTAGGCGGCATCTTCAGGGTTACCAGGGCCATTTGACAAAAGGATGCCATCTGGATTAGCCGCCAGCACTGTTTCAGCTGACACATCAGCTGGAAAGACCATCACGTTTGCACCACGCTTCGCCAAAGCGCGCAAAATCGAGTTCTTCAAACCAAAATCAATCAAAGCAATGGATACACCATCCGTTGGATTTTGGTATTGCGTCTTTGTCGTCGCTTCGGCAACCAAATCTGCTGATGTTTCAAAATCACGCAATTGCACAAACACATCGTCCGTCACTTCATCAACCAAAGCCGCCTTCATGGCACCTTGGTCACGCAACTCACGCGTCAAGGCACGCGTATCAACGCCAGTAATCCCTGGCATCCCCATGCGTTCAGCCCATTCCGTCAAACTCATCATTTGGCGCCAGTTACTTGGGCGACGCGCAATTTCATGTACAACAATGGCTGAGGCTGCTGGCCGTAAACTTTCAAAGTCATCACGGTTGATGCCGTAATTACCAATTAAAGGATAAGTGAAGACAATCATTTCACCACGATAGGATAAATCTGTGATTGATTCTTGATAACCTGACATACCGGTATTAAATACCAGTTCTGCCATCACGTCTGTCTCAGCTCCAAAGGCTTCACCTTCATAGATTGATCCATTTTCAAGTACTAAATATCGCTTTTTCATTTGTCCCTTATCCTTACTGTAATTTACGTTCTGCCGTGTCATGCTTGATACACAATGTCACCATCAACCCAAGTCGCCATTGTGCGACCATAGACCGGCCAACCCACAAACGGCGTGTTTTTACCGAGTGATTTGAAGTCTGCTTCAGCAATCGTGTCCCGTGCTGCTAAGTCAAACAAGACCAAATCGGCCGTTTCGCCAGCAGCAATTTGGGTTGGTGCTGGCAAACCAAAGGCGGTAGCCGGCGCGACCAACATGCGGTGGATCAACGTTTCTAACGTCATCACCCCTGATTTCACCAAATGCGTATAAAGCAATTGGAAGCTTGTTTCAATACCTGTAATGCCAAATGGGGCTGTTTTAAAGGATTGCGCCTTTTCTGCCGTCCCGTGTGGCGCATGATCAGTCGCTACCATGTCAATGGTACCGTCCAGCAGCCCTGCTAACACCGCTTCGCGATCGGCTTGCGAACGTAGCGGTGGGTTCATCTTGAACAAGGCGTTATCCCCTGTAATATCTGAATCCGCTAATAAAAGATGGTGTGGTGATACTTCAGCCGTTACATGCACGCCCTGTGCTTTCGCTAAACGTACGAGTTCAACAGACGTTTGCGTTGAAATGTGAGCCACGTGGTAATGCACCCCAGTTGCTTGCGCTAGGACAAGATCACGCGCTAGCTGTGCGCTTTCGGCCAAACCCGTAATACCTGGTAATTGCAATTTATTGGCCGTGGCGCCAGCATTCATCACGCCACCATGGAGTAAGGAGTCATCTTCTAAGTGCGCAACCAATGGCTTATTGACGCTGGCGGCCGCCGTCATGGCTTGCAGCATCGTATCGGCTGTTTGCACCCCTTTCCCATCATTACTGAAGGCAACCGCTCCAGCGGCTGACATGCCTGCAATATCTGAAACCGTTTGGTCCGTTAATCCAGCTGAAATAGCGCCGTATTGTGCGACATGGACAACCCCGTTTTTGGCATTTAGCGCAACCTGTTGGGCAACGCGTTCAGGACTATCCGGTACTGGATTGAGATTTGGCATGGCAACAACGGTTGTAAAACCGCCACGAGCCGCTGCGGCAGAACCAGAAGCAATCGTTTCTTTATACGTAAAGCCTGGTTCACGGAAATGCACATGCACGTCCACCAACCCATTGGTGAGAAAAGCGCCATTGGCATCAAATACTTCTGCCGTAGGGGCCGTGATTGTTTCGGCGACTTGCGCAATTTTTTGCCCATCGATCAAGACATCGTGTTGCTTAAGCTCACCGTCTACGAGCAGGTTTGCGTTTTTAATCAGCTGCATGTTCAGTCTCCATTGTATATTCTAAGATTGCCATTCTGGCATAAACACCGTTCGTCATTTGCTCAAAGATGCGAGATTTTGGGGCTTCCACTAAGTCGTCTGCGATTTCAACATCACGATTGACTGGGGCCGGATGCATCACAATCGCGGTCGCTTTCAAACGCGCATAACGCGCCTGATTTAAGCCAAATTGTTCGTGATACTGTCTAGCTGAAAAGCTTAAGTTTTCCGTTTGGGTAATCCGTTCATGCTGAACACGGAGAAACATGACCACATCCTGTTTATCCCAATCCTCATCAATGGCAACGAAGTGACCAAATTGTTGAAAATCATCCGGCAACCAACTGTCCGGTCCTGAGAACGTGACGTTAGCGCCTAATTGATGCAAGATTTCCGCATTGGAACGTGCCACCCGTGAGTGTAACAAATCACCAACAATTCGGATATGCAGCCCATCAAAATGACCAAATTGTTCATATATGGTCACCAAGTCAAGCAAACTTTGAGAAGGGTGTTGTCCGCTCCCGTCACCCGCATTGACTAATTGTGGGATGGGATGACCAGCTGCTTCAAGCACTGGCACATACCAATCATTGACGGCATGCCGGACTACCGCAACATCAATGCCGATTGCTTTAAGGGTTTTGAGGGTATCTGCTAAACTTTCCCCTTTTGACATCGAACTGGTTTGTGGATCAAGCACAATCTGATGATAACCCAACTTGTTTTCAGCCATCTGAAAACTTGTATGCGTTCGGGTTGAATTTTCAAAAAATAGATTGGCAACGGTGAACGGTGCCTGTTTTGGCGTTGCACCAGCTTTTAAAGCCAATGCCCGTTGCACCAACTTTAACACATCACCACGATCGAGTGCATTTATATTCAGAAAATTTCGCATAATACCCCTCTTTATACAAAAACCGCGTAAGTCGGCAGACTTACGCGGTTCTAGAAAATTACGGTCAATAGTATAGACTACGACCCCGAGTATCTAAATGCCTTGCAAGTCTCTCTGGACTTAATTAAAGGTTTTATCGTTTCACATATAGTAGCATTTTTTTGGCTCAGTTGCAAATGCTATTTTGCAAAGAAATGCTTATTTTGTTGGTTGACGTTTGCTTTAGCTGTTTGATTTGAGTTCCAGAATGGGACAATTACCTTACCTTCAATATGCTTGGCATCAACGAAACCAAAGTAACGGCCGTCGTTAGAAACTGAGCGGTGATCACCCATCACGAAATATTCTCCGGCTGGCACTTTCACCTTGTTACGATCCTTCTTTTGCCACAAATCACTCGCTGACAGACTCGCTAATGACCAGTTCTTACCAAATGACATCTCTGTGCCTTCGGTCCGTTCATTAATCCCAATATAATCTTGGTCAACTTGCTTGCCGTTAACGTAAAGATTTGAGTCCTTATAAGAGATGGTATCCCCAGGGACACCAATAATGCGCTTCACATAATCTTTTTCACCCGGTCGAATTCTTGGATCTTCCTGACGCGCATCAAAAACAACCACATCGCCTCGTTGATACTTAGCAATCTTATTTAAAATCACTAATTCATTGTTTTGCAAATTAGGCGTCATTGATGGACCACTAACGTGAACAAAAGTAAATAGGAACGTGCGAATCAAGATGACAATAATTAACGCTGAACCGATTGGCACAAGCCATTCTTTGAAAAACTCAAAAAACTTCTTTAACATCATTTTCCTCTTTCATAACACCGAACGCTGTCAACACGTCCGGTGCTGTAATTTAGCGACGCAAAGCTGCGTAAGCATCCGCTACTGGCTTTGTGACAATATCATTTAACTCAGTCAACAATGTATTCAAAGCTTGTTCCGCTGCCAACAATGCCGTGATTGTGTCATTTTTTTGTACTTTTTCAGCAACAGCATTCCATTCTTTTTCTTGTTCTACTGTTGGTTGTTGTTGCGTTTGCATCATTTGTTGCACAGCCATTTGGATGTCTTGGAATTGATCAAACAATGCCTTCGCTTCTGCATCAGCTTGGATCGCATCAAATGCCGCTTGCCAAGCTGTGTATTGTGGGGTTGTTTTTAAAACATTTGCCATTTCGTTGGCGTTATCATAAATGTTAACTGTCATATTATTATCCTCTTATTTTTAATTGTTTACGTCACGTGATTATTGGCCACCAAAGAGGCCTTTAACTGCTTGCCAAGCTTTGCCCGCACCATCGACTGCTTGATTGACCCCATTTGAGAAATCAGAGCCCAAACGGCCCCAATCAATCCCTTGACTCGCCTGATTATTATTATCTGACGTGCTATTAGGATTAGTGACTGAGAAGTTCGTCTCTGGCGTATTTGGCAAAATTTGTTGGAGCGAATACTTTACTAATGGGCCCATTGTTGCTGTCAGTCCCAAAGGTAAACTATTATCTTTATTCTTCGTATCTAAGCCCATCCAATAGGCAGACACCACATCCTTCGTGTAGGCCAGCGCCCATGAGTCCTTTGATGATTGGGCATTTTGCGTATCATTGGAATTTTCAGTGGTGCCTGTTTTACCTGCAATGGTAAAGCCGCGTGGCGCTGCGCCAAGACCCGTTCCGTTGGTGTAAGTCCCAAGCATCATCCGCGTCATATTGTCGGCAACCCGTGAACTGATGACGCGTGTTTGCTTGGCTTTTGGTTGTGAGACAATCACTTTACCCGTCGCATCGACAATCTTGGTAATGAAGTGCGCATCACTCATCACCCCATCATTGGCAAAGGCGGTATAAGCTTGTGCCATTTGAATCGGTGACACACCGTTCGTTAAGCCGCCCAATGCTAATGAAAGATTTTTATCTTTCTCAGTCAACGGTAGGCCAAACTTCTTGGCACTGGCATACCCAGCATTAACACCAATTTTATTGAGTAAGTAAACAGCCGGTACGTTATACGAGTGCGCCAAAGCTGAATACATCGGCACGTCTGCTGTTTGTACATCTAAGGCATTGTGTACCGAATAATGATTCGTCCCAAAAGTCCGCGTTGTGTTTGGTAGCATCGTGTCGATACTGTAACCACGTTCTAAGGCTGGCGCGTAAACGGCAATCGGCTTAATGGCTGAACCTGGCGACAGCTTTGATTGGGTTGCATAGTTAAAGCCACGGAAAGTATGCGTGTCTTCGCGCGCCCCAACAACAGCCCGAACACCACCAGTTTTGGCATTCAGTATCACACTGGCCGCCTGTGCGTCAGTATTGTAATTAAACATGGCCGGATTATCAAAATCCGTTTGCAAATGCTTCTGATCTTGCTGGTTCAACGTTGTATAAATCTTATAGCCACGGTTCATGACGTCTGTTTCGGTCAAACCATACGTTTGAATCGCTTCATTGATAACGGCATCAAAGAACCACGGATAACGATAATTATTTTGACTATTATACGTATCGCGTAACGTCATCGGCGCGGCTTTGGCTAACTTATACTCAGAAGCCGATAACTTTTTATTGGCAACCATTGTGCCAAGTACCACATTCCGCCGGTCAAGTGCGGCCTGTGGATGATCAATTGGATTATACAATGCCGGACTTGGCAACATGGCCGTTAAGGTTGCCGCTTGAGACGTGGTTAAATCACGGGCATGCACCCCAAAATATTTTTGGGCAGCATCTTCAACACCCCAAACACCATGGCCAAACCATGCGTTATTCAGATACATCGTGAGAATCTGATTTTTGGTATACACCTGCTCAACCTGCATCGACAAGAAAATTTCCTTGGCTTTACGCGTCATCGTCTGTTCTTGCGTCAAGTAGGCATTCTTAACCAACTGTTGCGTTAAGGTCGAGCCACCACCGGCGATTGCTGACGAGCCCGTCAACTTATTTTTCAAGTTGAGCACCACCGCTCGCAAAATCCCTTTGATGGAAAAACCATGTTCTTTGTAAAAATTACGATCTTCACTCGATATGACCGCATCACGCATATTTTGCGAAATATTATCATAACTGACATAGGTCCCTTTTTGCGAATACAATTCACCAGCTTTATCACCCGCATCATCATACACTGACGTGGTTTGCGCCAGCGTCGCTTGCAAGTTCTGCACACGGGCAGTTTTCGCCAAGACCACTAAGTACACACTCATTAGTAGAAAACCGGTTAAAAAGATAACCACCAGTAATCGCCACAACTGCCAACGCTGGGCAACCGGCCTGATCTTATCGCGCATTTTCTGAATCAATTGCTTCAACGCCTTCATACCTTAACCTATCAAAGCTGACCAGCGAGCCGTCAGCACTTCCGCGCTTGCTTCATCTGGACTGGTGACATAAATGGTGTCAAAACCGGCTAACGTGGCAACAACTTCTGGTAAATGGGCATCGTCAATAATCCCGGCAACAGCGTTGCCACTAGAATCTGTCGTCTTAATAATCGTCATAAATTGCACACGCTTGACAAAAATGGCATATTCAGCAATCGCTGAATCGACAGCATTTGCTGTCACCGGATTACCTGTTTGGTCATCATCTGATGATAGTTGTTGATAGCGTAGTTGGCCGTCAATATCTTTAATGCGGACAATTCCCAACGCTCGAATATCACGAGAAATTGTTGTTTGCGTTGTCTCAACTTGATTTTTCAATAACTCACTGAGTAAATCTTCTTGGCTTGTAATCACTTGATTTTGAATAATCTCAAGGATTAATGCCTGCCGTTGTTGTTTTGAAATCATATTTTTCTCCTACATGAGAATAAATGCTACTACTTTAAGCAGCGGCCACGGAACGCCTGGTTACATTTCTTCTGGTGCTTTCACACCAAGCAAACGCAAGCTTTCTGTCAACACAATGGTAACGGCTTCAACCAAGGCTAAACGTGCTTGCAATTGGTCATCATCCGTCAAAATCTTTGAGTTGGCATAGTACTTGTTAAAGGCGCGTGATAGCGTCAAAGCATACTTGGCAATGATGCTAGCTTCGCGTTGTTGCCAAGCACGTTGCACCGTAGCTGGGAAGCTGTTCAACGTCGTGATAATATCCCAAGTCATTGGGTCATCCAGCGTCACTGCATCCAAGCTAACTGAAACAGGCGCCTTACGCAAAATTGACTTAGCACGGGCATTGGTATATTGCACGTATGGTCCCGTATCACCTTCAAAGCGCACCACTTCTTCCAAGTTAAAGTCAAAGTTGTTGGTACGGTCATTCATCAAATCGTGGAAGACGACGGCACCCGCACCGACTTGTTCGGCAACCTCTTCCTTGTTTTCAAGGGTTGGATTCTTTTCTTGGATTTGCTTCAAAGCCAAATCATGGGCGTCATTTAAGACATCCTTCAACAAGACAACATCACCCTTACGCGTTGACATTTTCTTACCGTTAAAGGTGATCAAACCAAAGGAAATATGTTCAACATCATCGGCCCACTCAAAGCCCATTAATGACAACACGGCCTTCATTTGAACGAAATGTTCCCGTTGTTCACCACCCACAACGTACAAAGACTTGGCAAAATCATAAGTATCCTTACGATAAACTGCTGCCGCCAAATCACGGGTCATGTACAAAGTCGCCCCATCTGTGCGCTTAATCATGGCAGGTGTCAAGTTCGGGTTGATATCTGTCAAATCGACAATTTGTGCCCCTTGCGACGTCACCAACAAATCCTTTTCCGTCAACTGGTCCACAACTGTGTCCATTTTGTCATTATAGAATGCTTCACCGTTGAATGAATCAAACCCAATGTCTAAACGATCATAGATTTCTGTAAATTCTTTCAGTGATTCTTCACGGAACCATGCCCATAATGCCAGCGCTTCTTCGTCACCGTCTTCAAGCTTTTTAAACCAAGCCCGACCAGCATCGTTCAAACTGTCATCTTCCTTGGCCTTGTCATGGAATTCAACGTAATAACGCAACAACGTCGCAATCGGATCAGCTTTTACTTCATCTTCTGATCCCCAAGTCTTGTAAGCATAAATCAACTTACCAAACTGTGTGCCCCAATCACCCAAATGGTTGATTTTGATGGGTTGGTAACCGTTTTTGGCTGTGATATTGGCCAAAGCGTTCCCAATCACAGTCGAACGCAAGTGGCCCATTGACATTGGCTTGGCAATGTTTGGTGATGACATGTCAATCGTGACATTTTCACCTTGACCGTCGGTGTTGTTCCCGTAGTCTGCCTTTAATGTCAGAATCGTTTGCAAAGTTTCACGAGATGTTGCCACTTTATCCAAGAAGAAATTCACGTAAGGGCCGGTTGCGACAACCTTTTCAAAACCTGTTTGGTCAATTTCTGCCACAATATTAGCGGCAATTTGTTGTGGTGCTTGGCGCAAAACTTTGGCCAACGTAAACGTTGGAAATGCGACATCACCTAATTCTGATGATTTTGGTGCTTCTAATTTTTCAGCAATTTCTGATGCTGTTAAATCTGTCAACACTGCTGCAAGTGCTGAGACAACTTGTGTGTTATCTGCCATGTGTCCGTATCCTTTTTTATATTAGTTTTTATTATACCGTATTTTTTGCCTGCAAAATAAAAACTCGTCTCTTGATATATCACAAGAGACGAGTTTTCACCCGCGGTACCACTCTAATAGCTTTCGCCACTCAATATCTAATTGTTTGACTCCAAATACGCGCCGTTTCCTTCATTATCTGACTCACACCCACTCAGACTCGCTGGTAATGAATTACCGAAACATCTTTATTCTTCAACGTCAACCTCAGCAGTTTTTGGTGCTGGGGCATGCTTAATCACTTCAATTTCATCCATTCGGACCACTGCACGATGATTCATTTCGTTAACAGTGGGTTGGTCAGCTGGATCATTTTCCGTAATTTCAACCAACAATGAATTTTCATAAACTTTTTCAACTTGTCCAGTAAATGGCTTTTCCAAATTACCATAAGCTGGTGCGAGTAAAATGTCGCCAATATGATACTTAGAGGCCTTGTTTTCTTCTTCGTCTGCCATGTTTGTCAGCTGTGACGTCTTGGCTGTTGCTTTACAAGTCAACAGCGCAATTGCAAGGACAATGCGCATTGCGCTTTTCAACTGTCCTAGTCACATTTCCTCCTGTAATCGATGTGTAACACCATATTTTACCACAAAAACGCTGCTATTTCAACGTACTAATCCGTTGCATAATCTCACGCGCTAAGGTTAATTTATCTGCTTGCGGTAAGGTTTCTGCTGGCTGATCTGGCGTTAAGATTGTAATCACATTATCATCCGATGAAAAGCCAATATTTGGCGAACTCACATCATTAACAATCAACATATCTGCCCGCTTTTTTTTCAGCTTGGCTTGCCCATAGGCAATGACATCTTGGGTCTCAGCTGCAAAACCAACAACCAACTGATTGGCAGATTTTTGCTGTCCCACTGTTTTCAAGATATCAGGATTTTGAACAAGCGTTAACGTCAAACCACCATCCCCTTGTTTCTTGATTTTATCTTGGGCCAGTGTGGCAGGCTTAAAGTCTGACACTGCTGCAGCCCCAATAAAAATATCTGCGGTCGGAAAAGCCGCCATCACGGCCTCAGACATCGCTTGAGTTGAATCAACCATGACCTTGGTGACACCAAAAATGGTCTGACGATCAACCGTGGTAATAAGCGTGACCTCGGCCCCATTTTCCACGGCTGCTTGGGCTAACGCATAACCCATTTTGCCACTGGATTTATTGGTCAAAAAACGCACCGGATCCAGCGCTTCACGCGTCCCACCAGCCGTAATCACAATCTTTTTGCCACGCAGATGACCCGTTTGGGCGCGGAGTCGGATGGCCGCTTCTGCCAAAATGGCTTCTGGTTCTGGCAAGCGCCCTTTAGCGGCATACCCTTCTGCCAAAAAGCCTTCGGCTGGTTCAATCACCAACCAACCATCGGCCGCAAGTGTTGCCAAATTGCGGACAACCGCGGGATTCGCTAACATCACGTCATTCATGGCCGGTGCAATAATCTTTTTAGCTGTTGCGGCCATAATGGTTGCGGTTGGTGCATCATCAGCCAAGCCGTTAGCCAACTTACCAATCATGTTTGCGGTGGCGGGGACCACGAAAATGATATCCGCCCACTTAGCCCAGTCAATATGCACCACCTCAGTCGTATGGCCAGCAAATAAATCAGTTAGCACGTCATGCCCAGATAGAATAGCCAGTGTTTTGCTGGTAATAAATTCTTGTGCTGATTGTGTCATCGCAACTCGTACATGGGCGTGATCCTTCACGAGCAAACGGACAAAACTAGCCGCTTTATAAGCTGATACACTGCCCGTGACAACGACCAGCACATTTTTTTCTTTAAACATTTTCCTTACCAAGCACAGCAAAGCGTGTGCATGCCTTTAATTCTTGTGACCGCAGCTAAACTACCCGTCACTCACTGAAAAAATTGTAACATATTCTCACAACCCCTGCTGATGTCACGCAAAAAAGCGCTGGATTAACAGCGCTTTTATTTTAGGCCTTTATCAAACAACTTGCCGGCCACCGGTAATTGGCCAAGTGTTGCCATTTTCTTACTATCCACAACGACCAAATTCGTGGGTGAATTGGCTAACGTCGCGAATGCGTTAATAGATTGGTTTTGGAAGTACTTGTCATCCGCCCCAGCCAAACCAGCTTGCACCGTATCGATTCGGTAACGTTCGGCATCAGCACGAGTTTTAGTGGCATCGGCTTCGGCTTTCGCCGTTGCCATCAACGCGTCATTTTTAGCCTTGGTTGTGAGTTCGATGGAGCGTGCCTCACCTTCAGCTTTTGCAATAGTTGCCACTCGTTCACGATCAGCCGTTAACTGCTTATCCATTGCTTCCTGGATGGAAGCCGATGGGCGTAATTCATCAATGTTGATACGGTCAACATTAATCCCGTACGTATTCGTTAAATCACCAATCGCTGAGGCAAGCTGAATGTTGATTTTAGTCGTAGATCCCAAAGCTTCGTTCAGCTCCATCCGGCCGATGATATCACGCAAGTGACCACGTACAAGTTGTGCCATGGATTCGACCGAATCCGTATTTTCATACATATATTTAACTGCATCCGTGACATGGTAGTTCAATGTGACACTAGCTTTAATATCAGCATTATCCGCCGTAATGACTGAATAATCTGGCAATCGCAATGGTCGCATGGCCAAACTGACATTTCGAATGCGTTGAACAAACGGCACATAAAAGTGAAGGCCAGCTTCTTTCCGCGTGCGGTACTTACCAAGCGTTTCAACTAAACCTGCGTTGTTTTGTGGCACAATTTTAAAAAATAGCATCTTTCTCCCCCGTATATTAAGATTCGTAAACAGCAAACACTGGCTTTAATTCGCGTAACGTTAAAATATTGCCAGTCGCTTCAATCACAACATATTGCCGATCCACTTTAGCCGTCGCAGCATTATCAATTAAATAGCGATAATAAATCCCTGACACTAAGACTAATCGATTAAACAAATCAAAGTTTTCTCCTGAAATAATTTGACCGACAATCTGCCGTTCTTCAAAAGTGTCCGGTTGCGCGCCTGCTTCGAGTAACTTCGTCAAATAACTATTCAGCGAGCGCCCTTCTTGCGCGGCCTGTTCCGCTAATATTTCATGCAATTCAGGCGCAATCCGCAATGGAATACGACCTGATTTATGAGTTTTTTCTTCGTTAATCTTTTTCATATATTAATGATATCACATTTATGTCAAAGAAGACAATACATGATATCTCATTTAAAAAAAACACGCCCGCATCGGGCGTGTTCTTAGGCATTATTCGCGTTTAAAACGTTTTGGACAACCGCATAGTCACCAATATAAGGTTCGTCAACACCGTTAATCTTTTGATACGGATCTTCACCTTTGCCGGCAACAATCACGATATCATGCGGGTTAGCCTGGGCAATCGCCTGTTGAATAGCTTGGATACGATCCATTTCAAAATGTACCGTCACATCAGGATTGGTAATGTGGGCCGCAATTTCTTTGGCAATGGCCATTGGCGATTCAAATTGTGGATCATCAGCCGTCAAAAAGACCGTATCCGCAAACTCTGACACCACCCGACCAAAGTCAGCACGGCGTGACACACCTTTATTGCCTGGTGCACCAATCACCACAGAAACTTTACCATCAGGATATTGACTCTGTGCAAATTGTAGCAGTGCCCGCATCGACGCATAGTTGTGGGCGTAGTCAACAAATGCGACACCATGACCGGGAATTGGTAAGCTCAACATACGACCAGGAATAAAGACCGTATCTAAACCAGCCACCATATCAGCATGCTGGGCCCCTGCCAAGGCAGTCATCATCAACGCTGCTAAAGCATTTGATTCATTAAAATCACCTGGTAAATTCAAGCGATAAGTCCCACTCATCTCAGCCAAATCACTCTCAGCAACCGTGAAACGACTCTCATGAATTGCACTTTCAAGAGATTGATACGTGTATGCACCACCTTGGTCGGTTTGACTATAAGTATAGACGTGATCATGATGCGTTTTGGCGTGTGCTAACACGGCTGATAACTGATCACTTGCCGCATTAACAATAACCTGTTCAGCATGATCCAGCAACATCATTTTATGGGCTAAATAATCCTCAAAGCTGGGATGTTCATTTGGCCCAATGTGATCAGGTGAAATGTTCAAAAAGGCGCCAACTTGAAATTCTAGGCCATAGACACGTTGTTTGAGATATGCCTGTGAGCTGACCTCCATGACCAAATGCGTCATGCCATTATCAACAGCGCGGCGCATATCTTTGAAAAGTTCATAAGATTCTGGCGTGGTCAAATCCGACTTTTTCTTATCAGCTGGTTGATTGCCAGTAATGCGATCAACCGTTGAAAACAAAGCCGTGTGCTGATGCGTCATGTGCTGTAAGATTTGAAAGGCCATGTACGCCGCGGTTGTTTTCCCTTTTGTCCCCGTAAAGGCACCAATCCACAAGTCGTTTTGTGGATGGTCAAAAAAGGCCATCGATAAGACTGACAACGCCTTTTGGACATCCGTGACTTGCCATTGTGGCAAATCAACCGGTAGCAGTTCTTCCGTGACTAAGCCAGTCACGCCGGCGGCTTGCGCCAAATATTCTACCCGAAAAGCCCCTTTGACAACAAATAGTGTCTGGTCTTTAACTTGACGGGTATCATAATGTAAAAAATCAAATGTTTGATCGCTATCCGGCTTAGCGACTAACAAATGATGTGCAGTGAGTAATTGTTCAATTGTTTTACTTGTGAGTTCCATAAGCTTTATTATACAAAAAAAGTTGCACCCAGAACAGGCACAACGTTTTTTTAATTATTTCACAAGGACTTTTCTCAACGCAATTGGTGCAAAAATTGTCGTGACAAGGATGATAATTGCCAATTCGGAATACGCATCCTTACCAATGACGTGGGCTTGCAAGCCGATATTGGCTACAATCAAGGCCATTTCACCACGCGACACCATCCCCAAGCCAATAACATTGGCATCATGATAACTCATACCAGTCATTTTGGCCCCTAATCCGGAACCGACCCACTTTGTCAAAATAGCAGCTAATGACATCACGAGTAGCAGCCCCCACTTATCACCAAACCCGTCAAATGAAATCTTTAAGCCGATACTTGCAAAAAATATTGGAATAAATAGGCCGTACCCAATTGACACCATCTCAGACATCATCTTGTGGGCTTGTGGTAAGTTGGCAATGGCCACCCCGATAAAGAATGATCCAACCACAGCAGAAATACCAGCAAACTCAGCGACTGTGCCGGCGCCCAAAGCCAGTAACATCCCGACCAAACCACTCATGGCTGGTAAACTCATTTTCGTTGCCACCCGCACAAATGTTGGCAATACATAGCGACTCACAACATACAACCCAACGAAAAAGCCAACTGCTAATAACCCTTGGAGCCAAAGTGGTTGCTGTTTGTCAGCTTGACCACTGAAAATCGCAATGAAGCCAGACAAGCTCGCAACCGCTAAAATATCATCCGCTACGGCTGCGCCAAGGATGGTCACACCAGCTCTTGTTTTCAATTGGTGATATTCATTTAAGACTTCCGCTGTAATTGAGACTGATGTTGCGGCAAACACCACGCCCCAGAATATCGCTTGTTTGGTATCAAAATGATAAGCTTGCGCGAGGAAGTAAAAGACCACCATCGGGAAGATTGCGCCTAAAACGGCTACCATCAGTGACGGTTTGATGTTGGCTTTTAATTGCTTGATATCGGTTTCCAGGCCGACAATAAACATCAAAATCATGACCCCGATTTCAGCCATAAATTCAATACTATGCGAAATCTGAACAATGTTCAACAAACTCGGACCCAGCACCACACCTGCTAATAATTGGCCAACAACAATCGGCATCCCGATACGTTGTGCCCCTAAGCCCATGATGATGGCTGCGGCTAACATTAAAAATAAATCTAAATAAAATGTCATATTTCCTTGCTGTATTGCGTACTGCAATACGTCCTTTCTACATGATTGTACTTGTTTTAACAGATAATAAAAAGAGCAAACACAAAAAACTAACGTTGCTCCCCCACAAACGTTCGCCTTGAGTGTTTACTCAACCAGTTTAACGATTCAATTATGATTCTGCTGCTTCACGTGCTAGTTTGGCCGCATTGGCTGCTGCCATTTCGGCACTAGCTGATGCATTATCACGATAAATGTGCTGATCAGCGGCAACAGCCGCATAGACACGTGCCAATTCACGATCTAAAACCTCACGTACTTCATCAGTCGCATGAGTTTCCATCAACATTTGCCGTAAAGCTGATGCGTGCGCAAAGCCACGCAAATAAATCTTAAAGTAACGCTTCAAAGCTTCAAAATGCTTAGGCGTTACCGTCGCATTTACCTCATCAAATAAGTCTAGTTGCAACTTTAACAAGGCAATTGATTCTTCCAAAGTATGTTGGCGCGGACTTTCTTCAAACGCATAAGGATTTTCAAAAATACCGCGGCCAATCATAATGCCGTCAACGCCTGGATGGGCTTGAGCTAACGCTTCCCCTTCAGCACGTGACTTGATATCACCATTGATTTGTAGCAATGTGTTTGGTGCAATGGCATCACGCATCGCTACGATTTCATCAATTAATTCAAAATGCGCGGGTGCTTTTGACATTTCTTTGCGCGAACGCAAGTGCACCGTCAACACGGCAACATCTTGTTGCAAAATCACAGGCAACCAGTCACGGAATTCCATGGGATCATAAAAACCGAGACGTGTCTTAACTGACACTGGGAGCCCAGATTCTTTGGCAGCTGAGACGAGCTGTGCTGCCAAATCTTGGTGGCGAATCAAATCTGACCCAGCGCCATTTTTAACAACCGTTGGATCAGGACAACCCATGTTCAAATCAACTGCCCGATAACCCATGTCGGGCAACAATTTTGCTGCCCCAGCAATATCTTCTGGTCGTGAGCCCCAAATTTGTGCCACTGGTTGTGTCTCGTTTTCAGCTACGGCCAAACGCCCTTGCACGGAAAACTTTGCTTTGTGATGAATCATTGAACTTGCGTTCGTAAATTCTGTAAAGTAAACATCAGGGGCACCAGCTTTTTCAACCACACGACGGAAAATCGTATCCGTCACGGCCTCCATGGGTGCCAAACTGAAGAATGGTCGCTTTTCAGACGAGTCGTGGCCTTTTTGTGCATTAGCCACAACTTCGTCCCAGAAAAGCGGTTGCGGAGACGATTGCGTCATGAAGATTTCTCCTTATTTAATGTAAGTCAACACATACTATCATACCATATTTCGAGATAAATCTCAAAAACGCTGCTCACAGCTTAAATGCGCTCATCTTTTTGCAGAGCGCTTAGCGTATAAAAGGATCCCGTCACTACAATCAATGCCTGTGATGATTCACGAACCCGCATGGCCAATGAAATCGCAGCCGAGGCATCATTGGCAATCTCAACTTCGACTTTCGGGTAGGTCATAATAATGGTAGCGGCCAATTCTTCTGCTGACAAAGCCCGTGATTTATTTTTCGGCGTGACGGTGATCACCCGCTGGACAACTGGAATAATTTCATCCAACATTTCATGGTATTCTTTATCTTTTAAGACCCCTAAGATTAACGTGGGTTTGATTTTCAAATGCCAAGCATTTAACGCCGCCACCAAACCGGTGATGCCGTCAACATTATGGGCTGCATCAAATAAAATGTTTTTTTCTGGGTGATAGTTCATCCGACCAATCAAGCTCACGTTGGCTAAGCCAGCCTGCGTTTTCTCAGTAGTAAACGTGTACCCCATTGTCTTCAAAGCAGCTTTAATTTGTAAGACAATCCCAAAATTATGTACCTGAAACGCCCCAGGCATACTCAAAAAATAACCTGGTGTGCCATTAATAATAAGATCCATACCAGCTGGCGTCGTGTTGGCAATAATAATTTGGTCTTGTGTATGCACAAACCACTCAGCGCCAACCGCCTCAGTCTGCGCCTTTAAAACACGATGCACGGTTAAGTCTTGACCAGCATAATCAATCACCACGGTCCCTGGTTTGATAATGGCTGCTTCGTTTTCAGCGATATCTTGAAGACTACGGCCAATTGTGAGCTGATGATCGACACTAATTTTCGTAAAGACAGTCAACATCGGGGTGGCAATCGCATTTGTCGCATCTCTTAATCCACCCAGACCGGCTTCAAAAATAACAAAATCGACCGCATTATCGACAAAATGCAACAGTGAAATGACGGTAAAATACTCAAAATACGTCAAATGATTGGCAGGCACCCCATGGCGTTTAAAACAAGCCACCAGGTCTTGATAATGACGGAGAAAATCACTTTTTGAAATCATCTCATCATCAACGGTGATTTGCTCACGATCTGATAGAATGTAGGGACTCGAAAAATGGCCGTAAGAATAGTCATTAGCCTGTAAAATAGCGCCCAGCATAGCGCCTGTAGAACTTTTCCCATTCGTGCCGGCAATGTGGATGATCTTGAGTTTTTGGTCTGGATGCCCAAGCCATGCTAATACTTCTTTCACCACCGCCACACGTGAATCGTCTAACACATGCCAGTGATTATCCAAACTGTTAATCACCCGCTTATAGTTTGCTGCAACCCGTGCGGCACGCCGCTCTCCCAATTTAGCCACATCCAGCCTCCGACAATTAATATGCCCTTAATTTTATCACATGTCACCGCAAAAATTACCTTGTGCAGCAAATAATTTGCAATCAAAAAAGACGACTTACATCGTCTTTGGAAAATCGGTAAATATGGCATGAGTACCCCAATCAGCCAGCCGTTGTGCCGTTTCTGCATCGTTAACTGTCCACACAGTGACACCCAATTGATTGGCTAATAACAGTTGGACGGCTGCTTCAGTGAGGCCATTAACATCAGGATGGACGTAGGTGGCACCGACCGAGCGGGCGAGTGCGACCGTGTTATCTGAAATTGGCTCAGCCAGTAACAGCCCAATCGTAATTTTTGGCATTAAGTCATGAAATTTTTTAAGTAATTTCACATCAAAACTCGACACAATAATCTGATTTTCACGATTAATGCGATGAATCGCTTGATGCAAACGCATCAGATAAAAATTCTGCTGCTCACCGCGGACATTCGTCTTGAGCTCAAAGTTCACATTGATGTGATGTTCATTGATAAAATCAATTAGCCAATCCAACGTGACGATGCGTTCTCCCGTAAATGCTGGTGCTGGCGCAAACCACTGTCCAAAATCAAGCTTTTGTAACCCCATCAGTGAATTGTGATTGACCGTCCCATTGCCATTTGAAGTGCGATCAACTTTACTATCATGAATCAACACCAGATGACCATCAGACGTCATATCAATATCAGTTTCTAACCAATTGACCCCAAGGGGTAACATCAGTTCAAACGCGGCCCGCGTATTTTCGGGTGCTTGAGCGGATATACCGCGATGCGCAATTTTTATCATGCGTCTTCCTCACTTTTTTAAATGATTTGCAGCATTATAAACTGCCAGCGCTTGATTAGTCGCATCTTCGGCCACTTGCAGACTTTTATCAATCGGCGCCCCGTTGGCAATGGATTGCATCGCCGTTTCCATATTAGTTCGAGCAATTGGCATAATTGGCACCAACGGCCCAGCTGTTACTGGATTTTTTTGACTGGTTGCGAGTTGTTGCGTCGCAACACCCAAATTAGGATCTTTAGCGACCGCGGTGGTAATCTGTGGCAAATCTTTGGCGTGCTTATTCACGGCAAGATACCCTGTTGCCAAACGCCATTGGGCTTGTGACTCAGCCGATGCCATGAATTTCAAGAAGTCCGCCGTGCCTTGTTTGACTGTTGCGGGTTGGTTCTTATTAACCCACAGCGCCGCTCCACCTAACGCGAGTCCGTTGCGTGGCACACCATCAGCATGTGGCACATACGTCACACCGAGTTTGAATTTAGCATTGGCTTGCAAATCACCAGTTGACGCTGACGATTGCATGAAAATCCCCAACTTCCCTGCTAAAAACGCTGTTTGTTGGTTCGCTTCGGCAATGTCACCGGACCCGTAATTCACAAATGATTTATCTTGAATGGCTTGCGTCATAAATTGCATTAAACGCTTGGCCGCCGGCGTATTCAGATTAATTTTTGTCGCATACTGGCCAGCTGCGCGACCATTGTCATGATTGGCCAACAGTTGATTTTGGTTGGCGGTTAATTCTTCAAATAACCAACCGTACGCTTCAATCGTCATCCCCTTGGTTTGACCACCCGTCTTGTCAGTAATCGCTTTGGCCAAATTCAATACGTCCGTATAGCTGGGATCTTGTGGCAAAGGCGTTAAGCCTAACTGCTCGACGAGACCTTTATTATAATACAAAACTGGCGTTGATGAATTAAAAGGCATGGCTTGCAGCTGCTGATTGACAGTATAGTAACGCGCAATATTATCTTCAATTTGATCCGTTGTTTGCGCGGTTAATAGTTGATTCATAGGTATCGTGCTTTTCGTGGCTAACATCGTACTTGTGGCAATTTCTTGGGCTTGCACAATCGCTGGTGCTGCTGAAGATTGCGCCACGTTTAAATATTTTGGTAAGGACTCCGTATAGGCACCTTGATATTCCGGTACAACCGTGTATTTGCTTTGCGACGCATTATATTTGGCCACTAATTGCTTCAAAGCAGCGGCCGGTTTGCCACCCATCGAATGCCAGAAAACAATGGTTGTGCGCTGATTAGAACTGGCTGTTGGTGTCTTGCCATGGGTAATGCCGATGCCAATCACAGCCAGTATCGTCAGACACACGATAGTAATGGTGGTCACTTTTTTCATCATGATTTCACCGCCCCGTCAATTAATCCTGATTTAAAGGCTTTTTGTGAGACTAACAAGACCACCAAACTTGGGATCATCATTAAAATAGCGCTGGCCATGATGAGCCCCCAAGAATTAACCGCTTCGGTCGCTTGTAACTGGCGTAGGCCAATTTGTACTGTACGGACGTTATCACTGTAACTGGTGATCAGTGGCCAAAGATACATATTCCAAGTCGTCAAAAATGAATACGCTGCCAAGGTCAGCAAACTCGTTTTAGCATAAGGCAAGACGGCGCGGTATAAAAATTGACCGTGGCCAATACCTTCAACTAACGCTGATTCACGTAACGCCATCGGCACCTGCATAAATGCCTGTCGCAATAAAAATGTGCCAAATGCGGTGGCAAAAAATGGTAGTGCCAATGCGGCATAATGATTTAAAAACCCTAGCCAACGTAACGTTTGAAAGTTTGGAATTAATTGTGCTTCAAACGGGAGCATCATCGTTGCAATAAATGCATAAAAGATAACATTTTTACCTTTAAATGGGATAAAGACAAATGCATATGCGGCTAGTGCTGAAAAAACAACTTGTCCTACCATGACCAAACTCGCAACCACAAATGAATTGAATAAATATCGCAAAATTGGGGTTTGTGTCAGCGCTTGGCGATAATTCTCAAAAGACAATGCAGTTGACAAGTATTGGCCGTTTAAAATCGCTGTATTTGGTAGCAACGAGACCCAAACGCCCACCAGTACCGGCGCAAAAATTAAAAGTGACAGACATAGTAAGAGCGTATAACGCCAGATTTTTTCTTGTGTTGGTATAATCATTGATACATCACCCGCTTTTCTGTGAGTTTAAATTGCGCCATGGTCACCAGCGCAATCAAAAGCGCTAAAATAATTGATTCCGTTGAGGCTTTGCCAATATTGAGGTTCACAAAAGCATCCCGATAAATCTGATAAACGATCAAATTCGTATGATTATTTGGGCCGCCTTTGGTCAATAAATCCACTTGTCCAAACGTCTGGAAGGCATTGATCATCGTCACTGTGGCCACAAAAAACAAAGTGGGACTAATGTGGGGAAGCGTAATATAGCGAAACTTAAGCCAAGGTGTAATGCCTTCAATTTCAGCCGTTTCGTATAAATGGGTTGGCACATTTTCTAACGCACCAGAAATGGCCAAGAAAGCAAATCCGATATTCATCCAGACAACCGTCAAAATCACAGCTACCAATGCCCAGACGTTACCAGTCAGCCAGTGAATCGGTGGTAAATGTAAGGCGTTTAGGATCATGTCAGATACGCCAGTGGTTGGTTGAAAGAAGAATAACCATAAAACTGATGCCACTGACACTGAAACACCCATGGTTGACGCAAATAAGGTTCTAAAAATGACCGTCCCACGCAAATGCTTACGAGCCAAATTTGCTAAAGCTAACGCAGAAATCGTGGTCAAACTAGTCACAGCGACCACAAATATTAAAGTCACCCCTAAACTTGTCAAAAAGACCGGATCTTTAAGAATCGTCGTATAATTTGCAAACCCAACAAATTTAACCGGTTCCCCTAACGCATTGGTTAAAAAGAAGCTGTAATAAACGGTTTTAACCAGCGGATAAAAAATGAAGACGCCAAGAAAAATAAGCGACGGTGTGAGAAAACCCAGGGCCACCAAATGCGTTCTCAGCGCTTGACGCCAGCGTTGCTTGGTGTCTGCTTGGTGGTAAAGTGCCGGTGTTATTTGTGCCATATTACACCCCCACCGTGGCGAGCATTTTACCAGCCAAATCAAAATAGTGTAGTGCTGATCGTGGGACATATAACGTGATAAATTGTTGCGCCGTCAGATCATGTTGGCCAGCAATTTTAAATTGCAAGGGTTCTTCTCGACCATTAATTGTCCCAAACAATAAGGTTTCCGACCCGATTTGCGTCACCGTTGTGACCCAGAAATCAATCGCTAAATCATCCGCATTTTCAGGTGTGAGTCGGGCTGCTTCTGGTCGAATACCAACCAAAGCATCCGGATCATAGGGCGTATCAATGACGACCCCATGATTTTGCCAGTCCGTCACGCCAGGTAGCACATTCATTTTTGGTGTCCCGAAGAACTGGGCCACAAACGTATTGGCTGGGAGTTGGTAAAGCTGCATCGGCGTACCAATTTGTTGCACCACCCCATCATTTAAAATCATCACCCGATCCCCCATCGTCATTGCTTCGGTTTGATCATGGGTAACGTAGACCACCGTGATGCCGAGTTTACGTTGCAAAGCTTTAATGTCATAACGCATACTTTCTCGTAGTTGGGCATCTAGGTTGGAGAGCGGTTCGTCCATTAAAATGATTTCTGCACCAGAGACAATACTTCGCGCTAAGGCCACGCGTTGACGCTGACCACCGGACAATTCACGCGGATAGCGATACGCATAATCGGTCATGTTGACCATCTCTAAGGCATCGGATAACCGTTGAAGCTGGGTAGCGCTGTCTACCTTCCGGGCTTTTAACCCAAAAGTAATGTTATCGGCGACGGTCATATTGGGATAAAGCGCATAGTTTTGAAATACCATGGACAAATGACGGGCCTTTGGTGGCAAATCATTCATACGCTCCCCATCAATGATTAAATCACCACCAGTAATGGGTTCTAAGCCAGCAATCATTCTTAAAAGGGTTGATTTACCCGACCCAGATGGGCCAACCATCACAAAAAACTCACCTGGCATAATCGACACCGTGACATCTTTAATCACCGCTTCTTGCTGCTGATCATAGACTTTTTGTAGTCGTTTCAACTCAATCATACAAATCCCTACCTTTCCTAATGCTTTAATCGTAACAAGACCATGTCAACACCAAGTCAGCTAAATGATTAAAATATGTAAACAATTGTAAAGCGTCAGCCAACAAAAAAAGCCAAGATGTGATCATCTTGACTTTTTTGCAACGGTTAATACCCTTTATCTAAATTCACAACATTATAAGTTAGGTTGCCATCAGCAACAAAACCTGGCACATTTTTCTTAAATAACCGAAAGAGTCCACCCGTCCGGCCATAGTTTTCATGTTCACCCCAACTGGTATGTTGCGTTAACAAAATCTGTGGTCGTTCAAACAAAGGATGGTGTGTTGGCAAAGGCTCAGGTGTCGTGACATCAAGTGCCGCAAAGCGCACACGTGAATCATCAATTGCCGCTAACAAGGCGTCTTGATCTAAAGTCGTGCCACGGCCAATGTTGACAAAGAGGAACAACTCATTCACTTGTTCAAAAAAATACTCATCAAAGAAATTTTCTGTGTCTTTTGTGCCCGGCAGGCCATCCACAACGACGCGGGCTTTTGAAAGCCCTTCTTGATAATTTGTAATCGGATAAACTTCATCAAAGCCAGGGACAGCACGACCCGTCGTGTTGACACCATAAACAGTGCCCCCAAATCCTTTAATTTGGGCTGCAATTTGCTGTCCAATGCGACCAGTTCCAAAAACTAAGACCGGCAGTTCACTGACCATATACTGATCGGTAAACGGTTCCCAGTGCTGTCGGGTCGCGTACACATTTAAGCCACGGGCAAAATATAAAATATAACTCAACACCGTTTGCGCAATCGGTTCGGCTTTTAAACCACTGGCATTCGTCACGATAATGCCGCGTTCTTTAAGGGTTTGCAAGGGTAAATAATCCACGCCGGCTGATTGGGTCTGGATCCATTTTAATTTTGAGTCTGGTTGGGCCAGTATCTTATCGCCAATGCGATTGTCCCAGGCATAGCTAATCACAACATCGGAAATTTGTGCATCAGTAATCGTGTCTGGCGTCACAACGTCGATATCGTGTTCGGCCAAAAAAGCACGATCTTCTTCACTAATGGCTTTCACTGCTAATAGTAACATCTGATTTTCTCCAATCTGTTTTCTAATGTTATCATAACGCATTATTTTCTAACGGTTCGCGTGATTTTAATGAGTTTTAAATTAAAATGTTGACATTTAATTAACTTCGTGCCATAATTTAAAACAACAAATCAAAGGAAATAAAACGATGTACTTACTTGCAACTGACAACTTCAGAAACGTCATTAAGATCAACGCCGTCATTATTATGTGACTTCTCGCTGGTCTATTTTTGCTACCAGTCGAGAAGGTTTCTCGACTGGCGCAAAAATGTTGCTCAAAACGACATTTTCTAGAGGCGCTAGTATTCAACTAGCGCCTCTTTTCTTTTTGATTTAATGGCACTGTACTACTGTTACGTTGGCGAGCACGTCAACAGTCCACCACGGAGGAAAATCACATGGATCTTACTGCAAATGCAACCCCAACAATGGCCGAAAGCAACCTATCCCTAACTGACAAAAAAGCTAAGCCCAAGACGGCCAGAGAGGTTGTCTTTGATGTCTCAACTGGTATTTCTAATGCCATTTTGGCAGTGCTTGGCATGGGCCTCTTGATGTCGTCATTAGGTAATTTATTTCACTACACACCACTCATCCAAGCCGGTTTGATGGGGCAAAAAATGCTCGCCCCTGCTCTGGGCGTAGGCATTGCCATTATGATGCGCGCCAACATTTTAACGACTGGTGCAGCTTTGATTGCGGCCACAGTCGGCTCAAACGCCGTTTATTTCACGACAACGGTTGTGCCTGGCACCCATACCGCAACTGGTTGGTTAGCCAATCAACCCGCTGGTTCATTAGTGATGACGTCAGGACAACCCATTTCAGCCGTTCTTGCAGCTATTTTGGCCGTCTTGGTTGGTAACTGGCTCACCGGTAAAACACCACTTGACATGATGTTGGTCCCATTGGCTGCAACACTGGCCGGTACTTTCTTTGGTCTTGGGACTGCCGCCGTGACCACACCATTTTTGAACTGGGTCTCTGAATCATTGGCTTCAACCATGAAAGTGAATCCATTCCTTGGCGCCTTTGTCGTCGCTTTTGTTTGGTTCCTCTTCTTAATGACCCCAGCTTCTTCAGCCGCTTTGGCGATCGCCGTCATGCTTGATCCGCTTTCTGGTGGGGCAGCCATGATCGGCACAACAGCTGGCTTCGTCGTTTACACTGCGATGGGTTGGACGCAAAATGATCTTGGTGCTAATTTTGCCCAAACAATTGTCACACCAAAAGTCCAATTCCCAAACCTCTTAAAGAGTCCTGTATTAATGTTTGGCCCAGCCGTTGTGGCTGGTTTGTCAGCTATGGTCGCTGTTGGTGTGTTCCATTTGAAAGTCCCATTTGCCATCGCCGGTCTTGGCTTAAATGGCTTCATTGCCCCATTGGCACTCGCTTCAACCAATCCAACTGGCCTCTTGTTACTCGTTGTCTTTGGTATCGTCGTCCCTGTCGTAGCCTGCATGACAATGTACTATACGCTTAAGAAAATGGGTAAAACCCGTGAAAATGATTTACATTTAGATGTTGTTTAATTTTTAATGACGCGTTATAGTAGAATTATTATAATTTTATCAGAAAGAAGAATAGATTATGTCACAAAAGAAAGCACAACCCTCTGATTTCAACTGGTCTGAACTTGGTTTCGAATACCACGACCTCCCTTACCGTTTCCGCGCCTACTATAAGGATGGCAAGTGGAGTGAAGGCGGTCTCGAAACGGACTCAAATTTGCCAGTCAATGAAGCAGCCACTGGCCTTCATTATGGCCAAAATATTTTTGAAGGCCTCAAGGTTTATCGGCGTAAAGATGGTGGTGCTAATCTATTCCGCCCTGATCGTAATGCCAAGCGCTTCCAAGATTCAGCTGCTCGTTTGATGATGGCGCCCGTCCCTGAAGAATTATTCCTCCGTGGGTTACGTGAAGTGACGAAAGCCAATCAAGACTTTATTCCACCTTATGGCACAGGTGCGACGCTTTATCTGCGTCCCTTCGAATTTGGTGGTGGCCCAGTGGTTGGTGTGCATCCTGCTGACAATTATGTCTTTGAAGTTTACGCCACACCAGTAGGTGCCTACTATAAGGGTGGTTTGACGCCAACCGCTTATGTGACAAATCATTATGATCGGGCCGCCCATGGCGGTACAGGTGCAGCTAAGGCCGGTGGTAACTACGGTGCTTCTATGCTTGCTGGGCATGAAGCGCATGCCGCTGGCTACTCTGATGTGGTCTATCTTGACCCACGTTTGCATGAAAACATTGAAGAACTCGGATCAGCTAACTTCTTTGGGATTACCAAAGATGGGCGTTTCTTAACACCAAAGTCTCCTTCAATCTTGCCATCAGTTACCAAGTATTCATTGTTGGCTGTGGCTGAAGAACTTGGCCTTAAGGCAGAAGAAACCACGATTTCAATCAATGATTTGGATCAATTCGCAGAAGCTGGTGCCATGGGAACTGCCGCTGTTATCTCACCGGTTGGTTCAATTACACACAACGATAAAAAGCACGTCTTCTATTCAGAAACAGAAGTTGGGCCATGGACGCAAAAGTTGTATGACCGCCTCACAGCGATTCAATATGGCGATGAGAAAGGCCCTGAAGGTTGGGCTGTTGATGTCCCACTTGATTAAATACCAAAACCTAGACCTAGCGTCTAGGTTTTTTTAATTTGTTGACATTTTTTCTGATTAACCTGTTGACAACTTTTTTTCGAGTTGGTATACTAATATAGTTGTCTGATACAGATCAGGCATTACTGACCATGGCTCGTTGGTCAAGTGGCTAAGACGCTGCCCTTTCACGGCGGAATCGAGAGTTCGATTCTCTCACGAGCTATATCAAGTCGCAACTTCGGTTGCGGCTTTTTATATGTCTTTTTAATCAAAAAAATAACAGCCGAGATGGCTGTTATTTTTGTTTAATGACGAAAGCGCGTTTTCCGGGCTTTTTATTATTTGACTTGGCCGTTTTGTGAGCGATCGGTGGTTTTGTGACCCGCTTTTCCTTTTCGGAATTCGACTTACGCCGCTGATTACGCCGTGAGCGATTCGCATTTTTAGGCCGTGCTTCTTGTTCTAGCGGTCGTGGATTGACATTTTCTAGCACAAAATACGGCGCCCCAAAGTTCACATATTCATAAAGATAGTCTTGTAAGGCTTCGATTCTATCATCATTGGCAACGTTTTTATCATTGCGATAAAAACCCTTCAACCGTAATTGTTCAGCGGAAATATCACCGACAATATAGTCATATTGCGCCAACAATGGCGTGTAGCGCACCGCAAGCATATCAAGGTCAAATGCTGACTTAAAATCTTCCACCAGTTCAAGTGTTAGGCGATCAATTTCAATTTCATCCCCTTGTCGGGTAATGGCATACGCCTGTTTACGTTCTGCCTGTTGTAATAAGGTCCGTTCTTTCAAAGTATCGCGATCCATGTTGTCAACCGCCTTTCATATTTTTAAACATGCGCATATTTTGCTTGATAATACTGTCCCATAAGTTCGCGTAACAATAGATCCTGCGCAATGGTTATTGGTGCTTGTTGAATCACTGGGAAAAAAGGCACCCATTTATAGTGGTCAAGGGTCGCAATTTGATATTGTCGCGCGGGGTCAAGCTTGTGCCCATCAAGCCAAATTTGGCCGTGTCGGTCACGATCTAACCCACTAAATCGCATATACCCAAACATCTTACCACGAAAACCACTGCCTTTAACTGGTAACTCAGCGAGCTTAGCTTGTTGGTCGGTAATAGTCGTCACTAATTGGGTAATCTCTGCACCCGACAGTGTCATCACCATAGGGTTGATGGCATGTGGCATACTTTCAAGCAGTTCATAGTCACTCAACTCACCTGCTGGTAACTCATCCACAAACATGCCGGTTGAGACCATGGCAATTGGGACATTAAAATATGCTTTTAGCGCACGCAACGCATCATAACTCTGCTCATCAGCCGAAATATCACGTGGCAAATGGGTCACAATGCGCTGTTTTAAAAGTGATTGTCCCGTCTGTAACCAACCGTGCACCGCTGAATAATCATCATCAGCTTCGGCCATTTCATAAGTCGGTGTCACTTGCGCTTGTTGGGACACAATCTGATGATTGCGCAACGTCAAGGTAATATCGCCGACATGGTTCCCATAACGACCTGCCGCTGCCAGCAAAGTCCCATTAACTATTTTACCATGTGGCAGCAAATGATGGGTGTGCGCACCAATCACAACGTCAATGGGATATTTTGCCCCGATTTTTTCATCAGTCGGCAAACCTAAATGCGATAATAACACGACCACATCGGCCTGTGCCCGCAATGTTGGTAACAATGCCTGAATCGTTTCGTCAACAGCCTGCGGGTACCAGCCAAGCATTGGATAAGTTAACGTATACGGTGCTGTTAAGGCAAAGACCCCCACCCGTGTCCCAGCCGGCGTGGTCATGATTTTATACGGCTTCGCCCACGATGGCTGTTCGCCTGCAGGTGAGGCTTTTAAATTGCTCAAAATCACATCAAAATTGGCGTCTTGATACAACGTTGACATCGCCTCATGCGGTAAAACTAAGCCCTCGTTATTGCCAATTGTCACGCCATCATAATGCACCTGGTTCATTAGCGCAACATTTCCCTGACCCATCGTGGCATCAGTGAGCGGATGTAGGCGATCGATGGCATCGCCAATATCAAACGTATAATGCGTCGTTGGGGCTGCTTGTGCATCTAACAAAAAGCGTTGTATCCGCGGCCAATTTTCAAGGTGCGAATGTACATCATTAGTGTGTAATAAATGAATGGTTTCAGTTGCCATCGGTCTCCTTTCTACTCTCGATCATGATGTTATTGTCGTTGCAAATAATCGCGCCGTTTACCTAAAATAATTGCGATCACTTCTGCCTCACTTAACGGTGCGCCAAAAGGCACACTGTCCGTCGGTAAATAATCACGATCAGGTGAATCAATTCCGACGTTAATATTTTCTTTATGGTGGATGCTGGCATGATGAATATGACCATGTAAGTTGATCTTATTTTTAGTCAAACCAAATAACAACGGATAATGCGTTAAAAAGACTTCGTAGTGGGCAAATTTCATGCGCGTACCGACTTCATGGACGCTAAATTTAGGCCGTCCCTTGTCGTCTATGTCATTATGCGCCAATAAATATTTTAAAAACGCTGACGTGTCGTGATTACCTTTAATCAGCACCAGCCGGCCATTAAGCCGTTGCAAATAGACCAGCATCTCCGCCATCATTTGCTTCGCTGGTCGATCAACTGCCAGCATGATATCACCCAAATGATACACCGTATCAGTTGGTTTTACCCGCGCATTCCAATTGGTAACAATGGTTTCATTCATTTGATCAACGGTCACAAATTGATCTCGTGGCGCAAAAAAGCCGCCATACAGTAAGTCACGATGAAAAAAATGGGTATCAGCCGTAAAGAAATTCATCTCGTCCCTCTTCTACCACAATGGGCAAAAAGACGTTGCGTTGAGCAACGTCTTAATGCGCCAATTGATACAAATAATCTGAAAAATCTTGCAAATTTGCTGGAAAGGCGTTTAATCCCCAAATAATCCGTTCCTGCGCGCCGGGGGCTTTAAACCTAACTCCCCACTCATCATTTAAGCTCGGATCCGGATAAGAAGGGCCACGGTAAGCCGTCATCCATGTCTCAAGATATTGCCAAGCAGTCTCAGCAATATCATCCCACTGTGCAGTCATATCGAGCCAGTTTTCGCGGTAACGCCAATTGAATGGCTCACCAGCCGCATTAAAATGCGGATTGTAAAAATCAAAGTCTGGATCTGTAATATTTTTAACAGGCTGCGTCTTATCGGCAATTTGTAAAAAGGCATGCCCTTCATGGCGCTTAAGATAAACGTAGTCAAAGCCCGTTGCCAAGTTCCCACGATAGAAAACTAAAAAATCTAATCGCCGACTTGCCATATTATTCCTCAATCACCAGCAAGTCCTTAGGCAAACTTGCCGTTAAGTTTTCATAACCAGTTGGTGTCACAATCACATCGTCTTCGATCCGCACGCCACCCTTACCAGCTAAGTAAATGCCTGGTTCAATCGTGAGTAAATGACCAGCTTGCATTTCATCACTTGACCGTGCACTTAGCGCTGGACCTTCATGAATGTCTAAGCCTACACCATGACCTGTTGAGTGGTTGTATGCCTCGCCATAACCATGTTCAGTAATGTATTCACGCGCAACACGGTCAACTTCACTACCAGAAATACCTGGCTTAATCACATCAATGGCATTTTCATTCGCTTGCTTGACAATGTGATAAATCTTTTGCAATTCTTCATCCACTTCGCCAATCGCAATGGTCCGGGTAATATCTGATGTGTAGTCATCCACATAGTAACCAAAGTCAATCGTCACCAATTCACCAGGTTCAATCACTTTATCAGTGGCTTCCCCATGAGGCAAGGCCGCACGATAACCAGATGCCACAATCGTATCAAATGAAGCTTTTTCTGCGCCATAAAACTTTTGCAAACGGTCCAATTCATTCGCTACTTGACGTTCTGTCATACCAGGCTTAATGAAAGTCATCAAGTCATTAAAGGCCTTAATTGATGCATCCGCTGCACGGCGTAGCGCAGCCAATTCAGCTTCATCTTTAACTTCACGAAGCGCTTCAATCGCTTCTGGTACGGCATCAAAGCTGATATCAGCTGGTAGGAGTTCATCCATCACATCATAAACAGCATAAGGCATGCTAGCTTCAAAGCCCAACCGCTTAACGCCAAATTCAACCGCTGTTTGAGCAGCTGCTTCATAATACGCCCGCGTGACCATAAAATCGACCCCTTCAGGCAAGCGATCCTTATAGTCTTCTTCATAGCGGGCATCAGTAATCAGACGTGCCCGATCGGGACCAACCACGACCACACCATCGCCAGTGCCACCGTCAAACCCTGTCAAATACTTTGTGTTGGCGCCTTGGTAGACCACCAACCCATCGAGATCGAGCTTTTTTAAGAGTTTTTGTAATTTAGCAATGCGTGATTCAAAATAGTTCGTCATATCGCAACACATCCTTTTTATTTAATCGATGTTTCTATTATAACACAATCTCATAATTATTAATTTAAGCTCATAAAAAAGACACAACCTTAATTGGTTGTGTCTTTTAATCGAAATTACTTAGCAGCTGCCAAGATTTCGTTGTATTGTTCACGTGTGTAAACAGATACTTGGCGCTTGTCACGACCCTTACGTTCGAACTTAACAACACCGTCTGTCAAAGCAAACAATGTGTCATCGCCACCCTTTTTAACGTTCACACCTGGATAGATGTGTGTACCACGTTGGCGATAAATGATTGAGCCAGCCTTCAAAGCTTGTCCGTCAGCAACCTTAGTTCCTAGACGACGACCAGCTGAGTCACGACCATTGGCTGAAGATCCGCCACCCTTGTGGTGCGCGAACATTTGCAAGTTTTCTTGATTCATCAACATAAGTCTATTTCTCCTTTACAAGTAATGATTACGCGATTGAATCAATCTTCACGCGTGTATATGGTTGGCGGTGGCCTTGCTTAGAATGCATGTTCTTCTTGGCCTTGTACTTGAAAGTGATAACCTTCTTTTGCTTACCTTGCTTTTCAACAGTACCAGTAACCTTTGCACCGTCGACGAAAGGTGTTCCAACCTTGCCATCAACCAAAACAACTTGGTCAAAAGTTACCTTTTCACCTTCAGCTGCATCCAACTTTTCGACGAAGATTGTGTCGCCTTCAGCGACCTTATATTGCTTGCCGCCTGTAACAATAACTGCGTATGCCATTATTGAATTCTCCTTATACTTAGACTCACCATCCCAGGCGGGCCGGCTCTGGTCCGACACGTACTTCAACCTGTTCTGAGTGGTTGTAGCTCTGCTAACAACTTTTCAATTATAACAAATCTTAAACATTTCGTCAAGAACGGGCGTCACAATCTCAATTGATCATGTCAAAATCAAACAAATTCAGACCCGTCTGACTTACCGCAGTGGTATTCACGCGTAAAATATCCGTGAATTCCTGCAAGAGCGCCACCTGGTCTAAATCCATATTATCTAACAACCATTTTGAAATTAAGGCCCAAAAGGCGCCAATGACAGCTTCCCACTGATAAACCATTTGCCGGTGATACGCCTCATCTTCTAAGTTGCCGAGCTGCGTCAACATTTGGGTACGCATACGCGACATCAAGGTGGCAAAGTAAATGCCATCACTATGCAAATTCAACACGGCATTATAAAAGGCAGCGCGGGCACTAATTGCCTGAATCATTTTAGCAACACGAAATTGACCTTGAATATGTTGGGTGAATTCTACCAACAAATTATTATTCACTTCTGAAATCAAATGTTCCTTATTTTTGTAGTACTTATAAAAAGTACCCCGCGTCACTTGCGCACGGTTCAAAAGTGTGGTGATTGAAAAATCCGGTTGGCTCGTAATTAAGCTTACCGTTGCTTCTTCAATCGCTTTTTTGGTTCTTAAAACACGAGCATCTTCTCTTTTAACCATTCCACTTCTCCACACGCAACAAGTCGTTCTTACTCGTCGTTTCTTGCACCAATTTTATAGATGGCTGATTCAATATTAAGATCTGTTTTCATTTGCTTGACGATATCTGCCCGTTGCGCTGAACTCTTATTCAAGGCATTCACTGACATCGTTATAATCGTATCAAACTTATCATGGAATCGTGACGCCACACTACCATCAATGTTGTAGTGACCCTTTTGCGCGGCATGCACAATCGTGATAATACCCTGATCGCCATAGAAAGCATCGCGCAAGGCTTGTGCATCAGCACTACTCAAATTCTCGCTATTGTCTTTAATAATCACATTGCCGGCGTTTTCAATGGCAGTCATTGTCTTTGGCTTATTATAATCAAACCGATCCAACGCTTGTACGAAATCTTTAATTTCACGCTGTGACCGTTGCAATTGCTTATAATCCGATTTTGGCATCGACACACCCGCATACTTAGGTTGCTGATTTGCGATAAACAATGCGGATAACAGCACAACGACGATCACGCCAAGGGCAATAAATGCTTTTCTCATGAGTTACTTCTCCATGTCTTCATTGTATATAGTATACTATGAATTTCTAATGAACAAAATAGGTGTATTCATTCTTTATCAATCGCATCATTTATGCTATGATATTAGTTGTATTGCGTTGGTAGCTCAGCTGGATAGAGCAGCCGGTTTCTACCCGGCAGGTCGAGGGTTCGACTCCCCCTCAACGCATGTTCACCGCTTTACCACGATTGTTGGTAGAGCGGTTTTTTGTTGTGCAAAACCTTGGTACGTCAGGGTTTTGAGTTGTTTAGAGTTGTTGTGAGTTTACGTCAGTTTTTGTTATTTTTGCTACAATTTGCTACAAATTTGCTACAAATTCGGACGTAAAAAACCAGCATATTATTGCTGGCTTTCTTCTATAATTAAATACAATTTTAGAAGCCATCTAACACAACCGTTAGCTTGGTTTCTTTTTTAATTCTTGCTACCAATTCGTCAAGTTGGTCTCTAGTCATTTCATTAAACCGTGCAATTTGTCTCGACTTGGTTGCATACCCAATCCTGTACCACTCAAAAAACATATTCACGGTATGCTTGTATACTTCATTAACAATACGCACTTCATAAATCGTATTTGGCTTTTTCAAGAATAACGAATTAATGGTTTCAATAACTTCGTCTGTCATCAATTGATACTTCCTTCACTGCTCTAATATTTTCAAATAATAAATGTTCCTTGTCTATCACTACACCACGATCAGAAAAACCGTCTATCCCGCCAACAATGTTTTTTAAAAGTTTGCCCGTTTCATCCTGCACATCTTGTTGGATCACTACCTCATGATATTCAAGTAAGGCGTGCATCAACGTTTGTCTAATGTCTTCAACGGTCATTCTGGGTAACCGCTCTGTTTGTTGGTGTCTCTCGTGCGCTTCACTTTTTAATGATGATGTATGGTCCGACAAAAAATAACCATTCCATTTTACCTTGCCACGTTCGCGGTAATCATTCTTAAAATAGCTAGTCACCAGCCTGATGAAGTCGTCAGTCATAACTATTTCCTCCATTATGACCACCAACTAATGATGCACGGTTAATCGCTGTTCCACCGTCATCTTTAGACATAGCCCGCATAACAGCCGTAGTGCCAAACCGCTTTCTAAGCTCGTCCACTACCTTATCGATTTTGTTGGTTTTAATCTGCGTTTCAGGTTGTGCGAATAGATCTAGTTGAATGCCGACATCATCAACCAGTCCACCGTAGTCTATGCCAATATGACGAATGACTTCACCTTGCCAATACTTCTCAAATAGCTCAATCATTATCTTCATAAGCGTTCGTGTATCGTTTGTGGGACTAATTCGCATTTGTTTTCTAAATCCGTGACTACCACGCTGCTCACTTTCAGCAAAAGAGTAACCGATTGATAGACTAACTAAACTAGTTTGTTTTTTGTGGGATCTAATTCTTGATGCCACTTGATCAGCCATTTCACGGATAACAATTTCAATCTCTTCACGCTTGCGATAATCACGTGGTAACACCTGTGAGTTACTATATGATTTGCTCTTTGGCACAACCTTTTCGGTTAGGTTCGACCTATCTATACCCCATGATAAGGCATACAGCTGTTCACCCATTAACCCCATTTTTGATCTAAAAACGTAAGGGTCTTGATGTGCTAAGTCATACATCGAATAGATACCCATATCATTTAATTTCTTTGCCGTCCGTCTGCCGATGCTCCATATATCAGTGAGTTCAGTTATTGGCCATAATTTCTCAGGTACGTCTTCATAGTGCCATGTGGCCATTAAGTTATGCACTTTCTTAGCTTCAATATCCAGTGCTATTTTGGCTAATACTGGTGAGTCACCTATGCCTACTGATAAGTAGATACCAGTTTCATTTCTCACACGCTCCTGTATTGTTCGAGCTAAGGTTTGTGGTGAGTCACCAAAGAACTCCCATGTATCGGTGACATCAAGAATAGATTCATCTATCGAATAAGGCAGTACCTTGTCTTCAGTCGTATATTCCCGATAGATATTATTGATTTTCAGGTTTTCTTTGATATACAGGTTCATTCGAGGTGGCGCAATGATTAGGCTTTTGTCTTGTGGCACATCACGTTGTCTCATAACATTGCTCACACCTAATTTTTTCTTAGCCATTGGGGATGCAGCAAGTACCAGACCACCATTTGTGTTTTCTTGTTCAGACATAACAACCAATATTGATTTTAATGGATTAAGTCCCCGCTCTACGCTCTCCACACTGGCGTAAAAGCTCTTTGAGTCAATCAAAAAGAACACACGGCGTTTCTCTAAATTGTAGTCATATTCAGTCTTTCCCATGACATCGCCTCGAACAGTTATTGTACAATTCATTATACGAACAAACGTTCTTATGTGCAAGTTTCTAATTGGTTACAAACAAAAATGACCTACATCAGATGTAGGTCATTTATATTTATCCAAAAACCCAGTGCTTAATCATAAATGTGGAGAATTTATAGAACATATCTTCAAACATGTTCCAAGGAAAGGGATAATGAGTTTTCTTATTGTAGAGAAAACTATGATTAAACACTGGGTCAGCGTAGATACGCTATAAGTAAATTTATCACACTATTGTATTTTTTTCAAAATATATTTATTTTCAACAAAAAAAAAGACCCAACCAGAAATTAATCCAGTTGGGTCTTTTAATCTATTCAGTTTTCTACTTCTGTAATTGGACCAGCTGGCATCCAAACAGGTTCACCACCGATTTGAACTTCAACTGCATCAGCGTCTGCATCTACATTCGTTACTTTGAATGTTTGGCCACCGAAGTTGAAGTACGAGTGACCAGCGTTAGAGAAGTCTTGGTCAGCTGTTGGGTTCCCTTTGTCATCTGTTTCGGTCAATGGTCCTACTGGAATGTAGTTGTGATAGTCGACCTTTGGAATAGCTAATGGGTTAGATACTGCGTACCACTTGCCTGACTTAGCTGGAAATTCAACCAAATCATCAAGGCTAAAGTTACCATCAATACGGACTGTTGAGCCAACGTTCAACACTTGGTCAGGCCCTGATGGTTGGACTGTTTGATTAGCAAGTGGCGTGAGCGTTACGTCTGCCCCACCTTCACCAAAACCATTTTCAACATCATGTTGGAATTGCTCAAACGAGATGCCCTCATACTCCAAGAATGGTTGTGGATCAACGTGGTCAGTTGCACCAAAGACACGTGTCACGAAGTTGTGTGTCTTAATACCTGACGCCTTACCATCGCGATCTAATCGCTTAGGAATGCCGGCATCGTCAGCTAGTTGACGTAGCAAGTTGACATAGTTTTCATAATCTTCACGTGAAAACTTTGCCCCCTCAAGCAGTTCGACTGATGCATAAGTATCGTTGTTGATATTTGAACCAGCATTCCAACTGCCTTGATTGACTTCCATCAACTGTGCTACACGTCCCTCTCCAACAAGATGCGTATAGTTAGCATTGTCCCAGTGATCTCGCAAGTAATTCACATTACCGTCAAATGAGCCGTTCGGTACGTTTGTATCTTTATCACGATTACCTGTCGAATGTGCTACAACGTATACATAAGGCGGTTGTGAATAGCCATAGCTTTGTGGTGTGCGCTTTACTACAATATTTCGTTCAATTTGATAAGCCATTATTATCCTCTTTCTTCGCGTTTGGTTCTTCTTCCATTTTTTGTAACTTCACGTGATATTCGTCTTCAACCCACTTCTTAATGAACGGTGGAATATCCATGCCTGCTAGTTGCATATTTGCGTAGATAGACTTCAACATATAATTGCCGATGATGATTGTCACCACAAATGAGATGACATCAAAAATCACTGGTTGAAATGTGAAGTCACGTCCACCTAAATGTTCAGGCACGTATGAGATTAAAATCGTGAACGCCCAAATTGACACAGGCATGAGCGCTAACGGTACCGATGTCATCAAACCACCTAGACCACCGTTGGACGTTCTCGCAATACCGTTTTTCTTACGCCACAATGAGCCTAGAAATGTGTCAAAAAAGACCAAAATAAAAAGGACAGCCGTTTCGGTTGCCCCGTTAAGATTTGCAAACAAATATTCCATCATCTCTTCCATACTCATGCACCTGCTGGTGCGTCATCTGCGACAAGTGCTTGAATTTTTAACTTAGCAGCGTGCGCCACTTCGTCTTCCGTTGACATAATCGTCAAGCCGTCATCTGGTGTGACCTGTACTGCACCGTTCAATCGATCAGGGTAAGTCCCTGCGTCAAATGTGACATTAAAGTAATCTAACTTTAACTTACCACCTGCGAAAGATACACTAGCGTTTCCTGCTGAAATGTTCATCATAATTATTTCTCCTCTGCTTGTTCAGCTTGCTGTAGTTGTTCTTGTAATTGTTCTACTAATACCGCTAACTTAGCATTCTCAAACATTAAGTTAGCGTTTTGTAACGCAAGTTTCTGCGCTACTTTATCCGTATCTGGTTGCATTATTTATCTCCTATTTTCTCGTTAAGTTGTTGAATTGCTCTCCACGCCATACTAATCATTGAGTACATATCCACGTATTCGTTATCTTGACCAAGAATAGTCTTAGGAATGTAGTATTCCTTTTCACTATTCACATCATCAATAATTGGCGATACGTGATTTTGACCTATTCGGTTCTTATACTCAAAGTTAACAAGTTGTGTCTTAGCAATCTCACCCAAGGCATCTTCGTCATAAACGCTTTTAACATTCTTCTTCGACAAAACAGAAGTTGAACTGAACGTTCCCGCACTGATCACATTCTGATTAAAGTAGAAGTAGTCCTTATTTGTACCACTCCCACCGCCTGTAAAGAAGTTAAAAGTACGATTTATTTCATTCACTTCAATATAAGAAGGTTGACCACCTACGTATCTGTTGGCTTTAAACATTAAGCGTTCACGGATATTGACGTTGACGTACGCATTTAAAGCACCTTGTAGCACGTTTAAGTTAGAACCAAAGTCCATAGCTGTTCCAGCCAAAACCAATGCAGCCGCACCATTAGTACTCAAAATGTTAATAAATGCATTACTTGACCCTGTTGCTCCAATATATAGCCCTGTTGCACTAGTAGCATTACTATTTGAATCACTCCACTTACCGAAAGAGTAAGTAGCATTAATTCCGCTACTATTTGAATAATGCGCCCCGCTTGTATCAAATTTAGTCGTAGTATTTCCACCGTTAATCGACATACCTGTGTTATCAATCGTTGTGGAAGCAAAGACACCATTCCAGTTAGATTGGATAAAACTCGACACATTACCAGTTAGCTTATTAACGTCTAAGCTAGATATCTTAGCGCTCGTAATACTTGCGTCGCCAATCTTCGCTGTTGATATTTGACCATCCGCAATCATGGCTGTTTTGATCCATGCCGTACCTGTAATTTGGGTTTGAGGTGAGTCAATAATTACTTTTGGGCTAACAACAGCCATAGCACTTGGATCGGCTGCAATACCTGAAGCCAGTGCGCTAGTATTCCCTGTGATACCGATTGACCAGTTGTCTTTTAGTAAGGATAAGACCGTGGCTGAATTCGTCTTTGTATCAACCTTAGCTATGATAGAGTCGCTAGTTTGCGTGATTAACGACCTCATACCCGTTTCGCTACTTGTAATACTACTTGTAGTAAAGTCCTTAGCTTGGGTCAGGGTGTTGGTGTCACCAGTTGCACGGTTGCTAATTTCGGTCTGAATAGCCCCGTTAGTCTGGGCAATCGTGGCCACTGAGTCGTTATCGTTGGCGTACCATGCGCCCCATGTACCAGCATACTGTCTGCGGTAAGTAATCTTGGCATCATTTTGAGTATCATACCAAGCCGTTTGAGTTACTCGGTCACCTTGAGCGTTTCGGCCTACCGTAAGGTACATCCACTTGGTTGAGGTTGTTGGGCTATTTGTTCTAGCCGTTGTATCTCTAAAGAAAAATGAGCCTTGGGTAAGGTACGTGTTGAGGTCATAGCCATTGGGCGCTTGCCAATAGGTAGCCTTTTGCAAGGCTGGTATATCTGCCCCTGTGACTTGTGAGAGTGTGCCCTCAGCCGTTTGTACCCGCTTAGTTAAGCCTGTTGTTGGGTCTGATACGATACTGCTGATGCTGTCCACTGTCTGAGACACGGTGCTAATCTTGTTGTCGGTGTCTTCGGGTGCTGGTGAGTATGAGCTGGCTAATGTGCCTGACTCTAATTTCATCCCAGCGTGTTGTACGTAGCCACCCGTTACGGCCGTTATAGGTTCAAACCTAATACGTGCACCTGATGATGGTGTTGCTACCAAAAACTTAAATTGAGCTGATACTCTCACCCAATCACTATTGGCTGGTAACGTTGCTACGGTTAGTCCACTGCCCTGTACATTATCGCCATAAAACTTAATATCTACTTGGGTAGTAGAGGTGTTTCTTACCCATTCTGATAAAGTAAAGGTATTAGTTGTATCAAGCGCTCCCCAACGGGCTACTAGGTTGCTTTCTTGGTACTTCGGACCAGACCAAGCGCCTGCTGATTGTACTGCTGATAGGCCTTGGTAGGCATTGGCTACGATAGTGCCACTTAATACCCACCTTTCGGTACCAGTTCCTGTAAAGTCTTGACTTCCTAGTAACAGATTAGTCCCACCAACGCTGATATTATCAATACGCCCGTTAACATCAGCAACTGATTGGCTAATCTTACCAGCAGTCTGGTTAATCGTGCTAATTTGGCCATCAATCTGGCCCGTCTTTGCGTTGTAGTCTGTTTGGCTAACTTTCTGAGTGATAGCTGTTGCGTTGGCTGTTATCTTACTTTCAGCACTAGACACACGGGCATCATTAGTTTGCTTATATGACCCAATAGTGCTTGTGGCACTATCCGCTGTACTTTGAGCGGTGTTAACCTTTGTAGTGAGGTCACCCGTCTTAGCGTTGTAGTCTGATTGTGATACCTTTTGCGTGATTGCGTTGGCATTAACAATAATGTCTGATTGAGCCTTTGAGATACGGCCATCTGCGTCTGTTTTGTAGTTAGACAAGGCTAATGATGCGTTATCGGCTGTTAATTGAGCCTTGGCGGTTGCGCTGTCTACGTCCTCTGGTGCTGGTGACCACGCTGTAGGCATGTTCCCCTGTTCAAGTTTAGGTAGCTTAATATAGGCATCAAGGGCAACCGTAGCGGTGGCAAAGTAGAATACAATGTTATTAGCTGTAGTTCTAATACCCGTAGCTGATACTCGTGTCCAGTCTGCTGGTATGTTACCAGTAGGGCCTTTAGTAGATGAGTTTTCAATACCCGTTTGGATAAATGTACCCGTGCCCTTGATATCAAAACTCATAACCCAAGGTTGTCCTACAGGGATAGCTATACTCGTATTATTTGCAATACTAAAGTAAAGTCCTCTATTGCTACCACTGGCAAGTGCTGATGTGACGTGCCACATCTTTGTGGTGCTGTCAAAGTCTTCCTTTGTAATGTACCCGCCATTACTTGACACATTCCAAAGTGCCTTAGAGTTAAGTAGTAAGTTACGCCCACCTACACTCATGTCGTTTACTTTTGTAACCGTAGCGTCAAACCCATCAGCCCTCTGTTGTAGCGTAGTAATTGAGCCGTTAGCCTTACCTAGGTCTGTCTGTAAGTTGCTTACCGTGGTCTTAGTTCCATTGGCATCGCTTTCAATGGTGGTCATGCGGGCATCTTGCTTAGTGTTATCAGACTTAATGGCCACAATGTCAGTCTTAGCTTGGTTAGCTGTTGTCGTAGTCGTGTTAAGGTCTGTCTGTAATTGACCTGTCTTGGTGTCATACGCTGTCTGGCTAACTTTGGTAGCTAACCCATTTAATGCTTGTGTAGCTGTGCTTTGGGCTGTAGTAATCTTGCCATCTGCGTCCGTTTTGTTTTGGCTGATTGTACTAGTTATACTTGATGCTGTATCATCAATCTTTTTGTTAATGACCCCATCAGCTGTGGCACCTGCGCTAATTGCATCCGCCTTAGCCGTGTCAGCGTAACCCTTAGCCTTCGTATCAAGGGCTGTGACTGCGTTAGCCCTATCTGTTACCTCTTTGTTAAGGCTAGTTGTTAAGTCTGTTTTGGCTTTTGCTAAAGCGTCTGATGCTGTCTTAGCTGTCTGTGCGGCTGTGGCCAAAGTGTCGGCCTTTGCGTCACTCAGCGCCTTGTTAGCGTAACCTTGTGCCTTGGTGTCTAGCTCAGCTTGTTGTGCTATTAGGTCAGCTTGCTTGGCTTGTACGTCATCTAACACTGCGTTAACCTGTGCTACGTTGTCGGCCACTAGTTGGTCACTGTATGCCTTCCCTGATTCCAGAGCATCGCTCACGCGTTGCTTGATTTGATCAGCAGACATCGAGTCTAATATCTTGACCCAACTGAACATGCCTGTATCGTTGTTGAACATGTAGCGATACATAATACTGTTTTCGCCATCTTTGACGAAAGCTGTATCGTTTTCATTTGGATTAGTTGGCCATGGATCACTACTGTTGAGATAATAAATGGTCGACTTACCGTCTGCACTTTGTAGCGCAACCAACGCTTGATTTAATGCTTTGTTGGCATTCTCGTCAGCTGTTGTTGCTAATTCTGAAATGCTTTCAGTTAGTGATGCCCGTCTAGCTCCAATTTCAAACTTGTCGTAATCATCTGACAAGACATTCCAAACAGCTTTGATAACTTTTGCCGATGTTGTAATCCCAAGCTTTTCAAAGTAAACGTTAACCGTGTCGCCTAGATCAATATCTTCTGAAAAACCACCCGTTGCTCTTGATAAATCGACAGTCGATATTTTCATATTGACTTTAGGCACACCGATGTTGTTTGACTGGATATACGATAGCGCATAATTTCTAAGCTTAGTTTCTGAATAATCAGCAACATCTTTGAACTTATTTGATAAATCCAACATCAAGACTTTTGGGTTAGGATACTTTCCAACAAATTCACTATCAACCGTTCGCTCTGGAAGAAAATGGGTTTTATTCCCATCATCGCCAGAATTTTCTTGATAGTACGGATAGACAGATGTGTACGTGTCTGCAATATTGGTATCTTGCTCAAACGATATAAGGTTTCGACCATATGCAATGATCGCATTAGCAGACTTACCACGCTGTTTTAACAGTCGGATATGCCAGTTATCAAATTGATACTCACCACCCCACACATCAAGAATTGATCCTGCATGGCCACCTAACCCTTGTCGGGCTGTTTCAAATTCTGGTGCGCCGATCGATGTAGAATTGGTAGTTAGGATATCAGAATCAACTGTGAAATCAACAGCTGGTACTAGCATTCTTTTCCAATTCTCAAGCGCTGTCTTCGCATCCCCAGAGATAGTCCCAATCGGTGCCAAAGCAACATCGAGGGTCGCATAGCTGACGTGTTCAGCATAAACAGTCATTGTCAAATCAATCTTTCGAACAATTTGACGAATGATGAACCCTTGACGTTTTAAAATATGACCTGAATTAACAACGATGATGCGATTTTCTTTAATCAAATCAGCATTGTTTCCAGAAACCGGATAGTCCATTTCAAAAATGAATTGGCCGTTTAATTCTTCGGTTGTTGTTGCTTGGATAGCATCGGACAATAACCCCAAACCAAGCGTCGAGAAGTCTCGTGTACCTTTTTCAAAAATAATTGGACTACTCATACTAATACCCCCCAGTTTGGAATGATTGACATGCTAAAGCCTGCCGGAAACGTGATTTTATTGTCCCCTGGCACTAAAGTTGGAAAGGGGTACGTCAATACCTGGCTATATGCTGGTAAGCCATCATTAAGTGAGATAGCCGACTGATTTTGAACATCGATCACAATGCCTTTTGTGACATTTTGCAAACGAAAAGCGGTTGAACCAAAGTTAAAGGTTCCCCCGCCTGTGCCGTTAATTGTTATTTTTGGCAAGCTCTCAATCGCATACGGATTAACAAGTGTTAACCCAGTTGTTACTGCCACCGAATTTCGGCCAGTGTTTAAAAACTTTACCGGATGAACAATGAATGAAATCGTTCCAGTTGCTCGATTTGGTGACTCACGATCAAAGTTTAATGAGCTTGTTATTGCTGCACGATAGGTATAATCAGGATCACCATCAAACGTTAAATCCTGCCAACCTTTTGCACTGTTCAACCAGTTTGAAATGCTGTTCAACTGTGCTTCGATACTTGGGTAACTTGCTAGTTTTGTAATGACAAAATCAAAGTCACGACCAATCGTCTTATATCGACCACGGTCGATTAGAAGTGATCCATTACGACCAGGCACCTCAATTTCATCATAATCACGCCCTGGTGTTTCAAATGTTATTTTGGCAAGCAATCGCATGCCGTAAGTATTCGATGATTTACCAGCAAACGTTACAACGCCTTGTGCCATTATGCCATCGCCCCTCTCCTGTTGATATTATCTTGCCATCCCAAGTCTTCCAGTGTCTTTTGGATGTCATCTTTTCCGTTCCACACAACTTGACCGAACGTAATGTTTTGTACATGTGTTTGTGTGCTTGAGTTAGTTGTATTGATTGCGTTGGCCTGTGCGCCACCCGCTGATGCAATAGAGCCTTCAGCTGTGAACTTTCCACCAAGCAATGCTGATACTTGCGGTGAGACATTGAAAGCATCTTGAACTGAACCAGCGATGTCGGCATCTTGAACAGCTGAAATAGCTGAATCAACCATGTTACTCATCGCATTAACAACCGTGTTGGCATTATTATCAATACCAGTGGCCATAACGTCTGAAATTTGTCCTGCAAATGATGATACTGACGTCTTCACATCAGCGAAGTGATCTTCCAACGCATTACCAAAACCTGTCATGATCGCTTTACCGGCTGGTATCAATAACTTTTTATCGTAACTAATTGGACCTTTATGTTCTTTAATCCAACTAGCAATGCCACCTACGAATGACTTAACAGCGCCCCATGCAGCCTGTAAACCGCCTAGGAAACTACTCATAATTGCACGACCAGCAGCACCTAAATCAAAGTTCATAGCTGACCGGATAGTTGACTTGACACCGTTCCATAAGCCAGAAACCCAGCCAGTAATACTGTTCCATGCACCTTTAAGTCCGTTAATGGCTGAATTTGCCATGCTTACAACGGTGCTGACAATACCATTCCAAACACCAGAGATGGTACCAAGGACGCTATTCCATAGACCAGATGCCCAACCTGGAATACTATTCCAGATACTACGCACACCACTAAACAAATTGTTAGCAAATACAATAGCACCGCTTACAAGACCGTTCCAAATGCCGGACAAAAATGCGACAATGCCGTTCCATAAACCACTGACAAACCCTGGTATTGCGTTCCATACACCTACAATAACGTTGTATACACCGTTCACTACTGTAGTAATGACGCTGATAATGCCGTTGAATATGATAGTTAGAAATTCAAGGATGCCGGTTCCCCATGCTGTAAAGAAATTACCGATTGCTAGGAAAATGTTACTGATCAACGTTCCTAATCCAGGGAAAATACTTGATGCAATAAGAACAATGTTGTTCCAAACAATGCTCAGGTTATTGACAATGTTCGCCCAAATTAGAGGCAGACTTTCCATCAAACCACTAAAACCACCGTTGATGAACGCAACAACTGCAATAACAGGCGCTTCTAAAACAGCCACTAAGGCATTCCATGCTGCCTGCATACCATCAACAATCGCCTGTGTTATAACACTGATTGTAGCTGAAAAGTTGTTCCATTTTTCTACAAGAAAATTTACAAACGAACTCCACATCGCCTGACCAGTTTGTGTTTGTGTGAAGAACCAAATCAATGCACTAACTACCGCAGTGATTGCCAGTACGATAATACCGAGCGGATTAGCGGCTAACGCTGCGTTAAACGCTAACATTACCCCACGTGCTACTGCAACAGCCGTCTTGAATGTGTTGATAACCGTCACGACAACCGAAACTGCTGTTCCGACAACTTTGAACGCTAACACAAGTCCCCCGATACTAAACACAAGTGCTGAAATAACGTCCGTTGCGCCAGGTATAGCTAGGATCATGTTGATAAAATCACCAACAGCTTGAACCACGTTGGCGATTGCAGTCACGATATTACCAATCGTTGTCCCAAGGGATTCCCAAACAGACTTAGATGAATCCACACTTTGGAATGAACCAATGACGTTACCGACAGCAACAACTAATGACTGAATAACATTAAACACTGCCGTTGTGACTGATACGATTGCTTGCCATACCGACTGGACTGCATTAGTATTCAAAAAGCCTTTAACGACATCAATAACAACATTACGAACCATTGTTAAGACGTTAATAACTTGTGAAAAGGCACCAATAAGTGCTGAAGTCGCTGAGCCTGCATCAAAGCTACGATCAATATCGTTTTTGACGTGGTTGAGCAAGCCAGACATTGGTTGTAACGCCGTAATTGTCCCTTGAACAAAAACATCAAAGCTTTGCTTGGCGAATGCTAAAGCTGGACCCAAAACCGTTGTGAAAATACCAGCCATAACTTTAATAGCACCACCAATAACCACCATACCTGCTTGAACAGCACCGTTGATTACGGCAAACGAGGCGATAATACCTTGCTTCATCTGGTCAAATATCGCAGCAATGCCACCCAAGCCAGCAGTCTTCATACCATTATCAATTGCTGTCAGCATGTTCGTTAACCCGTTGACAACGGCATTCTTCATGTTTGTAAATGAAGTCCCAATACCACCGGATGCTGTACGCGCTGTGTTTGCAAAACCGTTCACACCACCGTCAAGCTCAACAAAACGTTGGTTCAACTGATCAACGGTAATCTGACCCGCTTTCAACTTAGCGTACAGATCACGTTCAGCGCTCTTACCTGTTAAACCAAACGAGTTGGCAACTTTTGTCAAGGCATAAGGCATTGTTTCTTGCAAAGTACGCCATGACTGCAAGTCGACCGTGCCACTTGCTAACATCTGTGAGTATTGCTCAACACCACGAGATGCATCCCCAGCGCTAGCACCCGATGCAAGAAACGCATCATTTAAAGCAGTTGCTGTTTCAGCACCTTTTGTAGCGCTCTTTTCCAGGATTGCAAAGCCTTGCGCACTTTTAGTCAGGTCTTGCAATGATGTGGGTAGTCCGTCAACGCCCTTTTTAAGTATCCCAACAGACTTGGTTACATCATCAGTTGAGTAGCCCATTTGAGCCATAACCTTCGGATAGGCATTCAAGGTATCAAATCGTGCTACCGCACCACCAAGACTACTCTTCATGGCGTTGATGCCACCGGTAACAACCGCCATTGCTGCGCCAGCAACAGTCCCAAACAGCGCACTACTTTTTACTATCGAACCAAATCCGCCACTTGACTTTTCAGCCGCTGGTCCAAGACCAAACAGTGACCTTTTTACTTTCTCAGTTTCGCCAATAGCCTGTGATCCATTAGCATCAATATCAATAACAACTCTGCCATCAGCCATAATCTCCCTCCTCTCTTAGCGCCACACGACGCTTTAATTTCTGCATCTTCTCCTTGTACTCAGCCGAGTCATGCTTACTAGGCTGATAGTTTCGTATTTCTCGAATGCGAGATAACGGGGTCTCACTGGAAAGATTATTCAAAAGCGCGATAAACTTTTTCCAGTGCATCTTCCCTTGTTGTTCAAAAAGGTCGATTTTGTAGTCAAACAAAAAAGATGCAAATATTAAATCTGCATCTTGCTTTAAATCGAAATCTTTTTCTTGTTCACTTGGTGTGTTCGGCATCGGATTACCAGCTAAATCATACGAAACGTCATCGTCAGATGTATTGTTGATTGCCTGTTTGAACACCGCCTCGAAAATATCTTGCTTAGTCTGCCAATCAACCTCAATATCATGACCAATCAGTAAAATAATTGCCCCATTCAACTTTTCAGACTCAGTTAATTCATCATCAGCTAACATATCAAACAACGTTAATACATTATCGAATGACATATTTAATTCATACTGGTGTCCGTCAAACTCAACAATGTCTGTCAGTTGCTCATTTAACCTCATACTACTTAATGTACTTATCTAAGCCTGATCGTTTGTTCATTTCCGTGTGAACCCCGTCAATAGCTTGTGCGAATGCACCCATTGTAATCGCCATGCTGCCTGTGTAATCGTATACCTTGCGGAACACACCGGCTTCAAACGCTTCGTCCATAATCGGCTCAATAATGACCATTACTTGCTCAAAGGTTGCATTATCATCAATTTCGGCAATCTTTTTTTGCGCACTTAAGAATACTTTCTTGATGCGGTCAAGGCCTGAATCGGTTGCATCGACTTCAAATGTTACTGGACCCAATTCAACTGGTACTGTTTGCTTTTTATTTAGCTTAATCTTGATCATGTTATTTCCTCTTTCTTGTATGTACGGCGAAAACGCCAAAGTTATGCAGCAGGTGTCGTAGACTTAGTAATCGTTGGGTTCTTGATGTACGTTACAGTTGCCTTAAATGCTTCCCATTCCGTAGCATCACCATCACCGGCAACGATTTCAGAAACAACAGCCACACCAGTCCATGTTTCATCACCAGCGGCTGAAATCACCTTAAACCAAACCTTGCGATCATCACCCACCTTAGTGCGCATATCCGCAATCATCTTTTGTGCGGGATCTTCGTTGTCGTATGACCCTTCAAATGAGTAACCCATTGTAACCGAATTAACGACCTTTTCAGGCGTGCCGTCACCGTCATAATACCCATCATCTGATGTATCTTCATCTGATGCATCACTGACAGTTGCAATCCATTTTGCTAGTGGCAAAAATGCTTCATCGGTGCTTGGTGCTGTTGTATCCCCCTTCTTCCATGGGGCAATAAAGTGTTGACGTAATGCGTTTTTTGATTTTGACATTAGTTATTCTCCTTTTTGTCAATTATTGTTGCAGTTAAACTTAACTTGTGCGTGAACATGCCTTGTTCATCACGTTCATCTAGGTACGGCTTATCGACCTTTAGCTCCTCAAAGTCATAAGAACCATTACCGCTCTCGATTAAAGTGTGAAAATCGCTTAAATACTCGTTAATTTTCCACATTTGAGCAATAGCAATCTCGTTATCATAATGTTGAATTGCAATTTCGTAGTTCAAATTACTTTCGATATCACCATTCATGAAACCGCCGGTAATACTGCCACCTGGTAATGAATAGATAGCAATCATTGGTTCATCGTTTAGATACCCAACACGAACAGGCAAAGACGTCAGCGCTTTAATTTTATTTTTCAGTTGCTCAACAAAATCGTTTGCCATTACAGACCTGCTCCCTTCTTAAATGCCCGCTTCCAGTCATCCATGTGTAACTTTTTAGCCTTCGTGTCCCAGCGCTTACCAGTTCCCTTCACGGTATATTTTTTAAACTTAACGATGCCGTTGGTGCCATAGAATTGCGCGCGACTATAAACCGTTGACCATTGAACACTGTTGCTTGTTACATGCCCAGACGCTCTCAATTCGCCGTGACGGCTTGGTACGTAGACCGACATATCAAGTAACGCCTGATTGGCTACTGCCGACTGACCACGCTGAAAAGCCTTCTGGCTAATCTTCTTGTTAACACCACTCAAGTCGATTGTGATTTTTGTATTAGCCATTAAATCACTCCTAACTCCCATGAGTAGGTTTCATCGACACCAACTTGACTATAAGTATTGATACTTTTAACCAGATACGCTTTTCCGTGAAAGGTAACTTTGGCGTCAAGCCACGTATCGTCAATTACTCGTCCTGGTTGATTAAAGGCGTAAATATAGATCGTGGCATTAGCGACATTTTGACGTTGTGAACCGCTACCGCTGTAGACTTCCCGTTCATCTACTCGAACATTCGCAATTGTTTCAGACTCAAGATAAACTTGCGTATCATAGTCATTCAATTCAGACTTTGAGACTTCAATCTGATGGATCAAAAAACTCTCATCGGGGTTATCAAGCATAGGAAACCCCCGAATACAGTAAACCAGTACCATACAAGGCTTGCTTTGCATCTAGTGACAAAACGCTTGCTTCGTCAGTTGTTGGCTTAGCAAATGATTTGTTAATTGATGTCCCACCAACAGATTGAGATACGCTCACGGGCTTATCAGCCACCGCCTGTGCTGTTGTCAGCTTGCTTGTATACATATGGTTAATCTGAAACGCCATGGCTAATTTAAACGGCTCACGGCGCCACTTAACATCGGTCATTAAATCCGTTGTCAGATAGAATGACCGTGTAATACGATTTAATTCAATCTCGGCACGTCTTTCGAGTTGATTATAATCATCAGGCACTGTCCCTAGATTTAATGCGATATATTCCTCTTGACTTAAATACATAAAGACCTCCTAATGGGCTTCTCACCCCATCTGGAAACTATTCGGTTTCGTCAGTATTGTCTGGTTCAGCCGTTTCGGCAACCTCTTCCTCAACCAGTGCAATAATCGGTGACCCTTGAAGTCGTTCGTCACGACCGTCATTATGATCTCCAAGTAAATCATTAATTCGTGACTTTGGTGTGCTTACTGGCATTAAGTCACCCTGCTTACGAATAACTCCATTCGCTTTTGCATCAGCGAATTCTGGCACGATTACCTTATATCGATCAGTCATGTTTCACCTCCTTAGGCAGATGGTACTGTCGTAGATGCGACAAGCAAGGCGTCGTTGTAGATAGCCACACCATAATGTTCATCAGCGTTGAACTTCGTCACCTTATGATCCATGTCACGACCGACTTCAGCAAAGATGTCACGCTTCAAGTAGGTCTTCAAAGCACCTGGCTTAACCGCAACGAATTGGTTTTGTTCTAACTTCATTGAGCGAACAATTTCCCAACCCAACAATTCACCGAACAATCCCTTAACCAAGATGTCATCACCGAGTTGTGTTGGTCGAGTCCAGTTTTGACCTGCCAACTTACGCAACTTAGCAGCATCCTTATAAGACACAAACAAAACACCAGTCGTTGAGATGTTGTTATCTTCGATAGCATCAGGCGCATCTGTGAACGTTGCTTCCAACTTGTCGATCAAGTCTAAATCAATGTCTGCAGTGAGCTTCAATGGTGCCTTTAATGCTGTGGCAAGGAAGTCATTGTCAATCTTTGAGGCAATGGCCATACGTACTTGACGTTGTCCTTCACCAACGGGGTCACCCAATCCAGACAAGACGGCTTCATCAGTGATTTCAACACCCTTTGCTGCCTTTTTGATTGTCATCGTGCGCTTTGTTTGTTCCAACTTTGAATATTCAATTGCTGCGCCTTCAGCAACGTCATCCGCATCACCAATATACTTGTATGATGGGACAGTTAGTGTTGATCCAGGCACCCCGACCAAAGTTGTATCAATCGGTGCAATTGCACTGAACTTAATCGCCTTTGGTAGTTGCGCTTCAATCAAATCGGCCATTACCTCTGGGTCGATCAAGTTTGCTAATACTGTAGTTGTCATATTTAATTACCTCCTAATAGGGCTTGATATTCTGTCGGGTTGTTTGACTTCAAATCCGACAGTTCTTTGTAGGTATAATCCGCCAGCGCTTTTCCTGAACCACCAGGATTAGGGTTGGGATTACCACCATTTACAATTTTTGGCTTGACTGGGTCAGCCTGCGTTTCAAACAAGAATGGATTTTCAGCCTTAACTGCTTCGATTTGTTCGGATAGACCAGTAATCTTACCTTCCTTATCCAACTTGATCACATCACGATCTAATAACGCTGACACGGCCTTATCATTTAAAGCACCGTTTTCTTTCAAAGCAAGCTTCAACTCATAGTCCACTTTTGTTTGCGAGACACGATTTTCTGCTTCTTGCTTGGCTGAGTCCAAGTCTGATTGCAATTGTTGCAACTGGGCTGTCAATTCTGCATTGTTCCCTGCTGCTGCCTTTGCATCATTGAGTCTTGTTGTCACATCTTCAACCTGTGACTGATAACCATCACGTTCAGCTGTCAATGTTAACACTTGAGCGTTTAGGTCATTCACTTCTTGACCATGCAACTTAAAAACACTATCGACTTGTTCCTTTGTCAAACCAATCGCAGTTAAATCTTCTGTTTTCATATACTTTCCTCAGGTGTTGTTCCGGCAGTCACCCCTGCCATGGATTTTGTGCATGAAAAAAGAACGGTTTATTTGATAAACGGGGACATGTTCGGGTCCCCGTGGGTTAATTCGACATCGTGTTTTTCAACGCTTCAATTCGTTTCGCATCCTTGAACGCCTTTTCTCTCGAATAGTCACGGCTTAAGAAGTCATTGCCAGGCTGATCAAGCAACTCCCTGATACCACTTTGCAATGAACTCACACGCTGTCGGTACTTATCAATTAAATCTTTGTCTTTCAGTAGTTTGGCTGCTTCCAGATGATACTTAGCATCACGAATTTCACGTTCAAACGCCCGCTGTTTCGCTTGCTCTTTACCATTTGCAACGGCATCTTCAGGTGACGGTATATCTCCATCGGGTAATTCATTCACACCGATAATAAATGGGGTCAGCACGTGGTGACAGTTAACACCTAGTGTGCCACCTGCTTCTCCCCAATCATGTTCGTACAGTGACGGCACATAACCAATCTCACTATTGAACCCCTTAGGTTGTTTGGTGACAATGCGTCCTTGAATTGGTGCACATGCGGGTCGTGCTGCCTTGTGTGAACTCATGTGGAACGTTGACACACCCATTTCATCGGCCGCTTGTGTCCGCATCATGTTGTATGTCTTATACGTTGTGGTCTGCATTAACATACGTGCATAGCTGTCAAAGCGCCAGTTACGTCCACCCTTGTCTTTGAACGATGATGATATACCTTTGGCTAGTGCAAGCTCTACTGACTTAGAGAAGGATTGCTGTGAGCTCATAGCGCCAGTTGTTACATTAACAACAGCTTTAGTAATCATACGTCGATAAGCAATCATTGCTGGATTCACACCCAAATTCTTAGACAATAAGCTTTCATTCACAAAGTTTGCTAAATCTGCTGTGGTTTGTGCTGCAATCGCTTCAAGTGTCTGGTGAACATCATTACTACTTGGTGTTGGCTGGTTTAAATCGTTAGCGAGTTGATCAGCAGTCTTTTGATAAACTGTGATGCCCTCATTGACCAATATTTCGTCAATCAATTCGTCAGCAACACCAACTTTCTGTTTGATATAGGCGATATTTTCAGCGTTCAGCATGTGCATGTCTTGTAACTTTTGCAACTGCCATACATATGGATTTTCGGCTAAATCAACCGCACCACGTTCAATCATGCGTTTAATCATACGCAGCATTAACTCTTGGGCAATTTCTTCATACAAATCACCTAATAGTGATGCACCCAGTGTCATTTGATCATCATTGTTTGGTATTTTCTTAGCCATAACTAATTACCAAACATACCAGCATCAACATTAGACAGTGGCGGTTGCTGTTCTTGGTTAATTTCTGCAATCATGGTATCTAATTCTTCATCACTCAAATCACGATACAACTTCTTCATGGCATATCGTTTTGAAACAAGTCCGCCTGCAGCCGCTTGACTCCAATAAGCAAGTTCGCTTGTCTTATCCAAGAAAACTCCATCGTCAAAGCTAACACGAACGTCATCTAATGTTGGTACGTCACCTTCGTAAAGACCAAATACCTTACCTAACTCCAAAATCGTCACGATTAACTCTTGTACAGCCCGCTCAACGTTATTGAGATGGCTGTTTCGTGTCCGGTAAGTCATTGAGTTTTCACTCACAACCTCAGTAGCAGTCTTCAACCCTTGTCCGTCAAATGATAACGTGCCAACAGATAACCCGACCTGCATCTCAAGGGTCTTCAAGAATTGATTAATACTCGTGATGTAATCGTCTGCACGAATTGGCGTGGTCAGGTCAGTGACCTTCATCTCATCAACACCCGCACCCATGCCAATGAAAACGTTCTGGTCCGCCTCAAACGTTTCCTGTCGTTCACCACCTTCAGAAACTCGCACACTGATCATACCTTCAGGAACAGCCACGCGTCTTTGTCCCATTTTCAACTCCCAAAAGAATTGATCATAGGCGGTGTTAATCTGGTCAAGCGTTGGCCGTGCATTGTCATAAATAGATAGACCCAACGGGCTAGTAATATCCTTGTTGTTGAATCCAAACGGCTTGAGATAAATAAACATTGGTCGTGTCAGACCAGCAAGCGTTACGCTTGGCTCCAAGTCATCATAGAGATTAGTCAATGGTACTTGTACACCGGTCACATTCGCTTCATCTGAGCGATACAACTCGTTATCAATGTGATACAAGCCATTGTCGTCCCAATAGTGAAACTCCAGCAATGTGTAGTAAGCGTTATGCCCTTTTTCAACTTGCGTTGTTCGGGTGGCAATTGCTGCTTCACTCACGTCATTTGTATTTGAACGCAGTGGAAAGAATACAGGCGCTTGAACATAGGCGATTTTAATCTCATCACCTGACACATAAGGTCGCATAGCTAGGCCACCCAAAGCTAACATGCTTTCAAGATAACGCTCAAACGACTTATTGAAATCATTCGCATCTAGCACATCATGTGCGAACTTATCAGCGTTATCGTTCCCCTCAATAGCAAACGTTGCCTTCTCGTTAAAAAGGATAGATGCCTGTTGTTGAACAACTACCTTAGCCACGTTCAATGGTTGAAATGGTCGGCTCTTTGATTGTCTTGATGTGTTGTTGTATCTCACATCTGGATATTCACCCCTGAAATAAATCAAATCTTTCTTAATACGCTCATACTCACCAGGTGACACATTAATTTTTGGGTGATCTAATACGCTATTCAGTGAACTTACAACGCCCATTTGTGCGCCTCCTATCTTAAACATTGTTTTAATTCTATCTAGTAGCTTCATGTAGCCTCCTAGTATTTGAGACCAAGCAGCGCAGCATTATCAAGCACAAAGTATTGTGTCTGATCCACGGTGTGGTCATCTTCCTTGATCACTTTAGGGTCATCGGTGTTGATTGTCTTGTCATCGTATCGATAATCACGATGTTGTACGTACCATATCTCATTAGCCGGTGTCTTGAGATAATAAAAACGCCCACTCGCTACTAACGAATGAACGTAATCTATCATTTCTTGCTTTTTCTTTTTTGCTACCGGATGCCAACTAATACCGTAGTCCACGGCATACTGATTTTTTAATGCTGCTTCAGCACTATCTATCGTCCGCTTAATGACTTCAACGTGTCCCCAACGTGGATCCTTGTTTTGTTTCACGATCCATTCATACACCATCTTGGCTAATTGACTGGGTGACTTCTTAAGTGTTTGGCCAGACGGTGAGTAGTACAACGTATCTAATAAGATGACGTTATTCTTTTGCGTGATGCCGTATAGAGATACAGTAGTTGCTGATTGCGAATGACCACCGTCTAATGAGTAAGCAACATAACGTAATGGATCATCACTTGGCAATTCATCAAGTGGTTTAAACAAGTCGATGTTATAAACATTGCTATCATAACCAACCGCTTCACCTAGATAGATGTAACGATAGTATTCATAGTCATTGTTCTTGATACGATTGATTTCATCAAGTATCTGACCACCGTTAGCCTTTAATAGCCCTAATTCATCGTCAAGATAGCTTGAATAATCAACCAGATAATTGGGATCACCTCTCTTTTCTGCTACCCACTCATTAATCCAAGCATAGGGATTACGCGGTGGGTTGTACGACCAGTAAAACTTAACGTGTGGCACATCCTTCTGCTTTTGTCGCATGAATGTGATGTTTGTCTGGTCAAATTCTTCAGCGTTTTGGAATTCGGCTGATTCTTCATACCACACGGCAATAATGTCATTGATATCGTTTGACTTCAACTTTTGAAAATCATCTGAACCATAGAAGTAAAATGTTGAACCTGTTTGCTTATGAGTAATCTTGAACGGTGATACGGTAGCTGAAAAACGCCCTATCATACCAAACTTCTTCAAAGCCCACTGTATCTTTTGAAAGACTGAGTCACGTATCGTGTTACCGACTTTTCTGATCACTACGATGTTAGCCTTACGACCGTTAACAATCTGATCAATCATCAAGCGCGCTAGTTTTAAGGCTACGACCGATGACTTGAATGAGTTACGACCACCATACAGAATGTTATACGGCTGTTTGCCAATCCATACATCCTTAAAGTGAGGTTGTACCTCTTGCTGGATATTAATCGTTGGTGTCATCTTTATCACCCCAACTGTCGACAATCACAATCTTTGCATCACTTGACACACGATCATCGTTCATCAATCTTAATCTTGCTTCTGCCATGTCCGCATCAGCGGTCAACTTACGCACCTGTTGTTCAACCAGCTTGTCATTACCTGGATAGCGCTTAAGTATCTCTTTCAGGGCTGTGATGCGTGTCTTAATATCAGCTTCTTTTTCGACCGTCTCTACACCGTCCATAGTGCCTACTACGACAGTTTCCTTTAACTCACCTCTAGCTATACTAGTTAGCAGTTCAACGGCTTCTGTGTAGCCCATAACGCGGTCTGATGCGATTTTATCCATGCGTTCAGCTATGTACGATTTAATATTAGGTTTTATTAAGTTTTCAGCTCCAATAACTGCTGCTGTCTTCTTACTATAACCCGCTTCAATCGCTGACTGCGTTGCGTTTCCAGTCTTGATGTACTCATCTGCAAACTTATGCTGTTTCGATGTTAATTTCATGTCATTTCGGCACCTCCTTTCAATGTTTGACTGCAAAATAAAAAGCGCTTATAGCGCTTAATCAATTAATTCATTTTTAGACATAATTTTGTTAACTGCTTTTGTAATAATTTTATTTTGATTAGTTATAGTTTCGTTTAATTTTTTAAGTCGATACTCTTCTGTGTAATGCCCATCACTATAAGTAGTCGGATAATTTATCTCATCAATTGAATAGCTATCTTTATACATTTTTTTACTAAAATGCTTTGTTCCAAAATTAGCTTCGTACGTTATTGTAAATTTTCTATCCGTTACGTATTTTATAGTTGCATCTTCTCCAATTGCTATCAGGGATATTATTTCTTGATTAGGCGCTAATGGAAAATTTTTGAATTTAGTGAAGCCATTTGGCTCTAATGTCTGACGACCTGTTTCAGATTCAAACAATGGTGTTATTTCAATATTTTTTATCCATCCTATACTACTACCATAGTTTTTAATTTTTAGCTCGGTATTAAAAAATCCGTTTTCATGATGCTTGTGCAAAGAAATGAATATTATAGGTCTATTTTTTTCTCGTTCATCAACAAATTTCGCATATAAATTTATAATGAAACTTATTGTAGCAATGATTACTGGTACCCCTATTGACAAAAGCACTAACCAGTTATCGATTGTAAACTTATCAAATATATCAAACATATCAATCCTCCAATAGCAATAATTATACTACTAGAGAGACGTGGGTTGGATTAGAAATTAAAAACCTCCTTGTTAATTAAGTAACCACACAATCAATAAGACAAAAGCGACAATTTCCATGATTATCATCTCTAATTTCATCCATATCATTTCTTTGATTAAATACACATTATTTTCCATTAACTTAGATATATTCTTACCATTATCAATAGCTAGATTGGCTGTTTTATCTAACTTACGCCTGATTTTAATCATTTCATCTTCTGACATATCATTCTCCTAAACGTGCCACTCGGCAACTAACTTGTCGCTATCATATTCAAGCGCATATAGCTCTTTCTTGGATAATGTCCAGCCATTCATAATCTCGTACTTATCATTAGGCTTGACCGTTCCAAGTTGTCGACTAATCACACCACCGTTGTCAACTGTCTTCTCGTTATGGAAGTGACCTTTGTGGATTTCACGACTGTGCGATAACGACCAGACACCGCCAAACTCATTAGCCATTAGCATAGGTAAGTTCTTAGGTGCTAAATCACCGTGAGCCAACATGATACCCACGTTATCCAATAAATAAGCATCACGGAATTTAATGTTGTTCTTGATAACGACTTGTGGGTACTTGGCTTTCAAATACTCCATGAACATGTACTCCATGTTGCCTGAATGATTGCCAGCCATTTGTTTGATATGAACTGTTGTGCTGTTTTGCAACGCAGCAGTGACCAAAACGTCAGAGAACTGTTTAGCGTCCTCAACGGCTTGCACCATATTAACCTCATCAAGCAACGTGCCTTTTAAAGTCTGTGATGACCACATCTGACTAGAATGGAAGAGATCACCTAGCTGCTCGATCACAATCGTTTTGTAACCCTTATTGATAAGCTCCAACAGCCTATCTAAGTGACCTTTAACATCAAGCATGGTAGTTATACCAAAATGCAAATCAGGAAGCGGTACAACCAAATTGTGCGTATCTCGTGCAACCTGATTGACCGTGTATGGCTTAATGTCTGCTTTGAACAGATTAGCAATATCTTGTGGCGTTAATTCATCATCAACTTTAGGCTTAACATTAACCTTTAACTGGAAGTTCCACTTTGGCCCATTATCTGTTGGTGTCGTCCATTGGTTTGGAATTGCTGACACGATGCGCCAGTCGTTGACATCAAGATTAAGATACTCAAGAATATCTTCTGGTGTCTTTTGTGTCTGCTCATTCAGTAGTAGATACTTGGCTGTGATTTTAATATCATCAACCTTACCGTCACTGCCATAGCTATATTTAGGCTCGATACTAAAATGGTCGTTTTCATCATTGTGTGATTGTGGCGCTTTTACACTTGCATATCGTTGCACAGAACGTCGCGCATAATACACACCTGTTTCTTCATAAAGTTTTTCAACTATATTTCTTGAATCAAGTCCTTGCTCACGCAATTCTTGAACACGCTGCTTTAATTCATCAGTCCATTTTGTGTAGCCCATTATCGCCACTTCCTATCATCATAAAGGGCATCTTCGCGCTTGACTGTATTCGACTTGCGCTTAGATGCCCTCTTGTGTTTCTTATTATATTTTTGTTGCCTGTCTAGCCTGCGGTAGATGTCTAATTCATCATCACTGGCGACAAGACCATACTCGTCATCTTTTTTCATAGTTTTCTCCAAACAAAAAGCCCAATTTGCAAATCTAAAACAGATGCGCGAATTGGACCAGATATTTTTATGTAGTAAAAACCATTATTATTGATTAAATGGCAATTTAAATTTTATTTTATAGTAGCAGTTAACTGCTTAAGACTTTCAAATGCAAATATTTTTGCCCCGTTGATTAATTCCACGCTCGGAACTATTAGTTTTTCCGGTCGCAATCCGTTTGGATTATAAATTAAAATTCGAAATTCTTTTTGACTTGCATATTTTTCTTGCTTGGTGAACGCCAATCTTATTGGTTGGACAGACATATCCGTTTTTATAAAGTCTCTCTGGCTTTTGTATTCAACCAAGTTGCAGTAGACACTATACTCTCTGTTAGCAAATTGTTTTTTAACATTTTCTATTAGCTCATCTACGTAAAAAACAGCATAAGGACGGTTATTTGCTATATCCGACAGACCTTCGATAACGCTTTCTTTGATTGAAAGTTCACCATCGTGTTCATCAAAATCTGTATCATAATTCAAAAATACAAAAGAACTAATAAACATATTTGATACATCAGCTTCCGGAAGTTCTAACTTAACACTTCCTCCTTCAAAATCTACTTTAACCAGTTTACCGTTTTTTGGATTCTTGAAGTATATTTCTTCGTATTTGTTATCTAACTGTGTTATGTGTATTGCCTCTTGATCATCCGCTTGTGCACTTGTCAAAGCATCACTGTTCGACCTATATAAGCTCAATTCAGAAAAAAAAATTTCACCTTTCTTTAAACTTTCTTCATATTTTTTATCAAAAAATTTGAGCAGAATTCCTATTTGCGTTTTGTCTGTTCTCGCCATTATTTTATCCTCATTAATTTAATAAATTTACTATATTATTAATTTCAATAGAACGCAAATGTGAATGGTGGGATTCGAACCAGCGTATATTTAGTGTCCTTTACGACAGCCAGTCCAGAATATTGGAAGATATTAACACTTGTTTTTAATGGATGAGTAATAACTAAAATTATGTGGTTTTTATTATATTTTAGAGGTAATATAATTTGTAAAAGGAGAAATATTATGAAATTTAAGCAGAATCACTTTAGAAAAATCCCTGAAAAGCTTTTATTTGAGCTTTCTCAAATCAAAAGTAATACAGTAATCGTTTCCACAAAGATTAACATTTCGAATACAGATCTTACTGACGGTAAATACAAAAAATGGAATATAAATTCAATCAAGGACTTAGCCGACAAATCGGTAATTGATTTCATTCCGTCTAAGAAAGAAGGTCCTACTTCAAAAATAAACTTAGTGGGGAAAACCATAATCTTAAGAGATTTACCCAAAGAGGACAAATCTTGGAACATAACTGGACCAAACTTCGGCGACTACTCCAAAGGAACCCATACTGCCACAATTACCAAACCAGTATTTCAGAAAGAATACGAACTTCCGAGAGAAATACATCTATCAATCACACAGACTGATACGGAACAAAGCAAGGATGAGATACAGTTACAAATATGGATACAAGAACCATTACGTAGAGATGAAAAAACTTTTCCTGATGATCTCTTGTTTAGTCTAAATCTTCTACAGGAAAGTACCGGGAACTGTGGTATTGTATCCACTAGTCAAGCAGAAAATGATAAATTAATCGAAGAAAAACAAAAAGATTGGGAATTTTTGCCTGTTGGTACCGGAAATATTCGAAGTAAAATTCTACAAAAGGTTGGCAAAAAAGAGATACCGAAATCCTCTCAGGAACGTATGGATTATTTCACGAATCCTCCTTTTGAAATTGTTGGCCATATTAACGGCATCAATAGCTTTGAAAGATATATCGGTTTAGAATTACCAAATGGTGTTATCATCTTAGAAAATTTCAATTATGGTAATGCAATCTTCGTTTTTAAAAAAAATTTTGAGTCTTTTTCAAAAATGACTAGAGGGGAATTGATCAAACGGAGAAGCTCAGATACAGAACGCATTCCACACAAGAAAAACTGGAAAATTAATTTAGAAACTGTATTAGGTTTTAATCGCAAGTAGTCTCCTTTATGATATTCAACATTTGTATTGTGTAGGCTATACCTTTTCTGAAACCATCGTTTTTCTCAGCAGTCCAATCTGGATTGTCTTTCCCACTATAAAATTTGTTTTCTTTATTGAAAAAATCAATAACTGAGTTCATTGTGTCACTATCCATTTATTTACCTCCACATTAAAAGCAAGCACTTAGATTAGTCTAGAATGCTTGCTTTTTTTAATTATCTGATGATACAAATATAGCACCGATTCCTTGCATAAAAAGTCAGAAAACAGCTCGCAATATACATCTGTCTATAATACTGCCCCTAATATGTGCTTAACCTCCACCCGCCAAGACTTCGCTGTACTTTCTCCGATGTGAAACTGCTGCGCTACCTTTACCCACGTGACAGACTTACTTGCATAATAATACGCAACTACTTTCTGCTTGTCAGGCTCAAATGTCGCTATCCAGCGTTTAACATCTTCCTTTTGCTTAATTAGCATCTGCAGTGTCTTGTCGCTTTCCAAGCGTATCATCATGTCATCTAATGGTCGTGCGTGTTTATTTAACGCTTTACCACCGCCGATATTTTCGTCAACCGGCCCGCGATCGTTTCGCAACTCATATTCGCGTTGTTTAATTCTTAAATCGAGACGACCAGAGAAGTAGTCTCTCAAAATACTATCTATCCTGTCCGCCATACCGTCTCCTACAGGTCCATCGGTGTCATAAATGCCATATATTCATCAGGGCAATCATTCACTTTCTTTTCTGCTTGTTCTCGAGTCAAATTTTTGTACTCCCAACTCGTTCCCTCACCATAAAATTCAACTTTCCAGTTTTTATTTTCGCTCATCTCTACGCCTCGTCCTCTAGCAAAACTGGCAACAAACCGACAGCTTGACCACCATATCGTTTAGCTGTATCAAAAACATATTCCTTTGAAAACCAAAAGGCATCTCTTACGTGTAAGGTAATTTTGTATTTTGATGCAGATAAAATTGACGCGTTATGATCTTTTGCTAGATAGCCGTTACCGATTTTTACAACATATGCAACATATTCACTCATTTCATCTCCTTGATAAACGCACAACTCCACAAAAATTCCAGATTTTGTTATACTCAGGGCAACAAAATATTATTTAGAGGAACTCATGTCTAATAGCTTATTTATGGTTTATACTTTTTTATTTCTTAGCGTCATCTTATTGACAATCTGTTTAGTATTTGGTGTTTTAACCAAAAGTCGAGGTACCATTGTGATATCTTCAGTAGGTATCGTCTTACAATCACTTGTCATTTTAATGTTCAGATTTTTATTATTTGCAGGAATGCAAATCGGTAATTTGTATATTGGATGATTGATATAGTACCTACTTTCCATAGTCGCGAATCACAATCGCTTTCTTGTCTGGCGATGTAAGTGAAAATGTCGCATTCAAGTTACCGGCTTTTTCTTTAGCTTCGGCTAGCGTGTCAAATTTGTATTGTGTTTCGCCGTCAATTCTCACGTCATATTTCATGTGTTGCCTCCATTTCATAAATTTCAAGTCGCGGATTCAACTTATCAAGATAAAAATCATGATCAAACCCGCCGATATTTTTCACGTTGTCGTTTTCCAAAAACACTTTGCCGTGTAACTTAGCTGTTAGCATGCCGTCAAAGATGAACTTTTGTGTAAATGCCCAGTTATCAGGATCAATACGACGGTCTTCTAGATACCAGTCAAACTTCACCTTCGTTGGCCATGTAAACAACACGTCATCTACCATGGCTTGCAGAAACACACCGCGTGCATATGCTGTGCCGATGCGCTTTAGTTTCGCAGCAATGTATTTGCTCTTCCGTTCTGCTTCGATATATTTGTTCAACGTTAGTGGCTTCAAATGTGTTAGATCAAGCGTGACTTTTTTATATCCGAGTATTTGTTGAACCAAATCGTCGTCCTCTGCTTTCTAGTTGCTGGATAATCTCGTCCGTGACGTGTACCCCATTCACGTGGTACTTACTCTTGAATGCGTTTAATCCGATCTTGTGCAATTCCATGTGGTGTATGTGGCTTAGACTGAATACTGTGTTATCCACATTGCTAATCTTATTTCGGTCACGCCCCATGCCGACTGCATGCTCACCGTGAGCCATCTCAACTGGTCGTGAACCGTCAATGACGTCAAATCCTTCCATCAATGCCCGATATTCCCAATGGGCGATTTCTTCAGGTTCTAGTGCATCCAGTGGCATGAAACTGAGTGGTACATTATGGTCAGCTACGAAGTCCAACATGAACGTGATCAAGCCGGCTGCTATCGACTTCTCGACATCGCGTAGTGAAAACTCGTCCAATTCTTGCCAATATTCATACGATAGTTTGAACCATTGTTTGACAAATTCTGGTGCATCACCCGACCACTTTGAAATGTCGTTGAACATCGCATAGATGAACCGCCGTTGCTTAGCGCTAATCTCACGATCATCTCTCACTTGAATTTCAATCAACGTCTGATTAAACAAGTTGAAAGTCGCCTGAAATTTATTAGCATCTTCTTCATCACGAAACCTAAATGTGATGTCTCGTCCATCTTTTTTAATCGGGTATGCCTGAAATTCTTTCATGGCAATACCTTCTTAGAATGGTAGTTGTGAGTCATCAAATTCCATTTTGCCGTTATCACTATTTGCAAATGGATCAGCCGGTTGTTGTTGGGCATTTTGACTATCACCTTTCTTTTCCAGAAGGCTAAAGTTGTCAACCACAACCTCGGTAACGTAGACACGTTGCCCTTGGTTGTTCTCATAGTTTCGTGTTTGTAGCCGACCTTCAATGCCAACCAGCGAACCTTTATGAACGAAGTTGGCGAAATTTTCAGCTGGTTTACGCCAGATGATAGCATTCACGAAGTCTGAACTCCGTTCGCCATTTGCATCCTTAAATGGTCGTTGCACGGCCAATGAAAATGATCCAACAGCTGTCCCTGATTGTGTGTACTTCAAGTCAACATCACGTGTTAGGCGTCCAAGTAGGACTACTCGATTAATCATTTACTTTTTCCTCTGCTTTCTTATGCCACTCAGTGACTTTTGCTAGTAATGGTTTGTAATTCTCTTCTGTCACAAACTTCAGTGCCGAAACGTTTGCTGCCTTTAGCGTAAACGTCATCATGTCTTGTCCGCTAAGTTGTGATGTATCGGCGATTAGTTTTTCCAGCAATGTTACTTTTTCTTGTGAGATTGTCTTAGGCGTGGCCGGCTTGCGATTTGAGCCACTTGCGCCATTACCATCATCATCGACATCGCTTGCTATCCCAAATGCCATAGATAGGCTATAACGTCTTGCATACGTCAAGGCTGACCCCTCTGCTTGCGCTGAGTTTGTCCCACGGTTACCTAAATCGTCAGCAACTTTTGACCCCTTTAAGTCAAGCGTTGTATCGTACCCAATAATTCGAGTGATCATGTGGTCGTCTTCCACAACATTTGTGAAGAAGAACTTTGCGCCAGATGCCTTACGCGCTTTAACAATTGCATTTATTACTGCATCTAGTGTCACGTAGCTCGATTTGAACATTGGATTACTGGCATCTTTTTTTGGTTGTTCGATATTGTTTTGTGTTTCGGCGAGCGCTTCGTATAAATTACTAAATTCGGTCATTTCTCACCCCTGAACGCAATACCGTTCGCTTTCATGTAGTCTGCCAAATCGTTAAGCTGCTTAAGAGTTGCACCAATAATGTAGAGTGTACGATCGTATTTCTTTTCTGGTTGTGGTGCCTGAATTACTTCACCATTTTCATCAACTAGCTTGTCTCCGACTTGCTGTGAATTTTCTGCACGTGCTTGTTCTGCCTTTGCTACTGCTTCGATGTGGGCTTGTTCGGCAGCAAGGCGGGCTTCTTCTCGTGCTTTCTTAATTTCATCATCACGATGCATCTGCGCTTTGATGTCTGCGAAGTCTCTTAGCCCCAACATTGAGAGATATGGTGTTGGATCAATTCCTAATCCACTTGCTTCAATTTCAATCTGATTAGTCTGCAGTGCTAACAATTCATCATCTTTTTTCAGCTGAACAATTTGAGCATCAATTTCTTTGATCATATCGTTTCGGCTATATGTCTTATTGAGCCACTTCTCATTGAATTGAATGCGGGCCCAATCAACGCCTTGATCGTTAGCAAGTGCCGTCACATCATTCATCACAACTGCCTTGCGACGTTCTTTGCGTTCATTTTCGACTGGTAGCATCTGATCCTTCATCAAGTCAGATGCTGCTTTACCCGCCTTTTCAATCAACATCATCTTTGGCTTAATCTCAGCCCAGTTACCCAATAATTCCTTTTCAATCTTTTTGCGTTGATCTGCAATATCCTTGATTGTTGCATTCAATACTGATCGCTGTTGTTTTGCTATGTCGTAACTTTCTTCAGATACTGGAAACTCACGATACTTGGCTAACATCTTGTCTGTGTTTGCTACTAAATCATCAAGATTTGGTGCTTCAATAACCGCTGGTGTTAACTTTGTTACTTGTAGGTTGCTAACCACTACATCATTTGTCATTTGCTTTACTCCGTTTTCCTTGCTAAAATTACGGTATAAATTATTTTTTATCTGATTTATACCTAGCGCTTAACGGTGGCATCCGTTAGGCGTTTTTTTCTGCTCTCATATCAATCAGTGTTTGGATTGCTATTGGTGAAGCTTCCCAAACTGACTTGATCGTAAATTCTGACGTTCGCTCGACATACTTCATCATCTCTACAAGGCCACCGTTTTCCTTTAGACGTGCGCCCAACTCTTGGACATCTATTTGTACATAACTACGTCCCTCGTCCGTTGTGCGAACTCCCAGCGCCTTTAAACTGATAGCTGACTTAACATACTCTCCTATCCATTTATCCATGGCTTATCCTTTTAGGAATTTAGGTACTACGGCTTCACGTTTCTGTCTGCCATAGCCATTCGTCTGACGTACCTCTGGTGTGAAGTCATATTCATCTTCCCAACCAGCCTGATGAAACCAAGTCGAACCCTGCTTAATGAATTGCTGTGGTGTTTGTTTGGCTTTGATCTGTTTCAAATACTCTTCAAGTTTTGATTTAATCAATTCAGGATCAATACCTGATTTAATTGCTTTATCAAAATCTTTCTTGGCATTCGCTTTACCAGATTTCTTTGGATATAGTTTCCAAATGGTTTCAAACATTTGATCACGTTCTGATTTCTGAATACTCTTGCTGTCGGGTTCGTCAGAACCGGACAATATATCTTTACTATCCTTACCTAACCTATCCTTACCTAACCTTACCTGTGTCAACGTGTCGTCTACGAGCCGTGGACGTTCCGTCGACGTGACAAATTTTTGATTTTCGTATTGCCCAGAATCATTGACCTGAAGCTGTTCCAACTCGTTTGGATACATCGTTTTGTTATATGTATCTTTCCGAATGTAGTTATGAACCAGCCAATCTTTTATGACGACAACACCTGTCTCGAATGGGAAAATAAATTGCTTAGCTGTTAGTAATTTCAGATCATCTTCACTTGATCCAATCATTCTTTGAATTGTTTTCGTGTTATCTATGAATCCGTCATCATCAGCATGCATATTAAGGTGAAAATACAATGCTTGAGAAGACAACGGCATATCTAGAAACGTATCTGTGTCAGTAACTTTTTTACTGAACATTCTTCTCTGTGCCACTTACGCTCTCATCTCCTTTTCTAAACTCTCAACACGTCGCTTAAGCGTTCGTGTCCAGTTTGTCATTTCACGGATTGTGTCTTTTCGTAACTTTCCGTCAATCGACATACTTGTGTTTGTTTTGAACAATTTCAGTTCAATTTCTGCTTTAGCAAGGTCGCCTTTGACGTTTGCTAACATTAGGTCGTAATTAACGTTCATCTGATCTCCCTACAAGATAGTCGATTGATACATCGTAATAGTCAGCTATCGTAATTAATCGCTTCAGACTTGGTGAGACAACACCGCGTTCATACCTTGATATTTCTTGTGCGTCGAAATCTAACTCAACGGATAGATCAAGCTGTGTCTCAGTGTTTTCAAGCCGTAGCTCTCTAAGTCTCTTCATCAATCCACCACCGTTCTAATCGGTTGTGAACTTACTTCATCCAGCATCGTTTGAAGTTGCTTAATCTTTAATTCAATCAAGTCGATGTTGTATTGCCATGCTGATTGTGCATCCTCATGTGAGTCAAATTCACACGCTTCTTTTGTGAAATCCAATTCACTTACTAATTCCAGATGCCAAGTTATATTTTGGTATGCTGCATCAGGTTTATAAAATTCCACTGCGTCGCTTACGCTCATGACGTTCCTCGTCTTTCCGCATCTGATAGCCAACACTGAAGCTAAGAAATGCTACTGCGATGGTAAATACTACCAGCCCAAAAACTTGCGTTACCCAAAGTCCCATGCGTTACCTCCCTGACTTTTTATCAAGCCAATACTGAATCCGTGTCCCCCAGTACATCACAGCATTACCTGTGTTGATGTACGGTTTTGGAAATGATTTGTCGTGACGAATATGCTTATCGAATGTGGTTCGAGCAATATTGAGATGGTCTTTATCAACTATCTCGCCGATGTTATAACCACGGTTGTCGAATGTCGCCATATGTTTCCTCCTATGCCGGTTGATCCTGTTCGATTACTGGTAGATAGCCGTTAGTTTTCAATAAGTTGTAGATGCCCAAGCGACCTTTTTGTGTCCACTTTGTATTCATCACCATCTTTTTTGAGCCATCTTTTCGCACAACTGCATGTGTTTCTGATTGCGTCCAACCCTTTGTTTGGTGCTTTGCATAAAGTAACCACACGCCAGATTGGTTGTATTGAACACCTAGGTTATGCAACAACTTGTTCATTGCTAGTCCACTCATACCATAATCTTTCGCAATAAACGTAATTGAAACCAATGTTTTGTTTGCAAGGACTAAGTCTGTGTAGTCTGCTTTAGGTTTGAGTTCATTATTCTGTTGAAGAAGAACTGAATTTTCTTGCGCTAACAAAAGCTTTGCTTGTCGCTCTTGTTTTAAATCAGTCGCCAATCGAATGATTGTATCTGGATTTGTTAAGACTTCTTCAATCGTCTGATCAGTCATGTATGTTCCGTGCTGACGAATTGCTGGCAACACTTCAGACGTTACCCAATCTTGAAACTTTTCAGCTGTTTCGTTATTAGCTTTGATTGCTAACTTGTAGAATTGTGGTTCAGTGATGAAATCTCCTTTCGCAACTTCCTGCGAAAGATAACTTTTTAAGGTACGCCAACGAACGTAGAGAACCTTTTTCTTTGTTTCGGTTAGCCCTAATCCAATAGCAGCCGATTCTGCATCGAACAATACTTGTCCGTTTTCTTCTTTGACTTTAAGGTTGTCAAACACCTGTACTTCTAATGACATATTTTCTCCCTATATATCCTGAATATTTAACAACTTTCGTGCCTTCTCACGAATTTCACGTGATGACTTATTGACTGCGAATGTGTTAATTGCCAAACTGAGTGATGCTTCGGTTACACCGATAGCTTCGGCCAAATCGCGTTGTGTCATATCTCGTTCAAAGAGTTCGTCTTTGATGCTTTTTTTGAACTCTTTTGCAGCATCGACAATCATTTGTTCTGTCATAGCATCTCCTTTCTGTATAAAACTTATTAAGTTCTATATAATTAGTTGTAAGTTTTTATTTACTTTATGAAAGTTTCGTACTATAATGACATAGTAAAGACGCATAACAAATTCCTTTTACTACTTTATCTACCCGCCAAGATTGATAATTCGTAGGTGTTTTTGTTTTGCTTTAAACTTAATAACTAACTTACAAGAATTAGTATATATGATAGTTTCATACTTGTCAACATATTATATGATACTTTCGTACTTTCTTGTCGACGAACAGGGGAAACCGTTGATATGACTATACTTAATAGAACAAAAGAAGTTGCAAAGCTACGGGGAATTTCATTAACAGACACTGCAATTAAAGCCGGACTTGCTGAGAAATCAATTTATTCTTGGGATCGAAGTACACCAAAGGCAGATAATCTTCAAAAGGTTGCAGATGTTCTCCATGTCTCTACTGATTATCTTTTAGGGCGTACAGACATTATGAACCCCACTTCATCTGATGATCTTACTGAAGCGCAAAAAGAAGTCGCTTATTTTATCGACCCTTCAGCCACAAGAGAAGATATTGAACAAATAAAACAGCTGGTTGAAATTGCTAAACTTTCAAAGCGTAGATTATGAGGCCGATCATGTATGACAGAAATAGAAATGTACATCGACAAGTTTCCGGACTATAAGTTTTATGGGATCGAAGTTGAACACCCGCTTTATTTTGGTGAGGTAAATAAAATTGGAGATGACGTAATTATCTTCATTAATATCCTACAGCCAGAATGGCGACAAATTCAAACAATCAGACATGAAGCTGGTCATGCTGAATTTAATATGTACGGAGATGAAAGACGTTGGTCATCTCAAACTATGATTGCCGAAAAACAAGCTGAATATGTTTCAAAGCATTTTGTAATATAATTAGCCTATGTGATAAGCAACCACATTAAAAGGCTAAGGAGAGTTTTTTATGGCGAAGAAGATTGTTGATGAGAACGGTAATGTTTACGTTCAGAAGAAACCGTTTTATAAGCGTGTTTGGTTCATCATTTTAGCGGTTATTGTTGTGATTGCCGCCCTAAGCAACATGGGCAGTGGTAGCGACAGTGCTAAAACGAACTCAACTGATAACCAAACCACAACTAGCACCCAAAGCAGTCAAGAAGCCACTAGCAGTTCAAGCGAAAAGCCAAAGGTTTCTGCTGAATTCACAGCAGCGTTAGCAAAAGCGAACTCATACGCTAACACTATGAGCATGTCAAAAGCTGGCGTATATGATCAACTCACCTCACAAGCTGGTGAAAAGTTCCCTGCTGATGCTGCACAATATGCAATCGATAACATGAAAGCCGACTTCAACAAAAATGCTCTCAACAAGGCCAAGTCTTATCAAAGCCAAATGCAAATGTCTACAGATGCAATTCGTGATCAGCTCACATCAGAAGCTGGTGAGAAATTTACACCTGAAGAAGCAAACTACGCAATCCAACATTTGAATGATTAACACATGCCCTTTTGGGCGTACATAATAGACAATGAAGTCTTTAAAATAAGACAAATAAAAAAGCGCGTGATGCGCTTTTGGAAAGGGATTGAATTTGATGTTTTATAATTCATCGAACACTTCAAAATCAACTTCAACGGCCTTACTATGCTAAACCGAATATCTAACTGCTTAAAATATATTATCGGTACAGTTTTTACAATATATTTGGGTGCGTTATTTACAACAAATGGGCTCAAAAATTACTTACCTTTATTGACGTATATTCTCAACATTGTTTTATTTTTAACTATCGTTATATTAACAATAAAAGTGTTTCAATTGGAAAATGACCTGAAAGCATATGAATCGAAACCTAAGACCACAACTGAAACAAATTCGCCTCAACAACAAAATGAACTAATTATAATAAGGAATAGCATGAGTGTTTCCGTAAAATCGAATGCTGAGATTGATAATGCCGGAATTCTTAATCAGATTGACAATTTAACTAATAAATAATATTTCACTTTCCTATTTTCTATTATTTTCACTAATCTGTTTTTTCAATAAGCTAAGTTCTTTTGCCAATGCTGCAGACCTATTCGAGTAGTACCAAACTGCTGACCATAAAGACCCAATAAAAATATAATATAAAACTGAATGAAGTTCAATCAACATAACAAAACCTCCGGAGAAAAAATGACTGATTTAAAAATAGTTGCATTTGCACCAATGCTCAATAATAAAATAACAGGAGTCTATGAATTTGATGCCCTACCTACATCTTATGCCTTTTCATTTGAAACAGGATTAATCGGTGTACAAAATGGGAAAGAATATAGACTCGATTATGTTTTGAAAAATCAATTCAATCAAATTATTTATACTGATCAAAAACAAACAAAATTTATTTTTAGTTCCGAGATTTCAGAAAAACAAGATCATATACTTAACGGATCAATAACTCTTACTACAATTCCTCTCAGTATTCCAGCTGGGTTAAATATATTTGATTTGAATTTAAAAATTTTTGACAGTGATAATCATGAATTACTAGCTGAGGCTAATACACATTTTGCGACAATGTTGTCTGACTAATGCTAACCTCTGCTACTATTATATCACTAATCTACAACCGTAGACTACTATCACAAAATAAAAAAGCACACCCCATCGGACTAAGAACAGGGTGTGCTGTATGACATAAACGCACGAGGCGTTCTATTAAATTATAACAGATGTAAGCCCTCTTTTAAAGGAGGCTTTTTATATGGCGTCAATATACAAACGTGGTAAAACTTGGACGGCTAGTGTGTCCGTTCCAGACAACGGAAAGTATTTGAAAAAAACTCAATCAGGATTTCAAACAAAAAAAGCAGCAACTAATTGGGCTAATGAGATAGAGGTTCAAAAACAAAATAGAGAGCTGACTAAGGATAATGCTATATTCGTAGAAGTATTTGAAGACTGGTACCGTATTTTTAAGGAGCCGCAACTTCAGACAGCTACAAAACAATGGTACAGAACTACCCTATCTTTACTGACAAAAAAATGGGGACAAAAAAAAATGTCAGAAGTTACCTCAAAAGATTTCCAATTATTAATCAATGAATATGGAACCGATCACGTAAAATCGTCTGTATCACACATAAAAAATATAACTAGCGCTTTTGTTCGTTATGCTATTGATGAAGGACTAATCATCAGAGATTTTACAAGAAACGTTAATACCTATTCGATAGTTAAAAGTAAAGATAAGAGCTTGAAGTTTCTTGAAGAAGATGAAATGAAAAAGCTAATCATCAGAGCAAGTGCAAGTGATGCCGTTACTAGCCACATGATTTTAACTGCTTTGTATTCCGGATTAAGATTTTCAGAGGTCGCCGGTTTAACAAAAGATGACTTTGATTTCAAAAACAACACTATATCTGTAAACAAATCTTGGCAGATTCACGATCAAGTTTTTAAGGAAACAAAAACAAAAACATCTAATAGAGAAATAACCATCTCATCAGAATTTATGAATAAAGCTAAAAAATGGACGTTTGGAGAGCGGTTTGCTTTTCAAGGGGAAAATGGTACACCGCCATCTGACAACGCCGCTAACAAGCAATTAAAGCGTTTTCTTGAAAAGGATAACAGTACAGTCATCACATTTCACGGATTAAGACATACACATGCCAGTTTCCTTTTATCAAAAGATATATCCATTCAATACGTATCAGAAAGGCTTGGACATGCTGATGTAAACATCACGCTTAGCACGTATGCTCACTTGCTAGAAAAGAAAAGACACGAAGAAACAGAAAAAGCTATTAATTTATTCAAAGGGCTTATTTAGTATTTACTACAAATTTGCTACACGTACCGTTTAATCGTTGATATATCAATTGTTCACACTCCCCCTCAACGCATTTTCACCGCTTTACCACAATTGTTGGTAGAGCGGTTTTTTTGTCGCTTAAACCCTTAGTACGTAAGGGTTTTGGGGTGTTGTAAGTTTGCTACAAATTTTGTAGCAAAAAACCAGCACATTTATGCTGGTGTTCTGCTTTAATTTCTTTTTTAACACATGGTTTCAAAAATAAAAAGATCTACATGCCATGTAGATCATGATATAGTCCCCAAAAAACTCAGTGCTTAATCGGAAATGTGGAGAAATTCGTAATGATAGCATATATCGTTAAATATATCCTAACTAAGGGGGATTCGTTGTCTTTTTATCAAAGCAAACTATGATTAAGCACTGAGTTAGCGTAGCTACGCTATAAATAAACTTATCACATTGCTGCATTTTTTGTCAAAGGCCGTCGATGCCTTTGACAATTTACCACATTGTCTATTGTGTGTTATTTTTTGGCGATCATTTGATACATTGAAATCACAAACAACACAAACGTCAAAAAATAAACAGACGTGACAAGTAAATTAGTATCCAATGGTTCAACCATTAAGCTTTGGATTAACAAAGCGGTCTCTGTCAAAAATAATAGCCCAGACACAATAACTAGCATTAACCACACTGATTTCTTCATGTTTACGCCTCACCTATCATCCTACTATAGTAATTATTTTAGGCTTGACTCAAATCCTTTTCAATAAAAAGCATGTTCAAATTTTATCAGATTGCCCATTAAACGACTCATAACAACTAAAAAAAGCCCACCATAGTGAGCTTTTATTGATTAACCTTTAACGATATTAGTGGCTTGCAAACCGCGATCGCCATTTTCAACATCGAAAGTCACTGATTGACCTTCATCAAGTGTCTTGAAGCCATCGCTTTGAATAGCTGAGAAGTGGGCGAAGACATCATCACCATTTTCACGTGTGATAAATCCAAAACCCTTATCGCCATTAAACCACTTTACTGTGCCTGTTTCCATTATATGTTTCTCCTTTGGTGTACTCACCAATCTTTTTTGTAATTTAAATAATTGGTACTGAGTGTCCTTCAAGAAAAGAGAAATCAAAATCAAAAACTTTATTACTCATTTACTATAACACGGATCACAATGAAATAGCAAGCAAATAAACAAATTAATATATTTTTGTCAATTTATTCTGATTGTTGGTAGTACTTTTTTATTGTGTAACCGTTGTTGTCTCAAGGTTTTGCGTTGTTGTGAAGTTGCAATAATTTTCCCGACAAAATGCCAACAAAAAAGCCATGATTGCCGTTTACTGTCAATCATGGCTCGCGTCTCCCAGCATCCCAGCACCTATAATAATCAGGAGTATTTTTTATAAAAAATATATTATGTCAGTCTACGTTTAAATATGCAAAGAAGTACGCTGGTTGTTGTGAACAATGCAAATATTATAACGTGCTGGGATGACGTAACTGATACGTTACTAGAATAATTTATCATATGCATTATTAAATTGTCAAACCTTTATCAAAACAAAAAAACGCAACCAGATTATCCAGTTGCGCCTTTTAGCGTTACTAATACTCACCCCAATACTTAGACATTGATTGTTGCCCAATACCAGGATTAAAGCTGTTAGTTGGATCGTTTTTACGATAGTGATCCACCAATGCAGGTGCTGCGAGGTACAAGTGGCCGACATTATGTTCGGCCGGATACACCGCATGACGGGCATCCAAAATTTTTAACATTTCCTGTTTGAGTGCATGAGCATCGACCCCAGGCTTCAAGATATAATCCTGATGCATCACATGATCGAGTAAGTGACCATAGTAGATTTTATAGGCAATTTTCTCTTCGATTTTAGCTGGTAACTGCTCAAACCAATGATATTCATTGCTGGCAAAAGCAATATCTAACGGCAAAATGTCGATGGTATCTTGTTTGAGTTCTTGATAGCGAATCGCCACACCGGCCGTCACATAGCGGTGTGTCTCTGCCTTACTGGTTTCATTCGCATCCGCTTCAAAATAATCCCCGTCCTGAGTTGGGAAGAATGACGCCAAATACTCACGTGCTTCAGCAATCCCATCCCCAGCCATTTTAAGTTGCAAATAGTGGTCATACTTGTCATGATACGCTTCTAATCGTTCTGGTAATTGATTGGGGAAAAGATGACTGGCGCCTTGCAATAACCGATCTGGGAAATAAGGCTTAAAGAATGGCACATGCTTTAAGAAACGTTCCCCCCATGCTTTCAAGGCAAACATTTGTGGTAAGTGGCCTGTCCCGATTTTTTCAATCACAATCAGTGAGTCTTTCCCGTATTGCTTAGCGAGTTCGTAGGCCGTTTTATGCATATACTCACCAGACACTGGCAAAGATTTGAAATGCGTCATGATATGACGCCGAATATCTTCTAATTCATCTGGGTTATTAGTCCCAATGTAAAAGACCTGTGTGGTCTCATCTTTGGGAAAGGTATCTAGCCGAACCGCTAATGCGGCCACGTGCCCGGCAGAACCGGAAACTTCAAATAATTCTTTTGGATTAGCATTGTAACGAATCGGTTGATCAGAATCGACATCACGAACGACCTGTTCATGATTATGCATGGAACCGTGATGCTCAGTTGCAGGCACTTGGTTTAAATCAAAGTTGCGATTTTCCAAATTGGTAATAATTTCTTCAGGTGTATCACCCAAATCAATGCCAAGATGGTTCACTAGATGCATCTCATCGTTTTCATCAATCCAGACATAAAGTGACAATTCAGTGTAGGCTGGGCCACGACGAATCAAGGCACCACCAGAATTGTTGTTAATGCCGCCAATGACTGAGGCACCGAGATTGGATGAACCGATAACCGAATGCGGTTCACGATTTAAGGGTCGTAAAGCATTCTCCAACTGGAAAAGCGTTGTGCCCGGAAAGGCCAAAACTTGTTCCCCATGATTAATCAGTTCCAAATCCTTAATTTTCATGCCGTTGACAACCACAGCTGGGCGATCATAACCAGGTGCTGGGACTGACCCTTCTGTCAAACTTGTATTGGCTGCTTGCATAATAATCACGATGTTATGCTCATGCAAAACATTCAATACACGCCACATGGCCATGAGACTGGTTGGGAAAACCACTGCTACGGCATCACCATGTCCTGAACGATAGCCTTTACGAAAACGTAACGTCTTCCCGGCATTCGTGATGACATTTTTCTTGCCAACAACCGCAACCAATTCATCAACTAAACTCATACTTCTTGCAATCCTCCGTAATTCTGTGATATATAGACTAACATTACCTTTCATCATACGCCTTTTTTAGTCAAATGGGCACATAAATGTCTATTTTTCGGGAAAATATTACCAAGGTGTTTTTTAATTTCCGAACAATTGTACGAATCAGGTTTTTTCATCTCAATTACAATATGATTTGATGTCTAATTGACCTATCCGAATCGCCAACTCACGCACTTTCCCACTGCGTTATCAGGTATAATGACTTAACCACTAATGGGCAATAACTATCAGATATGGAAATTACAATGATGAAAACAAAAGTTGTCATTGCTGGCGGCACAGGATTTGTCGGTCAAGGCATCATCCAGCAACTTGATCCAACACAATATGACGTCCATAGTTTATCCCGCCACATTTACCACCCCCACATTAACGATAAAACAACTTACCACGTCGTCGATTTGTCTGATACACCAAGTGTGTCAGCAATCATCCAAGATGCTGATTGGGTGATTGACGCGGTCGGTATCTTGTTCCCCAACCCAATTAAAAAACAAAACTACCAAAACAGCAGTTATGCACCTGCCAAATCTCTCATCGATGCCTTGGTTTCCGCGCCACGCGCGAAATTGCTTTTTATCTCGGCAAATGGTGGGCCATTTTTCATGGCGCCCTATCTCAAAGCAAAAAGAGCCGTCGAAACGCGGATGCACGCCCTTTTACCCGAACGCGCGTATATGGTTTATCCAGGGATTATTTTTGACAAAGCACGGTTGAGCTCGTATTTCCTAGGACGCATTTTGTCACATTTAAACGGTATCCCGTATGTTAAAAAATTACGACCCATCAGTCGACAGGCCTTTGCCAGTGAGATTGCCCAGATACTATCTGGCACCAGCAGTGCATTAGAAAACAGACTAGCTTAGCTAGTCTGTTTGACTTAAATAATACAAAAAAGCCATGACTTACAGGCGCTGTAAATCATGACTTATCTTCTCTCCATATCCCAACACTTACATTAATTTGGAGTATGCATTTTACAAAAAACATTATGTTAGTCTACGCTTAAATATTGCAAAGAAGTACGCTGGTTGTTTTCAACAATGATCAGTAATAAATAAATATTATGTATGTGTTGGGATAGCGTAACTGATACGTTACTAGAATAATTTATCATATCATCCCACAAATTGTCAAACCTTTATCAAAATTATAAAAATATCCCCTTATGTCAAGCAGGGTAAAGCTTTTCCCTGCAATTACGTCGTATAAATGTTATGCTTAAATGATAATATATCGGTTAAATAATCGCATTATTTCTAGCGTTATATCGATCACTGCATGTTAACGCATGTGTCATCATTGAAAGGATGATTATGAACTACTTTTTCAAATACGGTATCCACCAAGTCCAATGGCTATTTATGTTGATTTATGGTGTTGCGGCCGTCGTTGTTATTCTTGGACTGCTGTATTTTTTATGGTTAAAGTTCTATAAATAATGTCCGTGCCATTAAAACCTCAACTGCCGTTCCTTCGGTAAAATGTTAAGCGTTTGACTGCAACGCTTTTTATGCTATACTTTTAAATAAGTATTTAGGGGGAATTATGTTAGAATTTACACTTAGTTTTATTAGTCTTATCATCATCGTCAGTGCCATCGGGTCATTTATCACCCTACGCCCAATTTTTCATACGCTAACGCGTAAGCAACAAACTTGGCTAACAATACTATTTGTAGCCATCGTGGTATCATTTTTATTCAATGAAATCCCCGATTTTATCCATGGTTTTAAAATCGGTGTCGAAACCAGCCATTCAGCCTTTTAGCCCGTAAGCATCATCACTTCAGATGATGCTTTTTTGATGCAAAATAAAAAGCGCTGGAATTCGCGCTATTATCTCGATACTGGTGCATCCGTTCTCAGTGTATGTTGCTCAGCCACATCGACCACATAATTCCGTTGTCTCGGGCAAAATCAGGCTTTTGGAGTTCAGTAAAAAACGCCAACCCTTGTTCCGACAGTTTTTGTTCTAATGCCAGTCGTCTAAACCCGCTTTCTAATGAGCCCAACACAATAGCTACATTGTCATGCGTTGTTTTGAGCCGCTCGATCGCTCGATCTACAACTACTTGCTCCGCTGGATTAAGCGATAGTTGTGCCAATACTGTTAAGAGATCTTTTTTATTTTTTGCCATTGTCATTTCCCCCTTCGCTAAAGTATACCATAGGCACAACGTCAACACGTGAAATATGACAGCATGATGTGGTTTTCTAACTTTTATGCTTAAACACTCTCATAATTGACTATAAAAAAGCGCCCGACTAGTATAGGACTAACCGTGGCGCTTTTTAATATGGAAAATAAAACCCAGCACACTATCCGAATTGAGTAGACTAAAAGTATAGCGTTTGTTCTCGGGAAAATATTGCTAATTTTATGTTAAAGTGTGTGTTATGTGTTTCAACAGACGTGGACGTCATGTACTGGGCTAACGTAACCAATACGTTACAAGAATAATTTATCACATCCCTACCAAAATTGTCAAACCTTTATCAAAATTTTATATCAAATTGATATCAGTTTATCGTATGCCGACTTTTAATGATTTTCCAGCGGTACAATGTGTGATATTGGATGCGCTTGTTTCAACTTGTTAAACAATTTTAAAGTGATTGGCCGGACAATAAAAAAGTATAACGGTATCGCAACAAAAAAAGTTTTGGCCCAATTGCCGACATAACCCGAAATAAAATGCGGGTATAATTGTCGATGTATTTCCGTAAACCACACCATCATAACCGAAACGTTAAAAGTAATGACAAGTACCGTAACACTGACATGTTTAGGGACATTTTTAGTCAGAATTGTTGGAAAATATCGATGTAACATCATGGCAATGGGCAACGACACGTAAGTCCGCAAATAGTAGATAAACATCACAACAAATGGATAAACAATCGCTACCCGCAATAACATTTTTTCTGAAAAACCATAACGGATGATTGTATTATAACTGGACATTACTGCCACCATGATCCCGACAAACACCCATGGCATGGTATTTGGATGATGTAATAATTTGTGTAAAATCTGCTTGATTGGTAACATATATCCGCCTTTTTTATTTTATCTCTACTAAATATTACGAGGCTTTTATCATAATAAGCACTATATCTATACTAGCCCTTTTTGCAATGAGATACAAGTCACTTGCGCCATGTCACCACTGCAGTGTCATCCCAAAACAAAAAGCGCCGATTGGCGCTTTTATTTAAACACGTGATTGATTAATGACCCAGCGTGATTCTGGTGTTGTTGGTAGTACCATGAGTACAAAGAACCAAATCGTACCAATAATTGGCACAAATTGAATCAAGATCCACCCTGCACTATGATTGGTATCGTGTAAACGACGAACCTTTAACGTTAATGTGGCAACCCAAACCAATAAATAGATAACTTGTGCGGTCGTATTTGTCGTTAAATCAGCAATATTATAAATATCGCCAAGCTCGTGACCTTGCAATTTTTCAATCACATTGACTAAAAGACCACCCAAAAAATAGTTAATGATTACTGGGATCCAGTATTGTGACCTGGTTGCCGTCGCATTCCAAGTCAAAATTTTCGTCCAAAACTCTTTATAACTCGTTAACATCGTCTTCCCTCCCGTTGCTTACTCTATATCTTGACACTGAATAAAATGATTGTCAAACAAAATACAACACCTATTTACCAGCATGATACAATTAAAAACCCCGAAAGTTGCTTTAACTTTCGGGGTACACCACAGCAGCGTGGTTTTTAGTTAGGCTTGAAAGTCGACCACTGTCGGACTAGTCTTGAATGATTCAACTAATGCTGAGCGGAGCGTCAATTGAATAATGGCGTTATGGTTGAAATCTTCAGATAACGCCTTAATTTCTGGATGGGCAGCCACCACCTGTTTAACCTCTTCATCAGCAATTACCAATGCATCCACGGCATTTGAACTCACGCGAGTACCCGTTTGCTTGTCAAACCACGTCGTGATGGCAGCCGTGTGCGTCGCTTTGATATTTTTCACGCGCGCGGTTGTCTTATCTGTTACAATATAAAACACATTCTCAGCTGTGCTTGATTGCTTAAACGTGATCACACTGGCACTGATGACGTTATCGGCCGAAACCGTTGATAAAACAAGAATATTGTCCAGCATGTTGAGCGCATTTTGAAACACATTATCGGCTGTTGCATTAGTGCTCGTGCTGAACTTCTTGCGTTGCTTCATAATTGTTAATGCTGTGAGTGGCATCACCAAGATAATATAGCCCACAACGGTTAATACGAGCGCCTGCGCCAAATAACCTTGAATCCCAAGGGAAACAACAACGAATAGGGCGATAAATATTGCGACTAAAAACATCACAAAGAGTTGAATAAAGCGTTTTGCGTACATAATGACGATCAACATCCTTTCAGTTTTAAAAATTTTTTTGCAGCGTTGTCACTGTTTTTTTCCAACGCCTCTATTATACTATTTTCTCATTTAACTCGAAACAGATAAGTATTATTCAGCCTGATACGAACAGGACATCATTTTAATGTTGGCCGTTGTGGCTTATTGTGCATATTTTCACGCCCCTTATCGACTTATACAGACGTTTGTTGTGTGATATAATAGAAAAAAGGAGATAATATATTATGTGGAAAGAATTTAAAGAGTTCGCTTTTAAAGGGAACGTTGTCGATCTTGCCGTTGCCGTTGTCATTGGTGGCGCTTTCGGTTTGATCGTGAAGTCACTGGTTAACGATATCATCATGCCCCTTGTTGGTATTTTGATTGGTGGGATTGATGTCTCAAATCTTGCGATTAAAGTTGGCACAGCAACTGTTGCTTATGGTTTGTTCTTGCAATCTATCATCAACTTCTTGATTATTGCAGCCGCAATCTTCATGATGGTTAAAGTCTTCAACACAATGAACAAGAAGTCTGCTAAAGAAGCAGAAGTTCTTGAAGTTGAAGATACAAAGACTGAAAAGTACTTGCAAGAAATCGTTAAACTTTTGTCAGAAAAGAAGTAAGTTCACGCCTTGGTTAAGCGTCAGTTTAACCTGAGCAAAAAAAGCGTCGGCCGCCTTATCGCGACCAACGCTTTTTTGTTTGTTCACTTATTTTGTATTACTATGTACATCAGCCCCTGGAATATATTTCAATCTAGATAAAAGAAATATGGTGATCGCAAAATCACTGAGCTAACTTAATAAGAATACCATAGTTAACTGGTTAACGCAAATTATACTTAGTTGATCACACCTTAAACATCATCCTAATTCAAAAAAAAGCGTCAATCTGACTAGTCAGATTGACGCTTTTGCTGTTATAGCACTGCTGCGTGGTTACTTGTTAAAGTAGAATGTGCCGCCAGTATAAGATTCATTTTGTGACCCATCTTTGGCAACATCTGGTAGTGCAATTTTAATACCATCAGACTTGAAGTCATTTTTGTCACTCAAAACGACAAATTTCACCTTTGTTTTTGACTTTGCTGGGAATAGTTCAATCGCTGCTGGTCGGACATTCGTATAAGAATCTAACGTTTCCCCTGCTGCTGATCGCGCATTCCCGTTACCGTCAATAAAGGTATACTTCCCATTTAATTGACTTCCGCGGATATCTTGATCCGTTTTATTTTCAAGTGTTGCTTCAACTGTTGTCTTATAGAACTTCTCTGGCAACAGGCTTTTGATTTCAGAGCTGACATCAAACATATCACGATCATGTGCTGCCCGCTTCACCTTTTCAGTCTTAACACGGTTAAGTGTGACATTCCAGTTGTCATTGCTTTGCGTTTGGTTAATGTTTTTCACAACTGTCTTATCTGATCGACTAGCGTGTCTGATGACATGCTTGTCAGAATCATTATCTAATCGATGTGTCATCATTTTTGCCCCGATAAACACGCCGATTGCGAGTGCTACAATCGCTGTTATGGCGATTACGATAATCTTCTTCATAAAACTTCTCCCCATCGTTTTATTTACAAAAACGATAATATCATCAAATGCGCCGTCTGACAATACATTCACGCATTAGAACAACGATTTTCAGCTAAAATATTGACCGTTTTTTTCAATAATTATAGAATTAATACGTAACAAATAAAAAGCTTGGGGGAGCATATGATTTCAACACTTTCAGGATTAGTTTTTATTATTTCAGTTGTCGCCTTTATTGTTTTTCTGATTTGGGGATTCGTGAAAAACCAGCACATTAATCAAAAAACGTGGCTTTGGTTGTTACTGGCAGCTGTCGCAATCGTTGTCTATGTGGCGACAGCTAAAACGCCAGAAACGGCTAATAGCGCGCAAAACGTGCATCAAACGGCAAAATCAAACACCGCAAAGCAACCAGTTGACGACGCTGTCGTTGCAAAATTAAAAGCGGCACTAAAGTCTGGTGATATGGTGACCTTTTTGAAAACGTTCTATGCGCAAGATAAACAAAAGCACTTAGCCTATTATCAAAAAGCCGATGTTGCGACAACAAAGACAACCATCAAGGGTCAAGTGATTGAACCAGTAGCTGAAGAAACGGACCTCTACCTATATGTCCCAGTTGAGGAAATGCCAGCCAACGTTCGGAACACAAAGCAAAAAGCCTACGTTGTTGTCGTTAACGATCCAAACAACGATCTCAAGAACTACAGTGTTGGTCAAACTGCTGAAGTCACGGGTTATCTGGTCGGTCATGGTGACAAAAAGCACGGCTACAGTTGGGAATTAAACGTTGCAAAGTAATACATGCCCATTTGGGCGTACATATATACCAACCACCCGTTAAAAGCCTTCAGCAAATGCCACATGTGCTGAACATCCACATTAAAAGGTTCTTAGGGGAGTTTTTATGAAGTTGAAAAAATTAGCTGTTGCTAACGGGATTGTTGGTTTGGCCGGCGGTATTATCCTGCTATTGGGGGGCTGGATCATTTTGAGCGCTTCGGCTATAAGTGATAATACGTTGAACGTTATGATTGCGCTTTTCCTTGCATTGAAGGTAGCTATTTTTGTTTTGGGTATTGTTGGTCTTGTGAAATTTAACAAGACACCAATCCTCACAAAATCACCCAGTGTTTTATTGATTGTTGGCGGTGCGATTGCCCTCGTCCCCTTCATGGGTTGGATCGGCGGCATTGTTTCAATCGTTGGTGGTTCATTATATCTAGCTGGATTAAAGAAGTTCCACAACTAAAAAAGCCCGCTTATGTGGTGTACCTCGAAAGTTAATTTAACTTTTGGGGTACACCACATTTCTTTAGCGGGCTTTTTAATATATCTTCCATACATTTAGTTCAGTTATTAATTTTGGAAATCAAATGTTCCACCTGGATAAACGTCATCAAAATCCTCATCCTTTGCAAAATCAGGTAAAGAAATTTTTATGTTATCTGAATTGAAATCGTTCTTTTCACTTAAAACAATAAACTGAATTTTTGTTTTAGATTTTGGTGGAAAGCTTTCTATTGGCATAGGACGAACATCTGTATATGAACTTAATGTTGTTCCAGAAATTGTTCTAGCATATCCATTGCCATCGACTAAAATGTATTCTCCTGTTGAACGACTCCCGTCAATATCTTTATCTAACTTATTTTCAATTGTTGCCTCTACCGTGGTCATATAAAATTCTTCCGGCAACAGCTTTTTAATATCGTAGTCATTCACTGCTGTAAAGTGTAGGTCATCTGACTTCTTAACTCTTTCAGTCGTTACACTGTCCAGTGTCACATTCCATGTTTCATTACTTTGTGTTTTATTAATCTTCTTAACTACGGGCTTTGAGTGTGATTCTGATTTAATAGGCTTAGTTACCTTTCGATTGTCTGAATTAGAATTAGAATCAAAGTCAGGCTCGTAAACATAAACAGACATCTTAACACCAACTACCACACCGAAAACAAATGTCACAATTCCAGTGATCACAGGAACAATATACTTCTTCATACGACTTCTCCAAATTGTCTATTTACAAATATAATATCATTTAATATGTATATTTACAATGAATTTTATTAATATAGTATTATTCAACTGATTTTTAAACGTATTTCTAAAATATTATCTTTCATTTTTTAAAATTGTTCTTTAAATTTCTTGGAAGAATTTTATAAAATTGATAATATAGATATTAGTTTTATTTTTGGTTTAAGGATAATGTTTGTAAACTTTTAATTTTTTCAATAAAAAATATAATTTTTTAATATATATGTAATATTAAATTTTCATAGCTCTCACTTTATCCTGACTTCATTTGTAAACATATGAACAAATTTATTGACAATTTGTAAATAAACGTGAGAAAATCAACGTTGAGGTACAGAATTATGAACATCTATGATCGTGTTCGCGAATTGGCGAATGAACGCAATATTACAATTGCTGAACTTGAACGCCGAGCTGCTCTTACACCACAAACTGTCACTAATTGGCGCCGTTCTAAACCTTCAGGCGAGGCCCTTGATAAAGTAGCCTCTGCATTTAATACATCGGTTGATTACCTTCTTGGTAGAACAGATAGTCGTATATTTTATAAAGACAGCATCTCTGTCAATATTGATGATCAAACAGTTAGTATTTCTTATAAAGATCATGAGTTAACAGACCATCAACGTTCTGATTTGCAGGTCTATATAGAAACGATGATGCAAACTAAGTACTGGTAATCTCTAGCGCTGAATATTTCGGCGTTTTTTATTGAAATGATTTAACTTCTGACTAATTTAATACGTAACACGCTATCTTCACGGTGTTGAGATGTTAGGTTAAGAAAATTTGAGCGTGGCGCCAATTTGGCTCCAGATAAAAAACTGCAAATCACATAGGCGTACATATAAAAAATAACTCGATAGATGTGTAACTAATCGAGTTATTTTTTCTTCTTATTATATTTATATATAGATGTTTTTAGAGTCCAGTAAAAACGATAATAATATGGCCTACCTTTTACCTCACTATTTCCAAATAAAAAATGATCCACATAAAATGTAGATCTTATATAGTCATCCAAAAACCCAGTGCCTAATCGAAAATATGGAGAGATTGGTAATCGTAGAATATATCGTCAAATATACACTAACTAAGGGGGAGAAGTTTTCTTTTGCCAAAATAAACTACGATTAAGTACTGGGTTAGCGTAGCTACGCTATAAGTAAACTTATCACACTATTATATTTTTTGTCAAAATATAATTATTTTCAACCAAAAGACCAAAATTTAATTTGAACGATCTTTTGGTGTATTCACCCTGGTATTTTACTATCAATAATCGTTTTCATTTCTCTAAGGGTATCTTGGTCCGCTGTTTCAAGATATTCCAATACATTTGCTTTTTCATATAATTTGAAACGTGTAGTTCGATTACGATACTTTGCAGCCTGGAATGCTAAATACTTATCAAAATCCGGATATAAATCATTCACCATATATCGGTAACTAGCCAATTTGCCCTTTATATCAGAAATGAGTGAATCCATGGTGTTCTGAATATTTGAATTTTCTCCAAACGCTTCCTGTACTTCCTGGGCTATAGGATCCTCAATACTTTCACTATTTTTAAACAAAATTCTTAAGCGTATTATCCGCCCTTCATCAGTAAAAAATTGAAGTTTTTCAAAATTAAGAAAAGCTCCACTTTGGGCATCTATTCTAGGATTTTTTAAATCTCTAGGAACATCTTGAAAAATAGTATGATTCTTTTTATCAATAAAAAAAATATCAAATTCTGGACTGTTCAGTTTTTCTTTAGCCACAAATTTTTTTGAGTCAAATCCATCTATCATAAACAACAATGCTATAAATGGATTTTGAGTTATATCAACAAGTGGTGTGGGTAATCCGTAATGCTGCAATTCTGCTAATGCTTTAGGTCTTTCTTCGTTTCCTGGCTCAAAATAATTTATTTTATCTGGGTACTTTTTGGAAATATCTTCATATATCTCCTCAAATTTACTCCTAAACTGATTTGAGAATCCATTTTCTCCATCACGATAAATTGATGGTTGAATTTGCCAATTTCTAACCTGGCCTCTAAAATATAAATTTTCAGTCTTAGATTGATACATATCTTCAAGTCTATCTATCAATTCCTTTATAACATAGAATGCCGACCATCCAGACCGTTTACCAGAAAAATATCGATTCTCATCTCGATTATTCTCCGAAACACTTTTATTAATATTAGCAATAATATCAATAATTTCATCTACATCTGTTGTGCTCTTTTTTGGACCCTCGTGTTTAATATCTAAATGTGTGACGTTGTAGTTGTTGCCAGAAATATCTTTATTTTGATCAACAACCGTTCCTTCAATATTTATAATCACTTCAACATCATCAAAAATTGAATCTATATGGCTTTGAAAAAGCTCTCTATTTTCACTGATATTTTTAATATTATTATGCATAATTTAGTCCGTAAACAGCTGAAGATTTTTAACTCTATACGTTAATGCTTGTGCCGAAACTTGCATTTTTTTAGCCACACTGTCTATTATTAACGCCACTTGATCGTTAGACAATGCATCTTCATCTAACTCGAATTGTCTAATAGCGAAACTAACGTTATTCAAAACTAATTTTTTTGGCATCAATAGTTCAGCAGATACAGCATTTGCAATTTTTTCATGTTCCATTTCCGTTCTAGAATAACCAGCACTGGAATCTTTTCTAGCGGCTTCGGTATCTCCTAACACGAAGTGACCTATTTCATGGCCTATGGTAAATCGTTGTCTCTCAATCGATTCTGTTTCATCAACTGTAATCTGATGATCTACGATGCCACCCGATCCGTTAGGCATGTTTTCATAAATAATATCAAGTTTTAAGATTTTGGCTAAAAATTCAATATCTACCTTTCCACCATCACCTTCGATCGCTTCTAAATCAATTTGTGCAGTAAAATTATCTGTTGAAATATTTGCCTTGTCAGCCAACATTTTTAAAAATTCCGGAGTATATATTTCTGAATATTTCATAACAGTAACCTCCTCTATAAACTAATTGATTTTACCGTATTTATAAGAAAAAGTCAAACACAACGATAATATACTTTTAATTCCACCGATAGTGTTTCCAATAAATAACCCTAAGTTAATCAAAAAAGACCCGACTAGAACCTAATCTAGTCGGTCTTTATTATCTATTATTAAGCTTTAACGATATTAGTAGCTTGCAAACCGCGATCGCCACTTTCAACATCGAAAGTCACTGACTGACCTTCATCAAGTGTTTTGAAGCCGTTGCTTTGAATAGCTGAGAAGTGAGCAAAGACATCATCACCATTTTCACGTGTGATAAATCCAAATCCCTTGTCGCCGTTAAACCACTTTACTGTGCCTGTTTCCATTATATGTTTCTCCTTTGGTGCATTCACCAATTTTTATTTGTAATTTAAATAATTGGTACTGAATGTCCTTCATGAAAAGAGAAATCAAAATCAAAAACTTTATTACTCATTAACTGTAACACGTATCATAGCGAATAGCAAATTTAGAAACATCCAACCAGAATTAAATCTGATTGGTTTTGATTTGTACGTTCACTTAGAAAAGCTGATATGAATTTTTCATAATTTTATATTGCACACATATTTTGTTGTCATCGATACAAATAACTTCGACTGATTTCAGGTATTTCAAGTAGTATTTCAGTACAAGAGATAGAACACATAAAAATTATTTATTGTATCCATCTTTTAAAAAGCGAGGCAAAATAATTTCTTCACCATGTCCAATAAACGTATTTTTTATTACATTTTTTGAACGAATTTTTCTTGGAGGTACTACTTTTTCAAAATCACCTCTACCATTTTGTGGCCGTAATAATGTTTGATAATAATTACCTAACATATCTTGATATTGAACAATAAATATTTCATAACTATGTGACAGTGGCAATAAATTAATATCTTTTTTACCATCAACTTTTATAGTTCCTAAACTTTCTTCTAAGGTTATCTTTGCAAATGGGTACAAGTTTTTTCTGACTCTATTTTTAAGAAAAACTGGAGAAAGACTGTATATTTTCTTATACCAAAACGACTCACGAGTATTATCTAAAAAAGATCTATAAATATTTACATTCACTGCTACATTTAAACCAACATTTTCAACTATTTGCGTTTTGGAGATATTATCTTCTTTGTTTACATTATTCTCCACATCTTGTATTTTGAATACTAATAATGGCTGACGGGAAATTCTAATTTGCTTTGTGACATTACGACTTCCAACAAAAATAGCTATAACACTAACAACTGTAGCTGGATTTAAAATATCAGAGATTATTGTAACCAAATTTTTTACCCAGTAAATTATATTATTCATGAGCATTACTTTCTCGTTTTTCAGATTTTTTATGTGTTCTTGAATACCAATCCAATTCCTCATCAATTCTAAAAGTATATAATAAAACGATACCTAACAGATTTAAATAGAAATTTTTATATTCTTTATCCTTTTTCTTTGAATAACTGCCATGTGTAATTTTATTACGAATCTTTAATGAATCATTATATTTTTTGTCATCCAAAATATATGAGATATATTTCATATCTTCCCTAGAAAACAAAGTTCCCTCATACTTTAATTTTCCACTGTCCACCCCCATTTGGATTATTTGTCTTTGATCCTCAGAAAGATTCATTGTCGAAATATATCCCCTTTGCCAAATTAAATGATAAAGATGGATTTCATTTAAATTAGTAAAGTATAGGTTCTGATTTACCCCTACATTCAAAATATTTTGTGAAATTAATTCATCAATTTTAGACATTTGAAATTGATTGAAATCATTTCGTGTGACGCCACTAAGTATTAATTCAAAAAAATTTGAAGAAACATTTTTCGAATTTGGGAATACCATTATTGAATTTGTTGAAAAAAGCAAATGGCATGTTTCAATCTGTTCCCGTGAACTAAAATAAACAAATTTCTTTTTAGATAACGATGGGATTTCATTATAATCAACATCACCCGAAGAAATTTCAAATAGTTCCATATCAATATTTTTATTTTTGGAAAACAAAGTAAATTGTCTTAAAATACTATCCATTTCAGGTATGATCAACTTACATCTGTCATAAAATTTGTTGTCTGAATTCGAAGGATTGAAAAAAAATCCTTGTACAAAGTAATCATTTTCAATAAAACTATTATAAAATTCTCCAAAGATCGATTCTAAATCAATACCTTCTTTAGTAAGGTAATCAAAATATGCCAAAAAAATTAAATCAAACAAGGTTTTTGTGTATTTAAAAATACTGAAATTGGCGTAATCGAAAACAGAAGTTCGTGTAATCAAATCTGTCAACGAATCATGACTAGAGTACGGTGAGGCTGGTATTGAAAATTGACCAAAACTGTTAAAAAAACCAAAAAAATATACAAAATTTTTTAGTATCGTTCTGCCATCTTGTTCTGAGTTCAACCAGTCCCTATTAAACTTAATAAGATATTCTGAGCTGTTACTTGATTCAGTGAACTCGAAATCTTTTCCCAATCCACTTTCAAAAGATACTCCCATGGATAAAAAACTTGCTCCTTTTTTATCGGGAAATACTTTTTCTAACCCCTCACGATATTTATGTTGGGCTAATAAAATGATTTTAGAATCTAATTTTTTTGAATTATGTTTCCCCCATTTACTAATTGCTTCTAAATAGCTTAAATTCGCATCAGGTAACATGCAATATCGCCGCGCCCAATCGTTTAATTCAACATCCGTAAACTCAAAATTGTAAGCAACACTGGAATTTTCAGGTTTACTCTCGAACTTGTCCACAAAAACTTCAAAATTTCTGGCATCCTTCAACAATGATCCTTTTATCACAGAATCAAAACGTTTCCCAATTGTCTTATGACGCAAAACTGTTCGTATATTCATGTTATGCTGATTTATAAAAGACCTAAATTCATCTGCGTTAACTTTTTTCAGAACATCGTATTGTAGAAGTAATGTCCAAAAATTATCCTTGTAGATACCAGGTAAGTTAAAGTATTCGTTTGAAAAATCTTCTAATTTGCGGTTTGATATAAAAATTCCTATACGTTTTTTGAGGTTCCGAGCCAGATTATCTAGTTCGAACTCAGTAAGTTCAGTTGTTTCTTTTCCAAAATTCTTAATAAAATTACAAATATTATTTAATTCAATAATGTCAACTAATTCAGGTTCGATTTCTACATTTTGTATCTTCAATATAACAGACCGAATTCGTTCAAAATCAGATTCATTGTAATAATTATAGTTTGAATGATAATAAAAGTGTTTTTCGCTCAACTCATTATCCTTTCCTAAAAATACTTAAAAGTTATACAAAATACGATTTATATTTATCTAATTCAGAAACGTTGAAGACAACTATTAATATGTTACATAAAACGTTCAAATACTTATATTTGAACTTTTTTATGATGTAATCTATATATTCGTTCAATTTATGATACAAACATTTTTTGTAAGAATCCCTTTTTCTGTTTCTTGAGTATGTCTAACTTACGTTGATGAAGGGTGATGAGGTTATCAAGTTGCTGGAAGAATGCACCTATTATTTCTTGTTCTCCAAGTAACGAAGGAATTCTAACTTCGACCTTTGAAAAGTCCTTTTTAGTAATATGCGGTTGTGCCGAACCAACATGATTTTTAATCATAAATGTATCTATAATGTTCCCCCTAAGTACAGATACTATATAACTATCAGAAACTGTATTTTGCATATTAGGACGTAAAATCAACATTGCCGAATTTATTCTTACAGAAGGATGTGATTTTGCTATTTCCTCACTATAATAAGCGACATTTCCCAGCGTACCCCTACTGGTTAAAACAAAATCAAATAATTCCAATTTACCACTCCGAAGTGCCTTATCTTTCTCTTTAGTGATATATTTCTTTTTTGTAAAATCAAATCCATTTTTCTTTACATTTCCCGTGTCAAGAAAAAGCGTTTCTCCTTGATTAAAGAAATCTTTCTCTCCTGGGTAATTCTTTCCACGATCTCCGTCTAGAATAGTAAAAATATCACCCAACTTACGCTGTTCCCAATCGTCAGTAAATCCATCAAACCTAACCTCAGGCACAAGTTGCCCATCTTTTGGAAACATTTTTTGCAAGAAGCCCTTTTTGTGCTCTTTTAGTAAGTCTAACTTACGCTGATGAAGGGTGATGATTTTGTCAAGTTGCTTGAAGAACGTACCAATTTTTTCTTGCTCTTCAAGTTTGTTAGGAACAAATAACAATAAATTACGTAAATCTTGAATCCCAACGGATTGTCGAGTAGACCCATTACTAAACGATTTGAATTGATTTTGGAATATTGGCGTATTCATATTGGCATATAAAAAATCTAAATTATTGATATCGCTAAATTGAATCACTGACATCGTAGGTGATACAGCATATTCTCCTATATCATTGCGTAATCTGATAACTTTTCCTAGTGAGGCTACTCTTCCAATACCAATAGATGGGGTCGAAAGATCATATCTTTTATGATGTTCATCATAAATTTTTCTGTCTACAATTCTAGCTTTTACGCGGTTGATATTTCCAATTTCATCCACATCTCCGATACCTATAAAAGGAATTCCCACATCAGTTGCAACTGGTGCTCGATGACTGGGATGCGGATCAATGACATCTGCTATATCCCCCAACTTACGCTGTTCCCAATCGTCAGTAAAACTTGAAAACCTAATTTTTGGCATCACTTCACTCATGTTGACCACCTACCAAAATACGCTTTGTTGCTTCGATAATATCTTTGCTCTCATCTGTCACTGCAAGGTCATTAATCATGTTGAGAAATTCTGCCTGTGTTGTAGCCATTTCGGCTTCAACCTGTGCTAATTCTTCACTCACTTTAACAAGATCAACCGGTTCTTCTTCTTCAAAAGTATCTACATAGCGTGGAATGTTTAAGTTAAAGTCGTTTTTCTTGATTTCTTCAAAGCTAGCGACGTGGGTATATTTGTCAATATTTTCCCGTTGCTTATAAGCTTTCACAATCTTTTCAATATGTTCTGGTAATAACACATTTTGATTTTTCTGCTTATCAAAGTCGTTTGATGCATCGATGAATAAGACATCACGATTGGCACGATTCTTCTTCAGGATAATAACCGTAGTTGGGATACTTGTCCCGTAGAAAATATTAGCTGGTAACCCAATGACCGCATCAATCGCACCCATTTCCAGCAATGCTTGACGAATAGTGCCTTCGGCTGCACCACGGAATAACACACCGTGCGGTAAGACAATTGCCATCGTGCCAGTATCTTTCAAATGATAGAAGCCATGCAATAGAAAGGCAAAGTCCGCCTTAGACTTTGGTGCTAACTTACCAAAGCGTTCAAAACGTGGGTCAGACAGGAACTTATCAGCGGCCGACCATTTAGCAGAATATGGTGGGTTCATCACCACTGCATCGAATTGATGTGGTTCTTCTGTTGGCCAATCCGCATCTAGCGTGTCACCATTGTTTAAGTTCATCCGATCTTTATCGACACCGTGCAAGATCAAGTTCATGCGTGCCAAGTTATACGTTGTCGTATTCAGTTCTTGACCATGGTAATGAACTTGGCGTGGTTGAGACAAGTAGCGTCGAATATTTAACATCAATGAACCCGAACCCATCGTTGGATCATAAATATGGAATGGCGCGCGGTCTTCTTGACCAATGGCAACAATTTCAGACATAATGCGTGACACGGCTTGTGGTGTATAGAACTCCCCCGCCTTCTTTCCTGCGCTCGCAGCAAATTGACCAATCAAGTATTCATAGGCATCACCAATTACATCACCATCATGGGCAAACAACTCAATTTCATCCAAGGCACGAAGCACTTCAGTAATCGTGACGTTACGCTGTTGGGCGTTTGACCCAAGCTTAGTCGAGTTCAAATCAACGTCAGCGAACAAGCCATTGAACTGTTCCCCTTGACGTTCTAATTCGTTAAATCCTGCTTGTAAATTCGTGAGGTTGAACTCATAGCGATCAGCTTGCTGACGATACGTGTAAAAGAGTTGATCAGGCGCAATAAAGTAGCCTTTTTGAAGTCTGATGATGTCAGCGACTTCTTCAGGATCTTCTTCATACCAGTCAAGTAGTGACTGATACATCACACTGCGTTCTGGATATGTTGTTGTCGCCCCATTTTCTTGTTCATACACTTCGCGTAATTCAGCATCTGAGAGATACTTATAGAAGATTAAACCTAATAAGTAGTTCTTGTATTCACTGGCATCCATTTTTCCGCGCAAAATATCCGCTGATGCCCAAAGTTGTTGTTCTAATCCTGTTGCCATTAAAGTTCTTCTTTCCATTTTTGGATAATATCGAATTTATCCTTGAGTTGTTGCTCGACAACTTTCGTGCGTCGGCGATATTTTTCACCCGTTTGGGCTTCAAAATCAGTCTTTGAAATCGTCATGGTGTCCAATAAATCCGAAAGATAAGGAATCACTTGCTTATCTGCTCGATATTCATTCACCGCTGACCGCAAAAAGTCGCGCGACAAACCAAAGGCTTGAACCTGTTCTTCCGTTAAAGCCTCAATTTTTTCTTGAATAGCAGACTCTTTTAATGCAATAACATCCACTGTTTCCGGACTATTCAGAATTTTCGTTTTCAAATCTTGATACAGAGGTTGTACCAGTTCATCTTTATTCTGAATTTCCGCCTCAAACTTGGCCAACGCCCCATCTTCTTTTGCCTGCAAGGCTTTAAGGAGATGATTGATATAAAAACTATCAACCTTTTCCTTATGTGTCGCGTTGAGATCTGACGAGAAGATAATATCGGCCAATAAGCTGTCAATATCAAACGTTTCTTCCTCATCTTCAGCTGCTGCCTTAATGGCCGCTTTCAGATTTTCAGCTTTCCCTTGGAATTTCGGCAGTTGGTTGGTAATTGGTGCCAATTCTTCAGCGTCTTCTTCAAATTCATCATAACTTTTCAACGCGCGGTAGTTCTGATCCAGCTTTTGGTAAGCACGCACTTGATTGATCATCGTTGGAATGTCATTTGGATTCTCCTCCAGTGCTACCTCTGCTTGGAAGTAGTCTTGCACCAGCGTATCAAATTCAGCACGGACTTCGTGGTATTCTCGTGGGATGAGTGCTTCAAAGTTTTGATCTTCGTTAGAGAACAAGCGGAATGTCGCTTCCACGTTCTCTTTCATCGTCTCAGGCTTCCGGAAGGTCACAATCATACCCGCATCTTTGCCGGTATAAATTCGATTAGTCCGTGAAAAGGCCTGCAATAGCTTCTGATACTTCATTTCGCGATCGACATACAAAGTTTGAATGGTTGGTGAATCAAAACCTGTCAGCAAGCGATCCACAACGATGACAAGATCTAGCCATTGGCCGTCTGTTTGGTATTGACGCTCCTTACGCGCCAAGCGTTTGTTAATATTTTGGTTATACAGTTTCTCATCAGTATACGGCGTACTATCAAACTGCTTAGCGTAGTCGGCCATAATCGTTAACAATTCATCGTCAGTAGCGTTTTGATCCTGTTGATCAGGATTCGTGGAAAAGGTAATGGCTACTCGCGGAAAATCTGGATCCACCAACTGATGTCGTTCATCGAATTGTCGACCATTAATCAAAGTCCCTGCGGCCTTCATTTCTTGCAAAATTTTATAAATTCGCTTGGCTTGAGCAATCGAGTGCGTGGTCAGAATCCCAGACATGGATGGCAAGCCATTTTGAACTTTGAATTTTTTAACAATACTCCGACGATCAAAGATTTTTCGCAACATCGCTCGAATGTGCTCATCCGTTTCATAAACATCATTCGGTATTAAACGCTCCTGCTCAATTACCTCTTCTGGTACTTGGTTGTTATTTGCGCGCGCCACAATTTCTTCTTGATCGACTTCTGATAAGAGTGAATGATATTCCACTTGGAAGCCTAGAACAGCTTGATCATCCATGGCATTTTTAGTGGTGTAGGCATGGAGCAAGTCGCCATACTGTTGTGCTGTGGTCCGCGCATACGTGCCGTTTTCTTGCTTTTGGTTTTCCTCAAAGATTGGTGTTCCGGTCAAACCAAACCAAGTAGAATTCGGCAAAATCTTCTTAATGCGACGCATCTCTTCATCACTAACTGCGCGATGGGCTTCATCGACAATAAAGACAATGTGTTCTTTGCGTAGTTTTTCAAAACGATTGCTACCAGTTTCTTCACTTTCCGCCTGTGCTGTTCGCATCGCCGCTGACAATTTTTGAATGGTTGTAATTAAAATCGTATTATTATTTTTCTGCGACAGTAGGCTCTTGGCTAACTGATGTTGGTTTTTAATTCCGACAATGAGCGTATTGTTCACGGATGTACCTGACGTTTGTCCCGTATGGTATTCAGACGCAAACTTAGTAAACTCATCTTGTGTTTGCGCATCAAGATCGGTCCGATCAACAACCATGACCGTTCGATCAACACCGACCGAATTTTGGGCCAATAGTTTCGTGGCGACAAAGCTGGTAATGGTTTTCCCTGATCCAGTCGCATGCCAAATGAAGCCACCTTCATGTAAGGCCGCTTGTTGTCGAATCTTACGGATAGCATGAATTTGATAAGGACGCAAAACCATCAAGAATTTTTGATTCTTTTGATCATCAACTAAGATGGTATATTGGCTAATGAGTTCATGGGCATCTGGAATACGCAAAACTGTCCGCGCAAAATCAAAAAGATCTGGCACAGGGACATTATTCTCCGTTCGCCAATTAAACAAAAACTTTTCCATGCGTTGGAAAGCAGCTGCATTGTCCATACTTGGTCGCGCAAAATAACGGGTATCGACTTTGTTTGACACAATAAACAGCTGTGTCGTAGCATAGATCCCCTTGAAAAAGCCATCTTCAGCATAGCGTTGAATTTGATGGAACGCCTGCATATAACCATCTTTAGCTGATTCCTTTTTCAACTCAATGTGAATAATCGGCAAACCATTGATTAAGAGCGTGACGTCACCACGGGTACTACGTTCTGTATTAGGGACAATTTGGTTCACCACTTCATACGCTGAGGTTCCACCTGCAATATCCTTGTTCCGGAGTACCTCAAGGCTTATCGTATCACCCAAATCACGTTCCAATAAAATCTGCGCAACACCGTTTTCACCGCGTAACCATTGTGACGCCAAGAATGGTGAACTAGTCAAACGTGCAAGTTCGACTTTAACACGATTAAATTCATCATCTGTCAACGCCTGGTCTTCTAAAATCGCAGCGTTCAAACGGTTCAGATGGTTCCGAAAATTAGCCCATAGGTCGTCTTCCGTTTTAATATCCGGTCGATAACGCCATTGATTTTCTTCTTCACCTAATATACTGATAAGTTGATTCTCAATTGATAACTCTGATGGCATATAATATATCCTTAGATCAAATTAGCAAGTCAATATGCAATACACTGTTGATATAAACAGTGACATTTTGGCACAACTTGTTACTGTTTATATTATGCCATGAAACCAGCAAAAAATAAGCACCATATCATTCAACATAAGTACCAAATATTTGATGTTTTAATGTTTCTAGAGAACCTATTACCTATTAAATTCGTTCAAAGCGTCAATTGGAACTTTGATATAATTTCTCGCTATGACAATTTGTTGCGAAACGACATAAATTTCGACAAAATGATTTCCAGTAAATTTAGTGAAGTATCTAACAAAGAAGCAGACAAAGTTAAGAGTATTTGGGGCTAATTCTTAGTACCCTAAAGGGTTGAGCTGTTAGGTTAAGAAAATTTGAGTGTGGCGCCAATTTGGCTCCGCATGAGATGTTTTCTTCCGTTATTTAACGTAATGGAAAATAAAAAAACGTTGATATATCAACGTTTTAGTACATATTTCTACAATCGAACACTTGTTCGGAAGGAGATAGCGGGATTTGAACCCGCACACCGCGAAACGCGGCTCGACGGATTTCGAGTCCGTTGCAGTACCAGATTGTGCCATATCTCCATGAGCAAGAACCACAAGTGGTTCTTAATCAATTGAATTACTTTGATGCCTTACGACGCTTAGCAGCCTTTTCACGTTCAGCCGTGTTCAAGATTGCCTTACGGATACGAACGTTTTCAGGTGTTACTTCAACGTATTCATCATCGTTCAAGAATTCCAAGCTAGCTTCCAAGTTCATGACACGTGGTGTCTTGATTGAAGCTGTTTGGTCCTTGTTTGATGAACGCACGTTTGATTGTGGCTTCAACTTTGTCACGTTGACAGAAATATCGTTGTCACGTGAGTTCATACCAACGATCATACCTTCATAAACGTCAACACCGGCACCAACGAACATTTGGCCACGGTCTTCAACACCCATGATGGCATAGTTAGAAGTAGTACCTTGGTTGATTGAAACCAAAGCGCCGTTACGACGACCTGGTTCCCAGTTACGAACAACTGGACGGTATTCAGCATATGTGTGGTTGAAGATACCGTAACCACGTGTTGCTGACATAAATTCAGTTGAGTAACCAATCAAACCACGTGAAGGTGCCATATAAGTCAAACGTGTTTGACCGTTACCAACAGATTCCATGTTGATCATTTCACCCTTACGTTGGTTCAATGAATCGATAACTGTTGAGGCATATTCATCAGGTGTGTCAATTTGAACTGATTCGTATGGTTCTGATTGCACGCCATCAATGTCACGATAGATAACTTGTGGACGTGAAGCTTGCAATTCGAAGCCTTCACGACGCATTGTTTCAATCAAGATTGACAAATGCAATTCACCACGTCCTGAAACTAACCATGCACCAGCTTGGTCAGTGTCTTCAACACGCAAAGAAACGTCAGTGTGCAATTCGCGACGCAAACGGTCTTCGATTTGACGTGCTGTCACGAACTTACCTTCACGACCAGCAAAGGGGCTGTCGTTTTGACGGAACGTCATTTGCAAAGTTGGTTCGTCAATACGCAAGATTGGCAAAGCTTCTGGGTGGGCAGGATCAGCAACAGTTTCACCAACTGAGATGTCTTCCATACCTGAAACCGCGATCAAATCACCGGCCTTAGCTTCTTCGATTTCAACTTGGTCAAGACCAATGAAACCAGCAAGCTTTGTGACACGGAATGATTGTGTTGTACCGTCAAGCTTCAACACGTCAACGTTATCACCCATCTTGATCGTACCGCGCTTAACACGACCGATACCAATACGACCAACGAAGTCGTTATAATCCAACATTGCCACTTGGAATTGCAAAGGTTCGTCAGAGTTATCAACAGGTGCTGGAATTGTTTCAAACACCTTGTCAAAGATTGGCTTCATTGTGTGTTCTTGATCAGCGACATCTGGTGACAATGATGATGTACCGTTCATTGCTGAAGCAAAGATCACTGGGAAGTCCAAATCTTCTTCGTCGGCACCAAGTTCAATGAACAAATCCAACACTTCATCAACAACTTCTTCTGGACGTGCGCCTGGACGATCAACTTTGTTGACAACAACGATTGGTGTCAAGTTTTGTTCGAAGGCCTTCTTCAACACGAAACGTGTTTGTGGCATTGTGCCTTCAAAGGCATCAACAACCAACAAAACACCGTCAACCATACCCATGATACGTTCAACTTCACCACCGAAGTCCGCGTGTCCTGGTGTATCCAAGATGTTGATCTGCTTGTCCCCAACCTTAACAGCTGTGTTCTTTGACAAGATTGTGATCCCACGTTCCTTTTCGATGTCGTTTGTATCCATTGCACGATCACCCAATTCCTTGCGTGAGTCCAATGTATCTGATTGCTTCAAAAGTTCGTTAACCAACGTCGTCTTTCCGTGATCGACGTGGGCGATGATAGCGATGTTACGAATATCTTCGCGATTTGCCAATTTCCTAGTGCTCCTTTAATTTAAATGCTACTCTTCTCATAGTAAAAGCTAGGGACTGGTGTGCCCTAGCTTTGATGCAACGCTAAAATATCACGTTGCGCACGATTTGTAGCCACTAATACTATGTTAGATGATAACATATCTAGGGGCTTACCGTCAATATCTGAAACTGACAATCCGAGCGTTTGTGCCAAAACTTGGCCAGCCGCAAAGTCCCACGGCATCATTTTAGAGGAATAACCGACCGCCTGGCCTAAAATAACACGAATAAATGATGGACCCGCCGCCCCAATAATCCGAAAACCTAAAGCTGCTTTGGCAATGTCATCATAGCCAAACATCCCATACAATAAGCGCGCACCACTTAACAAGACTAACCCTTCAGACAAAGGTTCATTTTTAGGGGCGCTAACGCGTAATTGGTTGGCATAGACGCCTATTTCTGGTCCGCCGTGATAAACAACATTATTCATCACATCAAGAATCCACCCCAAAACGGGCTGATTATCGATATAGAGGCCAATCATAATCGCAAAGTCCGATTTTTCTTTGATGAAATTCATCGTGCCATCAATGGGATCCACAAACCACACATGCCCTTGCATATCCAGTTGCTGATCGCCAAAGCCTTCTTCACTGACAATATGTGCTTCCGGATCAAAGGCGCGAATTTTAGTATTTAAAAACGTTTCGTTTGCGCGGTCAACATTGGTCACCAAATCTCGCGGATTATTTTTGGTGCCGACGTTTAATTCCTGCGTCATTGCCGCTAAGGTTTGTTGGCGCACGTCATCGAGCCACAACATGACGATTTGGTCAATTTCTTGAATTTCAAATTGGCTCAGTGTCATCCGCGTACCCGATCTTTGGTCGTGTTTTGCGCCAGTTTCATCGTTTGATAAATGCTGTGACCTGTTTGGCGTTCAAAATCACGATCGAACCGCTTTTGTTCACTTTTTGCCGGCATTACATCACGAAATGCGTCATAACGTGCCAGTAATGTGGCTTTAGCGACACCAGTTTCATAAACAGCTAACACGCTATCAATAAAATGAGATACCGCCACAATATCTTCAACTGTCCAACTACCATCGATTGGTAACGTATAATTTTCACTCATTACTCTATTTTCTACAATCTTTCAAATTTTTCATCACTTATCTCTATTTTACCGCTTCAGCCACTATTTTAGCGATCCTTAGCTGAATTTATTGTAACATACATCCCCTGACAACAGATTTACCGGCCAACCAATTAGCAGCTCCTAATAATAGCGTCACGACCGTGTATCGTCGTGTGAAAACCTATGAAATCAATGCGCTTCTTTGTATAATGATTTGGAGGTATTAAACAACACGATGACAAGTTTTAACACTTTGTCAAATTAATCATGAGGGCACAACAGATGATACAAGGTCTTTTAAATATTTTGAATTGGCACCCACTATACTTGGCGGGTCTCACATTTGGACTTGTGATGTTGCTTGTTTTTGGGTTAGCTTACTTGCGACATCGTCCTAAAAAACAATACTTGCGGTGGTTTTATCAAGCACTCATGATGGCGAGTTTGGTCACCAGCATCACCTTGGGGCTAGACTATCTCTACCAAAATAATGTTGGTCAACTCAAAGACCACACGCTCAATACGCTCCAAAAACAGCGGCAAAAGGCACAAGCGCGCCAAGCCAAAAACGATACGACTTCGCGCGATCAGATTGCCAAAATGGTCATGCGACAAGCGCAAAAGGGCTTAGAAAAACAGGGTTTTGTCGCCATCCCCAGCCGCTTTATTCTCCTCCCTATTTATAATGATGCCTATTCAAATAAAGGTTTAGATGCTGGTGCCAATTACGCCAACCGCTCAGCAGTCGATCCGCTCGGTACCCAAAAACCTATCATGGGTCAAGGTAACTACGGCTTGGCTGGCCATAATTTCAACGATGGCCAATCTGGCTTTAGTGCTTTGCAAGAATCTAATAATCACGACTGGCCCTACATTCAAAACGGCCAATTGAAAGGGTCCAACTGGTTGAATGGTGAGCCGGTTATTTTAGCTAACGCTTCGGGTCTTTTTGTTTATGATATTACCGGCCAAACCACCGTGAATAAAAATGACATTGCGGTCCTTAATCCAACCCAAGCGCCAACACTCACGATTATTAGTTGTCTCTTCCCATCAACACAATACCGCATTATCACCCACGCAGCATTGAAAACCCACTACACTTGGCAAAAAGCTCCGCAAGATCTGGTTGATTTGTTTAATTTACGTACCCAACGTACCAATGCCCACGTTGATTGGTGGAATCCAGGTACCGAAGAAGGCGTTAACGGTGACGCTGGTGGCACAAAAAAATAAAAATCGGTATAAAACTGCGCCGCCTAACGCGTTTAGGAGTTTTAACCTGTTGGTCAGTTTGATATACTATTATGGAGGTGAAAAGACATGACAATTCGATTTACAATGGATAAAATCACACGTGATGGGGAGCCGGTTCTCAGACAAGTTGCTGAGAAAGTGCCTTTCCCACTCAGTGAAGAACATGCACAACTAGCAGAAGATATGATGACCTACTTGGTGATCTCACAAGATGAAGCACAAAACGAAAAGTACGGTTTGCGGCCAGGGGTTGGTTTAGCGGCCCCACAAGTTGGCGAATCACTCCAAATGGCAGCTGTGTTGATTCCTTCATTGGATCCTCACGAACGCGATGATGAACCTTACTTTAAGGGCACGATCTTCAATCCCGTCATTATTTCAGAATCAGTTAAGCGTGCTGCCCTAGATGTTGGTGAAGGCTGCTTATCTGTTGACGAAGATGTGCCTGGTTTTGTCCCCCGCGCTAGCCGGATCACAGTCCGTTATCAAAACGAACAAGGCGAAACGAAGACGATTAAGTTACGTGATTATCCTGCTATCGTTTTCCAACATGAAATCGACCACTTGCATGGCCACTTGTACTACGATCACATTGATATGACCGCTCCTTGGGAAGTCAACGACGACACAAAATATATTGATTAATCAAAAAGTCACCGGGTTGCCTGTGACTTTTTTGCTTGTTGCAACATCTTGTATTGCGTATCTGTGATGGCATAATGTACCATATCTACGATTTCACCTTTAATAATCTGTGATTTGAGTGCCACGCCCTCTTGCTGCATACCAATTTTAGTCATCACCCGACCTGATTTTGGGTTACGCGTGTCATGTTCAGAAAAGATACGTACTAATTGCAGCTGATCAAATCCCACCGCCAAAATGGCTTGTGCCGCCTCTGGCATGATGCCTTGGCCCCAATAACGCTTATTTAAAACATAACCGATTTCCGCTTGCCGGTGCGCTTCATTGAGGCGTAAATCAATCGTCCCAACCATTTTTTGGTCATAAACAATCGCCCATTTCCCAATCGGATCCAGCATGAAATAACTTTGAATGCTGTTCTCAAGGACTTCCGTCACTGTTTTTACCGGTGGCACCGTGATAAAGCGGACTGTTTCTTCGTCACGTAAATAATCAAACATCGCCTCAGCATCATCCGGTTGCACTGGACGTAATATCAAGCGCTCAGTCTGCAAGGTATTAAAACCAGCCAATTGTGCTTTTAAGGACATCATCTGCTCACCTCGTTAATTTTGTCATCTATTTTAACATAAAATCTCATTTTTTATCATCAATAAAAAAACGCACGGATTCTCCCGTGCGTTTTATCGTCTTCATTCTGTTAATTCTTCTAACTTATCAAAGAAACTTTTCTTCTTTTTACCAGTCATGGCTTCTTGGAAGGCTTCCAAGGCCTTCTTTTGATCCTTAGTCATTGACGTTGGTACTTCGACAAAGATTGTGACATATTGATCACCATTGCCTGTACCACGTAGACGTGGCGCACCCTTACCGCGCAAACGGAATTGCTTACCTGTTTGCGTACCAGCAGGAATCTTCAACTTCACGTCACCTTGTACTGTCTTAACTTGGATTTCATCCCCTAAGGCAGCACTCGTGAAACTAATCTTTTGTTCAAGGAAGACATCAGCACCATCACGTTCAAAGCCGTCCTTTGAAGGGGCAACTTGGAAGACCACGAACAAATCACCCCGTGGGCCACCGTTAACGCCTTCTTCACCTTGGCCAGCCAGACGCATTTGTTGACCTGTTTCGACACCGGCTGGAACTGTCACCTTAATTTCATGAGGGCCATCACCACGATTAAACTTGATGATTTCTTCCTTACCAGTAATGGCTTCTTCGAAGCTTAAGCGCATCCGGTATTGCAAATCTTGTCCCTTGCGTGGTCGGTTCGGATCAAAGCCGCCGCCAAACATTTGACTGAAAATATCACCCAAATCAGAGAAGTCACCGAAGCCACCTTGTTGGTAACCACCAAAGCCTTGGCCTCCAAAGCCACCATTGGCGCCGGCTGGACCAAATTGGTCATATTGGGCACGCTTTTGGGGATCGCCTAACGTTTCAAAGGCTTCTTGAACCTCTTTGTACTTTTCTTCGGCACCTAGTTCTTGATTCAAGTCAGGATGATACTTTTTTGATAATTTTCGGTATGCTTTTTTAATATCATCTTGGCTGGCATTCTTATCAACGCCAAGACGGTCATAGTATTCTGTATTATTCAACAGCCCGCTCCTTTTCCATATTATGTACACGAACCGCATCCAGTTGGATGCGGTTCGTTTATGCTTAAATGATCGTCACGAATTGATTTGTCGTCAAAGGATTACTTCTTTGATGGGTCAACTTCTTCGAAGTCACCATCAACTGTGTTATCATCCTTTGGCTTTGCTTCACCTTCAGCACCTTCTTGTGGAGCAGCTTGTTGGTAAAGCTTCATTGCTAATTCTTGTGCAGCCTTAGCCAATGCTTCTGACTTTTCCTTCAATTCAGTCAAGTCAGCTTCAACATCGTCGCCGACCTTTTCCTTAGCTTCCTTCAATGCTTCAAGGGCATCCTTTGTTGCCTTCTTAGCATCTTCTTCCAACTTGTCACCCACTTCTTCAAGTGTGGCTTCTGTTGAGAAGATCAATTGGTCAGCTTCGTTGCGTGTATCAACGGCTGCCTTCTTCTTTGCATCGGCTTCTTCGTTAGCCTTTGCATCATTCATCATTTGTTCGATTTCTTCATCAGTCAAACCACCAGCGGCTTGGATCGTAATCTTTTGTTCCTTTTGCGTACCCAAATCCTTGGCAGAAACAGAAACAATACCGTTACGGTCAATGTCAAATGTCACTTCGATTTGTGGCACACCACGCTTTGCAGCAGGAATATCTGACAATTGGAAACGACCCAAAGTCTTGTTGTCGGCCGCCATTGAGCGTTCACCTTGCAAGACATGGATATCAACGGCTGGTTGGTTGTCGGCAGCTGTTGAGAAGACTTGTGACTTTGATGTTGGGATCGTTGTGTTACGATCAATCAACTTTGTGAAGACACCACCCATTGTTTCGATACCCAATGACAAAGGTGTCACATCCAACAAGACAACGTCCTTCACGTCACCAGTAATCACACCACCTTGAACTGCGGCACCAAGGGCAACCGCTTCATCAGGGTTGATTGAGTGGTTAGGTTCCTTACCAGTCAACTTCTTAACAGATTCTTGTACGGCAGGAATACGTGTTGATCCACCGTTCAAGATGACTTCATCGATGTCTGAGAATGACAAACCAGCATCCTTCAAAGCGTTCAAAACTGGTTGTTCAGCCTTCTTGATCAAGTCAGCTGTCAATTCGTTGAACTTTGCACGTGTCAATGATGTTTGCAAGTGCAATGGGCCTTGGTCACCTGAAGCGATAAATGGCAAATCGATTTGTGCTTCAGTTGCTGAAGACAACGTCTTCTTAGCTGATTCTGCGGCATCCTTCAAACGTTGCAAAGCTAACTTATCTTCCTTCAAATCAATGCCATTTTCAGCCTTGAATTGTTCAGCCAAGTAATCAATAATCTTGTTATCGAAGTCATCACCACCAAGGTGTGTGTCACCGTTTGTTGACAAAACTTCAAAGACACCATCACCCAATTCAAGGATAGACACATCGAATGTACCACCACCCAAGTCGTAAACAAGGATCTTTTCATCCTTATCCAACTTGTCCAAACCATAAGCTAACGCAGCGGCTGTTGGTTCGTTAATGATACGTTCAACTTCAAGACCGGCAATCTTACCAGCATCCTTAGTTGCTTGACGTTGTGCATCGTTGAAGTAAGCAGGCACTGTGATAACAGCCTTTTCAACCTTTTCACCCAAGTAATCTTCAGCATAACCCTTGATGTATTGCAAAATCATGGCTGAAATTTCTTGTGGTGTGTAGTCCTTGCCGTCAACGTTGACCTTGTAGCCAGCTTCACCCATGTGTGACTTAATTGAAATAATTGTGTCAGGGTTTGTGATGGCTTGACGCTTAGCCACGTCACCAACTTGTGTTTCGCCATTCTTAAATGACACAACAGATGGTGTTGTACGACCGCCGTCTGGGTTTGTGATAATCTTTGGTTCGCCACCTTCAAGGACGGCAACTGCTGAGTTTGTTGTTCCTAAATCAATACCGATAATCTTTGACATGAATTAATTCTTCCTTTACTTTTTTAATCTTTTATTTTTTAACTTTTTAAGGTGTGGTGCACACGCTGAATCACCATGACAATTGTTGTTATTTCGCCACGGCAACCATTGCTGGTCGAAGGACGCGATCTTGAATCATATAGCCTTTTTGCAAAACAGCGGCAATTTCATCAGACGCAACATCCTCTGAGGCAACACTTTGAATGGCTTGGTGCTTCGTTGGGTCAAATGCTTCTCCGACTTCACCCGTTGCTGAAATACCATTATCAGCTAAAGCTTGTACCAATGTCTTCAGTGTCATTTCAACACCTGTTTTAATTTGCTTTGTTACTGTATCATCTGCTTCAACTTGCAATGCGCGTTCAAGATTGTCAACCGCTGGCAAAACTGCGCCGGCCAATTTCTGACCATCATACTTGCGCACATTTTGCACTTCACGGGCATGACGTTGTTGAATATTTTGAATTTCCGCTTGTGAACGCAACAGCTTGTCTTCTAATTCCGCAACCTTAGCTTCAAGGTCTGCAATTTGACTTGCTTCTGAGCTTTCTACTGGTGTTTCATCTTCTTGCAAAACATCAGTTTCTGCTTCGATTTGTTCCGTTACAGCTTCATCATCAACGGCGCCATCTTCTACAACGATTTCTTCGTCGTTCTTCATTGCTTCTTTCGCTTCATCTGCCACGTAAGTGACCTCCTAATTTATGTATATTCGAGCATCTTTTGGCTTAACGCTTCACCAAAGGCATCCATCAACAAGACGTTGCGCGCATAAGGCATTCGAATTGGGCCAAGCAATGCAATCACCCCATCCCCTTGATTTGGTACCTGAAAGGCACTCGTAATCAAGCTAAAGGATTGTAATAAGGGTTCATCGATTTCTTGCCCAATTTTAACTGTCACCTGATGTGGGACAGCTGTCGCCACACGTCGGATATCAGGTGCTGATGACAGAAACTCTAGCAAATGCTTCACTTTCTGTGTTTCATCAACATTTTCACCAAAATCCAACACATTCAGTCGACCACCAATATGCACATTATCGCCAATCGATCGCGCTAAGACGTCGCCAAACAATTGCAAGAAGGCAGCTGGTGTCTTAATCACCCGGTTCATTTGCGTTGGCAACTCATCTGATTGCATCAGTTGCAACACTTCCAAAATCGGATGGCCAATCATCTGATCATTGATATACTTAACCATACTATCTAACGATGATATCGCCAACTCGCGTGGTAATTTGAATGTCTGACTTGTCACCTTACCGTCACTGGTTACCAGCACGGCAATTAACTGATGATTCTCCAACGGCACCAAACGGAACCCCGACACTTTGATATTTAACCCTTTTGGCTTCAAAATCAAAGCGGTTGCGCCGGTTAATTCTGATAACGTCCGCGCAGCTTCATCAAGCAAGTCGTCAATTTCATGAAAAATCCCACGAAACGAGTGCATCACCATTGCCACATCTTGCTGTGTTGCGGGACGTGTCGCCATGAGGTGATCGAGATAATAACGATAACCAGCACATGACGGTACCCGTCCCGCTGAAGTATGTAGTTTTTTAATCAGATCAGCTGACTCTAATGCAGCCATTTCATTACGAATTGTTGCGGAACTCACTTTAATATCAAGCTGTTCCTGCAAACTTTTCGACCCGACTGCTCGCGCAGTGTGTGTGTACTCGTAAATGATGGCGCTTAAAATTAATTTTTGTCTTTCTGTTAGCATGCCATCACCTCCGTTTTAGCACTCATAGATACCAACTGCTAACATCTATTATCATACACCCTTTCCGAAAAAAATGCAAGCATTTTAGCACTCTTTTTATTCGAGTGCCAAATAAAAAGCACTTAACGCTTGTTAAGTGCTTTAAAATACTGTCGTGTCGCCTGTTCATCGTGCTGTAACTGCGTGATTAAATCAGGTACCGACGTGAATTTGACTTCGCCGCGTAAGTAATGATGCCAAGCAACCGTCACCGCTTCCCCATAAATTTGTTGTTTGAAATCTAAAATGTTGATTTCAACAGTGATTGGTCGGGCATCACCAAATGTGACGTTTCGGCCGATACTTGCCATCCCTTGATACCACTGTCCAGCAATTTCAATCCCAACCACATAAACGCCAATACCAGGCAGCCACTCTAATTCTGGCGTTTGAATATTAGCCGTGGGGAAACCCAGCTCACGTCCGCGTGCTTCACCATGAACGACTGTGCCAGTCGTTTGATAAACACGCCCTAACTGGTGGTTGACTGTTTGCATATCGCCAGCGTCTAACGCACGTCGGATTGCCGAAGAGCCCACTTTTTGATGTGCCTCTTCAAAAGGTGGTACCGTAATCACATCAAAGCGATTGGCGGCGTACTGATCTAATACTTGCATATTGGCCGTCTGTTGATCACCACCATAGAGATGATCAAACCCCGCAACCACAGTCGTTGGTTGTAAGGGTAATAACACCTCATCGACAAACTGCTGGGGCGCAAGTTGTGCCAATTGCGAGGTAAAGCGCATCACATACACGCGGTCAACGCCCAGCGCTTCAAATAAGGCCACCTTTTGATCAAGTGGCGTTAAATAATGTAAGGGCTGCGTGAGGGTCTTAAACACCACAATCGGATGCGGATCATAAGTTAGGACCGCTAGCGGTACCCCTAACCGATCAGCTTCCGCTTTAGCTGCTTGTATCACTGCTTGATGACCCAAATGGACCCCATCAAAAAAGCCCATCGTCACCACTTGAGGTTGCGATGGTTCAAAATTTTGAATTGGATAATGTAACGGAACGGTTTCTATCATAGTTATTCGTTTGTAAACACATAGCGTGATTGCCAGTGGTGTTCAGCAGCTTGATACGCATAAACTGCCTTTAATTCCCCTTGATAAGTTAACTGCAAATAAGTGTCGGCCGCTGGCCAGGTGGTGATTTTTTGCCCGTTTTTGACCGCAAACCACTCGTCATCCGTCAAAGCTTTCACCGGCCATGTCAACACCGTTTGAATGGGAACGACTAGCTTTAAGACATCTTCTCGTGGCAACGACGTGATCGTTTCTAACGGCGTTGCCGCTGACAAAGGCATCCCGCTCCCCATCGTTCGCGTTAAGCTGGTCATGGTCGCTGGGACTTCTAATTGTTTACCAGTGTCAACAGCCAGGGTCCGAATATACGTCCCTTTTGACACTGTTGCTTCAAAGTTAAATTTTTGCTGTTGTTGCTGATAACGCACTGCCGATGTCCGATGAAAATCATAAATCATGGCATCACGAACTGGTCGTGTCACAGTTTCACCTGCCCGTGCGTATTCATATAGGCGTTTGCCGGCGACTTTAACAGCTGAAAACATCGGTGGTACTTGTTGAATTGGCCCGTTCAATTGCGCAATAGCCTGATCAATGGCCGCGTCCGTATAAGGCGTTGTAATCGGTTGTTCGGCTACCACGTCCCCGTCAAGGTCTTCAGTTTCTGTTGCAAAACCTAACGTAATTTCGCCGATATAACGTTTTGGTCGTGCTTGTAATTCATCAATTAGTTTGGTTGCTTTTCCCAAAGCGACGACTAAGACACCATCAACATTGGGATCTAAAGTCCCAGCATGACCGACCTTTTTTTGACCGACAGCGCGTCTTACTTTGGCCACGACGTCAAATGACGTGACCCCTTTTGGTTTATTGACGACCAAGATGCCGTCAACTGGATTATTCTTTTGCATCGATTTCCTCTTGCGACCGCCAGATATTTTGTCCAGCATAAACTGCACCATAGCTGACAAATGGCGTCGCCTGCGCTTCAAATAAGACATACACGCGAACAGACTGATCGTGCTGACGAACTGAACCAATCAAATCGCCTGCGTGTAATTGTTGCCCCGTACGATAAGATGCCAATCTGACATCCTGAGCCTTTTCACACATCACTTGCACGGTAACAGTTCCGTAACGTTCACTGCGAATTGTGATCGCCTGTGGTACCGCATCTGTGACAATCCCTGCCACTGGTGACATGATATCACGGCCGTTTGGAATCATCATAAAACCATGACGATTGTTTAACTGGTCATTATCGAGCGTAATTCTTTGCAGTTGTCCCGTGACTGGTGCCACAATGACAGGCAATTCCGATTGACGCACAATCTGAACAGCATTTAATTGTCCGGTTGATGCCACTGTTGCGTGCTTGCTGGATGATATAAATAAATTTTGCCACCAGTTCATAGACTACCTCTCACTTAATTCCCACGACGTTGCTTAATATAAGCTGTCAACCGTCGCATACCCTCATCCAAATCTTCATCGGATGCTGCATAAGAGATCCGGATATAAGCTTTGGCCGCCGCACTAAAACCAGACCCTGGAATCACGGCAACTTTACCTTCTTTTGCTAACTGTAACGCAAATTCATCGCCATCATCCCCTAAATCAGCTGGTAACTTGGCAAACAAATAAAACGCCCCTTCTGGTGCCACTACATCAAAGCCTAACGCAACTAATTGTGGCAAAATGCGATCACGTCGCTTTTTGTAAACATCACGCATTGCTTGTGGCGCTGTGGTCACATCGCGCAAGGCGACCAATGCGGCATCTTGAATAAACGTTGGAATGGCAAACGTCAACGCCCCGTGGACTTTTTGCATTTGCGCAATTACTTCTGCGGCCCCCAAGATAAAGCCGACGCGATAACCTGTCATCGCATGTGACTTTGATAAACCATTAATATAAATCGTTTGATCAGGAATAATTTCCGCAAATGACACGTGTTCTTGATCATAAGTCAGCACCGCATAAATTTCATCCGAGATGACCCAGATGCCATGCTTTTTGAACGTGGCGGCCAGTGCCATAATTTCATCACGTGAATAGGTTACACCCGTTGGATTGGTTGGGTAATTCATCAAAATCGCCCGCACTGGTACCGTGGCTTTGGCAATGGCTTCTTCAACCATTTCTGGTGTCAGCTTAAAACGATTAGGCGTGGTGTCAATGGTAATCCGCGTCCCACGCGCCAATTCTAGTGAGGTAAAGTATGGCCCGTAAGCGGGTTCAGGCATTAATAACCCGTCTCCATCGGCCAACAAGGTATGGAAAACCACGTTGATGGCTTCACTGACACCCAGCGTGACAATCACATTTTCTTCACCAGCATAATTTAAATGATAGGCTTGATTAAAATAATCGACTGCTGCCAAGCGTAATGCCCGTTCACCTTGGCTCTCGGCGTAGTGTGAACGATCACCTTCAATCGCCGCAACCGCTGCCTGTTTGATACGATCATCAACTGCAAAGCCAGGCTCACCAAACGTCAGCTTTAACACACCTGGAATATCGCGCACTTTTTCTTGAAAGCCCAATAACCGATCAGGTGCCATATCGGCAATGATTGGGTTTAAAGATTGTGGCAAGCTTGTCATTTTCGAAGTCCTCATTTTTTAGTCAAATTAATATAAGTCTATTCTAACACAAAAAACGCTACCCCTTTTAGAGTAGCGTTGAGATGTTATCATTTATTAATTTTCAGCATGTAGCTTGCGAATCAAATCTTCAATATGATTACCATATTGGACAGATTGATCACGAACAAAGCGTAATTCAGGTGTCTTGTAAACCGTCAAGCGTGCCCCTAATTCCTTACGGATCAAACCACTTGCTGCTTCCAAACCAGCTTGCGCTTTTTGCCCATCACTTGCCAAATCAGACAAGATTGAATAATAAATTGTTGCAATTTGCAAATCACCAGACAATTCAACACTCGTTACCGTCACGTCTTTTACGCGTGGATCATTGATCCGCTTAAGCAAAAGATCCGTCACGTCACGTTGGATTTCTTGTGCGAGGCGACCTGCACGTTGTGGATTAGCCATAACTTGTGCCCCCTTTTTCTTTTAATACAAGCGATAAAGTGCCAATTGGCTTACTTTATCTTAACTTCTTCCATGATATATGATTCAACAACATCACCGACGCGAATATCGTTGAACTTTGATACTGTAAAGCCGAACTCGTAGCCCATCTTCACTTCGTTCACAGCGTCTTTACCACGTTGCAATGAGGCCACTTCGCCATCATAAACAACAACGCTATCACGCATGATACGAACCTTTGAGTCCTTGGTAATCTTACCTTCTTCAACCATCGCACCGGCAATAATACCAACCTTAGAGAACTTGAACAGTTCCTTAACGAGAACAGTTCCAATAACCTTCTCTTCATAAACAGGTTCAAGTTGACCCTTCATGGCTGCTTCAACATCATCAATTGCGTTATAAATGACGTTGTAGAAGCGAATGTCAACCTTATCAGAGTCAGCTTGCGCCTTGGCCAATGGTGTGGCACGAACGTTGAAGCCAATAATAATAGCGCCTGATGCTGAAGCCAAAGTGACATCAGATTCATTAATTGCACCAGCAGCTGTATGGATGATATCCACACGTACGCCATCGACTTCAATCTTCTTCAATGAACCAGAAAGTGCTTCAACAGAACCTTGCACATCCGCCTTCACGATAACTGGCACTGTCTTCATGGCCTTTTCAGACATTGTGCTAAACAATGTATCCAAAGTCACAACAGAACCTGAGTTACGGACTGCTTCTTGCGCACGCTTAGCACGTTCTTCACCGGCAGCACGCGCTGTCTTTTCATCTGCCATAACGATGAAACGATCACCAGCTTGTGGTACATCGTTCAAACCAGTAATTTGAACTGGTGTGGCTGGCAAAGCTTCTTCAAGTTCAACGCCACGTTCATTAGTCATTGTCCGGACACGGCCATAAGTGTTACCCACAACAATTGGGTCACCAACACGCATTGTGCCTTGTTGTACCAAGACGGTTGCCACTGGGCCACGCCCCTTGTCCAAACGTGCTTCAACAACTGAACCACGGGCTGGCATATCAGGATCGGCCTTTAATTCAAGCACTTCAGCTTGCAACAAGATCATTTCCAACAATTCGTCAACGTTTTGACCAAACTTCGCTGAAATCTTAACAAAGATTGTGTCACCACCATATTCTTCAGGGATCAAATCATAGGCCATCAATTGGTTCATGACATCATCCGGGTTAGCACCTGGCTTATCAATCTTGTTAACGGCAACGATGATTGGTGTTTCAGCCGCCTTAGCGTGGTTGATCGCTTCAATTGTTTGTGGCATCACGCCGTCATCGGCAGCCACAACCAAAATTGTCAAATCAGTTACGTTAGCACCACGGGCACGCATTTCCGTAAAGGCCGCGTGACCAGGTGTATCCAAGAAGGTGATTGTCTTACCATTAAGTTGTGTCTGGTAAGCACCAATATGTTGTGTGATACCGCCGGCTTCGCCTTCCGTCACGTTTGAGTTACGCAAGTAATCCAACAAAGTTGTCTTACCGTGATCGACGTGTCCCATGATGGTAACAACTGGTGGACGTGATACCAACTTATCTTCATCGATGTTATCTTCATCAAAGAACTTATCGATATCAGCGACGTCTTCTTCTTCCTTCACTTGCGCATCAATGCCATAATCGGCTGCCAAAATTTCAATGGTATCTGAATCCAATGATTGGTTTTGGTTGGTCACAATGCCTAACAAGAACAACTTCTTGATAATTTCAGCAGTGTCACGGTGCAACAACTTTGACAAGTCTTGCACGTTCATACCAATACGGTATTCCAATACTTGTGGTAGTGGCTGTTCCTTACGTTCAGTCACTGGTGTTACTGGGCCCTTCTTAGCCGCAATACGACGTGACTTCTTTGAACCACGTGGCTTATCGTTACGACGTGGTGTTTGTTGCCCAGTACCATTGGTATTGCGCTTACGTGAGTTATTCCGCGCTGAGTTGTTGCCAGATGCCAAAGCACCACCAAACTTACCTGCGCCAGCTGCTGGTGCCGTTGTTGTCGTTGCTGCCTTAGCCGCAGGCTTCTTAGCATCAGTTGGCTTTGCAGTAGCTTTTGCTGGTGCAGCAGGCTTCTTAGGTGCCTTAGCCGCAGCGGCAGCTTGCTTACGCTTTTCGTTTTCACTCACGTATTGCTTCAAGCTGTTATCTGTTTGCTTTGAGTAATCCACTTGGCCTTCACGTGGCTTAGTTGACCAGCTCTTCTTTTCGCGAATTTCTGGGCGACCACCAGTTGGTTGTAAACGTGAGCCAGGACGGCTATTACGGTTACCACCATTGTTAGGACGACTAGCTGCCGTGCCATTTGGACGAGCGGCATTGCGTGTTTGTCCTTGACCATTATTTGGGCGTGCAGGACGACTTGACCGTGAACCAGCACCTGCTTGTGAGGCTGATCCTTCTGTCAATTTTGCCGCATGACGGCGTTGTGATGCGGGCAATTCCTTACGTTCTGGGACTGCCTGTTTTCGTGCAGGACGGTTTGAGCCTGAGAATTTCTTTTCTTCTGCCATTTAGTTCCGCTCCTTTTCTGAAATTAATTGTTTAATTTTGCGACTAAAACCGCGATCCGCAATCGCAAATACACTGCGATTTACGCCGATAGCATCGGTTAATTGCGCTTTGGTATAGTCTTGAATCAGTGTGACATGATAAAACGCTGCTTTATCAGCGAATTTTTTTGCTTGACTTTGGCCACCATCACTTGGAAAAAAAGCCAGTTGTACTTTATTGCCACGAATGGCCGTTAATGTGGGGTCAGAACCCAATACTAACTTACCGGCACGCATGGCTAAGCCAAGGAGATTTAAAATTTGGTCGTCTTTACTTATCACCAAACAACTCCCGTCGCGCTTGTTGATGGTCAACATAAGCGATAAGTTCGTCATAAAACTCATCGGGAATCTTCACCTCAAATGCTCTATCAAAAATGCGCTTCTTCTTTGCAATGGCTGCAATCTCACGATCCAAACCAATATAAGCACCGCGACCATTGGCTTTTGATGTGGGGTCTAAGCTCACATGTCCTTCTTTGTCGCGCACAACACGCACAAGTTCTTTTTTAGGAAACATTTCACCGGTAACGATGTCTTTTCGCATAGGTATTTTTCTAGGTTTCATAATATCTAGCGTGTCTTTGTGCCCGTTTGAGCAGAAACACGTTTCCTTTCTATCAGATTACTCGTTTGTTTCGTCTTCGACAACAACTGGTGCTTCCGCTACAAGACTGTTAGCGGCTTCAGATTCAGATTTGATATCAATCTTAAAGCCAGTCAAGCGGGCTGCCAAACGGGCGTTTTGGCCCTTCTTACCAATTGCTAATGATAATTGGTTGTCTGGTACAATGACTGTGACAGCACGGTCATTTTCTGGATCAAAAATCACATCTGTGACTTCTGATGGGTTCAAGGCGTTGGCAATATATTGCGCTTCGTCTTCCACCCATTCCACAATGTCCATGTTTTCGCCGCCAAGTTCGTTAACAACGGCTTGTACACGGGCACCACGTTGCCCAACCATAGCCCCAACTGGGTCAAGGTCAGCATCATGCGTATAAACCGCAATCTTTGAGCGATCACCCGCTTCACGTGAGATACTCATGATTTCAACTGTACCGTCATACACTTCTGGTACTTCTTGTTCAAACAAACGCTTAACCAAGTCAGGCGCTGTCCGTGACACAAAGATTTGTGGGCCCTTAGCATTATTTTCAACTTTGTTGACCAAAACCTTGATACGATCACCCATTCGGTAATGTTCGTTTGGCATTTGATCAGCTGGTGCCATAGCTGCTTCTTGATTACCAGGCAAAGTCAAATACAAGAAACGTGTATCTTGACGATCAACTTCACCCGTGATGATTTCATCTTGATAGTCCGCAAACTTATTATAAATCGCTTCGCGGCTAGCTTCACGCATTTTTTGCACAATCACTTGCTTTGCGGCTTGTGCAGCCATCCGACCGAAATCTTTTGGCGTGACATCAAAACGAATTTCATCGCCTGGTTCATAGGCACGGTTAATTGCCAAAGCATCTTCCAAAGGAATTTCCGTATCTTCGTTTTCAAAATCTTCGTCTAAGACAACGACTTTGACTTGCTTAATGGCAACATTCCCTTTTTTAGTGTCAAAAACGGCTTCAACATTCTGTTCTGCATTGTATTGCTTCTTGTAAGCCGCTCTTAAGGCGTCTTCCAAGGCTTCAATCACAACCGCGCGTTCAATCCCGCGTTCAGCTTCAAGGGCATCGAGCGCGTCGACTAATTCTTTACTCATTCGCCTATCCTCATTTAATTAATAGTGTGCTTTCTTCCGGCAACGATTGCCAGCTTTGTATTGATACAACAATCAAAACCCTTTAACAACAGGACCAACCCGTTGCGTTAAAACTGGATATCCAGCACTGCTTTAGCAATTTCATCAAATTGAAGTGATAAGTCACCCTGCGCTGTTGACAAAACAATCCCATCATCAGTCACAGATTTCACTTTCCCTTGCCACTTCTTTTGGCCTTCTTTGGCTGCAAAGAGCGCAACTAGGATTGTTTCGTCAGCTTCCTGAGCCCAACGATAATGCCAAGGCTGCTTTAATGGCCGATCGGCACCAGGTGATGAGATATCCAATAAATATGCTTCCGGAATTGGATCTGGCTCAACCGTATCCAAAAGTTCGTTAACGGCCTGGGTAAAGTCCGTAATGTCTGCCATCGTGATAAAAGCATGATCAGGTTTATCAACCATGATCCGCAAAATCTTTTGGCCACCTTCTTTTGTATAGGTTAAATCCCACAATAAATCGTTTTGTTCAACTAAGATCGGTGTGATCAATGCCGTGATTTCTTGTTCGACTTTATTTGCCATTTACCTACCCTCCTTTGATGAATTTGTATCTGTATTGCAAGCAAGTGCCAATTTCATAAAAAATGAGCCGGCCCCATATACTGTGACCCGCTCATTTACAATATCTATGTAAATTAACACTCTCTAGTATAGCGCAATTTTTAAGAAAGTGCAAACAACATGCTATTTTTGACCAAACAAAAAACCACATTGCTGTGGTTTTACTTGTGTGTGAACCTTTATGACCCCATTCGCTATGCTCATTGAGGCAGTCACTGTATTTAGCTGATGCTATAATAATTGACTTTTAACGCGCCCACGTAATGCTTACCGGTGTAAGTTACGCAATTTCAACGAAAACTTGATCTTACCAAGAAGCCTTACGCACACCAGGAATTTGACCCTTGTGTGCCAATTGACGGAAGTTCAAACGTGACATACCGAATTCACGCATGTAAGCGTGAGGACGACCATCAATCAAATCGCGGTTGTGTACGCGTACTGGAGATGAATCCTTTGGCAATGCAGCCAAACCGATGTAATCGCCAGCCGCCTTCAATGCTGCACGCTTTTCAGCATACTTTGCAACCAAAGCTTCACGCTTTTGTGCCTTAGCAATCTTTGACTTCTTTGCCATATTACTTAATCTCCTTAAATGTTACAACTTTGCGAAGTTTTGGTGAGTACTTCTTCAACTCAAGACGATCTGGTGTATTACGACGGTTTTTAGACGTCAAGTAAATACGTTCACCAGTTTCATCATTTCCTAGAATCACGTGAATACGCATATCCTTACTCCTTAATGTGGTTTGTTAAAATTATTTGCTTGTCAATACAATTACTTATTATACATGAACCGCCCATCAGTGTAAAGCGTTTTTATCAATTTTGACGAAAACCTGTTCGTCAAAATTAAATAATCCCGGCTCAACAACTTACGGTATCACGACTTAAAATTGTGCTTCAAGTGGTGGGACAACTTGCTTCTTACGTGAGACAACACCTGGCAAGTCGATCACGTTGTCAACCAATTGGCCATCAAACGCAGCTTCTACAGCAGCGGTTGCTTCACCCAAGAAAATGGCCTTTGAATTTGAATTCAAAATGTCTGTAATCACAAACAAGAAGTTGTCATAACCTTCTTCAGTCATCGCTGCTTCAATACCAGCTTGACGTGACAACACATCGTCAATGTCAACCGTGTTGACTTGACCAATGCGGAATTGGTGACCACCCATATCAAATGACTTAGCGTCGCCATCAATCAATTCCTTATCTGTGCGTGATGACAAATCTGTGCCTGCCTTCAACAAGTCTAAGCCATAAGCTTCGTAGTCTTCCAGACCAGCAATGTCAGCCAAAGCCTTCAAAGCTGTCACATCAAAGTCCGTTGTCGTTGGGCTCTTCAACAACAATGTATCTGAAATAATTGCTGAAGCTAACAAACCAGCAACGTCTGCTGGGATGGTCATTTGTGCTTGCTTGAATTCGTAATACAAGATTGTTGCGACTGAGCCCCATGGCTTAGCAATAATATAAAGCGGTGTTGCATTTGTAAAGGCAAACTTATGATGGTCATAAATACCCGTTACAGTGACATCAGCCAAGTTATCAACTGATTGCGCTGCTTCGTTATGATCAACCAAGACGACTGTATCTGTGTCCGCTGACGTCACTACCCGTGGTGCAGCAACCTTGAAATAGTCCAAAGCAAATTGCGTTTCCGCATTGGGTGTGCCTTGTGCAACTGCTTCTGTATCTTCACCAATTTGGTTTAAGAAGTAACTGGCAGCAATTGCTGAAGCAATTGTATCTGTATCTGGGTTTTTATGTCCGAAAACTAAAGTTTTAGCCATGCGTGAATGTCTCCTCGTTCAATATACGTTTATTTTAGCAGAAAAAAATTATTTTGTCCCAGCAATCGCCAAAGGCCGAACCAACCAAGGTGTGCCGTTTTTCTTCACGTCCACAACATATTGGCCGTTACCCACACGTTGTGAAGGACTGTAGTCACTTAACTGCAAATCTTGTACTTGCCAGCGACTTGTCAAAATTTCTAGTGCGGTCACATCTTGATCAAACAATGTCGCAGCCGCCACATGATAAGGCACGGTCTTCTTTTGTGTAAAGATCAATAAGCCTTTATTGGCACGCTTTGAATGATTAATTTCAGCAACTGGCATGTATTTAAAGGCGCCGTTTTCCGCCACAATGGCAACCTGTTGATCTGGTGAGGTCACCATTAAGGCAGCCTGAATGGTATCATCCCCGCGAAGATCCATCGCCTTGACACCCGCCGTACGGGCACCAATTTCTGGCACATCACTTAGCCCAAAGCGTAACCCAACACCATTGTGTGAGAGCAAGAGTACATCTTGATCCGTAACGGTTGGCGTATAAGCCACATTGACAACCTGACTATCATCAGTCTTGAGCTTAATGGCCATTGCCGTTTTCTTCTTATAAGCTTTAGGCACCATGTCAGCTAAGGCTGTTTGCTTGATGAACCCATCATTTGTCACGATAGTAAACGCCCCACCTTGTGCCAGATGATCAACTGCGACCACTTGGATCACATATTCATCTGGTCGCCAATTAGCTAGCTGTTGTGAGAAATGTTCGCCAGTATCTTTCCACTTGAAGTCTGGTAATTCATGAACTGGCCGGTAAATGACACTCCCCTTATTTGTGAACATAAACAAATGTTGCGTGGTATTTAACTGACCCACAAAGACTGGCAAATCATCGTCAGCCAACCCATTGTCAGCATCTGATGCTTTATAAGAACGCAATGAGGCCCGCTTATAGTAACCATTACGGGAAACCAATACTTGGACATCTTCTTCGGCAATCGTAACCGCTGTATCAATGACCAAATCTTCCACTTCAGCTTCAATTTGTGAGCGACGTGGGGTGGTATACGTTTTCGTAATGGCTGTCAATTCCTCACGAATCACATCTTTTAAGGCTGATTCTTCTGTTAGAATCAAATTCAAATGATTAATCTTAGCGGTTAATGTCGCAAATTCGGCTTCTAATTGCGTAACGTCTGTATTAGTCAAACGATAAAGTTGCAAAGTCACAATCGCTTCTGCTTGCGGTTGCGTGAATTGGAACTTGTCAATCAAGTTTTGCGTGGCATCCTTACGGTTCTGAGAAGCGCGAATGGTGGCCACGACCTCATCCAAAATTGACAACATCCGAATTAAGCCTTCAACAATGTGTTGACGGGCTTGTGCCTTCGCTAATTCAAAGGCAGAGCGCTTCAACACGACTTCTTTTCGGAAATCCAAAAATGCTTGTAGACCTTGCTTTAAGCTAACCGTCACTGGCCGTTGGTCGTGAATGGCCACCATGTTGAAGTTGTAAGAAATTTGAAGATCTGTCTTCTTGAACAAATAAGTCAAAATACCTTCGGCATTCGTTCCCTTATTAAGTTCAATCACGATTGACATTCCCTCACGGTCTGATTCATCACGAACTTCCGCAATGCCCGCAACTTCCTTATTCAAGCGAATGGCATCGATTTTTGATACCAAGTTTGACTTAACAACTTCATAAGGTAACTCGGTAATTTCAATCTTTTTCTTCCCACCTTTAAGGTCAGAAATTTCCGTTTTAGCACGAACGACAATCTTACCACGTCCTGTCTTATACGCTTTTTTAATCCCGTCAAGACCTTGAATAATCCCACCAGTTGGGAAATCAGGCCCTTTGACATAGCGCATCAACGCTGATAACGGTGCCTCAGGATGATCCAACAAGTAAATTAACGCGGCATTGATTTCTTTTAAGTTATGCGGTGGAATTTCGGTGGCATAACCCGCAGAAATCCCCGTTGCCCCATTAATAAACAAACTTGGGATACGTGATGGCAATACGGTTGGTTCATAGGTCGTATCATCAAAATTCAACACCATATCAACCGTTTCTTGTCCCAAATCAGCCATCATTTCGCCAGCAATCTTGGACAAACGCGCTTCGGTATAACGCATCGCCGCTGCTGGATCATTATCGACTGACCCGTTGTTACCGTTCATGTCAATTAACGGTTCACGCACTTTCCAATCTTGTGATAGCCGTACCATCGCTTCATAAATTGATGAGTCACCATGCGGATGGAAGTTACCCATGACATTTCCAACAGATTTAGCTGATTTACGATAAGGATGGTCATACGTATTACCATCTTGGTCCATCGCAAAAAGAATCCGCCGTTGCACAGGCTTAAGACCATCCCGAATATCCGGTAACGCACGTTCTTGAATAATATATTTTGAGTAGCGCCCAAAGCGCTCCCCCATCACTGCTTCCAGTGAGAGTTCAGTTATACGATCTGCCATATATACGAGTGTCTAACAGCCGTCACACGATTAGACACATTTCCTTTCAAATAGAATGCATGCAAAGTCAGATGTAAAGGCCGCGCACAAACGTACGCGGCGACTAAGACTTTCGTCAAATTAATCCCAACAACGCAAAAATCAAGCGCCGTTGTCTTGTCCATTTTGCCAGTTCGTAATCACTGGTCCCGTTGATGCTGCTGACTTCGTCGCGACGACTGGTTTATTTTCATGCTGACGGGCTTTTTCAAACACGTCACTTGCATTTGTCGGATCACCATCAACCGTATCCAAAATCGAACCCGCTTCATCTAATGTAAAGTGAACATTGGCTTCAATCCAGTCACGACGTGGTTCAACCTTATCGCCCATCAATGTTGTCACACGCTTTTCAGCCAGTACAGCATCATCGATTTTTACACGAATCAAAGTCCGTGTTTCAGGATTCATGGTTGTTTCCCATAGGAGTGGTGCATTCATTTCACCCAGCCCCTTAAAGCGTGTCAATTCATAACGCGCATCACTTTGGCTCGTAATCGCTTCCAATTCGTCATTTGTCCACGCAAATTGGTCAGCCATTTTCTTTGACGCATATTTCACGCGGTAGAGCGGTGGTAAGGCAATATACACCCGACCGGCCTCAATCAATGGTCGCATGTACTTATAAAAGAACGTCAACAAGAGTGTCTGGATGTGCGCCCCATCATCATCAGCATCCGTCATAATGATAATTTTATCAAAGGCTGTATCAGAGACTTTGAAGTCATTCCCAACGCCACCACCGATGGCATAAATCAACGTTGAAATTTCTTCATTCTTTAAAATGTCGACCAACTTAGCCTTTTCGGTATTCAAAACCTTACCACGCAAAGGCAAAATCGCTTGGAACTTACGATCACGGCCTTGCTTAGCAGAACCACCGGCTGAATCACCCTCGACCAAAAATAGTTCATTACGCGTCGCATCTTTTGATTGCGCAGGCGCTAACTTACCCGATAATAGCCGTTCTTTTTGTCCCTTGGACTTCCCCGTTCGGCTTTCGTCGCGGGCTTTACGCGCTGCTTCACGCGCTTCTCGTGCCCGAATGGCTTTACGGATCAAGTTTTGACCAAAATCACCATTTTCCATCAAGAAACGACTCAACGTTTCATTGACAACGGACTCCACAATACCGCGCGCTTCTGGTGTCCCAAGTTTATCTTTAGTTTGGCCTTCAAACTGCAAGAATTGTTCCGGCACACGTAGCGAAATAACGGCAGCTAAGCCTTCACGCACGTCAGTTCCTTCGAGATTTTTATCTTTATCTTTTAACAAATTGACCTTACGGGCATATTCGTTAAAGGCTTTTGTCCAAGCCGTCCGGAAGCCTACTTCATGGGTTCCCCCATCTTGCGTCCGCACATTGTTAACAAATGACAACAAAGTTTCGGAATAGCCATCATTGTATTGCGCTGCAACTTCAACTACAATCCCTGATTGTTCGCCCTCAAATGTCATAACTGGGCCAATCGTGGCCTTATCTTCATTCAAGAAACCAACAAATGATTCTAACCCTTTTTCATAATGGTACGTTTCTACCCGTGCGGGTTGCACGCGTTCGTCCGTTAAAGTAAACTTCACGCCTGACATCAAAAAGGCTGATTCGCGCAAACGTTCAGATAACGTGTCATACTTATAGACTGTCGCACTAAATAATGACGGATCTGGCTTGAATTTAACCGTTGTCCCTGAATGCTCAGTCGTTGGCCCAAGATCACGGAGCGTATCAACGGGATGGCCCCCGTTCACAAAGTCTTCTTGCCACTTGTGACCATCACGCACAATCGTGACTTGCAAACTTTCAGATAAGGCGTTAACAACCGATGACCCCACCCCGTGGAGACCACCAGAAGTGGCATAGCCACCTTGACCAAACTTCCCACCAGCATGCAACACTGTTAAAATAACTTCAGGCGTAGGTTTACCTGATTCGTGCATGCCAACTGGCATCCCACGGCCAAAATCCTGCACTGTTATGGCATTATTTTCATGGATTGTGACCCGAATATCATTACCAAAGCCACCTAAGGCTTCATCCACTGCATTATCAACGATTTCATAAACTAAATGATGCAAACCACGGCCGTCAGTTGAACCAATGTACATCCCTGGACGCTTACGAACCGCCTCTAAACCTTCAAGAATTTTTATTGAATCTGAATCATAGTGATTTTTTTCTGCCATGAATACTCATATCTTTCTTATTTTAAAACATTGTCATGATTGAACAACTGTTCGTGATCATGCGTCAATCTATATTATCATAGATTAAAAAACTTATTCTGACAAGACTCAAAATAACATTTTCAATATGTCTCCCCCTTTACGGTGACTTTTTATGATAGAATTAACTTTGTGTTTATTCACAATATTGAGGAGTTAAACTATGTTTTCTACAATACTGATGTTCGTCTGTGCCTACTTTCTCGGGTCATTACTACCGGGATATTGGATTGGCCTCATTTTTTATCACAAGGATATTCGTGATGAAGGTTCCGGTAATATCGGCACGACCAACTCCTTTCGCGTCCTTGGTCCAGTCGCCGGTACCGTCACACTCGTCCTTGATCTCTTAAAAGGGACAGCTGCTGGCTTGTTACCCATCCTTTTCCACAGTCCGATCAACCCCATGTTGGTTGGTATTGCAGCCATCATTGGGCATACCTTCTCAATTTGGATTAAATTCAAAGGGGGCAAAGCGGTGGCCACCTCAGCTGGTGTCTTACTCGCCTACAACCCACAATTTTTCATCCTAGTCTCGGCAGTCTTTATTATCATGTTACTGCTCACGTCAATGGTGTCGTTGAGTTCAATGGTTGGCTTTAGTTTTGCCCTGATCACGTCATTTTTCTATCACGATCTCATTTTGACTTTAGTAGCGGCCGCGTTAACTTGTTTTGTCTTTTACCGGCACCGCTCAAATATCCAACGCATTAAAAATGGGACTGAAAGTCTCGTCCCATTTGGTTGGTATTATCATTATCGACAAACACATCACAACTAAAAAAGGTTCGGCTAAGCCGAACCTTTTTTAGTTGTCTTTTGTATCAAATAGAATGGTTACTGGGCCATCATTCACTAATGACACTGCCATATCGGCACCAAATCGGCCGGTTGCAACCGGTAACCCTGCATCCCGTAGGGCATCATTAAACTGGTCATACATCATGCTGGCAAAGGCTGGTTGGCCAGCTTTGGTAAAGCTCGGCCGATTGCCCTTCTTCGTATCCGCAAACAATGTAAATTGAGAAATAGACAAAATTTCACCAGCAATCGCTTGGATGCTCAAGTTCATCCGCCCGTCCGCATCTTCAAAGACACGTAACTGACTAATCTTTCGAACCAGATAATCAATATCAGCCGTTGTGTCGTCATCAGCAACACCCACTAATAACACAAAGCCAGCTTTAATTTGCCCAACAATTTGGTCATCAATCGTGACTTGTGCCGATTTGACACGTTGTAGCACAACTTTCATTTTTCCCACTCCTCAATATCACGTTTAGATACCATGATACGGGAAAAGGCGTGTGGGATCAAACGCCGCATAAACAGTGTCGCATGCACCGTAATCAATAAAGCATCTAATGGATCACGTTTAATCATATAAAGTACTAAAAACAGGACTGATGTTGGGGGTAACAACAACAAGACTGTCGCGACCCATAACCGTTCAAACCACCAGTATTTTAACGCTTTGTCTAAGGTACTTTGGTCCACGGCTAAGGGTTGTACTTGTTGAAAGTCATAGTGGACTTTTTGCCGACCCACATACCAAGCAATAATTGGAATGCCCAGTGTAATGGCTAAGACTAACCACCAGACAATGGGCTGGTTAATTGGGAAATGGGGTAAATGCAGTAATTTATCAAACAACCAATATGGGGTCACTAAGACACTACTAATAATCAGTAGCCAGAGTAACCATTTTTGGGACTTTGGTTCCGGTAATTGTTGTGCTGTAAAATACACTTTTTTTGCCTGTTTATCGACTAACAACATCCCTGGTTGCTGTGACTGAGTAATGGGGGCAATGGCCATTAAAATTGGGGTCTTCATTTTGCGCTCATTTCAAATTAAAAAGTAATATTAAAAATATAGCATGAAAACACGCCTAATCGTTTGATAAAAAATTACATTGCCCATTTTTTAATGAAATGTCCGTTCCACATCATAGACAGCTGGCAGATTATTGAGAGCATCCATAATATTGCCGAGCTGTTCACTATTTTTCACGCCAATTGATAATGACACTTGCGCCATGCCGTTTTTAGTCACATGTCCGTTCACTGAGTTGACAAACTTTGTCCGACCATTGACAGCCCGTAAGACATCATTGAGTAACCCATTACGGTTTTCACCATGAACCGTCAAATCAGCGTCATAGTTAGGCTTGAGCCCCTTTTCATCTTCCCACTGTACATCCACCAAACGTTGCCCTTGTGTCTCGGCCGCGCGGATATTTGGGCAGCCGACGCGGTGCACCGAAATGCCGCGACCTTTGGTAATGTAGCCAGTGACGTCATCTCCTGGCACTGGCGTGCAACAACGCCCCAAACGTACCAGTAAATTATCAACACCAGCAATCACAATATCATCAGCAGTTGCCTTTTGCCGTTGGGTGAGCGCTGTTTCAACCCGTTTAATTTCGTGACCTTCTTCAAGCAATTCCCGTTGCAATTCCGCCGTTTCCGCTTCTTGCTGGGCTTCACGAATGGCTTCCGTCAACTTATTGGCTACCCCTGGTACGGCAACGTCGCCATAACCAAGCGCTGCCAACATATCTTCATACGTATGATAATGCAGGGCTTCGGCTGTTTTAACCAACCGATCAACCGTTAAAATAGCTGCCGGATCAAAGCCAGTGTCTTGTAAGATACGCGCTAACAAGTCACGCCCCGCTTCGATGTTATCCTCGCGATCAAGTTGCTTGAAATATTGCTTAATTTTATTGCGTGCCCGACGCGTGGAGACAATGTCTAACCAGTCGCGGCTTGGCTTAGCTGTTGAACTGGTGATAATTTCAATAATATCACCAGTTTTGATTTTATAATCTAGTGGCACAATGCGGCCATTGACTTTGGCCCCCGTTGTTTTAATGCCCACATTGGTATGAATGGAGAAAGCCATATCAAGTGGTCCAGCGCCTTTTGCCAATTCAAAGACATCCCCACGTGGTGTGAACGCATAAACACGATCACTAAAGAGATCCCCTTGTACGCCAGCCATGAAGTCTTCAGCGTTTTTGGCATCCTCTTGTAATTCTAGAATCCCTTGAATCACGTTCAATGCCTGTTGGTTTTGGTCATTGACTTTAGCTTCTTTGTTTGAGCCCTTATTTTTCTTATAGGCCCAGTGGGCTGCCACACCAAACTCCGCAACTTCATGCATGGTATGGGTACGAATCTGCACTTCTAAAGGGCGACCACTTGGGCCAATCACTGTGGTATGCAAACTTTGATACCCATTGGCTTTGGGTAACGCAATATAATCTTTGAAGCGACCAGGTAATGGCATCCACTTGGAATGAATCGCACCAAGGACCGCATATGTATCTGGAATCGTATCAGTGAGGACCCGAACCGCTGACAAATCATAAATTTCTTCAAACGCCTTATGCTTGTCCGTCATCTTGCGATAAATCGAATAAATATGCTTTGGTCGCCCGTAAACACTCACATTTTCCAATTCAAGATCTTGGATGGCTTGCGTAATTTCCGTCACCGCTTCTTGCACATACTGGATCCGTTCGTCACGTTTCATATTCATTTGTGACGCGATCATGTAATACTTTTCTGGATCTAAATAACTCAAAGCGAGGTCTTCAAGCTCCCACTTAATCGTACTGATTCCTAAGCGATCGGCCAATGGTGCATAAATATCCAACGTCTCACTCGCAATACGACGCTGCTTTTCTTCTCGCAACGCGCCTAACGTGCGCATATTGTGCAAACGATCGGCGAGTTTGACAATAATGACACGAATATCCTTGGACATGGCTAAAAGCAGCTTTCGGTGATTTTCCGCAAGCTGTTCTCGTGAGTTTTTGTATTCGATTTTACTAATCTTTGTGACACCGTCAATAATTTGCGCAATCGTTGCGCCAAACTTCTCTTCAATGTCTTGGATGCTGGCTGGTGTATCTTCCACCACATCATGCAAGTAGCCGGAAATAACCGTTGCCGTATCCATCTTAAGCTCGGCTAAAATCCCTGCCACCTGAATGGGGTGAATAATGTAAGGTTCACCAGATTTTCTGAACTGATTGTGGTGGAGCTCTGACGCCCAGTCATAAGCCAATTTGACTTTTTCGGCATCTGCTGGTGCCATATATTGCCCAACCATATCAAGGACTTCTTGCCCTGAATAACTCTTAGTTCTTGCCATATTGTTTTGCGCGCTATCCGGCACACAGTCGTTTGATCGATCACCAAATCTGGTCGATGTACTTCAAACAAGTGTATGCAAGAAAGCACATTCCCTTCATTTAATTCCGGAAGACACATCACTATTTTAAAAACCGCAACATGCCTTGATACGTTTTCAAACGTAGTTTCATTATAATAAAAATTTAATACATTCACAAGCTAAGTCTTATAACGTGCATATTTTGACAAAGAAGCATACACTAAGACTATCAATTTTTTCTCGGAGGAAGATCTATATGCCTGAAAACACGCAAGAATCTCAGTCGGATGGCGAGCCATTGTGGCAAAGAAATGTCTTTGTCCTCTGGTTTGGTGTCTTTATGACTGGGGTTGCATTGAGTGAGGTCATGCCGTTTTTGTCCCTTTACATTGACACACTAGGGACATTTGATAAAGACCAATTAAGCTTTTATTCTGGTGCTGTCTTTGCCGTGTCGTTTTTAGTCACAGCAATTGTGTCACCATTTTGGGGTAAACTAGCCGATAGTAAAGGTCGCAAGCTCATGTTGTTACGCGCCGCCTTTGGTATGTCAATTGTCTTATTTTTAATGGGGAATGTGACCAATGTGTGGCAATTATTTATCCTACGCGCCCTGCAAGGTGCTATGGGTGGCTTCATTTCAAATGCGAATGCCCTAGTGGCAACTCAAACACCGAAAAAACATGCCGGGAAAGCCCTTGGTATTTTAGTGACGGGCATGACCGCTGGTAATTTGGTTGGCCCACTGTTTGGTGGGATTTTGGCAACTTTTTTCAGTTACCGCACCTCATTTCATATTACTGGCATCATCCTGTTTCTCGTGTTTATATTAACGTTGTTCCTGGTTAAGGAATCGCCCCGGCCCGCTGCCCTACGTGTGTCACGTGTCTCCACCAAAACACTTTGGCAAAATATCCCTAATAAACCACTTATTGTCGGCTTGTTTGTGACCACCATGTTAGTTCAAACCGTCAACACAGCGATTAACCCGATTGTGAGTTTATTTGTTCGAGAAATCTTACATCATGGTGCCGACACCACGTTTATCGCCGGTATTGTGGCTGCCATGCCAGGTATCGCAACCGTGATTGCGGCGCCGCGTTTTGGCCGAATTGGTGATCGTGTCGGAACCCATCGCATGATTAAAATTGGGTTTATGATTGGGGTCATTGCCTTTATTCCCACCGCTTTTGTGACCAGTATCAGTATGTTAATGTTCTTTAGATTCTTGGTCGGTATTAGTGATGCAACCATGTTACCAGCCGTTCAAACCTTACTCTCTAAAAACTCACCCACTGAAATGACCAGTCGTATTTTCAGTTATAACCAAAGTTTTCAGTCATTAGGTTCGGTGATTGGGCCTATGATGGGGGCCATTGTCGCTAGTCTATACGATTATCGGGCTATTTTCATTTTCAGCGGCCTCATTATTATCATTAATGCCACGCTCTTTCACTTTACAAGTAAGCATATTAAACCCGCCCGCATATAAAAAACCTGAACAACATGATGTTCAGGTTTTTTTATAACCATTTGGTCAATAATTCAAGTGGCACGTATTCTGCGGTCCACCGTTGTAGCGGGGTGAAATCATGACGTTGATTAAAAGCTAATTTATCTTGTTGTAACACCGCCACCGATTGGCCATTTTCCGTTAAGAAAATTTGCCCAATTTGTTTAAATTGCCCCTTGGTATGTTTTCCCGTACGCCACAAATGTGGCACCGCATCGGCTTTTGGTTCAAAACGCCCCGATGCATTTTGCGTCACGAGAATTCCCTTAAAGAGGTGCGTCTCATACTTCTTCCGATCGCCCATAGTCGCTCACGCCTACTCCCATTTCAAATCTTGTGCCATCAATGACTTCACTCGGTTGCAAATGCAAACGATAATTCACGTCAGCTGCCACCAATGCCAACGGTTGTGACTTGGCATGATGCGCAATATCAGCTAATAGTTGCAAATCCTGTGCGGTCATTTCATGCAAAGCTGCCCGAATCGTTAAACGTAACCATTCGATATGCGTGACTTTCGTCAAGAAAGCAATTTGCCCAAATGGCATTGGGCGTAACCAAGTACCATCATTAATCGGTGCTAAATCAACTTCCCGACGCCACTGAACCGTTTTTTCATACCAAATCACTTGGTAAACACCAGGATTTTCTAATGTTTTTGTTGTTGCCAGCAACCGGCTTGGTACCTCACCAGCAGGGGCAATCACCCGCATCTCGCCAGCCATGTGTTGGGTAATATTGATTGGATAGACTTTGTCGCCATCAAAAAAGACGTTTAGCGCAAACTCTGACTCGTTTTCATCTGGTCCGCTAGGCGTATGCTTTTCCTTTGGCAAAATAATTACCCGCTGTCCCAATTCACGTAAAGCGCGAATCAACTTGCGCCGGTTACCAGGAATAATAATTGCCTTTGGCTGTTCTAATTCAACAACCTGCATCACATCAGAAATTTCCAATGGTTCCAAATACTGCTTGTCCGCTAAATGTGGTAACAACGTCGCGTCACTGGGATTATTGTTCATAATAATGGTTGGATACTGCAATCGGCGCAACTCTGATAGCGTAATTGTCGTCGCATAACCACCAGATGCCGCATCCCCCATTCGAAAAGCGCCCGAGCCAATCACCAAAACCGCGTCTTCTGCGACCTGCTTAGACTCATTTTCTGACTCAAAGGTTGCATAATACTGCCGCGCATTTTCTGGGAATTCACCAGCAGATGGTTCAACCGCCTTATAGGTCACATCAATGTGATGTTCCTGGGCTAAGGTCCGAATAATATTAAAATCCGTATGCCAAAAACGGGCAATCAAACCATCTGACAAACCGTATCTTTTCCCGCGTCTTAATGCAGCAATACTATCCACATCGGCTTCAATAGCCGTTTCCAACTGGTGTAAATGTTGCAACTGATGGAAGAAGAATTCATCAATATCTGTTAATTCCGCGAGTTCATCAATTTCATACCCGCGTTTAATCGCTTCAATCAACAAGAGTACGCGATTATCTTGTGGATGAATCAATTGTTGAATTAATTCATCATCGTTAATGTGGGCCATGTTCGTTGGCGAAAAACTCGCATTGTTAAAGTGCGCCGACCGAATCGCCTTTTCTAAGGACTCAATAAACGTCCGGCCAAAGCCAAGGGTTGTCCCCACGGACTTCTGCACACTGTTAAGCTGGCGTTTCACATGTACCCCAGCTTCAGCCAGTTCACCAAATGGAAAGATTGGTAATTTAACCACCACGTGATCCATCATGGGTTCCATCATAGCTGTTTGTGGTCCAAAATTGTGTGGTAACACAATTTCTTCCAACGGAATGCCCATTGCTAGATTAATGGCCACAAGCATCGTTGGGTACCCCGTAGCCAAAGCCATGCGCGTCGCCATTTGGTCAATATAAGGGGATACTTTAATGACATAAATTTTATCGGTATCGTCATCGACTGCAAATTGGACATGCATAATCCCTTGCAATTGCAAGATATCAGCAACTCGAAAAGCGTAGTCTCGCATACGGCTAATCAACTGATCTTGAATCGTCAGAATTGGTGACACACTGAGGGAGTCAGCCGTATGAATCCCAATTGGATCCATATCTTCACTCGCGCCAATTTGCATTTTATTCCCGCGTGCATCACGTAAAATCTCTAAACTGACTTCTTTGAGGCCATTGATAGCCCGTGAAAGAATAACTTCTTGCGTCACGGACTGCGACTTCGCGAGGTTAATCGCGTCTTCAAAGTCATCTAATCGTTCAATAATGTGACGTGTGTTGGTTTGGTTAGGATGTAAGGCACGCACCATTAACGGTAAATGCAATTCACGTAATAACTCATTCGCTTCGTCCTGTGCTTTGAGCACATAGTTCGTAATTACCGGTAAACCATTTTCAGCCATCAGCTGCGTCAATGCCGGTAAATTATTCACTTTCAGTAACATCTCAATGCTGAGACCAAGCGTATGCGGTAGTGCCCCATCACCGTGCGACCAACTTTGGACAACTTCGGCCCAGATCCGCAGCGAGGCTTCACCACCAAACAGTGGCATCACCGTATCAATATGATTTTCCTTGATAATGGCTTTAATGTTGGCGACTGTCAGTGGTTGCCAATAGGTAGTCGCTGCTAAACTCTCTAAAGCCAGCGCATACGGATTTTCATCAATGACAAAAACATCAATGCCATGCCCGCAAAGTTCTGGCATAACTTGATAAATTGCTGCATCATGTTCTGCCTCACGGCCAAAGTCATTGGCCCCCGCACCGATAAAGAGCAGTTTTTTTATATTAGTATTGATTGAAATGTTCGACATAATCTTCTACCGTTTCAAAGAAATCTGCAAATACAGCGGTGGCTTCTAATGGCCCTGGGGCAGCATCAGGGAAAAATTGGACACTAAAAGCGGGAAATTCACGGTGGCGCAACCCTTGGACAGCGCCATCAACCAAGTCACGATACGTCACAATCATTTTCTTCCGATTGATGGTTGCTTCATCGACCGCATAACCTTGACCCTGCATCGCATAAAAAATTTGTTGTGAAATAATTTCTTGAATAGGATGATTCATCCCGTGATGTTCGGACTGAAGTGGCTTAAGTTCCGCATCATTGGCCATCGCAAATAATTCATGCCCTAAGCCAATCCCCAACATTGGAACCTTAGTTTGCAAAACACGAATCAGCGTTAACACACTTTCTGGCAATGTGCGCGGATCCCCTGGTCCAGTTGACAGCACAATACCATCTGGATCAAGTGTCAGCACTTCTTCAACAGTTGTTGTATAAGGTAAAACCGAGACATTGGCATCAAAATCACCAAGCATCCGTAAAATACCGTGTTTTAAACCAAAATCAATCACGACAATATGACGACCCCGCCCTGGATTGGCATAGGGCTTTGGCGTTGCGGTGTTTTGCACCTGTTTATTGGTTAACACCGTAGCCACCAATTGATCCACTGCGTGTTCATCAGCATAATCCACGATAGTGGCTTTTTGTGGTCCCGTCTCGCGCAAATGCCGGATAAGCTGCCGTGTGTCTACTTGGTATAAACCAGGAATATTATTTTGCTTTAAAAAGCGGTCTAAATTCATCCGACGTTGCCGATTAACAGAAACTTCCGCCAGATCATGCACAATCATGCCCCGAATCGTTGGTTTCACCGATTCATACGCCTCTGCATGAATCCCAGCGGCGCCGACAACTGGCATCGCAAAAACAATCATCTGCCCATCATAAATCGGGTCGGTGATGATTTCTTGGTAACCAGTCATGGCTGTATGAAAAATAATTTCGCCAAATGTCGTTGCCGGTGCACCAAAGCCTAAGCCTTGAAATACCGTGCCATCCTCAAGAATTAAGTGCCGTTTCATATCTATTACTCACAGTAGGTCACAAAATTGCCAAATAACCTACTTTATATCTCCTATTAATGGACAATTTCAACGGCGTCACGGCCGTCAATTTCTTGGACCAAGACCTTGATCTTTTCATTTTGCGCCGTTGGAATATTTTTCCCAACAAAGTCTGCGCGAATTGGGAGTTCCCGATGCCCACGATCAACCAGTACCGCCAAAGCAATGGTATTTGGTCGGCCAATATGAATCAAGGCATCCAACGCGGCGCGGATTGTGCGACCTGTAAACAACACATCGTCAATTAACACAATATTTTTATCCGAAATATTGGTTTTTTCTTCAGCATTGAGACCTAAACTATCATCACGATTCAAGACATCATCACGAAAATTAGTGATGTCAATGGCCATCACTGGGATCTTAACCCCTTCTAATTGTTCTAGACGATTCGCGATCCGATGGGCTAAGAACTCACCACGTGTTTTAATGCCGACCAAGACAAGATCTTGCCCGCCCTTGTTACGTTCAATAATCTCGTAAGTAATACGCGTCAACGCACGTTGTAATGATGCGTTATCTAATACTTCTTTATTTGCCATATTCTCGTTATGCGGTTACACAACCACACAGCTCCTTTCTTATCTGTTATTAATCATGTTGCGGATTAATTGGGGTCAAAGTTGCTAAAGCCTGCGCAAAATATGCGGGTATTTCACTATCAAACGTAAGGGTTTCCCCAGTTGTTGGTTGGGTTAGCGATAGTGTTTTGGCGTGTAATAATTGACCTGCTAAAGTCACACCAGGTAGCTTTTGTGCGCCACCATAAACCGGATCCCCAACAATAGGATGGCCAATGTAAGTTAAATGGACACGGATTTGATGCGTACGACCAGTTTCTAAGCGCACCTTGAGTAACGTATAACCAACGTAACGGGCGATCACTTCAAAATGCGTCACCGCTTCACGTCCGCCTTCTTGGACCGCTTGCTTTTTACGGTCAATAGCATGACGGGCGATTGGTGCGTTAATTGTCCCAGTATTTTCTTCAAATTCACCGCGAACGAGTGCATAGTAAATACGGTCGTTTTTATGTGCTTTCAATTGTGCGGAGAGTGCTTGATGGGCTTGATCGTTTTTGGCAACCATTAACAACCCACTGGTGTCACGATCAATACGATGGACAATCCCTGGTCGGAATTCGCCATTAATCGTCGATAATGGTGCATGGTGTAACAAACCATTCACCAATGTGCCAGACGTATGCCCTGCTGCTGGGTGCACAACCATCTCTTGTGGCTTATTGACCACTAATAAATCTGCATCTTCATACACAATATCTAATGGCATCGCTTCGGCGACAATTTCGGTTGGCTGTACGACTGGTGGCTGAATGCTAATGACATCGCCGGCAGTGACTTTGTACGAGCGCTTCACCCGTTGTCCGTTAACAAGCACTTCGCCTGATTGTACCCAATTTGCTAAAACTGTACGGGAATACGGTAAGTTTTGATTTGCCAAAATGGCATCAATTCGGCCCGTTTGATCTGTGATATTAATTGTGATTTTGTCCGTCATGGGTATTCATATAATCCTTAATTTGTTGTGTGATATTTTTACTCAACCAATATTTCCGATCACGGCCGGCACGTGTGAATTGTAATACGTGCCCATTTAATTGCCAATTTTCAACTTTCACAAGTGAAATTTCTTCATATTCTGACGTCAAGACATGCCCTAAAAATAGTCGTGGTCCGACGATATATACGCGTCGGCGTAAAACAAGTATCAGACCTAACAGGAGGACGATGATCAGGTAACCAATCACTGGTAGGACGAGTTTGAACTCCAACTCACTCCAAGTAATGAGACCAGCCAACAACGCAATTCCCCACCATAACCAACTAATTTGGCCCGTTATTTCTAAGGGTTGAAAGAACCCACGCTTTGGAATCATGTGTTTACCTCTCATTCAATGAAAATATACGCTATTACTGCGCTATCTGATAATTTTCAGATGGCATTTGCCACTATTTTTCAAGTTGTTTTGTCATATTTCTTAAATTTTTATCGGAAATTAGCTAGAACTATTGTACCACAAATAGTTGTCAGACGTTGGTACCGCTCTGTGGATCTAACCTACAAAGCGTGGCACTTTTACCAAAATTATACAATCAAATATAAGACCAATTTTAAAATTGGTCTATGTTGCTTTATTTTTCGGACACGGTATAATATTTTCTATAGCGAAAATGTAAGCGTTTCCAAAACAGAGGATCGTCCGCTGTTCACCAAATATTGATGGCTTTAACATCGCTAATACATGACGTTTATCGACTAGCAGGCTTAATACCTTTAACAAAAACGATCAATTGGTCTAGTCTAAACGCCTTATTAACTAGCCTTTGAAATAGCCGAATTCCCACAGCATGATGACCCACTTTTTCGCGACAACCCAATCTACACCAAAGAAAGTTGAGAATAAATTATGACAATTGTTTCTAGTAAAGCTATTGTACAAACAGCCCGTGATCACGGCTACGCCGTGGGTGCTTTTAATACCAATAACCTTGAATGGACACAAGCAATCCTCCGAGTCGCACAAGCAAAACAAGCCCCGACGATCATTGCTATCTCAATGGGCGCTGTTAACTATATGGGTGGGTTTAAAACCGTTGCACAATTGATTCGCAACCTTGATGACGCCCTAAATATTACGGTACCCATTGCCATTCACCTTGACCATGGTGACTACGAGGCGGCCAAAGCCGCTATCCAAGCTGGTTTTACGTCGGTTATGTTTGACGGCTCGCATTTACCATTAGCGGAAAACTTAGCCAAAACGCGTGAAATTGTCGCTTTAGCCCATGCACAAGATATTTCAGTTGAAGCAGAAGTTGGCAGTATCGGCGGCGAAGAGGATGGTATCATTGGCACTGGTGAAATTGCCCCAATTGCTGATGCCATTGCCATGATTGAGACTCAAATTGACTTTATCGCTGCCGGTATTGGCAATATTCATGGTCGTTATCCCGCTAATTGGCAAGGACTAAATCTGTCCCACCTCCAAAAATTAACAACCACACTAGACGCCATCACCAACCATCAAGTGCCGTTTGTTTTACATGGTGGATCGGGTGTCCCAGATGATCAAATCAAAACAGCCATTCGCCTAGGTGTTGCCAAAGTCAATGTGAATACCGAAGCACAATTATCCTTTCATCAAGCATTACGCGAATTTATTTTAACCGACCAAGATTTAATTGGTAAAAACTATGACCCAAGAAAATTATTGGCACCAGGTGTCACTGCCATTGAAGCAAGTTTAGCTGATCGCTTAGCTGTTTTCGGCGCCCCTTTTAAAAACTAACGTGCCTCAACCACAGACTTAAAAATAGTACATTTTTGGTTAAAAACCCGCTATAATAGGAAACAATATGACAGTATCACAATCAGATTTGTCTTAAAAAACTATTTGCCGAGGAAAAAAATATTGCTTACCCTTTACGTCGATGCTGCACGTGAGCCCCACACTGGCCTCAGCGCTGCCGGCGCCGTGCTAATCCAACAAAAACAGCAGCAACAATTTAAGTCGCCCCTATTTGAATCTTTGGATAACCACGCGGCGGAGTTTCAAGCCTTGATTTGGGCGTTAAAGCAATTACCTCCTAACACGGATATTTTAACCATTTACAGTGATTCTAAATTATTAGTTGAGGCGTTACACAAACAATACGCCAAACATTATCAACCCGAAGTCGATGACATTTTGGCATTATTAGCGTCTCGTACCCTCGTCCTTAGTCAATGGTTGCCAGAAAAAGACAATCTTGGCGCCCACAACTTAGCCTTACAGGCACTAAAAAACCGACAAACCAATTAATGGCTTGTCGGTTTTATTTATTATCGCAATGTTTTCGCCAAATAGAAGCAACCGAGGATGCCGGCATTATCGCCATTAGCCACTGGCACGATATAGTCATCCAATGGTGGCACTGCCAAATAATCGCTCATCTGTTCCGCAAAGCTTTCCCGAATTAAGGGGAAAAGAATCTCACGGTGTGGTACGC